>BNJV01001869.1_pt1:7500-507695 | contig 507695 bp, 569 predicted proteins | sample 8540591 | NCBI WGS metagenome assembly BNJV01 (sample SAMD00202457, study PRJDB9452) | human saliva metagenome | host: Homo sapiens | reverse complement strand
CGATCAAACGAAATAGTTTCATCTAAATTGCTACGTTCAATTGTAGGGCGAGGTAAGGGATGTCCCGCCGCATCACTATGTGTAATAACACCCAAGCGACGAGCCACATAGATACTACATAGGAAAATAGCTAAGACTAGTACGCAACCAATCCAAGCATTAACCTCTGCAACGATAACAGAAACACCACCAAAGAGAGCGGTAACAGCATACATCATCAATACTGCTTGTTTTTGAGATAAGCCTTGTGCCAATAAACGATGGTGTACATGACCTTTATCTGGTTTAAAGATAGGTCGTCCACTAATCTTACGACGTACGATAGCAAACAATGTATCTAATATAGGTAAACCAAGAACGATAGCTGGAACAACTAAAGCAATGGTAGCTGCCGTTTTCACGGCCCCCATAACAGATATAGCTGCTAAGGTATAGCCGAGGAGCATCGAACCGGTATCCCCCATAAATATCTTGGCGGGATTAAAATTGTACCGCAAGAAACCTACCGTCGCACCTGCAAGAGCCAATGCGATACAAGCTAAATCAATTTGACCTAATTGTAATGTCATCGCACATACGGCAATACAAGCGATAAAGGAAATCCCTGCTGCCAAGCCATCAAGCCCATCGATTAGATTGACAATATTGGTAAATCCTACAATCCAGAATATGGTCAACGGAATGGCCCAATACTTTAAATAAACTACACCACCCCAAGGGAGGTTGATAAAGTCTACGCGAATATCATAGGCCACAAGAATGGCGGCAGCAATAATTTGCCCCATCAATTTCGTCTTCGGCTCGATTTGTCGAATATCGTCCCAAATACCAACAAGGACTAGAATAACAGTACCCAATACGAAGCCGAATAATTTATGGTCATGAGGAATACTGTTGTTAAATAACACAGATCCTATATAACCAAGGAAAATAGCCAATCCACCAAGACGGGGAATAGCACCATGATGCACTTTACGAGCATCAGGTTTATCAATGGCCCCTACGGCAACGGCGAACCGTTTTACCAAGGGGGTTAGTGCAAAGGTTATGACGAGAGCCAACACAAAGGCCCACACATAATCAGGCACATACTCACTCATAAGTACACCTCCAACAACTCGAATTCAACAGATTCGAGGTTTCAACTTAGTTTGTTAAGCTGCGAATAGGTGCTGGAATACGACCGCCACGAGCAATAAACTCAGCTGCGCTGTATGGACTTACTTCAATAATTGGAGCATAGCCAAGAAGGCCGCCAAATTCAACAACTTCACCAACTGTTTTACCAGGAACTGGGATAACGCGGACTGCTGTTGTTTTATTATTAATCATGCCGATAGCAGATTCGTCGGCGATGATAGCAGAAATTGTATCTGCTGTTGTGTCGCCAGGAATAGCAATCATATCGAGACCTACGGAACATACACAAGTCATAGCTTCTAATTTATCAAGGGATAGACTACCGCAAGATACAGCATCAATCATACCTGCATCTTCAGAAACCGGAATGAAAGCACCACTTAAACCGCCTACGTGAGAGGATGCCATAAGGCCACCTTTTTTCACCGCATCGTTTAACAAGGCTAATGCTGCTGTAGTGCCATGACAACCACAAGAAGATAAGCCCATTTCTTCAAGTACATGAGCTACGGAGTCACCTACTGCAGGCGTTGGTGCCAAGGACAAGTCGATGATACCAAATGGTTTACCAAGGCGACGAGATGCCTCTTGTGCTACCAATTGACCAACACGTGTAATTTTGAACGCCGTACGTTTAATAGTTTCGGCCACAACGTCAAATGGTTCACCACGCACTGCTTCAAGAGCATGTTTTACAACACCTGGGCCAGATACACCTACGGAAATAGCGCTATCACCTTCGGTTACACCGAAGAAAGCACCTGCCATAAATGGATTATCTTCTACAGGATTACAGAAAATAACGAGCTTAGCACAACCAAGTGCATCATTATCTTTAGTAAGGTCAGCCGTCTTTTTAACGATAATACCCATATCACGAACTGCATCCATGTTGATACCTGTTTTAGTGGAACCAACACCAACAGAACTACAAACGATGTCTGTTGTGGCTAACGCTTCAGGAATAGAATCGATAAGAATACGGTCAGCTTTAGTCTCACCTTTTGTAACGAGTGCAGAAAAACCACCGATAAAATTAACACCCACAGTTTTGGCTGCGCGGTCAAGCGCTTCTGCAATTGGTACATAAGATCTTAAATCACTGCCACCAGCCACTAAGGAAATCGGTGTTACAGAAATACGTTTATTGATGATAGGCACACCAAATTCACGCTCAATGTCCTCACCGGTTTTAACCAAATGTTCAGCTTCTTTTGTAATACGGTCATAAATGCGATTGCAGAGTTCTTTACCAGAGCTAGATGCACATTCTAACAAGCTAATGCCCATTGTAATGGTACGCACATCGAGCTTGTTATCATGAATCATCTGATTCGTTTCAAGAATATTGTCAATAGATAACATGTGCGCCTCCCTATCCTACGCGGTGCATACTAAGGAAAATATCAGCATGTTGCGCACGAATTTCTACGCCTAATGTATTACCTAGTTCGGATAAAGCATCTTGAATAGATGTTAAATCTTTTACGTCGTTAGTTTCGGTTTCACACATCATAATCATATTAAACAAACCATCTAGAATCGTCTGATTAATAGATAAGATATTTACTTTATGGTCTGCCAAAATACTGCTGACACCAGCAATGATACCTACACGGTCGACACCAACTACGGTAACTACTAATTTCATACAATCACCTTTTCTGACTCACTACAAACTATGTACATGAAAATTCATTCATTCTATAAACTATATTAATATATTATATCACATATATCATATTAAGAGCGTGAAAACTTTATGAGAATGCTCATTCAGTCTCTATGGTGCCATTTAATGCAGCATTGACAATTTCCTCACCTGCAGTGAGTAGTGCCACAAGACCTAAATCGCCTTTGTAACTTTCACCATAAATTTTGTATAAATCTTCTGTACCAGATGGTCTAGCTACGAACCACCCTTTATCAGTTTCTACGCGTACACCATCGATTGGCATATCATTATACAATGATGTGGTACGAATATTCATGATGGGATCACCATCAACAGTAGTGGCAGTAATTAATTCAGCACTCATTTGTTTTAGGATTTGTTTTTGCTCTTTTTTGCATGGTGCATCAATACGGCCAAAACTTGGATTTCCAAACTCCTCAACAAATTCGTCAGCCATTTTTAGTGCAGATTTTCCCATAACGGCCATGATTTCCATACTTAACAAAGCCATAATCATACCATCTTTATCGGTAGTCCAAACAGTGCCATCCTTTTTCAAGAAGGAAGCGCCCGCACTTTCTTCACCACCTATGCCAATGGCTCCATCAAATAAAAGCTGTGAAAAATATTTAAAGCCCACAGGTACTTCAAACACAGGAGTTTCAGCATCAGCAGCCCATTTATCAATCATCGTAGTGCATACAACAGTCTTACCAACACCCTTATTTTTCCATCCGCGCGTGGTAAATAAATAGCGAGCTGCTAATGTCAAAAATATATTAGCCGATATAAGCCCACTGGACACAACAATGCCATAGCGATCATAATCAGGATCATTACCAACTGCTAAATCAAAATCCCCGATTCGATTAATAACCGAAGCCATCACATAAGTGGAAGAACAGTCCATACGAACTTTGCCATCATGGTCATAGGTCATAAAACTAAAGGTCGGATCATAATCATCATGAATGATAGTTAAATCAAGACCATATCGTTCCTTGATAGCATTCCAATAGCTGGCACCGCTACCACCTAATGTGTCCACCAATACCTTTGGACCGGCCGCTTTAATGGCCTCCATATTAATAACATCGCCTAATTCTTCCACATATAAGCCTTTATAGTCATATGGCACTTGTGCAGTAGGTTCAATATTATCTATGCTAATGCGCTTAAAGTCCTCACTTTCACAATAGGCAGTCAAATACTCGTTGGCACGCATCTCAATCCATTTTGTCACCACCGTATCAGCAGGACCACCGATAATCGTATTATATTTAATGCCCCCATTATCAGGCGGGTTGTGAGACGGTGTAATAATGATACCGTCCGCCTTATCGTCATGTTCTTCATTGTATCGAATAATAGCGCGTGATACAGAAGGTGTTGGAACGAAAGCCATATCACAATCTACCATAGCTGTAACGCCATTACCAGCTAATACCTCAAGCACGGTCACAAGTGCGGGCTGAGATAATGCATGCGTATCTTGGCCTACGAATATCGGACCAGTAGCACCAAATTGTTTACGACCATCACAAATGGCTTGTGTAATAGCCGCCACATGAAGGTCTGTAAATGTACCATCTACGGAGGTACCACGATGGCCAGATGTACCGAATGAAACCAATTGTGTAGGATTTGTCATATCTGGAACATTATCAAAGTACGCATCTACAATGGTCTGTACATCTATAATATCTTGTTCTTGAACAGGTTTTCCTGCTAATGCATGAGCCATGCTAGCCTCCTTATTCTAATCTTGTGTTCTACATAATGAGCATTATCCTTACATTCTTTGACGAGATTTTCTATCGACGTCGGCACAACAGGTGTAGTGAATCCTTTGCCGATAACCTCTTGTGCATCTGTGATGAGAATGAAAGCCTCATTATCCACTTCTTCTATAACTTCTTTTAATTTATTGACTTGCAGCAAATTAACCGCTACCATTACAATCTGTTTCGGCGTTCTAGTATAAGCACCGATACCATTGATAATCGTCGCACCACGGCCAACCTTACTAATGACCGCATCACAGACCTCATAGGTTCGATAGGTAATGATGAAAGCTACCTTTCGTTGATTAAAACCAATGACGACCTTATTGGTGATAATCGTATATACATACAATGATACGAGTGTAACCGCTACAGCCTCTAAGCCAACCACAAATACAGCAGCTGCTAAGATAACAGCATTGATGACACTATTAATGGATCCCATTTGAAGTCCATAGTATTTTCGGACAATCAATGCTATCGGATCAAGTCCACCCGTATTACCGCCAACACGATATACCATACCGAGGCCTATCCCCGTTGTAACACCAGCCATCATAGAACTCAATAATGGATCAGAAATGACCATATTGTATTGCAAGAAATCAAAGGCATCTACCATCCAGGACAACATGACGGTACCATACAAGGTATTGACCACCACGCGCTTGCCTAGCCAATGCCAAGCCGCCCAAAATATAGGAATGTTTAAAATCACATTCCATGTACCAACGGAAAGTCCTGTGATGTAATAGAGTATAAGACCAACACCACTAATTCCTGTGCTCACCAATTTGTGCGGTAACACAAACGCATCGATGCCAACGCCAAAAATAGCACAGCCTATGGCAACGATTATACATTGGTATACATCATCTTTATATTTAGACCACATATAGGCCTCCCTAAATTGCCATTTCACTATAAATATTCTATAATTAATTAATTGAATATATAGCATTATCACTATATATTTACATACATATACAGTTTCATCATAAACTACTTAATGTTTATTTTCAATCATTTTTAATCTCATGTACGAATGGTATAGAAATTTGTACAAATCATATGTCGCATCGAGGATTTTATGTCAAAAAGTATCGAACAATTAGGTCATAGTAAAATCAATATCGGCCTTGCTATTACTGGTAAACGCGATGACGGATATCACAATATCGACAGTATATTCCAGTCTATTCGTTTGGCGGACTCCATCTACTTTGCCAAACATCACTCCGTTGTATTCTCCGGTGTAGCACCAGAGTTACCACAATACATTCAAGATCTCATCCCCTATGATGAACGCAATTTAGCATTAAAAGCATTGCGCGAAGTACAAAAGTATACAGGATGTAAGGCAGGTGCCGCTATTCACCTCATGAAACGCGTACCCGCGGCGGCAGGTCTTGGCGGTGGCAGCGCAGATGCAGCAGCGATGCTACTAGGCCTCAATAAGTTTTGGGATTTGCGCCTCACCATGGATGAGTTGATGACATTAGTGCTAAACTCGGCTCCGATGTACCATTCTTATTAAAAGGTGGCACGGCTCGTGGTACAGGTCGCGGAGAAAAACTCGTCTATCATCCATCACCTGAACCTCATTGGCTATTATTGGTAAAACCTGAAATTTCTGTATCCACTGCAGTAGCCTACGGTCGTTATAACGGCCAGTCCAACGCCACATCAGATACAATTACTAATGTATTACACCATTTAGAACAAAATGATATGTATGGGGCTTTCACAAATAGTGCTAATACATTTGAAGAATTATTATTCCCTGATCACGACGAACTGATTACGTGTAAACAGTTCTTTACGAGCCGTGACTATCCAACCATCATGACCGGTAGTGGCCCTACCATGGTTGTCTTATTAGAAAAACCGGCTCAAGCATTGTCCTTACAAGAAGAAATCAAAAAAGCTGGTCATAACTGGCTTTCACTAATTACAAAAACCTGTACACAGGAGGAGGTACAATGACAAAACGATTGCAACCTATACGTCTAGATGCCTATAAACCATTAAGCGAAGTAGTGAGTGAAACATTACGCTCAGCCATTCAGGACGGCACCCTTAAACCGGGTGAGCGCCTCATGGAAATTCCTCTCGCCGAAGAACTCGGTGTGAGCAGAACCCCTATCCGCGAAGCTATTCGCAAACTCGAACTTGAGGGATTCGTCGTAATGGTTCCACGTCGCGGTACCTATGTGGCAAATATTTCGTTAAAGGATATTACCCAAGTATTCGAAATCCGTTCCGCCCTTGAAGAATTAGCCGCTGGCCTTGCAGCAGAGCGCATTACAAGCGATGAAATAGAAACGCTAGAGCGCATGCTCGTGGAAATCGGCGATCACATGGAAAACAAAGATATGGATAGTGTAGTAGCCGCAGACGTAGCATTTCATGAGGTCCTCTACAAGGCTTCCCGTAATGAACGCTTAGCAGACATCGTCCACAACTTGCGCGAACAAACATACCGATTCCGCAGTTTTTCCATGAACCAACCAGGCCGGTTACGCAAAACGTGGGAAGAGCATCGCCTCTTGGTCGAAGCCATCGCATCCCATAACGCGGTACAGGCTCGTAAACTAGCGCGTATCCACATGGAACATTCTGAACAAACCTTATTACAAGGCATGGAGAATGCCAAGTCCTTTAGTACAGAGGATATATAATACTAGAAACTCCTAGATGACTACATACTACACGCATACATAGATATAAATTGTATTTATGTATGCGTGTTTGTTATATTCTATAGAAGAATGTTTCATTTTTTGGTACAATAGATACAAATTTTATAGTGTTATTAAAGAAAGGTGAGTTTTATGGAAGCTCTACTCAATGATGCAGTCTCCACGGTCAATACCTACCTGTGGAACTACTTAATCATCTTTATTCTCATCGGTGCTGGTCTCTTCTTTACGATGACCACTGGTGCCGTCCAAATCCGCATGTTTAAAGAAATGGTTCGCCTTGTCGCTTCTGGCGCTGGTTCTAAAACAGAAAAGAACCATGTATCCTCATTCCAAGCATTCTGCGTTAGTACCGCATCTCGCGTAGGTGTTGGTAACATCGCTGGTATCGCTATCGCCGTTGTACTCGGTGGTCCTGGCGCCGTGTTCTGGATGTGGGTTATCGCCCTTATCGGTGCTGCTACTGGCTTTATTGAAAGTACACTCGCTCAAATTTACAAGGAACCTGTTGCCAAAGGCGGTTTCTACGGTGGTCCTGCCTACTATATCCGCTATGGTCTTAACAACAAATTCCTAGCGGTTTTTATTCGCTATTTTAATCAGCATTACCTATGGTTGGATTTACAACTCTGTACAAGCCAACACATTGGCTGCATCCCTTCAAATTTTTCAACTTTGATGTAGCCTATACCGGTGTTGTTGTAGCCGTACTTGTTGGTCTTATCATCTTTGGTGGTATCAGCCGCGTTGCCAAAGCATCTGAAATCATCGTTCCAATCATGGCTGTTCTTTACATTGCGACTGCCTTATTCGTAGTCATCTCCAATATCAGCCAATTCCCTCATGTAATCTATACAATCGTTACATCTGCATTTGAACCATCTGCAGCCGGTGGCGGTCTATTAGGCGCTACTGTAATGAACGGTATTAAACGTGGTCTATTCTCCAACGAAGCCGGTGAAGGTTCTGTACCAAACGCAGCTGCAACAGCCGCTGTTAATCACCCTGTAGAACAAGGCCTTGTTCAAGCATTCGGTGTATTCCTTGATACATTCATTATCTGTACAGCATCTGCGTTTATCGTTCTCATGGTTGGCGACTATAGCACAACAGGTCTTACTGGTGTAGCACTTGTTCAATACAACCTAGCTCAAGAGCTCGGTTCCTGGGCACCTACTGCTGTTGCTGTATTCATCGTAATGTTCTCCTTTAGTTCCCTTATCGGTAACTACTATTATGGTGAAATCAACATCAGCCACTTAACAGACAAAAAATATTGTCTCCATTTATTCCGTATCGGCGTAGTCCTAATGACATTCATCGGCTCTATCGCATCCCTTGATCTTGTATGGAACCTAGCCGACTTATTCATGGCGTTCTTAGTGTTAACAAACATTAGCTCCATCGTTCGCATGGGACGTACCGCAGGTCTTGCGCTTGATGATTACATCAAACAACGTAAAGCTGGTATCGATACGCCTGTATTTAACCGTTCCGTTCTTAATCATACATTTGGTATTGTATGGTGGGGCGAAGGTCAAACTACAGATTCCTCTGTACCTGCTACACCTGTAGAAGATACAATCGAAAAATAATATATACCGATTCTTAGGGTCTTTATTCTTTGGAATAAGGACCCTATTTTTTGTGAAAGCTCTAACTATTTACAATCATATCCAACTATAGAATATAGTTAACATTGTATGTAGGGTATTCATTCGTCCATGTCGAATACAATAAATAGCAAGACATTTAAACAATCCATTGATTCTGAATTATCAGGAGGACTTTTATATGCAAAACTATAATCCCTATGAAAACATGTTAAACACACTTGATGTAGCGGCCGAAAAGCTTGGCTACACAAGAAATGATTATGAAGTACTACGCCATCCAGAACGGGAACTAAAGGTATCCGTTCCACTCCAACTAGATAATGGCGAAGTCCGCGTATATGAAGGCTATCGTTGCCAACACTCCACATTGCGTGGCAGTGCCAAGGGCGGTCTTCGTTTTCACCCAGATTCTGATGAAAACGAAGTTCGTGCATTAGCGGCTTGGATGACTATAAAAAATGCTATCGCCAATATCCCTTATGGTGGTGGTAAAGGGGGCATCAAGGTTGATCCTAAAACATTGAACCCTCGCGAATTAGAACGGTTAACGCGTAACTTTGTACGTCGCATTGCACCTATCATCGGCGTTAATACCGACGTTCCTGCTCCAGATGTAAATACAAATGCACAAATCATGAGCTGGATTGTTGATGAATACAGCACATTAAAAGGCGAATGGAGCCCAGGTATCGTTACAGGTAAACCTATCGAAGTAGGTGGCTCCCTAGGCCGTAATGAAGCTACCGGCCGCGGTTGCCTCATCGCATTGCAATGCTATTTAGCTAAAAAAGGCTTAGATATTAAAAACATGACTGTAGCCGTTCAAGGCTTTGGTAATGTAGGGTCCGTTGGTGCTCGCCTCATTGCAGAAGCGGGTGCTAAGGTTGTAGCTATCGGCGACGTAGCTGTTAATCTATACAATCCAAATGGCCTCGATGTTGAAAAAGCTTATGAATATGCTAATTCTCATGGTCGTTCCTTGGTTGGTTACTCCGAGCCAGGCATGACTACCATTACCGGGCCAAGAATTATTAGCCCAAGATGTAGATATTCTCTATCTAGCAGCCCTTGAAAATCAACTTAACAAGGACAACATGGAAAATGTACGTGCTAAGATTATCTTAGAAGGTGCTAATGGTCCAACTACAAATGATGCGGATAAATACTTCTTTGAAAAAGGCATCGATATTATTCCTGACGTACTTGCTAATGGTGGCGGTGTAGTTGTATCCTACTATGAATGGGTACAAAACAAAGCTGGCTTCTACTGGTCCCTCGAAGAGGTAAATGAACGCCTCACTAGAAATATGCAAAACAGCTTTGAAGCAGTATGGCAAATGCAACAAAAATACAATGTAGCCCCTCGCCTAGCTGCATACATGGTAGCCCTCGAACGACTTGTCATCGAAACAACACTTCGTGGCTACAATTGCTAAGGTTATTCTCCAACAATTTCATATAGCAAAAGGACTGGCTTTCCATTGTGAAAGTCAGTCCTTTTATATTATATGCTATGTAGTTATTTAATGGCGTTCATCAAAGCGGCTACTGTACGGCGAGATGCGAGAGCTTTCACCAATGTAGCACCTACGATGCCTGGGAATTGTTTGACCAATCAATAAATTGATCACCAATGCCCAGTACGGAACACCTACGAGTGGGCTAAGCCACAATGGTACGCATAATGCAGGTACTAAGATGATTGGCAGCATCGCCCACCACGCGCTAAGTCCAGCACGGCGCATCAATACGATGATACCAGTCGTCAAAATACCAACACCAAAGCCCCCTACCATATCAAGGATGCCAAGGCCCCCGAACAAGAAATTAGAAATGAGGTTACCTATGCCCATAGGAACGATTAAGAACGGAAAGGCATAAGCAAGTGCATATAAAGATGTAGCTATACGAATTTGGTACGCACCGAAGGAAATTCCTTGGGTTAGATAAATAAGAACAATATACAATGCTACTACCATAGCAGAAATCGTTAATTTTCGTGTAGAAATCATGCACTCACCTCCTTTTCAATAAAAAAGAGCATGGCAAAACTACCATGCTCGAATGTGCTTATGTTTTCCGTAGTTTTGTTTAGAGACAGGATGGTTTCAAACTGTCTTATGTAGTTGTTCGCCGTTTGGCGGTATGATTATCATATCATAAATTCTTTAATTTACGGCTAGGTACTGTTGTGGAGATAGAATTGATTGCTTTCGCACCCGCTCCAGCTAGCTTAACGGTCTTCGGCCGAGGGCCTCGACCTACTAAAGTCGCTCTGCAGAAAGCAATCAATTCTACTGCATAACGGTATATGCTCAATTGCATTCTTTACGTTATGCTAACATCCGTCCGCCAAACGGCGCTCAACTAAATTTAACGGGGCTTTTCGGGAAAGGGCCTCGACCTACTAAAGCGCTCTGCGAAAGCAATCAATTCTATTGCATAACGGTATATGCTCAATTGCATTCTTTACGTTATGCTAACATTAGTCCGCCAAACGGCGACTCAACTAATAAACGAGTTTTTCGGGATGAGGGCCTTGACCTACTAAAGCGCTCTGCGAAAGCAATCAATTCTACTGCATAACGGTATATGCTCAATTGCATTCTTTACGTTAACCTAACATCCGCCCGCCAAACGGCACTCAACTAATTTGCAGGGTCTTCTACACCGTTTGCGCGGAAGGCTTCTTGGCGGTCGATGCAGGTGCCGCAATGGCCGCATGGGTGGTCGCCGCCTTCGTAGCAGGACCAGGTGAGTTGGTATGGCACGCCTAGGCGAAGGCCTTCGCGGACTACGTCGGCTTTGTTGCAATTGATGAATGGTGCTTCAAGGGAGCATTCTTTGCCGGAGCCTTCAAAGATGGCATCGCCCATGGATGTGTAGAAGGTTTCGGTGCAGTCTGGGTATGCATTGCCGGCCGCATCATCGGCATGGGCACCATAGTAGATATAGCCACAATCGAGGGATAGTGCTAAGGACGCCGCAGCAGATAGGAATAGTCCATTTCTAAATGGTACATAGGTACTAACAGGGCCTTCCCCATGTTCATCTTGTTGTTCTTTGTAGGAACCGGTAGGGACGTCCTCTGTGGACTGTTTCAATAGGGATGAGTTACTGAATGCAAACAATTTTGTTACATCCATCGTCTTACCTTCTATGCCATAGTATGCTAATACGTTGGCCGCTGCCTCTAATTCCTTACTATGTTTTTGACCGTATTGTATGGATAAGGGCACCACATTTTCTTTGCCAAATCGCTCAATGGCGAGCGCCAAACATGTTGTGCTATCTACGCCGCCGCTAAATAATACAACGGCTTTTTGCTTTTGTGCCATCGTTCCTCCTTATGAAAGCCTCATCCGTAGATGAGGCTTTATACGTTAATATCGATATATGAAGCTAAGCTTTCACCATATCACATATTATAATTCAATATCGAGTTCCACTGGACAATGATCACTGCCAAAGATGTGTTGATGAATTTTGGCCTCTTTAATCTTGTCATCTAAGCGTTTAGATGTAATAAAGTAGTCAATTCTCCATCCCACGTTTCTATCGCGAGCCTTGCCCATGTAGGACCACCAGCTATATTCATCAACCGCATCAGGATACAAATAACGGAATGTATCGGTAAAACCAGATTCCAACAATTCTGTCATCTTAGCTCGTTCTTCGTCAGAGAAGCCTGCGTTCTTACGGTTTGTTTTAGGATTTTTCAAATCGATTTCATTGTGGGCTACATTGAGGTCGCCACAGAGAATAACCGGTTTCTTTTTATCCAATTCTAATAGGTATGCACGGAACGCATCTTCCCAAGTCATACGATAGTCTAAACGCGCCAATTCACGTTGACTATTCGGCGTGTAGCAGCAAACGAGATAAAAATTATCATACTCAGCAGTAATGACACGGCCTTCTTGGTCATGTTCTTCAATGCCGATACCATTTGTCACCGCAATCGGTTTAATACGTGTAAATACAGCGGTTCCACTATAGCCTTTTTTCACTGCGCTATTCCAAAATTGTTCATAACCTGGTAATTCTAATTCAATTTGATGGGGTTGTAATTTTGTTTCTTGCAAGCAGAAAATATCTGCATCTAATTCGTTAAAGGAATCGATAAAGCCCTTTGTTACGGCTGCTCGCAATCCATTTACATTCCAAGATATTAATTTCATTGATACTCCTTATAAGGCATTTATATACAATATTATTTGTGAAAGTTAGCTTTCACGAGCATGTTTATGTTTTCGATCATGCTTAGCTTGAGCGCGTGCTTGTCGCGATGCTTCATTGGCTTTCATTTCGTTTTCCTTACGATATCTAAAGTAATTCGCCACAACGGATAACAAAAAGATAATCATCACCGTTACGTTGAATAGACCAGGACCGTAGGTATACAGATGATAGCATAAATAAGCAAATGCAACGACCGATAAAATATGATTTAACATTCTCATAATGTTTCGACCCCCGTTTGAATTGGGAATTCATCATAGGTTACCCAATCACTAGAACTACCTACATACAAAGCAGAGTTAAGTCCCACTTCACTCATAACAAGTAGAGCATTACATGCGGTAACACCAGATCCACAATAGGTAACAACAGGTTTTTGTTGATAGATTTCATTGTAGAACTCATTTTCTAAGTCCTTAATAGACCGAGGACCTTCCGAGGTATAACCACTTTCATAAAAATGGTTAACAGCCCCCGGAATATGTCCTGTCATGCCATCCATAACATCGACCACAGAACCATCATAACGTTCTGGTGCGCGAGCATCGACGATAACATGAGAACCGGACTTACTCGCCTCCAATACCTCATTACGACTCATGGTCATTTCGCTTTGTAGAGTATAATTGAACGTCGTCGGCTCCGTAGGCAAAGGGGTAGGATCCTTAGTCAACAAATGACCTTCTTTCACCCATCTTTCAATACCGCCAGATAAAACGCGTACATCTTTAAGGCCCATGTAGCGCAAGGTCCACCAAAGGCGACCAGCCAAGAAAATCCAAGAATCATAGACAACGACCTTAGAGTTTTCATTAATACCAAATGTTTCAAAGGTTTTCGCCAATTGCTCCATATCTGGCAACGGATGACGTCCCCCATGTTCACCGATAGGGCCGGTCAAATCCTTATCTATATCGACGGGAAAAGCGCCTTTAATATGACCTCGTTTATAATCTTCAAACCCTCTTGCATCGAGGATGACAACCTCATCCATGATAGGTAATAATTCGTTAGGAGTAATGAAATTAGACATAATGACTCCTTTCATGTGATTATATCGAAAAATACAAATCTGTTAATACCATTATATACGAGGGGAGTATAGAATACAATCAGCAACGGTTATTATACAAAAAAGAGGCTATAAAAGCCTCTTTAATATTATATCTTATCTATTTTTTGTAACTCATCGCCAATGCGCTTTACGATACCTGTTACCAAAGCATTACCCATAAAGAACATTCTCATCCGATCTGATACTTCTTCAACCTCACCCTTTGCATTGAGTTTGAATTTTGTCCAATCATCCGGAAAATCTTGTAAACGCTCTGCTTCAATAGGTGTAATCAAGCGATAATTTCCATTGATTTTTAATAAATGAGTTGAGCGATTGACACTACCTTCCGATGTAAGCATTGTTCGGCCTGGCAAATCTAAGGAATCATATTCACTCATGCCCCCCTCTGCATAGGTATACTCATGACCATCTGCTGAGGTACGTATTAACTTTTTAGGCCCCCGGAGATATTTGAACTTTTCAAGTTTATCTCCAGTAATATAATACTTAGCATCAACTGTTTCTTCTGGAACTACGATTTTCCCCATTGTAATCGGTGGCTCAACAATTGGATTAGTTTCAATAGTATAGTAATATCCATTAGTCATCAATCCAGAATTCCAAAATTTACCATCATTGAAAGTTTCGGAAACCTCGGCAATATCGCCTACTAACTGATTCGCATGTACACGTTTTTTAACAGCTGTTCCTTCTACTGGGAACTGACGACCAAATAAACCATCTTTAAAAATATATTTCTGATACTGTGCTAATCGTTCTTCTATAGTTGTATCTTTAGAGAATTTTGCTTCATATGTTGTATATAAGCGTTCACCCCATTTTGTGTCATTTCTAAATACAAAGAAGAAAACACGACGACGTCGTTGCGCACGTCCATAATCAGCAGCATTAATAACACGCCATTCAACAGAATAACCTAGTTCATTAAACGCGGCTAACATAACTGCAAAATCTCTTCCTCGTTGACTAGATGGAGCCTTTAGTAGTCTATCTACATTTTCGAGAACTAAATATTTTGGTTTAATAACCTCGGTAGCACGAATTATCTCCCAAAAAAGGACCCCTTTTTTACCTTCAATACCGAGTTCATTCTTTTTACTTCTTGCTACAGAATAATCTTGGCATGGGAATCCACCTACAATCATATCAATGCCATTTTGCTTCATCTCTTCAAACTTCTCATTTGGAATGAGTGCAACATCGGTCCCGATATGCTCCATATTAGGGAATCTATATAAGCCTACTTCGTAAGCATCTTGAATCTTTCTCGATGGTTCATACTGATTGGAATATAGTGTTTGAAAGACCTCTTTACTTGAGTTCTCAAGGCCTACTATAAACCCACCTACGCCATCAAACATAGAAAATATCTTCATCATAACCTCTTATCAATAAAATACTTCGAACATATTATATCAGATTCTAGAGAAGAGATCAAGATCTATTTTCTATTATTTATCTAAATCTTATAAGTCCTTTTCTCGTTACTAACCAATGCGATGTAGCTAAATCTTTCTAATTGATTCCTATAAAGTATTATATTTAAAGGTTGCTCAGATAATATATTCCTACCAGTTAAATACCACTTAGGATATCTCTCCTGTCCCTACAGTTTCATCAATGTTTATCAAGTGCTTTTATGCAAGAATTTTTTTCTTCTAAACTTACTCTTTTATCAGAAGCTACAGTATGAAACTTTACGATATCTGTATCAGCAGTGACTATATTTATAATGTATTCTTGAATGTCGGTCTTTTCAAAAAACATAGCTTCTATTTGTACAATGTCATCATACTTTAAGCGGCTTTTATTGGTCCCAGCCTGTACCCATAACCAACATAATAAATATCGCTGTGTTTGCATTATATTTTGGATTAGTCAGCCAACCCTCTTTTAATTGCCCATTATACATATAAGACACTTCAAAGGCGAATGTGGGCATAGCTTTTTCCTTTAAATTAGTTTTTGCATAATGGATAGCGGCCTTTTCATCTACAACAATTTTCTTTCCACTCTTAAGAATAAGAACAGTATCACTTCCTGCATGCTGCTTATTTAACTCTCTAGAGACCTCAAAATCGATAATATATCCTTTTTCTTTGAATTTTTCATAGAGAAAATCAACCAAAAACTTATTTACGGCCTGCTCTCCCAACAAATCATCTTCAAAATTATATTTAGTTCTCTCACTATAATCCATAAATTATAACTCTCTCACTATTTCTGCAATGTATTCTCTATTTAACCAATACGTCTGCTTTGTAATCATTTGTCCATCTGGTAATTGAACTTTATCAGCAGCATTAGCAGCTTTTGGTCTAATATGGCAAACACCATTAAATTTAGCTCCTGGTAAATTATTTTTTACACCCTCTTGGCGTTTGTGTTAGTTCAACACCAACTGCTAATATGTCATGCACCGTTTGCCATAGATTTTTTAATTCGGTTTCAATAATTTGCTCCGGCATATTCCACAGCTTAATGCCTTTTAAATATGGTACTCTGTTAGGGTTCTCTCGTTCAGTCTCAGTAAATTGAAATACAACAAATAAGAACTTTGTATTTTCAAAGGTTTCATATACTTGGGATTCTTCCCAAGATGCATTAAGCCATCTATCAAAGTCAATTTGTTCAAATGACATATGTTCACGCGGAACACCATTTGGTTCTAAACGTATAGTCTTAAATTTGATATTTGCCTTAGCAAATTCCTCTAGTATCATCAAGACTAGTGCCTTTTATACCAAGAAGATCACTGACTAGATTTGCATACATCGCTTTATTCTTGTTTTCTGCAAAGTTAATGTGATGCTTTAATTCATATAATGTGCACCCAATGTAAGGTGCAAATCTTTCATGTAATAACTCATCAACTGATTTAGACTTCAATTCTTCTGGTTTGAAAACTGAGATTACGTCTTCATTCATAAGAATTCGCCTTATATAAGCAGTCATATATGAGTTCTTTAACGAATAGGCTCTCTGCTTTGCAGGGATATCTGAAAAAGGTTGCTTTCGCATACTCTTTGCATTAGTACCTTTTGTACAAGCAGCAAGATACATGGTATCCCCCTCAGAAATTTCATGAGCCTTACCCGCTTTGATTTTATCTATGATAATTTGCCAATCTTGCTTAACAATAGCTAAATCCGATTCAGAAAATTGATGGATAACGGATTTAAGAATAGGAAATTCACCTTTATTTACACCATCAATCCATTTATAAAACATAAGCAAGATTTTTTTATTCTTATGCCACAATGATGATTCTTCAAAAGTACGCTTATACTCTTCCATATAGTCAATAATATTGAGTACCAATCTTTCCTTTGCTGAGAAGGATGTCTGCTTTGCATTTGTTTTTATACCAGTAACCTTTAATTCAAGATCTAGGTTAGCAAAATCAGCTTCTGCACGACTATTAGGAGCCATGTGAAATAAGCCTTCTTCAATGATTTGACCTATGCCTCCCTTATTTTTCTTTGTCTCAAGCCGATTAGATACATCATACTCCTTTACCAGCTTACCCTCTGCAGACTTTGCTACATCTAAAACTTCTTCAATGGAATCATATCGACGTTCAAAATCCATTCCAATCACCTCCCATTTATTAATTTGATTATACCAACTTATAAATATGAAATAAACATACACTGCATTGTATATCAATAAATATATTACATCCTCAAACAGCCATTAATACTTTATAATATTTAATGTTTATTTAATAATTATCAGTTATATGTATCTTTTTCGCCCCTTTAATCTATGCTATAATAATACTGATATCAACTGTATAGAATATAAAGTATAGATATTTTTTCACAAACGCGTTTTACAAGGAGTATAGGCAATTGAAAAAGGGTTATATTAAATTAATCTTAGCCGTAATTCTAGGGATTGCTGTTATTGGTGGAGGCATTTATTGCGCTTATCATTTCCTATCCAATAAAGCAACTACAATATTATATCGCTCTACTATTGAGGACAAGATCAATGCCTTACGACCTTATATCGAGGCAGCTGATACATTTAATTTAAATAGTGTTGCCTATACCTATCAAATACAACCAACCCTTGAAGAATTGCGCAATCATACACATAATACGTCTGTAACATTACCTGACTATAAGAAATTAAAAGCTCAGCTTGAAGCAGCTAAAGAAGAAAGTTCCACACCATATGAGGATGTAAATAAAGCGACGGATGAATTACTTACCATCTTATCGCAATTAATTCCTGTGGCTGACCAACTTCAAAACTACTACACAGATAGAACTTTTGAAAAAGATAATTTTGTAGGTAGTGATAACTTAGCTAGCCAATATGTACCATTAGCGGATCAATTCAATGCAGCCTATAATGCATACGATTTAGCACTTGAAAATCGTAATAACGAATTATATACAGAACGCATGAAAGAATTCGCTGATGAAAACAGAGTCAATGCAGTTAATTTCATTGAATTAAATATACTATTATCTCAAACCATAGATATTATCGATCCTGATGGTAATACAGATACACAAAAGGTCGAAACCAATCTACAAGAAATTACAAAACGCTTGAATGACTTGCAACCTGGTACAAAACCAGAAACGCAAGCTGCGGTTAAACAATATCAAGATGCTGTAAAAGAATTTATTGCAGAAGCACGAAATTACATCATCATCAACTCCTCCTATGGCGAAGCATATACGCAATTATATGTAAAATACAATCGCATGATTGGTCGCGCTAACGAGGTTGATATGAACGATCTCGATGCAGTAGATAGCAAAAAATAATAATTGTACAACACAAAGGACCAGCCTTCTAGCTGGTCCTTTATTGTGTCTAAATCAATGATACTTATTCTTTTTTTAAATCTTTAGTAATAATGTAGTATTCACTAGGTGAGATATTAAGCCCCTTCAAATAATTTTTACAAATCATATTAATCTTAGGATAACCTAGGAATAATGCCGCACTATCATCTAATAAGATTTGTTGTGCGTCTACAATAGCATTATATCGTTGTTTATCATCTAAAGTTGTTTCTGCTAAATCAAGTAACTGATCATACGCTAGATTACTAAAACCAGAAACATTTGTAGGATTAGACCCGTCAATGTTTGTTCCCCAATATTGTTTTAAGAACCATACAGGGCTACCTGTGCTAGCTGTAGATACACTAGTTATCGCTAAATCATAATCGCCAGATCGTGTTACTTTATCCACTACACTAGAGTCTACAACCTCCACATTTACATCAATGCCTATTTTCTTATAATCAACTTGTAAAGCTTCAGCATATAGAGTAACCTCAGGTCTAGATGTATAAGTATAAAAATTGAGACGTAATTTTTTACCGTCCTTATCTACATAACCATCGCCATCAGTATCAACCCAACCCGATTGGGCTAACAATTCTTTTGCCCGCTCTGGATTATAAGTTTCTGGAATTTTAATATCATTAAAACCATAATTCAAACATGGTGGTAATGGAGTTCGACCAGCAACAAAAGTATCTTTAAATAATTTCTTTGCATAACTTTCACGATCTGCTCCAGCAACTAGTGCTCGTCTTATATTGATATCATTCAAGTATCCATTGTGGTTCATGCGAACCATTACAACGCGCAATGATGGGGTTTCTTCAATAATATAATCCTTATTATCTGCAAATAACCCATACTCTCCAGCAGCAATATTTACAGCCATATCAATATCTCCTGCTTGTAATGCCAATGCACGAGTATTAACATCTTCAATAGAATCTACTATTACATGTTTAAACCCTACGTCTCCATCCCAATAATTTTCGTTTTTATCTAATTCTATACGTTCTTTTGTGAAAGATGTTGCTACATATGGTCCCGTTGCAATAGGTCCTTCCTTACTAAAGTTGCGCCCATCACGCTCTGATTGAACATCTACAATCAAAAATAAAGGATCGCCCAATAGCCCTGGTAAATTGGGATAAACCTTATCTGTATGAATAATTAAATTCTGCCCATTTGCTTCAATGGAATCATAAGCAAAAAACGATTTTGCCCGTTTGCTTTTTTCAAATGTACGTTCCAAAGACTCCTTAACAGACTGTGCTGTTACCTTACGCCCATTAGAAAATTTTACTTTATCATTAATTACAAATGTCCATGTTTTATGATCATCCCCTACGGACCAAGATTCGGCAATCCACGGTTGTGGCTTCATAGAATCATCAAATTTAACTAGATTCTCACCGATGCCATACCTCACAATCCCCCAACTAAAAATAATTCTCTGTAGGCTCCAATGTTCCCGCATATGACATGGCTCCCAACCTTTAATGTATCCTTATCAGTATTCTTTCCACATCCCAAGAACAGTAAAAAAATAGCTATCAAAACTACACAAACACCCAAGAAACTATACTTTTTTTATTTTCATGTAAACCTCCTACTATACACCGTCCTCATCATAAATAGGAATATATTTGTATTAATATGTCGACATAACAACAATATAATATATACGTCTCAACCAAAAACAAATGAGAATATTTTATAAAACTATAACTTTCTTAAAAAAATTAGTAAATTCTATAATAACTGAAATTATAGTAAAAAAAAAAGCCTCCGCATAAGCGAAGGCTTTCACCAATAAGATTATATATTTGTATCATTAGTAACGGTATCCATCGATAATGGATTGTGTGGTTTACCAATTTCAAAGATAGAACTCAACAATACCTTTGTATACGGATGTTTAGCATCTGCCAGATGGAACGCATCTAGTTCTTCAACGATATCCCCTTTATACATGACTACAACCTTATGGCACATAGTACGAATGAAAGCAATATCATGAGCGATGAACAAATATGTTAAATTCCGTTTCTTTTGCAATCTAGCGAGTAGATAGGCAATAGAGTCTTGAACAGATACGTCAAGAGCACTCGTTGCTTCATCGAATACGAGGATTTCAGGTTCCAAAACAATAGCCCGTGCAATAGCTACACGCTGACGTTGGCCACCAGACATCTCATGCGGGAATCGATGCATGAATTCGCGTGGTAAATCTACCATTTCAAGATAATCCCCAGCGATTTGCTCTTCCTTGCCTTTTTCCAAGAGACCAAAGTTATAGAGTGGCTCAAGAATAATATCCTTAACCTTCATGCGCGGATTAAATGCAGCAGATGGATCTTGGAATACCATTTGAATTTTTTGACGGTATTCTCTAGTCTGTTCAGCATTCATGTGTTGAATTTCAACACCATCAACGTAGATTTCACCTTCTGTAATAGGCAACATTTTCATAATCATACGAACCAATGTTGTTTTACCAGAACCGGATTCACCTACAATACCAAGAGATTCTCCTTTTTCAAGGGTGATGTTGATATTTTTACATGCCTCAAGCTCGCCACCAGTAGGAAGTGGGAATCGTTTATATACATTTTTAATTTCTACTGCGTAGTTAGTCAATGTAACGACCTCCTTCCCAATGTTGGTACCGCATCTTTTAAGTTGTTTTGTGTATTCATTAGATGGGTTTTCTAAGATTTCTTGAGGTGTACCAGCATCCACGACACGGCCCTTTTTCATAACGATGATGTAATCGGACATATACGCCGCTACACCAAGGTTATGGGTTACCATAACGATAGCGGAATTATGCACTTTAGATAATTCCATCATTTGCATAACAACTTGAGATTGTGTTGTCACGTCTAGAGCAGATGTTGGTTCATCACCGATGAGTAATGCTGGATCTAAAGCTAATGCCATGGCAATACCAACACGTTGGCGTTGACCGCCAGACAGCTCATGTGGATAGCGGCGAAGGATATCTGCGCAATTAGGTAATGCAACGGACTCTAATAATTCGATAGCGCGACGGTCACATTCGTCATTAGTAATTTCAATATGCGCCTTGAAGAGCTCTCTAAATTGTTTACCAATGCGTACAATCGGATCAAGTGCACTACCACTATCTTGGAAAATCATGGCCATATCTTTGCCACGTATGGATCTCCATTCTGACTTTAGATAGGGTGCGAAGGTCTTGACCATTAAATAGTAATGTACCTTCTGTAACCTCACCACCGACTGGTAATAACCCCATAAGGGCGCGGATCACGGTAGTCTTACCGGATCCGGATTCCCCTACGATGGTCAATACCTTGCCGCGTTCCAAGGTAAAATTTACATCCATAACAGCAGGCACGCCTTGGTACGCGATGTTAAGGTTCTCTACAGTTAGTATGTTTTCTGCCATTATAGCTCCTTATTATTTTGTAATTTTATTAGTAATCCAGTAGTAGTCACTTGGGTACATGACAGCACCTTTCAAGTAAGAACCAGTAACGATATTAGTTTTAGGGTAACCTAAGAACAATGCAGCGCCATCATTCATCAATAATTGTTGAATTTGAATTGCATAGTCACGACGTTTTGCAGGATCGAATTCAGTTTCAGCAGCATCTAACAATTGGTCAACTTGAGGATTAGAGTAACCAGAACCATTTTGTGGGTTGGAACCATCGATATTAGTATGCCAATAGTTAGACAAGAACCAGATTGGGTCACCTGTATTAGCAGTTACGATATTGGAGATAAGCATATCATAGTCGCCTTCTTGACCCATTTTGTCGACCAAGTTATAGTCAACTGTTTTGATTTTCATGTCAATACCAACTTTTTTGAGGTCTGCTTGAACAGCTTCTGCATAAAGTGGTAATTCAGCACGAGAGTTGTATACAACGAAGTTGAATGTTAATGGTTTGCCATCTTTATCAAGGATGCCGTCGCCATCAGTATCTTTCCAGCCATCTTCTGCTAACAATTGTTTAGCGCGATCTACATTATATGCATTAGGATCTTTCAAATCTTTGAAGCCATAGTCCATGGATGGTGGAATTGGAGCGGAACCAGGAATGAATGTGCCTTTTAGCAATACATCGGCATAGTTTTTACGGTCTGTTGCGGAAATAACAGCTGCACGTACTTTGTCATCACCAAGAACACCTTTTTGGTTAATACGAGCCAATACTACGCGAAGAGATGCGATTTCATCAACCTTGAACTTATCGTTATTTTGGAATAAGCCAATTTCCCCAGGACCGATGTTAACAGCCATATCAACATCACCAGATTGCAAGCTCATAGCACGCGTATTAGGATCGTCGATGGAAGGAATTTCTACAGTTTTGAAATGGTACTGCACCATCCCAATAGTTTTCGTTAGCAGCCATTTCAGCACGTTCTTTTGTGAAAGATTTAACTACGTATGGGCCTGTACCGATAGGACCTTCTTTAGCAAAGTTACGACCATCTTTTTCAGATTGTACATCAACGATTAGGAATAACGGATCCGCTAAAAGGCCAGGCATATTAGGATATTCTTTTGTTGTATGAATAACTAATTGTTGACCATTAGCTTCCATAGAGTCATATTCGAAGAATGTTTTCGCACGATTGGATTTTTTTCAAAAAGCCCGTTCGATAGATGCTTTTAACCGCTGCAGCATCAACTTTTTTACCATTAGAGAACTTTTACCTTTATCGTTGATGGTAAACGTCCATGTTTTATGGTCTGGAGATACTTCCCATTTGGATGCAATCCAAGGTTGAGGCTTCATTTGTTCATCAAATTTAGCCAATGTTTCACCTACACCATAACGCATGACAACCCATGCGAAGAAGTTTTCTGTAGGTTCTAATGTAGATGCAAAGTTAGTTACGCCAACCTTTAATACGTCCTTGTTATCAGCACCATTATTGGAGCCACAGCCAGCGATGAAGGAACCCATCATTACAATACTAAGGCCTGCTAACAGCGCCTTTTTCCAAGATTTTTTCATTTACAATCTCCTTGTAAACACACTATACAAAACTATATCTCCCTATTACACATCAAATAGCATAATAAAGATTCAAAAATTATTATCCTTGATTCTTAGGATCCACTACGTCCCGTAAGGAATCAGACCAAAGGTTGAAAATAGATACGACAATAAGAATCGACAAACCAGGGAATGCCATGAGCCATGGACTCGTTTGCAAATATTGACGACCTTCATTAAGCATGAGGCCCCATTCAGGTGTTGGTGGTTGTGCACCAAAACCAAGGAAGGATAAACCAGCAACTTCAATCATAATCGCCCCAATATCTAGAGCACCTGTGGTTACAACGAGGGGCAAAATATTAGGAATAATATGACGGCGTAAAATTGTCCACGTAGAGGCACCCATCATAACGGCTGCCGTTACATATTCTTCACCGCGTACTTTCAACGTCATAGAACGCACAAGACGCGCATATTTAGCCCACCCTACAACAGAGATGCTAAGATGGTATTTACAATACTACCCCCTAAGATACCGGCGATTGCAATGGCGAGTACTACACCTGGGAAGGATAACATGATATCCGCCAAGCGCATAAGAACCATTTCAACCTTGCCACCAAAGTAACCTGCTACGGCACCGATGACTGTACCAATGCTCACCATAATCACTACGATGGATACACCCATGAACAAGGATAATTGAGTACCATAAATGATACGAGACAATACGTCACGGCCCAATTTATCAGTACCAAACCAATGTTGTGCGCTAGGGGCTTGTAATGCTTTTGTCATATCTGAGGAAAAAGCATCGCCCGGCGCAAGCCATGGTGCAAAAATAGCAATGAATACGATAACGAGCATCAATGCAGTGTAGAAAGAGAACAATTTATGTTTCTGAATAAATTCTTTCATTATGCTCTCTCCCTTTTCAATCTAGGGTCTAATAGAACATAGGATGCATCAACTAAAGCATTGATACACATGTATGCAATAGCAACCCATAACACAAAACCTTCAATCAATGGATAGTCACGCATAGTGATGGCGTAAATGGCCATATTCCCGAGACCAGGCCAAGAGAATACCATTTCAACTACCGCTACACCACCTAATAACCAACCAATAAGAACACCTAAAATTGTGATCAATGGCAATACTGGCATTAGGCAAAATGTGACCGAATAAAATCTTCATTTCGCTCACGCCACGCGCACGGGCACCGATAACGTAATCCTTTTGCATCTCTTCAAGGATAACGAGTCGAACTTGACGCATGTATTTAGAGCCAACGACAACCGCTAATGTAACGGCTGGTAAAATAACACCTGTCGCCGTTATACGAGACGAAGCAATTGGAACTAAACCGAGCTTTTAAGCCAAAGATGTAAATTAATACAAGGCCTAACCAGAATGTCGGCATAGATACGCCTATAAAGGAAAGGCTTCTCAGTACATAGTCTATCCATTTATTCCGATTATACGCACTCAGTATCCCTGCTGGTAATGCATAGAGAATCGTAAATACCAATGCAGTACCTGCTAACGCAAGTGTGCCAGGTAATGATTCTAGCATGCGGTCTACTACAGGTTTTTTAGCAGAATAACTCATCCCTAAATCACCTTGAGCCGCATTGACCACCCAGTTTGCATACTGTACGATAAACGGCTTGTCTAATCCTAATTGAGCACGGGTTTCATCAATCGTCTCTTGAGACACGATGGTATCCGCCGTTTCCAATAGCATGGTAACTGGATCCCCTGGAGCTAAATAGGTGAGACAAAATGTCAAAAATGTGATGCCAAACAAGGTGACAATAAATTGCCCCAATTGCTTGACAAAGCGTTTGCCCATAGGCACCTCCTATACCCTTTTCAAATAAAAACACATAATAGTGAATAAACATAGAAAGTAAACATGTAATATGATGCCGTGTAATAAAATCTACGAAATAACCATAAAAAAAGATTAGCCCACCTGACTAACCTAAAGAAAAACACCATGCTGTGGCACGATGCCCCGCAAGATTGAGCAGGCTTTCTGACTTTTGATTCATCACAATATTTCAGCCTTCCCAGTTTCCCAGTGACCCTAATACGAAATATTGCTCCTCATTACAGCTATTTTCATAGTATAGGATTTGCACCCATTTTCCTCTTTTACGCTCGGTAGAACCGACACTCAGTTTATTCACTTTTATCAATTATAAATATACTATATTTATAATTCTCTAACAATACACATACCTCCTATAGTATTTTGAGGATATAAAATCAGTAATTATAAATTATACAAAAAAATACAGAGTTACACATTCTAATGTAACTCTGTATATGCAGATAAAGTCTAGGACAATTGACACCAATAGCATCACATTTAACTACGTGCAAATACATATATATTTAAATTATAAAACCAATAAAACTTTATAATCTTTAAGAATTGGCCTATATTTCTCAGTTATATTGAAAAATCCACATTATCAATTATATAAATTGATAATCTAATCTATTTTACAACGTATAATAAGCATCTAATAATTGTTTCATAAATTGAGACTTTGGATTTTTTTAGTACAGATTTACTAAGTCCCTCTTCAATGATTTCTCCACGTTCTATAACACCTACATCATGTGCTAAATACTTCATCAGATCAATATCATGACTTACAAATAGATATGATAAATTTTTTTCTAGTTGGAGTTCTTTCAATATAGTCATAATTTGAAATTGTGCACCTGTATCCAATTGTGTTGTTGGCTCATCTAATAAAAATAAGTTCCGGATTAACTAAGAGAATCCTAGCCAAACACAAACGCTGTAACTCACCACCACTCAACTCTGTTACACGCCGTTTAAAAATACTTGTACTTAATCTAACCATTTCTAATATAGCTGCTATATCTTGCTCAATATTCACGGTAGATAAGTTATGAATTTTCACAACTTCAAGTATGGCTTCTTCAGCTAGAAACTTTGGATAAATTGATTGTAATGGATTTTGAAATAACATCTGGCACGAACTTCTATACTCATGATTATTATAGCGTAACCAATCTGTAACTCGACGATTTTTGAATAGTATTTCACCACTATCAATCGATGTTAACCCTGCAATCATTTTCATAATTGTTGACTTACCACTACCACTTTTACCGATTAAACCATACGTCGTCCCACGACGTACTGTAAAAGACACATCATGAACAATATTATGTTGTTTATTTCTAAAAAGCCCCATATTGTAACATTTAGAGATATGTAGTGACCCCAAAAAGTTAGACTTTTATTTCCGAGTAACCTAAACTGGTTGCTCGGAATTTTTTATGCTGCAGTAGTAGCTAAACGATAGTCAACTGGACTATGCCAATTCAATTTTTTTCCTTAATTCGTTTAGTATTGTAATACATAATATAGTTTTTCAATCGCCATTTTTAACTCATCATAACTATGAAAGGTATTGCCATAATACATCTCTTGTTTTAAGATGGCAAAGAAATTTTTCCATTGGTGAATTGTCGAGACAATTACCTTTTCTAGACATACTTTGGAATATATTATGCACTTTTTAAATTATATTGATACGTTTTCATTTGGTAACCCCAACCACGGTCAGAATGAAATGTCCGCCGATACTTAGCATCGGCAGTCTTTTTCAATCGCCTGTTGTTGTGCTGAAAGTATAGACTCAGCCGATGGTGTAGGGACTTATACTAAAACTAATAATTTCAAGATTATATAAATCCATAAATGGATCTAAGTATAGTTTTCTAACTTTCAAAGCACCATTTGCATCTAGTTCATAATACTTAAATTCAGTTGTATCTGTAGTAATTTTTTTGATGTGGTTGACTGCAATAGAATCTACGCTTAATGCGATTAGGTGCAATCCGTCCTTTAACTCCTTTATATGAGTTATATTTTTCGGCTCTTACGGGAGAATGCTATTACTTGCAGATTAAACTTTTTGCATAATTCGTTGCAATCGTTTCTTATTAATAACAATACCTCGTGATCGCAACAAAGGGTAACAACCTTCTATATCCATAGTTGGGATGGTCCTTACGAATATCTTCAATAGCTATTCGTATTTGTAGATCTGGATCTACTCGGTCAAAAGCGCTGTTGCCAGTACATATATGTTGCTTTTTGGAAAACGTAAAGGCGACAAGAATCTCAGTTAGTTTGAATTCTCTTCGGAGACTGCTAATGATTCTTGCTGTTCTTTCATTTTTCGAGCGTCCTCGAGGCGCAATCTCCTCAATTCTTTTAAATAGGCGTTCTCTATTTGAGCATAGCGTAATTGTTTTTCCAATTCTAAAATACGAGCTTGCTCTGGTGTTAATTCTTTTTTCTTCTTTTGGTTACGTGATTTAGTATGTGTGGTAATCTTTGCTTTTTCATCTGTTCGACTCATGGTAGGTATTCGTCCTTTCGGTCGCTCGGCAAAAGCATTGGTCCCATATTTCATAAAACTCCGATTTCCAGCGAGCTATTAATGAAGGATTATTTCAGCCCATATTGTAAATGCAATTTGCCGATACGATAATTCACTAGTTAAGTATGACTCTACCACAGCTAGCTTAAATTCTGAAGTATATCTTGTATTATTTCGCTTTCGACACAAACCATCTTTACCAAATTCTTTAAATGCACTAATCCAACGACGAACTTGCGATGCATCCTTTACACCGTATTTCTTAGCTAAAGAGCTATATCCACCCTCGCTATTTAGATATGCAGTAACGACTTTTAATTTAAATGTTGAGCTATATTTTGCCATAGAAAAAAACCGACCTCCTTAACGTTAAGATTTTTTTGGTCTAACATTAAGGGGTCGGTTCAATATGATTAATTTCTATAATTTTATCATTCATGAGAAATCATCCTCTTAGGCATAGAAGACAATAAACTTTGCATATATTTACTAACAGGGGTTATGCATGATAGCATCTGTTAAAGCCTTCTTCTACAATACGCCCCTTTTTCCATAACAATAATATAATCACTAATGTGCTCAGCAAAATCTAAATCATGTGTAATGATAATCATACTATTTTTAGATATTCCTGCATGGATAAAAAAATAAACGATAAACCGATTTTTCTCGATATTGCATCGAGCCCCTTCGTGGGCTCATCTGCAACAATCCATTGAGGTTTTATTACAGATGCAAGTGCACATATAACTCTCTGTTGCATACCTCCACTTAGTTGAGATGGATATGACTTTAATATGCGATCTACATCTTCAAACTCATAAGCCAAAAAGCTCTTGTTTAATTTTATCTAATGCAATATCACCTTGAATGTGTTGGTGAAAGTACAACGTATCTTCCATCTGTTCTCTAATAGTAAGCGATGGGTTCAATGCTGTCGCAGGATCTTGTGGAATATAGAATACCCTCTGCCCCCGCAAAGATTGTTGGATATCAGGAGTCAATAGAGTATTACCATACAAAATTTTCCCAGTTACCTCTGCCCGATTTAGTAAACCAACTATAGATTTACCCAATACAGATTTACCACTTCCTGACGCTCCAACAATGGCAGTTATATGTTCCGGTTGAATAATTGTATTCAATTGTTCAATCACAACCCCTTGTTCCTGAGGGAATGAGATTTTCACATCATTAAATGTAATAGTTTCCATATACCCTCCTTAAACTAATTGTTTTTTATAACTTTCACCAATATAATTTAAAGCACCACAAAAAGTGAGAATGCATAAACCAGGCGCATATAGCAAAAATTGGGTATGTTCTAAAATAGGTTTGCCCTTCTTGAATCATTGTTCCCCAATCAGTCATCGGTGGTTGTAAACCAAGGCCGATAAAGCTAAGACCAGATACCATAAGAACAGTAGTACTTATACGAATTGATAATAAAACTAATATAAGTGGTAGTAACAGAGGCAAAATATAACGAAATATAATATATATATTTGAAGCTCCTAATACTTTAGCTCCTGCTACATATTCACGTGATGTAATAGATAAAACTTCACTACGAACAACTTGTGAGAACGAAGTCCAGGACGTAATAACTACTGCAATAATTACACTGTATAGGCTCGGCTCTAAGATACCGGCTAAAGCAATCATAAAAGCATATCCGGGAATACCTTGAAATATATTAACTAAACTTTGAATAGCAAAGTCAACACGACCCTTATAATAACCGCCAACAACTCCTAAGATAAGCCCTAAAGTCATTGTCAATGCAGCAGTTATGATACAGAAAAATATAGATATTTCTGCAGAAACCATTAGACGACTCACTACATCGCGCCCCAAAGAGTCTGTACCTAACCAATGATTCCAGCTCGGTGTCTCAAAAGCATGATAAATATCGACAACAGTAGGATCATAGGGTGTCCAAAATATACTAATGATGGCGATACATAAATAAAAACCAATTACAAAGAGGCATGCTTTTTCAATGTTTGTAAACTGTTTCATGTTAACCTCTTCCCAGACGAATAGATGGCTGTAACCATACATATATAATGTCTATTATAACGTTTATCATAATTGTCATAATTCCAATTATTAAAACATATCCTTGAATAACAGGATAGTCACGCATCTGTATAGACTGCAATAAAAAGCATTCCAAATCCAGGAAGTGAGAAGATTGTCTCAATAATAATTGCACCACCTAAGATTGAACGCAAATGATTACCTATAATCGTAATCGATGTAACTAATGCATTCTGTATCATATATTTATAGACAATAACCCAATTAGGCAAGCCTTTTGCTCTAGCTAACAATACATAATTACTTTCCTGAATCTTAAGCATCGCATCTCTCTGTATCCGCATTACCGAAGCAATCGTTGGTATCGCCAAAATAATTGCAGGAAGCAAAAGATGCCTAAACGAACCATATCCGCTAGTAGGAAATAATCCTAAATTCTCTGCAAATATATGAATACTAATAATTGCTAGCCAAAAAGTAGGTACAGATGTCCCCGCAATAGATAATACATCTAATAACTTTGTCACTCGACTAAATCGAGACTGCGCCATAAATGCACCAATAGGTATTGCAAGAACTACGGTAAATAAGATTGATACTAGAGACAGTAATACCGTAACCTTAGCTGCAGTTAGTAGCATCTCAATTACAGGTTTGCGAGTAATATAGGATACGCCCCAGTCACCTATAACGATAGAACATATCCAATTTTTATATTGCACGATTAATGGCAAATCTAATCCTAACTCATGCCGTTTATTTTCTATTTCTTGTAAACTAGGAGCTGATACACCATCCATGGATAAAGATATCAATGCCGGATCACTAGGGGCAAGATTTAAGAGAATAAACGCTAAAAGCGTTATACCAATCAGTGTTGGGATCATTAACATCATTTGTTCCAATATAACGACTCATGCTACCTCCACTCAATAGTTTGTAAGGATACACCATATGTTAGTGCATTATAACCTTTTATTTTTGCTTGATTATATATCAAGGCATTCAAATCACTACCCAATATGATAGTAGGTGGATGTTCTATACCAATGACCTGGAGTCTATCGTATACTGGAATGCGTTCCTCTATAGTTGATAATCCATCTAGCTTCTTTAGTAACATACTTGCCTCATCATCATGATACCCAACCTTATACAAAGTATTCATACGCCCCTTATCAGCTAAATAGGTATTAAAAATTGTTTCAGGTGCATAATTTGCAAGGCCCATAGTGCCTAAGGAAAGATCATAATTACCTTGAGATGATAGCTTTGAAAAGGCAGAACCATCAAATATAACGATAGATATATCTATGCCAAGTTCCTTATACAAATATTGCAAATATTGAGCAACCTCTTTATAGGAGTAACGATTCAAGCCATATTGAGGAATCAATAATTTTGCTTGTACTCTTTTGCCCTGCAATACTTCAGCTGAAAGCTCTTTTGCTTTTTCCATATCATAAGTGATTGGTAAAATCAATAGAGAATGGATTTAAACTGTTCAGAATATTAATGTTTGGTTGTGCTTGTCCAGAAAAATATTGTTGTAATAAAATATCTCTATCAACAGCAAGTGATAAGGCTTTAACCATACGTGAATCAGAAAAAGGCCAACGACTTTCATTAACAGTTAATACCTGATTAAGAGTATTTCGATTCTTAGACATAGCAAATCTTGAATCACCTAACAATTCCAATGATAAGGCAGGGGTCATCGCACCAATATCAACCACACCATATATTTCTTCTGCTTTTAAAGCCGCATATCGAGTTTCTGCACTCGGAATGGTACGAATACGAATAAATTGGCTTTTAGCCTTCTCACCATAATATTGGTCATTACGTTGAAGAACAACATATTGATTTGTTTGTCGGTCCACAATTTTAAATGGTCCAGTACCAATATCCGTATTGATAAAGTCTCCTGTTGTCATATCATAACTATTCGGATTAAACATGGCTGAGGAAAAAAATTAATTAAACGCTCTGGGAAAAACAGGATGCGGCTTATCCAAATGAAATACAACAGTATAATCATCGATTTTTTCTATCTGTGTAAGCCCTGGGTATAAAAGCTTTTATAATTAAATGTGTAAAATGGCGACGGTTTCGTCTTCATATTTTTGCCAACGTTCAACATTTTTTTAATACCGCATCAGCATTAAACGGACTCCCATCATGAAAAAGTAACATTTTGCCGTAAAGAAATCACCCAATCTTTATTATCATTTTGTCCCTTCCAGCCACTAGCCAATACACCTGCTATTTGACCGTTTGCATCTACACCAATTAATGGTTCCCAAACCATACCAATACTACTTATATAATAGGGATCTTTCGGTCCTGGAGCTATATCTCGAGGTGCAGCTAGAACAATTTCATTATTATATTGAGTTTTAGGATTATAAAATAATAGTAGTCCACCTACTACCCACAAGGCTAATATTATCCAAATCCACTTGCAATATTTAAGTAAGTACATAGTAATAAAGAGGCTGCAAGGCAGCCTCTTCCTTTCTGTTAAATACCAAAATTATAATTCATATTGTACCGATAGCATGTATGTTCTTGGTGTAGATACATATACTTGATCACCTCTTGATGCCATCCAATAATTTTTATTGAAGAGATTATATGCCATCAAGCTGAATACAGCAGATGAACCTTTCCATTTTGTTTTATAACGAACACCCGCATCAAATACTGTATAAGATGGAACATTAACAAGTTTGCTAGCACCATTGCGAATATAAGAATCTCCAAAGTATGTCATACGAGTCATAAGGCCCCATTTAGCACTTGGATTATATTCAACACCAATAGTACCACTCCAATAAGGCTGTGCACTAACGCGTGTGCCATCTTGTCTACCGCCTGCCGTTTTTTCTTTCTTCGCATTTAAATACATAGCGCCACCGAAAATAGACCACTTTTTCGCAAGACGACCATTGATGGTCCATTCAACACCTTTATGACGGTCTTGTCCATCTTGAAGTAACCATGTACCAGTATTACCCGCTACTGTCCGATTTACAACAATATTATTAGCCATTTTAATATCAAATAATGCCAATGTTGTTAATAGACCATTGTTTTGATATTTAACACCAATTTCATTTTGTTTTGTTTTTGCTGGTGGTAAAATTTCACCAGCATTACGATATGCGGAACCAACAGGAGTACCAGCATCAAAATATTCTGAATGACTACCATAAATAGACCAATTATCATTTGGTTTATACATAATTGCATATGTTGGTGAAGTTGAACTTGATGTATTGGAGCTAACAAGATTACCCGTTTTATTATTATAATTATTAGTTGTAGCGGAATGATGATGTATCCCTAAAAACAAGATTCCATTTTTTTATAACTAATTTCATCTAACGCAGTTACACCCCACATTTGTTGTCTTGTCAGAGGCCCTGTGCGATATCTTGTAATAGGCATGCCAGTTTGGTGTAAGCCTGTATACAAATTGCCAGTACCTAATACACCGAAAGAGTTAGTCCCATTATTATAGTTAGGTGTAATACCAGACTCTCTTTCTTTCCAAGACTTATCAAATGCAACAGTTACTTTATGCTTAACGGAAGGGCTACCAAACTCATGCCGTGTCCCTAATTGTGCATAATAGGTATTTTGTGGCGTACCACCGATTTGATATTCTAAATTATAGTCCCCATTACTATTATTAATAGTATATGAACTAAATTTAGCCATTACATTATTATCTAGGTTATTATGATTTAATCCACCATTAAAGAAAACTGTAGTAGTTTTATTTAATTTTTGTTCGTGGTTTAATCCTAAAATATAACCATATGTCGATTTATACATACCATCGAAAGCATAGTTATTCTTTCCATTAGGAGCTTTTGGTAGTGAGTCCACATTCCCCAATTTAAACCAACGCATACCATTTTCAACTTCACCATCACGATATCCCATAAAAAGATTTGTATTATGATGAGTTGTCTTATGGTCAATGTTAACATATACACTAGCGGTGTTAACACGTTCGCCTTTTACACCTGTTTCACCGCGTAAATTTTCAGCATTAATTCGCACCCCCCATTGTTTCTGTGAACCGAACCGTTTACTAACATCTATATATTCGCCCAAGTTACTACGGCCTGTAAACGTTTGTTTATAGATTAATCGTGGTTCATCGCCAGCTTTTTTAGTAACAAAGTTAACCATGCCACCTGCTGCAGTAGATTCATACTGAATAGAAGATCCTGTATATCCACCTGATGGACCATCTATAAACTCAATATGGTCCATAGCATACGTTGGTGCATTGAATTGAGTCATCAATCCAGGAATACCATTGATTAAACTGCTTGTGCCATTAGCACGGATTCCACGATATGTAAAATCATTATGCAAAGTACTACCAGCCATACGTATAGACGGATTAACACTAAGTACTTTATCTAATGGCAATGTAGACGCTGTAAACGATTCAACAGTTCTTGGTCCAATAACCATAGCAGATGCCGGAGTATCAATTACTTCACGATTACCTAATAAACCAAATGTTGTATCAGTTCTTGCATAAGCACCTTGTAATACCTTCTCACGATAACCTGTAATTACCAAATCATCCATGACAAAATCCGCCAATTTTGATGATTTCACTGATGAATCAGTACTTGCTTGTGATGCATCAACACCTTCACCTAACACAGCATATGGCACTGCTAATAATGCCATACCAATCAAAGCTGATAAATATTTTTTTCTCATATTCTCCTCCTACACACATTTTACTTATGAAAATCATATTCCCTTTCAAAATTAAATTCACCTGGATACATGTAATTAGCCATATAACCAATTGAATCTATGGTCCTGCTCAAAGGACCATATACATATTTTAAGGGTATAGGATACACACGTTTATTCTCTACAAAAATTTAATTCTTTAAATTGTGGTTTGCTTAGTAAATTATCCAATAAAAACTCTATCTGAATCATAAGTAACAACAAATACAATATCAGGATTTTTCACGCATTATATATTCATCACTTACAGGAGCAGTCGTTCTTGGTACATCGCCGCCAATAGAATTAACCATATCACCAGCAATCTTATTAGCACCATATGATACTGTCGATGATAACAAATCTAAAATCATAACCTTAGGTCGAGATTTTCCAGTACGAGCTTTCTCAATATCAGATATCCGTTGATTTGTAGCATCTATAATCTTTTTAGCTTGCTCTTCCTTATGGAAAATCATACCTAAATCCCTAATATACTGCATTTGATCTGCTACAGTTTCATCTTTGTTGACCTTCATAGGTTGTGTGGTGCCTGGCGTCACCATAGTAGCAACATTTTTTCTATTCCAGTAATCAGTGCTACCTAACTTAGTTTTCGTATACCACGATTCCTCACCAATAATTAAATCCGGATGCATAGATAATATTCGCTCTGCATTAATTTGTTTTCGAGGTACAAAATTCAGCTTTTTATAGACCTCCATATTAGATGCTTTAATAGGATAGTCTTTACTATCTTCATATTCTACAGCACCTAAAATATCATCACCTACATTTAAATCCAATAGAGTATCAATTTGAGAGGCACCTATTACAAAAACACGACTAGGAGTCTGTATAAAAACTTGTTCATTGTTACCTACACGAAAATAGTTTTCTACGCGAATATTCTGTACTTTTACAACATCTGTACTAGAGTTAGACGGAACTACCTGACTACTAAACTGACAGCCAGCGCTTAATATCATTCCTAATGCACCAATTACAGTTATCGTTATCCGTTTTCCAAGTTTCATCGTTTGCTCCCCCGTTTCAACAACAACCAAAGGAACAATGGAGCACCACAAACAGCTGCAGAAACACCAATAGGTAGCTCCATACCTGAAATAATATTACGTCCTATCGCATCAGCCCAAATCAAGAATGTGCCACCTATAAGCATAGTAAGAGGTATGAGTCTTTTATGTTTTTGCCCTACAATAAACCGTGCACAATGTGGAATAACCAACCCCACAAATCCAATTATCCCTGATGCATAAACAATAAAGCCAACGATAATAGACACGATAACAATATAGATTTGACGATATACAACTAATGAACGTCCCATTGTAATAGATAACTCTTCACCTAATAACATCATATCTAAAAATTCGACTTTGTGAAATAAAGAAAATTAAACCTAAAATTATCACTACAAATAAAACCGTAGTTAAAGATACACTTACATTTTGCAAACTACCTAATAACCAAAATTGAATTGATTTAGTCTTACTTGTATCAGCCATCAAGGTAATCGCAAAACTAACAAGTCCCATGATAAAAGCATTAATACCAAATCCAATAAGAATCATAGTTACAGCATCTAGTCGTCTCATTATATTAGCAATCGACAATATAATGAAAGCTACAATAAAGCGCTCCCAAGAATGCAAATATACCAATACCTGCAACATTTGCAAATGTAGTAATTCCTAGTATAATAGCTGCCACTGCACCTAAATTAGCACCTGATGAAATACCCAATAAATACGGATCTGCTAAATCATTTTGCATAACAGTCTGCATTACTAACCCTGTTAATGACAATCCAGCACCAATTAAAAATGCAGTTATAATATGTGGTATCCGAATATATGTAATAGCTGAGCTAGGTATAGTATTTACCTCTTGCCCCAATAGTATATGATAAAAAAATATGCTTGTACATCATTCATTGATACAGATACTTCACCATATATAATTGATAAAAATAATGGCCACTATTAATAAAAAAATACGGTTATACCATAAGTCAATCTTACATTCATGGCTAACCTCTTTCATAAATAATAATGCTACGCCCATTATGATCTACAACACTAGCCTTAACCCCATATAAAGTTTCTATTAATTGAGGTGTCAATACAGTCTTTGTAGGTCCTTTCTCTATAATCTGACCATCTTTCATTGCAATAATATCATCACAATACATTGATGCAATATTCAAATCATGAATTGCAGCCACAATAGTTAACTTACGATTTACAATAAGATTCATAATTTGAAGTTGATATGTAATATCTAGATGATTTGTCGGTTCATCAAGTATCAAACACGGAGTTTGTTGTGCAATAGCACGTGCTAGCATTACCCGTTGTTGTTCCCCACCAGATAATTCAGAAAAGTAAAAATCTTGAAATGATGCTACGCCCGTTTCTTCCATTGCAGTTTTAGCAATTGCATAGTCCTCATCACATTCTGCCTCAAAAACACCTTTATATGGATTCCTCGCCATAAGAACAACATCAAGTGCTGTTATTTCTAACGCATCGCTATGATGTTGCATTAATACAGATGTTTTTTTCGCACTATCACGGTAAGACATAGACGTAAGGTTCTTACCAGCGATAATGATGTCGCCTTTAGTCGGTCTTACAACGCGATACAGACATTTTAACAATGTACTTTTACCTGATCCATTAGGCCCAATAATACCAGTGCAACGACCTTCAACTAAAGATACATTAATATCATGCAAGATTGGTGTATCACCATAACTAGCATGTAGTCCCTTTACTTCTATAAACATAATACCTCCTCATGCTAGCGATTACGACGAATTAATAAAATAATGAATACAGGTGCCCCCACGATGGAAAAAGTGATACCAAGTGGAATATCTACACCAGTTAACATAGTTCGACCAACTACATCAGCTAATAAGGATACAATCATTCCTATAAAAGCAGTCAAAGGAAGTAAAACACGTGTATTATCTCCGACAAATAATCTAACCAAATGAGGAATAAGTAGTCCAACAAAGCCTATAAGGCCAGAATTCATTACGATAGACCCTACAAGAATAGCATTAATAAATAGGTATGATTTTATATACCAATTTAAAGAATATCCCAAAGTAATGGCAACTTGTTGGCCTTCTCTCATGAGATTTAATATACGTGACTGACTAGTAAAGAAGATAAATGCAAGTAAAGCTACCACAAAAGCATATATCGATTGCCCTAAAGGCACAAAGGAGATACTCCCCATCATCCAATATAATGTTAAATCAATGCCCGATTTGCTAGCACCTATAAAAATAAGTACACCTGCTAATGCAGAACAAATAGCTCCTAAAGCCACACCAATCATTAAGAATCTGCTTGGATTCTTCTGATATAAATTAGATGCAAAAAAATAGCGACAAGGGAAATAATAAATGCCCCTAAAAAGCACCAAATTGAATAACATTACTTCCTATAATAGCGTCTAATCCTAGTGTAACAGAAGCCACAATACCAAGTGCAGCACCCGAAGAAATACCTAGAATATAAGGATCTGCCATAGGATTTTTAAAAATTGATTGCATTACAATCCCTGATGTAGAAAGCCCCATGCCTACTGCCATAGCCATAATAATTCGTGGTAATCTCAATTCACCAATAATAGCTGCATCCATATCAGTATTTGACAATCCCTGAACCCAATGTAATACCCCTTCATATAATTGAACAGGGCTATACGATGTATAGCCCTGCATAAAGTCCCTCTGTAATACATAGGATTAACAGAATAAACAATCCAAAATATATAAAGGGGAGTCGTTTACGGAACATAGTATGTTTCATAACCACTCACTTTCAAATTATAAATGCATTGTTGCAGACATAACAAATGTTCTAGGTTGACCCAATAATAAATTATTACTACTAGCCATAGGTAACCAATAATTTTTACCAAATACATTATGTAACATTGCGTTAAATGTTACAGGAGTACCTGAAATTTTTTTGTATCATAATTAGCACCTAAATCAAATGTGATATGGGAAGGTACATTAAACTTTTCATTTATAATTGTAGCTTTACCCATGTATTGAGCTCGTCCAATAATAGATAATTTAGTATTTGGTTTTATATACCAACGCCATAGTACTAGACCATTTAGCTGTACCATTTACTTGTTTACCATTAAGTGCTTGTTTTGCATCCAAATAAGTAAATCCACCAATAATATCCAATTTAGGACTGACACTTCCTGCTACAGTATATTCAATGCCACGATCTTTTTGCTCACCATAGCGACGATAATAGTTATTACTATCCACATTATAGTTTGCTTGTTTAATTTCAAATAAACTCAATGTATGAAGCAGTTTACCATTTTTAATTTTTACACCTACTTCATTTTGTTTTGTCTTATTAGGATCTAATACTTCACCTCTATTAGCATAAGCACTACCCACAGTTTGACCGCTCATAAAGCTTTCAGAATGACTAGCATATACCGATACATTTGGATTTACTTTATAGATAATTGCATAGGTTGGGTTAATACCATTATAGGAATTCTTACTACCATCCTTTTTAGAAATAGTCGTATTATGACCATGCAATCCTACTAGGAATTGCCATTTATCATTTTTCGTACTAATAGTATCTGATACATGCCAACCATTAACAATTTGTGTGGAATTCCATGGAGAACCACCTTCTACACGATTATGAAGATAATATTGAGAACCATCTAAGGCATGAGTATAAATATTACCCGTTGCAGTAATGCTACCATTGTTTCCCCATGTTGGAACATTACCGCCAAAGCCTTCATACCAATGTTTATCAACATTCACTACATAATCATGTTTTAAGCTTCCTGTCTTGAATTTACCTTTAATGCCAACACCAGCATATTTTGAAGTAATCCCCAAAGGGTAATTAGACATATTGATTATGTAATCGCCATTGGCATTGATAATTTTAGGACTGCCATCAATATATCCAAACCAATCTTCACGGTGATAGCCACCATTGAAGAAAGCCGTCATATGGTCATTTAACTTTTGTTCATGATTTAATGTAACAATCCAGTTATCAAATTGATTGTAAGAATATGACGTCTTATATGTTCTATTAGCATCTGGTGCACTTGGAAGTGTTGTTAAACTGTTATCAAAACCAAATGTATATGGGCTCGCATGTTGATTCATATAATTATAGCCAACTAATAAATTAGTCTTACTATTAGCCGTTTTTTGATCAATATTAACAAAGAAATCATGCCCCTTAATATTTTCTCCTTTAATAGCCGTATTTCCATGAATATTATCAGCCATAATTCGAATGCCATAACGATTATTATGGAAACGACGACCAATATCAACGACCTCTTTCATTGAAGAACTACCAAGATAGGCAAGAGTGATATCTGTATTCGGCTTTACTTGGGCTCTCTTAGAAGTGAACTCTACAGTTCCTGCAGCAGATTCACGATTAGGTGTCCCAACAATACCAATATTAGGCCCAGAAATCACTGTTGCCTTATCGATGTAAACATCGGCTGCATGCTGTTGATCCAACATTCCAGGAATGCCATTTAAATACATGCCGTGACCATTAATTTTAAACCCGCGAATAGATATATCATTATATAACGAACTTGAGCTATCACGCACAGAAGGATTTAATGACAACATATCAGTAGGCCCTTTTGCAGGTGTACCGAAGTAGTCCAAGGATTGTCGTGTTGTTGTCATGGATGTAAATGGTGTGTCGAGGGCATCTTTAGCACCTAGTAGTCCTGCTGATTGTTCTTGATCAGCAATTCCCCCCAATGGTTTGACAACAGATGTGGAATCCACCTCAGTTGATTGTCCTTCACGTACACCACTAATAGTCATGTCTGGCATAACATAATCCGCTGCATATACACTACCAGTCAATGATAATGCGGAAAATACTGCTAATGCCAATAGCGAATTCCGCTTAGATGTTACATAATGCATTATAAAAACCCCTTTACTACAATGAGAATCTATACTGTAGAATTACTATACACACTATAATTCATACTCTATTAATTGTATCTAAGGATACATTAATTTTATATACCCATATCGGTATATATACAGTTTTAACGTATGAATATTTCTTATTTGTAGCAACAATTACGTTATAAAGCGATATAGTCATAAAAACAATACCCCTATATATATATATTTATACATATAGGGGTATCACTATATAGTTTTAGTATCCTTTTATCTTGCAATAATTACTTATCCTTTATCTCCAGTTTAAAACCACGCGTTGTATGAACTGGAATAGGATTTCCATCATAATCAGTTCCTGGTTTAAATGACCACGATGAAATTGCACTTATAATAGCATCATCTGCAGGGCCCATAGCCAGAAGATACTTCGATAACAATATCTCTTGTTGAACCATCAGTATCTATTACAAATCCAGCTACAGCTCTATTAGTTGTTCCTTGATCTGCTGGGATAACAGGTAAATCCGGATATGGTGTACTAAGTGGAACAGGCGAATGTGACCGATCCTCATGATGTTCAGGTTGTGGTGGAGTCGGAGTAGGTCCTGGGCCTGGATTTTGCCTTGATTTATTAACTTGTGAAGTATTTGTATTAGAATCTTGTTTTGTATTAGGATTTATTTCACTAGATGTACTTTGGGTCTTCTGCACATCTTCCTTATTCAATACATCATTTAAAGGAATACTTCCATCCACAATCTGCTTAACCTCTTCCTGCGTGGGTGTTGGAGGTATTTCAACCTTTTCAGGCTTTGGTACTACTATTTGCGGTGCCGAAGTACCTCCACCACTATCAGAAACTATTTCCATTTCAATGGGTTCCGGTTTATGTTCTGCATCTGGTTTAGCATAGTAGTTAATATATACTGCACCACCAAGAAATATAACAATATTAATCACTATAGATATCGCAAAGGAGGATTTCCATCTAGACATATAAACCTCCTATTTAGAATCAGTAGCAATAGCAATTTTTGTAATATTCATCTGCTTCAATGTATCTAAAACTTGAACGAATGTACCGTATTGGACCGCTTTATCACCACGTAAAACAACTGTCATCTCAGTACCTTTACCTTGCTCAATTTGTAAATACTTTATCATCCCATCAATTGTTGTTTTAGTTTGTTCTACATATATACTGCCATCTGCAGTTACAGTAATTGGTACTTTCTTTTGAATATCTACCTTTGCAGTTTGAGAACTTGGTAAATTAATAGGAACAGATTTCTGAACTACCATAGAAAGCATGCTCATCATAAAAAATACAAGGAGAAAAAAGATGATATCAATCATTGGGATAATCATCAGTTTAGGTTTATTAGTTGTACGTAAACTTCTAAGCTGCATTATTATCACCTACCAATGCAGTCATATATACAGCACCAATTTCTTCCATTTGAGAAACAAGATTATCTTCACGTTGCGTTAAGTAAGTGTGAATAACTAATGCAATAATAGCTACACATAAACCCGTAGCAGTTGCAATTAATGCTTCACCAACACCACCAGTTATAGCAAATGGTTCTCCATCTGAAATCGATAATACAGAAAAAGAACCAATCATACCAGTAACAGTACCAAGTAGACCTAATAATGGCGCCAATGTAACAATCGTTTCAAGGTAATTTAAATACGCACGTAATCTCGCTGCGATTGCTATCGCTGCACCTTGCAATGCTTGTGTTTGTTTATCGATATCATGAGATTGAGAAGCTGCGGTTTTAACCAATTCTGCTGCGGCACCACCATCTTCTTCACATATATCGCGTAACTCTTGCCAATTTCCTTTAACGACAAGCTCAGAGACCTTTGCTTTTAAATTATCCATATCAGATTCAGCTTTATTATAAGTACGAATACGTTCTATTAATATCGCAATAGCGACAATAGAACAAATCAATAGTGGATACATAACCAATCCACCTTTTTCAAATAAAGAAAATAACTCCATAAAAACCTCCTTGCTAATTTACTTGTTTTCGCAAATTACACTAAACTACACTTCTATAATGTACTTATAATAATCGAATTAAAAATAATCATCAATACCATAGAGCGTATAGGTTTTATCTATATTTGTATATATTCAAACTACATACAGACTAAAACAATTACAAAAAGAGGCTATCACCGAAGTGACAGCCTCTATAAGACGAGAGAGTATTCAATTAATCGATACTTTGTTGGAATCGTTGTGCACGATACGCTACCCAACCTTTGCGTATCATATAAATGCAAATGCCAATAGTTACTGCAACAGCACTACCGAGCATGGCATCAACACCGCACGCATATACTGCGTATAAACAGTATAAAACACCTGCAACAGCAACGAAATAGAAACGATCAATACGACGTTTTTCCAATCCAGACATGTGCATCATAGTTGGTACTGCAATAATGCAGAGAATATAAGGCACTACATTAGTTACAACCGCAAGGTTTACCAATGTCTCGAATTGATCGCGTAAAGAATCATTAGCTGTGAATCAATGTAAGAATTGTTTCAATCGCTAATAAGATAAATACGCCACGCACAGGTGCATCCTTGCTGTTTACACGAGCAAACACCTTAGGGAAATAACCTGCCTCTGCTGCATTTTTGAATACGCGAGACAATGTAAATTGCCAGCAAAGTAAAGCACCACAGCAAGAGATAATCATGAGCGCCATGATAACATTTGCAATCGTGTCATTGAACATGTATGCAAATGTGAGACCAAATGGTGCATTAGAATTTAGTAATTCTGTGTTAGGCACGATACCGGCCATAACGTTTCGTGGACAAGATGTAAATCACCGCCACTGCTAATGTACCTGCAAATGTTGCAATTGGCACGTTTTTCTTTGGATTTTCTACAGCATCTGCATTTGCTGCTGCAGATTCAAACCCTAGGAAGCCCCACAATGTTAAAGCAATAGATTGTTTAATTGCTTCAAAGAACGGCAAGTCGTTTGGATTCCATGCCGCCAAATACGTATCTGGGCTAAACCAGAACCAGCCAATTGTACCAATCAGTAATACTGGCACAATACAGCCCCAAATGGTAATATTGCTGAGCTGACCTGTAAAAGCGATTTCCTCTAAAAGTTCAAAAATCGCAGCAAACCATAACAAGACGATTGTTACTTGACTTGTTTGCGTTGCATTTGATCGACACCAAAGAATTCTGAGCCATAGCCAACTGCGGAAACTGCAATCGCTATATTAGCAATGATGAGAGATATGCTGTAAGCATAGCTCGCCATAAAATGTCCAGTCTTACCGAAGCGGTGTTCTGCATAACCGCCCATGCCTCCTTTAATTTGGGGAGAACATACCCGCTTGAGCAAAAAAATATACGCTAGTAAAAGCGCACCCACAGCCGTCACGAGCCAAGATAACACTGAAATAGTACCAACTTGAGCCAAATTGGTTGGTAACATAATGATCCCAGCTCCTAGCATATTGGCTGCTACCATTGTGGTTAGCTGGAATACAGACATTTTTTTAGCGGTGGTTTTCATGTATCAATCCCCTTTCGTAAGGTGAATTTTTTTCTCGTCCATAATTCACGTAAACTATATTAAAAACCGCTAAGTACATTCAGTTCCTGCTGTAATGGGCGGGAATGTGAAAGTACCGTTTTTTTATTTGTTTTTCGAATTAATAATAACACCATAGGTGGTAAATGAAAAAGTACTTTTATTAGTGGACACCGCATATTACACGAATTGAATAAAAAAATATAGTAATTATATTATTTTTTTGATTAGAAACGGTATGATGAATGTAAGAGTATCATTTTTCTTTCAGTTTAATCAATTAAATATGAAAAAAATCACTATCTATTCAAGTTATAGTGTCGTAGTACAAGACCATTATCCACTGCACGTCCACTCAATATAGACAAAAAATACGTGAAATTTGTAGATTTCGGCTCTATAAAAACGTAGATATATGTCCATTAAAGGCATATACAAAAATTGGCCCCACCCAAGGGTGGAGCCAAGTGTATAAACTATGAAACCATCTACGATGCTAAGGGTAGAATCCTTACTCTTGTACAGAGTTTACGATGGCTTTCCAGCTATCAATTTGTGCTTCTTCGTTAGCAATGATTTGTTTACCATTGTTGCGTTGTCTTTCTACACATTCTGGAGCTGTACCAGAATAGTTGTTACGACCTGCTACGCAAGCCTCAATAGAAATAGCATCTAGAATATCCGCATCAAAATATGGAGAAATCGATTTAAAATCCTCAACGGATAAGTCAAGTAATACGCAACCTTTTTCAATGCAATGATGTACAGCATTACCTACAATTTCGTGCGCTTCACGGAATGGAACGCCCTTTTTCGCAAGATAATCTGCCATATCTGTGGCGTTGGAGAAATCGTCATCGAGGACCGCTTTCATATGTGCCCCATTGACCTTCATACCACGAATCATCGCTGCATTGATGGACAATGCAAAGTGCACTGTATCAATGGCATCAAAAATCCCCTCTTTATCCTCTTGCATATCCTTATTGTATGTAAGTGGCAAACCTTTCAACGTTGTCAAAAGGCCTAACAAATGACCATAGGTACGACCTGTTTTACCACGAACGAGTTCGCATACGTCAGGATTTTTCTTTTGTGGCATGATGCTAGAGCCTGTGCAATGCGCATCATCAAGTTCAATGAAATTAAATTCATTGGAGGACCACAAAATGAGTTCTTCACTGAGGCGACTCAAATGCATCATCACGAGGGATGCAAAGGATAAGAATTCCACAACATAGTCACGGTCAGATACGGCATCCATACTATTTTCGTAAATACGAGAGAATCCCAATAATTCTTGCGTATAAGTTTGATCAATACCATAGGTAGAGCCCGCTAAAGCACCTGCCCCCAATGGCATGATGTCCGCATGTTTAAATACCATTAATAGACGATCAAAGTCACGTTCTAACATGGAGAAATATGCCATCATATGATGCCCAAAGAGTACAGGTTGTGCCCGTTGTAAATGGGTATAGCCAGGCATGATAACATCACTGTATTTTTCAGCTGTTTCGATGAGCGCTTTTTGCATATCTACGATGAGCTCACCCATTTCGATAACTGCTTTACGCACATACATGTGCAAATCGACAGCACATTGGTCATTACGGCTACGGCCCGTATGTAGACGACCACCTGCTTCACCGATATCGTCAGTTAAACGCTTTTCAATATTCATATGAATATCTTCAAGAGCAACGGAGAATGGGAACTCTCCTTTATCGATTTGACCCTTGATTTTAGTCAAGCCTGCTACGATAGCATCACAGTCCTCTTGAGAGATAATATTTTGTTTTGCAAGCATAGTTGCATGGGCTTTACTGCCCGCAATATCTTCGGCGTACATTCTAGCGTCAAAAGCGATAGAGGATGTAAAATCCTCTACCGCTTTATCTGTGCCTTTTGTGAAACGCCCGCCCCACAATTTAGCCATTATTTACCTGCCTTTTCTTTCATTAAAGCATTAATTTTGAGAGGTAATCCGAACAAGTTGATGAAACCTGCTGCATCAGCTTGGTTGTATACATCGTCTTCTTCGAATGTTACGAAATCTTCACTGTACAAGGAATATGGTGAAGTTGCACCAGCGGAGATAATATTGCCTTTGTACAATTTAAGTTTTACATCACCGGTTACAGTTTTTTGAGTTTCATCAACGAATGCTTGCAACGCGTTCATCAATGGTGCGAACCACATGCCATCATATACGAGTTCAGCGTATTTGTTAGCAATGAGTTCTTTGTAGTGATATGTTGCTCTGTCGAGGCAAAGGTATTCAAGTTCTCTGTGAGCATACATGATGATAGATCCACCTGGGTTTTCATAAACGCCACGAGATTTCATACCAACCAATCTATTTTCAACGATATCGACAACGCCTACACCATAGTGTGCGCCAATTTCGTTGAGTTTTTCCAATAATTGTAGAGGAGTGCCTTCTTGACCATCAACGGCTACAGGTACGCCTTCTTTGAAAGTAACAGTTACATAACCAGCTTCATCAGGAGCTTGTTCAGGTGTATGTGTTACTAAATATACATCATCTTTAGGAGCATTTGCTGGATTTTCAAGATCGCCGCCTTCATGGGACAAATGCCATACGTTTTGGTCCATGGAGTATGGATGTGATTTAGTTGCTACAACTGGAATGTCGTGTTTAGCAGCATATTCCATGCAATCTGTTCTAGATTTCAAATCCCATTCTCTCCAAGGAGCGATGATTTTCATGTTAGGTGCTAATGCTTTAATAGCCAATTCAAAACGAACTTGGTCATTACCTTTACCAGTCGCACCGTGAGCGATGGCATCAGCACCTTCTTTTTTAGCGATATCTACAAGGATTTTACCGATCAAAGGTCTAGCGAAGGATGTACCTAATAGATATTTGCCTTCGTAAACAGCACCTGCTTTTACAGTTGGCCATACATAATCTTTTACGAAATCTTCTTTAGCATCAACGATGTACGCTTTAGATGCACCAGATTTGATTGCTTTTTTCTCAACTGCATCATAATCCTCAGGTTGGCCTAAGTCTACGCATACAGCGATAACTTCAGCGCCATAGTTTTCTTTTAACCAAGGAATGATAACGGATGTGTCTAAACCACCAGAATATGCGAGTACTACTTTATTTGCTTTACCCATGATAACACCTCATAAACTAAATTATACTAGGTATGATTCATACCATTTATTATTATACTACGAATTCATTATGAATTCTTCATGTCTTATCGACTACAGGTGTTAGTATATCACTGCATATTTATAAATGCAAGCAGAAATTTTATTCATTTATATAATATATTTCGTTTACGAATATTATATCTTATTCTATACCAAGTTCTTGCTTATATGCATAGTCCGCCTCTGCTTGAGATATCATACCTTGATCTACCATTTGAGCGAGAACTAATTTTTGCCGAGCTTTAGCACCTTTATAATTTTCATAAGGATCCAAATAGGTTGGTGCATTGGGCAATGCCGCTAACATTGCACATTGACCTAAGGTCAATCGACTAGGGCTAGTACCAAAATACCCTTCGGCAGCCTCTTTTATACCATAATAATTATGTCCATAATAGACCGTATTCAAATACATGGTTAAAATTTCATCTTTACTATAGTAATGCTCCATCTCTACCGCTAGAATAGCTTCCTCCGCTTTACGGGACATCGTCCGTTTAGACGATAGAAATAGATTTTTTACCAATTGTTGTGTGATAGTACTACCACCCTCAACAGTTTCACCAGCAACGCTGTTAACATAAAAAGCGCGTGTTACACCGAGCACATCAATAGCACCATGCTTGTAATAGCGTTTATCTTCAATGGCCACAAGAGCACGTTTCGCATTGTCTGGAATGTTTTCAGATTTCACCCATTTATCCCTTGGCACACGTTGATGAAGCGCGGCTTCAACCTTTTCTCGGAAGGTAAAAATACGATGCATGCGTTCCCACCGACTTAATGTATCTTCATTTTCTTCAATTGTCTGTTCTACAGTTGTATGAGCCTTACTAACACGATTTGTTCCTTGATAGCTTTGATATGTATCATACACATATATAGCCCCTAGCACTATGCAAATGATAAGAACTAATCGGCGCACCATTCGAAATATAAACATAGATTCACCTATATCTACCTTACAGCAGACTTCTAAGTATATAAACTTTCACTAATAACATCCCTATAATACAACTATCATATATTGATTGTATTGTATCATAAGTTATCTATTTAGCATACTTGTATGTATTGTATTTGTTAACCATATTGTCGTATAATAGATAAGATGATGAAGCATGCCCAAATTGGAGGAGTATTATGAAACAGTGTATGGATTCAGACAATCTACATCGTCGATTGCGTAAAATTTTAGGTCAAGTGCAAGCTATTGATCGAATGATTGAAGAAGACATTCCTTGTGAAGATGTACTAGCCCAAATCAATGCAGCCAAATCCGCGTTGCATAAGGTTGGCCAAGTGGTCCTCGAAGGACATATCAACCATTGTGTACGCGATGGTATACAACATGGTGATGTAGATAAAACAATTAATGACTTTACAGTTGCTGTAGAGCGCTTTGCCAATATGGGAAAATAAAAAGAGGCAATATCCTAATGATTAGGGTATTGCCTCTTTTGCGTATTAGTCGTGGTTCGTTGTTAAGAACTCGCTAAGTGCTGCTAATGCATCATCTTCATCAGCACCATCAGCAGTTAATACTACGGATGTGCCTTTTGTTGCACCCAATGTTAATACAGTCAAAAATGGATTTAGCATCTGCGGTTTTACCATTTGCTGCGATTGTCAATTTGGACGCAAATTTTGCAGCCAATTGTGTAAATGCAGTCGCTGGACGAGCATGTAAACCAGATTCGTTTGTGATTTCTACTGTTACTTCTTTCATGAGTTACCTCTTTCTACGGAGCGCACAAAAACGCCTAATATCTTTGCTATTAATATAGGTATTGTATCAGTTTACCCCTATCAAATTCAAGTTTGTTTTTATGAAAGCTATGGTCTATGCCAAACCTTTTTCAGCGAGTAATGATTTTGCATAGGCTGTGATTTCTTCAGCTGTATCCATAGTCAATGCTTTTTGAGCAAATGCTTCACATTCTGCTTTTGTAACAGAGCGTAAAATATTTTTAATCAATGGAATGGATGATGCAGTCATAGAGAATTCATCAAGTCCTAAGCCCAATAAAATCATAGTTGCAACTGGATCACCAGCTAACTCACCACACATACCTGTAAATTTACCTTGTTCGTGACTCGCATCAATTACGTGTTTGATAAGGCGCAATACAGCGGGATGCAATGGTTGATATAAATTGCCGATGGCCTCATTCATACGGTCAACCGCCAATGTGTATTGGCAAAGGTCATTGGTACCGATACTAAAGAAATCTACATATTTAGCCAAAATCGGAGAAATAACGGCTGCCGCTGGCACCTCAATCATAATACCTACTTTGATATCTGTATTGAAAGCTACCCCTTCAGCCATTAATTCTTCCTTGCATTCGTCGAGCATAGCATTTGCCGCTTTAACCTCTTCTACGGATGCAATCATAGGATACATAATGTGAATGTCGCCAAACGCACTAGCCCGAAGGAGTGCACGTAATTGGACCTTAAAAATATCAGGTCGATTCAAGGAGATACGAATAGCACGATACCCGAGGAATGGATTCATTTCTTCTGGTAAGTCTAGACATTTTAATTCCTTGTCACCACCGATATCCATGGTACGGATGATGACAGGTTGGCCCTTCATACTCTCTGCTACTTGTTTATATTGTTCAAACTGTACATCTTCTGTAGGCAGTTCATCATTTTCCATGTAAAGGAATTCGGTGCGATATAGGCCAATACCTTGAGCGCCCATAGTCAACGCATGGTCCGCATCTTTGGATTTACCAATATTACCGAATAAATCAACATGGTGACCATCTTTTGTAACGGCTTCTAAATTAGCAGAGTCCTTCAAGCGTTTCAATTCGTCTTGGAAATCTGCAGCTTCTTTTGTATAACGTTCCCACTCTTCATCAGATGGTTCCGTAATGACTTCACCATCAGTGCCAAGTACAACAGCACGCACATCGTCAGTAAAGCTTTCAATATCGCCAACGCCCATAACGGCAGGAATTTCTAAGGTACGTGCCATGATAGCCGCATGAGATGTAGGACCACCAGCAGCTGTTACGATACCTTTTACAACATTTTTATCTAGTGAAGCCGTATCAGATGGGAGCCAAATCGTGAGCCACGATGATAACCTCACCGGAAATATGAGATAAACCGCGAGGGTTCATGCCAAGCATGTTACGCATCAAACGATCGCCAATATCTTTAATATCCGCACCACGTTCACGCATATATGGATCATCCATGCCGATGAAAATAGCCGCAAAGGTTTCTATCGTTTGCGCCGTAGCAGCTACGACGTTCATTTTTGAATTTTCTACAAGGGACTTGATACCATCAGACAAGGATGGGTCTTGTGCGATTTGCATATGAGCTTCAAAAATAGCAGCCTCATCTGCCCCCATATCAACCAATGCTTTTTGACGAATCGTATCTAATTGTTTAAGGGTAGCAGCCATAGCGCTAGCAAACTTTCCAATTTCAGCCTCTACTTGGTCATCAGTCACCTCATAATCGGGTATCACGATTTCTTCTTGTATATATTTGTACACATTGCCAACAGCAACGCCTCGAGATCCAGAAATCCCTTGAATTCGCATGTGTGTTCCTCTTTCTATATCCGATAAACTACATTACATTATATTTTTAACATTTTTTTACATTGAACAATAAAGAGAGACCCTATTCTGTGATATAATGTTATATTATATATAGTTAACCGTAGACTTTCACGAGTATCATAGTGAAAGTCTACTCTATTGTAAGGAATAGTCGCATTTATCTAGTGTGACATCGAATAGGAGTATGTATGAAATTAACAAAAATGCATGGCCTCGGCAACGATTTTATCCTCTTTTCTGACTCACAAGGGGCCAATAAAGATTATACAGATCTCGCCATCCGCCTCTGCGACCGTCGTACAGGTATCGGCGCCGATGGTCTTGTAATCGTTGTACCATCTAATACATGCGATGTACGCATGCGCATCATCAACTCAGACGGCAGCTGAAGCAGAAATGTGGTAATGGCATTCGTTGCTTTGCCAAATATGCCTATGAACACGGTGAAATTACAAAAGATACTTTCACCATCGAAACATTAGCAGGCGTTATGAAACCAACGTTAACCATTGAAAATGGCATTGTTACACAAGTGACAGTAGACATGGGCAAACCTTTCTTTAACAGCAAAGACATTCCCATGAATGTAACCATGGATAAGGTCATCGATGTGGACCTCGATGTAAATGGCGAAACAGTAACAGTAAGTTCCGTCCTTCTCGGTGTACCTCACACAGAAGTTTTTGTGGACGACATCACGAAAGCACCGGTTACAACACAAGGTCCAATTCTTGAAAAACACGATGCATTCCCATCCAATACAAACGTGAACTATATCGAGGTCGTAAACGACCACCATATTAAGGTCCGCACTTGGGAACGCGGTGCTGGCGCCACGCTTGCATGCGGTACAGGTTCTTGCGCATCGGCGATCATGTCCCACGAAAAAGGCCTTACAGGTCGCGAGGTCGATGTAGAATTATATCTTGGCACATTACACATCAGTTATTTGGAGGATGGCACGGTTCTTATGACGGGCCCTGCTGAGGAAGTATTCGAAACAGAACTTCCTATCGAATAATATGAAGTGGTTACAATTACTATTACAGGCATACCTAAAATATAAACAAGGGCGTACCATGATGCCAAACAATATGGGACTATTGATATCATTAATCGTTTCTATCATCATTATTCTCGCATCTGTCATGTTTAGTGTTCCCATCGGCTACGCATTAATCCTCGTATGGTTGTGCTTCGCTTACGCTCTATATCGACAAGGATATAATCCAAAAGACTTACTCCGCATGTCCTGGACGAATGCTAAAACCTCAATCGTGGTTATGCAAATCTTTTTGCTCATCGGCTGGCTCATAGCCATGTGGCAAGCATCGGGGATTATTCCCATGATTATTGCGTCTGGTATTGAATTGATTAATCCAAATCTTTTCATAATCTGCGCATTTTTAATTACATCCTGCGTGAGTATGTTACTTGGTACATCGCTAGGAACAGTAGGCACCATCGGTATTGTACTAATTACAATTGCCAAAGCTGGTAATCTACCTATTGATATTGTAGCAGGTGCCATTATGGCAGGCGCCTACTTAGGAGACAGAAACTCACCTCTATCCTCTAGCGCCTCTCTCGTAGCTGCTTTAACGCACACCAAAGTAAATAGCAATATACCAATCATGTTGAAAGATAGCTTACCTGCTCTCATCATCAGCTGTATATTGTATCTACTCTTATCCCTATGGTTTCCACTAGACTACACTAACAGTTATCTACCGGATACGATCCATTTCGTGTTCAATATCCATTGGACATTATGGATACCAGTTCTTATCATTATTGGTTTGTTACCAACAAAGCTATCTATACGTTGGCCTATTGGTATTAGTGCACTGGCGGCAACCATCCTCGCAGTTATCCATCAAAATTATACAGTAATGGATATGTTACAATTTACCGTATTGGGGTTCCATCTGCCAGATTATAATCCGCTATCGGATATTATCCACGGCGGAGGCCTACAAACGATGTGGATACCAACCCTATCTATATTCATGGCTTGTTCCATTTCCGGCATGCTTGAAGGCGTTGGTTTTTGGAATGATATTCGCAGCCTTTTACAACACGTATCAGGTCGCGCCAAACTCTTTGCGTCGAATGTACTAATTGCATTTATTACAGGTGCTCTAGGTTGTAGTCAAGCAATTGCGGTAATCATGACACATTCCATTATGCGTACCACCTATGCAAAGGAACGCATTCATGATGAAGATGTCATGCTAGACTTTGAAAACAGCGGCATTCTTATTGCAGCCTTACAACCATGGAATATTGCGGCACTCGTACCTGTCATTATGATGGATGTCTCGCCTGCCGGTTACGTACCATTTGCGTTCTTCTTATACTTAGTACCACTGATCTACTGGTATCGCTTACGACGCAAGGAACAACAAATCCATTAATACATTCTATTTATACGAAATATAGAGGAAAACTTATGATTTATACGATTACTTTCAATCCTGCATTGGATTATATCGTTCGCTTAGACCACTTAACCACGGGTACAATCAATCGCACTGAACAAGAATATGTGCTGGGCGGTGGCAAGGGTATCAATGTATCCATCGTCCTCAATAACCTAAGTATGGATACGACAGCACTTGGGTTTATCGCTGGTTTTACAGGTGACGAAATTGTACGTCAGCTCAATGAATTTGGTGTCCGTGAAAGTTTCATCCGTCTCAAAGAGGGTTTAACCCGCATCAATGTTAAGGTAAAAGCATCCGATGAAGAAACGGAAATCAATGGTCGTGGTCCTATCATAGCCGATGATGAACTACAAGCCTTATACGCCCAACTTGATGCATTAACAGAGCAAGATACATTAATTTTAGCAGGCAGCATTCCGTCTAGCCTCCCAAGTGATATGTACGAAATCATTATGAAGCGCTTAGCTAATAAACATATTCGTATCGTCGTAGACGCAACTAAGGATCTATTAACTCGTGTATTGCCATACAAACCATTTTTAATCAAACCAAACAATCACGAATTAAGCGAAATCTTCGGACGTACATTGTCTACAAAGGATGATTTAGTAGCTGCCGCTAAGGAATTACAAGCCCAAGGTGCACAACATGTACTCATCTCCATGGCTGGCGATGGCGCTATCTTGGTATCCGCTGATGGTACAGTCTATACAAGTCCTGCACCTAAAGGAACGCTTATTAACTCCGTTGGTGCCGGCGATTCTATGGTAGCTGGTTTCATGACTGGATACCTCAACACCCAAGATTTACAACAAGCCCTCTATTGGGGTATTGCTACAGGCTCTGCTTCAGCCTTTTCGGAGAATCTAGCTACCAAGGACGAGGTCATCGCCTTGCTTAACACCATTCGTTAATTTTATTATTCATTATATATGTACAGTAAGGAGTACACACATGAAAATTACTGATTTATTAAAGCCCCAATCAATCCTGCTGAATGCATCACCAACTAACAAAGCGGATGCCATTTACACTCTAGGTGATTTAATGGATAAAGGCGGCAACCTATCTGACAAGGCAGAATACTTAGAAGCTGTATTCGCTCGTGAAGAATCCGGTTCTACTGGCCTTGGCGACGGTATCGCCACACCACATGCTAAATCAGCAGGTGTAAAGGAAGCTGGCCTTGCTGCTATGGTCGTTCCTAACGGTGTTGATTTCGAGGCCCTCGATGGACAACCATCTCGCTTATTTTTCATGATTGCAGCTCCAGAAGGTGCAGCGGATACTCATGTAGAAGTATTGAGCAAATTAGCAACTATGGTTATCGATCCAGATTTTAAAAATGCTCTTATCCAAGCTGCTACAGTTGACCGTTTCTTAGAACTTATCACCGCTAAAGAAGAAGGCAACTTTGATCCATCTGTAGAAGGCTATATCAAAACAGCAGATGAAAAAGCACCAAGCATTACCGATGCTATCGAAGCAAAGCTACAGAGGCTATCGAAAAGGTAGTTCCTAAGGTATCTGTAGATAATCCACATTACGAAGTATTAGCTGTTACAGGCTGTCCTACTGGCATTGCTCATACATACATGGCTGCAGAATCCTTGGAACGTAAAGCTAAGGAAATGGGCATCTCTTTAAAGGTAGAAAAAAATGGTGCTTCTGGCATTAAAGATGCACTTACTGCTGAAGAAATCGAGCATGCTAAATGCATTATCGTCGCTTCTGACCGCCAAGTTGAAATGGCTCGTTTTGATGGCAAACCTATGATTCAAACTAAGGTCGCAAACGGCATTAATAAAGCAGAAGAATTATTGCGTGAAGCTATGTCTGGTACAGCACCAGTATACCATGCATCACAAGCAGATAAAGATAGCGCAAATTCAGCTATCGATGCATCCGATAGCTTTGGTCGTCAAATCTACAAACATTTGATGAATGGCGTATCCCATATGCTTCCATTCGTTATCGGCGGTGGTATCCTAATCGCTCTAGCATTCCTATTTGATACATTCGATCCAGCTAATGCTAAAAACTTTGGTTCTGGTACACCATTATCCGCATTTCTAATGAAAATCGGCGGTGCTTCCTTCGGATTTATGTTACCTGTTCTAGCAGGTTACATCGCTATGAGTATTGCAGACCGTCCAGGTCTTGTAGCCGGTTTCGTTGGTGGCTTGTTAGCAAACCAAGGTGGTTCCGGTTTCCTCGGTGCCTTGATTGCAGGCTTTGCAGCAGGTTACTTAGTACTGTTAGTTAAGAAACTCGTATCCGGATTACCTCAAGCGTTAGAGGGTACAAAACCAGTGCTCTTCTATCCTGTACTAGGCGTATTATTTATCGGTATCTCGATTACCTTTATCATCAATCCGCCAGTATCTGCTTTGAACGAATGGCTTATGAATTCCTTGCAAACAATGGGTACTACAAGCCGCGTATTATTAGGCCTTGTCTTCGGTGCTATGATGTCTGTTGATATGGGTGGTCCGGTAAACAAAGCAGCCTATGTTATCGGTACAGGCGCTCTCGCAACTGGTGAATATGGTATTATGGCCGCTGTTATGGCTGGTGGTATGGTTCCTCCATTGGCGATTGCCCTTTGTACAACATTCTTCCCTAGCCGCTTCACAGAAGCAGAACGTAAATCTGGTATTACAAACTACATCATGGGGCTTTCCTTCATCACAGAAGGTGCTATCCCATTTGCCGCAGCTGATCCTATCCGTGTATTGCCTTCTTGCATCATCGGTGCTGGTACAGCTGGTGCATTATCCATGTTCTTTGAATGTACATTACGTGCACCTCACGGTGGTATCTTCGTAGTACCAACAATCGGCAACCCACTTCTTTACCTTGCCTCCATTGCAATCGGTTCCGTTGTGGCTTGCATTATCTTAGCTATCGTAAAACCAAAACTCAAAAAATAATATCACAATTGGTCTATTTAGTTTAATCATTATAAATGACTGACTAATAACTAATGTATGCAAAACACCCTATGTCACAATACTGACATAGGGTGTTTGTATTTCTAACTTATATCTTCGATCTGCTTATCGGATTACATCATCATAAAATGTACCATATACCATTTTAAATATGCGATTAGCAACATGATAGCTTTCAAAATCAAAGTCCGTAGGTGTTAAGAATGTAACATTCTCATAGCCTTTAAGAGGTGGTTGTGTTGGTTTACTTTCACCATTGAGAGTGTAATCCTGTTGATTTAGTACCGTCCCTACAATACCAGATTCCATCATTTTTATATTCCATATTTCATTTAAAGAAAAATCTGGCAGTCTTGTTTTTAGCTTTGATGCCTTGGCTACCATATTAGCAAAGGAACGGTTTAAGTCATAGTCATAACGAACCTTATATTCCCTAATTAAATCAGATGAAGGCAACACAACATATATCTTAGCCTCTATATTTTTTTGTATGCGCATCTGTAGAATTATCTCGGATAGTACTTAATTCAATATATTTACCATCTCCACCACCTGTATCACCTTTAGATATAATTCGTGCAAAACGACTAGTATCTTGCAACTCAGTATTGGACACAGCCTTCACAGGATTTAAAGAAGCACACAAAACACATACCAGCGCCACAAGAAATACAAAATGTTTCATAAGGCACCTCATTTCACTACAATGTCATCAAAATGCTGCTGATACGCTACAGCAAACATAGCGTCTGCTACAGCAAATAAGTCTTCATCAAACCGTCCACGATCTAATGGACGTAATTGATGTTCTAAAGGAACTTTACTAATAACCTCTGTACCGTCTACATTATATCGTTTTACCTCTTGTAACTCGACTTGTATCCCTGATTCATCCTGTGCAGCCTTAATCACGGCGTACATAGATGGTGATGGTTTTACAAGATTCATAGCTTGTATTAAGGACCCTAATGAGTAATTCGTATCGTACGTAGCAGTTAATTCATATTCTGTAATAGATGTACTTCGAGGAGTTTCATAAACAGCATAAAAAGTACCTTTTAATTTATAGTGCGGTGCTGCGTATTCTAGAGACTCTACAGAATATGTATTTAAATAACTTATTAGCTTATTTTGTATAGAACCGCCTTCATAAGGATACGATTTTTGATACACATTTTTAAACTGCGATGAACTATTTAATTCATTAATTGAAATAGCTTGAATTTGCATGGTAAAAGCAGCCATCACCATACATGCTAATAAGAATTTTCTAAACATGTTCTCTCCTTTAAAAACAAAACTCGATTAAATTACCCAAAGCATACCATATTTTATTGAGAAATGTATACATAAGTCTAATATTCTCTCGACTTCAAATTGTCAGCATTAATACCTGTATTACCATCAATTATTATAGTAGTATTACCTTCTGCTACAGTTTTTCTTACCGCTATTTTTTTACAAATTTAGAAATAACTACATAACCAGTCTTAACCTTATTCCAAATTACTTGATATACTTTATCTTCTCAACATTTAGATGATTTAGTTTCTCTCCTGTTTTCTATAATCAGCTATTATGCCTCTATAACATATGATTTTTAAATTTAATTCTAAATTTCTAATTTTCCTGTAATGCCATTTTCACTTGATATAGCCTATATTTTTTTGGAAATTGTACAATAAGCCATATTTATGATAAACTATATAAATATAAATAATTTTTAAAATTATAAATTATTATTTGAAATCTAGTTCGGAGAATAATTCATGAAATCATCTAAGAAACGTCAAGTGACTGCTGCGTTTTTTGCAGCAGCAGCATTGGGTGGCGTTGCTCACGCAGCTCCGGTCCTTAACATGAATGATTTAGTAGGATCTAAAACTACTTCTGAATCAACGACAGAAACTATTAATAATGTAGCGACTCCAGTCGTACGACCAATGGATACTCAACCTATGGTCCCTCGTGTGCGCCCAGTGCCAGTTCCAGATACAGCTAAAGCTTTAGAGGAACAATATAGAGCCGTTTCACAACCACAATACGTTGTTAATAAACAAACGAATACTATGATGGAGCCGACATTGGCTATGCATAGTTTAATCAACGTACAACGTAAAACTGAACCGGTTACCATTCAAAAACAAGTAGATGGCAAGCAACAAACACAAACAACGCAAGTACAACGTACACCGATCATTGTGCAAGAACAATCCACTACACCATTAGCAGTTGCTAATACAACCACGACTAAATCAGTTATTGCCAAACGTACACTAACCATTCGAGATATTCAACGTGCTGAACGTGAGCGTTTAGCTAAATTAGCGGAAGAACAAGCTGCACAACAAGAAGCAATGCAACAACAAAGCAGTGAACAAGCGCAAGCAGTGCGCCAAATGGCAGCTGAACGAGCTGCCGAAGCACAACGCCAAGCCGCATTATTAGCACAACAACAAGAGGCACAGCGCCAAGCGGAGTTATTAGCTCAGCAACAAGAAGCTCAACGTCAAACTGCTATCAAAGCAGAACAAGAGCGTATTGCAGCTCAACAAGCTGAGGCTCAACGCCAAGCTGTTATCAAAGCGGAACAAGAGCGTATTGCAGCTCAACAAGCTGAGGCTCAACGCCAAGCTGCTATTAAAGCGGAACAAGATCGCATCGCGGCAGAGCAAGCCGAGGCACAACGTCAAGCCGCTATTAAAGCGGAACAAGATCGCATCGCTGCAGAGCAAGCTGAGACTCAACGTCAAGCTGCTATTAAAGCGGAACAAGATCGCATCGCTGCAGAGCAAGCTGAGGCTCAGCGTCAAGCCGCTATTAGAGCAGAACAAGAACGCATCGCTGCAGAGCAAGCTGAGGCTCAACGTCAAGCCGCTATTAGAGCGGAACAAGAGCGTATTGCAGCAGAGCAAGCCGAAGCTCAACGCCAGGCGGCTATTAAAGCTGAACAAGAACGTATCGCGGTGGAACAGGCTGAGGCGGATGCAGAAAAAGCTCGTTTAGAAGCAGCTGAGGCGAAAGCAGCAGCAGAAGCGGCTGCAAAAGCTCAAGCTGAAGCTCAGCGCCAAGCCGCTATTAAAGCGGAACAAGAACGTATTGCCGCAGAGCAAGCAAAAGCAGAGCAAGAAGCAAAAGCTAAGGCTCAAGCGGAAGCTGAAGCTCAGCGCCAAGCCGCTATTAAAGCGGAACAAGAACATATTGCCGCAGAGCAAGCAAAAGCAGCACAAGAGGCTAAAATTAAAGCAGAGCAAGAAGCAAAAGCTAAAGCGGAACAGGAGGCCAAGGCTAAAGCTGATGCCGAAGCAAAAGCTCGAGCGGAAGCAAAACAAGCTCAAGAGCCTAAATTGCCTGAATCATATGTTAATGAACGTAATCAAGCTTCTACCAAAGGTTCTACTACAACAGGTGAAAAAAATATACTTTCACAGCCAATTGATCCGCCATTACAAGCTGACACATCTGCAAAGATTACCCTCACCTTTGACATCAATAATTACGAGTCAATGACGGGAACGGTGGATAATAAAGAGATTAAATATCGCGCATTTGAATATATCCCATATGTATCAAATCCTATCGATATTGATCAGCAGTACATAAACATTTACATACCTGAAGAGTATTTCAATAATGGCACTGTAAATGGTTATAATACACAAACAGCACCAATCTTTATGCCAAATAATGTTGGCGGTTATATGCCAAGCCAACCTATGGCACCAAAGGTGGAAAATAATAAGCCAAATAGTGCTCTCTATGCATTGTCTAGAGGTTATGTTGTTGCGTCCCCTGCTACACGTGGCCGTACAAATAAAGCTTCTGATGGTAACTTCATCGGCAAAGCACCTGCAGTCATTGTAGACTTACAAGCGGCTACAGCTTATTTACACGCTAATGATGCGACTATGCCAGGTAACGCAAAACGTATTATTACGAATGGCACTAGTGCAGGCGGTGCCGTTTCCTTATTACAAGGTGCAACAGGTAATACATCTGATTACCAACCATATCTACAGGCGCTCGGCGCTGCTACTGCATCTACCGATGTATATGCATCCTCTGCTTACGCACCGATTACAAACCTAGATGCTGCAGATATGGCTTACGAATGGAGCTATAACGGCATCACATCATTTAATAAAGTGACTATGGGACAAGGTGAATTGCCTCAAGCGAATGTAGGTGGTGCACCAGCACCAATGCAACGTAGTGTACAACGTATGAACTTAACGAATGATGATGTAGCATACTCAGATTTGCTTAAGAGCCACTTCCCTGACTATGTAAACAACTTACAATTACGTGATAGAACTGGCGTTATTTTAAAACTCGATAAGAAAGGTAATGGCACATTCAAGCAATATGTAAAATCTTTCATCATCGATGCCGCTAATAAAGCTAAATCTAATGGCGCTGATTTGTCTCGCTATTCTTTCTTAATATTAGATAAGAATACAGGTCTGGTGAAAGACATTGATTGGGACGCTTATAATAGTTTTACTAGTCGTTCTAAGGCACCAGGTGCATTTGACTCTAGAGCTAATGATTCTGGTGAAAACAGCCTATTCGGTACAAGCACTAGTGATACTAATCACTTCACAATTACAGCGGCACTACATGATACAACACCGAATAATGATGTATATGTAGAAAACGCTAAAATCGTTACTATGATGAACCCTATGAACTATCTTGGTTCTCCTAGTGCAACAAACGCTAAATATTATCGAATTCGCTATGGTACAGCAGATAGCAATACATCTGTTGCCATCCCATTAATCGTAGGCACTCGTGCACAAAATCTCGGATATAGTGTAGACATGGCTACACCATTTGGTGTGGATCACGCTGGCGATTACGATTTACAAGATTTATTCAACTGGATGGATTCTATTGTAAAAAACGGTAGATAATCTATCTCGATTATAAACTTATTCCATAACGTAACAAGTCTGTAATAGCCTCCATATATGATGCTATTACAGACTTGTTTGTTATTTTTATCTTATATCGACAACAAAGGCGTCCTAAACAAGCAGGACGCCTTTATTACTAATATTATATTGAAATGCTATTAATCTTCAGGGAATAAAGCAGTAGACAAGTAACGTTCACCTGTATCTGGAAGAATAACTACGATGTTCTTACCTTTGTTTTCAGGGCGTTTTGCCAATTCTGCAGCGGCCCACAATGCAGCACCGGAGGAAATACCTACCAAGATACCTTGTGTATGACCAAAGTCTTGTGCTGTTTTAAAAGCATCTTCGTTAGCAACTTGAATAACTTCATCATAAATTTTAGTATCCAATGTTTCAGGAATAAAACCTGCACCTAAACCTTGGATTTTATGAGGACCTGGTTTACCGTTAGATAATACAGCAGAGTCTTTAGGTTCTACAGCTACGACCTTAACATCAGGATTTTGTTCTTTCAAGAAACGACCTGTACCAGTTAATGTACCACCTGTACCAACACCAGCTACGAAGATATCTACAGCACCATCTGTGTCACCCCAGATTTCAGGGCCTGTAGTTTTATAGTGAATTGTAGGATTAGCTTGGTTTACGAATTGGCCTGCTTCTACAGCACCAGCAGTAGCTGTTACGATTTCTTTTGCCTTTGCAATCGCGCCTTTCATACCAAGTGCACCATCAGTTAAGACGAGTTGTGCACCATAGCCAAGCATTAATTTACGGCGTTCGATAGACATTGTTTCAGGCATTACGATAACAACCTTATAACCAAGCGCAGCGCCTACAGCAGATAAACCAATACCTGTATTACCAGATGTAGCTTCTACGATAGTACCGCCTGGTTGTAACTCACCAGATGCAACAGCAGCTTGAATGATAGCAGCAGCGATACGATCCTTTACGGAACCACCTGGGTTAAAGTATTCAAGTTTAGCTAAAATATTAGCATCAGCACCTACGCTTTCACCAAAACGAGTAGCTGCCAACAATGGTGTTTTACCAATTAATTCAACAAAAGATTTTGCGATTTTAGACATAATCAACACTCCTTATATTCGGATATTATGGATACTATAAATGTTATGTAATATATAATTATGTGCCTCTTAAATAGAGCCATCCCAATTATCATATTTTGTATCTAGTTTTGCGTATGTACCATCGATAACGTCTTGTAAGGTCACACTTTCTAGATAATCGTGAATGTAATTTTGTAACCCCGCCCAGAATCCAACGGTGCGTTCATTAATGACATCATCCGTAGATACACCTTCATCTAGAGATGAAATAATAGCCATTGATTCCTCTGTAGCCATCAAAATTTCAATGATTGTATATTCACTAGGTTTTTTAGATAAACGATAACCGCCGTATTTACCACGAATGCTATCAACTAAATTGGCCGCTCCTAATCGAGCCACAATACCTTCTAAATATTTCTCAGATATGCCTTGTCGTTCTGCAACAGAACGTAATGACACTGGTTTTTCCTGACCTTGCTCAGCTAGATCGATGAGAACCATCAAAGCATATCTTCCTTTTGTAGAAATTCTCATGTATATTGCCTTCCTTTTTAAAAGCTAGCGTCCCTTGAACAAACATTTTATATACCTCCTATGCGAATGTATAAAACCTTGTGTATCGCTAGGAATTAATTTCATTATAGAATACTAACTGTAAAAATGCAAGAGTTTATTTCCTACTTTGTCAAAAGGTTTTACGAATAACAGTATTTACCTATACTAATTGGATACACTGCGACAAAAAGACCAGCCAAAAGGCTGGTCTTTTTGCGTATAGTTTGTAGTTTGTTATATGAGGTTTACATTAGTGAATTGGAGAGTGTTTCACCATGTAATGGGGCTTACCGGTATCGTTGGAGATACGATCCGTGCCCAAATGTTGTCATTTGAAGAGGTTGTTGGTCTATCTAGTAGCCTTAGATTTTACCTACTAGGTCAAGACCTGGTGTTAATGTATCTTTACCTGGTTTCCAACGTGCAGACACACTTGATCGCCATGTTTAGCTACAAATTGAGCAGCTTGTACTTTACGAACAAGTTCTTCTGCAGAACGGCCAATACCCATATCGTGAATTTCCGCTGTGCGGATAATGCCTTCTGGGTCAATTACGAATGTACCGCGGTATGCCATAGCAGATTCAGGATCGAATACATCGAAGAAATCAGCTAATTCGTGTTTCTTATCAGCTAGCATGTAGTATTCAATTTTATTGATGCTTGGAGAAGCATCGGACCATGCTTTGTGAACATATTCAGAATCAGTGGATACGGAGTAAACTTCGCAACCTAATTCTTTCAATTCAGCATAAGATTCTTGTACGTCTTCCAATTCTGTAGGGCATACAAATGTGAAATCTGCTGGATAGAATACGAATACAGACCATTTACCTAATACGTCTGCAGTGCTTACTTTTACCAATTCAGGTTTCTTGAAAGCATCAAGTGTAAATTCAGGGAGTTTCTTACCAATAATAGACATTGTGTCCTCCTTTATATTTCTAAATAACGATTACTATATGTTCTATTGATGTACCTACATCAAATCTATATCTATCTTTGTCTATATAATAACACTAATCATTTAAAATAGCAAGCATTATTTTTAAATTTATCGATATATTTTTCCAAGTTTTTTCGATGTAGATAAAAAAAGAAGAAAGATGCTCATTTCTGAGCATCTTTCTTCTTTTTCTTTACTACAACAGTCTTACTACTTATAGCATAATCAAAAGCAATTAAACCTGCTAGATTAGCAACACCTCGTCGTGCTATATGCCCCGTCGTAGATTGTTCTTTACCAGATTTACCATATACAAACTGTTCTAGCTTGAGAGCAGCTAATATAAAGATACCGATAATAGATAAAATGGATCCCATTTCTGTTCTCTATTTTTTTAGTTCTAAAATTGCGTCTACAAATCCGCGGAATAATGGATGCGCATTATTTGGACGAGATTTTAATTCTGGATGTGCTTGTGTAGCAACAAAGAATGGATGATCCTTAACTTCGATGCTTTCAACAAGACGACCATCTGGAGATGTACCAGAAATAACAAGGCCTGCATCACTCAATTGTTGACGGTATTCATTGTTAAATTCATAACGATGACGATGACGTTCGTATACAAGGTCTTCGCCATATACTTCACGCGCTTTTGTACCCGCTTCTAATTTACATGGATAGATGCCAAGGCGCATTGTGCCACCTTTTTTATCTACATCCACTTGATCACTCATCAAGTCGATAACTTTGTATTTTGCATCTTCATCAAATTCGCTAGATGTAGCACCTTCCATGCCACATACATTGCGAGCAAATTCCATTACAGCAGATTGCATGCCAAGGCATAAACCGAGGAATGGAACTTTGTTTTCACGAACATAATTGATTGTACGGATTTTTCCTTCTACGCCACGGGAACCAAAGCCACCAGGAACAACGATACCATCAATGCCCTCAAATACTTCTTTAGGATCTACAGAAATATCATCAAGTTCTTCGGAATCAATCCAACGAATGTTTCACTTTAGTATCAGTCTCGATACCGGCATGGCTCAATGCTTCTGCTACGGAAAGATACGCATCGTGCAAAGCTACATATTTACCTACGATAGCTACTGTAATATCTTTGCTAGGGTTCAAAGATTTTATGAACCATTTCTTTCCATGCAGTCATATCGCAAGGACGTTCTTCAAGACCCAATTTCTTAATGACAATATCATCAAGCCCTTGATCTTGCATCATCAATGGTACTTCATAGATGGAATCACACGTTTGGTTTTCAATTACGGCCGCTGGTTCTACATCGCAGAACAATGCCAACTTTTCCTTCATTTCGTCGGAAATATGTTTTTCACTGCGGCATACCAAAATATCTGGTTGAATACCAATACCGCGCAATTCTTTTACGCTATGTTGAGTAGGTTTTGTTTTTAATTCACCTGCTGCGTTGATATATGGTACTAATGTAACGTGAATATACAATACATCGTTACGACCTACATCTTTTTTGACTTGGCGAATTGCTTCCATAAATGGCAAGCTTTCAATATCGCCGACAGTACCACCGATTTCAGTGATAACTACATCAGCATTATCTTCTTTACCTACGCGGTATACATTTTGTTTAATTTCATTTGTAACGTGAGGAATAACTTGTACAGTGCTACCTAAATAGTCACCCTTACGTTCTTTATTGATAACGGACCAATATACTTTACCAGCAGTAATATTGGAGCGCTTGCTAAGATTAATATCGATAAAGCGTTCATAGTGACCCAAGTCCAAGTCTGTTTCAGCACCATCATCGGTTACAAATACTTCGCCATGTTGGTAAGGACTCATTGTACCAGGATCGATATTGATATATGGGTCAAATTTTTGAATAGTTACATTAAAACCACGGTTTTTCAATAATCGGCCCAAAGATGCAGCTGTAATCCCTTTTCCCAAGGAAGAAACTACGCCGCCTGTTACGAAAATATACTTAGTTGCCATGATGCCTCCCACCTACTACATTTTTTCCGGAGCGGAAATACCTAAAATACCCAAGCCTTGACGAAGTACAAGGGCAATCGCTGTGATTAACCCAAGACGAGCTTGTTGCAATGATGGATCTACGCCAATGATACGACCTTGACGATAGAAGGAGTGGAACATACTTGCCAAATCGTATAAGTAACGAGCAATACGATGAGGTGCACGATGTTCGGCAGATTGAACAACCTCTTCTGGATATTCAGCTAATTTTTTAATTAATTCTAATTCCATTTCACTTGTAAGCGTTGTGAAATCAGTTTCACTATAATCACCAAATGCAATGCCTGCTTCACGCACTTGGTTATAAATACTGTGAATACGGGCATGAGCATATTGGATATAATACACAGGATTATCATTGCTACGAGATTTTGCCAAGTTAATATCGAAATCAAGTTGACTATCTAGAGAACGCATCAAGAAGAAGTAACGAGATGCATCTACGCCAACCTCTTCAATCAATTCATCTAATGTAACGCTATCGCCACTACGTTTAGATAATTTAACGAGTTGTCCATCGCGGAATAACGCTACCATTTGTAACAACAATACAGTCAATTTATCTGGGTCATAACCAAAGGCTGCCATAGCCGCTTTTACACGACACACATAACCATGATGGTCAGCGCCCCAAATGTCGATCATTTCTTTAAAGCCACGATCATATTTATTGCGATGGTATGCAATATCTGCTGCCAAATATGTAGGCACACCATTGTCACGAATGACTACGCGGTCTTTATCATCGCCATAATCAGTGGATTTCAACCACAAAGCGCCATTCTTTTCATACACCTTGCCAAGAGCTTTCAAAGCCTCTACGGAGTGATGAATTTCATCAGTTTCATGAACCGTACGTTCAGAGAACCAATTATCGAAAGTAACACGGAAATTGCTTAATGTTTCCTCTAAGCGAGCTAATTTTTCTTTTAAGCCCTCTTCTTTAAACAATGCTACACGATCAGCTTCGTTCATAGCATTTAATGTATCGAAGCCTTCGCGTTCTGCAATCGCTTTTGCAGTCTCGATAATATCAGGACCACGGTAGCCATTTTCAGGGAATACGAGAGCCCCTTCTGGAATATCGAATTCAGGCATAGAACCATCTTCGTTGCGCTTAGGTGGGAACACTAATGTAGCACCTTGCAACTCTTGGAAACGGTACTCAATGGAGATAGCCATATTATCGATTTGGTTACCTGCATCATTGATGTAGTACTCGGATTGTACATTATAACCTGCTGCACGTAACAAGTTTACAAGTGCACTACCATACGCAGCACCACGACCATGACCGACATGTAACGGACCTGTTGGGTTCGCACTTACGTACTCTACTTGAATCGTATCGCGTGCACGCAATGGTTGCACACCGTATTGATCACCAGCATTCAAGATAGCTTTCAAGGTATCATACACCATATCGGATTTTAAGAAGAAGTTGATAAAACCTGCACCAGCTACTTCAGCACGTTCAAGCCAATCAAAATCCATATGACTAATTAATGTCTCTGCAATAGCACGAGGGTTTTGACGAGCCACACGAGCGGATTGCATAGCAATGTTCGTAGAAAAATCGCCGAATTCCTTTTGAGGTGGCACTTCTAGAACGATTTCTGGATATTCCCCAGCTGGCAAACCACCACTATTAATCGTTTCTTGTAATGCCTGTTCAATCCCCGATTTCAGGATTTCCTTCATGTCCATGCTCTGTATCCTCCCGCACGTCTATATCTAACTGATTATAAAATTGCCATTCACCTTCTATGGAAATATCATATCCGAGATGAACACGACCTGTTCCATTGTGAAAGTCTACTGTTAATTCATGTGTTTTTACGGCCATGTGAAGATCGCCTAATGGCGTTTCATATGTGGACTGGCGTTCCTCACCGCGAATGTATTGATGTCGCATATTCACAGCACCAGTACGCAAAAGAACAATGGAATCTTCGTAAATCTTGATGGTCGTCTTAACCCCTTCAAGACCTGTTACGCTCGATTCTTCATAGCGAATATATTGGACTCCGTTCTTTTCATGTGAAGTACCTGGAGAAATTAATTCCACCACGGTATCCTGCCCATCTATGTCTCGTTGTACACTTTTTACGGATACTAGAACCCGCTTCATGTTTTTCTCCTCCATGGTCATAACATATCAATATATTATACTCCAATTCACTATGGATTATCAATTATTTCACAATTATTATTATACTTGCAATTAATCTTAGTTGCGGTAAATATTACTTCTCATATTTTACCACATTTTACAATTAGAATTTGACGAATATTTGACGAAACAAAAAAAAGAGGGTAGCAATCAAGCTACCCTCTAATACGTTTAGTCTAATTCAATTAATCGGTGTAGTTCGCCGTTTACAAACCACATTTCACACGTTACGTTATCACCATCTTTAAGAGTTGCCATATATAAACCCTCTTTGTTTGGTTGAATATCTTCTGCGAATTGATGTGTTTTTCCTTCAAATGTAAATACTTGTGCCATTGTGTTATTCCTTTCAGTTATAAAGTAATACTTTCCAACTGTCAATTAACAGTTGATTGTTGCAATCCGTGCAACTCGGAGATAATTTAGATCACCATTCCTTTACTGTGTAAAGTGCGCTAGCGCCCTCTAAATGTTGTCCATTGAAATGTGTTAACACTTCAAATTTACCTGCTTGATAGCCTATAGTTTCAAAGGCTCGTTTATCTATCAAAGTAACACCAGCTTTTATCTTATGTACTTTGTTTAGATTGATTTTGTACACATCGACTTTTTGTTCATCTGTATTAGCAACTACTGCGGTTCTATCAGATTTTTCAGTAACGGCTTTAGGTACATTAGGATTGCTATGTGCAATATCCTGTTTTACCTGTTCTGCTGCCTTTTCTACAGTAGGTGCTTGTGTGTAATATGTCGCTATTGGTTGAGTTCTTTCCTTTTTGGAAATCACTTCCTGTGCTTCCTGTTCGGTAACATGAATTGCCTTTGATAATTCTTTAGGTGATTTAGCCTGTTCTTGTGTGATTACAACAGGTTTTTCTAATTGCTTTTGTTTGTGATGATATATCCATACACCTACAATAGCGATAAAAACGCATAGGGCAATCGCTACGGCTATTTTGTAGTGTTCCTTGATAGTTTGTGCCAACTTACTAATTAACATGGCTTACACCTCATTTAATTCATTTTGTAGCATTTCCAACGCTCTAAATTTTTCATCGGCGAAACGTTCATTTAAGTTATCACGTAATGCACTATTATTCCATTCTGTACTCATACATACATCATAGATACAAGCGATGATGTCGTAATCAAAGCGTTTATCATCTACGTAGGATAGGTTAGGCAATTCTAAATTCAAGGCCTTTTCCATTAACTTCAATGCATCGTTGAACATATCGATGATATTACCTACGCCATATTGTACTGTTCTACTCCATATCACATCTTTCAATGTGTCGGAGTGTTTATCTACATGGAATAGGTTGTCTTGTAACAATTTACACGCTACATCATAGTATTTAGCCTTGATGTAGTCATGTTGCATTTGTGCAAATCCTTGTCTATCAATAGCACCGAGTTCTTTCCATTGGTCGATAAATTCATCACTATTGATTTCTCCACTATCAACCAATGCTCTTGCGTAGTCTGTATAAAATCCGCCTTGCCGTAATCCCCAACCTAGAAATTCATCAACGCTACCGCAATTACTAGCTAATTGATATGTGCCATAGGAAATACCGCCTGCATCATTAACCCCACTTGATACACAAGCAGGGTCGCCATTACTTTCATATACTGCACTCAAACTCCCTAATTCGTTCATTTTTCGCACTCCTTTTTTTCATCAACACTACCCCCGTTATTCATGTATTGGGAACGCTTAACACCACCAGTAGCACCGATATAACCGCCTAACACACCGACTATTACACTTGCCAAGTCTTTTTGTTCTAAATAAATAGTCATGATTAATGCAGTCGCTAGTGCTACTAATGTTATAGTGTCCTCATAGTTAATCTTCATTTAATCGCTTCCTTTACCGATTTAACGAAATCAATCACCTGTTTAAATAATCCTATTGCACGTTTAAACCACCTCGTTTCTACTAACTCAAGTTCAATCATGTTCTCTACACACGATGCCAACTCAATAAATATAGGTATTAAATACATAAATGTACTTAGAAATACATCTACCTTGCCTATTACAGGTCCTTCTACATCTGGCAAGGTTAGCAATATAAATGACAACAAAAAAAGCCACGGATAGGATTTGACTAATTTCTTAGTCATATCCGCTCGTAGCTTTCCGCTTACTAAAAATCGTTTATGCTTTCCGTTAATTTCTACTGTAGCCCAACCTCTCCATAGGATAGCTAATACAGTATTTTTGATTGTAACTTCTCTATTGGTTGCTAGGTTGTAATTCCTTGCTTCCACTAATACTCGTAAAACTGTATCTATAAACACAAGAATAACTGTTGTGAATATAGCCAATGATATGCGTACCGCTTCACTCACGTTAAACACCTCGTTAAATATTGGAATAAAGATTTCTATCATACTAATCTCCCTGTTAAATTTTTGTTATAGATACAGTGCCTATACCGTAAATTTTCAAATTAGCTATCACATCACTACCATTTGTTATTATCATATTCATTTGATTTTTAAAGCCATTTTTAGACAGAATGGTGGTTACTTTATAAAAGCTAGCTGTTGATATACTGATTTTTTGTTCAAATATAGAGATATTATAATTTCCAACTGGAAAATACACATCGAACGAGTGTTGACCACGTTCTTGGTAGGGAAATAATTTCTCAGAAAAATAAACAGGTTCTTTTTGCACATAGAATTTTTGCTTGTTTTTTACAACAATTAACTTAGTAGCATTATTCCCTAATCGTGCATACTGTTTTTTGTTTCCGTTAGATACAGTTAAATAATCATTACTGCCAATATCTCGTGCATCATCGGTCAATCCAAATTCCTCGGATTGACCTTTAATATTTACTACTAACTTAGCCATCTATGTATACCTCGTTCGTTCCATTAGCACTCCACAACTGCAACTTACTATTCAACGATGTTTGTACTCTTCCCCAGCCACACCATTTGTTAGCCATAAAAGTACGATGATAAGTTTCACCATTTAATGTATGTAGCGTTTGGTCGATTAATTTGCCCTCTCCAAAGTTAAATACAATTAACATACCTTGCTTATGTGAGCGTGGTGGATTGTTAGCACCGCCATCGAAATTGATTTCGTAGCACCCTTGCGTTGTGAGTGTGTTCCAGTCTGTTGCGGTATCTAATTTAGAATAAGGAAAACCAAATGAACCTGCATCATCTTTTTTGACAAATACTTCGTCCGCTTTAGTCTTGCTATATATAGCCTTATCATAATGTTTGGTGGTTAATACTGTGTAGCTATCTGTGCCATCATAGTATTTAAATTCTTTGCCTTTAACATATGTATTAACAGAATCATCACCAAATTCAACGTTGCCAGCGGTAGATACTTTAGCTATACCAACACCATGTCCATCAGGTTTATAACCTTCAATTAAGGTATTGTTAGCCATTTTAAGCGCACCGCTTAATGTACCACCTGTTAATTTGAGATAATCAAGCGTTGCCAATCGAGCCGTATTGATTGAGTTTTGATAATCTCGGTTTGGATTACCTACATAAATATCTACTTGATGTCGTTTACTAGGTTTTTCTGTTAGCACTGCAAAATAGAATTTACCATTACAGTATGCTATATCTTCAATTTCAGTAGTTCTATTGATTTCAATAATCTGTTTAACTGTGCCAAATGGTGTACATTCTACCAAACTACCGAGCGTTGCACTCATGATGCATCCGTTAAGCATCAATGCACCATTATTGTTAAAGTCATCATATTGGTAGTCAATTTGATATGTTTTCATCTTTTGGAAATCATCATTGTACAAGTTAACTTCACGCAATCGTTGTTGACCGCTAATTGGTACGATGCTTACATAAGTCCGTGTGATAGGATCATATCCAATATTGAATACACGTTCATTCAATGTAATAGTCTTTTCAAATGTCATAGTATCCGCATTAAATACAGATAAGTTATTCCCATTCTTCAAACCATTGGCGAGATAAATTTTGTTCGTGTATTTGTTGTAGCACATAGTGTTACAATGGCCCATTTTGTCAGGGTCGCTAAACTTATATGTACCTACGATTTCAAATGTATCTGGATTGAGTTCATACAGATTTTGTTTTGTACCATCACCATTGATACATGCCAGTACAAACACATTCTTTTTATCGTTATATGTAAAACCTTGACATTGGTTAACCTCATCACCATATTGGATGTTTTTAACAAAGGAAATATTAGATGCACCTTTTAACATTGGTGTTTCTGTAGGATAGAACGGCTTGATGTTATTGTATGTACCCATATCCATAACACTATCAACAGTATCAAATGAAACATGTTCATTCACTTTGTAGATGCCATTAGGGATTAACAATATTTTGTTTTTCAAATTATCGTTAGCACGTTTGAATGCTGCCGTATCATCAGCCACACCATCGCCAACTGCCCCAAAGTCTTTAACTGATACGATGCCATATAGGCTATCTTTAGGAATAAACTTTGTATCGGCTTCGGTTTTAGTGATTAAACCACCGCCATTAGGCAAGGCGATTTGTTCCGCTTTATTGGCTGCGACTTCTGCACGTTTAGCCGCATCTGTTGCTTTAATTGCGTTACTTGCGATTGATGTTTGTTTATTGTCAATGTCAGTTTTTAATGTGCGTGCTTGGCTCACCAACTCATTAATATCACGCTTATCAACTGTGGTTTGTCCTGCATACGCTTTTGCATCTGCCACTAGCTTTTCTGCTTTCGTTACATTAGCACTAGAAGTATCAAGTGCGGTATTGCTAGTCGCTAGTTTATCATCAACTGTACGGCTTAATTCTGTGATTTCACCGCCTAATGTCTTTATCGTTTCTGCATTAGCATTGATAGCATCACTTTCGGCTTTGATTTTTGTATACGCATCTATAGCATCATTTGCTGCCTTTGTCGATGTATCTACAATCTTACGTGCAACTGTTGCTGCATCTTCATCACTACCAACACGGATTAATAAAGCCCTATTCATTTTCTCTTGCATTTCTTGCATGATAAGGGTTAGTTTGTCAGCCATTCGTTCAATGTTTTGGTATGGGTATTCATCAGGTAAATCTGTACCTTGATTGATTGGTGTTCTACGTTCAAGAATAATCTTGTGCGTATTGTCTAATGGATCACCATCAGCAGGATATGTTAAAGTTTTGTTTTCTTTGTCATAGTCGATATTGCCTGTTTGTACGCTTTCTGTGCCGTCTGCATCCACCATGATTAAAGCTATATCTTCAATCATGTAAAAGTCATACGGCCATATCCATTTTTTATTAACTCCATCACATTGATAAACTACACTAGGTTTATTGACCTCTGGTATCATATTTGTTCCCCTTTCTAATTAAACAGGACTACCCATAATTGAGTAGTCCTTATTTATTAATGCTTGTCTTTCTTTTTAGATTTTTTATCTTTCAATCGTCTATCAAACATGATAGCCATAATGACATCTTCTAGTTTTGCATCCGTGTCCGTTAGTGCAAATTTAGCTAATGTCCATAATCCATCGGTTACAGTATCACTAAAACCTGTGAGGCGGTTTGATACTTGCGATAGGCTTCTACCTACATCCATAGCACCTTTATTAGGCGATACAATTGCACTGCCTACATCATATAGTTTTTCAACGATTGATGCGGCCATTACTGTATTCCCTTTATTGAATACCTTTTCACCTAGAATATACTTCATAGCCATGTTGGAAATATCACGTACAATAGGTACACCCATAGTAGCTTGTGATACCAATTCTTCCCCAAAGGATTTTGCCAAATCTTCAGGGCTATCATCATCGCCATTTGTCATGGCCTTGTACACCATCATGCCTAGTGCTTGTGCGGTCAAAGTCCACCATAGCATACGCACGAATTGTCCATAGTTGCCTTGGTCTTTCCGTGCATAATTACCCTCAGCAATGATATTGTACAAAGTGTTAGCGTAGGAATAGAACGGTACAAATAGTTGAGTGAGTGCATTTCTTGAACGTTGGATGCCTGCACTGTCTTTTGTATCGCCGCTACCGAATATATCTCTTACGGCTCTATCGCCAGCACTAATAGCTTCCTGTTCTACAAATTCTGCCGTTACTCCCTCAACGCTTTGTAACTCTAGTACTTTCTTATCGTATGCAAATTTCCATACAGGAATAGACAAGGCAAAATCAGTTTCTGTTAACAGTCTAAATCCCATTTGGTTAATATCATCACGGATATTAGCTAATTGTTCAGCCTTATAACCACCAACATTTGTATCACCTATGCGTAAGCCTTTACCATCAATGGATAAGCCTTGCTTCAAATCCTTATCTAGTGTTTGAACACGCTCCCTCATAAAGATTGATTGAGATAAAACAAAATCACGTGTTGCGTTGTACTTGGCTGTACCTACACCATAGAACCCAATACCTGCATCACTAATTGCTTTGAGTGTATTTCCTACACCGATACGATACATGGCAACAGGAATGTTCAACGCATTTTGTAAAGCTACTGATACACGGCCAGCCATAACTGCGGTAGAGGTATTTTTCTTGAGTGTCATTACCAATCTACCCCAAGCATCAAGTTTCGCCGCTTCATCTTTCCAGTTATCTCTAACCCATGTTCGCAAGAATTGGTAGGTTTCCATACCAAATTTATCAACGATGTACTCTTGGAAACGGCTATTACCAATTAGCTTATTTACATCCGTTACTGCTTTACGCATAGTAACGTGATTAATAGCCTCTGTAATCGCATTAGGGATAACATCAAAATCAAGCATCAATGATTTGCCTTTGACTACATCTAAACGTGATTTAGTAGCACTCATACCTGTACCAAAGATTGCATTACTAGCAATCATTGTTTTGGCTATATCCTCTGTTTGGAAATCAGATACTTTAGCACTTACTTTAGGATTGTACACAATAGGGAAATATTGGCCTTGAATTTCTCTACCGCCAATTGTAAATGTAATCCCTTTTTTTCTTTCTTCAAAGGATTACCATACAATTCCTCTTGTACCTTGCTACGTTCTTCATAGAATGAATTGATATGTTCCCATGTGCGGATAACAAATTCCCAGTCCTTATCCGTCATGTATTCTTGGAACGCTCTCTCCATTTCTACTTCATTACTTTGAATAGTTTCTAATGCACGTTGTCTATTCTTTTTCTGTACCCCAGTTTAAAGCAAGCATGATAATTTGCTCTTTGGTAACGTTGCGTAATTCGCCTACGCTATAAAGATGATCATTACGAACATCAAAGAGTTGTTTATTTGAATATACCGCTTTTTACATCTCTGGCCAATCTATACATAGATTTTTCTTTGTACTCGTTAAATTTCTGAGTAGCTTTATTAATTGGCTCGTAAATATATCTAACTGCAGGGCCATTCTTTCCGCCATCCAACCTGCGTAAGAATGTTTCGACTTTCAATAATGACAAGTTAAAGTTATTCAATGTATTAGACAATGCATCTGCACGGCTGCGGTTGTTTAACTCATTGAATACATTCCCATTATCTCTACCAAATGTTTCGGTTGCCTTATCAATGATTTGGAATATAGCTTCGTCAAATGTAACGTTATTTCCTTTTTCATCGATTAGTGTACTTCCCTCATATTGAGTTCTACCGCTTTTGTACATTCCTGTCATGAGTTCCTCTAATTGTTCGAGTTCACTCATTTTGAGAGTACTAAACGTTCTAGGTGATTTAGCATCGAACATTTCGTATATCCATGGTTCAAGTTGTACAGTCGCTTCCTTATCTCCCATAATGTCAGCATCTGCATCGAGCGCTTTAATTACGGCCATCATGTCAAAACCATTAACAGGTTGTAAGCCATCGTACTTAATCAATCCCATTTGATATGCCATATGTGTATAGAAATAACGCATATTAGGTTCAATCATGATAGGGTTTTGACTTCGTGTAATTCTGCCTAATTGGTCTAATAGTTTAGTGCGTAGTTTCTTAATAGCTTTTGAATTTTCAAACGCTACTCTTGCCCTTGCTTGATTAAGCATTTGAGATTGTTTAGCATATAATGCTTCGTCAACTTTACCAACAGCCAATGCACTATCTGCTTTCTTACCATCTCTTACGGCTTGATTTTGGTACTTCTTGTACTGGCTAGCTTGAGATAATGTCAAATCGCCTAATTCATTTTTAGCACGTTCCATGTATTTCGGAATAGTACCAAATCCACCATCACGAATTGCACGAACCGCATCAATGCGTTCTTGCAATTCATCCATTAGCTTTTCAATTCGCTCTTCATTAGACAATGCTTTATTGTCCATGCGTTCTTGCATACGCTCTTGCAAGCGTTCTTTTTGCTCTAGCACTTTATCAAGTCTATTCGTGATCGCTGTTAAGCGTTTAGATAATTCGTTATTTTTATCTTTCAAATCAAGTTCACGTTCTCTAGCTTGTTCTTGTATTTGCTCCTGTTGTGCTTTTAGGTTATCGATTTCATCATTGGCTTTATCTAATTCTTTTGAAACACTTCCTAACTCTTTATCAACTTTTGCTTTGTCCTTTCGTAGCAATTGTTCTTTAGTTAGTTCTTGCTCAATCGGTGCTAGCTCTGCATCTAGGTTTTCACTATTTACATCTAGCTTTTGCAACTTATCCAATAATACCCAGTTTTTAGCTAGTTCCTTATTGGTATGTGCTTTTATTAGACGTGCCTCTTCCTGTGTAAGTTCCATTTGTCCTTGATTGGATAATAACATTTCTTCGGCTATTTCTTGGTTAGATTTTCCTGCGTTCGGATCATTAACAAACTCATTTCTAGCGTTTTCCATTTCCTGTGCTACGGCTTCATCATAAGTACTGCCAGCTTCCTCACGTTCCGCCTTTTCTAACCCCTCAATAGTTCGATATTGAGTATTTTCCAATGCACCATCACCCAATGCCATATATCGTTGATGTTCTTTATAGATAGGATATTCTTCGATTAAACGCTTTTCGATTTCAACTTGTACATCGTCTTTCACTTCTTCCCATTCTTTAATAGGTCGATTGTCTAACTCTTTCATATACTTGCGCATTACACGTTCTTTTGCTTTTTCTTTAATGTCAGCGATATACCCTTGCACTCGTGCTTGTTCGCTTTCGCTCAACTGTTGATACAATTTTGTATTTTCAAACTGCTCTAATGCTTGCTCATGTGCATAGTTTTCAATGTCATCTTGCGTAGCTATCATGCGTGCCATTATATCTTTAATGTCAGATGGTACTTCACCGCCTAATCGTTGTACACTACGATAAATACGAGTTAGCCATTTAGAGAATTGACGGAATACACGTTGTAAGCCTTTTGTTGGTGCTTCACCACTTCGTAAATAGCTTTCCCAACCTCGTGCGAATTTCTCGTGTGCTTTGGTGTTATCTACGTTTTCACCATCAACCCAACCGCTCCACTCTTTGAGTGCGTTCCAATCATCAAGTAATTGTTTAGGTGCATTGTCCATAGATGCTAGTTTTTGAATATCATCAAAGAATACATGGCCCATTTCGTGTAAGAATGTACTTCTATCTGCTGTTTTAAAAATACTGATGATACGTTCGCCATCGCTCATGATTTCGGTCATGCCATTAACAGATTGGTTGTACTTTTCAATGACTTTGATTGCTTTATCATCGAACACTACATAGCATCGTCCGTCTGTATATCCATCATATGTAATGCCCTTAACACCAGTTGAGTTTAAAAATTCAGATGCACCTTTATCACCGCCAAATGCTTTTGACAATGCAACATAAACATCTCTTCCTGTATATGGTGTTTTTGTAAATGTATCACCGATACTTTCCAAGATTTTATCTTCTTTTATTTTTTCTTTTGCACCCTCAACTTCTTTCTCTTTTTCTAATGCCGATAACTTTTCATTAATTTCACCTATTAGCTTTTTAGCCATTCCAAATGTATTATCCGCTTTCAACTCGTCAAAGTTATATCCGTACTCAGCAGCAGCTTCTCTAGCGATTTTTCTTTTATCTTATTTACATTGTTTGTTAAAGCATCAGCTATATAATCCCTATCTTGCTTTATACTCTGTATTTTGCCTAGTAATTTTTTATACTCTTGATTGGTGGTATATGACGGATGCTCTTTATAGTAATCTAATAAAGCTTTTCGCTTATCGATTTCTAAATCATTAACGGCTGATACTATCTTGTTGATAACATCTTTATTTTGCTCTTTGAAATATTTATCTTCATCAAGCATTGTTTTTTCATCTGGAATTTCAACTTTGAATAATTTCGGATTTGTAGTTCCTAATCTTTTAGACAATACTTTTTGATAATTCCTAGATACTGATTTTTTCTTAGCAAAATACAAGCCCCAACCATGTGCTTGATTACCCTCACCAGTACCAATAGCACCTAAATCGAATGTATCAAAGTCATGTGGCGAACCATGCCATGCGGATTGATAGTACTGATAATTATGTTTCTTTCGGAGCTTGTCTAAATCATTTTCGTTTGGTATACTATTAATAATATTAGACCAACTAACACTCATTTGTCCGCTTGATTGGACGTTATTGACTGTTAGTTGGTTTATTTTTTTTGTATTAACATATAACAAATCGCCATTATTTATCGCATTAGAGTACCATGTAGTATTAACTCTAGGGAATATACTTTTAACCCTAGTTTGATAGCTATTTCTTCCGCTTTGAACATCAAAAACCAACGGCACATGAACAAGGTTATTTTGCGTATCTCTTAATTCAACAACAGCAACAATCTCACCTTTTACCGATGCATTAGCAACAGGGTCAAAGTTTTTGAATATTGCAATCGGATTAGATAACGCACCAGGTAACTGTTTCATAACATTTAAGTCAAACTTATGTGCATGCTTAGTGGCAAATACTTTATTAAGCATTTTCGTTGTTATATAAACATCACCAGTTGTAAATTTATAGTCAGGATCTTTAATTGTACTAAATACTAAAGGTGCTGACATTATTTTATTTACACCTTGTTTAAGCGTTCCGTTTTGTAAATCGTTTAATATTTTTCCCCATTGAGTTATATCGGCTTGTAATTTTTGATGCATTACCAATTGTTGTGCATACCCTTTTTGGTTTTCTAAAACCGCATCCATTTTGATACGCACGCTATCACGTAAATAATCCATAGCGGTATAACCGCCTTTGCCCATTTGTCGCATATATTGTGCCATTACATCAGCATGTTGTGCCATCAACAACGCATTAGCTTTTGCCGTTTCACGTTGTTTTCTATCGGTACTTTCACCAATCGCTTTAACTACTTTGTTGTACACTTCATAGCCACTCTTGGATAATTGCATCCGTAACGCTATATCGTTATCTGCTAATGTAAAAATCTTATCGTGCAAGCGTTCAAGGCTTTCAATTTGTTGTAGCGTATGTTCCATGTCAGCATGATGGATATTGCTTTGGTTAAGTGCTTCCACATTATCAGCAAATGCAGTTTGTGCTTTTGCTACACTTGAATGGTACGCTGCACGTCTACGTTCTGCATTCGTGCGTGGTGCTTTACCGCCATTGTTAGACTTGTAATCAGTCAGCCATTGTGGCTCTATACCACTTGCCGTAGCTTCTTTAATGTCATTGTCCATGTTGTCAAAGTCGCTTGCGTAGTTTTCGCGATAGTCTTGCACTAGGTTTTTATACAGGTTGTTGTATGCTTGTTTAACCTGCGTAGGGTTAGCAAATACTTGGTCTAGTACTTCACGATCTACATCGCTTGCATCTTCAAATTCATCACGGATAATGCTTTCTTTAACACGTTCAGCTTTCTTTTCTGTTGCATCAACTAGGTTATTATTAAAGGCTTCCACTTCCGCTTTTGCACGTTCAAGTGTTTTCATGGACATACCGCCACGAGTAAAGTATGTGCTTTCTTCTAGGGCCTTTACAGTTTCTTCCGTCAAGCCACCGCTTAATTGTGCATACTTTCCAATTGGTACAGGAATATCTGCGTTAGCTTCAATGCTTTTGGATACTTCCTCTTGAGTAACTAAGCCACTATCAATCATATTCTTAATAGCTTGTTGACCCTCTTCGGTTTCTGCCATTTCATTGACATTCACATATGCAGTAGATACACCTACATTATCGCCCTGTGCTTGTACGATTTTTCCGTATAACTCAGGGTTTTCTTTTGCCATTTTGTTTGATACTGCATCTTGTTTCAATGCTTGCATGATAGCGTTACCATTTCGATTTTGTTCCGCCATCACCGCTTGTTGTTGTTGCTCAGGTGTTAACTTTTGAAATTCATGGAATGCTTTCATGGTGTGAATACCACTCACACCGCCACCAATTGCACCCAAACCGATAACGGCTGGTAATGCTTGTAGCATTGCACCACCTGCACCTACTGCCATATCACCTATGGAATATGCTCCCTCTGGGTCATTAGCATTGCGGTATAGGTTGTGTTGGAATTTTTCGTTGATGTCTTGCAAGCCCTCTTCGACTAATTCAGAACCGCCAGCCTTAACAGATGCTTTGGCCATTTGTGCAACAGTAGTGCCAATGCCCCTATTAAATGTTGCGATTGTATCACTTGTAGCACCTTGTAATACTTTTGACATTACCGCTTTAGGTGCTACTTTACCTATGCCTTTAACCATGAAACGTGTAGATGCCATTTCAATACCTGTATCAACTGCAGCATATGTCATAGCGTATTTATAGGCTTCATCATTAGAGTATACTTTATTACCATTTGCATCACGTTTATTAATGAGTTCAAGGTATTTGTTACCGAATGACATTTTGTACATTTCATATGCCATGTCAGCACCGCCACCCCATTTAGCACCAGTTACTGCACCTGCGCCTATACCTACACCATCGGTAGTTAAACCGCCAATTACCGCACCGATTGCACCGCCTATGATTGCACCTGTACCGCCTTGTTTACCCATCATGTAGGCTTGTGCTGCCGTTTGTCCGAATACTTCTTGTAACGGATTAGTTCCGTCAGGTGTTCGGTAGTTGCGCAAGTTATTTTGCAAGCGTTCCATTTCTGATGTTAATTCGTTAATACGTTCAGGGTCTTTTGTATGTGCCAATTCAAATCCAACATCACCTAACTTCATCTGATCGTTCATAGACCAAATACCTTGTTGAATTGCATCGAACGTAGATTTCGTAGCACGAATTGATTGTAGATTGTTAATGGCTTGTAATTGTTCTGCTTGCGAGCCATACTTTACTTTATACAACTCAGGAAATTCATCGTATATATCTTGTAATACTGCGCCACGTTCAACTCGTCTTGATAAGTAATCAGCACGTTCAAATGCTTTATCATCACCACGCATAATTACATCAGGGGTCAATATCTAATACCTTTCCCATTCTAACTGCTTCGTTATAACGTAGGGTATCATTATTGTATAGAAACAATCTATCCGTATTACTAACAACACTTGTAGGAAGTACTTTCTGTAATGACTGTCCTAGCGGTTCTAAACCTTGATATGGATTGTCAGCTTTACCAAACGGATAATATGTGGTTGTACCATCAGCATTAGTTTCTTCCATTGTGCGTGGTGTATTTGCAATAGCCTTAATTGCATTAATAGCATTATCAACTACTTGTGCCGTTGTATCTATCCCTGCACCTATCGCGTTACCAACCTCAGTAAAACCGCCAGTAGGTTTAGACTGAACACCAGCACTAGCACTAAAAGATGGTGATGTTTTAACATAGCCATTCTGTACAGCTAGTGCTTCTTGCCGTTCTTGTTCAAGTGTTTGTTTAGCCATTTTTAATCTCCGTTATCGTTATATCTTCTTTGCATGTTGTTATACACGCTTTCGTAAATATCTCTTGTTGAGCCATCTTGATATGTTACACGCACATAATGGTTACCAACAGGTTCAACATGCACAATACCCATCGCTCTATTGCTTGCTGCGCTAATAGGTGCGCTATAATCATCACCATCACCGAAATATGGTTTTTCCGTACTTCGTAATGTTTGTGTTGCCAATGCGCCCTCAAATATATCATGCATTTCTGCTTCTGTAGGCGCTCTGCCGTGTTTGCTTTCAAAGTCAGCTTTACGACTTAACATCTCTTGTTTAACACCATATTCAAAACTTGAACGCAATGATTTGTCAGCAGGCAACGCACTTTGTATTTCGCTATCATAAGGTGTTAAATCAATTTTGTTGGCCTTTAATCGGTTATCGTTCGCTTCAAGTAACACTCCGTCAAAACTATCATCAATAACTTTATCAGGGTATATTCTCTGTGCGTGTGCTAGGGTTTCTTCGTATGTATGAGTTTCAGCATATTTTTTCAACTCAAACTTTTGTTTTGCATTTAATTTAAGGCCTTTTTCATACATAGAATCAAGTTTAGGTCGCATTGATGCTTCTGTACCGCTCCACGCTTCCTTTTCCATATCAGTCTGTGCGCCTGCCGCTTGTGCATGTGCATAAGATGATGCGCCTACATAATCGCCTTTTGCTATTAATTGGTTATATACAATTTTAGCTGCAGTAATTCTATCTTTAGCTTGCTTGGCTTCGATGTTCATTTGCATTGTCAGCCAGCCTTTATAATTTTCACGGCCTTGTTTAACCGCCTTTTCAATCTGATCTTCAGAATAAACAGGTTGACCGCCTTTAGTCATAGGTGCATTGCGCATTAATTCTTTATAATGGCCTGCATCTGCGCCATAATATCCACCTGCTTTTAACTTGTCAGCGTATTCATCTATGCTCTGTGCGTTGACTGCGCCATTCGGTTTAATATAGTGTTCAATCCAATCATCAACAAACTCTTCATCGGAATTATACACTTTGTAATAATTCGTTCCATCTGGTTGTTTGTTATCTTCTCCATTAGGCTCTGATTGAGTTAATCCTGCATAGTTACGATTTTCTTTTGCCAGCCTACTGAGTTCACCGCCAAGCGTTCCCTCTGCATACAACTGCCTATATGCAATTTCTGTATTGATACCATACTTATTATGTGCATATTGTGCTAACTTCCATAAATGTTGATTAGCACCAATACCTGACTGCATGGCTTCCTTGTTTTTGGCTTCCATTTGCGAACGTATGCGTGAACCCATAATGTCCATACCACGATTTACATCATCGCCTGCAGCCAATCGAATTGCGCCGAAATCGTTTTCATTGTTAGCGATTTTATTTATACCCATTTGTTGGTACATTTTCCTGTATGGTGTTAATACATTCTCACTAGCAAGCCCAGTTAATGCAGTTAACTGCTTATCCAATGTTTCTGAATTATTATCAGCAACAGTTTTATCTAATAAGGTTTTAGCATTAAGATCATAGTTTTGTTGTTTTTTAGATGCTATTTGTTCATCATCCAGCCCTAATTGTTTGCCAGTTGCTTCTATTAAATCGCCTGTTAATGTTAATGTTTTCATTTGTTGATTAACATCACCCGTTTGTAACAGATTGTTATTCAAGTTATTGATTTGATTTTGTGTAGCAGTGCTTAATGCATCCTCGTACTGACCTCTCATGTACCTAGATATACCATCTAAATCGTTTGTTTTTGATGTTTCAACCGCTTTATTGAAAGCGTTTACCGCATCAGTTGTACGTAAGTTATATTTAGCAGCAAGTTCGCTTTGGAATTTTTGTGTACTTTCAAGGTATGTAGGTAGTATCCCTTGTGCATTCATACCTTTTTGGTACATTAACCCTTTATCTTTATCAAATTTTAATTCAGTTACTTTTTGATTAAATTCATTAATAGCATTTGTAGCATTGATATAATCTTTTTGTTTATCGATTTCAAGCCAAGTTTTAGATGCATCATCCAATGCTTTTGCAAATGTGTTAATGCCGTTTTGGTTAACACCATATGCTTCCGCATTGATTGTTGGTCTAAACTCACCATTAACTGTATTCAATCTTTCATTTTGTTCATAATTAACTAATTTCATAGTTACCTGCCGTTAAAAGTCCAAACTTTCTTAACTGTTTTAACTGGTCTTTCTGTTACACCATTTACATCACCGCCATATTGAGTTGTGTATTTACCACCTGCATATTGTTGTTTCATCCCATAGATACTAGATGCACCACTCAAGATAGTACCGAGCATTTGCAATCGCCCTTGCGTTTTAGCATTAGATGCAGCTGCTCTTGCACTACTAGCTTCATTGCGATAATTAACCCCATTCAGATATTCATTGTAAATACTGTTGTTCTTGTTAGTTTCCCAATTGTTAATATCCTTGTTGTATTCATCGTAGCTACTAGCCATTAATTGTAATGGTGTACCACTCATGGATAACCCTGTAGCGCCTGCTTCTGCCGTATTCTGACCTGCAATCAATCGCATTTTATTATCCATCTTATCTCGCTCTTGTAGTGCTTGATTAGCAATATCCTGTTGTTTCCTATCAGATATACGTGCATTAGCTTCCGCTGCTTGTGCCTGTGCATTGTACATTGCAGTTTGTGCTTTTGTCTGTTGATGCTGGCCCCATAATTGAGTGACCAATTGACCTGCCATCAATGCAATAGGATTACACATTCGCATCCCCCTTTCTCAATGTGAATAGTTCCATTCCGTTATGCGTTATATCAGAATGAATAACCGCCCCTAGTGATGTTAGCCATCGCTTCGAGCGGTTATTTTTCTTATGTATGAAATTGAATAAACATTCATAAGTGGATAACCACTCTTTTATGATTGCGTTACTTCGTTTCAGAAATTCTTTTTGCAATTTCAAATTCGTATCCAGTATCTTATTCCCCAAGAAATAAATGCAGTACATTCCGTTGATTGGCTTTTTTGAAATACCATATACTGCTAATGGTACATCATTCTCAATTACAATGTGGTTTTCATAATCATCACTGCATATATCCCTCACGAAATCATTTTTTCCATAATTCGGAAAATTTTGGTTCGCTATATTGACCTCTAAGGTGTCTATAGCTCGTAAGTTGATATATAAGTCACGAATTAATGAAACGTGCCTTACAGGGCAAATATCAAAGTCCTGTAACATTTGGAAAACCACCACCTATTTCTATTTCTCTTGTCACGCTTAAAAGGTTAAATGGATAAGGTTTTTCGTGCAAAATACATACAGATGCATCAGTTGAGTACACTCCATCGAATTTTGGCAATATACATACCTTATCTCCACTATATAACTTGAGTGGCGGTAATGAAATATCATCCATATGGTTGAAGTTTCTTCCGATTTTGCCACCGAATGAATTTAAGATATTAAGTGATAGCCTACTCATTGTTAATAGTCGGCCTTGTAACGTACCATCTTGTATTTGCATTTCAATACTTGGAATACGTAATCGTGTAGTGTAGTTAATTCCAACGGCTACGCTTTGTGCTTTTCCGTCAATATTAATAATTGCCGTTGGTGGTACTTCCTTAATTGGCCGTTCCCCTACCATTTACAACGATTTGTACATCCTCACCAATCAGATGAGGTACTGTGATAGTGCTGATATTCTCTGTGCTAGTTTGTCGGATATAACAATCCATGTACACATTGTTATTATCCGCATTGTACATTGGCTCAAATCGTTCTATGCACATCACTGTACCGCTTTTGAAATCACGCTCAACAATTACATACAAACTATCTTGCTCGCCCTCAGCTACACTCTCAGCGTATTTGTATTTGCCTTTTGTGGTGAAGTGCGACCATGCATACACCTTTTGCTCAGGAATGTAAGTTAGACAATCGATATTGCCATCATCTGTTACGTAGTAAACAATACTATCTGGATCTTGTGCATAAGCACTTGTGATAAAGTTACGATACTTTGTCAGATGCTTAACGAATAGAGTTAAGTCAGCCCCTGTGTAGTTATCGCTTTCGTACGAGTAACCTAAATCACGCACTACGCACCCTCTAGCTTGCACATACACGCATCTATTCCCTATATATTGTGGCTCACATTCAGATGCACCACGTTGGGTTTGTGTGCGTAGATTGCAGTTAGTCGGTGTGATAGTTTTTGAACCATCGATAATCCATTCGTTACCACTGGTTAAAATCAATAAGTCATTAGCAGGTATCAAGTGTCTAATGTCATACATTTTGCGGTTAATAACAGGTAGTGTGATTGCACTATCATCTGTAATCGTACCGCCTACCTTTTCTACACCAAAGTTGGAATAATCACCTGTGCGACTAAACCATATGTAGTTAGGATATTGATTACTAGATGCTAGGATAAATCGGTCTTGGTAAAACGTGCATACACGAGGATAACCAAGGCCTTTACCCCATTGTCCAAATCTGAATTTAGAGGTTGCTTCGTTATCTACAACGCTATTCAATACATTAACTTTAACGTGCTTACTATCAACAAATTCTTTAATTTCAACTACACCATAGTTTGAATGTGGCAAGAATGATAAATCTACATTAACGCTGCCTCCTTTTAAATCAGATACAACTTTCAATTTAGCACTAGGTGTAACCTTGCCTGTGTCGGTAACGTTGTAGTCATTGTTGGATGTATACACTCGGTAATCTTTCCATGTAGTGCCATTGTCATTGCTAATTTGGATTTTAACAGTACCATTCCATGTGCCATGTGATGTGAATTTCCACGATAAATCCTCATCACTACTGAATTGTTCTACATCATAATTGATGTTGTTGTATTCATTTTCAGCCATAAGAATACGTTCATCATCACCATCATAACTGCCTTTTATCACTTTTCCTGTTTCACTTGTTGTAATCGCTTTTATATAATGTTCAATCTGCATGACAGAATGAACCATATCAGCGTTGAATATATCTTTTGTGGCGGTCAAGGTATCGCCATTTAAGATTACAGTACTTTCTTTGTCTATGTTGACTTCGCCGTATGGTTGCTCAGATAACTTGTATGTATCAAATCGCCAGTCCGTATCACTATATCGTGATAGCGTTTTAACAGGGTATTTACCACTACAAATGAACATTACATCACCACTTTGGATGCAGTTCAATTTATCGACTACATCGCTTTCAAATGGTGTTTCTAGCTCAATACCTGTATAGATACCATTTCGCCACACTCGGATATACTGCTCACCGATTTCGAGTAAGAATGATTTATTCTTCTCGGCCGTAAATTCAAATAGCCGTGTCGATTTATCCTTGTTTTTAACTTGCCCTATATACTCTGACCCTTGCCGTCTAGCCACCGCCCCGTAAGGTCTAATGACTGCATTTTCTGCTAATAGCAACGCACTTTTGAATTGATCTAGGTCAAAGCGCCTAGATACATCAGGCGAAATCTCACCTGTTGTAAATGCAAGTTGTGATATATACATTGGTTTCATGATTACCAACTCCTTGCTTTTACATAGTTAGAAATATATGGCATATCTTGCCTACGCTCTTTAGCACTCAAACTCTTGGCTTCTTGCGTTGCGCTTGATACAACTTATAGCACTGGTCAAATAAGCCACTATTACCAGTTAATGGCATAGCTAAATCAGAACCCATTTTAGACTTCAATGCTTGAATAAATACAGGACTAAATACATCTATATCTTGCACATCGTACACGTAATCGATATACGCAAGCGGTACATCACTCACTATGTACTTTGTGTTATCGTCAAAGGTAAATACATCATATTCTTTTTGCCTATCCGTTCTAAATCGTTCCCCTTTATGAATAACACCAAGGATACGGATGCACTTTTCAGGATACGCATATACATATTCATAGCCAGCTAGTTTATGCTCAGATAGTACACACTCTTCACGCTTTCGTGCAAAATTCCATTCATATTGTGAAAGTAGCATCTTGCGTGTCGCATCATAGTGCAATCTACATTGTCTAGCCGTTTCTGTTTCTTCATCAAGGCCGTATATCCTACCGCCATTGATAAGACTAAGAGCCATATTACAAATATCAGTAGGTGTCATATTGCCCCCTTTGTAGTAAAAAAGAGGGATGCATACGCACCCCTCATTCTGTTATTCTGCAGTTTCTTCCGATTTCTTACCTTTAGATTTAGTCTTTGGCTTATCTTCGCCATCTTCGGTTTCTTCTGCTCCTACAGCTTCAAACAAATCATTGAAGTAATCTTTATCGTATTCAACCACTTCTTCTTTTGTAAGTTCTACTGTTTGTCCTTCTTCAATTAAACCCTTTGTATTGTGATACAAAGTTACTTTTGCAATGTATTCCATGTTACCCCCTATTTGCTAGTGATACCGCTAGTTAAGAATACAGAAATTGTGCCAGCCGTTGCATTGTTGACATTAGCACGTGTATAACGTTTAACACCATTTGCCAAGCGCACTTTATATTCGTACCCAGCTGGTGCATTGGCTGGTAATGTAATACCATGCAACAATACAGGGTTAGCAATGTTTTCTGTATCAGATGTATATACGTTGATTAATGCAGTGCCAGTTAATGCTTTGTCTACACGAACAACTAACCACAAGTTAGGGTCAGCATCACCGCTAGTAACCATAACATCGGAGCTGACATTGCCAGATAATTCACGTTTCCAATGGAATGTATTTAAAGTATCGATAATCATGTATTTTCTCCTCTCTACTATGCAGTAACACGTGCTTCGGTGGAAAGCAATGCATCAATTTTGCGAACAGGAATACCATTCGCACGAGTAACCATTTTACCCATTTCCATATCTTCTGTGATAGTAGAACCATGCACTTTGTTTTTTTGCAAGCGTAAGAATGTACGCAATTCTTGGTTCATATACCATACTGGTCTACATCCAGTTAAGCTATGCATTTTTTCTTCTGCACGGATCATCAAGTTAATCAAGTTAGGGCCTGCGGAAATATCTTCTTTGATAGATTTCATATCGATATTAGCGATACGTACTACATAGCGCCAATCACGAACAGATAAACCGATGTTTTGTTTAAAATGAGTTCGGTAACCTTGGAACATAGAACCATCAGCTTTAGTTACTGTTACTTCGCCCAAATCTTCTTGTTCTAAACCACCTTGACTGCCACGTGGATAAATACCATGTACAGTAAGAGGACCCCAACCTACGAGCCACATAGAGGCAAGGTTAGCAGTACCACCAGCATCAATAATATTTTTAGCGCAATCAGCTTTTTTAGTGTCTAATGTGTTAAAACGTGCGGATAATCCGATAAATTTTTCAGGTGTAGTTTCATCACCATAGAAAAGTGTGCTTGCGATTTCTTGGCCCATGCTTTCAACAAATGCACTATCTTCTGTTGCACGGAACGCTACAGGGTCATTAGAAAGTTTAACCAAGTCTTTATCCACTTCGGAATATGCTTCCAACATACCACAAGTATCAGTGATTTGTTTTGTAGTGGATTTAGATGGTTGTACACCGCCATACAACATGCGCCATGTTGTGGATGGTAATCCAGTACGTACAGTTGTTTTGTTAGATGTACCATCGTTACATTCAATCATTGTCATGTCTTGAATGATTTCGTTTGTTTGGTTCAATTGCTCAATGATTTGTGCAATTTTACCATTTGGATCCATACGAGTTTGTAAGTCCAATAATGTAGGATTGTTAGTTCCAATTGTAGCCATTAATTAATCTCCTTTAGTCTTTAAACATGGACGGATACATATTCCGTCTAATAGCTTCGTCAGATTGATTGTTTGCAGGTCTGTTGTTCCCTGCGTTACTATCTTCGCCCGCCATACCAGCGATATGTGCGAATAGTTGAATTACTTCTACACGATTACCCAAGCCATTTTCTGCTAGGATTTCACGGATATTAGGAATTGTCTTTTCTACTGCTTCAACACCTGCGGCCGCTTGGCTAACAGTAGTATCGAATTTGCTCCCTAATACCTCACGAGCGTTATCTGCGTAACCTTTGTATTGTGCATTGAGTGCTTCTTGCTTTTGGTTTTCATAGGCCGTTACAAGATTAGTTGCATATTGATTGCCAAACTTAGCCATCTGTAATGCTTGCTCTTGCGTTGCACCTACACCATTAAGCATTTTTGAAAACTCATCTGCGATGGTTTGGTCAACTTCGCCACCCTCAAATGCAGTTGAAAAATCATACACGATAGGTTCTACATGTTGGTCGGTGTTAGTATCACCGCCACCGCCTAAAATCGTACTTTGTTGGTCTTGTGTGTTCGTGTCCTGTGGTGTACCACCATTTGCACTATCCGTGTTATTGTTTGTGCCTTGTTCTAAATTTTCATCCATGGTTATTCACCTTTCTTTAATTCGTTCTCTTCAAGTGTTTTAAAATACTTTGCATCTGAATATTTTCTATTTGTGCTAGGTGGTATTTCTTAACACCCTCTACACCATCGCCAATCTTTCCTAAATCGTTTTGCAACAAAATAGCAACAGCCCTCATTCCCTCATTGAAGAATGTTGTACTGTTGCCTGTGAATGATTGGCTATTCAGTTTTGCTCGGTCTAATATGCGATAAAAAAACCACCTACCAAGTTCATCACTCAGTACGTGGTTTAGCGCTTCAATATCACGCTCACGCATATAATCTCTTTTTTGTTTCATCTAGTACCCCATTCCCATTAACTGTTGCATTACAGGGTTTCCATCATTTGCTGCATCAGTTGCTTGTTTAGCAGCACTTGCCATTTGAGGTGCTAATTGTGCCGCTTGCATCATTTGTGCTTGTTCCTCTTGCTCTTGTTGCACCTGTTGTTGTTCTTCCATCTTAGCTTGATATTCATCATTCGATACAATAACTTTTGCAGGTACACCGAGGTTAACACCATAATAATCCGCTGCTTCTTCAAAATTGAATTTTTGTAGAATATTAGGATTGCCCTGTGCCAATGACATAAGGAACGCAAAATACTGTTCAATTGATGTCAATGAAGATACTTTCTGTGCCTGTGCCAATGGTGAAATGTACTCTATCTTCACATCTTGGCCGTTTAACTCTTCCGCTAATGCTTCATCGATTGGCGGAAACACACCTGCACGATCTAATATCGCATAGGTACGTTCGATAATCGGATTAAGAAATTCAGATAGTAGCCGTTCTACTACAGGCCCTAATTGTTGTAGTTTCTCTTGCGTGCGTTCCATGACTTCCCTTGCCGTCATTTGTCCATTGTCCATGTTATCGAGCATAAGGAATAAGTCAGCACTATATGCACGCTTGATACTGTCTTTAACTTCAATGATTTGTTGCATTATCCAATCAAGGTTGATACCTACATTAAAGATAGGCTCAACTTTACCGCCTGTATCGACTTCGGTAATACCGCCAGGAAATAGTGATACACTACCGATTACATCAGATGTAACGGCCATTGGTGGCTTTACACCTAACTCAATAGCTGTTAATCGGTCTAGTTCTAACTTCTGCAACATCATTGCATCTGATTGTGCGAACCATGCACTACCTTTACCATAACCATTTAGATCATGTGTAGTGTGCCGTGCAATCGGAATAGGCCATTCCTCATAGCCACTATGTCGCAAGATTTCATCATCCCTACTCCCCTCAACCCAGTAAATAGAGGAGTAAGGCATATTCTTATTACCTAGTTTTCCATTACGGTCTTTGTTCTCGCACACTAGCCAACAAACAGTATATGTAGAGGCATTGCCCTTGCCGTCATCATATGCATTTTTAATCTTCTCGGTACAGTTATCATATCCAAACTCTTCCACGAGTTGGTCGCAAGTCATGTTATACTTTCGCCCAAACGTGTTAACTTCACCATTAGCATTACATTCTAATGCATAAGTACCGATTGGATACGATGTGAAACGTACACCAACTTTACCATCAGGCATGATTGACATCGGTGCTTGTCCAAATGGTAACTCCATATAGACTTGGTGAACCACATTGTAGAAATTGGATTTTGCAAATACTGCATACAATATTTCTTCACGTTCATCTAATGCTTTCGCTACATCGCTATTTGCTGCCATATCCGTATTTTCCATGGTTAGCTTAAACCATTTACGGCTAGGCGGTGTCATTCCACTCATTACACCACTAGCGAATATTTGACAACTTTCCCATGCAATACCAGTAAGGATTTTATCGGTGTACAACTTTGATTGGTCTTGTTCGCCATCGAATACACCAAGAAATGGCAACTGATAATCTCTTATCATCTTCCATTTCTCAACGTACTTTTGACGATTGGTGAACATCTGATTGAATTTAGCTTTTATTTTCTTGTAGTCTTTTGGCTTAGTTACAGGCTTTTCTGTAGGTTGCCTAGCAAGGCTTGATAAGATAGTACTCATATTAACCGCCTAATGTTGTTTTGCCTGTTGCTTGGCTCAATGCACTAGCCAAGATAGTGCTATCATAACCAGTTTTCTTGCGCTTCTTGTCAGTGAACCATTGTTCATCTCTTTTTTGTGCCATATCATCAGTTTGTGCAACTGGTGTAGGCGATGGTGCTGGTTGCTTAATATCTGGTGTTTTAGCTTTCATACACATTCACATTCCCCCTTTACCCAAATGGTTTGTACTCTGTATTAGCTACTCTTCTATGATTGCCATTTACTTTTTTAGTGACCCTAAATGCAAAGGTCAAGGCTAATGCATCGCCTTTATTCGGTGATGGTAACCCTCGTTCTTTCATGTCTTTTTTGCTTTCCAGTTGGATACGGCCGTTTTTATCAATGATCGCTTCTGGCCCTACGAGGTCATCGTACAATCCTTGCTCATTAGGAATTGCACCGCCCTCTTTTAACCACTCTTTCATTTCGCCCCACATGTACGCACGCATATTGAGGTACATATTGTTAGGCGATGCACCACCAAAGGCAACTAACCGCCATTTTCTACCCATCGACTTACCAATACTATAAATACCTGTTCCGTACCCCTGGTCAATGAATACCGCATCCGCTTTGTATTCATCCTCAAATTGTGCAATGAGGTTAGCCATGCGCATATCATCGTCATTCTTTTCGATTGTTGCCAAACACTTCATCGAATAGCCTTGTCGCACCACGATTTCTAATGTATCGCCACCAGTCCATGCAGGGTCTACACCGATAATAGTAGGTAAATTATCGAATTGCCCTACTTTATACACTCTCTTTTGTGCTTCATCTACAATTGATGCGGATATGAATTGAGTATCAGATGCACTAGGGAATATTCCTCTTACACGCACCTTTACAAAGTCGCTATCCTCACCATGAATATCAACCCATTCTTGCAACTTGGCTTTGTTTGAAATCTTAACAGTACGGCTATCTATTTGGTATGTAGTCCAATAGTTACGATGCTTTCTAAAACATTCTCTAAACCTACCACTATTACGTGTAGGGTTTCCAAACACGCACCATATAATCTCTGTTTCCTTATCTGTCAAAGCGCCCTCTGTAACTTCCCAAATCTTATCGGAAATAGCGGATGCTTCATCAAATATGATAAGTATTCTGTTCCCTTGATTGTGCAAGCCTGCAAATGCTTCTGGGTTGCTATCACTCCATGGAATAGCATCTATCCGCCATGTCTTTTCATATTGCTTATCAGCACTAAACAATGCGGTAGCCGTATAGGTGAATAATTCTTTACCTATAAACAAGTTGTACCATTTGTTAAGTTCCGCCCAAGTCTTAGACCTTAACTGTGTATCAGTATTAGCGGTTACTACTCCTCTTGTATTCTCATGTGTGGCAATAGCGAATAATATCAACAACGATGAAAAGGCTGATTTACCAATACCATGACCAGATGCAACTGCAATTTGTATTGCCTTAGCTAATGACTTTCCCTTGCGTAGTTCTTCGCCTATCTTCTTGAAAGTCTTAACTTGCCATTCATCAGGACCATCAAAGTTTTCAAGCGGTGTTCCTTTTTCTCCCCAAGGGAATGCGAAATAAACAAAGCCTAATGGATCATGAGTGAACGAACCCAACGCATCAATCAGTTGTGCCTTGTTGTACTTCATCTGATTTCACCCTTGCTTGCTTCATGCGGTCAGATATATCAATCTCTATTTCTGCATCAAGTTTTACCTTTTCAGTAAATAGCATGTGCCGTTTACCCAACAATTCGGCTGCTTTAGTTCTATCTGCAATTGAGGCATCCAAGCCAAATGCATCTTTCTCTTCGCCATTCATCACCTTAGTTAGGTACTCTAGCACTTCATCAGCAGTTGCGATTGTGTTTTTACTACGCTTTTCCATTACATCATCTATGTATTTACGTACCTTTACTTTTCTTAACAGCTGACTTCCCTTGCTTGATGCACTCTTTTCTGAATATCCAGCCTTAATAGCACTCTGTGTTGCGTTGGTAGTCTTGATATACTCATCCGCAAATATCCGTTCTTTCTCTGTTAAGGTGTTAGCATCTGCCATATATCAATCACCACCTTTATATGTCTTAACTAAAAATAGCAGTACTTCATGTTGCTTAGTACTGCTATACTCACTTTCTTTCTTATAGAGTTGTTTAGGCTTAAATGTTTTACCCTTTGTACTTATGAGGAAATGTTAGTTTGTACTCTTCCTCTGTGTACATTCGATTGACGATATACACCTTACAAGGCTTATCATATTTACTCCATGATTGCCTTACATCGACTACATACCGCCTACCGTTCATCTGTAATGCTTTTAGTAATTTCTTTATCGTTGGTTGATAATTCACATCAAGCACCACACAATACCGGCTACAATCAACACACCGCACACAATAGCTAGACAATCAATAAGGCTAAATAAGTTATCTTCACGATGCTCAAATGCATATTTTGCTTTTGCTTGTAGGTCTTTGTTATCTAAATCTTGTGCAGCTTTTTTGAATAACGCTCTATCCTTAATAAATTGTTTAATCGCATTAATCATTTTAGTACTTCACCACCTTTCCGCTTTAATTTCCCATTAGATCGTACACACAAACCGCATGCACTTTTGCTTGCGTTCCCCTGTGTAATGTACGTTTGGCATAATCCGTCATACTCAATGACATTAGCCGTACATTTCCCTTTCTTGTTGTTTAAGCATTTACGCTTACAACACATAATATCAGTCATCATTTCTCCCTTTTTGATAACTTTATGCAAAAAATGAGATATATCGCCGTGGATATACCTCATTATGTGATAGTTTTATTCATTTATATTGTAATAATTATTCAAAACTGAATACCGCATAGTCAACGCTTACACACGTTCTGACACGTAGTCAAAACATATGCACATGTTCTAGTTCGTAACCAAAACAAAATACGATATTCACTTTTCAGCAATTATTGCATACTCAAAACCAAAGTTATATAGTTGGCTATTCACCAACACGAGCATATGAATTGTAATCGTGGTTAGCTCCCTCTGTCTAACTCCCGAATAATACTCGGTTCTTAATGGAACATATATAGCTTTAGTTTTCAGTATGCAATTGCACTCTCTAAACTAATACCGCCAGTTGTTTGTAGTATGTAACATTTTTTCGCTTAAGGTTTTATCTCATGAAACGTATAGTTGGTTGTTATTGCATAATTGAAAAGGATTATATGTGCGGTATTAGTTTACAAAATGCAATATAAGAGGTGCGGTGCAGTTAGAAAATAATATAGATTGTAATGACTTAGAAACAATACTCGTTGATTTTCAAATACAAAATATAAAACCGCACCTCAATTGCTATTTAGTTTTTTAGAATTGCTCATTGGCAACTCTTACACCTTATATTCTACTATATGTTTTTATACATATATACTGACATTTACTGACATTTCATGACATTTACTGACATTTCAACCTGCCTATTTCAATTAATGCTTTCTCTTTATACCTCATAGCTTGTCTTTCGTTGAATTGGTTCTCAAAAACCGAATGTGCTTGTTTAGCTGACATTCCAAGCAGGTATTCATAACGTAACATTGTACCGCCTATTTCTTCACTTAGACTATTGATCGTGTTGATTACATCGCATTTGTACTCGCTCAATTCATCAATCCGTCTGCGTTGTTCTTTTTCTGTGTCAATAAACCTTGCTACGCTATTTTCTAACCCACATGGAACACCGCCACCGCTCACTCTATCTTTTGAGTAATCAATAGCACTAATCGATGTAATGTTGCATCGTAGTTGCTCTATTTCTTTTGCAATCGACTTTATTTGTTCATCAACTGTCTTTACAGGCTCAAGGTATTTTCTAGCACTACTAATTAATCTTTTTCACTTTTTGTCGGTTCATTCAAATATTACTCACCACCCAACATAACACCAGCACCAAAGATAATTAACACAATACCAATTATCGCCTGTATGTATAACATTCGCACGCATCCCTCTTCAAACGTATCAAAGGCATCGCTTAAAACCGCTGCTAAAAACGGCGAAACACCTAATATCATTCCAATTGTAATTAAATTTTGTGCCATATGTTTATACCTCTGCTAGTTTTGCAATTTTCCACGCAATCGGAAGATTTTTTATTGGATTGCTCCAAGATGTTCTTCCATTTTGCCATGCATATACTTCCCCGTCTAGATACATCGCAAAATATCTACACTTCCATACTTCTTCATTGCTATTTCTAACAAAAATTGGTGTATCAACTTCCACTTTTGACCAATCAACAAAACCTAATTCTTCCGCAATGTCTAAAACTTCATTTTTAGCTATTTTTGGCAATATGCTTTTCGTCATAATACTTATATATTTAACATCGCCACCAGTTGTTATATCTAATATATTTTCAAGCATAATCGGTTTTTTAGTTGTTAAGAATGCACATCCACCAGCATTCTTAACATAATACCGCCAGCCATCATCATATAACTTTTGAAGTAACCATTCTATACCTTGTTTATCTGTGATCATACACTTTTCACCTCTTCATATGTCATTTCAAATATTTCAGGCTTACATGGATAAACCTCGCCTTTAACACCTTTGATGATGTAATCACCTAACGACGCTCTATATTGCCCCTCTAATGTGTTAATGAGAAGTTTGTTTTCAATAAAGCATATAAAGTCTTTTCCACAAAATTTCACACACTCTTCCCAATTTTTTCCCGTATACTGTATTGCTTCAATCACAACTGGTTTCTTTTTATAACGCTTAATCATACTGTATCCATTCTCCTTTATCTTCATCCCATTTGTACCATTTTATATTTCCAAACTCTAACACGCTTGTTTGATGCACCTCACCGATACAAAATTCATTATCGCCACTTTCGCAAGCCAGTTGCTTTAGAAATTCAAATGCACTTTCCCATGTATCATGTGGTGCTATGTAATAATCAGAATGTTCTGTGTATCCGCTATAGCCTAACATATCAACCTCTTGTGATAAGGCGGATATTTCACCGCCTATATCTATCCAACCAACACTTTAATTAAAATCACAAATCCAAATATCAAAGCTACTAAAGATACACCCATAACCGCATTAAAGAATAACTCTTGTACAAATTTAGTTGTTTGTTTATTTCGTTCAATTTTCATGTTAGCCATCGCTTTTAAATCATTTGTTTTCGTTTGTAGGCGTTCTACATCACCTGTATATGTTCCCATCGGTGTACACATATTATTTACCAGCTTTCAATGCTTCAACTTCCGCTACTAATTTAGTAACCAAGGTTTCAAGTTCTTTGATTTTACCTTTATGGTTAGTTTCGTATTCACTACCTTTACCAAGTCTAAAGGATACACCTGCATTAATCATTTTGTTGGATAATGTCGCACCCAAGCTAAACATTACATGCTCAGTTGGTGCATAGAACATACCGAGGGCCACATCATTTGCGTTTTTGTAGTGGCCATAACCTACTGCAAATGTTAATTTATCATCAGAATTGTAGCCTAAATAATGTAACGCACTTAGTGCAGCATTAGATGCACCAGCTTTTGCTACTTCATGCATCACATTTGAGATTTGACCTACTGTATTACGTTCTAAATCTGTAATACGTGTTTCATGGTTATTAATTCTATCCGTATTGTTCGAAATGGCTTGGCTATTTTTGCCCTACACGCTCGTTTGTAGCGTTTAGAGTGTTATTAATCGTTGTAAATCCATTATCCACCTTAGAGGTCAAATTAGAGATATTCGTAGTATTTCGTGTAACTCGTTTGTCTAAACAGTTCACATCTTTTTTTGTAATTTTGCAATGTGTGTGCCATTTGTTTCAATTTCGTCATACGCTCGCGAACAATTGACTACCATTTACAGCATCTAAACTGCTATGGTCTACACGGCCAGCACTTACATTATGTAATTGTCTGTTGTAGTTACTAATTCCGCTATATGTATCACTTTTCTTGCTACCAAAGGATACTACACTATTAGGGCTTTCGCCTGCGAACACATGAGTTACCCCATTTAATACAACTTGTCGAACCCCTACAGGGTTATCCGTCTGACTGTTTGTGCCAATCGCTACGGAGTTTTGAATAGGTGCTGATGCATTATTACCAATGACTACCGCATCAATACCACGCACTACGCTATGTGTACCTACTACTACTGCACCTTGATTATCTACAGTATTGTTAGCACCTAATACAGTTTGTTCTTTGTTATTTCCTACATAGTTGTTATACCCAATCACACTTGCTTGGTCTGCTTCAATTGTTCCGTTGCCACCACCGATTACAACGCTATCATTTCCTGTTGCTTTATTATCACGGCCAATTGCAATTGTATTTGTGCCTGTAACTACTGTATTTGCCCCTACGGCTACAGAATTGTAACCGCTTACTACTGGTGCTTGTGTGTTAGGCTCTACTGGCCCTGTTACAACACCACTTGCTAATACATTACCGCCAATTGTACCCATAATCATTGTTGCTAATACTAATTTGTTCATATTCGTTTCTCCTTTTACTATCTACTTTCTGTCTTTTTTACTGTCTTTTCTGTCTATCTACTGTCTTTTCTGTCTATCTACTGTCTTTTTATTTACCAGTACTACCATATCCACCATCGCCACGTTCTGTTTCGCTGAGTGTTTGTGCTTCTTCTACATCCACAATGACAATTGGTACGATAATTAATTGTGCGATGCGATCACCTCTAAATATCATGTAATCACTACAAGATATATTTTCATATGCAATGCTTAATTCTCCTCTATAATCTGCATCGATAATCCCTACGCTATTTGCACACCTTAGAGGTGTTTTACTCATACTGCTTCTTGGTACTAATAACCCCATATGTCCTTTAGGTATCTCTACTGCTATCCCCAATGGTATTTTCTTTTGACTGTCAGCAGGTACTTTGATATGAAAAGGGCAATATAAATCTAATCCTGCTGCATCCTTACTACCTCTGGTCGGTAGTTGTGCGTATTCATTTAATAGTTTCACTAACATTATTCCATTCTCCCCAATTCTTCGCTCTAACAACTCGATTGCTCGATATATTCAATTCAGCCATAATTTGTTTATTCGTTAAGCCTTTCTTGCACAACGCAATCACTTTATCAGTCAATGCAAATTCATCTTGTATGCTTCTTTTTGTAGGCAATCCCCTGCCTTTGTCAGTAACAATATGTATGGCCTCGCTTATATCTAGTTCGCCCCATACTACCGATGCTAACGCTAGCCAATTCTTACAATTGTGCGGGATACCATATGTTGATGTATTAACTGCCATTACTTAATCCGCTTTCTTTATACATTTCAAACCAATCATCCGCACTCATAATTACAAGCCACTTTTGATTGCTCTTTTTCCAAGCCACTATAGGCATATCGCCATTGTCAGATTTTTTTGCATCGTGTTCAGCTTGTTCATATGCTTTACGGACATTTAGGCTTTCAACGAACTTTACTTCTTGATGTATATTAGGTAGTCCAATGCAATCCGCTGCATCACCTGTATTACCGCAATACTGTGCAGTTCTACGTACTTTATCAAAACCATGCAGCCTACATACACCTCGCCACATTAATTCCCCTCTAACACCTTTTCGTTTACTATTTACTTTCTTTTTCTTCTTTTCTACTGGCAATATATATCACCTCTCTACGTATTGCTCACATCGTTTTAAATATCCTGTACTAACATCAACGGAATATGCGACCTTGTGTTGTATCGATTAATACCAGTTGTGTTTAGCTTGTTAAATTTAATTGTGTTTTTTATATCGTCTTTTAACAACTTCAAATCGATATTGCTACCAAACTTTGTTGGTTTCTTGACTGGGTAATCATAATTGTTGTAATAGGTTAAATTCTCATATGGAACATCGAACCCTATTACATTTTTGATGTATTCCCATATCCGCCCATATGCTGGGTTTTCAATTACAAACACTTTAGGTTGATAACGCTCAATGATTTTCAATGTATTATAGATGCACATCTCACCATTGATACGTGTTAGAAATGACTTATCATATTTGAATTGGTAGTTTTCATAATCAATGTGATTTCTAATTGTGAATTTACTTCCTTGCTCGTACTCACCAAATAAATTGATAGTCATATCCTTTTCCTGTTTCCAACACGCATTACCGCCTTTCATCGCACTTGCCACGCTCCAACTTTCACAAGGTGGACTAGCTAGAATAACATCAGGTCTTTCTAGCTTGTCCAACTGTTCCCATAGTGCTTTTGGATTGTGCAGCGTATTAACTGCTAAGTCTTGATTGATACACGCATCACCAATTCCTATTGATGTTATTGTGTATTGCCCCCCCATATTCATGTTATATTCATCTACTGCTTGACGATAACACCCATTGCCATCATCAAATAATCCCCATATGTGCATCTCCTAACCTCTAATCATTTACTGTACAGCCATATTTGGCTTTCCTCATCTTGTATCTAATCTTGATTACGTTACCCCTTACGTAATCTGATACATCACTATGTTTAGCGTTGCATTTGGTTTCTTTCTCTTTCTCTCGCTTGTACATCCTATACATAGGGCATGTAACATGACATGCTATTTTTCGGAATGTACATTCCTTACATGGTGCTTTCATATCTATCTCACTATTCGTTGATGTAATCACCAATACGATATAGTTTTGTTTCTTCAACGATGTATTGGTTGCATTCATAACCATGACGTTTTTCCCATTTTCTGAATGCTTCAGATAATTCTTTTGATAATTCGTTTAAATGATCATCTTCAACTAAATCTAAATAGCTATAGCAATCACCCTCTAAATCACTATCTGCATCCGCTACCACTTGCCATATTACTTGTTCACCGTCAACATCGGCTGCATAGTAACTAGGATGACCGATATTTACAACTCCAATATCTGAACACTCCCCGAAATAGCTATGGTCGCTATCTCCTACATCCCACAAGTTGCTGTAATATTCCAAATAATCTGCTATGGCATCTTTAACACTGCCTTGTGGTTCACCTGCTATTTCGCCATCTACCCAGCAATATTTTGTTTCATCTTTTATCAACATAGGTATTTCTCCTAGAACGGAATATTTTCATTTTGCGGTTGTTCAAAACTATCAAAATTACTACCACTATCAAATTCACCATCAAGCTTTTTCCCTACAAAATCGGCTACTACTTCCGTAACGTATCGTTTCTGCCCATCTTGCGTATCGTATGACCGAGTTTGAATACGGCCATTTACGAGTAATCGTTCTCCTTTCTTGCAATTGCCAACAGCTTCCCCAATCTTTCCCCATGCAACGCAATTAATAAAAGCAGTTTGTTCTTTCGTTTCATTGGTTGTAGAGTCAACATAAGTATTTGTAGCAGCAACTGTGAAAGTTGCTACGGCTCTACCTGTTTTTGTAAAACGTAATTCTGGATCACGTGCTAGATTGCCTAGAATTTGTACTGTATTCATATATAAATCTCCTTTAAATCTTTTGTTCGATACATATCGTGCCTTTGTATACCTTGATGATTTCCTCTAGGCTTTCAAAAGTTCGTGCATCCGCTTTCATAATCATTTGCATTTGTTGAGTTGCCTCTTCTTGTGTTTCTACATTTAGAGGTATCTCAATAGTGATTACCATTTTTCGTTTTTTGCTTAACATTTATCCCTCTTAGTCGTAATACATACAATTCATAGTTGCCTTTACATCGTCAATGTATACATCGTAACTAGGGTGAATGTGGCAATCGACTGTTGCCTCATCACGCATGATTTCAAGTAGGTTATCAATCTTCACTCTAGCTTGTTCTTCGCTAGTTGCTAGGACTGTAAAACTAACATTGAACGATACATTCACGCTGGCTTCAAATTGTTTAATTCGTTCTTTCATCTATCCCCCTATTACCTGTTTTAACAGCGCTTTCCCTTTATCAGATATTTTGCTTTTGTTGATTATTTCTGTTACATCTACTGGTTCTTTGCCACCTCTACCAAGTTTCCTGTACGTGTCATTTCAATTTGCTTTTGACCTGCACTTATCAATGATTTTTCATGTTCCGCCTTTTCTCTTGCTTTCAATAATAAGTGATTATCCTTTATTGAATTTGCCATACGTTGGCGGTGTTTCTCACGATCTATTAATTGCTCATAGCATTTAATAAACTGTGCCCTGCAACTGGCCTCATTATATTCATGGCCCATTCTAGGGTCGAACGATGACCATATTGGTTTAGCAGCTTGTAAGGTTATCCCCTCTAAATGCTCTTTTCCGTTGTCATATCCATAAGTGCCTACTGTTCTTATTACTTTCTCCCATGCAGTTTGTGCTGTTTCTACTTCATCATGCATATTCACATATGCACTTAATGCGGAACACTCCTCACGAATTTCTGCAATTGTTGGTAAGAATTTACATCTATCAATTAGATTGCTTATCGCCTGTTCTAACGTAACAGGGTTAACATCCGATAACTTAAAAACATATAGCTTCATGCGTTCCTTTGGCATATCAGTACTGTACGCTAGCTGTAACATCGATAGTGCTTTCACTATCTGTTGTGGATTGTTCATTTACACCCCCAAACTCTTGCATTAAATCATTAACAACATCAATGGCTTGTTGTTTTTTACTCACTTTTACATTTCTGTATTCGCTACGTTCCCATGTTCTGACTGCTGCTTTCCAATCTTTCATGGAATTTTTTCCGACTTTCCATCCATTACTTTCGTAATAATCAAAGAATTGTTCAGCGTTTACATTGTTGTTACGTTCGATACAGTATTGTTCAATGTCAGAAATAGTCGGTTTTTCAAAACGCTTGCGTTTGTTGTAGTGCTTTTTGCACTACTATGTATCTCTTTCTCTATCTCTATATCTTTCTCTAACTCTATCTCTATCTCTGGTGTAGATTTCTTGCAGATTTCTTCAAGATTTCTTGATTGAGTTAGTTTATTTTGTTTACGTTCCTCAGATATTCTTCTGTCATAAAGCCTTTGTCTATCTGCTTCCGTACTACCTTTACCTATGAAATTTTGAATATCCAACATATAGATAGCACCATTTTCTAATACTTCTATAAGTCCAAGTTCTTTGAACATAGATAACGCTTGTTTGATAGTGCCTACTTGATGACCTGTTACACTTGCCAGCATTTCTGCGTTGTACGGAATACGTTCATTCACTACCAACTTTCCGTCATTCTTTAGGCTTCGTAGGTAGAGTTTTAAAAGAATATTACTGTACAAATAGCCATCTTTCATGCTTTCTAATATCTTCAACTCATCGCTGTCAAAGAAATTATCTTTCAGCCGTAGATAGTAATACTTTTTGTTATCGCTCATAGGCTAGTCCTTGTTTAGTTTTTCGATAAACTCATCTGTACTTAACGGCTTGCCTAGCGATACAATTCGTGCTAACACACTAGCGATTTCATCGGCTTCATTTTCTTCTGCATCTAATACGCTATCAACCATTGCGTGTATTGCATCTAATTCACTGATTATTCGGCTATTAAATGTCTTATCTGCTTGGTCTTGTTGATAATACGCAATTCTATTTACAACAAATGCTCTAATCATGATTAATTCGTTCATATTCTCCAGTCCTCTTTTCTACTTCCTTTAATAAATTTTTTCTTATCTCTTTTGCAAACACGCCATGTGCCTGGTAGTGGCAATCAGTACATAAGCAAGCAAGATTTTTTAAATCACTTAATCCGCCTTGCGATCTAAATACTATGTGATGGCATTGTGTTGCCACGCTCCCACATATCACGCATAACCCATTATCACGTTCATAGGCTTGTTTTCGTGTTACTGCGTATAGTTTGTTATCCTCACGTTTTCTCTTGTTCATTACCCCACCCCTCTATGAGTGATTGAATGTATTCGCTAGGTTCTAGCTTGATACCCAGTTGATTGCACTCATCAACTAGGCAATCAATCAATCTAGCCATTTCTTTTGTGTTGTATACCGATGAGCCGTGGTAGCACATGATATTGTGATAGCCCTTTAGGTTTTGGCACTCACCTATATCTTCCGCAAGCCAGCCCAATCCGTGGCCTTGCCATATTTGTATATAGCGTTCGACCGCATCTTCTCTTACTGGCACATATGAGAAATGTCCACAATCTTTTATTGCCTTTCGGTATATATCCTCTTTTGATGTGTATCCGTTCTTACTCAACTCATCAGCTATACGTTGGCACAAAACCCACGCATAACTATTAGAGTTTAAACTACGGCTTTTAGATTTTCTTTTAATTTCTACTGTGTATTCTTTGTCAGCAGTAATCTTTGACAAATCATTGTCATGTGGTGCTGGTATTACTACCATTACACCGAGTGGCGAACGTAACAGTTCGATGTTATTTGTTGTCCACTTCATAGCCTTTTACCCAGTCGTAAAGCATAGACATTTGGTCTCTCGTAATGTTATCGATAACACACATTCCAAACATTTTGGTTGCTTGTTGTGCTACTTGTTCTGCATTCACCCCATGTTCACTTGCCACCTTTAAAACAATTCCATATGCATTTTGTGGATCAAATTCTTTTTCTTTCCGTTCTTTTTCTGCTGCTGCATTTATTTTTGTATCTTGCAATCCTCTATATACATCAGCACCTACACCAATCATTTTTGCTGCAGTACCTAATGCATCAGTAACGGCCATCTTAAAGGCTTCATCGTTGCCGTGAAAACCATTTTTATCTTTGTAGATTAAGAAATCGCCACCATATCCAGGAATTGGTTCACTCCATTCATCACCATCTTTGATGTATAGATTTACCAACACATACAACATAGTTTCTTTTGTTTCTTCGACTGGTACTTGTTGAGTGCTAACAACTTCAAACTTCCAGCCAATTCCACACATACCATATGTTTCGGTTAATACTTCCCATCGCCATTGAGGAGAAATATCATACTTGCCTTTAAGCTTCCCAAAGTCAATTACCTTTAACGCTGATTGCGGTACAGTTTTTACCGCATTATATCTACTATCCATCTATACCTCTTTGTACTTGTAACCACGCATTTCTAAGAAATCAGTCAAATCTTTTACATCATCTTCCGTTAAGTCATAAACAGTTACTTTAAAACCAGTTTTAGTTTCTACAACTTCGATTGTTTCAACTGGTTCATTTGTGATGCTTGCTCGTGCAGCCTCTTCCATTTCGTTACGTTCAGCAAATTTTGCATTGATAAATTCTCTAGCTTGATCTAGTGGCATATCTTTTACTGCACACCAGCACTCATCAAAAGTAATTGGTGTTGCTAATTCGTATTGTTGGTTGCAAGTATCAACCACAAATTCAATCATTCCTTTTTTCTCTGCTAAGATTTGTTTATAATCATCATCTGATTGTTGTCTTTTTGAAATCTCAATCATCATTCCCTCAATAGAGATTTCAATATCTTTCATCTTTGCAGTTTTATTTAACCAGCGTTTATCACGTTGTAGTTGTTCTGCATATTCTGCACGAATGTTATACTTTTCAACCATCTTTTCAATAAATTTGTTGATAGTTTCTGTTTTTGCTTGTACTTCTTTTTCGTCAAAGTATTTAATTTGTTCTGCGAGTGGCTTTTCTGCATCGTAAACAACTTTCAATACTTCATTTACTTCTTCCTCAAACAGTTCAATAGGTCTTTTGAGTTCTCTTTTTTTCTCTTTACAGAATTTATCAAGCGTTGTTCTATACTTAACGATTTCATTTTTAGCACTTACCATTTCCTTATAGTTTTCTTCTGTTACTACAAGTCCTTTATACTTTTCTAGTTGTGCTTCAAAATATGTTTTGATTTCGTCTTTGTTCCATTTGAATACTTGTTCTTTTTGACTAACAACTGGTGTTAAATTAATTTCCATTTATTTCTCCTTGTGTTAAAATACAAGTAGAGTATTTTCAAAATCACTCTACACGCACGCTTGCTTTCCTACGGTCTAGCGTGCTTTTTTTATTTCTCTTGCCCAAAAGTTGCTCAATATTAGTAGTGCGAACCCTAGGGCAACTTGAAGGAATGCGGTATAGAAATCAATTCTATCGATTTCTACGGAACCTATTGTTCCAGCCACCATCAAAAATGCGGTGGTTCTTATCAACCAAATCAATTTCATAGTTTTTTCTCCTGCTATCACTATTAAATCGGGTTATAACAAAACCCATATACTCTATCATGCGAACCAACTTTCCATAATGTCTACGGAGTACATCAGAAGTGTTTTCTTCTTCCATTCGTTGACCGTCAGCACAATGACATTCCCAGCCATAAGGTGTAATTTCATCAAAGATACTCTCTACATATTCGTAGTGATCTTCACGAATTTTTGCACCAGCACAAGCGATGGCTTCGATGAAATTATTGTTTATAAACTTTTTCATAGCTCTTCTCCTACTATCACTAGCATTTGGCTAGTGATTTTTTTAATTTCACTTTTCAAACGATTGTTTTCCTGTTGTAGTTTTTCTACCTCTACTTTCATTTTCCGAAATGCTATCGGTGTATACTCATCATCAATACCCACAAGGCTTTCAACTTCCTTTTTGCTGAACCTAACTCCAGCTACTCCTTTTAATTGATGAAGTGTGCCTTTATCTCTCATGTTGTATACGCTTGTTTCGGTACATTTTAGAAGTTTTGCTACATCAGATACTGTATAAACTAAACTATCCATCGCTTTTCATTCCTTGCGTGTAAATCAGCAGTTCTAGCTAGTTTTACCCAAGATAGAATAACTTTCTTATTCCATCTTGATTGGTTTCTTAACGGCCATTTTTTCCTGATGAGTTTTCGCCAGTATTGTGCGTACTCATCATTTCGGCCAGCATATCCAAATCTTGTAGATGTTTGTCCGTATCGTTTGTTAGCTAGTTTTAGATCCGTTTGGTTTTGTACTAGCATCTAATCACCTCTTCAAAATTACATTTAAACTGTAATATTTTTACAAAAAAATAATCTTATGGTACGGAACCTCATAAAGATTTTCAATCTTTTTTAGCACATGTACATCTGGGGATGATTTTCCTTTTTCATAATTCATCAACGTATATTCGCTAATACCTAGCATTTCCGCTGCTTTCTTTTGTGTCAGCCCTTTATTTACTCGTGCTGCTTTTAATGTAATTCCATCTTTTACGAAATCTTGTTGGTTCAATTTATCACCTCACTTTCCCTTTCGTTGATTGTATTGTATTACAGTTAAACTGTAATGTCAACAGTTTTTTTCTGTAAATTACTAAAAAAATATTTGATTTTTTTGCAGTTTAAATATATTATATAAATAACAACAAAAAAATTTTTAAAAATTATAATGAGGTGAATATAATGAGTGATTTAGGCAATAGAGAGATATTCTCCAAGAATTTACAGTACTATATGAACCTATACAATAAAAACTAGAGTGCAAGTTGCAAAAGATATTGGTGTTTCCTACACCACATTTACAAGTTGGATTAAAGGCACTAACTATCCTCGTATAGATAAGATAGAATTACTAGCTAATTATTTTAGAGTAAATAAGGCTGACTTGATTGAAAATAAATACTCTGAAAACGAACAGTATTATAATGATCCGTCTGTATCAGAATATGCACAAGCGATTAAAGATAATCCAGATTTGCGTTTGTTGTTCGATGCAAGTAAAGACATGTCAAAAGATGATATTAATTTTGTAATTAATACTATAGAGATGTTAAAGAAAAGAGGTTAATGGTATGACCAACTACGAACCTGTAATTACTTCATGCATCCGTGAAATGCAAGCAATGGCCTTTATTGTTTCTACTATTTCTATTGTATTCGCTATAACATTATACCTATTCACTCGTAATGGTTATATTTCTGTAGCATTGCCATTTATTGCAAATGCAGTTGTTTTAATGATGCTCACTAATAAGATACATAAAAGCATGTGTAAAAAATTCCATGTTGAATAATATACAATAACCCTACAAAGGGGATGATAGTATGAACATCAATTTGATTTACATTAAATTACGGAAAACACAAACTGCGATATTAAAACTAAATGATGACGGAACATATACAATATTAGTCAATAGTGATAAGCCTATTGATGTACAACGTAAAGGTATATTACATGAGATAGGTCATATATTAAATGATGATATGTACAGTCACGCACACATTGATTTGTTGGAACGTATGGCTCACGCAAGGCAATTTGACGATGTAGAGGGTATCAACTTTTACACACACATCATATGAGGTGAATTATGCAATACAATTTCACTGTCAGAAAAAAAGATAGAGGATATCAAGTAATTGTGTCGTATAAAGACGGCTACAAATGGAAACAGAAATCTAAACAGGGTTTCGCCACCCAAAGAGAAGCCAAACTTTACGGCCAACAAATAGTCGATAACCTAAAAAAGACTATCACCAGTCCACTTGATGATAGTCTAAAAGATATAACGCTTATTGAGTTTTACAAGATATATACAGATGAAAACAAAGCAAATGTATATTCCACGTTCAAAGCATATGACAATGCATTTCAGAAATTCAACACGCTATTCAATATGAAAGTAAAAGATATTTCTGAAATACAAATTCGGAAAGTGATTAATGATTTGCAACAATCAATAGCCACTAAAAATATGTGCATAACGATTATAACAAAGGTATTTGCTTATGCCGTATCACCATATAGGATTATTAATAGTAGTCCGTGCAAAAACATTAAGCGACTACACAAGCCACAAAAGGCTAAAATCAATGCTATAAGTGAAGATGATGTAACACACCTATTAACATCGTTAAAAGGCCATAACTACAAATACTATATCGTGTGTTCCGTTGCTGCTTATACTGGTATGCGATATGGTGAAATCCTAGGTCTTACATGGGATGATATAGATTTAGATAACGCTATTATTGATGTGAATAAACAATTCGCTTATAGCGGTGAAAGTACATATATGATCCGTAATTTAAAGACGAAAAACAGTTACAGGAAAATACCCATACCACCCATACTAATTGAGATACTTCTTGAATACAAAAATACCACCAGCGGATTATATCTATTCAACAATCCAACTGGCGGTACTGGTGCAGTATCAGTGATGATAAAACGATATTTACCAAACACTTCTATCCACGATTTAAGACATACCTATGCTACAAGGCTATTAGCTAATGGTGTAGATATAAAAACAGTAGCATCCTTATTAGGTGATACTGTTGATACAGTCATTAATACGTACATTCACTATACCGATGAAATGAGATTAAAGGCACATGATAGTGTGTCTAAAATTTTTGGTTAGAATTTTTGACGAATTTGTTGACGATTACCAAATAAACCTTGTAATTACTGGTATTTTTAACCGATAAAACATATCAATATATTATAGCACAAACAAGGGTCGTTTTGAATGTTTTGTACTCCCTATTTCAATAGATTTATACGTTCTTTTTCTCTATCCTCACACGACGCTATGAGCTGTAATTTTTGCGCCCTATTGAGATGTTTAATAGCATATTCTCGCGACTGTGCTTCTTGTTTACTTTGAAAGCTTTCATGATAAACCAAATACACCGGTCTACGACATTTTGTATACTTAGCCCCACCTTTTATCACACCATTATGAGCATCTAAGCGTTTTTTTATATCCGTTGTCCAACCACAATACAAGCTTTCATCAGCACATCGCACAATATACGTAAAAAATTGTTCCTGATCCATCTTATTTACTAGCGTCATCCTTAATTGGTTCAATGGTAATCGAATTAATAGTCACCGGATCAACAGGCTTATCATTTTTATCTGTTTTCACCTTACCAATTTTTTCAACCACATCCATACCTTGTACAACTATACCAAAAATGGTGTGTTTATTATCGAGATGAGGCGTAGGTCCCAAGGTAATAAAGAACTGAGAACCACCTGTATTCGGCCCACGATTTGCCATGGCAAGAATCCCCATTTTATTAAAATGAAGGTCATTAGAAAATTCATCTGGAATCTCATAACCAGGGCCACCTGCACCTGTGCCTGTTGGGTCGCCACCTTGAATCATAAATCCATCGATAACACGATGGAACGTAACGCCATTATAAAAGCCTTTTTTTACAAGGTAGTCAAAGTTTTTAACGGTAATAGGCGCTTTAGAGCCATACAAACGAATTTTAATTTGTCCATAATTTGTATCAAAAACAGCATATTCATCTGCAATTGGAGCATTTGTAAAATTAGGCATCTTATTAACCGTTTCAGCTTGTGCAACAGGTGTAATCGTTTTATCTGCACTATTATTGCCACACGCTGCGGTTACTACCATCATGCCCCCCAATAGAGCACAACCTAATATTCTTTTAACATTCATGATAATCCCTCACAAAATATAGAATTTCCCCAAATTATATATACATAGAAAAACCGCTCAACCCATGAGCGGCTCTTTATTAGTATATCATGTTTTCACTATGAATTTCTTTAAAATTCTATAAATTTATAATCTAAATGGTCTTATGCCAACGATTAATCAATCCATCCGAAATGCTTACATGCATTGTAAATACCATCCTTATCACAGTCAGTTGTAACATAATCGGCCTCTAATTTAAGCTCCGGACGAGCATTTCCCATGGCAATGTTTAACCACTCCGGTCTAAACATAGACAAATCATTATAGCCATCACCAAAAACGACAACTTGATTTGGCTTCATATCGAAATGTCCGATCATATTGCGAATTCCCAATGCTTTTTCCATAGGCTCATATAAAACGCACCCATCGCCATAGCGAATAAGTTTATGCGTCATATGCTCGATATCTTTTTCCTCTTCTTCGCCATCTTTGAAAAATACATAGATTTTATAGAAATCTTCTACACTGTGAAAGTCGAAACTCTGAATCCACTACGGTTTTAAACACGTCCCAATCAGGGTGCCATTCTAATATTTCTTTATACGGTGTAATGCGCCCCAATTTATTACGGTCTGTTACAGCCCAAGGAATATGCTTTGACTCAAGATATTCTAAATATTGAATACACATATCTCGATTCATACCAATCATGGATACCAATTTTCCATCAATGGTGATACTATGGCCTCCATCAGCAACTACATTCGTAATTCTAGCTTGCTCTGCAAAACGCATGGCATCAACTTGAATCCTACCTGTTGCAATCGATACTAAATGACCACGACGTTGCAATTCATCTATACAGTACTGAGCACTATTTGGAATTTTTCCTTCCGGCCACACAGCCAATGTGTTATCGATATCAAAAAAGAAAAATTTTTGTTCCACAAGTCCTCCTATCTATCGCTATATACGAGTTCATATACAAACTATAAACTCTACCCGGTAAGCACTATTCATCTCGTCCACTCATTAATTGAAAGCGTTTTTGTTGTTTCACATCAGGATATTTATCTCGATCTACATCGCTACAAAACATGCCTAAGGGACGTACATACAAATCGCGGTCATCATATAATTTTTGATATACCACCAATTTTTCACCCGTTTCAGAATGTGTAGCCACATCTAACACGTAATAATACATACCTTTAAAATGACGATACAAACCACCTTTTACGATTTCGTTCATAACTACCTCGGCTTACTAAAAACGATCTTTCATTTCTTATTAAACATTATACTAGGAAATACTATTTGAAAAAAGATGTTTATCACTATAAACAAAACACTCGCATCCCCCTTTTTCTTTTTACTGTAATCCTTCTAAGAAGGACTGAGCCAATAGAGTATAAAAGGAGAATGCGAGTAACATTCTACATTTATTTAGTTGTATCTGAAACCAAGCCCTTATGAATAAGACCTATGATAAAGCCAAGGATTGCAAAACTTACCCAGCCCATACCAATACCTTGGAACGGAATATATTGGGTAAACAAACCTTCGATGGCATCAGGTGCCCAACCAGCAGTTTCAAGACCGCTCATTAAGGCAGAAATCATGGTCAATCCAATAGTCCAACCATATACGCAACGACGACCGCCAAAAACAGTATCACTTAAGGCTAACAAGATAATAACAATCGTCAACGGGTACAATAACATCAACACTGGAATAGCTGCACTAATGATTGTTTTCAATCCGAACAGCCCAAGTGCAAATGCAGCTACAGAGAATATGACAACATACATTTTATAGCTAATTTTGCTATATAGTTTGTGGAAATATGTACTACAAGAAGTAATAAGACCAATACTTGTACTCAAGCAAGCTAATAGAACGATGATAGCCAAAATAATTTGACCAGTTCCCCCAAAGAGGAAGTCCGCACTAGCTGTTAACACCGGTGCACCTGTATCAAACAAGCCAAATCGCTCTACGCTTGTAGCGCCGATGTTCGCAATGAATATATACACAATGCCGAGTAATGCTACCGCAATAGCACCAACCTCCATCACAGTTTTCGTAATAACATCGCGAGATGTAGCACCTGTAAGACGTACAAAATCGATTACGAGAATAGCAAATACCACAGAAGCTAAAGCATCCATTGTATTATAGCCATCGAGGAAGCCTTGCAATACGGCTGTACCATTAGTCGCGTAAGCTGGTTGAGGCACCGCATATGCCCCAATCGGTGTAACAAAAGATTTGATAATCAATAATAAAATTACAAGCAATAATGCAGGTGTCAAAATATTGCCAATACGATTAACAAGCTTTTGAGGACTAATCGATAGCCACAAAGAAACGCCAAAGAATATAGCAAGGAACAGTGGTTGCATATCCAAAGTCATGCCTTGTAAAAATGGCTTGATCGCAATTTCATACGCAACGGTACCCGTTCTTGGTGTCGCAAACATAGGACCAATACTTAAATATAAGGCCACTGTATAAATAAGACCATATATAGGATGCGCACGACCTGCTAGTTCCTCAACGTCTTTACATCCGGAATAGCCCATGGCCATAACGCCAAGTAACGGTAATCCTACGCCAGTTAATACAAAACCAGCTAATGCCCATCCTACATTAGACCCTGCGTGTTGACCTAATGCGGCCGGGAAAATAAGATTTCCCGCACCAAAGAATAGGGCGAATAACATCATGCCTATGGCTAAATAGGCGCGCAGTGATAGATTTTCTTTTCCATCCATAAGGTTATCTCCCTTCGTACTACACTATCATATTAGATAACATTATATATGATATGGCACTCCGGTTCAACAGTAAAATCGAATTATATCGAACTTTCATTACACCTTACGAATATTAACTTGTACGTCATAGAATGTACTCCCCCACGCTTCATCAGTCGGTCTAGATGCAGTTACAGCATTGATTCCTACCTTTGCGTCACTGGACTGAGATTGCCACCATACACCAAGGGTCACAAGTGTACCTCGTTGTACCGTATCATCTAGATATACTTTAATACGAACAGCCCCTCGATTATTATAAATTTCCACAGCATCACTATTATTAATGTTATATAATGCAGCATCATCTGGATGCATTCGTAGCTTCATCAATTCAGAATCATCAAATTCTAGTTCGCAAAAACTAGAATCTAATATACGTATATCATTACCGATAATCAACCAGAATGGTTCATCATCACCATAAGGTTCTGTATAGGTAATCAACGGAATGGATTCTCGAGGATTTAAGATTTCGATTTTGCCTGACGGCGTTTTAAAATCCATCTTATAATTGTCTGGCAATGCTACTTCAACCAAGTCGCCACGTAAAATGGCATCTTGTTCGTCTTGTGAAAGTTTAGACGAATTGCGAACCATATGCTCAATTAGTTCTCGTTCTGTCATGGCAAAGAAAGGATCATCTAAACCCATACGCTGAGCAAGTTCAGAAATAACTTGCCAATTAGATTTCGATTCACCAACCGGAGGAATAGCTTGGTAACTGGCCGCAATTGTATAGTGTCCGTAAGAGTTAAATATCATCGGATTCAGCAGAGCTCGTGGCTGGTAAGATAATATCTGCATATGCACATGTATCTGTAAAGAAGCGTTCATGCACAACAGTAAATAAATCATCTCTCATAAGACCTTGTCTAACGAGATTTTGATTTGGTGCCGTTATAGCTGGATTTGATGAAAAGATATATAAACTGTGAACGGGCACCCCACCACTAGTATCCTCTAATCCATGCTCTAGAAGCGCTTTAGGATTTGTCAACAAATCCCCTAATAATATCATTGGCATCATCCGTTTAGACGGCGTTGGTGTATTAGGTTGTTGCATGAATGATTTATTAAAATATTGGCTACTACTAGAACTAGATAATAAGCCGCCACCTAAATGTTGCCATGCACCTACTACAGCCGGAAGTGCATTGATACACCGGCAACTCATTGCTCCATTACCATAGCGGGATACACCACTACCGAGACGGATAAATGGAGCCTTTGCTTTTGCATAGGCATGAGCTAGTTCTTCTATGATTTCAACCGGTACACCACATATAGAGGGAAACATATTCTGGAGTAAATGTAGGCAATACATCTCGTACTAGCTCATCATAACCTTGCACATATGCTTGAATAAATGTAGTATCCTCAAGACCATCCCGATGTATGATATGCATCATACCAAGTGCTAATGCACCATCAGAACCGGGTTTTACATACACATGATGTGTGCCTTGATCATAAGTATATGTTTTATGGGTATCTATAATCCATACAAAAGCGCCGTTTCGTTTTGCTACATTCACATCGTGTAATATATGTACATCTGTAGCCGTCGCATTAAGGCTCCATAATATAATCAAATCACTATGTTGTGCTTCTTGTGGTTTGATAGCTACTGTGTCTCCATAAACAGACTTAAATGCTGCTTGTTTCGCAGGAGAACAAATCCCTCTGTCTTGACTAGTAGCGCCAATACAACGGAAGAAATAGTCCGCTGCAGGACTATTTACAGCCCCCATGGTCCCCGCATAGGAATAACGAAGAATACTTTCACTACCGTAGGTATTAATAGTGTGGTTAAAATTTTCTACAATTCGCTCTAAGGCCTCGTCCCATGAAATGGGTGTAAATTGATCTGGACCAATACCTTTTTTACCAATTCGGCGTAATGGTGTCATCAAACGTTTAGGCGAATGAATAACACGCTCATAATGAGCCATCTTAGGACATAATGTGCCCCGTGTGAAAGCGTGCTCTTTATTACCTCGAACCTTTGTCACTTTATTGTCATCTACTGTAAGTATAAGTCCACAAGCATCAGGACAATCATAGGGACATACACTTTTATATTCTTTCATATAAGCACCTCGCTTATTATAGTCTCTCTAGTAATAATAATTCTATATGTATATTTATAGTATCATACATAAGCCACTCAATCTGTAATAAAATTAACGAATATCGATATTTTTCAAACTTCGTATCAATGAATACATTGTATATCAATGCATATAGCAAAATCACTTATCAAAATAAGTGTGTGATGTTATAACTTTTTATTAATGTATACCATGTAGATACACAATAAATATCGATACTTTTCAGTATTTATTTATAGTTTCTCCCCTACAATACAAACAGATAAGCAACGCATAAAAGTACCATTTTTTACGTTCAGGAATGTATCTATTACCAAAAGTCATAATTTATAATTTCAAGGTATTATCGATTATTTCAGCGCTTTTTGTCAACCTGTGTAATAAATTTTACGTAAGTTATGCAAATTATGTAATGTATTAAGTTATGTAAAACTATTCAATAACTCAACTTTGTGTGCTATACTGACATTGTCATTTGAGAGGATATAGAACTCACCGGACATCATATCACATTCATTGATATAACGGAGTGGAGTCAACTATATCAGGTACATATTTTCTGAAAAGAGGTTTTAACAATGGCAGACGCAAAAAACACTGTTCTTTTCCCTTATGAAACATTGAAAAAATTGAGCATGGATGCTTTCCAAAAATTCGGTTTCTCCGAAAAAGAAGCTGACATCATTCAAGACGTACTTTTGACTTCCGACTTGTTCGGTATTCAAAGCCATGGTATGCAACGTATGGTTCGTTACCACAAAGGTATCACTAATGGCTTGATCAAAATCGACGCAAAACCTGAAATCGTAAAAGAAACTCCAATCTCCGCAGTTATCGACGGTCATGATGGCATGGGCCAATTGTTGGGTCACAAAGCTATGGAAATGGCTATCGAAAAAGCTAAAAAATCCGGTGTTGGTATCGTATCCGTACGTAACTCCAACCACTATGGTATCGCTGGTTACTATGCTAAAATGGCATCCGACCAAGGCTTAATCGGTTTCTCTTGTACAAACTCCGAAGCAATCATGGTTCCTGTATATGCTCGTAAAGCTATGCTTGGTTCCAACCCTATCGCTTGGACTGTACCAGCTGATCCTGTTGACTTCTTCTTCGATTGCTCCACTACAGTAGTAACTCGTGGTAAACTTGAAATGTACAACAAAATGGGCAAAGCTACTCCAGATGGCTGGGCTGTTAACAAAGACGGCGTTCCTTCCACTGACGCAGCTGAAGTATTGGGCAACATTTCCCGTCATGAAGGCGGCGGTATCCTTCCTTTAGGTGGTGCTACAGAAGTTCTTGGCGGCCACAAAGGTTATGGTAACGGCATGATTGCTGAATTGTTCTCCTCCATCCTTTCCCAAGGTGGTACTTCCAATAAATGTATGGTTGGCGGCAAATCCAATATCTGCCACGGCTTCATGGCTATCAACCCTGAATTCTTCGGTGACCCAGCTGAAATCAAAAAACACTTCTCTCAATTCTTACAAGAATTACGTGAAGCTCCTAAAGCTCAAGGTCAAGACCGCATCTATACTCATGGCGAAAAAGAACATGAATCTGTTGCTAAAGTTAAAGCTGAAGGCATCCCTGTACTTAACGGTACAATGCTTGAAGTTCAAGATCTTTGCAATGAATTAGGTTTAGACTTCAAATCCTACTTCGGCGATTATGTACCAGAAGCTCCTGCTACAATGTTCAAAGGTAACTACTAATATCTAATTAGTGTTGGCCCTAACACGGACATGTAGTTAGTACAGAGGGGGACATAAACACTGTTTATGTCCCCTCTCTTATATTTTTTTAACCTCATAAACTATGAGGTTAAAAAATTTTAAGAGATATATCACTTTTTCTGATAAGTATATCTGTTATTTTATTGTAATCTTTTATTATTACTGAACTTTTACAACTCAATCCAATAGCGAATTACTCATCAATTAAATTGATTATTGCTACATCGTCCTGTTAAGCATATATTTTTATTTTTCTTGAAAGGATGATTTTAGAAATGAGTGCTCTCACCGTTCTATTAGCGCTATCTCCAATCATTTGGTTGATTGTAGCGTTATCCATCTTGAAATTACCTGCATGGCAAGCAACAAGTGTTGCTGCAATCGGTTCTTTCATCATCGCTATTACAGCATTCCAATCCGACCCATTTATTATGGTCACTGGTGCCCTTGAAGGTGCCGCATTGGCAATTTGGCCTATCCTATTAGTTATTACAGCAGCTATCTTCGTTTACAACTTGGTAGTACATACGAAAGCTATGGAAACTATTAAAACCATGCTTTCCTCTGTAACATCTGATACTCGTGTACTTGCATTATTACTTGCATGGGGCTTCGGTGCTTTCATGGAAGGTATGGCTGGCTTCGGTACTGCCGTTGCAATTCCAGCTGACTATGATGGTTGCCGTAGGTTTTTGACCCACTAAAAATCTATCATCGCATGTCTCGTTGCAAACTCCGTACCAACAACATTCGGCTCCATTGGTATCCCAACAACTACATTGGCTTCCTTAACAAGCCTTGATCCAAGCCATTTAGGTACATTCATTTCCGTACAATTATTCTTGCTTAACCTTATCGCTCCTTTCTTCGTAGTTATGATTATCGGTGGCGGTATCAAAGCGTTAAAAGGCGTATTCCTTGTAACATTACTTTCTGGTTTAGCATTAGCTATTCCTGAAACTGTAATCAATGCCGTAATGGGTCCTGAATTATCCGTAATTTCTGCATCCATCGTAATCATGGCAGTGATCATCGGTTGTGCAAAAATTATGCCTCCTAATGATCCTCAATACGCAGTTAAACAAACTGGCGAAGTTCCTAAAGTTTCTGGTGGCGAAGGCCTTGTGGCTGCAATGCCATTCATCTTAATCTTCGTATTATTATTATTAACCTCTAAATTGTTCCCAGCAATCAATGGTCCTCTTGCATCCATTAAAACATCTGTACCTATTTACCAAGGTGCTGGTGCAAAACCTTACACATTCGTATGGATTGCAACTCCTGGTATCATGATTTTCATCGCTGGTATCGTTGGTGGTTTCATCCAAAAAGCAAAAGCTGGTGAAATCTTCGGTACATTGGGTTCCACAGTTAAAAACTTGAAATTCACATACCTTACAATCATCACAGTTGTTATGACTGCTAAATTGATGACATACTCTGGTATGACTGCAGATATTGCGAAAGCAATGGTTGCGGGTACAGGTACTTTGTACCCTCTATTCGCTCCTATCGTAGGTGCATTGGGTGCGTTCTTAACAGGTTCCGGTACAAACTCCAACGTATTGTTTGGACCACTTCAAATCGCTGCAGCTCAAGGTTTAAATCCTACAAACTTCGAAGATCTTGGCTTCTGGTTAGCAGCTGTTAACTCCGGTGCAGCTGGTATCGGCAAAATGTTGTCCCCACAATCCATTGCAATTTCTATTGGTGCCGTAGGTCCTGCTTTGAAAGCATACTTAGAAAACCACAAAGAAATCAATGCAGAAGAAGCTCACAACTTAGAACATGAAATCGAAGCAAGTGTTATCATGAACAGCGCGTTCAAATACTTCATCATCTTCATCATCATGCATGGTTGTATCTCCTTCTTCGGTCAACATTTCATCCATGAAATTCACCACATCTTCTTCTAAGAATTGGTAATATAAACGAACAGCTCATTCGTGAGCTGTTCTTTTTATTTCAAATACTAATAAGCAATACCCTTGTTACTCATTTATAAACCTATAGCTTTTTCTTATTAATCATGTTACAATACCCTTATTAAATAGATAAAATTAAATGCAGTCTGCGAAGTGCGATTCGCAGACTTTTATTTTTCCCTTTTTAATATAGGAGATTTTATGGAGTCTACAAAGAAAATATCTTTATTCATTGTCGTATTTCTAGGGCTTCTTACGGCTATCACACCACTTGGTACTGATTTATATCTACCAGCATTACCAATCATGCCTCATGAGCTTAATACAAATGCGTCCCTCATTCAGATGACAATTGGTATTATGACTTTTGGTATCGCTATTGGTCAATTGATTGGCGGTCCTCTTAGTGACTCATTGGGGCGAAAAAAACCACTCATCATTGGTAATATCCTCTGTGTAATCGCTAGTATACTCTGTGCTATTTGCGCCCAATATTGAGATTTTACTAGTTGCACGATTTTTACAAGGTTTAACAGGTTCTATCGGAGTTGTTATTGCTAAGGCCATCTCCCGAGATTTTGCATCTGGTAAGGAATTAATGAGACTCATGTCTCTACTGATGCTCGTCAACGGATTAGCTCCGGTTATTGCACCACTTATAGGTGGTCAGCTTTCTACTATTTTTCTACATGGCGCTTTATTTTTTTATTGTCCTCGCCGTTTTCTCTGCGGTGTTGCTTATAGGCTCTTTCTTTTTTACTGAAAGCCTACCACCAGAAAAACGTATTTCCGGTGGTATAGCAACAGCATTTAAAAACTATGGTGCTCTACTTAAAGATAGTTCTTTCTTAGGTCAGACTCTAGTGCAGCTATTCGCCTTCGGTGGTTTCTTTGCCTATATTTCAGGTTCATCCTTTGTATATCAAAATATATTCAATTTATCTGCCCAAGAGTTCAGTTATATGTTTGGGATTAACAGTTGCGGTATTATCCTCGCTAGCGTAATCAGTGCCAAAGTAAGTAATGTTGTAAAAATAAGAACCATTTTACATACTAGTCTATTGCAATTAACGATTGGCTCTATCCTATTCCTTTGTGCGATGTACTTTAATTGGTCCTTTATTGTAACTAGTATCATTCTGTTCTGTACAGTTTGTACCGTATCTGTATTTGGATCAACAGGGTTCTCTATGGCAATGGCGAAATATGGACACCAGGCAGGTAGCGCCTCTGCTATTTTAGGATTTGCAGGCATGTTTTCAGCCGGGTTTGTATCGCCATTAGTTGGTATTGGTGGAAGTCATACTGGTATCCCTATGGGGATTGTTATGGTTGTATGTGCTGTATTAGCATTAGTATGCTTCTATACAATGATTAAAGAAGATTCATCAATTTCATAAAAAAGCGTCCCTCATATGTATCCTCTTTACTGGTTGTCCAGTAAAGGGGGTACATATCACTAGGGACGCTTTTTTTATATTCAGTAATTATATAATTGACTATTACATTATCATTCAAACATTGTTGCTAACAACAATTTCAATCGATTTGCTTGGTTTACCGCACTTGAACCTGGGTCATAGTCGATGGGCTGCAATGCGCACATCAGGATATGCTTCGGATAATGTTTTTACCATGCCTTTACCACTAACGTGGTTAGGTAAGCAGCCAAATGGTTGCAAGCAAACTACTTGTTTCGCACCTTTTTCGATAAGATCAATCATATCACCTGTAAGGAACCAACCTTCACCGCATTGATTACCAAGGTCAATATAATGAGCCGCTTCTTTTGCAACCTTCGTCATCCGTTGCAATGGATCAAAATGCTTAGATGCTGCAACAGCTTTTGCATATGGCAAGCGGTATAATTCTAACGCTTCGCGAGCCAAGGATCCAAAGAATCCGGAAAGCCATGTACCATCTAAGTGTTTAGCACGATATGTACTATCCATAGCACAGTACAAGAAAAAGTCTAGTAGACCAGAGGTTACAACCTCGCCACCTTCCTTCTCTATAAGTTCATTAATATGGTTGTTCGCACTTGGATGGAATTTAACGTAGATTTCACCTACCACGCCAACACGAGGTTTCGGCTTAGATTTATCGACTGGTAAATTGTCAAAGTCTTCAATGATGTTCTTAATATATTTACTATATTGGAATATATTAGCTTTTGTAATACGTTCCCGTAATTTTTTAACCCAATAATCGCACAATGCATCTGCAGATCCTGGATTAATTTCATAAGGGCGCGTAGCCAATACACATTGCATCAACGCATCGCCGTATACTACGGCTTGAATCATGCGATGTAAGAAGGATTTAGTCAATTTAAAGCCTGGTTGACGTTCCATATCACTCGCATTAAGTGACAAGATTGGAACTTGTTTCATACCTGCATCGATGAGGGCTTTACGCAAATAACCAATATAGTTGGTAGCACGACAACCGCCACCGGTTTGAGAGATAATAACAGCTGTCTTATTAACATCATATTTACCAGACAATAAGGCGCTCATCAATTGGCCTACAACGATGATAGCAGGATAACATGCATCATTATTGATATATTTTAGACCTATCTCTACATCTTCACGCGTAGGTGCTGGTAACATGTCAAAGTCATAACCTTCAGACTTAAGCACTGGCTCCAATAGTTGGAAATGAAGAGGTGACATTTGAGGCACCAAAATCTTATAGGTCTTACGCATTTCTTCAGTAAAGACAACACGTTCATAATCATATGCTGGTGTATCATCAATAACGGTCTCTATAGGAGCTTCTGGATTATGGTGTTTACGCATACTCCGTTCCATAACGGATTGCAAGGAACGTAAGCGAATAGTGACAGCGCCTAAGTTTGTACCTTCATCAATTTTAAGCAATGTATGAATCTTATGCTTTGCAGATAAGATATCCTTTACTTGGTCTGCCACAATGGAATCAAGACCACAACCGAAAGAGTTCAACTCAACAATTTGGAAGCCTTCCGTACGACTTACAAATTCTGCTGCATGATATAGACGACTATGGTATGACCATTGGTCTACAACGCGAAGATGTTTAATATCCTTACCTAATGGTGCTACACCATCTTCGGTAAGAACCGCCATACCAAGAGAGGTGATAAGCTCAGGGATACCATGATTAATACCGGAGTCTAAGTGATATGGACGACCTGCCAATACGATGGTAGGCACTTGTTCTGCTACGAGACGAGATACAGTTTTCTTTGTCATCTCGCGATAGTCAGCCTTACATTTCTTGTTCGGCCCAAGCAGTCTCAACGGCATTAGAAATTTCAGATTTAGAGAATGGCAAATCTTTTAAGGCTTTCACCAAAGCAGGCACCAATGATTTCTTATCTGCTAGTGGTAAGAATGGCGCATAAAATGGCGTTTTTCCCATCACATCTTGCATATTGTTTCGAATCAATTCTGGGTAAGAAATAACCATAGGGCAATGGTAATTATTGTCGTGGCTAAATTCCTTTGGACCATGTTGAATACATGGGTACCAGATTAAATCAACTTGGGCTTGGGCAAGATCACGAATATGACCATGAACAGCCTTAGCAGGATAACACGCTGTATCGGAAGGAATCGTATCAATGGCTTTATTATATTGATCCTTCGTCGTATAATCTGACAATACCACTTCGCAGCCTAATTGATTAAAGAATGTAAACCAGAATGGAAAATCTTCGTACATATTGAGGACACGAGGAATACCAATACGCAATTTACCTTCAAACTCAGGAATATTTTTCTTGAGGAAGTAATCAAAATAACGGCGTAATTTTACGTCTACCATATTTGGAACAGGCTTATGTTTCTCTTGAATCATATCACCGGCACCACGGTCACAACGATTACCCGTTACATAGGTACGGCCATCGGAGAATGCATTGATGGTAAGCATACAATTATTAGAGCACAATCCGCAATTACGCATGGATGTAGACACTTGCAAGGATTTCAAACCGTCACTATCAAGCAATGTGCTATGTTGATTTTGTAACTCTTCTGCCGCTTCAGAAGCGAGCAATGCCATACCATAAGCACCCATCAAACCGGATACATCAGGGCGAATTACTTCAACGCCCATTAATTTTTCAAAGGCACGAAGCACCGCTTCATTATAGAATGTACCGCCTTGTACGACGATGTGGTCACCTAATTCCTTAGGATCTTTTTACCTTAAGCACCTTATACAATGCATTCTTGATAACAGAATATGCAAGGCCAGCGGCGATATCCGGTACAGTAGCCCCTTCTTTTTGCGCCTGTTTTACCTTGGAATTCATAAATACAGTACAGCGAGACCCCAAGTCGATTGGCATAGGTGCCAATAAACCTTCCTTGGCAAATTGCTCAATCGGCAAACGCAAGGATGTAGCAAAGGTATCAATAAAGGAACCACAACCAGAGGAGCAGGCTTCATTCAATACGATGTCTTCAATGTATCCATCGCGTACCTTTGTACATTTCATATCTTGACCGCCAATATCCAAGATGAAGGATACATCAGGGCAGAAGAATTGAGCAGCCCGATAATGGGCAATTGTTTCTACTTCCCCAATATCGATACCAAGAGCGCGTTTCAAGAAGGCTTCGCCATATCCAGTTACACCAGAATGAGCGATATAAGCCCCTTTTGGCAATAAACTATAGATTTTCTCTATTAGCTCTTGGGATTTTTCTAATGGTTTACCATGATTTGGGCCATAGTGAGAGAAGATGATTTCATTCTTGCTATTGATCAAGACGACTTTCAACGTCGTAGAACCCGCATCGATACCGAGGTAACATGGACCTTCAGCATCGTTAATATCACCCTTCGGTGTTACCGCCTTAGCATGACGTGCACGGAATTCTTCTAATTCCGCTTCATTTCTAAATAGCGGATCCACACGATCGGTTGCTTCCATTGGTACACCAATAAGCGCACCGATTTCCTTCGTCAATTCACCTACTGTAATATCACGACATTCATCATTCATGAGAGCTGCGCCTAGGGCAATAAACAACTCACCATTTCAGGGATGATACGATGTGCTTCATCGAGTTCTAAGGTGTCACAGAAGCATTGACGTAATTCGGATAAGAATGTCAATGGACCACCGAGGAAGGCTACATTTCCTTCAATTTTATGACCACATGCAAGGCCTGCAATCGTTTGGTTAACGATGGCTTGAAATACGGACTTTGCAATATTTTCATGAGACGCGCCTTGATTTAGCAATGCTTGTACGTCTGTTTTCGCAAATACGCCACAACGAGCGGCGATTGGGTAAATAGTATCCGCATTCATCGCCAATTGATTAAGGCCGGATGCATCAGTTTGCAATAATGTTGCCATTTGATCTATGAAAGCACCTGTACCACCGGCACAAGAACCATTCATGCGATGTTCTGCAGTACGACCTAGATACGTAACCTTAGCATCTTCACCACCAAGTTCGATAATAACATCAGTTTGTGGGTACAACGCTTTTATCGCCTTTGTTTCGGCAATTACTTCTTGTACAAAAGGTATACGCACCTTATCAGCCATCGCCATACCGCCAGAACCTGTAATTGCTACATGTACTTTTGCTTCTTCATAGCCCACTTGAGCCTCTTGTAGCAATGTATGAACAGTATCCAAAATATTGGCGTAATGTCGGATATATTTTTTATACAAATAATTATCTTGTTCGTCCAACAAAACGACCTTGACCGTTGTAGAGCCAACATCGATCCCCATACGTAAGGATTTTTGCATATATACCTCTCTTGAAAAAAATGAAGAATTAGTACGCTCGCACCATTTTTCTTCATACATTTAAGTAAAAGTTAAATAATAAAGCTTTTAACTACACATCTAAAAAATTAAATATTAAATATATTATACAACAAACAGAGATTAATTCTAGGTTTTGCCATATTCCAATGTGGTATATAGAACATGACTATTCCTAATAAAATATATATAACTCTATATGTCGTGTATTTTTTATTATACCACTTTAAAGTGAAAAATATTGTACGTAAAGATACATTCTAAAATTAATATGGTTAGTTATTACTTATTTATATATCTAAATATATCGAATTACCTTTTTATTTATAAATAATTTTAGTCTATAATGTTATAATAACTATTAATGAGTCATATATTTCATTAACTGTAATTGATTTATCCATTAGTATGGATCATGTAGGAGACCTATGGAACTGACAGACATTCAAATTCCTAGCGATTTGCGCGACTGTTCTCTCACAGAACTCGAGGTCATCGCACAACATATACGCAATTTAATTATCCATAGAACATCACACATTGGCGGTCACATTGGTTCATCTTTAGGAGCCACTGATATTATTGTTGCCTTGCATCATGTGTTCAGCCCTGATGATGCTCAATTTATATTTGATATTTCCCATCAAAGTTATGCTCATAAAATTTTAACAGGCCGTTACGAAGGCTTTAAAAATAAAAACAAATTTCACACCGTATCCGGTTATAGCAATCCTGATGAAAGCACCTACGACGCATTTCACTTAGGTCATGCTTCCACAAGCCTCAGTTTAGCTTGTGGCCTCATGATTGGACGCGATTTACAGCATAAAACGCATCCAATTATTACGTTAATCGGCGACGGAGCTCTCTCTGGTGGCGAGGCTTATGAAGCATTAAATCACTTAGCCACAATGTCCTCTCAATGTTTGATTATCATCAACGACAACGACCAATCTATTGCAGAAAATCACGGCGGTTTGTATAGCCATCTTCAACAATTACGCGAAACTAATGGTGAAAGCCCTAATAATATCTTTAAAGCTCTAGGATTTTCGTATCGTTACGTCGACGATGGCAATTCGTTGCCAACCGTAATTAAGGCTTTAAAAGAATGTAAAGCAGAGACAACACCGATAGTGCTCCACATCCATACGACAAAGGGCTACGGTTACAACAAGGCTATTACCAATCCTGAAAGCTTTCATAATCCATCCGGATTTGATATTGACACAGGGGAAACAAAAAAGCGCTATACCAACAGCTACGAATCTATCGTTGCAAAACAACTCATTGATGCACTGGAGCAAAACAAAGCTGCATGTATCGTTACAGCTGCTACGCCTGGCGGTTTCTGTTTAACCAAAGATATACGTGAAAGATTAGGTGCTCAATACATCGACGTAGGCATTGCAGAGGAACATGCTACAACATTACTTGCTGGCATTGCCCACAACGGTGGCACGCCGATTTTACCGATTTACAGTACATTTTTACAACGTGCCTATGATCAAATTATTAATGACCTATGTATTAATAATAGCAATGCACTGATCCTTGTATATCGCGCGTCCATTTATGGTAATAAGGATATGACCCACCTTGGATTCAACGATATTACTATGCTCAGCAACATGCCAAATCTCATGTACCTAGCACCTACAACAGTAGAGGAATTAGAATCTTTCATTCGTTATGGAGTAGAACATCACAATCATCCTATCGCCATCCGTATTCCTGTAGGATTACCGATTTACGAAACTAGTCAATCCAATACAACAGGATGTCCTGTAACGTCGTGTAACATAACTCAATCAGGTAATACGATTGCCATCATAGGTGTCGGTAATTTCTACCATAAGGCGGTCGAACTTAGCCACGCAATACATGATGCCATTCATATCTTTCCGACGCTTGTCAAACCACTTTGTATTTCTAGTTTAGACACTGATACATTGAATGAATTAACAAAGAACCACAATATCGTCATCACCTTAGAGGACGGCGAACTCGAAGGTGGCTATGGTCAAAAAATTGCTAGCTATTATGGAAAAACGTCCATGAACGTCTTAAACTATGGCATTTCCAAACAATTCTACGACCGATACAAACCCAGAAGATGTATTACAACAAAATCACCTAGATTTTGAACACATTTTAGATGATATACAAAACATACAACATTAATTCAATACATATAGACAAAAACGCCCAGTTTAAAACTGGGCGTTTTTTCTTTATAATCATAACATCTGCAAGACCACCCGGTATTAGACATAGGTTGAAGAAATTTCATTCAACTCTTTATCGAAATGAAGTTATTTCATTATCTTTCATTATTTATACTATTACCTTGTCGATATAAATCTAAGAAATTCTTAAGTACTCTGCCGGTTAAGCCCCATATCGTATATTGCTTATATGGATAAAAATAAACAGAATAATTTTGACGTATCTTCCAATCTATTTGATACCCTTCTAATAAATGAAATGGAAAATCACGTAATGGTTTTGTACCAATATCTAAATGTCCAACAATAGGCTTTATTTCAAGTAAATAAGGAAGCGGAACCGTAAAGACTTCCCCTACCTCATCAGGATTCGGACAAAATTCACGCGTATGTAAGCGAACTACTACAGCATGTAATTTAACACCAATAGCAGATACCAAACAATCTAACGAGCCTAATAATTCAATTTGATCTGCAACTACCCCTAATTCTTCCGAGCATTCACGAATAGCCGCATCAGCTCCAGTTTTATCAATGCTTTCACAATGGCCACCGGGAAAGCTAATTTCACCAGGCTGCCTACGTAAGGCCTGACTACGCACCGTAAATAGAACGTGATCCTCACCATCTATTTCAAGCAATGGCACTGCTACCGCCGCAGTTATAACATCAATATCTGTAGTCACTTGTGGTTCTCGTTCATTTAAATATGCGCTTAATTGTCTGTCCATAGCCATCCCCCCTTTTCTTAATTATACCAATAATCGTTTTCCAGAAAATAGTAAATTCCGTTATTTATAGTTTTTATATATTAATATAACCTTAATCTATAGCAAGATAAGAGTAATCACATTTAACTATGCCAAGCACATAAAAACGGTACTAAGATGATTCCCCATACTAATAGGTAATATACCTATTAGCTAAAATCAAACTTAGTACCGTTATAAATGTTGCTCTATATAATAAACAAGCTAATCAAAATCAAAAAAATTAAATTATAAAGTTGACTTTGTTTGCTCGATAGAAATAGTTACAGGTGCTGATAATTTAGCCTCTAACCAAGCTTTTATTCGTTCCAAATCTGCATCAGATATAGTGGATGTAGTATGGATAATCACCATATAGCGACTCGCTTTAGGCTGTTCTAGATTATCTATTAAAGGCATGCCTTCCACTTTACTTACAAACGGGAATAACGCCTTTGCTTCAGCTTCTGTCGTTTTCATAGTATTTATAGTTTCACTTACTAATTGATAAGTCGGCTGGTATAGATTACTCAAGTTTTTATATGTTTCAAGATTCTCTGAAGATTTATTTAAGTTCGTCTTATCCATAGTAGATTTTTTCTCATCTACGCTATTAACAAATCGTAATGTATAAGGCTGCAAGTACTCATCCTTCTGTAACTTGTCATCCAACTGGGCTTGCTCCTCTGAAGTCACAGGAGCTCCTATAACTACTATGTTTACTAGCTTATTCGTTTGATCCAATGAATAATCAATCACTTGTCGACGTCCCTCTTGATTAATATCATTCTTAATAAACTGCTCCATATGATTTGACTCAGAATACTTGATAGTCATATCATAGCCTGCATAAATACTTGGTATAGCCATAATAAGACCAATCACGAGAAATATTAGCTGGTTACGACGATTAACCTCTTCTGCTTGTTTATGGTATGGCAAACTATATACACCCTTTAAAACAATAAAAGATGCAAAGAAGATGAAAAATGCATTTATAAAGAATAAATAGCTAGCCCCAAAGAAATAATTCCAATTTCCATTAGCCAATCCATATCCTGCCGTACATAGTGGTGGCATAAGTGCAGTCGCAATCGCAACACCTGGTATAACATTATCTAAGGTCTTACGCGTTTGCCCAATAATCCCAGCTAACCCACCAAATATAGCAATGAATACATCAAAAATATTCGGTTCTGTACGTGCTAATAGTTCAGATGTAGCCGTCTGAACGGGAGAAATATAAAAATATAAAGCAGATGCCAAAACAGCAATCGTAATCTGTAAGGACAATCTTAAAATACCACTCTTCACAACTGTAAAATTAAGCGTAGCGAAGCCAAAACCAATTGCTAAAATAGGTCCCATCAACGGCGATATAAGCATAGCACCAATAACAACTGCCGTACTATTCATATTCAACCCAATAGAGGCAATAAACATGGAGAGGATCAGGATAACCAAAGCAGGTCCCTTAATCTTAGCCCCGCCTATCAACCTTTAGCGATAGTTGCATCATCAGCTCGCTCAAAATGTATATCAAAGTATTTATTTATTTTCATTCTTTCTCCTTATAATTTCATCAAATCTGCAAAGGTCCCAACGTTTACAAACATATGCTGTGTCGTTTTCAACATTTGAACCATTAAGATAGCTCCTGTTCCTTCCCCCATCGACATGTGGGCTTGAATAGGAACCATGTCTTGTGTAATATCTACCTCTGCTAAAGCTAGCTCTGTGCCTTTTTCTCGAGAGTTATGAGATGGCAATGCATAATCCTTAACACAATCATTCATATGTACCGCACAAGCTGCTGCTACAGCTGTAATAAAGCCATCAATGACGAAGGGCTTTTTAAACTCAACACAAGCGAGCATAGCCCCAAGAATAGCGGCAATATCAAAGCCCCCTACATGGGCTACAATTTTACGAACTCTTTCAGCTTCACTGTCAGAAACGATACTAGCCTTATGCTTATCTAATACAGCGCGCACAAAATCAATTTTTCGTTTCATCAGATCTGGTTTATCGGGCCAAGAACCGGGGCCTACTGTTTCAGTGGGATCAGCCCCAGTCAAAGCAGACAACACACAAGCAGAAGTCGTCGTATTACCAAGTCCCATTTCACCAAAGGAAAAAAGATTTATCCCTTTCTTTACATAATGTTCAACTCGTTCATAGCCAGCCTGAAAGGCACTATTAAATTCATCCTCAGTCATAGCAGGATGGTTTAATATATTCTTTGTCCCCTTTTCGACCTTGCAATCCACTCCGATGCCATCATCTGAGGCAATTCCTACATCCACAACTTCATAAGGAATATTGTTAAAGTTACAAAACTGTGTAGCCGACGAACGACCCAATAGCATATTACGCGATTGCTTTTGCGTTACCTCGTAGTTATAACCTACATAGCCTTCCATATTACAACCATTATCGGCGGAGAATATGATATGCTGTGGTCGAATTTCACCATTGATCTCACCCCAAGCAGTACAAATCTTGCGGAAATAATCCTCCCACAAGCCTAGGCCACCAGGGATCAGGCATTTCGGTTGAAGAAATCTATTTAATTGTTCCTCAATTGGTAATACTAACTTATCTTTCATTCTAATCTCTAGCCTACACAGAATATGCCAACTAGCCTTCTATTAATTCGATATTATTCTATATGAAAGTATAACACAAAATACATATCTAGTAATGTGAGGTTTGTACTAATACTCATATATACGAATTATCCTCTCATTAGGGAATAATCTATGTTTTTTAGCCTTAAACTCTGGATTGTTATTAGAATCAAAATATTCAATCGTGTTTCTTAACTGCTCATGAGTAAAGGACTCGTACTTGGATTATATACAAGCTGATTAAATACAGCATACCGTCCATCATATGCAGCAAATAGTAAATTAGATTTCTTATCTGGATTGTATGAATCCACTAACATTCCAGGCAAGCCATTATTCCATACCGCTGAATAAGTAGGATTTTGTAACTCATCAAAGATTCCCCAAATACGCCAATATACTTGCAATGTGTGATAAAAATTATACTCTTTATCTACAAGTACCTTATTTTCTATATCTTTACTATCAGGATGATCTACATCTAAAGGCATCATCTCAATAGTATACTCAATGTCTTCTAACTTATATTGTAGAGCAATTTTATTCTCATCTACATAGAACACTTTCAACTCCGCACCTTTTGGCACACGGAATGTTATGCCCTTGCGTGTAATTGTGTCTGTATATGAATCTATATCCTTTAAACTCTTCTTACAAGGAACCTTGCTTCCCACAGGATACGATAAAAGAGTAGTCTTTCTCTCATCATGAATGAGCTTATCAGTTGAATGATACAATCTGCCCCGAACTAAACTAACTTCTTGAGCATACGTTTTTTCTTCACGTAAATACCCCTTAGCTATATCCTCTGACTTCATTCTTTCCAAATGTCTTTGTAAATCAGCTTCAATCTCATTATTTGTTTGTTCACTACTAATACACTTCTCTTTAATACTCTCAGATGTGCCACTATGAGCAACTAGATCTTTTGCATATACTGGTGAAAGCGCAGCACTCAATATTAACACTCCAGTAAGGCATCCATATATCCGATTCACAATACAACTCCTTAACTATATGAAAGTCCCTATAATAAATGTAAAACTCTATTAATATTGTACCGTTTAATACTTGTATAGTCATCAAAAAAGGTTATCCCTTACAGGATAACCTTTTATTTGAGTTATATAATTAAATATTTTCTTAAGTTTAGCTAGTTACTAAATTAAGCACCTTGGAATTGTGGCATATCGTCGCCACTGGAGTCGTCCAATTTACCTTGAAGGTCATGGTCAACCATAGCACATACAGATGCATCGGACCAAACGTTTTCGGCCGTTTCAATCATGTCGATAATTGTATAGATTGGTAAGATAATACCAAGCAAACCGATTGGCGCGCCAATGGAGCTCATCAAAGATAATGTTAAGAAATAGCAACCCATTGGAACCCCTGCATTACCGATGGCTGCAAGAACAGCGATGAAGAGCCAAGCCACCATAGTGCCAGCTGTTAGTTCAATGCCTGCATTTTGCATTACAAACAAGGACGTAACAAGGATGAAAGCTGCGCAACCATTCATGTTAATTGTTGTACAAATTGGTAATACGAAACGCGCTACAGAAGGATGGGCTTTCAAATTGTCTTCTGCAGATGCCAATGTAACAGGCAATGTAGCCGCAGAAGATTTCGTGAACAATGCAACAGCTACGGCTGGAGACATTTTGCGGAATACATCGATAGGATTTAAACCACGGAATAACAAGAACAATGGAATTACAATAAAGAATTGAATCAAGTTGCCGCCGATTACAACAGCTGTATATTTACCTAATGCACCAACAATGACCCCTGCTTCGATTTGTGCAGATAATTGACCTGCAAAAGCAAGGATACCGATTGGTAAAACGTAAAGTAAACCTCTAATCAATGTGAATAGTAATTCTTGTAAACCAAATAACACCTTCAATACTGCTTCACGACCTTCTGTACGAGGCATGAAAGCAAAGGCTAAACCAACAGAAGCTGAAATAAACATAACGGACAATACGTTACCTTCTAAATACGGTTTCAAAATATTGTTAGGAATAACGGATAAGAAATGATCATAATATGTTACGTGACCTAATTTTTCAGGTACTTGCGCTGCACCGGCACCGATTACATCAAGTGGTAAATTACCTGGCGCAATCCAAAGGAATAAACCAAGACCAACAGCGGCTGCACAAATTGTTGTTAACAATGTATAGGTGACAGCATGACCAAAGATACGGCCTGTATCCTTCTTAGCACCCAACATGGACAATGTGGTAATAACCGCTAGTGATACAGTAGGTATTGCAATGAATTGGAATAAATGCGTAAACACTGCAGCAATGAAATTAAATAAATCATTAAGAACTGGAATATGTTGCCATCCTAAGATAGCGCCGATGATGAGCGCACCCATCCATAATATAAATTGACGTAATTTACCTTGACCACGACTTTTCAAGGTAATCTCTTGCGCTAAGGCATCAACATTTTTGTTATTTTGATCTGCCATAAAAACACCTCTCAACTAATAAAACTACTAGAGACCAATAAAGAAACCCCAGCCCTAGGGGCTGGGATAATTAATCACATCCGAGTCTCTTCATAAAACCCATTATAAAAGATATGTTTTAGAATTATCAATTACAATACTTGAATATATTGTAATATGTTCAAGTATTGTTCCAAATTATATATACAAACTCTGCCCAACTCTAATGATACATATCTATATCTACAGTAATCATTCGAGTTCGCTCTGGATTAAACATAAAGTAAATGACTCTAGACTGGTCTTGATCAAAATTATGATAAACAACATATACTACATATTTATCAGCCGATATCCGAGTACTATAATAATAATCTTCGTTGGGATCATCACCGATACTCTGTCTACCGTCAATTAACCAGGGAAATAATTTCCAATTTTGTCGTCGAATGGTAATAATCTCATAATAATTGCTTACATCACTAACCAATACATTTTTATCTTTTGGATATGTAAACGAATTAAGTACTTCAACTGTAGTATCCTTGTCCCTGCCATTTATAAATGAATACCAAGAATTAGATTTAACAGTTTCCTCATACCGTGAAATCGTAGATTCATCACCATCTAATACCAAGCAACTATAACTCCCACCCAATCCAATTACCTCAGCAGAAGAAGCCACTTTCAAACTCTCTGGTAAAGACTTAGGTGCTTGTAATGGAGACGGAATATACCCCGCCTTAGATGAGGGCCAAGTAGAGTGCCAACGTTGTATATCATAATGGGATATTCCTACAGCAGAAAACACTAAGGTAACAGCTAATGTAGGAAGCATACACAGAAAAAAGATTACATAAAAATATGTTAAAAATCTTTTTCGTTTAGCGTTCTCACTATCGATTATTCCACATTTCTCAAACAACAGTACAATCGTAGCTACTAACAAAATCAGATAGTATAACCCAGAATATGATATCTCATCCGAGAGTAAAAATGTTAGTACCCAAAGAGTTATAAAGAACCATATACTCTTTCTATAAGGATCAGAAAAAAACAATTTCTTCAAGTAAATTAAACACTGTCGCATTTACGTTCTCCATAACAATGCCTATTCAAATTACTTAGATTGATAAAACACAGCTCGTGTCCCATCATTATTAATCAAAAGTTCCACGAAAATGAGGTCTTTTAGTGTTCCCATCGTCTACAAAAGACATATAGTCTATGATTTTCAGTAGAATTATATGTGTACTTCACCACTTTTTTCGTTTCTTTTCGAGGAGCAAAGCGTAACCACTCTATAAAACTCCGTTGTGGTAAGTTTAGAGGTTCTTCCTCGATGCTCTCTATAATGTTATAGCTATTGGGATGAGATATAAAACGCTTTTTCTCCCCAGTGTCTAAATCACGCAATACACCATCCGCATCAATTTGCGCTTGATACACAGTGTGTTCCTTAGCAATCTCCTCATACTGTGCAATAACTGTAGGATTTCCTTCTAATACAGTATATCTTGTAGGATATGCATTTGCCCACGCTAAGCTATCGCCAGATGCAGAGGCCTTTGAAATACCTTCAGGAAGGTTCTTAGGACGCTTTAGACCTTCCGGCAACCCGTCATCATTTGGCCAACCTCGTTGCCAGTCCATAGTACTAAACTCAAAGTCCATCGGTTTGTTCAAGAGTCGTTTGAGTATCGTACTTAAGCCAATCCGCAACAAGTCCAGCTAAACATAAATTAAATATAATAAATACGCAGCAAATCAATTTAATATGTGTTTTTTCAGATAAAGCATATTTCTTATACCAGTCATATTGTAGTACTAAAAGCAATACTATTGCTACGCCAAATACAATATATGTTATAGGTGCTATATTAAATAGCATTGCCACAATAAATAGCATAATTATATATGCAGTTAATAGGCCATAAAATATGCGAACCAAAACTCTCTCCCTATATTTCTATGACTACAACATTTTCTTATATAGCACTTCTATATCGTTACGACTTACTTCAGCTACTGTATTAGCTATATTTGCCTGTAGCCACAACGTATACATTATCCACGAGCCATGGAATGTCCTTTTTCGTAAATCCTAATTCTGTAAGGTTTGTGGTAAGGTCTAGGTCATGTACGATTAGGCGTAATGCTTCACCCAGCTCAGAACCATCACCATGGTTGAATATACGTGCCAATGAGTTGAATTTTTCAGAGTTAGCACTCCATGTGTATTCCACTACAACAGGTTCAATAACTGCAAGACCAACACCATGGGTAATATCTTTAAGGCCACTAGCAGGGTGTTCCATACCATGACCAAGTGTGACGCCTGCTGTATTGATAACCATACCGCCAATAGTGCTAGCCAATGTAACGGACTCCCATGCTTTTGTTAATTGTTTTTTGTTAAGTACAGCTTCTTGACCATTCGCAATCGCTTTCACATGTTTATATAGAGGTACAAGATATTGTGCTAGTAATATTACTGCATAATGAGCTAGTGCATCGGTGAAAGGTTGCGCAGTTTTAGATGTGTACGCCTCGATGTTATGGCACAATGCATCGAAACCAACAGATGCCAATACATGAGGTGGCATAGTACCCATTACAGCAGGGTCCACGATAGATACCTTAGGCACGATGGCATTACAGCGTAAAGATTTCTTATCCCCTGTTTCAGGGTTCGTGAGGACACCAAAGCCATTGCCTTCAGAACCTGTGCCACAAGTGGTTGGAATCACAATAAGCGGTAACGCATTATCACTCGTTTTACGGTTAAAGATATAATCATTAATGTCGCCGTCATTCACAGCCATAAAAGCAATGCCCTTTGCACAATCCATAATGGACCCACCGCCGATGGCAATAACCATATCGCAGCTTTCAGATTTAGCTAACGCAGCGCCGTCTAAGGCAGTCGTGGTCAATGGATTGGCATCCACTTGATCAAACAATACATGACCGATATGAGCTGCATCAAGCTTTGCTACCACGCGGTCATATAAACCAGATTTTTTAGCACTAGTACGACCAGTTACAATAAGTGCTTTCTTGCCATACGGTGCAGCAAAACCAGCAACATTATCTACTTTATTCCAACCGAATTGGATGTTTACAGGTAAAAAATAAGAGAATTCCATGTGATAACCTCTTTTCTTTGAAAACTAGTTCTTAGTGTTATTGTAAAGGATATTTAAAAGCATGTAAAACCTCATAGGGCTTTCACCAGAAAACAGGTATACTAATATAAGAGGGGTAGTTATATTTATAGAGGGAGAGAACATCTATGAAATTTGCTATTAAACATGTATGGTCTTCGCTACGGGACCTAGCAACGCAGTCGCCTATATTACTGGCATTAATTGCCATATTTTCATGTACACCGTTGTATATTGAACAAGATTGGTTTGCTGAAATCGACATTAAGCTATACTCACTGTATTTCTTTATCGTTATTTTACAAAGCTATATAACAAGAGCTCGAAAGTTTTCCATTTTATATACCTTAGTAAGTATCGGAATCAGCGTTGGCCTTTATATGATTCACGAAAGCTACGGCTATGTGCGAGGTATTGAACTGGCTACGGAAAATATATCATACCTATGGCTATACTCCATGATTGCCTTGTATTTCACATCGCCTGGTGAACACTACATCGGTGAAATCATTAACCGCATCAAACGGATTGGCATCACCCTTGTTACGTCTACGCTATATAACATAGTCATCATCATGAGTTTATGGTTCTTCTTCATCATCGTGGACCAACCATTCAACTTTGAAGAAACCATTTTTAAGGTACTCGCATCCATTAATATGTTCATTTGTCTATCTATGGTATGTTCTTACAAAGAGGATCCCGCAGGTCCTCCAGCACCAAACTCATTTTTTACTGTTGTATTCGGCATCATCTTGCCTAAGGCGTCCATTATTACAGGCATTCTAGCTAACATCTATTTAGTCTTGATTCTGTTAGGGCTTCGAGAGGATACGCGTTTCTTCTACACCTATTATCCGTATGTAGCCATTTTCTACCTATTCTACTTGGCTAGCTTTAGATCTAGTGAAAGTAGCAGAACACAACAAATCCTATGCTTCTTGTTTATTACACTAACTACACTGTGCTTAGTTCTTATCGGTAAACGTGTGATTAATGAACCAGTTCTCTGGCTCAATACGATTTACGTGAGTGCATTCAATTTAATCTTCTTAGTACACAATGTATACTCTCTTGTGAAGGGTTTAAAACCATCTGTACACACAACTGTTATGGCTCTTGCCTTAGGTGCTGTTCTCTTGACGCCATTCATAGGCTATACAACGTATCGTGAATTTGTGACCTATACTAAAGTTGATGGCGAATGGCATGCAAGCCTACCAATAGCAGCCACCTTTGATCCTAACTTCACGGACTATGGCACACCATATGTACCTGTAGATGATTTAAAACTGCCAGATACAAACCCAACAAACGGCAGACGAGTTGAATATATTAATTTTGATGCTATAACTGCACCAAAGGTTATTTCGATTGCAGGATACGATAAATACATTGAAAACATCGAGTTAATTGTATACGAACAAGATCTTAAAGAATACCAAGTAGAGTCTGCCAACTTCGACTCTATCTCCTTCAAGTTCCTCAACAACGGCCTTGATTTAGAGGTGTCTCTACCAAATGGAGTAACAGAGGTGCATCATATTTATGATAAGTTCCTTACAGTCGATAAAAACAGCTATCGATCCTGTCATTATAGAAGGCAATGGATATAAGCTATTGATTACGTCGTACTTCATAAACCAATTCGATACACGTAAACTTAAATTTAATGTACTTTATAATTAAGCATATAATACAATATAGTAATAATTACAACATCATATATAATATGACAAAAGCAGTACCCCGACAGGGTACTGCTTTTATTCATCGATCTGACTTAGCTAGAATATGTTGGGCAAAGTCTTGGGCCGCTTTAAAATCGTCTTCATTTGGGTGTACGGCAGCTTGTTTGTGACGTGCATCGCGATCAGCAGATTGACCGTGGCTATGCCCTTTCGGGAACATCTTGTACATCATTTCGATAACCTTAGGATCTACCTTACCTTGGCAGATGAAAGGTTCCTACAGGCTCTACGCCATCGGGTAAACAATTTGCTGCATTAATTAAGCTCTCCTTAGCATGTGCCATTTGCGGTGGAACACCAGCCGTGGCAAACAGAGCAATGTGAGGGTTATGTAATGTGCCTAGTACATCACGGGCCTCCTTATTAGCTGTCCCCTTATCAACCCAAAATCCGGCAAACACCAGATCATAGGATGACATATCTGAGGGTAGTTCCGACATAGATACACATGGTGTGTCCGCTGGCAATACTCTGGCAATGGTCTCTGCCACTTGTTTTGTATTTCCCGTAAGGGACGAATATATAACGATAGATTTCATAGCTAACCTCCTATTGTAAAGCTATATTTATTATAAATCATATAGTATCTATCTATAATAAAATTAATCACAAACTACATCGATAAATTTAATCTAACCACATTGATAAATTTAAAAAGTCAATATTGAATATATAGATTTTTTTCGCTATAATCATTACATAATGTATTTAATAAATAAGAAAACTACCATATATTGTAGTTTTCTTATTTTTCTGATTAGAACTAGTTTAAAAGAGTACATCTGATTTACGCTAGTCCTATAGATGATTTTACATAGATTTACAATGTAAGGGGAACCATAATGGAGATTATGATCAAGAAACGGGATGGCCATTTTGAACCGCTATCCGTAGAGAAAACGAAACGCATGATTGCCTTCGCATGTTTGGGGTTAGATTCTTGTGATCCACTAGAATTGGAAATGGATGCGAAGTTACAATTCGTTGATGGCATGACAACTAAAGAAATTCAAAAAACGTTAGTACAAACAGCTATCGAAAAGGTTATCGCTAAAAAAGACGACGGTTTCGGCAACCAAGTTAATAAAATGAACCAAGATTGGCAGTTTGTTGCAGCTCGCCTCTTCTTGTTCGATCTCTATAAAGAAGCAGCTATCACTCGTCGTTATAAAGCATTCGGTTATGGCAACTTCCCAAATCTTGTACATATGCTTGTAGAAGAGAAAAAATACGCTGACTTCTTCGTTACAGAATATACACCTGATGAATTGCAAGAGTTAGGCGATTACATCAAACCTAAGCGCGACTATCTCTTCAACTATGAAGGTCTTAAATTATTGGCTGACCGTTACTTGGTAAAGGCTTCAACAAAGAAATCTACGAATTGCCACAAGAACGTTTCATGGCGATCGCCATGCACTTGGCATTAGTAGAGGGCAAAAACAAAGTAGAATACGCTAAGAAATTCTACGATTTGATGAGCCAGTTAAAAATGACAACAGCTACACCTACATTGGCAAATGCAGGTACACCATTCCATCAGTTGTCCTCTTGCTTTATCTCTGGTGTAGATGATAACTTATGGTCCATTTACGACGTAAACAGCAAGTTCTCCCGCGTATCTAAACACGGCGGCGCTCTTGGTATCTACCTTGGTAAAGTTCGTGCATTGAACTCTGATATCCGCGGTTTCAAAAACTCCTCTGGTGGTGTTATTCCTTGGATCCGTTTATACAACGATACAGCTGTTGCAGTAGACCAATTGGGTAAACGTAAAGGCGGCGCCACAGTAACACTCGATATTTGGCACAAAGACTTCTACGAGTTCGTAGAGCTTCGCACTAACAATGGTGACGACCGTCGTAAAGCACATGATATCTTCCCTGCTATTTCCGTTCCAAATATCTTCATGGAACGTATGTTAGCTCGTGAAAACTTTACTTTATTCGACCCTCATGAAATCTTAGCTGTAAAAGGCTATTCCTTAGAGGACTACTTCGATACAGAAGACGAAAAAGAGTTTACAAAACGTTACCTTGAATGTGAACAAGATCCGAACTTACACGGCATCGAAGTACCAGCATTAGACATGATGAAAAAAATCATGCGCTCTGCTGTTGAAACTGGTACACCATTCATCTTCTTCCGCGACACTGTAAATGCTGCCAACCCTAACAAACATGCCGGTATGATTTACGCGTCCAACTTGTGCCACGAAATCGCACAAAACGTTGGCTTCACAAACCTTGCTGAAGAAATCATCAACGAAGACGGCACCATCACTACAAAAACAAATACAGGCGACATGGTTACATGTAACTTGAACTCCATCAGCCTTGGCCGTATTTCTGACGAAGAATTAGAAGAAAATATCGCTCTTCAAATCCGCATGTTAGACAATGTTATTTCTATCAACCAAGCACCAGTACCAGAATCTCGCATGACTTCTGATAAATACCGTGCTATTGGTCTTGGTACTTCTGGTTACCACCACTACCTTGTAAACCACGATATCCAATGGGAGTCTGATGAACATATCGAAGTAGCGGATAAGTTGTTCGAAAACATCGCGTACTATTCCATCAAAGCTTCCATGGAATTGGCGAAAGAAAAAGGTGCATACCCTGCATTCAAAGGTTCCGAATGGGAAACTGGTGAATACTTCACGCGTCGTGGCTACACATCCGATCGTTGGAAACAATTGGCTTCAGATGTTGCAAAATACGGCATCCGCAATGGTTACTTGATGGCCGTAGCGCCTACAGGTTCTACTTCCAATATTGCGAACACAACGGCTGGTATCGACCCTATCTTCAAAAAATTCTTCATCGAAGAGAAGAAAGGTTCTTTCACTCCAAAAACTGCACCAGATTTGAACGATAAAACTTTCTGGCTCTACAAAGAGGCGCATACAATCGACCAACAATGGTCCATCAAAGCTTGTGGCGTACGTCAACGTCATATTGACCAAGCACAATCTTTCAACTTGTATATCACACCTCAAATGAAAGCAAAAGAAATTCTAGACCTTTACGTTGAGGCATACAAACAAGGGATTAAAACAATCTACTACATCCGTAACCAATCCCTTGAAATGGACGAATGCACTAGCTGCTCTTCATAGAAACAGAATAGTCTTCACAGATAATATAAAGGAGTCCCCTATGGATAAAAAACTAATTTTCAACGAACACGGTGAACGTGGCACGCAATCTATGATTGGTGGCAACACCACAAACCTTCGCGAATGGAACCGTATCAAGTACGACTGGGCGAACCAAATGTACCGCACAATGCTCAACAACTTCTGGATTCCTGAAGAGATTTCCTTGAACGAAGACGTTAAGCAATTCCCATACTTAACAGATTACGAACGCCGTGCATTCGACAAAATTATTGCATTCTTGAACTTCCTTGATTCTATTCAATCTGAAACTTGCCTAACTTGAGCCGTTATATTACAGCATCTGAAGTGGCATCTTTATTGAATATACAAGCATTCCAAGAAGAAATTCACGCTCAAAGTTATTCCTACATTTTGGACACTGTAACAAATCCTATTACACGTGACAAAATTTATGACGAATGGCGTACAGATAAAACATTACTTGAACGTAATCGCTTCATCGCCGATGCATACCAACGTTTCAGTGATGATCCTAGCGAAGCAAACCTCATTCACACAATCATCGCCAACTATATCTTAGAAGGTATTTACTTCTACTCTGGCTTTAGCTTCTTCTACACATTGGCACGCCAAGGTAAAATGACAGCTACATCCACTATTTTCAAATACATCAACCGCGACGAAGTAACTCATCTTGTATTGTTCCAAAACATCATCCGCGAGTTACGCCGTGAACGCCCTGACTTGTTCACGCCTGAACTGGAAGCGAAAATCACTGACATGATTCGCCAAGGTGCAGAAAACGAAATCGCTTGGGGTCAATACATCACTGATGATAAAATCCTCGGCCTTAACAACGTTCTTATCGAACGCTACATCAAATACCTTGCCAATATCCGCTTAGAAGCAATCGGCTTACCTCATCTATATCCTGAAATCAAGGACAAATCCAATGGAATGGATCGAAAGCTTCTCCAACTTGAATAGCACAAAAACTGACTTCTTCGAAGCAAAAGTTACAAACTATACAAAAGCAGCAGCATTTGATTTTGATGATTTAGAATAGATAAAACTTACATATAAATAAAAGGAGTGCTTTCACAACAAATCTGTGAAAACACTCCTTTTTATAGTCCCCAACGCCACCCTCATCAAAATAGTTGACACATGGTAATACATTATAAAAAATAACCATACATTTATACGCAATAAGGGCCTACACGATACATATCATCAACGCCCCGTACATGTAATGGAATATCATCTTTTTACGAATTAAGCAATCGTGGCTTTGTATCCACCCTATCTTGATTACCAACTTATGATTAGTACTCTTTTAAATCAACAGTCCAGTTAGTGGATTGTAATAAATTATCTAATGTGCGAATCTCCTTAGATATTGTATCTGCTGTTTTTTGTAATTCACTAACATTTACAGTTGCCATCATTTTGATTTCCGATCCACGAGCACGATAATTAATCGTACTCGCACTATCTGCTAAGGCACGATATGCAGAAAGTCGCATAATAGCACCTTCTTTTCTCCGCTATAATTTGCGTTAAAGAGCGCCCTTCAACAATAGTTGCACAGTTAGTAAGATTAATATCTTTAATGAGTTGTTGAAGTCTTGCAATTGCCGCTTCTAGTTCTTGCATCAATACGTTAGGGTCTTCATTAGGTATTTCCCCTTCTTGTACTAAACTATTTTGATTTAAACGACCTTGCAAATCACTAATTTTCTTATTCAAATCAGCACGTTCTTGTAATGCTTCTGCTAGTTTCATAAACTCTCACCTCATATTTTAAAATATATAGATATTAATATACTGACCGAGCTAATACAAACTATTATATTTAGTATCTAGTTTCTTATAATACTTTCCGCATCATCACATGTGGGACAGCCTTCATCAAGGTATTCTTCACCCTTCTGCTTTATAGCCAAGGGATTCGTAAAATGGTTTTGCCTGTACTTGCGCCGACAAGGAGCAGGTCTTAAATCCATCGCGACGGATTCCATTTTCCGCAGCAAGCATGATTTTTGAGCCCAAATTCTGACCACGATATAATTTGCGTACTGCCATACGACCAATATGAGCATCCCCTTCTATATCGCTGGGGAAAAATCTACAAGTACCAACAGCTTTTCCATCTATATATAAAAGCACGAATTTTGCCTTTTCATCAATTTCATCAAATTCATTCTCGAAACCTTGTTCTTTCATGAACACATCTGTACGAATTTGTTTAATATCATCGTTAATTGTATTTAAAATTTGAATAATCATAACTCTCCTTACCAATTATGTTCTATAACGTTATATTGCTAGCATTTTCTACCTTTAATTCTACCATGAGTATAAAGGCAAAGGAATGTTAAAACAACTTTTTTCTATAGAATTTTGCGATTTTTTGAAAAAAGTACTTGCATAAAATTCTCAAATGGGTTTATACTGTACACATCAAATTTAGAAAGGAGCAACCAAAGATGACTAACCAAATTAGCACAGTAGCAAAACAATACTTTTATTGGTTCTTTATCCAACGTACGGGTAAGGAACTATTTGAGCTACGCTAATTTAGAAATCATCAATTGTTGCTTAGAATAGTAAAAGGGTTACTCGTATTAGAATACGGGTAGCCCTTTTTTATTTGCTATCCCGTATGGTTGGCCCCACTATTCGCATTGTTATTTGAGGAGGACTTATTATGATCATCACATTAAAAACAACAGCTACAGAAGCAGAGGTAACAAAATTACGCAATGAATTAGAAGCGAAAGGTCTTGTTATCCATCCAGTAGAAGGGGCCCACTATAATATCTTAGGTCTTATCGGCGATACAGCATCCCTTGATTCCCGTCAAATTGAATCCCTTGATTTCGTAGATAAAGTAACACGTATTCAAGAACCTTTCAAAAAAGCAAACCGTAAATTTCACCCAGAAGATTCCGTTATCAACGTAGGCGGTGCACTTATCGGTGGCGGTCACTTCGCTGTAATGGCTGGCCCATGCTCCGTTGAAACACCAGAACAAGTACTCGCATCCTGCCAAGCATGTAAAGATGCAGGTGCTACAATCCTTCGTGGTGGCGCTTTCAAACCTCGTACATCCCCATACTCCTTCCAAGGCATGGGCCCCGAAGGTTTAAAACTTTTAGAATTAGCTAAAAAAGAAACTGGTCTTCCTATCGTATCCGAAGTTATGGATATTTCCCAATTACAATACTTCGACAATGTAGATATGCTTCAAATCGGTGCTCGTAACATGCAAAACTTCACACTTTTAAAAGAAGTGGGCAAATTGAAAAAACCTGTATTGTTGAAACGTGGTCTATCTGCTACATACGAAGAATGGTTAATGGCTGCTGAATACATCATGTCCGAAGGCAATGATCAAATCGTACTATGTGAACGCGGTATTCGTACATTCGAGCCTAAAACACGCAATACATTAGACGTAACAGCAATTCCTATGATGCACGAACTATCTCACTTGCCAATCATCATGGACCCTAGCCATGCAGCAGGCATGAGCCGTATGGTTCGCCCACTTTCACTTGCATCCGTAGGCGGCGGTGCAGACGGCCTTATGATCGAAGTTCACAACGATCCATCCAAAGCATTATGCGATGGCCCTCAAGCATTACGCCCAGATCAATTCACTAGCCTTATGAAAGAAGTATTCGCATTGCGTAAAGCATTGGTAGAATGCACTAAATAATCTTAAATATCACACAAATAAGCTAGTATCCGTTATAATAGATACTAGCTTATTCTTTTAAGAAAGGAATTATTATGACTCGCATCCATATTAACGCATCCACGCCGTATGACGTCGTCATCGAAAACGGTGCTTTACAACGCATCAGCGATTATATAAAACCATTAAAACCAAATTGTCGTGTTATCATCGTCAGCGACAGCAATGTAGCACCGCACTATTTGAGTTCTGTGAAAGCTAATATGGCGCATGCGGGTTATACTGTTTGTGATTATGTTTTCCCTGCTGGTGAAAGCTCTAAAAATGCACACCAACTCATCGATTTAGTTGAATATATGGCAGCTCAATCGTTAACACGCAAGGACCTTCTCATCGCCCTTGGCGGTGGTGTTGTAGGTGATATGGCAGGCTTTGCAGCGGCTACCTATTTGCGTGGCATTGACTATGTACAGGTACCTACCTCCCTATTAGCGGCGGTAGACTCCTCTGTAGGCGGTAAAACAGCTGTCAATCTTGAAGCAGGTAAAAACCTGTGGGGTGCTTTCAAACAACCCATTCTTGTCCTCTGTGATCCGGAAACGCTTAATACATTGCCAGACATGGAATGGAAAAATGGGTGCGGCGAAATCATCAAATATGGTTTCCTTGATGTACCAGGTTTATTAACTCAGCTAGAAAATAAGCCCTTGATAACACACCGCGATAGCGTTAGTGCTGTCATTGCGCGATGCGTACAAGCAAAGGCGGATATCGTAGAGCAAGACGAACGCGAATCTGGTGTTCGCGCCCTCTTAAACCTAGGCCACACCTTTGGTCACGGCATCGAAAAAGCGAGTCACTTTGAGGTTCATCATGGTTATGCGGTTGCTATTGGAATGGTACTCATGGCACAGGGTGCGGTAAAACATGGAGAACTAGATATTGAGGCTCTAGATAAGTTAAAATCCCTCATCGAAGCCCATCATTTACCAACTACAACGACTGTAACAAAGGAAGAAATCCTAGCAGCTGCTAAGCACGATAAGAAAAGCGAAGGCGCTACTATTAAAATTGTAGTACCAACAAGCTATGGCCACAGCGAACTTAAGGTTGTTACCCACGAAGAACTTGCCACCTATTTAGACTAAGACGTAAAAGGAGATTTCTATGCATTCCGTAACGAACGCCATTCCTACAGGAACGATTGCGTCCATTCCAGCAAAGGCCCATGCACACCGCGCATTGATTTGTGCAGCTCTTGCTACCTCTCCATCTACTATATTATTGAGTCGTACCTCTAAGGATATCGATGCAACGATGGACTCCTTACGAAGCTTAGGGGCTCACGTAGTATATGAAAATAAAATTGTTACCGTTACTCCTGGCCCCGCTCCTGTAAAGGGCAATGTAGTACCTCACGAATCAGGAACTACATTACGCCTTTTGTTACCTGTAGCAGCATCCATCTGTAATGATGTAGATGTAGATGCCAAAGGTCGTTTACCAGATCGCCCACTCGAACCTATGCTAGGTGAAATGAAAGCGCACGGCGTAACATTCTCTCAAGATAAACCACCATTTACTATGACAGGTCGTCTTCAAGGGGGCAATTTCTCCATGGTAGGCGATGTAAGTAGTCAATTCTTCTCTGGTTTATTGTTGGCAGCCCCTCAAATCGGCTTATCTACTATTACCTCTACTACGCCACTACAATCTAGCGATTATGTAACACTAACTACTGAAACAATGCGAGATTTTGGTGTCGAAGTAGAACACACTTTACCAGACACAAACATCAATGAGGCTTTCACAGTACCATTTGGTGCGTCCTTCATAGGTCGTGATAATTACCAAATCGAAGGCGACTGGTCTAATGCAGCAATCTGGATGGTAGCCGCTGGTATGACGGGCAAACCAATTACGATTACAGGAATGAACAAAAATTCTGTACAAGCTGACCGCCGCATCATGCAAGTTATGATTGATGCAGGTTGTGATGTTGTATGGGATGGTATGAATGTAACGGTCACAGGTCGCGCTTCCAAGCCGATTCATGCAGACCTCGAGCAAATGCCGGATATGTTGCCTGTTATGGCGCCCTTGCTTGCTCTATTTCTGGTGAAAGCTCCTTTATCAAGGGTGCTCGCCTACGCTTAAAAAAGAATCCGATCGCCTTGTAGCTGTTGCCAATCTCGTAAGAGATTTAGGCGGTACCGTTCGCGAAGAAGGCGATGATCTATATATCATCGGTAGTGGTATACTTAAAGGTGGACAAGGTGATTGTGTAAATGACCATCGCCTCGTTATGGCAGGTACATTGATGGCCCTCATCAGTGAAAAACCCTGTTACGTTAAAAGATAGCGAAGCTATCACAAAAATCCTATCCAGATTTCTTCGAGGACTGGAACTTATTAGGAGGTGATGCTCATGGCATCTAATTTCGGTAAAACTATACAAGTATCTACCTTTGGCGCCTCTCATGGATACGCTATCGGCGGTATTGTTGAAGGTCTACCTTGTGGACATACCATCGATATCGATGAGTTAAAAGCCTTTTTAAAGCGCCGTGCGCCAGGACAAAATCAATTAACAACACAGCGTAAGGAAGCCGATACACCTGAATTTTTAGCAGGTTTGGTGGACGGCATGCTCAGTGGTTCCCCATTGGCATTTATGATCCGCAACACATCTCAACACTCTAGCGATTATAACAACTTACGCGATATCCCTCGCCCATCTCATGCAGATTTTACAGCTCGTATACGCTACGGCGACAAGGTAGATATGCGCGGTGGCGGCCATTTTTCAGCGCGCCTTACAGCTCCGCTTTGCGTAGCTGGTGGCATCGCTCTACAACTATTACGTGAAAAAGGCATTGAAATCCACGGCCATTTAAAACAAGTGGGAACGATTCAAGATGCTCCTATCAACATGGTTCACCCAGATATGAAAGCATTAGCTAGCATTGCTACAGAGCCAATTGCTATGGTTGATCCACAAAAACGTAACGAAGTAGAAAACCTTGTTATGAACCTCAAAAAAGATGGGGACTCTACAGGTGGTATCGTTGAAGTCGTGGCTACAGGTCTACCAATTGGCCTTGGCAACCCAAACTTTGACGGTATCGAAAACCGCTTAGCTCGCGTAATCTTTGGGGTGCCCGCCATTAAAGGCGTATCCTTTGGCGGTGGCTTCGATATGTGTGCACAACGGGTTCCGAAGTGAATGATGCTTTCACCATGGACGGCGACAAGATTACAACCACAACTAATAATAGCGGTGGTATTCAAGGTGGTATAACTAACGGCTTGCCCCTCGTTATGCAAGTGGGCATCAAACCAACACCATCCATTTATAAAGAACAACATTCTGTGTCACTTTCACAAAAAGAGGACACATTGCTCACAATCCAAGGTCGTCACGACCCATGTGTAGCGCTTCGTGCAGTACCTGTAATCGAAGCTGTTACGGCCCTTGTTATTCTTGATTTCTTAGGAGATATTGACCATGAACTTAGATGAAGTACGCGTTAAAATTAACGATATAAACGACCAAATGCTCGCCCTCTTCAAAGAGCGCATGGAACTCTCCAAGGACGTTGCGGCGGCAAAAAAAGAAATGAACAAGGCTATTTATGATGCCAAACGGGAACGTGACATTCTCGACAAAGTAACAAGAGATGCAGGTCCAGACCTTGATTTATATGCACGCCGTTTCTTCGAAGCCTTATTCAGCTTGAGCCGTACCTATCAGTCAGAACAATTATTTCACGATAACGAGTTCACGGTAAAAATGAAAAAAGCTATCGAGGAATCGCCTACCTTGCCACCACAACGTGGTAGCGTAGCTTGTGCAGGCGTCTTCGGTAGTAATGCGCAAGTGGCATGTGATAAACTATTACCACTCAGCCAAATTCACTACGTAACAGGCTTCCGTGCCGTATTTGACGCTGTGGAGTCCGGTGAATGTCAATTTGGCGTATTACCTATCGAAAACAGCTCCAATGGTTCTGTAAAAGAGGTATATGATCTCTTAGAAGATCGCAAATGCTATATCGTGCGCGGTACACGTCTTTGGATTTCTCATGACTTACTTGTAAAAAAAGGAACGAAACTAGAAGATATTCATACTATCATCTCCCATCCACAAGCCTTGGGCCAATGCAGTCACTTTCTCGACAAGTTAGAAGGCGTAGAGTTACGTTCCTTTGATAATACCGCTCGTGCTGCACAGCTCGTAGCAGCTAGTAATGATCCAGGTGTAGCCGCTATTGCAGCACCGCAATGTGCAGACTTATACAACTTGTCTCCGTTGATGCGCAACATCCAAAATAGCGATAACAACTATACGCGTTTTATCTGCATCAGCAAGGACTTCCACGTATATCCAGGAGCTAATAAAATCTCTGTAGTAACAACAGCAAGCCATGCGCCAGGTGGCCTTGGTACATTACTTACCAAGTTTGCAAACATCGGCGTAAATCTTACCAAACTCGAGTCTCGTCCGATTGTAGGCCATAACTTTGAGTTCTTATTCTACCTCGACTTAGAAGCATCCTTAGCAGATCCTAAGGTATTATCCGTTCTAGCAGAACTTCACACATCACAGGATAAGTTCCGTTTACTCGGTAATTACCCTGAAAACTAATATATTCCTCTTTACTAGCCCCCATAAGGGTATATATAGTACAATGAATATAGTTATAAAACTTCAATGGCTAATAGGTACCAGCCTATTAGCCATTCTATGTATATTGACCTAGGAGGTCCTATGAAATTTGGTTTACTTGGCCGTACGTTAGGCCATAGCTTCTCCCCTCGCATTCACAGTGCACTAGGGAATACAAATTACGAATTATTTGAGCGCGAACCGAGCCAATTGCAAGAGTTCTTCGCGGATCCAGAATTACAAGGTATCAATATCACTATCCCATACAAGGTAAACGCCCTTGAAGCTTGTGATGTAGTGGACCCTCGTGCTGAACGTATCGGTTGTGTGAATACGATGGTTCGCAAAGATGGTAAATGGCACGGCTATAATACAGACTACGATGGTTTCGTGTTTACTCTACAACATGCTGGCATTGATGTATCTGGCAAGGAATGTATTATCCTTGGCGATGGCGCTTCCTCCGCTACCGTTCACGTAGCTCTTGAAGACTTAGGAGCTAAGAACATAGTTCATCTCTCTCGTAAGACGGCACCATTCTATGGTGATGCGCCTAATTACTACGAAACAGCACAGATTATTATTAACTGCACACCTATCGGTATGTATCCTCATAATCCAGCTAACCTCATCGATATTACGCAATTCTCCAAGCTAGAAGGCGTTGTAGACCTCATCTATAATCCACGCCGTACGATTTTGCTGTTACAAGCAGAAATGATGGAAATTCCTCATTGTGATGGCTTGCCATTCCTCGTGGCTCAAGGCGTTGAGGCAGCTAATCATTTCCAAGGTGAAAGCTTTGGTACAAAGGAAATTGAGCAAATCTTACGAGATATGCGCCGTGAAAAGGAAAACATTATCCTCATCGGCATGCCTGGCGTAGGAAAAACTACAGTCGGTAAAGCGCTCGGTGAAGAAATGGGCCGTACCTGCGTTGATGTGGATCATGAGTTAGAAAAAGAAATTGGAGACATTTCCACATACATTACTGAACAAGGGGAACCTGCCTTCCGCGAAAAAGAAGCGGAAATGATTGCAAAATTCGGTACCCAAACAGGTCTTATTATTTCCACTGGCGGCGGCTGTGTAACAGTGCCCTAAAAACTTCGCACACTTACGCCAAAAACGGTCGTATCTACCAATTAACACAACCAGTAGAAAACCTATCTACCTCTGGTCGTGTTCTCTCTAGTGGTGGCATCGAACGCTTACGCGAACTAGAAGCAACGCGTACACCAATGTATGAAAGCTTTTGCTCAATGCATCGTAGAACATAATCGCAATGCACCAGAAACAGTGTCTGCTATCCTAGCAGAATTTTTGAAAGCAAACTTATTGTAAGAAGATTTACATCTGTATTTCTAGATAAAACTAAAACTCATATCTTAACTTCATAGATATAGTACTAAAAAGCAGTATTTATCCTTAAGATAAATACTGCTTTTTTATATTCTCTATGTTTTATATGTATTTGTAAAAATCCATATTTGCAATTACAATGTAATTACAACTAGAAATTCAAGAAGCTTAAACACCTTTTTTTCTATAAGAGCAATAAAATAACCAAAGTATTACAGTCACAACTTAAAGAATCATAGGAGAGATATTATGAAAACCGTAAACCTACAAGTTCGCATTAACGAAGATCTAAAACAAGAAGTTTCTAGCATATTAAAAGCACAAGGCCTATCCTATACATCCATGCTAGATGCCCTATTCCGTCAAATTATCAAAGAACGTCGCATTCCTTTTGCCATTGCATTACCAACAACATCTACAGATGAAACACCAACGCCAAGTACACTCAACAATGACGGCACCTACGAACAACCCCGAATCACATTAAAGGCATCAGATACTACTAGCTCGTACGGAACATCAACCACAAACGAGGTTGAAATATCCTTTGATAAAATTGATAAAACAGGCATACTCAATATCCGTATTAATCCTAAAGTTAAGACACTAACAACAGCTATCTTAAAAGAGATGGGATTAACTATATCACAAACTGTTACACTTGTATCAAAACAAATACAATTCACTAACGATATTCCTTCCACTATCCATCGCCCAGAATGGATTGATGCTATAAATGATGATTTATGGACTAAAGAAGATTTAAGCACAAGAATAGAGATAGGACTTAATCAAGCAAAAAAGGGAATTGGCGAACCTGCTGAAAAAGTCTTTAATGAGCTCCTTAAGGATTTATAAGTTCGGAGGTTAAAATGGGATATACAATAATTTTGACCCCTACAGCTAAATCTGACATGGTAAGTCTCAAACTTTCATTAGAGCAGCGACTTACAGCAAAAACCGTCATCAAAAAAGAATTAGAATCAATCTATAAAAAAATATCTTCACTAACGACCTTTCCGGAACGATACCCTATTATAAATAGTGAGACAAAAATACAGAAAAATTATCACACAAAAAGTATCTCATTCTATATAAAGTTATAGGTAATTACATCTATATTTTTCTATATTCGACCATCTCAAAAATGAATATATTACAGGAGACTACAAAGACATATAAAAAAAGTCGGCTCGAGCCGACTTTTTTTAATGTACTTTATGCGTTTATGTTGTTGTTCATCAAATACACCATCTACATCAAGAGTATCTAAGATACGTTTTAGTTCATGTACATCGATTTGACCTGGTGCCGATGCTTTGCCCGCTGAAGCAAAGGTCATAGCATTGCCAAACAAAGCTCCTGAAGCACGTGTAATAGCCCCCAATGGCCCCATGGCCATCGTAATGATTGGGTCTGATGGATATATGGATTTCACCCTCAGCCGTCGCTTCAAGAAGTGTTAATACATCACCTGTTGTATGAGGCATAACGGCTATCTTTGGCACATCCGCTAAAAATCCTTTCATTTGAATGAGTCGATTTACAATAACATCTCTACTTGGTGTACCATTAAAATCATGATTGCTCATGACGATTGTTACACCATGAACCTTGGCGAATTCTATGGTTTTGACCATTCTATCTTGATCAAAGAATAACTCAATATCAATAGCATCTACCAAGCCCGTTGGGATAAGGCGCTCTAACATTGTAAAGTAATCTTGTGAGGAGATAGATTTCTCGCCCCCCTCACCCTTCGTGCGCCATGTAAACAGCAGTCCACGACCTTTTAATTGAGGTTTCATGAGCATCAATAGTTCAATAATAGCATCAATGGAATGAGCTCGTTCGTAATAGTCAATGCGTAGCTCCACCACATCACAAGGGTGTATTGCATGCCACCGCAGTAGCATCTAGAATTTCTTTTACCGTTGTGCCCACAATAGGCACGCATATCTTTGTACCCTTTTCTCCAAGTACAGTTTGACCGATACGGACCATAACAACTCCTTTGCATCCCATACAAAACAAATGATTCACTTAATACGATCTATGACTCATCATAGTGCTATTCATGTTTTTTAGATAATTTTCTAGACTGAAAGCCCATATATAACAATAACAATCCAGTAATACTGAATACGTAGGATATGCCCACATAGGTCGATACAATACTAGCAAATACAGGACCTACCATAGAACCAAATTGTTGAGCTGTCGTCGTCATACCAAACATACGACCTCTAAAGCTTGGATCTGTATTAAGGGTTACTGCTGCACTCAAGGATGGGTTAATCCCTACAATGCATGAACCAATTAGAACCTGTAAAACACCAAACCACCATATACCCACTGGTAAGCTTTGCAGCAATAGAACGATACCACTACCCATCATACAGTAGGAAATGGTCTTAAAATAACCACGACGTTCACCAAGGCGAACCCATAGATTAGTCGTTAAGGAGCCTGCTAAACCGCCGATACTTAGGATAGTACCTGAAATAATGGCGGCCCCTTCCATGGTGCCTTGCATATCACCCACATAAAGGGCTAAGATAGGCTGTAGCATCATGATGACACATTGCATAAAGAAGAAAATCCCAAGCAACCGTACTAGTACAGGTTGTTGTTGAACGGCCTTAAAGTCTTCGCGTAAAGATGTAGATTTAGTAGGTTGAGCCGGCTGTTCTTTTCCATCAGTACCTACAGCATGTAATTTTGGTTCTTTTACAAAGAACAATACAGCCAATGTCGCAATAAGTACAGCAACACCAGATACATAGAATACAGGACGCATCCCTACTACACTTTCAACAGCACCACCTAAAAATGGACCGATGACATTCCCCAAGATAAGTCCCGTCTGGAAGATACCTAAAGCTCGACCAACCTGTTTCTCATCGACACTGAGGGATACCATAGTCATTGCCGCGGGATAGAACCCATTGGCAAATCCAACGAGGGCCCGCCCCATGAGTAGTTGATATTGGTCTGTAACTAAACCAATTAATACATAACAGACAGCAATACCAAAGCCAGCGCGCAAGGCCATCCGTTTTTTCCCTTTATTATCGGCGATTTTCCCCCAAATCGGAGCCATAATGCCCGCAATGAGGAATGTAATCCCAAAAACAAGACCCGACCAAAGGGCTACATCGGCTTTTGGGACACCTAATTCCAAGAGATATATAGGCAAAAAAGGAATAATCATGGTGTAACATATAGCTAATACAGTCATGGCAGCCGTAATAATCCATACATTTCGCATGCCACCACGAGTATCATCTGCGATTGTACTCATCTTTCGCCTTCTTTCCACATATAAAAGTGTATAAAAATATGCTTTTACAAAATTATATAAAGAAGAGTCGCATATAAAACGCGACTCTCTCAATTATTCCACTGGAAACTTGTGATCCATTACATCTTGCAAGGAAACGCGCTCCATTACATGGCGAAACTCATCTTGTAAATACTGCCATAAAGGAGCAGTCAAACAATCATTAAACATAGGACATGGCTCTACATCATCCTCTAAACAGGACACAAGAGCAATAGAGTCCTCTGCAGCATATAAAATTTCATATACATTATATTCAGCAGGATCTTTAACCAAGCGATATCCACCGTATTTACCACGGCCACTTTTAACGAGGCCCGCAGAGGACAAGCGAGATACAATTCCTTCTAAGTATTTATCTGAAAACCCTTGGCGTTCTGCGATTTCACGGATAGGCACATTTTTTTCCGTCCCGTGTTCTGCAATATCCGCTAGGATTCGCAAGGCATACCGCCCTTTTGTAGATATTTTCATAAGTTAACCTCTAAGTCATTCACAATATATGTATAGTATAACATAAATTCATACAAAAAATGGTGGGAAATATGATACACTATAGGTATATCGAAATATTTTTATTTGATATGATTTATAATTTCATACAGGGAGGATTTATCTAATGTTAGATAAACTATTTAAACTCAATGAACGAGGTACCTCCGTTAAAACCGAGATTTTAGCGGGTATTACCACGTTTATCACGATGGCGTACATCCTATTTTTGGCGCCAAACATCTTGAGTCTTGCTGGCATGGACAAAGATGCCGTCCTCATCGCTACGGCTTTAGGTGGTGGCCTCGTAACGATTGCTATGGGTTTATTTGTTAACTATCCAATCGCACTGGCTCCAGGGGTTGGCCTCTTAGCCTTTTATTCCTTTACCGTAGTTCTCGGTATGGGTGTATCATGGCAAACGGCACTAGGTGCGGTGTTCATTTCCGGTCTCGTATTCCTCGTCTTAACGCTGACATCGATACGACAAATGATTGTTGTAGGTATACCGGCTTCTATGAAAGTCGCTATTACCGTTGGTATTGGGCTATTTATCTCCATTATCGGTTTAAAACTATCCGGTTTGATGGCGATTTCCATCAGTTTATCTCCTAACACCTTAGGCCAAGTTGTACAAACACATGGCAATCTAGTCCCTCCAGCATCCGAAGCATTGTTAACACTAGGTAACTTGCACAGTGGCGAAACATTGTTAGCCCTATTCAGCCTCATCTTTACCGCTCTATTTGATGGCTCGTAAGATTCAAGGTTCACTCTTGATTGGTGTGTTGGTAACAACAATTGTGTCCTATGTAACGGGACTATCTACAATGCCTGAGAACTTCACAGTATTGGCAGTGCCTGACTTCTCAAAAGCCGCATTTCTTCAATTAGATATTCCTAGTGCGATCCACATGGGCTTGATTACGATTATCTTCTCCTTCACCTTCGTAGAATTGTTCGACTCTATGGGTACTTTAATCGGTACTGCTACAGAGGCGAAAATTGCGGATCCTAAGTCTGGTAAATTCCCAGGTCTTGGTAAAGCGATGACTGTTGACGCTATCGGCGTTAGTGCTGGCGCATTACTCGGTACATCTACGATTACTGCGTTTGTTGAAAGTGCAGCAGGTGTAGGTGCTGGTGGCCGTACAGGCTTAACAGCTGTCACAACAGGCGTATTATTCCTAATCTGCTTATTCTTGGCTCCATTGGTATCCTTGGTACCAAATGCAGCCACATCTCCTGTTCTTATCATCGTTGGTGCCCTTATGTTAGGTGCTATCCGCAATATCGACTTCGATGATTGGACAGAAGGATTTCCTGCATTCCTCGTTATCGTATTGATGCCGTTCACATACAGCATCGCTAACGGTATCTCTGCAGGTCTTATTGCATACCCTCTACTCAAAATCATTGCAGGTCGTGCAAAAGAAGTTAACTGGATTATGTACGTATTAGCGGTACTCGTTATCATCCGTTACGTATTCTTCTAATTAATAGCTAAAAGAACCTATCTCCAAAGATATTAGTCATTGAACCGACCCCTTAATGTTAGACCAAAAATCTTAACGTTAAGGCGGTTGGTTCACTTTAATATCTAATGGATAGGTTCTTTTTTTAGTGCTATTTAGTATTAACGAATTGTTTTTACACCAATTAAGTCTGTACGACTTGGATCGATATCTTTTAATGGCACTACATGATTTCTATAAAAGTCTGCTTCAGATGCTTTCACAGGCACTTGGAAGAATAAGAAATACGCCATATTATCCTTGTACCACGTAACACTGCGTACTAAGCCCTTATCTACATCCCCTGTATAGTGAACCTCCCCTATTGAGTGGAGTCGCTCCACTGTACGTCATGGTACTCCATTGGGATATATTCTTCAGGCCATACAGTATCCATAGAGTAGCTCATGCGGAAGACCATAGTATGATTTACCCAACGACCGCTGCGCTCTTGATACTCTTCACCTTGCTTCCAATATACCGTTTCTAATACATCATTGTCATAAAAATGTGTAGCATAGTATGTATAGCCAAACGGTAAATAACTTGGTACAGATACGTCATAGGACATCTTATGAGATGCATTAATTACACCACTAGGTAAACCGATGGATTTTCTCGTAAGTATAGGCCACACAGAATTCGTATGTGTACGCAATGGTAACCCAATCGTTTCATAAGGAGGCCAATCCGGGTCATCATTTTGTTTAACCTTTTTCGCATCGTTTTCTTCAACATTTTGCTTATCATTGCGGTCACCACGTAGTCGAGTATCATCAGCAGCTACGTTACTCACAGGACCTACAGAGTCTACAATTTTGCTTACAAAGCTTTGGTTTCTTGAAGAAGCAAAGTAGAGCATATACACTTTGTGATCTTTTTCCCAATAAGCAATTTGAATAGCGTCTTTACTATAACCTAACGTATGTACAGAAATCCCATTAGGGGTAGTAAAGCTAACTGCATCCTTAGCATTGTATTTTGTCTTTTCCAATATAGGATTTACTACTGTATCGATAGCCCAACCCATGCGATATACAATATCTGTATTAGAGAAGGTTAGCTTCGGACCATATTCTCCATCACGACCCGTTTCCGTATATACAATTTCTAATACGTCATGGTCCTTAGCCTTTACATCACGTACTGCATAGTCTTTAGGCATATAAGATGGAACTTGTATAGGATAGCCAAATTCCTGCGCGGTACTCTCAATATTAGTTTCAACTAAATCATAATCATCAACTTGATCATACCAACGATAACGATCAGAGAGCTTTTTATTATCTATATCTACATCTCGTTCAACAGGAACCGTATTGCCATTTTTATCTATTAACGGGTATGTAGCACTAACTGGCTGCACCCCAAAGGTACTTACTGCCGTAGCCATCGCGGCACATAAAACAGCAGATGTTATTATTTTCTTCATATTCTCTCCTCTTCGAGCGGTTACACACATTTCGCTTTATTCCAAATAAATTGCTACGTGAACTATCTATTTTTTTACAGGCCCCACATGTTCCTTATAGAATTCAGCATCAACTGATTTCACAGCTTCTAAGAACAATAAGGAGTATGCCATACCGTCCTTTGTCCACGTAATGCTACGGATTAGTTGTGCTGCTGGATCACCAGTGTAAAAGACTTCCCCAGATTCACCTTGTTCAGACCATTCAAAATCCTTATACTCAGTAGGAACATACGGTACATCTTTTACATCTTCCACTGAATAGCCCATTCTATAAACGAAAATACTACCAGAGTTTCTCTTCCCAACTCGATATGTTTGGGAATTTTTTATAAAATATACAACCTCTAATACATCATTTTTGTCTTGCCGCACTGTATAGATTTCATAACCATAAGGGATATAACTAGGTGCCTCAGCCTCATATGGAAGCTTCTTTGCTGCCTCTAATAGCTTTCCGTTAAAAGTATGCGCCTTTTTTGTATTCTCTATAGGCCAATCATGAAAGTGCCACTGTAAACTATCAGTTCTAGGCTCTACATTTTTAAAGTTATGTCCGAGCTTAAGTGTTTTAGTGGATCCAGCCTGATCTGTAGTATCAGGAGTATCTACCATTTCTGCTGTAGCCATTCCTACAAATAATAACCCAGCAGCAATAACAGCTAAAATGCTCTTATACATTGTTTTCCTCATATTCTCTCCTATTACAAAAATTTATAATATACTCCTCACATATAATGATATATTTTCTTATTTATATCAAAATCAAGCTACCGTTTCTGTAGCTCTAGCTACTTCATAAAACTTTTATCTTTCCTTTTGTGAAAGCATCGTCACAACAAAATAATGTATCTAATACTTATGTTCGATATAAAAAATCCTATTGAACGCTATATCATAATAGAGTTCAATAGGATTGTTGTATCATTATTTAGTTAAGGGAGGCATAATAGCATCTTGTTCAAGTTGTCTTCGTCTTTTGGCCGTATAGTCGACAATTTTAATTTGAACTACGCCCACAGAGTTTACCATGGATTCTGTAAAAGTAAACTCACGACCTGTCTGATGTTTCATCAATACTTGTAAGCCATGAGATTTTTCATCAATAGACTCTAAATAGGTAGCCTCTCCACGACCCATTACACTAGAGTATACCGAGCTATATTTACATGGTATATCTCCACCTGAAACGAGGGCTTCATCGCTACCATCAATTTCAATAAATACATGGGGATTCGCTTGAATCAAACTAAACTTTTTCCCCTCATAATGGCCATGTACATAGATATAAAGTACCTCATCTATAAATTCATATCCAAAATGTAAGGGCACCACGTAAGGGTAATCACCATCCATCAGACCTAGGTGAATGATACGAGTGCTATTTAAAATGCCCTTAATTTCTTCTATATCTGTAACTCTTCTGTCTTGTCGTCTCATAATAACCTCCACGACTTTACGTAAAAGATAATCTATCAATTATTATAGCAAATTATGAAAACCTTTTAACGTATAGTATGCTTTTAAAAGTATGAATACGCTTTCTTTTATTCGTATGTTAATAATACTATTTACATGATGTGTCTACTGTAAAAATACATTTGACTTTTTATAATAGATACTGTATTATAAGAAAATAGTTTTATATATTCTATAGATTATGAAAGTTATGGTCATCCATGGCTTTTTGTATTTATAGGTAGTTTGTAGAAAAGAGGTCTTTACTATGTCTGATACGAATCAGTTAGAGCGGGGCCTTAAGAATCGCCACGTACAATTGCTCGCCATCGGCGGTGCCATTGGTACAGGCTTATTCTTAGGTTCCGGTCGGGCCATCCATTTGGCAGGTCCATCCATTCTTTTTGCTTATCTCATTACTGGTCTTATATGTTTCTTTGTAATGAGAGCGTTAGGGGAATTATTATTATCTAATCTTAATCATCATTCCTTTATCGATTTTGTAGAGGATTATCTAGGTGATCGCGCTGCGTTCATCACAGGGTGGACATATTGGTTCTGTTGGCTATCACTAGCCATGGCCGATTTAACGGCCGTCGGACTGTATATGCAATACTGGATACCATGGCTCCCTCAATGGGTACCAGCCCTCGTCGTCTTAATAGCTCTATTACTCATGAACTTAACAGCCGTAAAGCACTTTGGTGAAATGGAATTCTGGTTTGCCATGATCAAGGTTATTGCCATTGTGTCCCTTATCATCATCGGCTTAATCATGATTTTCTCTGGATTTAGTACCGATGCTGGTGTTGCTGCCGCCTTTAGTAATTTATGGAATTACGGCGGATGGTTCCCGAATGGAACGATGGGCTTTATCTTATCCTTCCAAATGGTTGTATTTGCATTCACCGGCATTGAACTTGTAGGTTTGACAGCAGGTGAAACTGAAAATCCTGAAAAGGTTATTCCAATGGCCATCAATAATATTCCTTTGCGTATTATTTTGTTCTATATTGGTTCCTTGGCCATTATCATGAGTATTTACCCATGGACAGCCGTTAACCCTGCAGCCAGCCCATTTGTGGCCGTATTTACAGCGGTTGGTATTACCGCAGCAGCAGGTATCGTCAACTTTGTTGTGCTTACCTCTGCCGCATCAGCTACAAACTCTGGTATTTTTAGTACAGGTCGTATGATCTATGCCCTTGCAAAACGCGGTCACGCACCTAAATCAATGCGTCGCTTAACACATAGTAGCGTGCCATATCAAGCGACTATTTTCTCTGCCGCCGTACTACTTATTACAGTTGTACTTAACTATGTCATGCCAGAAGCAGTCTTCGTTATGATTACATCTATCTCTACATTCTGCTTCATTTTCATCTGGGCTATCATGGTTATTTGCCATTTAAAATATCGCAAAAAAAATTCTGAATTAGCGGCAAAATCTAAATTTAAAATGCCTCTATATCCAGTGATGAACTATTTAATTCTTGCGTTCTTTGCGTTCATCCTCATTATCTTGGCCTTGAATGATGACACAAGAGTTGCCTTATTCTTCACACCAGTTTGGTTCATTATCTTGTGGGCCTTCTACTCCATGCTCAATACAGGGGACGAAGATACACTTGAAGAAGAACTATTAGACCTAGCAGGTGCTAAAAAAAGCAAGCTAAAAAAACAAACAACAGATGATCACGATGATTATGTAATTTAATACAAAGCCCCTACCTCACCGAGGTAGGGGCTTTCCTATATCAAACTATTTCAAATTTGGGAAATTAATTTGTTCATAATTTTGTTGATAGATTGAACTATCTCCTATATTTTCATCGTAATTCATGATGGTTCGAATCCGACGACCTTGACTGGTAACGATAATATCTATAGAAGAAGGAATTTCCTGATTCGTTTGTTGTAGATACATATACAAATCCTGTAACGCCTGAGCCTGACGTAATGCTTCTGTTCTATATTTTCCCTTAGATAAACCAGTATTTTTAATAGTTTGACCACTATATACTTGGCCCATCGTATCCGTATAGTAGAAACGAACTGTATTGTCAGATGGTACAGCCTTAATATAGATGGTTTTCCAATTCTTTTTAATCATTGATCTAGTGGATACGGCCACATTATTCACTAATGATTGTGTTTGTTTATTGATTTCTTGTGTAGTACCATTTCCTACCGAGATTTCATCATTCTTCGGCATGTGCAACATAGTCATGGTTGGATCTGGTTTAACTGATTTAGCATCTACAGATTGCACGCCACAGATACTAACTGCAGTCATAATTGCTAATGTGGATAATACCAATTTATTCATAGTTCTCTCCATACTATATATAATATATGACTAACTATATTTTATACAATTCATTATAGGCATAAATAATGTATTTATCAAGTGACAATCCAGCCCCATAAAAATAACCGATATGTTCCTCATACAAGGATACATATCGGTTATTCTTTATATAAAACTAATTACTAAAATCCGTATCCACAATAGCAAATTGTGTATAATCTGGATAACGGTTATGAAGTTCCGCCTTAATCTTTTCTAATGTACCATGTGGATCTTCTTCATCAAAGTTAAAGATAATATCATAATAGATAATCTTTTTATCTTCTCGTACGTAGAAGGCATGTACTTGTACTACATTAGTATATAAACTTACAACTTGATCAAGCGCTTTTTTGATTTCAAGAACTTCTACGCTTGGTTGATTTTCTGCGTATACGCCGACAGTCATATTAATGCCAAACTTTTTATAAAGATGAACAGCAATGCCTTTAGTTAAAGGATGAACCTCGCCCACTGTCATCGTATCTGGCAACGAAATATGAACAGAACCAATCACTTCACCTGGTCCATAGCTATTTAGCACTAAGTCATATACACCGCCTACATTTGGATGTTGTGCGATAGTTTCTTTGATGTTTCGGATAAGATCATCATCGGCGCGAATACCAAGCAAATGATTATACATATCCCGCAAGATCTCATAGGCTGCTTTCAAAATTAATAGCGAAATTAAAGCCCCTACATAGCCTTGAATATCTACATTAAAGAAATATACAAGTCCAGCAGACACCAATGTAGCAAAGGTAATCACCGCATCAAAAAGAGCATCAATACCAGACGCTACAAGGGCATCCGATTTGTATTTCTCACCTTGAGATTTAATGTATCGCCCCATCACAACCTTTACGATAATGGCCACCGCGATGATGGCAAGGCTTGGAATATCAAATGTGGATACCTCTGGATGAAGAATTTTATCTATCGGTTGTAAGAGAACAATACTGCTCCGAGAATGATAAAAGCACCGTAGCCATGGTGGTCATATATTCTATACAGCCATGTCAAATGGATGTCCTTATCAGCCTTTGCAACTAGTTTTGTACCGGCAATTGTCAACACCGAGGAAAGAACGTCTGTTAAGTTGTTTACCGCATCAAGGATTATGGCAATGGAATTCGATGCCAAGCCTATTATCATTTTAAAAATGACAAGCACTACATTTCCTATAATGCCCTTGATACTAGCAGGCGTAATACCGGTCCGTTCTTACTATTTTCTTGTAAATCTTACTATTACACCTCTTACATACTATATGTACTATATTAACTGACTATATGTGTACGTTTATTTGTATTATAGCTTATGGATTATCATTTGTCACTATATTTTTTCATTATATTTCATAGAAATCATTAGTTTTATGAACTTTCAATCATTCTCATTTCTCAATTAAAACTTTTATGTGTTTTGAAATTATTCAACTACTTAATCCTATTCTAGTTAAGCTTGAATTGGTTATACGCTCTCCAGAACATATGTGTAAAACAACTTTCATTGCCCGTAGTGCAAATGGTTCTCCCAATAAAATTTGCCCATACAATGTATCCCCCTACCAAGGACAGCCTATGGCTAAAGGCCACACAGTTTGATGTGTTTTACCTGTATGACAGACCTTGCTGCAAGGGCTGATTGCTAAGTTGTACAGGTGTCACAATTCCCGCCTGTTTATCCACAGTATTTAATATACTGTCCACATTTTCACAGGGCTGTATCCACAGTATTTTTGTAGGTTATGCACAGAGTTATCCTAACTTCCATTCGGATATCGGTGTAAAACGGTAAAATCAGTCCGTGTTTCTTTCCCCTTAGAATTTACTTCGTAATGAATACTATCAATACTTCTATCCATAGGAAGCACCAACGAATCCGAATCTGATTCGACAAGGCCTTCAACGATTGCCATGTACCATTTCTCAAAGGTATTATCATCCATTTGCTGTTGATATAAACTTTGGGCTAGACCGCTTTTGGCAATTACAATACAGCCTGTTGTATCGCGGTCAAGACGGTTCAAAAAACGTACTTTTCGCTTAATACCATGTTCCATAAAATAATGGGTAATGCCATTAGCAAGTGATACTTGATCCTTTGAATTGACCGTAACACCGGCAGGCTTATCCACAATGAGCAAATCGTCATCTTCATAGAGAATATGTAAATCCATTGCAATTGGCTCATAATCAATCTTCTCTTTGGCCATAGCTATCCAAATTACATCATCTACAGCAACCTCTGTATGAGGTGTTGCTTTGTGACCATTTACATGGATTAATTTCTCATCAAATAACTTTACCATCGCTTTTCTTGGATATTTAGTATCTAACAGTTGCCCTAATGTTATAGCATCTGTAGTTGCATGTTGTATGGATTCTATATCCTGGGTAGTAACTGGCCAAATAATATCATCTGGTCTATGCGTTTTTCGTGCCATTACATACTCCTTTCTACGAGTTTTACATCCCTTGGCATATAATCAAGGAATGCACTTGGCGCTGTGCCTTGGCCTCGTTGTGATTCATTGGTATAGGTAATAACCAGCTTCTGTTTTGGTCGCGTAATGGCCACATAGAACAAGCGTTTTTCTTCATCCTCATTGCCCTCGCGTAAGGACATAAAACTAGGGAAGGTCCCTTGATTCATACCCGCCAAAAATACATGGTCAAACTCACTCCCCTTTGCTTGATGAACCGTAATAATCGGTATCTTAGATTGTTTACTCATCTGTTGTGGCTCACCAGCCGTCAAGGCAGCTAATTGCAAAATATGATTAAGACGAGCTAATCCCGTTGTACCTTCATATTCCTTATCTAATGATTCCATAATACGATACAAATCTCGTATATGTTCAACCTTGGCCATTTCTCCATGACTCTTATAATAGTCTAGTACGCCCATTTGATTCATAATATAGGCCAATAATTCCGTAGGATTATCGGTATGCATCTTTCTGCGCAAGGTTGCCATTTGAGACGCAATCGTTGTGAAAGCCGCCCTTATATTGATTAATGGCTACCATACGATCCGTCGTTGTGGGCACAATATTTTCACGGACTGCGTAGATTAATAATTGGCCCGTAGCGATAATATCATCCATCGCATTATGGGTAGGCGTATGATTGATAGGAAAATATTTTGATAAAAATCCTAACTTATGATTTTCCAGTGTTGGATAGAACCGTCTAAAGATATCTAATGTATCATATACGGCCTTAAATTGAGGCTCGCCTAAATTATGGCGCGCTAATTCATGGCTCAAAATGCTAATGTCATAATTTACATTATGACCTACAATGATACGATTGTTAGAAAATTCTTTGAAAGCCTCCAATACGACCTTTGGACTTTCACCATGCTCTGCTAAATATGTATCCGAAAAGCCATGAACAAGTTGGGATGTGCCCACCGATTTACCAGGATTAATAAACCGTTCAAACCGTTCTATTTCATTGCCATCTTTATCAATGCGCATCGCCGCAATTTGTATAATTCTATCTTGTGTCGTATCCGTACCAGTGCTTTCTACATCGTATACCACCACTTCACCCACCTCAAGACCAGCTACCAATTTGGCATATGGCTCAGCTTCAAAAATGGGCATATCCATAAAATCCGTCAATTTTAGCCCTACACTACGATTTTTGGACTTTCAATATCGCGAATACGCGCGTCGCCAATGCCCGATACATAGCGTTTAATAATGCGTTTCGCACTGACCGCATCATTAGGATTCATCAAGAGCTTAAAGTACGCCATGATATCCTTGATTTCCTGACGGCGGAAGAATTTATATTCATCAATAATCATAAACGGACGACGTTCCGATTCTGGCTTATCTTGATTATATCGTTCAAACTGTTCACTTAAACGCTGTGCCTTGCGATTATCGCGAACCAACACACCAATAGATGCATCCTTTGGAAGCGCACAAATACGGTCATAAATAAATTTTGATTCCGTATATTCATTACGACAACCTTTCACGAGGATAGGTGCCCCATCACTAGCACTGTTAGCCTCTGGCATTTCATCGTACACAGTTCCAACGAGTTGAGGAAACATGTTCTGCAATGTTTTGAAAGCCATCGTGAACAAAGTACGGTTGGAGCGATAGTTTTTATAGAATATGATTTTTAGAGGATTAAAATCACGGGTAAATGCCTCTAATAAACGGAACGGATCTGAGCCTCGCCATTCGTAGATAGTTTGGAAATAGTCGCCACATAAAAGAACGTGATTCCCTTCCCATAACATTTCCATAACCTTATATTCTAAAGAGCCTGTATCCTGCATTTCATCAACGGAAATATATTGATAGCGACTGCGCCAGCGTTCTCGAATATCTGGATTCTGAAATAATCGGTGAACACCACAGATTAAATCAGTAAAATCTACGCCGTGAACCGATTGTAAACTTTCATCATAATGGGTAATCCATTCATGACCATGAGCCCAAAAGTCCGACAAGTCCTCAGTAGCAAGCGTATTGTAATTGTAAAATAATTTCTCTATTTGCTTAGATTGCTCCTGCTCTAAACGTTGTATCGTTCGTTTGTAATCATCTATCATCGATTCAGAATAGAATCCATACACAGAGCGATATTCCTTCACCATGCTTATAAGGCTAGCAAAGTTCATGTCCCTCATATTTCTTGGTTTATACGGCAAATATAGTTCTTTACAATCCTCTTCATCAAATATGGTCACATCTGTATAAAGCGACTCATCTCGTTTGCCCTCTTGTTGAAGAACGTAAAAACAAAAGCTGTGGAACGTACTAATCTCCACAGCCTTTGCAGGTTGGCCAACGAGGGATTCGATGCGCGACTTCATCTCTTGTGCCGCCTTATTGGTAAAGGTCATGCACAAAATCTGATGAGCCTCGCAGCGGCCACTTTCAATAATGTGAGCCACTCGATAAGCCAGTGTATTCGTTTTTCCCGTCCCAGCGGACGCCAACAAGAGGATATTTCTATCTAGTTCATCGATGACGCGTTGTTGTTCGCTATTGATAACCATGATATCCTCTCCTTATATTATAAGCCGTAGTATAGAGCGGCCAATGCCATCGGAATGGGGCCAAATAATACGGTTAAAGCCCACACACCAAAGCCAATATCCATGGGTATATGTAACACATAGATACATACCATGTATGTCACAATGCCTAGTGCAACATTGATGGCCACCTTTTTAATGGTGAAAAAAGCCAATTTCAATGCAATGACTATGACAAATACAGATATAATTGCCTCAGTCATAGGCGCTGCCAATAATGGCGCGAGTAATACGTTCATATTATCCTTTCATCTCCTGGCGGTTTACAACGGCACCGCCCAAGGTCAATTCATCGGCATATTCGATATCTCCACCTACAGGAACACCGCGTGCAATACGCGTTACCTTGATGCCCGTTGGTGCTAATAGGCGAGCCAAATATAAGGCCGTCGCCTCCCCTTCTACATCAGGGTCCGTTGCGAGGATTACCTCTTGTACGACGCCGTCGCGTAAACGAGCAATCAACTCTTTAACGCGAATATCTTCAGCACCGATGCCCTCTAAAGGTGACAAAGCGCCTTCTAGCACATGGTAGAGCCCCTTATAATCACCACTGCGTTCAATGGCGATTACATCACGAGACGTTTCAACCACCATAATCGTGGTTTGATCCCGATTAGGATTAGAGCAAAATTCACAAGGGTCCTGTGCAGATAGATTAAAACAGATAGAACAATGGCGGGTTGCCCCTTTGGCCTCAACAATGGTATTGACCAATCGGTCCACCTCTTCTTGGGGCATTTCCACAAGATGGTATGCCAAGCGCCGGGCAGATTTAGAGCCAATGCCTGGCAATCTGCGCAACTGTTCTACGAGCCGTTCTAATGCGTTTGTCATTTAGAATAAACCTGTTGGCAAGTTAAGACCACCTGTTACCTTGCCCATTTCTTGAGACAATAGGTCATCTACTTTTTTGCTTGCTTCATTAACAGCAGCCATTACCAAATCTTCAAGCATTTCCACATCTTCAGGATCAACTGCAGAAGGGTTCAATTTCAAAGATTCAATCATCTTTTCACCATTCATAACAACGGTAACAGCACCGCCACCTACGGATGCTTCTACTGTACGAGTTTTTAACTCCTCTTGCATCTTTTTCATATCAGCTTGCATTTTTTGAACTTTTTTCATCATGCCTGCCATATTGCCCATACCTTTACCGAACATTGTATTTCCTCCTTATAGGACTGTGAAAGTCCCTGTACAATAAATTAACTATATACTAAAAAATATAATTTACTCTTCTATGACCTCTACATATATGTCATGGTCTTCTGAGAGTTTCTCTAATGTTTTAGCCAACAGTGGGTTTTGTTGTTCTTCAACGCCCATGTGTTCAGGGTCCCACTGGTATTCACGCTTTGGGACGGCTTCTACCTCCACAGTGGCACCGCTATCCATAGGCCGATGGATAACTTCACCATCATCGGTCATTACCTGTGTTCCATCTAAACTCATAACGGGTATACCGCCATCATCATGAGTCGTCGTTTTCTTAGCTGATGAATCCTCATCGCCCTTACTGCTTGGTGGTTTTATACCTCTTGCTTTAAGAGCAGCTAACGCAGCCTCTCTAGCATTATTACGAGCTTCGGAGCTGATAGGCTCTGGCGGTTTTACATCACCAGATACATCTTGGGTTTCAGATTGTATAGTAGCTCTAGATTCCTCTTCAGTATCCTGAGTCGCTATAGGCGTAGAGGATACTGTCTCATCATTATCAAGTAAGTCTGCTTCTACCGGTGGTGGCGGAGCCTCAACAACTGGTGTGGGCTGTGCCTTCTTAGGTTGTACAGCTCGATTAGACCGTGCTCCACTAGCCATCATATATTCTTTATAGACATCTGTCTCTATATCAACAATCTCTAAAGACACGGAATAGCCCAACGCATATTGGAACGCTAATGCAATTTCCTTGCGATTTGCTTCATTAGTAGCCAAGGTAAGGGATATCCCCTTTTTAAAAGCTACTACTGCTTTTTCACGATCTACATAAATAACTTGGCCTTGACCAATAATATTATATGCTAATCCCTTATCGCTGTCCTTTAGATATTTTATCACAGTAGTCTGAATGGTTCTATATTCTCCGGCATCCACCATGGTTTCACCGATAACAGCGACTTGGCTAATACCTGTATTCTTCTGACGTCCCGTATGTCTCGTCGTTCGAGACGTGCTAGTCTTAGGTGGTACTGCACCGAAATTCTTCATCGGTGGTGGGGTCATACCAACACCCTGCATAGGCGGTGGCATAGTTCCCGTAATTGGTGGCGGTGTCAAACCTGTAGCAGCCGTTTGATTACTACCGCTAGGTTTCGATTCCGCTACAGTAGGTGCAGGCTTATAATTTGTTGGCACCTCATGAATCGTAACAGATTCGTATTCCTCCATAGGTGGTGGAATAAAGTCATCATCTACCACATTAGACCTTGATACATTAGGGGTAGACACAAAATTAATAGATGGCGCCGCCATCGGTGGGCCTTGTTGTTCCAATTTGGCTAATCGGTTAAGAAGCCCTTCGCGAGATTCTCGCTCTGAATGTTCCAAGGCGGATAAGCGTTCTTCTACATCATCATTCGCTTTTGAAATACCAGCACATAATACGAGTAATCCCATTTCAATAACGGTCCGTGGGTTATCTACCTGCTTTGCATCGCTCATGATGGATTGTAACTGTTTGATATATTGATTAATGGTACCAAACTCGATAGCCTGTGCTTGTTCTAAGAATTCAGTGCGGAACGAATCATATACCTTTAATTCCTCAGCATCGGGAGCAACCTTAGCGATCAATAAAGCCCGTAAGTGTTGCGTAAGGGCCTCCATGATTTGAGCCCCATCACGACCTTCACTGAGTGCATTTTGAATATATTTCAATACGGCTGGGCCATCTCCATTATGCAAGGCAGCTAGGAATTTGATAATCCAGTCCTTGCTAACGAGACCAATGAGTTCCTCTACCACAGCAGGTGTAATCTCGTCGCTAGCCATGCCCACACATTGATCTAGAATACTTAACGCATCGCGCAAGCCCCCATCCGCATGAACCGCGATAAGACGTGCTGCATTATCCTCTAAGGCAAAGCCTTCTTTATCTGCAACATATTGTAACCGCTGTGCAATATCATCAGATGTGATACGTCTAAATGTATATCGTTGGCAACGAGATACGATGGTAACAGGCAATTTTTCAATCTCAGTGGTCGCAAAGATGAACATGACGTGGTCTGGTGGTTCCTCTATCGTCTTTAATAGGGCATTCCAGGCTTCATTGGTAAGCATATGGGCTTCGTCGATGATGAATACCTTTTTACGCCCCTCTACAGGCATAAATTTTACACTTTCACGAAGAGCACGAATCTCATCGATACCACGATTTGATGCGGCATCAATTTCAAGGACGTCCATAGATTGACCACTCAAAATCGATTTACATACGCTACATTCATTACAAGGATGGTCGGTAGGGCCATGTTCACAATTAATGGCACGTGCAAAAATCTTAGCCATACTTGTCTTACCAGTCCCGCGCGGGCCGGCAAATAGATACGCATGAGCCACCTTATCCTCGCGAATAGCGCGCATCAACGTATCTGATACCTGATGTTGCCCAACCACATCGGTAAACGTCTGCGGACGATACTTACGATATAGCGCCATATATGCCATAGGAACACCCCCTTTTCCCTGTAAACAGTCCGTAATTAGCAATACTTTATTATACCATATTACACAAAAAAGAGGGCGTCCTTTCACGTCCTCTTTGCATGTAACTAATACCCGTTTTAGCTTCAATAATAGAATAAAAAAAGCGGCCCCCCAGGCCGCCTTGCAATATTCGATCACGACAGCCCCCGGGTTCCCCGTGGCACATGAAGGTTACCGCTTAGTGCTGCTACCTCTCAGTCCTGACACGATTCACAGGCCCCCATTGCACGGGCCCGAGAACTGCCATGATCCAATATTGCAATACAAATATTATACATGAAAATGCCTCTATAGTCAAAACTATAGAGGCATTCTACATTACATTCTCTCTAAGTTATATTAGATTAGAACTTATTTTGCATATTTTTCTTTAAATGCAGCCAATTGAGCTTCTTCTAAGGACAAGCCTTGTTCTTTGAATCGTTCAATAGCAGCATGCATTTCTTCGTATGCTACAGGAACAACCTTAGTAAATCTATTTGCAAAGTTATTCCAGTTTTCAAGGATATGACGGCCTTTTGTGGAATTAGTATGCAATACATGTTGTTCGACTAATTCTTTGATTCGTTTAAGGTCATCATTATTAGCAGGACGTAATTCTACAAGACCAGTATTTACATAACGTTCATCGCAATCGAGGATGTACGCATAGCCACCGGACATACCGCTGCGAAGTTACGACCAATTTTACCGAGTACAAGAACCTCGCCACCTGTCATGTATTCACAACCATGGTCGCCTACACCTTCCACAACAGCTGTAATACCACTGTTACGAACAGCGAAACGTTCACCAGCTACACCATTGATATAGGATTTACCAGATGTAGCACCATAGAAGGCAACGTTGCCGATAAGAATGTTTTCATCAGCTTCAAAAATAGATTTCTTAGGAGGGTAAACAACGATGGTACCGCCGGATAAACCTTTACCGAGGTAGTCATTCGCATCCCCTTCGAGTTCTAATGTCATGCCTTTTGGAATGAAAGCACCAAAGGATTGACCTGCAGAACCTTCAAAGTTCAACTTAATTGTGTTATCTGGAAGTCCGCTTTCACCATAACGACGTGTTACCTCAGAACCAACTAATGTACCTACTACACGGTTAATGTTGTTGATAGCCAATTTAGCGCGAATAGGTTTTTGATCTTCGATAGCAGGACGGCACATACGCAAGAGTTTGGACATATCCAATGTGCGTTCTAATTCATGATCTTGATCGATGGTATGCATATGACCAACAGACGCATCGATGTATGGATGGAACAAGATACGTTTCAAATCGACACGAGACAATTTGAAGTTATCGTCTTGAGATTTTTGACGAACCAGATCGATACGGCCAACGAGTTCAGCTACGGAACGGATGCCTAAGCGAGCCATGATTTCACGCAATTCACGTGCAATGAAGATCATCAAGTTTTCTACATATTCAGGTTTGCCGTTGAAACGAGCACGTAATTTTTCATCTTGTGTAGCCACGCCATAAGGGCATGTATTGAGGTTACATACACGAGCCATTTTACAGCCTACAGCTACAAGTGGTAATGTACCGAAACCAAACAACTCAGCACCAAGCATAGCCGCAACAGCTACGTCGAAACCAGTCATCAATTTAGAGTCTACCTCTAATTGAACGCGGTCACGCAAACGGTTGAGCATCAATGTTTGATGAGTTTCAGATAAACCAAGTTCCCAAGGCACACCAGCATGTTTTACAGATGTACGACCAGCCGCACCTGTACCGCCGTCATAACCGGAAATCAAGATATTATCTGCTTTTGCTTTCGCCACACCAGCTGCGATTGTACCAACGCCAGCTTCGGAAGTCAATTTAACGGAAATGCGAGCATCTTTATTGACGCATTTCAAATCGTAAATTAATTCCGCCAAGTCTTCGATGGAGTAAATATCATGATGTGGTGGAGGAGAAACAAGTTCTACACCTGGTGTGGAGTGACGAGCCTTACCGATTTCAGGATATACCTTTTTACCTGGTAATTGACCACCTTCACCTGGTTTAGCACCTTGTGCACATTTGATTTGCAATTCTTTGGCATGAATCAAGTAATTAGCAGTTACACCGAAACGACCGGATGCAATTTGTTTTACTTCAGAGTTCATGCTATCCCCATTAGGCAATGGTTTAAAACGTGCAGAATCTTCGCCACCTTCACCGGAGTTAGATGTAGAGCCAAGACGATTCATCGCAATAGCGATTGTTTCATGCGCCTCTTTACTGATGGCACCATAACTCATAGCGCCTGCTTTGAAACGTTTTTACGATGGATTCTTCAGGTTCAACCTCTTCAATAGGAATACCGCCGCCTACAGGATAGTTCAATTCCATCAAGGAACGCAATGTTACATGGTAATCGTTGCGGATAGCTTTAGAGTATTCTTTATATTTAGCATAGTCGCCGTTGATAAAGAGATTCTTGTAAAAGATCAATTGTTTTAGGGTTGAATAAATGTTCTTCCCCGTCTTTTTACAGGGCCGTACCAACCGCCTGGTTCAAGAACAGATTCGTCTTTTTTTGAAAGCTCGATCGAAAACGAGCCAACGCTTCTGTAGTAACACCATACAAACCAATGCCACCAATACGTGTCGGTGTATTTACGAAATATTTTTTTAATGAAATCAGAGTTAAGACCTAATGCTTCAAAGATTTGAGCACCATGATAGGAACGCACTGTGGAAATACCCATTTTGGACATAACCTTCATAATACCACCGACGGCAGCCCTTTAATGTAGTTTTGTTCCGCCTTTTCTAATGTAATATCACCAAGGCGTTTGCGCGCATGTAAGTCTTTGACTGTTTCAAATGCCAAATAAGGGTTGATAGCAGTTACACCATAACCGATCAATGTACAAAAATGATGTACTTCACGAGGTTCACCAGATTCAAGAATCAAGCCAATTTCTGTACGCAATACTTTGCGAATCAAATGATTATGAACAGCTGCCACAGCTAAAAGTGCTGGAATTGGCGCATGGTTCGCATCAACACCACGGTCAGATAAAATCAATACGTTTTGATCTGTACGTGCTGCTTCTTCTGCTTTTTCACACAACTCTTTAAGCGCTTCGCGCATTCCGTCTACACCCTTAGATGGGTCAAAGAGGATTGGCAATGTCACAGATTTCATACGACGGCAAGCAAGAGCTTTGATAGATGCCAATTCTTGGTTTGTAAGGATTGGTGTACGCATAGACAATGCATATGTACCAGTCTTATTAGGATCTGTTAAGTTGCCGGAGTTGCCAAGCATTACGCGTGTAGATGTAACCATTTCTTCACGAATCGAATCGATTGGAGGATTTGTTACTTGCGCGAACATTTGCTTGAAGTAGTTGTATAGTAATTGTGGTTTTTCAGAGAGGATTGCCAAAGGCGCATCGGCACCCATGGCACCTACAGGATCTTTACCATCCTTTGCCATAGGTACAATCATGCGTACCAAATCTTCTTGAGTATAGCCAAATGCTTGTTGTTGCCTAAATAAATCTTCTACAGCTGGCACATCGCTTTCATCAGCTTGTGTAATTTCAGACAAATGAATAACATGTTCTTTTATCCATTCATCATATGGCAATTCAGTTGCAATGCGTTGTTTAATTTCATCATCGGAAATGATACGTTGTTCTGCCGTATCGATAAGAAGCATTTTGCCTGGTTCCAAACGGCCTTTAGCGCGAATATTTTCCGCATTTTCATTCACAACGCCCACTTCGGATGCCATGATAACTCGATCATCTGTTGTTACATAGTAACGAGCAGGACGCAAGCCATTACGGTCGAGAACACCGCCGATAACAGTACCATCAGTGAAGCCCATAGCAGCAGGACCATCCCATGGTTCCATCATAAAGCTATTGAATTCGTAGAAGTCATGTTTTTCTTGGCTCATGAGCTTATTGCGTTCCCAAGGTTCAGGAATCATCATCATGATCGCATGAGGCAAGGAACGACCTGTCATGTGCAAGAATTCCAATGTGTTATCGAACATAGCAGAGTCAGAACCGCTATCATCTACTACAGGGAATACCTTTTTAATATCTGGGAATAATGGAGATTCTGCTTTACCTTCACGAGCATTGATCCAGTTTACGTTACCACGGATTGTGTTGATTTCACCATTATGAACTAAGAAACGGTTAGGATGCGCCCGAGCCCAGCTTGGGAATGTGTTCGTACTGAAACGGGAGTGAACCATTGCCAATGCAGATGTGAAATCAAGGTCGCTCAAATCAAGGTAGAAGTCGCGCAATTGACCAGGAGTCAACATACCTTTATATACAATTGTTTTAGAGGACAAGGATGCAATATAAAAGTCGCTAGATAGTTCCTTACTCAATGGAATAATGCGTTTTTCCGCCAATTTACGGATAACATATAATTTACGTTCAAATTCCGCATTATTCGTTACATCAGGGCCTTTACCAATGAGAATTTGGATCATCCAAGGACGAATAGCAGCCGCTTCCTTACCAACTTTAGTACCATCTACAGGCACTTCACGCCAACCGAGAACGACTTGCCCCTCTTCGCGTACTACTTCTTCAAAAATACGTTTTTGCTCATTGCGAAGACTTTCATATTTATGCGCAAAAATCATGCCCACACCATATTCGCCTGCTGCAGGTAAACTAATGCCCAACACTTCGCATTCACGTTTAAAAAATTCATGTGGGATTTGTACCAAGATACCAGCACCATCGCCTGTATCCTTATCTGCACCAGCACCACCACGATGTTCAAGACGCTCTAAAATACGCAAGCCATCATCGATGATATCATGGGATTTTTTGCCCTTAATATTTACGACAAAACCCATACCACAGGCATCTTTTTCAAATTGGCTGCTATACATGCCATTTGCTTCAAGTCTAGCCTGATCTAAACGTTGTTGATCAATAACGCTACCATTCATCTCCATAGCTTTTGTACTCCTTCTCATATCACTTGATGTTTCACAACCTCTATAATCATTATATATAAGCCTTGTGAAAGTTAATTCCATTTCAATATTCATATAAAATTCAAATTCTATAGAATTTAGTGTCTATACACAGTATACCAAAGTCCACTGTAAATTGATAATATAAAAACCGCAATCTAACTTGCGGTAAAATCATAGCCATATGCGTATTTTGTATACATGATTCATTATAGGAAAACAAAAAGGGGTAAAATTTTTCCACCAGCCGATTTTACTTAGCCCTCAAGGCTTCGTATGGCTAGCGTCAAACTTTAACCCCTTCCCTTTACAGTACTACTACTGGTAGTTATAGATTAAGCAAACACTTCATCAAAGCGTGCTTCATCAATCAACGTTCCTACATAGAAATCGCTGAATATACCATATCGTGCACTCGCTTCTTCAAAGCGCATATCGTAAACAATTTTCTTGAATTGAATGTCATCATTACTAAAAATAGTAACGCCCCATTCCCAATCATCAAGACCAACACCACCTGTAGTGTACTCAGATAGTACTTCTAAATATGGTCTACCAGTGATGCCATGTTCACGCATCATACGACCGCGTTCCTCTTGAGGCAACATATACCAGTTATCATTGCTTTCACGCTTCTTCGTCATATTATAAAAACAAATATATTTATCCTTTGGTACAGTTGGATACAATTTAGCGTCCACTTCAGGCGTATCAAGCTTAGCTTTCACATACGCACTGACCTCTGTTACAGACGTATAAGAATACGTTTGAACTAATACAGACGCAATCGTAAGGCGACGGAATTTACGTTCCCATCGAGCCAAATCATCAAGAGACGGCGCCAAAATCCACAACAAAAGATCGCCCTTATAACCATTCACATCATAGAACGCATAACTGCCCTTTTTAGCCTGATGCATAGACTCCAACTCAGCCAAAAAAGATTTTAACTCAGCACGAGCCTCCTCCTTTTCAGCCTCCTCAAAACAATTCCAAGCACTAAAATCCATGGAAAACACCATATGTTGACTATGCCAACCCTCAACAGTAGGAATTGCCTTACCCATACAATCACTCCTTTTCACATAAAATATATAAAACACAATTTACAATTACAAAATCGAGCCCCTAGCCCGAAGACCGTTTTTCTCTAACCTAGGCTAAAGGACCTTGTACTAGCTGGAGACTAAAATCCGCTACAGTAGGCAATGGATAAGCCTTCTGAAGCGACTTTAGTAAGTCGAGGCCCTAGGCCGAAGACCGTTCTCCTCTAGTTTAGGCTAAAGGACCTTGTGTATCGGTTACCAGAAGTACTCTACAGTAGGCGATGGATTGCGGTTTAACCTACAGTAGGTGCGGGATGGACTTCAGTAGGCGACTTTAGCAGGTCAAGGCCCTAGGCCGAAGACCGTTAAGCTAGCTGGAGCCTACTGAAGCCCATCTCGTACCGGCAACGTAGTGATTACAAAAATCTATCGCCGGTCACGTAGAACTACTTAACCGTTGCACAAGTTCCTTAGCCTGTTTTACCCCATCCGGTATTCCAATCCCATCAAACGGTGTCCCAATGAGATACAAGTTAGGATAATGTTCTTTCACATGCTCACGAACAGCTGCAATAGCAGCACGATGGCCCACATTGTATTGAGGCATGCAATGTATTAAGCGATTAATTTTGATCCATTCTGGATTTGCTTTAAAGTTCATAATACGTTGAATTTCTTTAAGAGCTAATGCAGAAAGTTCTTCATCACTATAGCGTTCCACCACATCATTCCCCGGTTTGCCGATAAAGACGCGAAGAACGATTTTATCATCCGGTGTTGTTTGAGGCCATTTTTGGTTCAATATGGTACACGCCGTTAATGGTGTGTCTGTTTTACGAGTAATTAACAAACCAGAGCCTTTTAGTTCGCCATCAAAGGTTGCTTTATCAAAAGCCATGATTGCAATAGCACAACTGGATTGTTCCATGTTGCGTACGCCATCAAATCCAGCATCCCCTATGAACCAATCTTTATACGTAGCCGGTGGGGTAGAGATAACCAACATATCAGAGGTTTCTTCTCGGCCATTCACATTATAACGATACATAGCATCTACATACGATATATCTCGTACGAGGGCGTTTATGGTCAATGTAACATTGGATGGCATTTGTTCTACAATAGCACTTACCACACTTTCAAGACCACCCGTTAATTGTCTGAACATACCAGACTGTGATGCGGTTCCCTTTGATGCTTTTAGATTTCCATTCGTTTGGTGAGCGCTAGATTGTTTCTTGTCAAATTGAGCATCCGTCATGGTCCCTTTACCAGCACGAGGAACATCGCCTTCATTAACAGCACCTTTAGCAGCCTTAGAAACACCAGCTTTTTGGTGACTCATTTTAGCCGCAATCATGCCCTTAACCATATTCCCGTATTTTTGTTCTACTTGAATAAAATGAGGAAATGTAGATAATAGACTGATTTTATAAATATCGCCACCATAAATACCTGCCAATAATGGCTCAATTAATTTATCCATCATTTCTTGGCCTAAATGATAACGGAAGAAATGACCTATCGACACATCCCCATGTGCATCTAAAGGATACGGCTTTTTAAAGTAATCAAGACCAGCACGCAATTTACCAGCCCAGGAAATTAAGGTCGCTTTCACAAAAGGCATCATTTCTGTAGGGACACCCATGATGGAACCACCTGGAATTGGGTGAATGTTACCGCGATCATACACATAGGCCTGACCGGTTTCATTAGATACAAGCGTATCTGCTAGACCAAGATCTGTAATGAGATCAGTCATTTCTGTTTTGCGGCCCAAATAGGAATCCGGTCCTAATTCAACAACAAAATCATCTACTTGTTGCGTTTGAATTTTACCACCAAATCGAGAGGCCTGTTCATATAATTGTATCTGCCAATTGGGTTTGGCATGACCTAAATAATAGGCTGCAGTAAGCCCTGTAAGACCACCGCCAACAATCGTTACCTTCACTTATTAATCCTTTCTTGTATAGCCTTTGCCATGGCCTCCATAAATAGAGGATTTCCATTAGGCATAGGCAAACGTTCATATATGGCCCCTGCGTTCTCGACAATGTTACGACAAATAATATCATTGTCATACAAAATTTCTACATGATCGCTAACAAATCCAAAAGGGATACATACAATGCGTTTTGCACCATCTAGAAGAGCCCGTTCAATGACACTTTCAATAGTAGGACCTAACCATTCACCATAGGGCGCCGCACTTTGCCATGCCTGATACCAGTGATTAAGGCCTACTCTTTTCGCAATTTGGTTTACTGCGGACATGACTTCATCTTCATAGTTTCCAACCGTTGAAGTAGGTACACTATGGGCAGAGAAAATACAGGCTGTATCAGCTTGTAATGGATTCGCTGCCATCAACTGTGAACACCAGTATTCAAAAAACTGTGGTTTATTCCACCAAGATTTGATAATTTCACAAGATATATCCGGATACGCTCGTAATATAGAATGTAATTTCCGTTCATATGCGCCCGTTCCAACCATAGAATAAAACGGCGATGTGACAATGCATACAATAGAAGTATACCCTGCAGTTGCTATGGATTCTATAGCTTGTTCCATACTATTAGGCATATGAAGATAGGCCAAATACATCGCGTCTATCGCCAATAGGGATGTAAGAGTTTTCTTTTGCTCTTCCCCCCATCGTTTGCAACAGCTTATTATCCCATTGTCCGATGGCATCATAACGAGCAGTTAGAACCTTCAATTCTCGTTCTGTCGGAATTTTTCCGCGTCGAATGCTCGTCAAATAGGGTAATAAATCAGATGGTTGACGAGGTGTACCAAAAGATAATAACAGTATAGCCTGCTTCATATTATCGGTTTTCACGAGCCCACAATTCACGGCTCTTTTCATGAACATAGTCTGTCAACCAATGTAATTTTGCTGGATCCGCCTCAGGGAATACACCATGCCCTAAGTTAAATACATGTTTACCATGGCGAACGCCATCCATTAAGATTTCATCTACCACCTTGGCTATTGTTTTTGTATCCCCGTATAAATAAGCAGGATCAAGGTTTCCCTGTACTGTTTGTGTAACACCTCTATCCTTAGCCGCCCCAAGAGAGCTTCGCCAATCTAAGGCGATAACATCAAGAGGTAATTTAGCCCAAGTAGAAACAAGGTGGTCTGTACCGACACCATTCATAGCGAGCGGCAAGTTAGGGAATCTAGATTTTACTGTGGAAATAATACGTTTCATATGAGGGAAAATAGCTTGCTCATATTCTGTACTATTAACGGCCCCCACCCAAGAGTCAAAGATTTGTAAAGCATTAGCACCAGCGCGTGCTTGCATTGACAAATACTCGATGGACATATCCGCTAGTTTTCCCATTAGTCTATTCCAAATTTCGGGTTCGCTGATTAACATCCCACGAGTTTTGTTATAACTTTTCGTAGGACCTCCCTCAATAAGGTAAGACGCGATGGTGAATGGTGCACCACAAAAGCCAATAAGAGGTACATCAAGCACCTCGGTAGTCAACAACTCAATAGTTTTGGCTATATACTCTACCTTTGTTGCATCAAACGCATATAATCGTTCAATATCTTCCATACGGCGTATTGGAGTATCAAATACAGGACCTACACCAGGTTTAATATCCACATTCACGCCAATAGCCACCATAGGGCTCATAATATCCTTATAAAGAATAGCCGCATCAACGCCATATTCTTTAACAGGCAGTTCTGTCACTTGTGCGCAAAGTTCTGGTTGTCTGGTAATTTCGAACAATGTGTACTTCTCTTTTATCTTACGATATGCAGCCTGACTGCGCCCTGCTTGGCGCATATACCATACCGGTGTTATGCCAGGGTTCTTGCCCTGAATCATATCTAAATAAGCAGTATTCAAATTTCCACCCCTTTCTACAAAACACACCCATACATGTATATAAGATTTTATATTAGACTGTCACGCTTATATTAAAAGTGTACCCCAAAAGTGATGAATATGCAAAGCCACTTATTATCTATATTTTTAGGGATAGAAATTTATGCACGTTGTAATATATGCGTATCTATACCAGCAATAGCTTGACCCATGTAATACACTTGTTGCTGACATGTAAACAACCAAATTTGTTGATGTTCACCAAGTTCAGCTAACAACTCAAGTGCACTCTTTTGGCGATCTTCATCAAATCGGACTAAGATATCATCTAATATGATTGGCAATGCATCCACTTGGTACGAAAAGACCTTTGCTAGTGCCAAACGCAACGCGAGATACACCTGATCCGCTAAGCCACTAGACCAATGATAAATCGGTAATCGTTCACCCCGTTCATTCAAAAGGGCTAAACCGTCTTGCAATCCCCACATATCAAATGTATAAGCACCATTCGTTAATCGTTTAATATATTGAGATGCTAATTCTAACATCTTTGGTTGTGACTCTTCTTCGTATGATTGTTGCGCTCGTTCCATACAATGAGCGATGACAACTTGAGTGGCCCAATCTTCCAAGGCAGATTCCAATTCAGATTCTAACTCTTGTCGTTGTTGAATGGCTTCCCGTTGCTCCTGATCTGAACCCAATGCACGCATAGCTTCCACGATTTGGCCTCGTTTCTCATAGAGATTAGCCATCGCATCCTTGCGCGCATTCAGCTCTTGATCTGCATGGGCTAATTCATCAGTCCAATTCTCTTTATTCCCCTCACGCAGCGGCGATAGAATAAATCTTTATTTTCACCATCTGGAGTTAACAAATCAAGCTGTACTTGGCTTTGTTTGTAAATCGTTTCCCATTGCTTAAACTGATCTTCATCAATGAGTTTTTGACGATATTCATTGGCGCCGGATAATCCACTTTTTTCAAGCAATGCTTTTTGTTCTAGTAAAAGCTCTTTTTCCTTGCGATGCCAATTATCATACTCCATACGATAGCTCTTACGCTGTGATTCTTTTTGTTCCCAACGAATCATTTGTTGTTGAAAGTTTTTATATTGGTTATAAATACGTTTTAGCTCAGTAGGAGACACAGGGGCTTCAACACCAAGGTTATACCATAAGGTAACAGCTTGGTCCTCTATAACGCGCAAAGATTCCTTATGTTCATCTAAGCGTTTCTCGTATCCTTCAATGGTCCGCAATTGTTCATAATACTGGTCAAATTCATGCTTCATACTAAAGAAATCATCTTCATCGAGACTCTTAGCCGCTCCTTCAGGAATCCATGCTTGCCATTCAGCCAAGGCTTTTTCATAATTAGCCTGTAATTGTTTACCTTCATCATTGTAACGTTGCTCAATAGCTGCCGTTTCCAAGTTCGGTACATCTGACGCCACAGGTAAAGGTGCATCCAATTGTGTTTCCAAATACGACTTACGTTGCTGTAAGCGTTCCAGTTCACGCATCAACCGAGCTACATCGGAATCATCTACATGGCGAAGGCGCCATCCATACCAGAACAATCCCAGTCCAAGTATTAATAGAATAATACCACCGATGCTATATAGTACAGATTCCAGTGCAATAAGTCCTGCCAGCGACATCAATACACCAACGACGGCTCCAATCCCCCCAATACGTTGCAACCAAATCGGCATCGTGGCCATACGTATGGAACCATGTTCTCCAAGTCGAGACTCTAGATCTGCAATATCAGTCATAACAGCCTGCAACTCTTGCTGAGCCCAGGCGTTAACAGGGCTATTTTCACCAGTGTCAACAGATGAACTATCTTCACTTATTTTTGGTTCTTTTTGCAAGGATGGTGCTTGGCTTTGCCAATATAATAATTGGTCCTTTGCGGTACGCAATCGTTTGGATAAACGTTCCCCTTCAAACCAATTCACATCAGTTGGCACCGATTCATCCTTGCGCCATGAAGATTGTAACCCTCTCGAGAAATCAAGTTGCTCTTTAACCTTAGCAATGTAGGCTTCGCCTTCTTCACACTCACGGCGCAATTGTTCCCACTTCGCACCTTGTTGAATCAAATCCTCTATATCTTGGCCATAGGTAGTAAATGGACTATTAGGATCAAAATTTTCCGGTTTTAGTGCTTCTTCTTTATCAAGCCAAAGCTGCATATTCTGACGAGCTTCACGAAGGCCCTCATCGATACTTAAAAACGCATCGCGATCTAGTGTATCAGGAGATGTAAACTGTTGCATACGACGACGCGCCTCTTCGCTACGTCGATACGTATCCCATGCACGAAGCACCATCTCTACGCCTTCACGATAATCTTGCCATTCTTTGATTTGATTCTGAATTTCTGCTTCTGTATCCTCGGAAGCCTTCAACGCTTGTTGTAATTCTACATATTGCGTTTCATGTTCACCCAGTGCGGATAAACAAGCCTTATTTTCTTGTAATCGATCTATCAAAACATTGATGCGGCGTTTGCCCGATGCAGACGCAACCAGTAAGTCATTAGCATTGGTTTCAATGCTTTTTACTACACCGCCGAGTTGCTCGCCCCCTTCGGCACCAAAGAATCTAGCTCGTACATCTACTTCATTGAGTATATCTACGCCTTGAAGGTCCTCTAACGTAAGGCCGAATATGCGGTTATACGTTTTTTTATCGAGCCCATGCCACCACAATTGATTCGGCTCGTCCTTTATGCTAGGCTCACCAGGAGAATAAAAATCTAAATTCTTGTTTTGTCGGCCTAAATGATAAGCCGTCCCCTCTTTGTCGAGCTCAAGAGATCCACTTACATAACCATATTTTTTATGTTTACCGCCAAACAAAAGAGAACGTATACCTTCTAATAAGGAGGTTTTTCCACTTTCATTAGCACCATATACAAGCTGTACACCGTTAGGACCGGATTTAAATGTCCAGTTTTCATACGGTCCAAATGAGTCGAGTCGAATCTGTTTAATGTTCATCGTTTACCCCCATTAACACCGTAACCCCTTCCATTTCACTGCGTTCCATAACTCGTTTCAATACATCGTCTGATAATAAATCTAAATAACTGCCAAGTCGTTTAGACTCAGGACGATTGACCAAGATTTGACGTACGGCCTCAATATCAGTAACGGTTTCATCATAGGCACGTAGATAATCGCCTACCATGTCGGACAATAAACGGCGCTCTGCCAAATTAACAGTAGGACGCGTTTTAGCAATCATGCGGTATGGCATAACAAAAATAGATTTACTCTTTTCCTCAGCCTGCGTCTCCCGTAGCCATAATTTTCGAACGGACTCATCCACGCATAAGCGATGCATTGGACCAGTTCCTACTAAATGGACTGATACCAATGTATTCTTATTATATTTTTTACGTAAGGACTGCTTTTTATGGCTCAACAAATCTAATAACTCACGTTCAGTTTGTATGCCTGCAATATCAATCTTTATATCTTCAAAACGAATGGCACTAGTCTCAATAAATTCTAATTCACAATGTCCATTATGTGATACGTTGACCATATAGCATCCTTTAGCGCCAGATTCCTTCCGATGTAATCCTTGAGGATTGCCCGCATATACGACCATAGGGTCTTCTGAAATCACCTGTGATTTATGGATATGACCTAGTGCCCAATAGTCCATAGCGCCTTGCATGATATCCGTCAAATTACAAGGCCCTGTTACATCATGATGTTCACTGCCCACACTAGATCCAACTGTTCCATGCATGACAGCAAGGGAAAACTCATCTCGTTCAAAGGCTTTATATTGTGCAGCAAAATTAGATTGTTCATTGCCATGACCACAGCTGATGCCGTAAACACCACCAACTTCAATATTATTAACCATCAACGGAAATCGTTGTACCTGTGTATCCGAAAAACACATGTACATTATCAGGCATTGATAAGCCAGCGCGCCAGCTTTCAGCAGGATCATGATTACCTTGCACCATATATACGGGGAATATGCGCCTCCCACAAGCGATACATAGCACGCACAAATCGGACCTGAGCCTCTAAATTATGATCTTCACTATTATAAACATCACCGCTAATCACAACTGCATTAACGCGTTCGCGCACAGCGATTTCAATGATATTATTGAAAGCTTCATAGGTTGCTTCTGCGACGGCACGATCTACATGCCGACTCATCCCCATAGCATATTGAAAAGGAGCCCCTAAATGAAGGTCTCCACAATGTATAAAAACGAAAGGGTTGCATATTGTCTCCTTTCCTAACTTATAGAATACTAATATCTAATTATACTATATATTTCTATATAATATGTAAGATATCATATTGTAAACTAATTTATTTATACAGTTGACAATTAGTATCCAAGAATACTACAATTACATTGTAAATATATTCGTTTTTTTATAAGTTAACAATAACAAGGAGGCTATAATGGCACTTCCAGTAGAGCAACAAACCCAGGTGGGTTCTTATGAAAAAAATATTAACCATTGCCAATCGTATATTACATGGTGGAGAAATCACTAAAGAGGAAGCCATCGATTTAATCCATACATCCGATGAAGATACCATGATTCTATTGGCTATGGCAGATAAAATAAAAACAACATTTTCAACGATAATTCCGTCGACATTTGCGCGATTGTAAATGCTCGTTCTGGTAAATGTCCTGAAAAACTGTAAATTCTGTGCACAGTCGGCACACCACAATACAGGCGTTCAAGAATATCCATTTATGGATGATGAATCGATTTTAGATGCTGCTAGAAAAAGCAAAAAGAAGCTGGTGCTATTCGCTTCTCTATTGTTACAAGCGGTCGCAACACTTCCAACCCTAATGAATTCAATCAAATCTTACGCGTATTAAAAGAAATTCGCGAAAAAAATTGGTTTAGAAATTTGTTGTTCCCTTGGTTTGTTAACCTATGAACAAGCTCTTCAATTAAAAAGAAGTTGGTGTTACTCGCTATCATTCCAATATCGAAACTGCACCAAGTCATTTCCCTGACATCTGCTCCACACATTCCTATGAGGACAAGATGTCTACCATAGAAAAATGCCAAAAAGCTGGCATTCGCGTTTGCTCTGGCGGTATCTTAGGGTCTAAACGAAACGCTAGAACAACGCGTAGAAATGGCGTTTGAACTCAACGCCTCAACATTGATTCCATCCCATTAAACATATTAAATCCGATTAAGGGTACTCCATTCGAACATAACAAAGCGTTAAAAACCGATGGAAATTTTACGTACCTTCGCTGTATTCCGCTTCATTTTACCTCATGCATTAATTCGTACCGCAGGCGGTCGAGAAGTAAATCTTCGCGATTTACAATCGTACGCACTAAAAAGGTGGTCTTAATGGCATCATGGTGAGGCGGTTACTTAACAACCGGCGGTAGATCCCCGCAAGACGATTTACAAATGATTAATGATTTGGAATTAACCCGTACAGCCGCTCAGCTATAAACTAACGGTTGTTACCAATCACTAGTGGATATCTTAAATTTTATCTATCTACAAAGACTGTAACACCTCTGCGTGTTTACAATACATTTACACACAAAAAATACCTAGCTAGTTGCTGTCTAGCTAGGTATTTTTATATTTAATTTTTTAAATTTATATCTAAAATATTAAATTCAAAGCTATTTATTGCCATAACAATCTATAGATGGCTTGACCATTCGTATTGCCTTCAATCGGTTCAGGATCTTTATCATAATCAACATTATCATATTGAGTGCCGTTTGGCATATACGCATCTACTTCTAGAATTTCCATGGTCCGATTATAACGGCTAATATATACCTTATAGCGAAGTTCATCGCCACCTGGTTCATTAACCTTTAGCCAAAGAACAGCATCATAATCGCTTTTTTGAACACTATCATTATCTATAAACAATTGATTACCTTTGTCATCAGGACTTACATAATACCAATCAGTCGCTTGTGCTGTATTCGAATATGTTATGAGGCAAAAAAAGGCCATCAAAGCTATAAGCAACTTCATAGTGGCCCCCTTTCTAACCCAACAACAAAAGTCTTATAACTAGAACGATTTTTTTAAATATTTTTAAAAAAAATAAAGAGAAGATATTATCCTCCTCTATTATCATATCAAGAAGTATGGCATTTATCAACATTTAATAAACGAATTTTTACATTTCATCTAAATTTCATAAAAATATTTTTTTTAGAAGTTCATTTTATCTTCATAGTATTTACTTATAATTACTACATCAAATGATAATTATAAGTAAATATTCCCTGATTACTAATGTATTTATCTCCCGACAAGTAATACTAACCCCAAACCTACTACTTGTTTAAATACATAGGTCATTTGATGTTAATACTAACACTCCCTTACATGAAAAAAAGGACTCCATCAGGAGTCCTTTTTTTCGTTGTCAAACCCTATACACTTATGCAAAAAAAGCGCCCTAGGGCGACTTTTTTTATTTGTAGTTCACGACCTAAATCAGATGGTACAGGTGCGATAACAGTCACCAGTTCAGATTGTCCATATGGTATAAATGTCAACGAATAGGCATGTAAGGCCTGTCTCGTATACGGTTTTATTCCGCATACCATACATGGCATCGCCAATGATAGGGTGACCAATATGAGCCATATGAACGCGAATTTGATGAGTTCGTCCGGTTAGCAATGTAAACTCTAACAACGATTGTACATCATCATATTCAATCACATGATATTCGGTTACAGCATCTTGACCAAATTCATCAACACAGCGGCGATTATCAAATACCGGATCCACACCGATAGGTTCATTCACCACACCATCAGATGTAATCTTTCCTTCTACGAGACCGCGATAGACACGGTGAATTCGACCTTCTTGTAGCTGTTTAGTGTAATATTGTTCTGCCTCACGGGTTTTTGCCAAACATAATAACACCTGTTGTATCTCGATCCAAGCGATGAACAGGCCGAATTTTATGAACTTCGCCGCGTTTAGCATAATAGCCAGCCACCAGATTACTCAATGTATGATATTTCGTTTGACCTGCTGGATGAACTAGCATAAATGGAGACTTATACACCACAAGTGTGTGTTCATCCTCATAGAGAACCTCTATAGGTCCTTTTTCAACCTCTACACCATAATCCTTATCTTGTGGTAACTCAATAGTAATAACATCCCCTTTTTCTTAGCATACGCTTGGAATGAGCAACAGACTATTGACCTTCACCCGTTTCTTACGGAATATCATCTGCACATTTCGAGAGGATAAAGAAAATCGCTCTTTTACATAAGCAGATACTGTTGTATCTACCTCTTCTTTTACTGTATATGTTCTCCAGCTCATATTACCACCATTCGTTGATATATGTATTTTGTTTAGGATATACCATATCTAGATAATCAATCCAATGAGATTCGCCTTGTAATTTACCTTCAAACACAAGATCTTTAGCTGATACAGCCCCCATCAACAGGACTGTTAAACCGCCAATGTCTATGGTGATATCGATTTCATCCACAGATTCAGCAGAAACGCGTTTTACGTTAGGTAAAGTGCTTTCACCTAGAGTAAGGGCAAACACGCCATTATTCCAATCGCATAATGTATCGGTAACCTTAATGTTTAGGGTAATTGGCATCATAACGGCTTCTGGATTAACAGGTACCGTAGTCAACGCTGTTTCTACGTCTACGATACGCGCCATCATATACGGCATCGTTGTATGACCTGTTTTTCCATCAGGAACAAATCTATAACCCGTATCATGCAACCCTTCATTCCAGCGAATGCTTTCACCTTGAGAACGATGGTTATAAAAATAATTAAGCAAACCACGTTGAGCACGACGTGTTGTGTATACAAATTCCGTAACTGGAATTTCAGGAGCCCCCAAACGATATACAGCGTAGCCCTCGATTTGACCTTCATCATTTTTTACGACCGCAATATTCACACCTTCAGCAAAGAAACTGCCTAATAGACGTCTCCACTCCTTCTCGCCGCGCTCTGCATAGCCGCACAAGTCCTTTGTATAGGCTTTGTAAACAGGAGCAAGCAATGTCCATTGCTCTACATCATTTAGCAATCCAAAGGATAAGGTTTTATCCGTCAAAGGACGCAAACTCTCTAATGGCATGGTCTGTACCCATTGATGAGCGTACAAATCCCAGCCATATTGTTGATAAAATCCCGCTTTAGAAGGCATTAAAATGGTAATGCCTTGACCACGACGGCGCAATTCTTCTAAGGAGTGCAACAATAATGCACCACCTACGCCGCCACGACGTGCGGCTGGATGAGTGGCAACACCAACCATGTAGCTAGTAGGCAAGATAGCGCCGCGCACATTGATGTTGTATTGACGTAAATGAACAGTGGAGAGCAATTGACCTTCTTGGATACCTACGACAGTATTCTCCGGTTCATAACAGTTAGAAAAATAATATTGAAAGAAGGGATCTTCTTTTGGTTCAAAGCAATACGCCCATAGCGCTTCAACTTGAGGGGTATCTTGTGATGTAGCAATTCTAAAATCCATACGATTTCCTTTCTATCCTAAATAGCTCTAGAGCTATATATTTCATGTAGTAGAATGTACTTCACACACTCTACCCTTTATTATAACGGAAAAGAGTGGCACCATACAGTACCACTCTCATATTCGTTATTAAATTGACCTAATTATTTACCGCCCGTTGCATTATCTGCTTCATTAGCATATACAGCATCATATTTTTCTGCAAAATGATCAGATTATAAGATTCCTTCGCTTGACGAAGACCAGGCAAGCCCATATCTTCCTCACGATTGATAAACTCTACATTGCTAAATTCATGGCGGATGAATTCATTATTAATTGCTTGATACAAACCGCGAATATCCGGATTGGCTTTTTCGATGTGAATTAAAGCCATTCTATCATTCATTAATTCGCCGATACTGAAAGCCTCTACGCGTCCAAACAACTTAATAGCGCCGCCTTCTAAGCCTAAGACATCCCAATGATCAAAGAGTAAATTAATCGCCACTAATTCATCTTCAATACCTTCTTCGTGATGAGTTTCCACCCAAGACGCTGCTGTCTCACGGCACAATGGAATGATGTCTTCTGTAATTGGCACATATTCATAGTTGGAATATTGCATACGGAATTGATTCAAGTGATTTTTCTTTTGACGGAATTTCTTACCGGACAAATTAATAAGATCTTCAGACTTATAAATATATTCGTAGTTATCACGGTCAGGTGTGAATACGTAACGGCCTGGGCATAGTTCCTCCATCCGTTCTTTCACAACCTTGCTAACACCTTTGAAAATGAATGGTAATTTATTTTCTACAAACCATTCTTTTGCACGCAATAAACCATCGAGGAACTTCGCATCCTTACCAGCAAATGGAGGTAATAGGAATGGATCGCGCTTACCACCACCTTGGATGTACAATACGCCATTTTCCTCAGCCCAACGAATGCCATAGGCTTCTTGCCACATATACAATGTAGTAAAGCAATTATCCGACGCTTCGTAATGATGTTGTTCAAAATATTTATCGATTAATGGTTTATCTCTTAATTCAAAACGTTTAAATTCTAAAATAATAATCTCCTCCTTTTCAACATTCATGGTTGCTAGTTTCTAGCTACACATAAAATATTTATTGAACCTTCACCTTTTCACCTAGTTCAAAGGTTCCCTTGGTTGTAATAACTTGTTCGCCTTCATTGAGGCCTGTCATGATGGACACATACCCATCTTGTTCATCCCCTACTTCAACGACACGTACGTCTACCGTATTATCAGCGGTTAATACATATACATATTTACCATCTTGATTTTCACGTACTGCCGCAGCAGGAACAACGAGCATCTTAGCTTGAGCACTAGATTCGATGATCAAACTATAAAATTCACCAGCCTTAATAGCTCCTTTTTCGTTGTTGAAAGTAGCCTTAACTAGTACACTTGGTACATTTCAGGCTGGTTTGTATCTATATAGGTCAACTCACCGGGAATATCTGAATCACCGACATGTAAAGACACTTTAATGCTTGATTTTGCCTCTGGGCTAGCTAATTTCATAGCCGCATCACGAGGAATACTCAATGATGCTACCATAGGCGTCTCTTGTTGTATCAACATAAATGGACGATCTGCAATCGCCATTTGACGATCTTCATTGTAAATAGCAGTCACCACACCAGCTATCGGAGCCGTAATATTAGCGGCAGCTATTTGTGCGGACACCTGAGCAATTTGTGCCTCAATAGCAGCAACACTAGCACCGTTGCCACCACCGCCACCACCAGTTGTGGTTGTCACAGTTTGAGGTCGAGACCGTTCTAGAATACGATTATATTCCTTTTCTGTAATATTACCAGCTTCACGCATTTGGCGAGCACTTTCAAGCTGAGCACTACTAACCGTAGGCGCCGTCGTTGTCGTTGTTGTTTCAACAGATGGCGTATAGGATTGGGCCGCACTAAGCTGACCTTGTAAGGACGCTAATTGTTGTTGCAATGCCGACGTATCAATCGTCGCCACCACTTGACCTTGTGTGACTTTATCGCCTACCTTCACAGCATACGTAGCCGCACCTGATACAGCGGGCGTAATAGTGGACTTATTAAGAGCTGTTACATTCGCTTCATTATGAATTTGTAACGGCATATCTTTATAAGTAACATCGGCAACGGATACCGTAGATGTACCACAACCTGTAATCGCACATACAACAATGACCAATAGTACCATTACAGCACCAAGTCGAAATTTGTTCATACTTTCACCTTATCTCTATCCATTGTATTGATTTTTATCAATACCTTAGTATATCACAAAATCAATAAGAATTGTATGAAAGCTAATTCCCTATATGATTAGATATTACTAGTCAGAAATAATATCTGATATAATATTCCTGAACAAGTATACATATGGAGGTTTCTCATGGAAGAACGTATGGATTTTAGAATTTTAAATAATGGTAGCTTTGTGCCATCCATCGGATTTGGCACCTACAAAACAGGAACGTCGGAGGAAACGGAGCAAGCTGTAACGAATGCCTTACAGGCTGGATACCGTTTACTCGATACGGCAGCTTATTATGATAACGAAGAAGCCGTCGGCAAGGGCATGAGTGCATCTGGTATTAATCGGTCCGACATCATTGTAACCACTAAAAATTTGGCATACCAATGCCGGTTACGATGCTACGATGCGCGCTGTTGAAAGTTCTCTAAAGAAGTTAAATACTAATTATATAGATATCATGCTTATTCACCAACCACTAGGTGATTACTACGGCTCTTGGCGCGCCATGGAGGAGTTATACGACCAAAACGTGCTACGCGGGTTGGGTCTGTCTAATTTCTACGAAGACCGCTTAATCGACTTGCTATACCACTGCAATGTAAAACCTGTGGTCAACCAAATCGAATGCCACCCGTTTAACCAACGTCAATCCTTATTACAATTAATGCGTAAGCATCAAGTAGTAGGTATGGCGTGGTCTCCATTTACTCGTGATCGCCAGCCTATATTCGAGCACCCTATCATCAAGAGCTTGGCTGAAAAGTACGGCGTTAGTAAACACCAAATTATCTTACGTTGGCACATCCAACGAGGCATCATTCCATTGCCAAAGGCAACAAGCTTAGAGCATATGAAGTCTAACTTTGACGTTTTTGACTTCAAATTATCCATTACAGATATGGATCTCATGGAGCTACTTGATCAAAGAGCGTTTTTGGAAAATCATCATACTGCTGCAGGGCTTGAGCGGATTTTACAACTAAAATAGTTATAGTTTATGAATCCTCGCATTCTTATCTCTAGCAACATACATAAATGAAATATCCCCTTCGTCAAGCCTCCACCGGCCGGGTCTGACTTCGCCCTGCGGGCTTCGCAGGGCCAAAGTCGTTTGACGAAGGGGATATTTCATTAACATAATACTCTCAGCATAATAAGAATACGAGGATTCATGTTTACTCTAACTAATTTTATAAATTAAAATCCGCTCAAATCCAGTAATCAGTCTATCCTCTTTTCCAAAAATGTTCTTTGATTCGGGAGTAATATTAAATATTTTGTACGATAAGCATATATACTATAGTACCTACGGCAATGGATACGAGCATGTTCCGTTTCCATAGATGTAATCCTACTGTAACCAGTAATGCTATCAATTCAGGGATACCATATGGGTATGCTAAAACGACGGTTTCCTTAAAGGTATATACGACGAGCATACCCATAACTGCAGCGGGTAATACTTTGCCTAAAAAGAGTACAAAATCTGGCGCCTTTTTCCCAGGTGGGAATATGAGGAACGCCCCAAGCGAGTCAATAATGTACCTGCTACTACGATAGCAACGGTCATAACCATTTCTATATTAGTCAAGGCGCACACCTCCCCATTTGTACGCAATATAGCAAACTACCAGCATACAGCTCATAGATAGAAGCATAAAGAGAGATTTCCCCACCAATAAGAGCATGGCTACCGCCACAGCTGCACCAGCTACACCAAAGGCTCGAATCTTATTATTCTTTGCATTAAGTAGCATTTCAAGAAATACCACAATAAATAGCCCTTGTAACACGAAATCAATGCCTCGTAAATCTACAGTAGTCAATAGATTACCAAATAGACCCCCTACAAAGGTACTAAATACCCAGAACACATAGTTAAGCCAAGACACGTGGAAGTAAAACCATTTTTTATCCACATCATCCGGTAATCTTGTAGACATGTTGATAGCAAAGCTTTCATCACACATCCAAGCAACGGTAGGAAACCACTTCCAACCCATATGAACATATCGTTGTAGCGCAGATAAACCGTAGAAAAAATGACGACCATTAACGAACATGGTTAAAACAAAGGCATTAATAGGATCAAATCCAGCCATCAACATACCTATCGTTACAAACTCCATGGATCCTGCAAAAATGGTTGCTGCCAAAACAGGTGGTGTCCACCAGGGGAACCCTTGGCTCGTAGCATATAAACCAAATCCTAAGCCTATGAAAAAGAAGCTTATGCCCATAGGAATCATAATAGGAAAAGCATAACTAAAAGCTTGACGCCCTTTATGTGATTGTTCCATTAATATATCGCCTTCTTTCATTTACACTAGATTATGATATTCATAAAATGTATATAATGCCATTATATTCTTCATACAATGTACAAAGAAAAGACACCTACCAGGTGTCTTTTCTAATATATACACTATTCTACTAATTATAAGGCACGCGTTAAAATTTCGCGAGCCACTTCTGGTGTAATATCACCGTTTCACCAAGTTGTGTCATACCATGACCTTCTAATTGTTTCACAATTTTATCAACTGCGTCTTCGCCTAGACCATAATCTTTCAAATGCGTAGATACACCAAGGGACTCAAAGAATTCGCGCGTTTTAGCGATAGCCTTATCTGCTTTTTCTTCTGTTGTACCTTCTGTGATATGCCATACACGTGTAGCATATTGTGCCAATTTTTCAAGCTTGTCTGCTTTTTTCACTTCTAACAATGCAGGCAATACGATAGCTAATGTAATCCCATGGTCAAGATGGTACGCCGCAGTTAACTCATGACCAATAAGATGTGTGGCCCAGTCTTGTGGCACGCCGGCACCAATCAAGCCATTTAATGCCAAGGTAGAAGCCCACACGTGATTAGCACGAATATCGTAGTTTTCTGGATTTTCTACCGTTTCTTTACCGATTTCAATCATAGTTTTCAAAATGCCTTCGCTGAAACGATCTTGAATACGGCCTTCCACAGGGTATGTTAAATATTGCTCTGTAGTATGTACAAAAGTATCGATGACGCCGTTCTTAACTTGTTTTTCAGGCAATGTGAAAGTCAATATTGGATCAAGCATGGAGAACTTAGGGAATACTAAGCTACTGAACACAGGATATTACCATCACCATAGGTAATAACAGCACCATTGTTCATTTCGGAACCCGTAGCAGGCAGTGTCATAACTGTACCAAATGGCAATGGATTTGGCACCATTTCCACTGGAACCTCTGGTATACCAGCTTTCATAACTTCAATGACAGGACCATCATAAGTAGCACCCAATACGATGAGTTTTGTAGCGTCTACTACAGAACCGCCGCCTACAGCGAGAACGAAATCTACGCCATGTTCTTTAATGAAAGCTACCGCACGTTCACATGTTTCAAGGGATGGGTTTGGCTCAATACCGCCGAATTGCTCTACCTTACGATTACCAAGTGCCTTTACAATGCGGTCAATCAGACCACTGCGCACTGCAGAGCCACCACCATAGGTAATAAGGACCTTTGCATCCTTTGGAACCAATGTATCTAATTCACCTAAACGATCTTTACCAAATACGATATGTGTAGGGTTATAAAAATCAAAGTTAAACATAGGGACCTCCTAAGTATTATGTTTGTATTCCACCGCTTTAATTGTATAAAACTTATCTGTATTATATCATATTTCGATTTTTTTAGATATGTCTAGATAACGCTACTTTCAATTACTTAATAACTCTACTTTACAATCATCGTAGGAGCCATAGTTTTAATCTATATCCAACCTCTATATTTTTATCTATATACAAAACCCATTTACATGATAGGATATATCCATTATATGTATATAGAAAGGGATGTTCACATGAAATTAAAGAAATTTATTGCCCCTCTTCTCGTTGGCGTTTTAGCATTCGCCATCGCAGGCTGTGGCACAAATACAAATCAATCTAGTCAGACACCAAAGGAAATTAAAATCGGTGCTACTGCAGGCCCTCATGCTCAAGTAGCTGAAGCAGTTGCAAAAGAGGCTCAAAAGCAAGGTATCGACCTTAAGGTTGTGGAATTCTCCGATTATGTAACACCAGACAGAGCATTGGCTGATGGAGATATCCAACTCAACGCATACCAACACGTTCCATTTATGGAAAACTTTAACAAACAAAATGGTTCCGACCTTGTAGCTATTGGCAAAACGATTTTAATGCCTATGGGATTGTATAGTAACTCTGTACATAGTGCACAAGATGTACCAAATGGCGCTATCGTAGCTATTCCTAACGATCCAACAAACGGCGGTCGTGGTCTCGCATTACTTGCTAAAGCGGGCCTCATTACATTGAAAGAGGGCGTTGGCTTTAAAGCAACAGTAGCAGATATTACATCTAACCCTAAAAACCTTCAAATCCAAGAGCTTGAAGCAGCTCAATTGCCACGCAGCTTAGATGATGTTGTTGTAGCAGCAATTCCTATGAACTATGTTCAAAGCGCAGGTCTTAACGTAGAAAAACAAGGTTTCTTCTTAGAACCTAAAGACGAACCTTTAGCAGTTATGATCCTTGCTGTTCGCGAACAAGATAAAGATAACGAAACATACAAAAAAATTGCAGACATCTACAAATCTGATGCAATCAAACAATTCATCAACGATACTTTCAAAGGTAGCATTACCTCTGCAAACTAACAAAAAGCGATACTCTAACTTTTTTAGAGTATCGCTTTTATTTTATTCTTTAGTATCAATCACGTTTATTCTTCAGTGTCGAATGTAACGTCCAATGGTTGGCGTTCCACAATATTGCGGTAACGAACCTTTGGATAGCCCATTAAGATACCACCAGCAATGATTTTATCTTCAGGTACACCTAATAGGTCCAATAATGGCTCATATTCTGCTTCCCCAGCATGTTCAAAGAAGCCTGCCCAACAAGTACCTAATCCTAATGTTGGTGCATACAACTCTGCATAAGACAAGCAAGAATGACCACTATCGTGAGTACGATGAATATCCTTTTTAGAACCGATAGCCACTACTAACGCAGGTGCATCGCGCAAGATGTATTCCTTACCCTTATCCACTTCAGCTTGTGCTGCACGAGCATAAAGACGCATAATCGGCACAGTTTTTGCCGCTAAATGCATCCACTCAAGAACGAGATCTGCAATGCGGCGTAATTTTTGTTTATCCCGAATCACGATATATGAAATTCCTTGCGTATTTGTCGCAGTTGGCGCCATACGAGCCACATTCAATACCTTGCGAATCAATTCAGCAGGAACTGGTTTATTTTGATAATTACGAATAGAGCGACGGCTGCGCAAGAATAACTCAGCTTGCTCTGGCGTTAATTTTTGTTCTTTTGTGATATCGATTTGCTCTTTACGTGGTGTCATATCACTATCAAGAGCAAGCGTTGGGCATACGGAAATACAATGCCCACAGGAGATACAACCTCCCTTGCCAGTCACAGGCCCATTCTCGGACATCACTAGCAAGCCTGTCGGACAGTCAGCTACGCAAAGGCCGCATCGTGTACAGACTTCTGTATTGACGGTAAATAACATCTGATAAATCCTCCAAACACTACTATAAAGCCTATTATAACACAATCAATCAAGGGTTATCTAGGCAACATATGCTTTTCAAGGTTATTCTCCCTATTTTGATGGGGCCCCATTTCATTTCTACAACCTAGTTAAAAAAGTACGAATATACTTGCTTGCTCCGTCCTTCGCAAAGTCGCTGCACAAGTATATTCGTACTTTTTTATAACCATATTTATAAAGGCGTCCCATCAAAATAGAACTACACACTTTAAACACATAACACCTAGATAACCCGATTGATTTATATAAAAAGGCTTTAAACTAATGGCGCCACGCCCTCCATCTGGAAGAAGCTAGCCTGCGGCTAGGCTTTAGAGTAGTGATGCCATGCCCACCGTAGGGAAAGGACTAGCCGAAGGCTAGTCTCTCCCTTTCCCTATCACAAGCGGAAAGCATACTTACTCAAATGCTTTTACAAGTTCCATATATTGAGTCTTATGAGTCAATCGCCAAGAACCAAAATCCGCTTCTGGTGCCTCATTAAGTATATTGGCTAACGCCTCCATAAATGCTGGAATTTTTGCAGCTACAATATTCCCAGCCATTTTACCAAAACTTTCAGAACCCATATGTTCTGAACCACCATCTACGATAATGAAAGCAGGTTGTGGTTTCTTATCTACGAGTTTTACAGCACCGTGAAATCCAATTTCCCCAATTTGATGAGTCCCACAAGAATGTGGGCAACCAGAAATATGTACTCGCGGCAATTTTTTTGTATCGATACCTTTTTCTTCAAGATGATCAAAGACAGCCTTTAGCAAGCCATTAGAATCTTGCATTCCGATTTGACAAACTGTAGAGCCCACACAGGATACGGAACGACGAAAATCATCGCGTGCGCTATCATCGGTTAATTCCGCAATTTTTCTAGCTTCGTCAGCGGTCAAATTGATGAAAAACAAGGCTTCATCCGGTGCAATGCGAGCCTCCACTTGGTCTAATGTAACAGCATAATCAAGGGCCGCCAATATATGTTCAACGTTCGCATCGCCACCAATTGGGTGGTATTCTACAAAGTACAGACCTTCTTGTTTTTGACGATGAATACGATGATTTTCTACCGAATCATCGCGCTTGCCCGTCTTCGTAATTTCATAAGCATAATCTGCAGGATTAATGGTCAATTTTTCAATCTCTTTCACCATTGCCAATGTTTCTTCATAGGTTTTGATGAAAGCTTCCGCGCCCCCCATTTCTGCAGGCATATAACGGGTACGTGCTTTGCCGCGATTTTTAAAGTTACCATGGTTTGCAAATACCATGAGCATAGCTTTCACATGATACAAAACATCCTCAGGTTGCACATCACGAGCTACGGGAATACCGATGCGAGGATTAGGACCAATACCACCACACGCATATACATCAAAGGTATGATGTTTTGTTAAATTGAACCCCAGATCCTTAAAGGTAGCATGTGGTGTGCTATCAAATCCATTATCAATACCCATCTTAAATTTACGGGGAATCTTGATATAAAACATTTGCTCCATAAGAAATTCGCTAATGGCTGCCGCATATGGTGAAATGTCAAAGGTCTCGCGAGGATCAATGCCGCGTAAGATACTGGCTACTACATTTGGATTATCGCCGCCTGCACCGCGATTATAAATGCCATGTTCATAACATTCCTTGAAGAGCTGTAAAATAGTTTCCCCATCGAGTCCATGCATTTGTAAGCATTGACCGGTTGTAAAATGAATATGTGTAAGATTGTACTTGCGGATAGTATCTGCTAAGAATCGCATTTGTTCTTGTTTGATGCGACCACAATTAAAACGCCAACGGCTCATGCCCGTAGCAGCACCACGTTCGGCATAGCTACCATATGCGCCGGACTGGCCCTTATAATCCGCAATAGACATCTCTTTCTTATAAAACTTGCGTGTCATATCTTCAAACTTTGGATAATCTGCAATTAAACGTTCTTTTTACTTCTTCTGTAATCATAGTACTACCTCTTGGCTTATATTTATTAAGCATATATAGAAACTTTTATATGTACATTATACGCTTATGTAATACTTGAAAACGTATCCATAGTCACAATTATATATATAAATATTTGTATTTTGATATTACAAAAATGTAATAATAATTATTTTCGATTGCACCGAAGAAGGGTATAAATTCAATTGCATTACAATCTATGCATTCTACTACAACACATAGTCCAACTACGCAAAAAAAGCGAGCAGACCTAATGTCTGCTGCTTTCACAATCAATATGATTATTTAACTATTATTCCTCACCTTGTGTAGGATTGTTATACGCATCTTTTATCAATGGTGCCCATAATTTTATCTACCACAAGTGCATTTGTTAAGGAACCGGATACGTTCAAGCATGTACGTCCCATGTCGATTAATGGATCGATAGCAAGGATTGGACTGATGGATGTAAAGTATGCACCAAGACCAGTACCACTAAGGGATACGGATGCAGCCATTGTAGCCGTACCAGGAACGCCTGCAATACCAACGGAACCAATAGCGATAACGATAACGCTCATGATGTACATTGTCAAGTCAAATGGGATACCCGCTACATTAGAAATGTAAACTACCACAAGAGCTGGGAATACGCCGGCACAACCTTGCATGCCTGCAGTAGTACCAAAGGATGCTACTGTATTAGCAGTTGTAGCATTTACGCCAAGACGTTTTGTCAATGTTTCAACAGTCAACGGCAATACGCCCATAGAGGAACGGGATGTGAAGGCCAACAATAATGGAGCCTTCGCTTTTTTAAAGTATGTAATCGGGTTGTAACCAAAGCTAGCAATTAAGATAGCTTGAACGACGAACATAATCAAAAGACCTACGTAAAGCAATACTACGAAAAGTCCCATATCGAGGATGGCTTGCAAGCCACGTGTCGCCAATGTAGATGCCAATAAAGCAACTACGCCGTATGGCATAAGGCCAATAATGAAATCGGCAACCCAGGAAATCAATTGATGAAGCTCATCAAATAACTTTGTAAAGATTTCCATGTTATTAGTGCCCGTTTGTTTTAAGAGACGGGCTATGCTGCCCAAGATGATTGCAAATACTACGATGCCAATAACATCGTTTCTGCAGCAGCTTGAATAGGATTGCTAGGAATCAAAGCACGGAATGTATCCACCATCGGTTTGATTTCACGGATTTTTTTACCGGACTCAACAATATCAAAACCTTGACCTAATCCAAAAGCATTACCGAGGATAAGGCCTACGATAGCGGCTACAGCCACCATGCCGAGGTTAGTGGACACCATGGCAACTACCAACTTCTTAAGATTAGCCCCTGCCTCCATGTGTAAAATAACATGGACGATGGAGATAAATACGATAGGAATAACAAGCATGCGGATTAAGTCGATGAACCCACCACCCACAAGGGAGAACCACTTCGTACTTTCCTTGATGTAGACCACCTTAGACGGATCATCAGGAAAACCAGCAATAACTTGAATTGCTACGCCTAATACGGCACCAACAATAGTGCCAATAATAACAAGATTACCAAAGGATGTACCCTTACGTTGCAATACATAAATACCGATTAAGGCAAGTACAAACACTGCGATAATACCAATACTCAATGAATTGCTTAGCATGAGGTAATCCGTAAAGAATGGAATATTCATAATACACCTCGTTTAATTCATATTAAAATAATAGGTTATGAACTTAGTATATCATACATCGAAAAATTTACAAGTGCTATATCGAAATTTCTACAAATAGATGTATGCCTATTTTGCATTCTATACAAAGGTGCAAAAAGGCGACCTTCCATCGGAAGATCGCCTTATACAGTCTTTAGTTATATTAAGCCTCTAGTATTAGGACTATCTGTTAACAAGGACATATGTTACTTGGATAGGACCATGAGCACCATCTACAGTAACGAGCTCGATATCAGCCGTACGAGACGGACCGGAAATCAAGCAGATATTTGTAGGGAAATTAGCTGGATCATTGTGGTAACGTTCAGCCAAATGTTCCATTGTTTGTGTCATGCGTGGGTTGATTGTATCAGTGTACAATACAGCAATGTGAGTTGTAGGCAACAAGCTGATAGCACGACCAGATGCTTCGCCAGATGCTTGTACTACAGTAGCTGTTTCAGCAATACCGCAGTATGGGAATGTAATACCAATATCTGCATTTGCAGTATTAGAAATACATTCTTCACGGCCTTTAGCTGGGTCCCATTGGAAGTATGTACGAGTGCCGCCATTATTAGCTGCATCTTGTTCGAATAATTCTTTTAATTTATATTCGTCTACTTCAGGAGTGCTTGGGAATACAATCTTACCATTGCCCCAGTCTTCGATAGCTGCCAAAATTGTTTCACCTAATTTATCAGGTGTAGTTTCAACGAATTTTGTACCAACACGTTGACATTGTTCCTTAAACATTGTCAAAATTTGATCTTGATTCAAATCTTTGAACATAGTTTCTTGAGGACCATGGCTGTAATCAAAATCCTCTACATAGGCAGGGCACATTTCTTGATCACGGCCTAATGCACGAGATAAACGTGCAATAAATTGTTTACGTTTAGCTTCATCCATTATTTTTTCTCCTTCTTCTTGTTCTTTTCATGTTCAGCATATAAGTCACGGAATTTCTTGAACTTCAATGTACCCATTTCTTTAGATTTAGTCCAGCCGTTCATAACTGGAATAGCTTGAGTCCATGTAGGCATATTGCCTTCTTTGTTACTAATCAAGTTCATGCCGATAGCACCAGCTTTTGTACCAAGGTCGAATAATGTGGAGTTACCAAACATCTTAGCCGCTGCAGTGAAGATTGCTTCTTCTGCTTTCGGACGAGTTTTCGATGTCAGCCATAATATGACGGTGTTCCATCAATAATTCATGCAATGGAATAGCTACTGGACAGTTTTCTGTACATGCACCGCACAATGTAGAAGCATATGGAAGATCGCCTGCTACGTCGTAACCTTTGAACAATGGAGTCAATACAGCACCCATTGGACCTGGATATACGGAGCCATAACCGTGACCAGAGATGTGACGGTATACAGGACAGATGTTCATACATGCACCACAACGGATACAACGTAACATTTCTTGGAATGTACCACCCAAGATACCGGAACGACCGTTATCGATAATGATGATGTGAGTTTCTTCAGGACCGTCAGCTTCGCCAGCACGACCAGGACCAGTCATCATGGAGAAGTAGTTGGAAATTTTAGCACCTACTGCAGAGCGGTTCAACATTTCCATCATTACGTCAAGAGCTTTGAAGTCAGGAACGATACGTTCTGTACCCAAGAAGATTACTTGAGTCTTAGGAATGGAACTAGACATACGACCGTTACCTTCGTTGGAAACGATAGTACAAGTACCAGATGCAGCAACTGCAAAGTTACAACCATTAACACCTACGTCAGCTTTCAAGAAGCGTTCACGTACATAACCACGTACGAAGTGAGTCATTTCAGTAGGGTTTTCAGTACCTGTATAACCTAATTTTTCAGCGAAAATTTCGCGGATTTTATTACGTTCAAAGTGAAGGCCTGGTACTACGATGTGAGATGGTGGGCTCACTGCTGTTTGCAAAATGAATTCCGCCAAGTCAGTTTCGTTTACTTCAATACCAGCTTCTTCAAGAACTTCGTTCAAACCAATTTCTTCAGTTAAGATAGTTTTGGATTTAACGATCATTTTGGCTTCGCGTTCACGAAGGATATCCAAAGCGATTTGAGTCGCTTCTTTATCGTCGAATGCAAAGTGAACTTTAGAACCAGCTTTTTTTCAGCGTTTTTCAGCGAATTGGTTTACATAGTAATCCAAATTGTTAAGAACGTGATCACGAAGTTTAGCTGCTTCTGCGCGGAAATCTAACCATTCAGGAACGTCCGCAACTACTGTATTACGTTTGTCATAAAACACGTCTTGTGCTTTTTTGATAGCTGCAACTTTGAAATCGTCAGCCAAACATTCTTTTATACGTGTTTTATAGGGGCGATTGTCATATATAAGTGCCATGTCGTCTCCTCCTTAGCGGCAGTTTAAGATTTCAGCAATATGCATTACTTTAATACGGCGATCGATTTCACCATCTTTATGAAGACGGTCAAGCATACCTGCAATATTCATCAAGCAAGCTTGGTCGGAACCGGAAATTACATTAGCACCAGTGCTAGCGATTTCCAAAGCTTTTTCGCGTGTCATTACTTCGCTGATTTCTGGGTTTTTAACGGAGAATGTACCGCCGAAACCGCAGCAACGGTCTGCACGAGGTAATTCAATCAACTTAAGGTCTTTTACATTGCGAAGGAGTTTGAAAGGTGGTTCTTTTACACCCATCAAGCGAGTTACGTGGCAAGATGTATGGTATGTAACAGTTTCGTCAAAGCGTGCGCCAACGTCTTCTACACCCAATACATCGGTAATGAATTCAGTGAATTCATAAATTTTTCCGCTCAATTTTTCTGCGCGTTGTTGCCATTCAGGTTGACCTTCCAAGAAGTGTTGGTATTCATCGCGAATAGCAAAGGCACAGGAGCCAGACATGCTGACTACATAGTCAGCGTTTTCGAAGCATTCGATTGTATTCTTAATAGCATCCATAGCCGCATCATTGTAACCGGAGTTAGTGAACATTTGTCCACAGCATACTTGTTTCTTAGGCACTACAAGGTCGCAACCTAGTCTCTCAAGTACTTCTACGCCAGCCATGCCAACATGAGGGTAGAACATATCAATCAAACACTGTTGGAAAAGATGAATTTTCATATTTTCGTCCTCAACTTTTCTAGTACTTAACTCAAAAAAATTTTTGATATGTATTCATTTAGGTCGATAAAATTCCACAAATTATCAGCCTATACAATAAATTGACGATCTTTAAAGTGTTATATTTAAAGAACATTTCGATATAATTATAAATAAGGGCACCATAAATGTCCAAGCAATTGCTATATTCGTATTTAGGGTTGCATAAATCATATCCTTATGACTAAAAAGTAATAATCAAAATTGATTTTTTTATCACACCCACGTACTGCTTTTATAAATTTTTTTTCTATAACTCCCGTGTTTTCTTTATTTGCAAATGTTTATCAAGTAGATATTTTTTTAGTCCCAAAATTGCACCATTCTCATTTGCTATAATGAAAGTGTAACTTTCACCATTATTCATCTAATTTTTTTATCCTTATATATTACATTTTCTTATAGTAGTGGTTATTTCATAAAAGTGCTATAATTTATGTATATAAACGTAATTTGAAAGGAGCTTTCTCATGAAACTCAATAAATTGTCCTTATCTCTAGCGATTACATTGGCGCTAGGATCTACATTCGGCATGGCTCATGCAGAAACTACAACAACTACGAAAAACACCAGTTGTAACGAATGCAAAAAGCATCTGCACATACTACAACTCGTTTGCAAAAACAACTGCTAAGACAACACATGCAAAAAAACAACTGCTTTGCGAAAAACTACACCAGCGAGCGACAGCTAAATCTACTACAACTACAGATAAAACTACAACAACTGCAAAAGCAACACAAAAATCTGAGGCTCCTGCAAAGGCTAAAGAAACATTGCCAGCTGGCGTATACCCAGATACAAAAGATAACTGGGCTCGCGATGCCATCCAAGCAATGACAGAGGCTGGCTACTTATCCGGCTATGCAGATAACACATTCCGCCCTGGTAAAAAGCATTACTCGTGAACAAGCGGCGACCATTTACGGCAAAAGTGTTGCAACACAATATGAACGAGCAAGAACTTGCTGACTTAGTAACAAAAGAAAACGGCGTTTCCTATTCCGATGTTGAAAGCGACCGTTGGTCCAACACAGCTATTAAATTAGTTGGTGCTGCTGGCGTTATGGAAGGTACAACAAAATCTACATTTGCCCCTGCTAAAGCGATGGACCGTGAAGAATTCGTTGCTTCTGCAGCTAATTTAGTAAAGAAAATAAAACCTGATGCACCTGTAAAATCTGAAAAGGTTACATTCAAAGACAGTGCTAGCATTTCCAAAGCATATGTAGGGGATATCGAATACATGGCACAACGCGGCTATGTAGCATCCGGTGCAACAACTGCTTTCAACCCAACACAACCTGTAACACGCGCACAAGCGGCAACAATCTTAAACCGCATCTTAAACGGAGAAACAGCCCCTACTACTAGCAAGGCTACCTCTATTAAAGAAGATGCAAAGCAAGACGCTGAAAAGATTGAAAATAAAACTAAAACCGTTGAAAAAGAAGTCGCTAAAGACGTAAAAGCGGATGCTAAGAAAGTAGATACTGCTGCAAAGGCAGATGCAAAAAAAGCTGATGCTGCTGTGAAGTCTGATGCTAAAAAAAGTTGATGCTGATGCGAAAAAAAGGTAGAAAAAGAAGCTAAGGCTAAAAAATCTGACAAGGTTTCTGAGTCTAAAGCAGAACAATCTCCACGCATCGTTCGACCTGTACGTCGCAGAGACATTAAAAACCACTCGATCAAAAAACAACAAGAAACATTGGAAAAACAATGTATTCACTCAACTCAACAAAACATATAAAACACCAGAAGCGTTCCAAGACTATGGTGTTATGTACTGGAGAGACAATCAATTGCATGTGGCTTTGAAATCTAATTCCGATTTGGATACAGTTAAAGCTAATTTGGCAAGCCAAGGCAATGCTACTATCAACAACTATGTAGTAGTTGAACCATCTCAATACAGCCAAACTGAATACGATGTTATCGAATCTAATTTCCGTAACTACTACAGCAAAAACGAAAAAGGTGGCAATATTATCGCCGTATTCCCAGACGTTGAAAAATAATCAATTATACGCTGTAGTTAGCACTGCAAGCAAAGAAACACAACAAGGTATTTCCAAGGTATTTGGTTCCAAAGTTAAAATGACTGTAAAACGCTAATAGCGACAAAACTCCGATATACTTTAGTCCTTAAGGGGACTTCAAAAACAGCGTTATCCAACGCTGTTTTTGATATATTTACCACATGATTAAGAAGGATATGTATGCAACAGGTATCAACACACACATTACGGGCTCTCATCCTGTCCGCTTTACTTACTACATCCGGTATGGCATTTGCCGCTACACCGGCACAAACACCAAGCGCTACTCCAGCGCAACATACTGTAACAACAACGGCAACCGTTCAAGATACAACAGCTACTGAACAAAATAAAACTGCTGTACCTGCTAATACTGTTGTTAACCAACAACTTCGCTCCGGTGTTGTTACGTCTCCAAAGGATATCCAAGATGTGCGACCATACATCTTCTCCGATGTACCAAGTGATTTTTGGGCTTCTAAATCAATTAGTGCCGTAGCAAAGGCTAAATTGATGAAAGGCTATGCGGATGGCACATTCCGTCCTAATCAACCAATGACACGCGAAGAAGTGGCCTCCCTATTCAACAACATTACCGATGATGGCCAAGCAGCGTTCATCTCTAGTCACTTTAAAGATATTACATCCGACCGTTGGTCTGCCCTCGCTATTGAATCAGTAGCGCGCAAGAATATCATCTCTGGCTATGGCGACACTACATATAAACCTGAAAAATATATGTCCCGCCAAGAATTTGCTGTGGTAGCAGATAACTACCTACATTATCTAGGCTATACAACAGATGATCCTACTGTACTCGATCAAGTAGCGTATGGGGACCAAAAATTCGTAGCCCCTTGGGCACAAGATGCAGTCCGTGAATTAGCATACTTAGGATTTACCAACTATGCACCAGGCACGATGTTTAACCCAGAAAAATACGTAACCCGTGCAGAGGCGGCTGAAATTTCCTACCGTATGACACAAACACCACAAGCATTGGCATTCCACAATGCGCTCTACCGTCAACAAGTGGAACAAAAAACATCCAATGTCATCAGCCACGCCCTTCACTATGGTCAAGACTTCACACAATTTAGAAACGATGGTGCTCTCTTCTGGAAGGAAGGTAAATTGCACGTTTCTGTAGTGGACAAAAAACACTTCGATACAGTTCATACAGCACTAGCTGACGCTCACGATCCACAACTCGATAATGCATTAATTGTAAGCCAAGGCAAATTGACACAAGCCCAATTAGAAGACCTCCAATCCGATGCATTGGCACTTTATCAAACAAAGAACCTCAAGGTAAAATCATTAGTATTTTACCAACAGATGATGCATCTGTATTAGTTATTACGGCTGATTCTGTACAACCTGGAACAGTAAAGGCATTTAAAAAGAAATTTGGTAAGAAGGTAATTGTTCAAACACCGCCTGAGGAAATTCCGACTACGACAATCCAATTCCCATTACCATTAAAACCAACAAAATAATCAATTAGGCAGCCCTTCGGGGCTGTCTTTTTTGTCCTATCCCCCTATTCTTCATACAGGATAATACGCACAAAAGCCCCTCCGCACATCGCGGAGGGGCTTTTTAGTAAGTATTAAGTTCTATACCACATAAAACAGTCTGTGTACCCTTTTTTTGGTGCTACGCACCTTGCATTGTTTAACAATACAGACACATATAGTTAGTTTTGTTATTTGGTCACATCATTTTTGACGGTCGCGCAAATTGCCAACTGGTACATATACGGTACCAGCACTATGGATTGTATCCACATCTTGTTGAAGAATCATCACTACCGAATAATCTTCAGTTGTGTAGAATTCAGATGGCATTTTTGTCGAATGTAGCATTCGCACCAACGGCATCCTTCACTTGTTGATTATTATTGATAGCATTAACGAGTTCCTTCTTATTCAAACCACCAAGATCATACAAGGATAATTGACGACCTGTTGTAGTATTGAATGTAAAGCCTTTTACATAATTTACACCATTTGCATCGCCATCACGCATTGTATAGGTGTGAATCAAAACGCTAAAGATACCATTTTTATCCGTTTTTACATCATAATACATGATGACATTCGTTTTATTGGATTCTTTTTTTCGTTCAATTTTTTTGAGTGTCATTTTTGAACCTTGGACACGTATTTCTTAATCGTTGTATTAATGGCTTTTTCAACGATAGGGCTAACAGATTTAACCTCTGGGAATACGAGATTCAAATGATCTGTAGTCGCATCTACAGGAGATACGCCTACCTCTTTACGATCCATATAACGATCTGCATTTGGCGCTACCACTTCGATAGTACCACGATCAGTTTTATTCGCTACGGAACGTAATTTTTTGTTTTGCTCTGGCGTAGCCGTGCTAGAAAGACGATATGTCACATCGTGACGATTATTTTGTGCTACTACAGCACCAGTATCCTTTGTTACAGGAATCGTTTCACTAGCGTACGCCATAGATGTGAGTGGCAATGCGGCGACCATCATGATGAGAACAGTCTGTTTTAATTTCATGGTTAACCTCTTACTTTGCTTGTTCTTGCTCTGCTTTCATAGCGAGAGCTTCTGCTTTATCAAATTTGTGAGTTACAACACGACGAACTAGATAGAGTGCAGAGAAGATGAAAGCAAGTAGACCTAACCAACCAGCTGTACTTTCAAATTCAGGACCAACTAATTCAAGTGGAGATTCACCACCACCAGTTGTAACTGACAATACAATAATAACAGCTATGATTACACCAATCAAGCTTTCACCAACAATCAAACCAGACGCAAAGAGAACGCCACGACGATTAGATTGTTCTACATCGTATTCAGCCAATTCACCAGCACGCATTTTAGCGCGAGCGATGAGGTAACGACCTACGAAATAGCTCAAGAAAGAACCGATAATAAGAGGTACTTCCAATGTTGGAGGCAAGTAGATACCCATACCAACAGCCAATGGAGGCAATGTTAAGGAAGCAGTTGTACTCTTAAGAATCAAGTTAACAATGATTGCTACTACGCCAACACCAACGCCGATCAAGATGTAATTCCAATCCATACTAGCATTGAAAATACCTTGAGCGATTGTAGTCATCAATGTTGCTTGTGGAGCAGATAATGCAGCATTTGGATCCATTTCAGCACGAGGCAACGCACCTGTAAAACCATATGCTTGGTATAACAAGTTAAGAACTGGAGCAATCGCAATAGCACCGGCTACGGAACCAAGTAACAATGCAATTTGTTGACGCCAAGGTGTAGCACCAACGAGTTGACCAGTTTTCAAGTCTTGCAAGTTATCGTTAGAGATAGATGCAATAGCAATAACTACGGATGTCATGAAGATAGCCATAGCTGTAGCGAATTGAACGCCTGCTTCGGTAGCAAACAAATTATTTTCAGAAGCGATGAAGTATACCACTAGAGAAGAAATAATAGTTGCTAGGATACCAATACCGGAGATTGGAGATGCAGATGTACCGATAAGACCTGCCATGTAACCACATGCTGCAGCTACGAAGAAGCCGATTAATAAAGCTACTACAACACCTACAACAACAAGAGTCCACATTAAACCTGCACTAATAGGTACAGCGGATACGAAATCCCAGAACGTAATAACCAAACCAATAAGGATGATGGCAAATACGATCAATACAGATTTTGTACTCATATCTGTATCCATGCGATGCGTTTCGCGTTCAGCAGCGCTGCTATTCATGGATTTAACGGAAATTTTCATACCTTCGATGATAGGTTTAATCAAGGTAATCAATGTCCAAATCGCTGCGATACCGATAGCACCAGCACCAATAAAGCGAACTTTAGATTTCCAGATACCCATAGCAAATTTTGCAGTTGCACCACCATCTGGAGCAAATACATTAGTCAAGTAAGGCACAAAGCCAGCCCACGCGATGAGAACACCAACGAGGATAGCGATACCAGATGCGATACCGATAAGGTAACCAGCACCTAACAACGCTGTGGAGAATCCCAATGGAATTTGAGTAATCCCTTTGCTACCTACTGGAAGCCAGAAGCTCATGCTATCGCCAAGAACTTTGAAGCCGTTAGCACAAAGGCTGATGATACCAGCTACAGCACCACCGGAAACGATGTCTGCCATACCGGAACCAGATTTAGCAACTTCACCACCATTATGAGATCCGACCTTCAAGATTTCGGCTGCTGCACGGCCTTCTGGATATGGTAGGTCACTGTTCACTACCATGGCACGGCGCAATGGAATGGTGAATAACACACCGAGGGAACCACCGCATGCACAAATCAAGAATGTTTGCCAGAATGGGAACCCTTGCCAATAACCAAGCATTAAAAGACCTGGCAAGATAAAAATAATTGCAGATAAGGTACCAGCTGCAGATGCTTGCGTTTGTACCATGTTGTTTTCAAGAACGTTAGAATCCTTGAAGAAACGTAAAATTGCCATTGAGATAATGGCTGCCGGGATGGATGACGAGAATGTCAAACCGACCTTCAAACCTAAGTATACGTTAGATGCCGTAAATATTAGAGTGATCAATGCACCTAATAACATCCCACGCAACGTAAGTTCCGGCAAGTGAAGGTCATGGCTCATAAAATCATGTTTCATAAGTACTTACCTCCTCTTATAAATTAAATAAAACTAACTATAAGCTATATTCATTTTATCGTGTTAAAGCGATGTTGACAATAAATATAACCATATATGTGCTATGTATACACAAATTTATAGATATAAATCAAATATGTATAAAGGTAATAGCCATGTACGCATTATATCTAATTGGTATTTATTATCATTTTCTATTATATTTTTTCGTTTTTCTGTATATAATAGAAAGGAACCGACGATAGGTCGGCATGTCTTTTAAGGAGGTTGTAAACATTATGGAAACAAGAATTGAATATGATTCAATGGGACCAGTCGAAGTCGACGCTAGACGAATTTACGGACCTCAAACGCAACGCTCGTTCAATAACTTTAAGATCGGTGACCACCGCATCCCTATTGAACAAATCAAAGCGCTTGCGCTTGTCAAAAAGCATGTGCTTTAACCAATGCAAAATGTGGCGCAGTAACTGAGGAAAAAGCGAAACTCATTGCCCAAGTAGTAGATGAAATCGTAGATGGCAAATGGGATGAGGAATTCCCATTGACCGTATTCCAAACAGGCTCTGGCACACAAACAAACATGAATGTGAACGAAGTTATCGCTCACCGGGCTAAACAGTTAGATGAAGCTAATCCACTTCATCCTAACGACGATGTAAACCGCGGCCAAAGTACAAATGATACATTCCCAACAGCAATGCATATCTGCGGGTACTTTGAAATTACAAAACGCGTAATTCCTGCATTGGACGGCCTTATTGTATCCTTTGAAAAATTGCAAGAAAAAGGTATAGGCTTGCAAAAGGTTGGTCGTACTCACCTACAAGATGCTACTTTCATCATGGTGGATCAAGAAATTAGCGCCTTTGTGGACGGCCTAAAAACTGCCAAAACGATGCTCCTTCAAAACGCTGATTATCTACTCGACGTTGCCCTTGGCGGCACTGCCGTTGGTACAGGTGTGAACACACCTAAGGGATATCTAGACGTTATGGAAACCGTATTGCCAGAGGTAACAGGCGCTCCATTCCGCGTTAAGAATAATAAATTCCAAGGCCTATCCCTCAAAGATGCGTTCATGATGGCCCACGGTGCACTTAACACATTGGCTACTACATTGTTTAAGATTGCGAACGATGTCCGTTTCTTAGGATCTGGCCCTCGCTGTGGCTATGGCGAATGGCATCTTCCTGAAAATGAACCGGGCTCCTCCATCATGCCAGGTAAAGTTAACCCTACCCAATGCGAAGCTCTTGCTATGGTATGTGCCCAAGTATTCGGTATTAATACAACCATGACACTTTGTGCAGGCAGCGGTGCATTCCAATTGAACGTGTACATGCCTATCATGATCTATGATTTTGTTGAAAGCTGTCGCCTCCTCGCAGATGCGATGAATTCCTTCACTACACACTGCATCGACGGCGTAGAATTCGTACCTGAAACTTAAATTCTTCGTAGAACAATCCCTTATGATTGCTACATCCTTAACACCATACATCGGCTACGATAAGAGTGCTAAGGTTGTAAAAGAAGCGTACAAACGCGGTTGCTCTATCAAGGAAATCATCTTGGAAGAAAAACTCATGACCGAAGACGAATTTGCTGAAGCAGTTCGCATGAAATAAACCTCTCACATCTCTTTGACATATCTATAACATCCTCTCATACCTCAAATGAACGGAAAAAAGGACGCCATAGTTCTAAATCCTTCAGTATATACTACTGAAAATTAGACTATAGCGTCCTTTTTAATTGCTATGCCACCCCATCAAAGAACGTAATAACCGTAATTTCTCTCGGACAGTTAATACGAATAGGGAACCAGTGCCCAGATCCGTTATTGACGTAGCATACGCTATTTTTTTCTGTATAGCGACCTTTTACATATGGTGTACCAATCGGTACCCAAGGCATACCAAAGAGGATAATTTGTCCACCATGAGTATGTCCGGACAAGGTTAATGGCACATTGCGTTCGATGGCTTCATCAAAGAATTCTGGATGGTGGGCCAACAGAATAACAAAGGCATTATTAGGGATACCAGACAAGGCCTTATCAATCATGGCTTCACGATTTTCTTTGCGACGTTCATTGTCATAGGATACGCCAGCAATATAGACCGGTTGTTTACCACCCATGATTTGGATGTTGTCATTAATCAGTACGTTTAATGGCGTTTGTTTTAATATCATCGACGATTTTATTGACATCATGATGGAATTCATGATTGCCAAGGATATAGTCTACGCCATCTGGAATTTGTTTTGCAAATACCTTTAAGCGATCACAGACTTCAGGTAACCATTGTATCTTATCGATAAGGTCACCGGTGATGACAACGCGGTTTGGGTGTTCTAATAGTGCTAATCGCAAGATTTCGTCAAAGTCATCTAGGTCGATGCTTGGCCCAATATGGATATCACTGAGTTGTACAATCTTATAATCTGCAAGTCCTGGCGGTAGATTGGTATAACCAAAGCTTTCATGGGTCACAACGATTTCTCGTTGTCCTTCATAGGCAGCATAGCCAGCGCCACCCATGGCAGCCAAAGGTACAAGGGTACCTACGGTTCTAAAGAAAGCTCGGCGCCCTGTCCGTTCTTCGACGGGAACCTTATGGGAGATGCGGTTTACCAGCGCATAAATCAAGGCCAATACGATGAAAACTGGTATACACAAGAATATGGCGAATACTACGCCATAGCTTTCCGTTCTAAACAAGTTAAGCCATTCGTACCACGGTGTGCCGTATAGGTCAACTTGGTATAGGAAATAGTATCGCACCGCACAGAACCAACCAGCGACTACCAAAATATAGGCTAGCCACGCAGGCCATAGTTTTTTCGGTTTCCATAAATATAGGTACAATCCCCAAAAACCTAAAAAGGCTATAGCTAGCACCACGAGAAACACAATATTTATAATTAATTGCATATACGCTCCTAACTGTATATCAAGTAATTGCTAATACATTGAGACAAAATCAGTGTTCATCTCATAAATCTATTCTACAATAGGACATAATTCTGTCAATTTACCATGAGGTCCTGCCCAAGCATAATCGGCAAATTCATCCCGTTTGATGAGCATCCAATCCTTCGGTAATTGCTTCTTAATCACTTCGATTGGTGCCGAGCCAACTTCGTAATGTAAATCACCTCGAAAGGCCTTCATAAACCATTTACGATGAGAAATACATGAGTTAATTCTTTCACAATAACCGGTTGTAAGGATAGACCAAAGCCCAATGCCCCTACGAGCTCAGTTAAACCAGATTCTGCCGCATCATAGGAATCTGCATTTTCTACAGATGGAAATTCCCACATGGAACGCAAGAGGCCTCGATTAGGACGTTTATGTAGCAAATAATATTCGTCATAGCTGAGGATACCTACAAATACAGGCACATCAACGACCTTAGTTTTCTTGATGCGCACAGGCAATTGATCTGTTACATTGTGTTGGTACGCATGACACATATTGACGATGGGGCACTCACCGCAACGCGGCGTCTTAGGGATACATACGGCTGAACCAAAATCCATCAAAGCTTGGTTAAAATCGCCCGGTCTATCGTGAGGCAATGTGTCCTCTACGATAGCGGTAATCGCCTTCTTGCCCTTTGTGCTCAAAATATCATCGAATATGCCGTACAAACGAGCATAGATACGCAGTACATTGCCATCGACGGCCACCTCTGGTTCGCCATAGGCCATGGATAATACAGCACCGGCCGTATAGGAACCAACGCCTTTCAAAGATTCCATATCCTTGCGATTGTGAGGCACCACACCGCCGTAATTGTTCACCACATCTTGCACGCCAAGGCGTAAATTACGAGCACGGCTATAATAGCCAAGGCCTTGCCAAGCGTGGACCACTTCATCTTCTGTAGCCTTTGCCAAATCCTCCAGAGTCGGAAACAAACGCATCCAATTATCATAATAAGGCTTCATCGCCTCAATGCGGGTCTGTTGGCTCATTACCTCAGACACCCACACCTTATAAGGGTCACCGCAGTCACGCCACGGCAAATCCCGTTTATTTACATCATACCACGCCAACAACTGTGGCACCCACTTGGGGTTATTCATCTCTTTCATAGTTCCTCAATATAGGTATATGTGAAAGCACATCCTATACTTTCACTACACTCTATTCATTAATATATACATCAATACGGGCCAACAATTCACTTTCCATGACTGTGTCGACCTCTGTTAAACGCATGTCCTCAACATGACTGTTATCTGGACCAAAACGGATAGGCCCTTTCAACAACTTGCCCTCTAACAGCATAGGAAGCCACGTACGGTCCCCTTCCCACATATGCTCATAAGGGACATCGGCGAATGTAAACCAATGAGGTTCCATCTCGTCTGATTCAATAGGTTTTACATCGGTAACACGCACAAAATATACATAGCCCACATGGGTTAAACTTTCATCATAGGGAAACTGAAAGTCAAAAAGGGCTACGCATTCTAGATCAGACGCATCAACGCGTATGCCCGATTCCTCATATAATTCGCGCACAGCGCATTGGCGAAAGCTTTCACCAGCATTGATTTTACCGCCAAAGCCATTATATTTATCGGCACCAAAGCCACGTTTCTTGCGGCCCAGCAAAATTCTATGTTGTTCATCTATGGGAAATACCAAGGTTGTAGGTTTCATATGACCTCCTATAATTTGGTAAAGATTATTAATATATTATACCATTATTTCATGTGTAATACTGTCATTTATGGTATGATTAAAGGTATGAAATGAAAGGAGGCGCACCATGAACGAACCACTTATATTTGATATTGCACTAGGACGTACAAAGCCTGTAAATATGCGTGACGCAAGTGTGCGCTGTCCATTCTGCGACCGGTCAAATTTAACAGATATTCTGGCACAAGATGGTCATATCATATGGCTCATGAATAAATATCCTGTTTTGCAGGACACATGGCCTACGGTCATCGTTGAAACAGAAGGTGACCAAGGCGAACTATCCACCCTTTCCGTTGATGATGCAACACGGATCATTCAATTCGGTCTAGATAAATGGCATGAAACGATTGCCACAAAGGAATATAAATCCGTTCTATTCTTTAAAAACCATGGTCCTATGTCGGGCGGTTCCATACGCCATCCGCACAGCCAAATTATAGGCTTACGCAACTACGATTATCACGAGGACATTACGGTCAAGAACATGAATGGTTGGCTATTACACGAAGATCAAGATATCCGCATCACCTTATCCAAACACCCTATTATTGGATTCTTTGAATACAATTTGCGGTATAAACCTGATGCGCCTGTCCGCTCCATCGCCATGCGCTTACAACAGACCATACGCTATGTACTAGATAGCTTGGCAAAATTTTCCCAATCCTATAACTATTTTTTCTATCAACTAGAAGATGGTTACGAATATATCAAGGTGATTCCTCGCTATATCACAACACCGCTCTACGTGGGTTATAAAATTCCACAAACGTGCAATGATGAACGAGCTGCGAAAATTTTACAGAATATTACACCCTATTTTGAATTGAAATAAGAACCCTCTGCTACGAGTTCCGTAGATTAGAGGACTCTAGTAAGGACATATATGAACATTTACGCCATTGGAGACCTTCATCTATCAGGCAATCCACCTACGAAGCCGATGAACATATTCGGCCCCCACTGGGACAATCATTGGCAACGTATAAAGAACATTGGCTGTCCACCGTCACTGATGAAGACATTATCTTTCTCGTAGGCGACATGAGCTGGGCTTTGCGCCTCGATGAAGCGCTTTATGACCTCAACGAAATCGCCAGTCTCCCAGGCCAAAAATTTATGATCCGCGGCAATCACGATTATTGGTGGTCCTCTGCCAACAAAATGAAAAATGCCATGGGCGATGCTATAACCTTTTTACAAGGCCACGGTACGGCCCGTATCATCAATCTCACCACTCAGGTTAATACGCTTACTGGTGAAATCCAGTCTACCGAACATCAATGCATCTTAGCCTTTGGTGGCACCCGTGGCTATATTTGTCCTGATGATGCTAGCTTTGAACCGGATACAGATCAATCTATCTATGATAGAGAAATCTTGCGTACCGAAGCGGCATTGCAGGAAATGGAGCACGCTATCCAAGCGTTGCAAAAGGAACATGTTGAAACACAGAATACAGATGAGCCACTACCTGTAACACGTATTTTACTGTTACATTATCCACCATTCAACGAAAACAACGCCCCATCAGGCTTTACAGACCTTATGGAGCGCTACCAAGTCGATATATGTATATTCGGTCATTTACACGACCAGACGTCATTCAAACGAATCCCAACTACATTCGGAAATACTAAATTAGAACTCGTTTCTGCAGATTATGCAGAATTTAAAATACAAAAATATTGTAATTTGAATCCCTATGAGCGCATAACTGACATATTATTCAAATGTGCATCATACATGTATAAAGGAGCATTATGAGTCGCATCCATAAAGAGCATTTACAAGCAGGCTATATCTTTGGTGATACCATCAATCAAGAATATATCTACTTGCCATCCGGCGAGGTGGGCACAGACCATCCATTGGCAGTTCTCGAAACACCTACAAAACGCGAGGACCTTACATTAGACGAAGCGGTTCATATGATTGATACGCTAACATTAAAACGTTGTAGCCACCCTACATTGGGTAAAAAATCATTTTAATAGTAAAAAATCTCTGCCAAATGTGATATGTACCTATTTTGCTGGACACATATTATTTACAAGCCTAAACTCGTGGATGCTTCCCTGCATTTTACAGGGAGCATCCATTTTGTTGTACGTCGAATAGCAGATAGTTGATTGTGAGTAATCAACTATCTGCTTTAAATACTAAAATATTACATTATTAACTTTAGCGCTTATTAAATTTTACCAACTAGAGATTCCAAGAAAGATTAAAAGAATACTCTGTGCTACAGACACAGCAATTCGACCTATACCTATAATACTAATTCCATATCTTTTCCCCTCTTTGCACATAAAATATTCATTGAGATTTTGCTTTAGTGCAAACATTTCTCCCCAAAGAAGGACCGCAAGTATTAACGAAAAAATAGAAAAACTATGTAAAATCCTCCCCCCAAAAATAACCATTAATTCAAGCGTTAATAATTGACCTAATTGTATCATCGTAAGAAGAAGACTTCTCTTAGTATTTGCGCCTGCAATAGTTATTGTATTATTCCGTATAATATATATTGTATACATACCAAGTAAAATACTACATAAGATACGTCCAGCGTTCATAATCTCTCCTCACTAATCTTTTACACCACCGAAACCATCTTGAGTAACTTCATCTGTAAACTCAATATTATCTGCTTTTCTTTCCTCTGCATTTTTAGGAGGATGATGAACATCCTGATAAGCATTAACACCTTGATCAATAGCATGTGATACAGCAACACCAACTGCAGGACTACCACTAAGTTCAGAAGTATACACACCGGCACTAATAGAAGTAGGAACTGCTACAAGATCCTCTAAAACACGTGCTCTAGCATCTCGCATTGAATACTTATCAAGATTACTATCTTCTAAAAATGTAGCCCCTGCATTTAAAGCTGAACCGGCACCAACACCGGATTTAAAATCTAAAGCTCCCGCAGTAGCAGCTTGTCCTATATTAACTACATCAAAACTCTTATCAACCCAAATTCCACCTATGCTTTTATCGTTTTCATTCCACTTAGTCGCATAAGATGAAACTCCCGCTCCTACGTTTACATTTTCACCACTAGCCTTATTAACTACACCACCTACCGCAGCACTCAACCATTGTGCTACGGCTGGATCATGTTTAGCTACTTTCTTTATTTCGCCAATTAGCAACTCATTAGTCATAGTAGCTTTAAACCACTACCAAGTGTATTACCCGCCATACGCGCTACTACTTCACCAATGATGCCATGTGCAATAGATTTGGTGACTTTACCATCTTTGGTTGTTGGTTGCCAGTTATGTAGTTGTTCAAACGCATTTTTAGAGAATAGACGTGCCAATTCCTGACGTTCTTCAATTTTCTTTTTATCAAAAATCTTATCTAGTTGATGCAAGGTATTTTCGGTATTGGTGTTAATGATTTTAGTATCAATTTCTTTACCATCTACTGTTAGTATACCATCAGAAATAGCAGATTGAGTAGTCGAGCTGGCTTTACCTTTAGATTCTATGCCTAAGTTTGGAACTAGACCAATGCTGTTATAAATCTTATCATAGCCATCTTCTCCAGCATAAATACCTGCCTGATGGGTCACGCTTTTCCATTTACTATCAATACGTCCTACACTCGCATTGATACTACCAGTTGGATTCTTGAAATTAGGTTTAGAAGAAACAGAGAAGCCAGCAGATTTACTGTGTTCTTTAAAGTTATCTACATCTTGTAAGCTTTGAATATGTAAATCACGACCTGTATCAACTTCAACTTTCTTACCAGATACAGTAGAGCCAATAATAGTAGTATCACGCTTTGCTTTAAGTTGTGCTAATTGTGCTGCTTTAATCGTCGTTGGTACATAGCTTTCTTGATGGGTATCGCCATTTTGACGAGCCATATTGTCACTCGCATTAATATCGAGAAGTCCGCCACCAGTCAAACTAATACCAGCACCGACACTCCAACCAGAACTTTTATAGGTATTGTTAACATCGACAGTATTTTTGCCCGCTACAAGGTTGATATCACTAGCACTATCTAATACTAGTTTTTTGCTTGTACTGTTTCACCAGTTACATGAATACCACTGTCCTTGGCATCACGAGCTGTAATATGTACAGTACTATCGCTAACAAGAGTACCACCCTGGTTTCACTCATCGTAATTAACTACAGCCTAAAGAATATCTTCTAATGCTATGGAAACAAAATTATAATGAATAACTCGAAAGGACACCAATAATTGAATTGGTGCCCTTTTCATTAACGATATTTTCTTAGCATACACGGAAATTATATCTAATATAAAAATCTCCCTATACTAAACATATATGACTAGTATAAATATCAATAAGTAATACAAATCATTTGTTATCGTAAGAAAATTCTAGTTTCTTTTTTTGTAATATTAAAATCACTTTATTAGAACCTCGTTCTTTAAATAGTTCGATATAAACATTAACATCATAATCGTGTCCAACTATACGATTTTTTTGCTTATCTCGTTCCAACCTATATTTTTGTTTTTGAAAGTATCTCTTTAACATCGTCAATTGTAACAGAGTCATATGTAATTTCAATATTATTATTTTTGAGATGCTCTACCAGATGCATAATACTTCTCATTTATTTTTTTGAGGATATAGTTTCTAACTTTTGTTCATATAATTGAAGACTTTGCATCTGCTCAGGCCTATTAATATACGCATGAAAATAAATAAGTCCCATTAGTATGGATACAAATAAGACAAAAACCAACATAGAGTTTAACTGCAAAAAGGTATCCTATTCAATTTAAAATAATTTCTATCCATATATCCTCACATTAATTTTTTTAGGAATATTTTTTTTAACTGAATGTTCTCCATTTATACTATAGGAAAACCCAAATCCAGATGGTCGTTTGTCACCAATTCTAATGACCTCTATTGCTACAGACACGACATTCTTTCTTTTTTATAGTAGGCCCTCTAGTTAAAAGCAATCTACTAAATAAAGGGTATATTAATCAAAAACCAATTTAATTATAAATGCAATAGTTCTAACCAATTATTACGTGCTAACACTACAATATATCCATCATTTAATGGATCCTTTGTTACATATACTCTATATAATTCATTTTCATATACATAACGATTCTTAGTTTGGTCAACTAACGTCCAATTCCCACTTATAGGTTTTATTAATTTTATATCTTTATGTAATGAATCTTTCCTTATTTTAATTGCTAAGCCTTTTGATAAAAAGAGTTCTTCTGTTCGCCTCATATACTTCACTAGTAATCATATATTGTTCTCGAGGAAAATATGCATTTAAAGCTTGCGTCAGTTCTACTCTAGACTGCTCAACTTTATCATTATAAAAAAATTGTAGCTTAATCCACAAATTAGCCATATAAAAGAGCAGCCTAAAAATAAGTACCAAAAAACAGAGTAAATTGTTTTTAACTTCATCACTAAAAGTCCTTTATATTGCATACTGCTACATACTGTTTTTAATAATAATAAATAATCATAAATTCATTTGTAAATACCCATTTTTCTATAAGCATTTCATTGATCATTGTAACTTCTTATCCTAAGAACCCACCATGCCCCATACAGATACAATCTTCTTTTGTAATTTCATCGTCTGCGATGAGGCGAGGCACGATTTCATCAAATGCCGTTGGTTTACTAAACAATACACCACCTGGTACGCCTAAAATTGGTGTTCCGTCTGCACAGTATGCAATGCACACCATAGAGCCTGGCAGTACAGGTAATCCGTATGTCACTACGCAATCTGCGTAGCGTTTAATGGCCCCTGGTGTTAAATCATCGGGATCTACGCTCATGCCGCCGGTACAGAATATGATGTCTGCCCCCGCCGCTTTCACCTTGTCGATAGCCGCCACAATATCGTCCGTGTTATCCGTCACGATTTCATGGGCGATTTTTTTGACCCCAAATTCTGCACAACGTTCTTCGATGATAGGTGTGAAAGCATCTTTAATGCGTCCTTCAAATACTTCAGAACCAGTTGTAATGATGCCCATTGTTTTGCGCACAAATGGTTTAATAGTTAAGATAGGTCCACCAATTTTTTGAGCTGCTGTTACTTGTTGTTCTTCTAGCAATAAAGGAATACAACGCATACCAGCGATTTTATCGCCCGCTTTCACAGGCGTATTATTCAATTTCGTAACGATGGTCAATTCGCCGATGCTATTGATAGCGTATAGTTTATCTACATCGACCTTGAGTAAGCCATCCACATCGGCAATGGCCTCAATTTTGCCTTGTGCCATGGGACCATCGTGCATATAGTTTCCCTTTGCGATAGCATACAAGGCACGGGCCACGTCTTCTTCGTGGAGAAACCCTTCATCTTCTGGCTCCATTACATAAATATGTTCTTTACCAAGATCGAGTAATTTAGGTACATCTTCTTTGGTAATTACATGTCCTCGGCGGAATGGTGTATCTTTCACCTCGCCAATGACGATGCGTACAATATCGTGTACCAAGGCATGTCCAACTGCATCTTGTACTTTTATTTCTTTCATAATCTAACCTTTCAATATATATTCTATTTCATGTATATCAAGCGTAATATATAGCAATACATTTACTATATCATATGAACGATAGCTGCTAATATGCATTTACGCACATACGAGTTTAGCAATCCACATACCGATGGCACAAAGGGCTAAACCGCCGAGGATTTGCACCGCCCCATAGAATAGAACATCTGTAACATCACCAGATGTTAAGAGCTGTAAAAGCTCAAAGGCAAATGTAGAAAATGTGGTAAAGGCACCCAATCCACCAACGACCAAAAAGAACCGAACCCATTGAGGCCAGTCGGGTCTACAAAGATAGGCACCTAAGATGATGCCGATGATTAAACACCCGATTAAGTTGACCGTAATTGTGCCAAAAGGATAAGGTCCTAACCGCGCCATTATCCATTCCCCTACCACTGTTCGCGCTAGTGCACCAAGAGCACCGCCGCAGGCGATAGCTATATATTTTTCCATAATAGATCTCCATGAAATTAACGATTCGTGTAATTATTATATATACATAATAATTATCACATATTACGTATTAGTCAACAATGTATTTGCTAAGTATACTAAAAGCACAAGGTAGGGATCGGAAAGGAGGTCTTATGAAGGATCCTACACTTACAATGCCGGCCTACCGACGGAATCATTATCAAGACCCAAAATTTCAGCAACAGTATATGTGCTTGGGTCACAAAATCTCTACTCTGCGAACGTCGATGGGCATTTCACAACGACAATTGGCCGATGTCGTAGGCATTAGTCGCAGCTATTTGAGTAAATTAGAATGTGGATACGGAATATCAGGCGTATCCATCGAGGTAGTATTTAAAATTGCTTATTGCCTCAATGTTTCTACCAGTCAATTGCTACATCTTCGTATGCAAGACTATAAATCCTGTAATAGACATCTTTCAAAACATTATGAAAGAGTCGAATTTTTCCGACTAGCACATCAGCGCTTTTTGGAACTAAAAAAACGTCTCTAATCAATAGACCTCATATGAATAGAGACAAAATTAATTCTTTATTACACTCTCTTCTATTCAATTAAAATAACATTATATAACCTTTCAAAAATTAGATTAACAAGATAAAGTAATTCCTACTTAACACGTACAACATATATAAAAGATAACCCCCTTACAATATCTTATATATGACTTTGCAAAACAAAGGACCCTATTTAGGGTCCTTTTTACTATGTCTATGTAGTTTTTATACTTCATTCAAGTTCTTGTCTTGTAATTCCGCATTAGCCCGTTTAAAGATAAACGCATTATTGATATGCTCGCGCATCGCATTTTCTGCGGCCACTTCGTCGTGACGTTCAATGGCATCTACGATGTGATCATGTTCATCGTCACAATCGTGTGTGCGCACTGCATTGAAGGAACTCAAATACATATCGCGATTTACGCGTTCACGGAAATCGGCTAAGTAATCAACAACGCGATCATTGCCAGAGAATTGAGCGATCATGCTGTGGAATCGGCTATTAACCTCTACGCGTGCCGTAGCGTCCTCAATAGCATGCATCTCCTTGCATAATTCCTTAAGCTCTGCCACTTGTTCTGGCGTAGCGTGACGAGCACACAAACGCGCCCCCAAACCTTCCATAACCTCGCGACATTGATATAGCGCCACGATTTCTTCTGGTGTATCCGCCTTAACGGTAACACCCTTCCATGGCACGATAACAACAAGGTTATCTTTTGCTAATTTTCTGAAAGCTTCGCGAACTGGCGTTGCACTGACTTTGAGCTGTTCTGCGATCTTAACTTCATTTAGTTTTTCTTGCGGTAATAGCTCCCCTGTTAAAATAGCCTGTTTCAAGGTCACATAAACTTGTTCACTTAAAGGCAATCGTTCAATTGAATCTACAGCGGAAAAATGATACACATCTTTTGGTTCTTTTGTACCCTTCACGTCTTTTGTCATATTTCTAGCCTTAGGTCCCCTCTAATGTTTACACGCTTTCATACTTTCAATGAACGCCTAAAATGAGTATAATAGAATGTAAGCATTTTTATATACGAACACATGTATATATAATAATTGTATACCCTATAATTATAAGTCCCGTACATATGACTGTCAATTTCAAGATAGTCACAGTTAAAAAGTGAGGAAGTTACCCCTATGAGTCGTTGTTTGGTTATCATTAACCCTGTATCTGGCGGCGGTGCAGCACGCCGATACGCCCTTGATTTACAGTGGAAATTGAGCACCCTTTTTGACACAATTGAAGTTAAATTTACCACCGGTGCCGATGATGCAACCCGTTTTGCAAAGGCCGCTTGTGAAGATGGTTTTGACGCCGTTTTCTGCATGGGTGGCGATGGTACCGTTAATGAAACGGTAAATGGTATCGCTCAAGGCGGTTTCAAAGCAACCTTTGGCTTTATTCCGGTAGGAACCGTCAACGATATGTCTCGTGCTCTCGGCATTCCACAACGACCATTAGAGGCGATTCGCCGCCTCGATATCAACCAAGTTCGCTCCATCGATATCGGTCGCTGCAATGATAAATACTTCTGTAATAATATTGCAGCCGGTGTCATTCCAAAGGTTATCGAAGAGGTAACGCCAAAGGAAAAGCGCATCTTAGGTCCATTGGCCTACTTCTTGCGCGCCGGTCAAGCCCTCTTCACTACAAAGGACTATACATACCGCATTCAAACGGAAGATGATGATTTCATTTGCAAATCACCACTTGTATTAGCCCTACTCACCAACGTAGTGTCTAGTTTTGAACGCTTTATGCCAGAGGCCTCCGTAGACGATGGGTATATGCGCCTCGTTATTTTTAAGGAGTACTTTATCCTCGACATCTTCAAGGTTCTACCTCTTATCCTAAGTGGCGCCATCTATAACTCTAGCAATACAACGACATTAACAGTCAAAAAAGCTCATATCGAATTATTGAGCAATATAGATAATTTACCAACCAACATGGATGGTGATGCAGGTCCTTATATGCCTGTAGACCTCGAGGTATTACCACGGGTACTCAAAGTATTTGCACCGACAAAACATCAAAAGAAAAAACCGCTTCTCTAAGCGATACGCCCCCCCTTTGCTGGCAAACCAGTAAAGGGGGTTCGTATTATGCTAAGTCGATTGTCTTATATAGGCTTACAATAGAATCGCTTCATGTAAGCGGAAGCTATAAATATAACTTGCTTTCACAGGCATATTTGTCAATCGTTCTAAGGCCTCTTTGTAGAGGTCCATTTGTATTTTATAGCGACGAATGAGCTCATCTCCACTCTTAACGCGGTCCGTCTTATAGTCCACGAGGACCCATTGATCATCTTCTACAAAGACCGTATCGATAATCCCTTGTAAGAATAGACGCTCACCCTTCTCTACATCAGGATATACCCGATTACCGTCAAAGAGCATGCTAAACGGCAATTCTCGTTCCACTCGTTTTTGATGCAATGAGACGCTGGCCCGATCAGAGTTAAAGAATCCATATAAGCTACGATCACTTAATAGGCTCCGTTCTTCATCACTAAATTTACCTTCTGCTTGCAATGAATCGAGCATAGCTGTCATGGATTTTTTTGCGTATACTTTTTTTAACAGGTAGCCATTGCATTGCTTCATGCATCAATGTACCCCATTGCGCACCCGTTACAATTTCCTCAGCGTCAGCAATGGCCATCGGCTTGCGTCCAAATACGGAATCGGCTATCTCTATTTCACTAATAGCAGGAATACTTGTATCTAATACCGTAGCCGATACTGCCTCCGCATCACGTTCGGCAAATCGTCGTTTCAATTCACTAACAGAAATCTTAGCCGTCGTCTTGGCGGCTACAAGATTTGGATAGGTGAAAGCAAAGCGCTGTACGATTTCCTCTGGCAATTCTACATCATTTACCTTACCTAATACACGAACCGTATTGATGGTCGTTTCATCCACATCGGCCTTGTAATCTAAATCTCCATAAAGAGAACCATCATGAATCTCTACCTTTACCTGACACTGACGGTCGAGCAAGTCAAAATTTGTTTCTCCTTCGAGTTCAATGATATTGCGAAGTGGTGCCCCTCCATCTAGGTGACGGGCGAAGGCGATGAGTAGCCAATGCAAATAGGAATTACCAGCTTTGATTAGATCGGCACCTAATGCTTGGGTCTGCGTCAAGGCCGCATGTTTTATATGAGCACCAACGCCCTTTTCCTTTTTGATTTCCTTGTTAATATATCCGGTCAAGAATAGTTTATCCCGTGCCCGTGTCAATGCAACGTAGAGGATACGCTGTTCTTCGGCTTTCATAGCATCCGATTTGATGGATTTACAATAGAGCCACGGCATGGACGGATAGGATACGCGAATGTCTGGGTAATAGCCCTTTAATCCGATACCGCCATTTTTATCGACTAATAACGGAGAATTAAAGTCCATGGTATTGAATTTCTTTTGTACGCCAGACAGGAATACAACAGGAAATTCAAGGCCCTTACTTTTGTGGATGGTCATAAGGCGCACTACGTCATCTGCTTCGGTAACTACATTGGCAACGGCCATATCTTGATTGCTGTCGCGTAAGCTTTCAACAAAGCGAAGGAACCTAAAGAGCCCTCGGAATCCGGAGGATTCAAACCCTTTAGCCCGTTCATAGAGGGCCATCACATTGGCGCGACGCACGAGGCCATTCGGCATGGCGCCTACGTAGTTCACGTAGTCCAATGTTTCGTAAACATCCCACAACAAATCAGCTACACCATGACGGCGAGACAATGTGCGCCAACGCTCGATATGAGCGATGAATTGCAACAATCGTTCATCTTGAGCCTGTTCTGCATAGAGAGGCATAACAGACCATAAAGAGCCGTCCCCGGTAAGGCGCAATGCACCGAGTTCATTGGCATCAAGCCCTACAAGTCCTGAATGCAATACGGCGGCCATCGGCAAATCCTGCTCAGGATTGTCGATGATTTGTAACAAGGATAAGAGCAATTGGATTTCTTGCGCTTCAAAATAGCCATCTCGTTCATTAACAACGGCTGGAATACCGGCTTGGCGCATAGCTGCTACGGCCCGTGTACCCCACCCAGCAAGGGACCTACGCAATACGGCAAAGTCACGCCATTGAATTTGGCGGAACGAGCCATCCGCATTTTGCACCTGTTTCTTCGAGGCGTATAATTCCTTGATTTTTTGGATGATAAAATCCAGTTCTCGCTCATTGTTCTCCGGTTCATCGCCTGCGGTTTCGGAATCACCATCGGTTTCGTCGGAACGATTTGTATCGCTCGTATCCAAGAGATGTAATTCTACAGCGCCGCCCACCCAATCGGATGGAGCCTCTTCTACGATACGGCCCGGTATAAGCGATTCTTTTTCTCCATAATCAAGCTCCGCTGCCTCTTGGGTCATAATTTGGTAGAAAATGAAATTCGTAGTGGTCAAAATATTTTCATGAGACCGGAAATTCTTAGCCAAATCAATGCGGCGCTCAACGGCATCATTCATGAGCCCATACGTATTATACTTGTTCATAAATAACGAACTATCCGCCATACGGAAACTATAAATGGCCTGCTTCACATCGCCTACGTAAAAACGATTATCCACGCGGGAAATGAGGTTAATAATGGTTTCCTGTACACCATTCGTATCTTGGTATTCGTCCACCATGATTTCTTTGAACGTATCCTGTAACTCAAGGGCCACTTCGGATGGTTGTGGATCATCTTCTGTGCCTGGTTCCACAAGGAGTGCCAAGCAGAGATGTTCCAAATCGCTAAAGTCCATGATGCCTTGCTCTTTTTTAGCCTCGTCATAGGCTTTGTGAAAGGCGATAGTCAATTCTACAAGATTATGAATGAGCGGATATTGGTCTTTAAATTGCTGTTGCAGAACGGATTCATCAATATGGAATAGACCGTTTTTCATGCTCTTTAAGCTATCTTTGTTTTGAGAGCCTAGAGATTTAAATTCGTCTGCTAACGCACCATCGACTTCGCCCTTTTCTAAGGCTTTACCAAGGCTTGTAAAACTAGCTTTTGTAAAGGTATCTAAGTTACGGCATACATCAACCATATCAGACCAAGTCTGTGCCCCTTTTAATTGGGCTAATGCAGCTAATTGTTCTTGGTACACCTTGTCCCATTTCTTAGGACCTACAGGGCTTTCAAGTAAAGGTTCCATCTGTTCGATGCGGTTTGCAATGCGGTCGATTTCGGCCTGTTGGTCGTCCCACATAGCACGGCCCCATAAAGTATCTCGTAAATCCTGCTCTTGAGCGGCCTTATATGGTTCTACAGCATAGCGCATCCACCCGTCAGGATTCGATTGAGACATGGCGAATTCATAGAGACTGAGCACCTTATCTTGCAATCCTGCATCAGATTTATCATCACTAAAGAAATCAGATAGGTCAAAAATACCATACGTATTATATTCATAAGCCTCTTTCAACAGATTCTCTAACACCTCTTGTTTTAAGAGAGCCATTTCCGCTTCGTTGCCGATGCGGGCCGTCGGAGGTATATCGAGTTTATAAAAATAAGAGCGAATCACCCACTGACAGAAGGAGTGCAATGTCGAAATATGTGCCGATGGCAATAGATTAAGCTGTCGCTCTAGGCGCGCTTGTAACGCTTTATCATCGGTGGATTCCATGGCCTTAGCTAAGGCGACGCCAATACGAGCGCTCATTTCAGCGGCAGCGGCCTTCGTAAAGGTAACGACCATCAGTTCTTGTACGGATAAAGGATTCTCCATATCTTTCAACCGCGTAATAATACGCTCTACAAGAACCGCCGTTTTACCAGAACCAGCAGCAGCGGCGACGAGCAAGGTTTGAGCCCCTAGATTACTATCCTTTGGGGACATGATGGCAGATTCCTGCTCCGGTGTCCATTTAACGCCCATTATCGTCACCTCCTGTCATAGAACTATCGGTATTAGAGCTTTCACAAAAATCAGCGTTAGCCTCAGTCTGTCCCGATGAACCATTGAGGGCATCGCGCATTTTTTCAAGAGCGTTCGCCTCATTTAGAGCGCTCAAATAATTGTATTGATTGCGCTCATTATCAAAGCGACACACGGTCTTGTAATCGCAGTAGGAACAAGGAATGGCCTTATTCAACTGATATGGAGCAATGGGGAATTCTCCCTTACCGATGGCAGAGCCGGTGTCCGCCATAATCGATTCCGTATAGCGGCACATAATATCAAAGTCGCCAGAGGATTTAATAATTTTCATATCCCCAGAATGAATGGATCCCTTTCCCGTAATACGAACGGGCACATAAGGGCCCTTGCTCTTATAGGTGAGCAAATTTTTATCCATCTTTTCCAACATGTCGATATCATCTGTAAAATACCCCTTATTATTAAGGGCCCCATTTGTATCCGCCAAGGCTTTGGCCTCTTCATAGGACACAGGCTCACCCGCTGGCGTTCGTGGATTTTTTACATATGTATACACCACAGCGGCCGGTGTCATCGGTTGATCATGGTGTTTCTTATAAGCCGATTCTAATGCCAACAGATAAGTCATCAATTGTAATTTTAGGCCATAATAGATTTCTTGTGCATTAACCGATGTACTACCCGATTTATAGTCGATAACCATGCCGTACGTATGACCATCACGATTATATTCATCAATACGGTCAATTTGCCCTACTAAGCGTAAATAGCGGTCCTCTCCAAGGGATACCTTAATAGAGTCCCATCCATTGGGACGTCCAAAATCCTGTTCTAAATACATCGTATCAAAGGAGGACCGGCTAGACCAATCAACAAGACGCGATACCGTTTTCTGTAATGTTCTCACAACGCGCTCTTCAATAGCCTTATCATAGGCTGTCTTTTCATCCTCATCATAACGGTTTTCTTCTAATATATCCGCTGCTACGCGGGCACATAATTCTTGTTGTGCCGTTTCGTCTAAATCACGCCATTGCTTATGCTCGGATAATAGTTGCGTTCCCAACCGCTCCAAATTGGCATGTAAAAAGGTACCAATTTCAGGGGCCCCAAAGGAGCGAACCTTGCGAGGCTCTAATTTTAAACCATATTGAGCATAGAATTTAAACGGACATTGACGATATTTCAAGGCGCGTTACCGACCCAGACATATAGCCCCGTTTGAGGAACAAACCAGTTACTAACTCCGGCGCAATAACAGGTACATCATTATTGTCGCGAATACCACGGCTTACGTCCTCTAAGCGTGGTCTGTAGGCCCCATCATGGCGAGCCCAGTTATAGAGGCCCCACCATAGGGGTGACACAGGTACTCCGCTAAACAAAGCGCCCCAACGTTCAGATAATAGAGATAGACTTTGGTATGGACGCCATAAGTATTCATCTTCTGTACCGTCTTGAATGGTGAAAGGAACCTCTATAGGGGACGTACAGAAACCGAGGGATTGTAACCGTTTAATGACGAGGGAACTTTCAAGTCCTTCCCCTTCATCATTGGAACCTGCATAGGATATGGTTAAATGCTGCTCGGCCCGCGTCATCGCTAAATAAAGAAGGAAATTTTCATTAAATGCCTTCGGCAAGGCGCCTTCCGCAAGAACGATGCCCGCCTCAGCCAATGCTTCCCGTTCTCTATCCTTGATTAAGCCTTCATCGCCCATATTTTGTGGGAATACACCTTGATTAAGGCCCATCACATAGACCCGAGGCCACGATTGGCTGTACGCCCGTTCTATAGTGGTAATCGCTACGTGATCGAGGGACGGAGGAATCATGGAGTAATGAACATTATCGAGGGCCTCTTCTAAGAGGGCTATCATTTCATCTAACGTCAATGTTTCCGTATCGGTGAGGACCATCATTTCATCGAGGAATCCGATGACCGCAGTGTACATTTGCTCGTGACTGGCCTTGGATTCTAAATCGCCATCTCGTTCAGCCTCTAAGGACCATTCATAGAGGCGTTGAGGCACTTGTAATTCTTCGAGGACTCTGTAGATATGTTTACACCATTCCGCCCCTGTATGCGCATCGCTAGACGTAGCAAAATCAAACCAAGGTATCAAAATATCCATGATGGCCTGTCTCGATGCATTCACGCGCGCATGTCTCGGTGCGTCCGGTTGTTCTTCGTCTGAAAGCCCCGTTACACGGCGCATATAGACCAGTTATCTCGTTCCCACTGTAGATGATCAATACCAAATTCGAGCACGTAGTTTTCTAATTCATCCACAGCCTCGCGAGTAAGAGGTGTCAAATCCGTTTTCAATAAACGAAACATGATGTCACGACTATAACTATGCTTAACGATACCAAGCAAATCCGTCATCAATTCTCCGAGCGGATGATTGTTCATAGGTCGTTGACGGTCTCCAAAATGAGGTATTCCATAGCGGGTAAAGACCTTTTCCAACGTATCGCCATAGGTTTCGGATTCACGCAGCATAATACATATATCGCGATAGCGCGCATTAGGGCTGCTTTCAATATAGGAAAGAATATCACGAGCCACCCAATCCGCTTCGCGTTCTCGATTATAGGCGCTTACAAGCGGTATATGTTCAGCCGTAGTATTGTGCTTACCGTGAAAAAATTTTTCCTCTAAAGATTGCAACACAGGTGTCCCTCTATGCCCTGTAAAAGACCGAAAGGACAATTTCGTTCCATATTCCTTATGGAGATTTTCCAAGATTTCAACGGAGCGATTAAAGATGCCATGACGACCTGTATTAGCCAATATACGTTTAGGATCAGCTGGTAAATCGACGGTGATTACCGATTCTACAGCAAGATCAAAGAGCATATATAACAGCTCAAAGTGAACCGGTGTAAACCAGTGGAATCCATCGACAAAGACATGACAGTTTCCATCAATGGAGACTGTGGCAATGCATGAACAAGGTCCATGATAGGGTCCCCATCAATCTGCCCATGAAGCTGCAATTCCTCTTCATAGGCCGACATGCATAGTGCCAATTCCTGTAGCTTTTTCTGTAATACACCATTTGACACGCGCTGTGCACCAAATTCTAATTCATCAGGTCCAATGCGAAATGAGCGAAACTCGGAAAATAAACCTTGCAATACCGCTGAAAAACTCTGGCCGTTTAGCGGCTTGCGACAACAGGCCTAATTCAGCCCCTTTTCGTTTCATCACAAGGCTTAGCAACATGGTTCTACCCAATTGAGATATACTCTGTTGCTGAGCCTTTACATTGCCGATTGATTGATATACCTGATAGGCCAATCGGCCAAAGCCAACGACGCGGACCGTCGTAAAGCCTCCTTGAGGCATAAATTCCGCAAGTTCCCGTTCCACGCGATAGGTGGCTGGCTCTGGAACGAGCAAAATAATAGGGTCACCTGGACATTCGATGATAACCTGCCGAATGCGTTCATATACGGCACGGGTCTTACCGGAACCAGCGCGACCATAATACATGGTAATACTCATACTACCTCCCACAACAATGCTTATATTTAGTAATTCTGCTTATATTTCATCATCCCTAAAACAAAATATATAGCACGGATACTTTATACGACATATAAATATATATACTATTGTACACCATGGAATATTAAAATTGTATTTGACAAATTCTCATTTTTCCCTTATTCTGTTTACAAAAATTAAAAAAATTAAATTTGTTTATATTTTATTTACATATTAGCATTCATCATGTATAATGAAACCTAGATGAAGTGTTATTTGTAAAAATGTGAGATTAGGAGTCTTTATTATGAATACAAAACGAATTGCAACGGTATTTGCCGTATTGGCAGCAACAACAGTTTCTTTTTCTGCATTTGCCGCATCTATGGATGCAAATGCACGCGCTTATGAACGCGCTGCAGCAGAACAAGCTCAATATGAATACACACCTGTAAACAGTGCACCTGTTGCACAAGCAAGCTATGTAGCAATGCCTCCGCGTCCTAACTATTCCCCATTGCCAGCTGTTCCTTATACAGCAGGTGATATGAGCCAACAAATGCCTGTTTCCAAAGAATTAGGCGACCCAATCTTCGTGGCTCCACAAACAACAGCTGTAGGCATGCAAATCATGGATCCAATTCCAAACCCTAATGCACCTCAACAACAAGCTGTAGATGCACCAGCTACACTTACTTTCAGCAAAAGCGGTAGCGGTTATGTATCCACATACAGAAATAACCAATTGAACTCATTTGATGTATTGTTGAATGGTCGTTCTTATACATTCGATTTACCAGCTTATACAAATGGTTACCAAGTAAAAACTGCAAGTTCTTACAACCGTGCTGGTAACGGCATCGCTAATGTATTTACAACAAATGTTATTACAGAAGCCATCGTAAACAACACATCCTTACGCGTTACTGTTAACATGACACAACCTACATCCGTAGCTGCATCCAAATTACGCGCTATGCAACAATCTGGCCAAGTAACATTGGGCGAAGTTTCCACATTGTTCGCTTATAATGAAAGCTATGATGGCGTAAAACAAGCGGCTAATTACGATGTATACAACAATAACGGTCGTTTCATCGTTGTAAAATCCGGCGCGGTAACAGTACCAAATGGTGCACAACATCCATATGCAACAGCTATGTTCGCCATCACTGATGATACAGTAGCAGCTGTAACAGTTTCTGGTAACAGTGGTGAAACTTATGAACTTGTGAAAGGCACTGCTTACGCTATCGCAGCTTCTGCACACGCTGCAGCTGACAAAACATCTAAACAAAAATAATAGACCTCCAGTGTACGACATATGTCGAGCACTACATATAACGAAAAGAGCACATCCTACAGGAACGTGCTCTTTTCTACTATAATCGTGTAAATGTTTCCAATGCCTTATAGGCCATCAAGCGATAGCCTCGCTCATTTGGATGAACCTCTCCGGCAAATACAATTTGTCCTATTTGATCGGCTTCATGAAGAACAGTGTAAAAATCGATAGTTCGTAAACCATGTTCTAAGGCATATTCTTGTAAACGACGGTTTACGTCCACTACCACATGATTAAGTCCATCCATTTCACTATCGATTTGCGTTTCAAGGCCCAGGATAACATGCCCCTTTTCACCGGCTATGGTAGCGGCTTTAATGAGCTTATTATATACGTAGTCGCTATCGCGATTTTTGCAAAAATATCATTTGTACCGCACATAATGCATATATATCGATTCTCCTCATAGGACTTGTCGATACACCAGGATTCTAAATAATTGATTAAACCTTGCACAGATAGTCCATCGATGCCGTGATTTTTCCATATGATATGCGGGTAGTGCGGGCTACATAGCTCAACCCAGCCGAGACCTTCTCTCACATCATATCCACGGGTGATGCTATCTCCAAAACATATTATATTCATAAATTCCTCCCTGTACATTAATTCATCTACATTGTAAAATATATATGTATAAAGTACAATATGTTACTCATTTTCATGTATTCTTAAGTACACCATGGTACACTTTTTTCACATGGAGAGGAGAATTATAATGAAATATTTATTAGCTCTCGTGGGAACCCTATTGTGTACCTCGCAATCGGGATTTGCCATATCACAATATGAAATAGAGCAAAAGCCCACTCAATATCAGCTAGCGTATTCTAGCGATACCGAGCATATGTATGTCGACCTTAGCTCAATTCATACAAAACAGACGGCTTCTAATTATAAAACGGTACAAGCTCGACTATTGAGCTTATACACTAAAAATAACGTAATTGCAGACTATGATACAAACTTCACATTTTATAGACAACAACCTAATGCACCGGTAACGATGACTGCGTGGAAAATATCGAAACCAACATTCTATGCGGAAAATGGGTATCCTATCGATACATTACCGCAACAACGGTTAGCAAAGGATTACGGTCAACATGTGGCGGCGCCAAATAGCCCATCACAACGCATTGGGGAATTTATCTATAATACGTCTAAAGAGATGGAAAAGATTACCTATACATATGATAATCCATATATTCCACCTCAAGTATTCCCTCCTGTAGTCGATCAACAGACACGGACCGTATTATTTGGTCTCATGCCTCCTACAGATGCTGTTATTTCTACGCCAATGGATCGTGTTATACCAGCACCTCCAGCACCTCCAACTCATATGCAGCCAAGCTTGCAACCAGGTCATATAGGCGGACCTAGCCCAGATAGCTTAGGTGATCGTGGGCGCTTCTCACCAAATTTAAATGCACTTCAAACGGGTAAATTCCAACCATCTAATCAAAATATGGCTCTTCCAGATCGACAAGGACCTCCTGGCCCTCAAGGTTTTAGAGATAACAAGAATCGCGATAATCATCGCAACGATGGTAATCATGACAACGGCGGTCGTAATGGCAATGGTCGCGGAGATGGTGGCCATGGCGGTGGTCAAGGTCCTCATTAATTATTATTTACAAAAACATTTAGAAACACGAAAACCCTCATCGTTATCGATGAGGGTTTGTTTTATGGCTTTCACAAGCGAAATTTATTTTTTTAGTCTTACAAAGAACAAGGCAATAGCACCGATAACTGGTGCAATAGCAAGGGTCATCAATGCAGATTTATAGCTACCAGTTGCGGTTAGCATACTACCTAAAATCATAGGAGCCAACATAACACCGATTTGATTGAATAAGTTTACAAAACCTGCCGTAGTACCTCGCAAGTGAGGTTCTGCTGATTGTACAACGAGAGCATTCGTCAACGCACTGTGCATGAATGCGCCAATACCAAGAATTGGACCTGTAATAAAGAGCATATCTGGGTTTGTGGTGCTCGCAAAGAGTATTAAGGCCGGTCCAAATAAGAACATAACGAGTGCTGTTAAATGATTTTTCTTAATTGGCAAAATATCGGATAAAATACCGATGGTTGGCTTTGCAATAAGTGCAGCTAAGCCAAAAGCGGACATAACATGACCCGCATAGATGGCATTAACACCTAGTTGTTTTACCATGTACAAGTTTGACCATTGAGCCACCGCCCATGTAGCACCGGTAGCGAAGAAGCCGGCAAACGCAAGGCAACGAATATTGCGATTTTTTAACACGTGAATCAAGTTTTCTTTTATGGATGGCTTGTCCCCTACAGGAACCGCTTCGATATGAGCCTCCGCTTCACATTGGGCTAGGATTTCAGCACTTGGCTTACGAACTGTAAAGTAGCTAAGTATAAAAATAAGAACTGGCAACATAGCTGTTAAGAGGAATGCATTTTGCCAACCATAATTAGTTGCTACATAAGGGGCATATAAATTTACAGTCGCCACCCCAAGCGATGTACAAGACATGAAAATACCAACGGCTGCGCCACGTTGATTAGAACCAAAGTAATCCCCAATAGCACTCAAGCAAGAGGCCTGTACAGGACCGGATACGATACCTAATAAGAAACGCAACACCCATCCATAGGTATAATTATCAATGGTGCTCATCAATGCGGTGATGACTGCCATGGCGAGTAAACTAACCAATATAGTATAACGATAACCGATTCTATCTGCTAAGATACCACCTGGTAATACCATGATGGCATAGCCCATGTAAAAGGCGGATAAATAGGTCGTCCCCATTTGTGGCGTAAAATTCAATGCTTCATTGACAATCGGCATCAATGACGCCCAAGATAGACGCATAACAAAGCTAATCAAAAACGTTAGCCAAACGCTGACGAGAATTAAAATCTGAGTTCGTGAGAAACCAATTCTACTCATACGAGCTCCTTTCTATAGAAAAATAACATATAGAGCTATCATACTATAAATAGAAAGAGTTTTTCAAACATAATGATTGAATATCTAATACTTTACAAAATTAAGTATCCGATGTACTATAATAATTGACTAAGGAAATGAATAACTAACATTGCTTAACGCAAAAGAAAAAAGACGGTACTGCGAATACCGTCTTTTTTATATGTGCTAGTTACTTGCTGAAGTATCTATCTAGCCACTTGCAAATGTAGTGACAATTAAGGTTATCTATTAATAAAGCATACAAAAAAGCAGTACTACTAACGTTAAGGCACAGAGTGGCAATAGCCAAGCGGCCAATCATACGTCTAGTAGTACTGCTTTTGATACTATAAGTATAAAATTGAATGGCGGAGATAGTAGGTATTGAGCAATTACTACAGATAAATACTGGATTTGTTTATCTGATTACCTGTTAGGGGGCAAAAAAGGGGGCAAACACTAAACCATAAGACAAATATCTTTTAATTGTCCGCTAAATGTCCTATACCGCATCAACAAGCACAATACATATAAATATATATTCGCACGCACATGTACAAAAGGGAATATTATGTAAATTGTGGTGAGCAGTACGGTCTTTCAACTTTTTCTAAAAAAATAATCGATACCTAGGGGGGGACTATATTATATACACATTCCCCCTCTATGCTTGCCTATGGTTTAGCTTGTTAATCACATCATCATGCATTGATTTAGTAACATGAGTGTAAATACTAAGCGTTGTATTAGGATCATTATGTCCTACACGTTGCATAATCGTTTTAAGTGGTACGCCTAACTCGGCCAACATACTTATATGTGTATGTCTAAAGATATGAGTAGTTAAGTGTTTACCCTCAATGTGTACGCCTTTCAATCTCCTATTTAAGAATTGAATATCATAAGGGTTACCACGGCTAGAAGTAAAGATATATCCATGATCTATATATCCATCGAACCATAGAGACCGCCGTTTATTCTCTAACATGATACTATCAAGAATACTAACCGCCCTATCTGATAAGGATACATTACGAACTGAATATATATTTTTAGGTGTTCCCCTCTTAATCTCGCTACTATTCTTATAATCATACTGAATTGTACCATTGATATTTATAGTAGCGTTTTCTTTGTCATAGTCGCTATATCGTAACGCCAGCAATTCGCCAATGCGTAAACCTGTTAAGCTAACGAACTCAAACAATAAACTAATACGGCTATCAATCTTTGATAATTGCATTAGTGTTTCTTTCAACTCAACCGCATCAAGGAATTTATTTTGCTTTTTAGCTATATCTGAATGGCTAAAAGGCTTTTTCTTTATCTCAATATCTTCAAAATCAATAAGGCTAGGTATTAAATTTTTCCGTTTAGCGTGCTTATATATGGCTTTCATCGTTGTAAATGTAGCCCTTGTATAAGAGTATGAAAGATTTTCTACATAATAGACTTTATGTAATACATCTTCTAGTGTAACCGCCGTTAAGTCCGCAATAGGTAACGCCTTATCAATGTATGAGAAAATCTTGTTTACATAAATTGTATGGTTTATGTGTGTAGATCGTTTTACAGTCGGTTCAGTATGTTCAAGCCATGACATAGCCACATCATAATAAGTTACTACCTTATTGATATCAATCTCTTTTACCGCCTGCTCGTACTTGCGTTGTAATTCTATTGTTGCCTGCTTGCGTGCATGACTACTATTAGTATTAAAAATTACAGATACTTTTCGTATCTCACCATTCGGTAATTCAAAGCGTTCACAATACTTATATCGTGTACCCTTTTTACTTTGTCTTTCTTCTATCCACATAGTACCGCCTTTTTAGGCTTTACTTTGTTCCATTCATCTTATCGAATAAGAAGTTATAAATTTCCCATTTATCCCATTGATCGAAATAATTTAAGAACGTATTGTAGTTGTAATAATGCCAGTCATTATTAATATCAGATAGCTTTTTCTGTATAGTTTCCTCTATACGCTCCATCATTATTTCCATAATAATATCGTAAACTTCACTAGAAAAATGTGCTATAAATTCCTGATAAGCAAAAATATTATCTTCATCTATATCGCATTCTATAGTTACATCATCAGCATTATCTAAAACTGTAATTAATGATGTAAATGAATAAGATGCTTGTTCATTTCCACCAACATTAGTAAATATTATTCTTCCTTTATTCATACATTCTGAATAATCATCAGTAGATATAAAACTATCTTCTCCAATATCTTCTAATTTTTATTTCAACAGTATATGGAACAAAGACTAATAACTCATTAATTGATATATTAAAGTATTTACACAGTACATTTAATGTATCGAATTGAATACCATTACCTGTATTATGAAACAACGAAGTTAGTGTTGTTCTACTTATCCCTGTATCATTAGCTAATTTTGTTATTGTAAGCCTTTTTCTTTTCATCAAATTTGATAATTTTGAATAAATCATATAATCACCTCTTATGGCAATAATACCATTTTGACTATACAATTTTTCAAGATTTTTTCACTTTGACTAGACAATAACTCCATAAAGTTGTATTATCGTATTATAGATTGTACAGTCAAAGCGAAATTATTCTATTATTTTTAAGTTTCATAACGCAAGAAAGGGGTATTTTAGTGAAATTTACAATAATTGAGCCTGCATTTAAAAAAGCATTATTAGAAAATGGCTATACATTAACTGAACTATGTACACGTGCAGGAGTATCTTTTACAACATTAAACAAAATTTTATGTAAGCATCAATCTGTTAGAGTTAGTACTTGTAACAAAATAGCCGATGCACTCTCTAAACCTGTTACAGAATTATTTGAGTAAAATCGAGGTGATCATATGGAATTAATTACAACACAACACTACGGCGGAAATATTTTCTCATTCTACAGTACAAAGCGAAAAGATATTTTCATGACAATTAATGAATTAGCTACTGGCTTTGGATATAAGAGCAAGAACGGTATAGAGAAACTGATACAACGTAACCCATACCTATTAGATGATGAATATTCTACAATAACTTCACTTCCTGTTCGTAATTATGGTACGGACGAAACGTCAGTACCACAAAAAGAGAAAAAGCAATATCAAGAAATTAGATTATTTACCAAACAAGGTATATTTGAAATTGGGTGTATCTCTCGCACCAAAGTTGCAAAAGATTTTAGAAAATGGCTTTATAGCTATATCGAAAAGCTAGAAAACGCTTTAATTCACGATATAGTAGTACATACGGAAAGTAAAGATCTACAAAAGATGCTACATGATGCGGTATTCAATAGCCCTGCTTATATCAACAAAGACGATGAAAGCAAAAGAAAAAGCGTTATGAATATCAACAAACATCTTATAAAAACCGCATCAAACGGCAGAGTTACACATAAAGTAGATATGACGGCGGAAGAAATTCAAAAGCTAGAACATTTAGAACACAAAACAATAACCCTATTAAATGAGGGTAAATGCTATAAAGAAATTAAATTAGCACTATGAAATGACTAACAATGATATATGTTACTAAGGCATTTTATTTTCAATCATATAATTACCTCACCTGCTTTAGTAATATATTCTAACATTGATACTCACAGATATTCAGTAATAACCACATTAAAAAGTACTACAAATATAGATAATTACTGCATATATCACACTTCAATAATTTTGATTTACATAGCCTAATTCACTCTAAATCGTCTTTTAAATCTTGTTAGGTATAATCTATCAAGACATATACAAAAACGAGCATACAGGCTAAATAAATGAATTTTATTTTTTCAAGAAAGGTAAAAATTATATGAATAATGACATTTCCATTCCACGAGCAGGAACTTTTGAGCCTATCATGGTACAACCTAAAGACATTGTTTCTATGTTTAGCATTAGTCGAAGTACAGTAACACGGCTTATCAGTAAAATACTACTTGATGATAAATATAAGAGTTGCATTACTCGTCTAAATAGAAACCTCGTACTAATTGATGTACAAATGTTTACTAACTATCTTAAAGATCAAGACTTGAAAGGACTAAAAGAATAATGAAAAGAGATATTACAATCAAAAAAAATACTGAAAATAAAATTGTTATCGGTCTTAATGACTTTAACCTTGATGCGGTTATCACCTTTAATAGTAAATTCAATTATAAAACAGAAGAAAATATCACCGATATTAAATGTTTTTTAGAACCAGCTAATGAGGAGTAATACCATGAACGAACAAATGCAAGCAGTATTAGATAGCACTAAGATTAAATTTGAACTATATGAAATGGGTAGAGAATACATTGATAAATACAATAACAATCTACTAGATATATATGAATTAGTTGCCCTTGTAACCTTGAAAGCCTTTGAACGAGGTGTATCAGAAATAGCGAAAATTAAGGATAGCGAATGATGAATACTAAAATAAAAAAAGCCCATGATACGGCTAATATCATAGGCAACTGGAAAGGCTATATCTACGCTAATAGTACTACCTTTCCTCTATCTTAACATACATTTTATTTCTAGTGAATACAAATAAAGGTGATTATATGGGCTTATGCGAAACAGATACTATAAGAGAAATTGCAACTGCTGAATTTAATAAAAGAACACAAAGCGGAGAAAAATGCAATTTTGACGAAATACATAATAAATTAAGAATAGAAAATGGCTATCCTCCATTAGAAACAGAAAAAAACAAGATATAGAGGAGATTATAGATCCTATCAACGATAAACAACATTACTTTTGGGTAAAATTGCATCATGATTTTTTTGATACATTGATAATCAAAAAATTAAGAAGAAAAGAAAAGGGTGATACCCTCGCCCTCTTGTATCAAAGAGTTATCTTATTAAGTCTTAAACATAACGGTTATATCTGTTATGAAAGTATGGGTGATGATATTACCGAAGAAATATCTATTGCAACTGGTGAAAACATTGATGATTGTAGAACACTAATTAATTTCCTAGTAGATAATAACCAAGCCACCCTATCCGATGACAAAACCTATATTTATATTCATGGTTACGAAGATTGTACAGGGGCTGACGAACCCAAAACACGAATGAAACACTCACGCATAAGAAAGAAACAACAAAAGCAATACAACCAGTTAAGCTAGATAGCTACTGGTTTAATCGATTGTTCCTCCCTCTTATTTGTTACCAAACGTAACTACATTGTTACAGTACAGTTACGAAAAGTAATGAAAGCGTTATAGAATAAGAATAGAATAGAATAGAGTAGAGTTAGATTTAGATATAGAATAAAAAAAGAAAAAGAAAAAAAATTAGAATTAGAAAAGAGAAGAATAAAAAAAAGAGAGAGATATAGAGGGAGATTATTAAGAGGGAGTACACTAAATAAGGCGAGTTATAATACTCGCCTATTTTTTATATCTAATACTACTCAATGATCTATCATTAACACGATAATTAACACTTGCCAATGTATAATAAAGGACAAACAAAGGTATTATTCATATTAATTAACAGTATAATAGATACTACTGTTATACAACTACTGGTATACCATATGGCAACCAACTGGCAACCATAGGGCAACCAAAGATAAACCACGGACTAACAACGAGAATTTACTAAATTAAGTATACAAAATGGATACACTATGTATACAACACTATTAAATAACAAGGCAGGTACTAATGAACGCAAGCGACTATAGAGCATACAGAGAAGAACAAACACTAAAAAGAGAAATAGAGCGACAAGAAACGCCTAAAACTCCCTCTTATACTTTCCGTTTTACGGACAATATCACAATCAATCATAATACGCCTAAGGCAAGTGAAAATTACCGCATCAGAGCCGTATTATCAAGCTATAAGAAACTTAATAACCAGTACCTAGAGTTACAAGAAATTATCAAGCATTATAACCCTACTGCCAAAATATCAACCTACGGAAGAACTTCAACACATACCAATAAGAAACATGATTTATCTGATGAACTTGTTAAAATCGAAGATACTGGCATCAAATTCGCTAATATTGTATTGATGCGGTCATATATCAAAGGGCGTTTACAAGATATAACTGCCCTACCCTATTCTGATATTAGATATATCATTGATGCCTATATAGACGAAATAACAAACATTAGCACAACAAAAACAAGCCGTATAATCAAGGAAATAGTAAAGAGGTCTATTGAATTACCTACAGTAGAGCAAGCAAAACTATATATAAAAAGCTAACTGTTCTATCTCTCACATCATAGATCAATAACTTAATTTCCTAATATTTCAGATGCCCTAAAAAAAGAGTTAATAAAAGTTAAGGTTATCTATTATAAGATAGATGCTGGTAACATAGTTACATAACTGTTACATACTTGTTACATGACTGTTACCTTGTAACGCTCCCTATAAAAAAAGTTAACAAAAAGCTAACATTCTCCTTAACATACATATAAGGTTATATCTACAATAGCAAAAAAATACTATAAATCTTTTTATAACAACAATTAAGGTCATCACAATTTAGTGACGACCTTAAACTTAACTACCATGATCATATAAACTATGATCAAAGTCATATGCAATTATGTGTAATACGTTACATTTTTTCTCTTTAATACCACATAATCTATATTGTTGCGAATTAAATCGAAAAATATATATCGGAGTATCTTTAGCAACCGACATGTGTTTTATTTGAATAGATTTAAACTGATCAAAAGGAATTATTTCATACCCACCTAAATCAGTTTTTCTCAATTCACCAGCCTCACGCCAAGTTTTAGAAGTCATAGATGCTAATAATTTATCAAGTTCCTTTCGAGCATCTAAGTTATCTCTGGCACGATTGTTTTTAAAATAGTTAAAATTATAATCTTTGTTTTCTGTCACATGAGCAAAAGAGACTATAATTCTAGGAGAACTAATGCCACACGAACTCTGACTAGAGGTAGAGTATTTAGGAACATCTGAATTAATTGCCTTAAACTTCGACATATTTATCTACAAAATATTCATAAATCAAATCATCTGAAATAGTTTGACTCTGTTCAGTTTCAAGCCATGGACGTTCTTCATGAGTTCGATTTCTTAAAGCCCATGCTGTAAATTGACCAAACTCATTATATACCCACTCTAAAACATCTGTAATTTCATCTTCAAGTTCAACTTTAGAATCAGAATCAGAATTTATAGAACCTGCACCATAATGCTTATATATATCATAAATCTCAGGAACTACAGGGCCATGTTGCCACGCTTCAAGATGTTCACTAAATAAACGTTTCTTAGTTGATGCCAAATAACAACCATATGCATAATATAATAATTTTTGTAATTTTAAATTAGATATACCCTCTACATCGAAATTATCCTTTTGCTCTCTTTTATTACGTTGTAAAAACCACATCGCTATAGTTTTTGCATGTCTACTAGTATCAGTAAAGGTATTAGACATATCTTTTTTTACAGTACTAGATGTTACCTCAACCACTTAACTCACCCTCTTCCTTCATACACCTATATTTTAAGTTATTTTATACTTTGTAAATTAATAATACATGAAGAAACGATGAAATTCAATCACTAATAATCCATATAAATAAAACTCTTTAGGATAGAACCTAAAGAGTTAGAGAGTGATTATATGATTTTGAAAACATTATAGTTACTGCTTTCACCTCTATTTTACCACAAAATTTTAGGGGGGCAAAAAAGGGGGCAAATTATATCAAAACAATAGACTACTCATGAATATCTAAGAGCATCAAGAGTGTAGGTATTATCTAACTTTATATACTCTTTCATATTCTTTGATAGTCATTAAAATTCATAAAAATAAATGGCGGAGAGGGTGGGATTCGAACCCACGGCCCCTTGCGGAGTCACTGGTTTTCAAGACCAGCTCCTTAAACCACTCGGACACCTCTCCATATTGGTATATTATAGCAGATTTATATTGAAGTGTGCAACAATTGAATAGAGGTAACCTCAGATATCTCTCATGTAGAACTACTTATATGAGAGACAAAAAAGCTGGCCTAAAGCCAGCTTTCAGCATATCTATTATAGTTATTATCTTAGAAAAGATCTTTTTTCCACATGCCAATGATGGCCACGATGGAACAGGCCACGGAGATGCCCACAACCTCGAAGAAACCATTTTCATCGTTTTGAAACGGCAATGGCACGTTGGTCCCCCACAAGCTAAAGATGATGGTCGGTACGGCCAAGGTAATCGTCAAGGCTGCCAACATTTTCATAACCATATTAAGGTTGTTTGAAATGATGGATGTAAAGGCGTTCATCATGTTCATCAAGATATTAGAATACATTTCAACCATTTCTATGGCCTGTTTATTCTCGATGATAACGTCCTCTAATAGATCCTCATCTTCCTCATACATCTTGAGAAGGTGTTTATAGGAACTGTGACCACGCAAGCGCAATAAACGTTCCATAACGGTACCATTCGTACGCAAGGCGGACGTAAAGTATGTCATGGATTTCTGTAATTCCAACAATTGGAAGAAGTCCTTGTTCTTTGTAGTATGACGCAATTGGACTTCGATATCGTCTGTACGACGGTTGATTTGTTGCAAGTAACGCAAGAACATGGTCGCCGTGCGATATAGAATTTGGAACAAGAAACGGGTCTTTTTATACGTATAGAACGTAGAAATCTGATTAGAAATAAACGGATAGAGCACTTCAGATTCTTCTAAACAGATGGTAATAAAGAAATCTGGCGTCAAAAAGATACCAAGTGGCACCGTATCGTACATATCATTGCCGCGAACAACAGGAATGTTGATAACAACAAAGATATAATTGTCCTCTAACTCCACGTGAGAACGTTCTTCCATATCGAGAGCGGTCTTTAATACGTCTGTAGGAATTTCCGTCAGGATATTGATAAGGGATAACTCATCGGGGTCTGGGTTCACCAAATTTACCCATGAACCTTTTGTGGCATCTGATACCGTGTAATCGGCTACTAATTCTTCTTCTATGTGCTTGTACACCGTGATCATGTTATCCCTCCTTCCGAGCGAAAATACTGTATCTCATCTTTAAAATTATATACTATTTAGGTGTACTATTCAATTCTCTTGTGAAAGTTTTACATAGAAAAACTGCTCCTCATTGCCTAATACAATGTAGGAGCAGTTTATTATCTATCAGTATTATTTTCTACTTAAGATGCGGACAGAGTTTAAGATACAAAGGATGGATACGCCTGTATCGCCAAATACAGCCCACCACATGGATGCATAGCCTAGGATGCCAAGCAACATGATAAGGATTTTAACAGCAATGGCGAATACAACGTTTTGCCAAGCCACGCGCAATGTTGATTTGGACAAATCAAGAATATGTGCAATAGCGGTCAAAGATGGACGCATGAACACAACGTCGGCCGCTTCGATAGCCGCATCAGCGCCGCTACCCATCGCACCACCTACGTCAGCACCAGCAAGAACTGGCGCATCATTGATGCCATCGCCTACGAACATGGTAGGACCATATTCAGAGCGAATATCTTGAACAACGGATAATTTATCTTGAGGCAATAGTTGAGCACGTACTGCGCTTACACCCGTTTCTTTGGCGATATAGTTAGCGCTTGCTTCAGCATCACCAGTAAGCATAACAGTTTTAATATCTTGACGATTAAGATCAGCAATCGCTTCAGCAGAATCTGGACGAGCTTCATCGGCGATGATAATACGGCCAAGGTATGTATTACCTTCGGCTACAAGAACTTCTGTACCGTATTCAGCAGGTTCTGTTGGATAGCCTTGTACATCATAGCGTTCCATAAGGCGACGGTTACCAACAAGTACTTGTTGACCATCTGCCATACCTACCATGCCTTCGCCAGCTAATTCCTGAACGAAATCGGAAGGTTCCACTGTAAGGCCTTGATCTTTTGCTTCAGAAACAATGCTTGTTGCTATTGGATGTGTAGATACAGCTTCGATAGGCTCGCCATGGATAATAATTGACCAGAACTTACATGGGAGCCTACAGTTTCTACGTTGTGAACTTTGAACTCACCAGATGTGATAGTACCAGTTTTATCAAGAGCTACTGCTTTCACATTAGCCAATGCTTCGATAACACGACCACCTTTAAGCAAGATGCCATGTTTGGATGCGTTACCAATACCGGAGAAGAATGCAAGTGGCACGCTTAGTACCAATGCACATGGACAAGAAATAACAAGGAATGTTAAGGCTGTATAAATCCATCTATGCCATTCGCCAGTAATGAGGGATGGAATAATCGCAACAGCAAGGGCAAGGGCTACTACGATTGGAGTATATACACGAGCAAAGCGCGTAATGAATTTATCGATTTTAGGGTTTTGATGCAGCCGCATTTTTCAACAGCATCAAGAATTTTAGTAACCATGGATTCTTCTAGAACCTTATCGACGCGCATCGTAATACGGCCAGTTTCATTAATGCAGCCAGACATCAATTGTGTACCTGGTTCTGCGCGAACAGGCACTGGTTCGCCGGTTACAGGAGCCGTATTGACGCGAGTTTCACCTTCAAGAATCGTACCGTCTAGAGGAATCAAATCGCCAGGACGAACTTCAATAGTCCAGCCCACCTCAACCTTTTCAGGGGACATAACTACAATTTCACCACCGCCGCATGTATCTACAACGCGCACCTCTTGAGGACGCATATCTACAGCGTTCATGATTTCTGTACGGCTACGATCTGTTGCTTTTTCTTCGAAGAATTCACCGATACGGTAGAATAAAATAACACCAACCGCTTCAGGCAATGCATCGATAGCGATAGCACCTAATGTAGCAATAGACATCAAGAAGTTTTCATCAAATATTTCACCCTTTAAGATATTACGCGCTGCTGTACGCAATACAGGAAATGCAAGGAGTACATAAGCAACGTAGTAAATCGGAGTTTCAATAGATTCTGGCAATCCGATGGATGGAACAAAGGAAGTCAATGCATCATAGATCATAAATAATAGACCTACTACGATAACTGCAATTGTTACAGAGTCATTGTCCTGATTGTTTTCACGGCCATCATCCACAGCCGCTTTAGATTTACGTTCGTAATCAGCTACTGTTACGCCCTCTTCGATAGCATCACAGATATCTTGAATGTCACGCTTAAGAGCCTCACGGTCCTCCCAAGACCCAGTTAATTTTAATTGATGGGTAGCAAGTGTAAAGTTAGCTGTTTCTACCACATCCATTTTACGGATACGATCTTCGATTTTCGCTCCACAGTTCGGACAGTTTAAATTCTTTAGAAGTAATGTTTCTTCCATGATATCTCCTTTATCTATATTTGAAAGCACAGAAAGCTTTCATCCTATATGAATTAAAGCAACATATGAATGTTCGTTCATATATTATTTTAATAGAATCTATACTATATGTCAAGAAAAATTATCAAAATTAATAAGATGTAAAACAGCCCATACGTATCACCTATACGCATGGGCTAATTCTATATTCTTACATTATAGTATTTACTATTTTCATTCATAAAGATTGATTTCTTTTATATCTTTAAAGGTAATGACAATCCCCTCTATAGACATAGTATGAGCCGTCTTGTTTATCAGCTCTATAGCACCCACTAGTTCCGTATAACAATGACCGTTGTAATATAGGACTCGCACAAAATTCCCGTCTGTCAATGATTGGATTGTACGATTTAGTTCCTCTAGTTGGTCCTCAGATAACTCTACACGAACCTCCTTAGGCCGTGCTACGGCTGCCAGCAATGTTTCAAATCCCTTTAACGCCGCAAAAGGCATAAATTGTTTAGCCCGTTGCAAGCGCGACATCCGATGTTTCATGAATGTATACCTTCCCTCACGCAATACATCAATTCCTATTGTAAAATCTACTCTCCATTATGACCGCCTACCAATGTATTTCTAAACTGCATGGTCCCTTCTTCTTGCAAGCTAGATGCACGAAGGATAGCATTTTTACCAAAACGTCCTTTAATATTCAGCATGGTTTTCTGTATATGTTCCTCTTGCTCTGCTATATCCGTTAATGCATTACTAAACAGGTCCATTTCAGTCGGTACAGCGACCTTTATTAACTAAATCTTCAAAGCTAACGGCAATGCGTCGTATCAACTCATGAGGCCGTTTATTTTTATCAAACAAGGCTAGTACAGCTGGACATAACTCTTGAAATGAGTCCGTATAATGCGCTAAGGTCCTAGATCCACCAGTGGACTTTAGATCCTCTGCCGCATAGCCAATATGAACATGAATACATTTTGTAACCGCCTTAATCTGTAGCAGTTCAAGGACTAAGGACTCTACCATTTCACGCATGGGCAATCGCGCCTCATCAGCCGTATAATTGCGCAATAGAATTTGGCTTTGTGAAAGGGAATGTTTAGACGGTCTATAGGCGTGAATATCGGCAATGGTACAGCTTTCACGGCCCCACGCATGATCGATTAACAGCTCCGCGTTCACACCAAATTCCTTATACAATTTATGTTCCGGTACTTGGGTGATGCCATACAAATCAAAGGCGCCAAATTTACGCAAACGATTGGCGATACCGCTTGCCGATTTGCCAAATATCTGTAATGGGCTGATGATGCCAAATTTGCTCTTTAAAAAGGCTTTCATCAAGATACCCGATAAAATCCGGCGCATGCTTCGCCAGTATATCAAGGGCAATTTTAGCGAGGAATAAGTTAGTCCCAATGCCAACAGTAGCGTAAATATGAGTAGCCTCGAGTACCGCATCAAGCAGGAGTTGAGCCAACTGACGAGACGTTTTCTTGTACAAATTCGTATATGGCGTGATGTCTATAAATATTCATCAATAGAATACACATGAATATCCTCAGGGGATATGTAATTTAGTAGCGTCCCATAAATCTGCGCCGACGCCTGCATATATCGTTTCATATGAGGCTTTACCGTGATGTATTCAATATGTGAAGGAATCTGAAATAAGCGAGATCGATTTTTAACGCCTAGCTTTTTAAGCGCTGGAGAGATGGCCAATGTAATCGCCCCCTTGCCACGCGAATTGTCGGCCACCACTAACGGTGTTGTAAAGGGATCCACACCCAAATCAGCACATTCTACAGATGCGTAAAAGCTCTTTAAATCAATACACATATACATCCGATCTGTATCAGCTGAACCCATACCAACACCTCCTTAAAACGCTAATGTATCGACTTTCACAAAAATTAGTATTTCCATAATTTCTATCATTAGTATAACAAAAATACGCAATATTTTCAAACGTATGTTTGCTATTATATAGATAATTTTAACTATAAAAAAGGTATCTATCATTAGACATATTTCTAATAATAGATACCTTTGTGCTTTGAAATTCTTTGGTGTTACGTATATACAACACCGAGTTCATTCATTTATTGTTCTGGACCAACTTTTTCTTCGTCTACCGTATCTAAGAATCGTGTTAACTCGCCAATAAATAGAAGTTTTACACTCCCCACTGCACCATTACGGTGTTTACGGATAAGAACCTCTGCCTTATCACCCATTTCAGAGTTTTCATCGTAATATTTATCGCGATACAAGAAGATAACGATATCCGCATCTTGTTCAAGGGAACCAGATTCACGAAGGTCAGATAATACTGGACGCTTGTCTGGGCGGCTTTCAACACTACGAGACAACTGGGACAAAGCAATAACAGGCACATTAAATTCACGAGCAATCAGTTTTAGATTACGAGAGATTTCAGATACCTCTTGTTGTCGATTTTCACTGCCCTTACCGGAGCTACGGCCTTGCATAAGCTGAATATAATCGACGATAACAAGATCAAGGCCATGTTCTACCTTGAGGCGGCGTAACTTAGCGCGCATATCCTGCACCGTAAGTCCTGGCGTATCATCGATAAACAGGCTGGCTTGACTCATCTCATCCGCCGCAGCCATCACCTTTCCCCAATCATTAGGGTCCATGTCAGCCTTGCGCAACTTGTCTGATTCAATACCGGCCACGGAGGACAAAATACGTCCTACCAACTGTTCCTTGGACATTTCTAGAGAGAAGAATGCTACAGTCCGCTTAATCCCCATCGCTACATTTTGAGCAATGTTCAAGGTGAAAGCCGTCTTACCCATAGCAGGACGAGCCGCTACGAGAATAAGGTCCGACCGTTGTAACCCATTTAACTTGAAATCCAAATCTCTAAATCCAGTTGGTACACCTGTAATAGACCCCTTATGTTGTTGCAGTTTGTTCAGTCTATCAATATTCGTAAGGACTATATCCCTGATTGGTGAAAACGTCGATTCAGATTGTGTTTGACCGCCTACATCAAGAACGAGTTGTTCCGCCTTATTCATAATAACGGTTGGTTCATCCTCACCAGCATAGGTCATACCGACAATCTTATTACCTGCATCAATGAGGCGGCGCATCTGTGCTTTTTCTACAATAATGCGCGCATGTTCTTCAATATTATAGCCTGTCGCTTCATTCGCAAGAGATGTAATATAAGCAATGCCACCTACGGTATCCAATTTTTTACGTCGTTCTAGTTCTTCACTTAACGTAATGAAATCTACGGTCTTGTTGCTTTTTACAAGATTTAAAATAGCATCATAAATGATCCGATGCGTATCACGATAAAAATCATCACGATCTACGATACTTGTTACCAGATCAACGGCTTCGCCAGATGATGAACCATCTGTTAACAATGCCCCTAATACGGCCTTTCCGCGTCCTCATTATGCGGTGGTATGCGTACGTCCATGTTCTTCTCCCCTTAACTAGAATATGAGTATCTTCCCTATGAAAGCGTGCATCACGCCTCTTCTATGCACAAAAAGAATCACCACACTCTGTGAGCATGGTGATTCGAAGATTATTCAGCGACTACGTTAACCTTGATAGTGCTCGTAATTTCTGGATGTACACGAACCACTACATCATGAACACCTAATGTTTTCAACGGTTCTTTAATTTCGATTTTCTTTTTGTCGATATCTACCTTGTATTGAGCTTTCGCTGCATCGGAAATATCTTTAGCAGTAACAGAACCGAACACGCGGCCTTCTTCACCCATGCGAACCTTAACAGTAACTTCAACCTTAGTCAATTGAGCTGCTAAGATTTTAGCTTCATCATTTGCTACTGCTTTGTTATGTGCAATGGATTCTTGTTTTTGACGTGCATTGTTTACATTCGTAGCTGTACCTTCAAGACCAAGGCCTTTTTTAATCAATACATTACGACCATATGCGTCACTTACTTCAACGATTTCGCCTTTTTTACCAACTTTTTTTACATCTTCTAACAATACTACTTTCATTGTTATTCCTCCTCTTTTTCAGCGGAATGAAGGGCTTCTAGCGCTTTATCTAGAATAGCCGCCTTCGCTTCCTCTATCGTCATACCTTGTAGTTGGGCACCAGCCACTGTTCTGTGACCGCCACCACCCAAGGCTTCCATTACAACTTGTACATTTACCTTGCCCTTAGATCGAGCGCTGACGCCGATACCGCCATCATTAAGTGAGTAAAGTACAAAGGCTGCTTCAATATCTTCATTGCTGATGAGCATATCCGCACTTTGTGCAGCCAATGCCATCATATCCTTCATACCTGCTGGTGCCACAGAAATAGCAATACCTTCGGTACGATTGGCTTCAAATACCATTTTAGCACGCAATTGGATAGAATCGAAGGTTTCAATAAATAATTCTTTTACCCGTTCAATATCCGCCCCTGCACGACGTAAGAACGCTGCCGCTTCGAAGGTACGTGCCCCAGTTTGTTGATTAAAGTTTTTCGTATCTAATACGATGCCCGCATAGATACCTGTGGCTTCCGCTTTTGAAATTTTCACAGGAACTCCTGCATATTGTACAAGTTCTGTTACGAGCTCACTCGTAGATGAGGCAGCTGGTTCCAAATACGTAAGCAATGGATTTTCAATAAAATCTGCTGCTCGACGATGATGATCGATGACAATGCGTCGCTCAGATACTTCAAGAGCCTCTGGCGCTGCTACCATCGGTGTTCTATGCGTGTCACAAACGATGGCCAATGTATTCGCATCAGCCCACAATTTTGCTTCTGCAGGCGTTATGATATGAGTTTTCCAAAATTCGTCTTCCACAAGAACATGTACCATTTTATCGATGGCATTTGTTTCTTTTGAAAGTACTAATCGCACCTCTTTACCAAGAGTACGTGCAATTGATACGACGCCAATAGCACCGCCTAATGCATCATAGTCCTCACGTTGATGACCCATAACAAGGATTTTGTCAGAATCATTCATCAATTCATGAATGGCTTGACTAACCACACGAGCACGAACGCGCGTATTTTTTTCAACACCTGCTGTATTGCCTCCGAAGAAGCGGGTGCTTTCACCATCCATAATGCAAACCTGATCACCACCGCGCCCTAAGGCAATATCGAGGGCTGCGCGAGCACGTTCGGACACATCCTTAACAGAGCCTGCATTTTCGCCAATCCCGATACTAATCGTAGCAGGCACTTGACGAGGAGAAGGCAATTTACGGATACGTTCAAGCACTCTAAAGCCGTTGTTTTCCATGTCTTGCAAAGCGCCCCGAGAAATGGCAAATGTGTACATATCATCTTGGAAGTTCCGAATGAAACCTTCGTGTTTATCGATTTCATCAACGACGATATTGTTGATTTCCGCCCATAGATTTGTATATTCTCTATCGCTGAGGCCCTTCGTCAATTCTTCGATATTATCGATTTGAATCATGCCCCATACAGGCTGTTCTTCTTGCGCCTTAATACGTTCCTTTTCAATAGCTGTAATATCCTTAAAATACAAAGCCATAACCGCATGTTCCGTTAATTCATCATTAGGATCCGCATCAGGTCTTGTATCGCGAGGGTCGATGAACTTGTATACCACTTGGAAATAGCGATCCCCGTATTGCTCTTTCAAGAACCCCGATTTGCCCCAAATCTTATCAATTCTAAATCCAGGAATCAAAGCGGACATTTTTTGCAATTTATTCCAGTCCACCGGAACCCAATCGGCAAATACACTATTATTCCATACCAATGTACCTTGCTTATTGACAAGTACAATAGCGGTCGGTAAGTTTTGTAATGCAAAGTTAGCCGCCTGCGTCACATTCTTCATCATAGCACCAAATTGTTCGCGTGCTAAGCGACGACGATTGTGGATGGTATTGTAATTAATCAAGTATACAGCAACCACCACGATGACTGACAATATGGCTAATAGCCAATTTAAATAAGCGATGATTAAGATTAATAGAACGATGACACCAATAAAGGTCCATTCCATTGCTTCCCATCTTCGTTGAAAGGATTTCATAGTAACCTCCTTTCTATTAATAACCTCGTTGATTGAAACGAGATCGTAAATCTAAAAACATATCCATAACACCAAACGTTACTAGAGATATTGGCATCATGACATATAAAAGAGCTATAATAACAATTTTTAATACCCTTGATACACCATAACCTTCTAAAACGCCAAGCAAAGAAGCGATACCATTAAGGCCACAAGCAAAGGCGCCAAATAAAGCAATGTTCATACCAACAGTTGTAAGCAGCTCATTATTGATACCAACAAAGGATGAGCCATAAATAATAATAAGACCTACAGCCAATACACCAGCCGCCCAAACAGGTATTTGCCAGGATGAAATGGCAGGCAATGGTTGTACAGGATTATTAGTACGTTTTGCAATATATGCTGTAAACCGTGCCAAGATATAAGACGTAACAGCAAACGCACAAAACGCATAAGTGATAAGCATCCTTTTAATCTGTACTAAGCTCGCTTGTATTTGTTGTATATAAAGCTCTGTCTGTTCTGGTGGCAGCGATTGTTGTTTCACTGTGTCTATAAATGCATTTTGTACTTCATCACCAATATTTTGAATAGATGTCTGTAAATCAACAGACATAATAGACATTGATGCTAAGAGCGTAATAATAGTAGTCACTGCTAATGCTAGCGTAGGCACCAAGATTAATTTTAAAGGGGACCAACGTTTACGAAAACCGAGTCCAATAAAAATGCTTGGTACTGCATACATCAAGATTGTTCCTACAGCTGTCAATGGTCCCAATAAAATGGAAACAATGACAAAGGCTACTACAGCCGCAGAGCAGCTATAACGAACGCCCCACCTGATCCCTACTGTAGCAATCGCCGCAGGAGCTACGATAGTAGCTAACAGAGATAAAACAGGAAGACTAGCGCCTATAACGGTTAATACAACTACGATGGCCGCTAAAAACGCCGTTTCCACCATAGCTCTTGTATTTGTTTGTTTCATAATACTCCATTCAACACTAAAAGGATACCAGTTATCTTTTAATTATAGCAGTTTAAAGAAGTAACTTCAAATACCCTATATAGTAGACAATTACAGCAACTACGCTACTTATGGTGTCTCAACATAATAAAGATATCCCCCTCAAGGCTGTTCGCCATGTAATCACGGCATTCTGCTTGAGAGGGATATGTTATTTAGTGTACGTCTTGGATGATTGGTAAAATCATAGGTCTACGACGTGTTTTGTCATAGAAGAATTTACCCAATGCATCGCGAACGTTTTGTTTAATTGTAGTCCAGTCCTTGATACGTTGTGCTTCACAATCATCTAATACTTGATGAACGCGACGTTCTGCTTCAGCATAAGTTCTTCCGCATCACGTACATATACGAAGCCACGAGATACGAGATCTGGGCCTGCAATGATGGTACCGGAAGCAGTATCCATGGCCATAACAACGATAACCATGCCTTCTTGTGCCAATTGTTGACGATCGCGAATAACGATATTACCAACATCGCCAACACCAAGGCCATCAACGAAGATAGCACCCGCTTGTACACGGCCACCTTTACGGCCACCGTCTTTATCAAATTCAAAGATTTGACCATTATCGCCGATGAGGACCTTCTTAGGGTCTACGCCCATAGCCACACCAAGTTCACCATGACGACGTAACATACGGTACTCACCATGAACCGGGATGAAGTATTCTGGACGCACAAGGTTGAGCATTGTTTTAAGCTCTTCTTGGCTCGCATGACCAGATACGTGGATGCCACGATCTTTGCCATATACAACATGACAACCTAGACGAAGTAAGTTATCGATAGTTCTACCAACAGCACCTTCATTGCCTGGAATTGGTGTAGCAGAAATAATAACAGTATCATTTGGTGCCAATTCTACAGTGCGGTGGTTGCTTGTAGCCATACGGGATAAGCCCGCCATCGGTTCACCTTGAGAGCCAGTTGTTAAAATCATGATTTGGTCATCTGTATAGTTGTGCATTACATCTACGTCGATAATCGTATTTGGTGGAATATTCAAATAACCGCGTTCTTGTGCGATTTCTGTAACATTTACCATGCTGCGACCCATAACGACAACCTTACGGTTGAACATAACCGCCGCATCGATTGCTTGTTGGATACGAGATACGTTAGATGCGAATGTAGCCAATACAACGCGACCTTTTGCGAGCACCTACAGCTTGTTTAATAGCAGGTCCAACGGAGCTTTCAGAACCAGTAAAACCAGGTTTTTCTACATTTGTAGAATCGGACATCAATGCTAGTACGCCCTTGTTGCCAAGTTCTGCGAATTTATGAATATCCATCAATTTGCCATCAACTGGTGTTTGGTCGATTTTTAAAGTCCCCTGTATGGAGTACAGTACCGATAGGTGTATCGAAGTACACCGCAACGGAGTCAGGAATGGAGTGATTAGTTTGGATAAAACCAACCTTCACTTGACCGATTTGCACTTCATCGCCTCGTCGCAATCGTGCGAAGGCATTTTGGGGATACTTTATGCTCTTTAAACTTACCTTCAATCAAGCCACAAACAAGATTTGTAGCATATACAGGGCAGTTAATTTCCTTCATAAGGTACGCTAAGGAACCGATATGGTCCTCGTGACCATGGGTAATAACGACTGCTTTCACGCGGTCCTTATTCTCAATGATATAGCTCATATCAGGAATAACGATATCTACGCCAAGCATATCTTCACTAGGGAACGCAAGACCTGCATCAAGAACGATGATTTCATCCTCGTATTGAAAAATGGTCATATTTTTACCGATTTCACCAAGACCACCAAGAGGGATAATTTGAAATTTACCCTTATTGGAGCCCGCTGGTTGACGACCAATTAAATCGGATTGAACCTCTTGGTTGCGAGTCATCGGACGGTTGTTAGTGCGCGTACGACGGTTATTAGTATTTTCATTACGATTATTATCATTCGTATTACGTGTACGTGTATTACGTGTATTTCTTGTATTACGAGTATTCTCGCCATTTCGTTCAGTACGATGTGTATTTTCACCGCTTCGAGTTGTACGGGTTTGACGAGGTTGGCGAGGTTTACGTTCTGTACCTTGTTGTTCGCCTTGCTCTGCTGGACGTTGACGACGTGTATTCGTTCTTGTATGTGTCGTACGTCGTTGACGGCCTTCGCCATTTTGACTAGCTTCGCCTGTATGACGGCGTTCACCAGTACGACGACCTTCTGTATTGCGGTGTTCTCCCACAGATCGACGTGTGTTGGTACGACGGCGCGTTGGTTTTTGCTCACCTTGAGCAGACGGAGCCGTCTCTACTGCAGTCACTTGTGCAGTATGTTGATTATCTGTTGTATTCACAGTTCCTCCTAAAATTTTATTCATTAATTTGTTTAACATATATTTTCACCTATCATTAAAATTTGATCTTTACAGAGGAACGGACAAACGAAAAAGGCGCTATCCAGCAGCGTCTTTCAAATGGGCGCAAAAATAGCGCAACTTAATTGTTACCGTTCAAGTCCTTTTGTCCATTCGCCTCGTGCAAATGAGTATAGTGTACCATTAAACGCGTCAGCCGCGACGTTACGTTCTCTTCGTTACCGTTTAATGTTCATTATAATCCGATCGTTCTGATGAAAGCCTCGCTTTCATACGTTACTATTATTGTAACATAAAAATAGCGTTAACAAAAGAGGACCCTTATGTTGACGCTATTCCATTAATCCTGTACGAATTTGAGCTGATAATCGCACAAAATCTAACCGTGTTTATACATCATATTTAGTTATCATCATCAGGCAAATGTTTGTAAAAGCCTTCAATATACCAAGCGCCATTTTCTTCAATAAGAGAAATATATCGCTTCATCGGTTTAGCCTCTACCATGCCTTCGCCAACCTTTGTAGTTTGTAAGTCTGCTTCAAATACAATACGTTTTAAACTACCTGAACGACTCAGCCGTGCCACATCCAAGGTAACCATATCCACTTTTGTACCTTGCTGCATAGCTATGAGCCATTTTTGTTTTTCTACTGGATTGGCCCTAACTCGGTTCATCACATACGTGAAAGCCTTATCATAGTCCTTATTATTTACCGCATCAAAATAGCCTTGTACTGATGCACGAGCGGCCTCTTCACTGCCTTCGCCAACAATGGCATTTGTAAACCACCCTGAAGGGAACACTTCATTTTCCGGTCCCATAGTTCGTAAAGAAAATCCAAATATACATACTATACTTACAAGCACAACAATTAAAACTCTCGTTGTTAACGAACTACTCGAAGGGGATACTTTCATAATAGAAGCTAGCCGTTTATCTATGACGATATGCTGCAATGCACCACCATATTGATTGTCCTGTGGCTGCCCCTTTTGACATAACAAGGCAAGCAAAATCAAGGGCCCTACAAAGGGGATGAGGAACAGCAACAAGCTCATACTGCCTCGTCCCGTATCATGAAGTCGGCGCACACATAACGACCCTAACGGAAGCAAGGATACTAAACATAGTATAGCCGTTAAGAACCCACCTAAACCGATTAAATACGGTCCCGTTTGAAATATAGCGGTTATAGCATAGAAAAAAGCGAGCAAACCAACCATACATACATGCCACAGCAATAGAAATTGTAAAAATTCCCTCCGCGAAGCGCGACCATCCGTATCCATGAACTTATTCATCACATAGAGATATGTATCCTTATAGCTAAGCTGATAATGGGATAAAGGATAAATTACATCACCTTCAGGTGCAATGCGCTCCACCTCTGTAGCCATCGTATACTGCCCACATGTAGGGCAAAACATAGCCGCCTCATCGCAATAATGACGGCAAGCATCACAATAACGTTTCATAAGTATCTCTCCAAAAACTCTCAAATGTTTACTATTTTAAGTATGTATCTATAGCCTCCGCAAAGCCCTGACGATATAGATTAGCACCGCCGTTTGCAGGGTGGCGCAACCCAATAGCAGACAATCCAAATTTTCCCATTGTATCTGCAGATTTTTGGCCTACGGCGAGCACAAGAGGTTCTACGCCGCCTAATTCTATATGTAAATCTAACAAGCGTTTTGTATACTCCCAACCTAGTTGTTGTTCTCTATCCGTAGGTGTACGGTTAGTCAATGGATTATCCTCCTTATGAGGATGGAAGGGGAATATATTCCACAACAACGTATCATATGGATCTATCCCCTTTTCAACGATAGCACTCCACACCACAGTGTCAGTAGGTTCGTTAAAACCGTCCTTCTGCTGTGTTCCTTTTAATAAAGAGCTAGTAGGCGAACTAGTGCGTTCCAACCGAATCGGCGTTACATCCTTCGCACGAATGGTTTTGTGCTTATCTAATAGCATTCTTTCACAAGTAATAGCAATGCCACTAAAACGTCCGCCTTGATATCCTACTGCCTCAGCCACTACAAATACCTTAGCTCGACCTAAGCGCGGTAATAAATAAGCTACTAAATTATCTCGACGCACTTGGGCCGCATCAAAACCATCTGTAACAATCTCTAAATCAGGATTTACCTCACCCCAAGGATTATGGACGAGACCACCTTGATACTGAGCGAGCCAGTCTACAAAACCGTGCACCTTCGCCACACGCTCCACATCAAAGGTTGCTATATATTCATCAAAAGACAAGCTCTTCTCTAACTCAAATAAAGACATACAGCCTCCAATTTAAAATTTATATGTTATTACCGATATATATCTACTATACATGATAATTACACGAATTGCATAAGAAATATAAAGTTATATATACTACAATCAAGATGTCACCATCTCTAATCCGAGAAATACGGTGTGGGGAGGAGGTGACACTATGGAAAAAATCTTCTTACTCTTTATAATACCTATTATGACGAATGTAATTAGCTACTACATTTGTAAATTGCTCGATAGGTATTTTAAATGGTGATGAGCATCGGGTTATCTCCGTTATCAGATAAGTAAAAAACCACCCAAGGACGTCGAAATACTTGGGTGGTTCTTTTAAGGTGTACACTAATGGAACTCCTTACTCTTTTAGCTACTTATAGTATACATTATTTTAGAATTTTGTCCATTATAATTAAAGAAACCACCTAGATATATCACAGTCCCTAGATGGTTTCTTTTGTGCACTCAGTGGAGCACTTACAATCTTTAGCTTCTTATAGTATACACCATAACAACTAAATATAGAACTCGATTTTGTCTTCTTTTGCCAATTGGAATTGTTCGAAGATGTGGTTTCGAATATTAACAAAGGATGCCGATGTGCGGTCGGTTCTGTCGATGATGTTTACAGGGATTATAGTTTGTACTCTACCTGGATTTGCAGATAGTACTACAACGCGGTCTGCAAGGACTACGGCTTCTTCAATGTCGTGGGTAACGAATACAACTGTTTTACCTTCTTCGCGGCAGATGCGAGAGATTTCGTCTTGTAAGTTGATACGTGTTAATGCATCGAGGGCACCTAACGGCTCGTCCATGAAGATAATATCAGGATCAACAGCTAATGCACGGGCGATGGATACACGTTGTTGCATGCCCCCAGATAGTTCTGCAGGGTAGCGATTACGGGCATGGTCAAGGCCTACCATCTTAACGTATTTGTCGATGATAGCAGGACGCTCTTCTTTAGGCACCTTTTTACTTTCGAGGCCAAGCTCAATATTGCTTTCCACCGTACGCCATGGCAACAAGCCATAATTTTGGAATACCGTTACATATCTAAGTTGAGGCGCTTTCACCTCTTCACCATCGATAGTAATGGAACCAGATGTAACGAGCTCAAAGCCCGCTATAGCGTTTAACAGCGTACTTTTACCGGAACCAGAAGGGCCTAAGAGGCAAATAAACTCGCCCTTTTCAATGTCTAAGTTAATATCTTCAAGAATGGTGAGTGGTTCCCCATCTTTCATAAATTCCTTGTGTGCATTGCGCACCGAAATGTAACCCATGAGGCCACCTCCTATTTCTCAATACCCCAACGTTTGTAAATCCATTTTTCGATGAGGGACACGCCCCAATCGAGTAAAAGCCCAACGAAACCGATGGTTAAAATGGCTACCATCAAGAGATCGTTACGCAAGTTATTTCTCATATCGATAATGAGGAAGCCAAGGCCTGTTTGGGAGCCTACCATTTCACCTGTTACAAGGAAGATCCACGCCGTACCGAGAGCGATGTGAAGACCCGATGCAATGCCTGGGAATACGGCAGGTAATACGATTTTAAATAACAGTTCTGGCTGTTTAATACCAAAGTTGCGTGCTACTTTGATGTACACAGGGTCAATATTTTGAATAGCGGACACGGTGGACAATAGCACAGGGAAGAATGCTGCGATAAAGATGATAACGATAGCCGGTGCTTGACCGATACCGAAAAAGAGAACGATAAACGGCAACCACGCCACAGGAGAAATTGGTCGAATGACTTGAACGATTGGATTGATGTAGTTCCAAATTCCCTTGTACCAACCCAAGATAAGGCCGAAGAATACGCCAGCCACAACAGAAATGATGTAACCGATGAAGAACCGTACTAAACTATCTGCAATATCCTTAAAGAGGACACCGTCTCCAATGAGTTCACCAAAGCCGACCAACACCTTATACGGCGTTGGCAATAGCGCTTCATTAAAACCGCCGAGGCAAACGATTAACTCCCAAATTAGCCAAGCTGCGATAAATGAACCTGGCACATATGTATATTTCTTCATGGTCCCCCTCCTATGGTAACAATGATTGATCTACAAACTCTGAATAGGCCGGCACTTTTTTGATTAAATCAATATGTGTCATGTGATGCACAAGCGCATTATAACGGTCCTCTGTAAGGGCTAAATCTCCAAACCCAATCACTTGTAAGGAACGTTCAATAATAGGATCCTTAAACTTTAAATATTTTAAGGCAATTTCTTTTTGGGACTCTGGATGCTCATCTAGGTATTTACCTGCATCGAGATAGGCCTTGGTGAAAGCCTTTGCCAAGTCATGATGTTCATCGACGAATTGACCATTAAATACAAGAGCACAGCAAATATTATCATGCCAGAGATGGTCAGGATCTTCGAAGACCTTCCCAGTTCCCATTTCAAGGGCTAGAGAGCCAAATGGTTCGGCTACACTATACCCAGCAATTTGACCTACCGATAGAGCAGAAGGCATTTCTGGAGGGCTCATTTCTACGATTTGTACATCTTTTTCAGAAAGACCCGCTTGTTCAAGCATGCAATCCACGAGAATTTTTTGAGTAGATTGTTTATGAGGGATAGCAAAGGATTTGCCTTTTAAGTCTTGAACGGAGTTAATATCCTTATTTACGATGATAATATTACCCTCTGTATGACCAAGTGCAGCAGCACGAACATCAATGCCTTGTTCACGAGCCTTTACACCTAGCTCAACGAGTACCGATGCAGCATCTACCTTACCTGTATTTAATGCATCCATCAACTCTGGCCAAGATCCATATTTAACAAGCTCTACATGTACAGGACCATCTGCCGTTTCTAATTCTTTTGTAGCGAATACTGGCAATGCATGGGTAATTGGTAAATAGGCTACGCGTACAGTCTTTAATTCTTGAGCCGTCTTTGGTTTATGGTGTTCATGATAACCATAGGCTATGCAGCCAATAACCAAGAGGACCACTCCGATGATTAGATACCATGTCTTCTTCATAACTTCCCCTCTTTCTACCTCATAACAAGGGGGGCGATTTTGACACATGCCACTTCCGCACTTTTCTAAAACCTAGATGAAATAAGGTTTCAGAACACCTCGTCCTAAAAAATTATATAACCTACTATACCAATATGTTTTTAATATGTCAACAATACATATAACTATAATGGGTTTTATTTCTAAAAAAATATAAATAGTAATTAGGACATAATATATACATTAAATATTCTGATTATATACGCAAAAAAGCACCAACCGCATTGAGCGGTTGATGCTACTTTCACAAACATGATTAACAATATATTATTCTTCAATATAAGCTTGTCGTTTATTCAAAATATAAATCTCAGAGCTACCAGCCTCGCTGTACTCACCAACATATGGTGCAATACTAGACTGTTTAAAATGGTTAATTTCGCCTTTTGGAACGATGACCATGATTTGCTTACCTTCAGCCAAACGCTTGATAAACTCGTCCTCCGTCACTTGTTCCATAAGGTATTTCTTATCCCATTCAGCACTACGATGTTTAATGTATCCTTATCATCCCAACGACTGCTGTCACCCTTAATACGAACCACCTCATGTCCAGTATAATATACGAGAGATGTGCTGTATCCATTGTAATAATACACATCACCATTATACTTATCTACAACAGGGATAAGATTGATAGAGCTACGTTGTTTAACAAGAGGTACCAAACCCTCGAGTACTACAATCGATGAAATGAGCATGGTTCCGATCACGACAATGCTCAGCAAACGATACCGTTGGCGAGTCCACCAGAACCATAACAGCCCTAATATGGATACGCCTGCCAAAACATAGAGCAATCCATAATAGCCCCAAGGTGCAAAGAAGGATGCCCCTACATAAGCGATCCATAACAATAGTGTGGGACCGACTACAATCCATGGGACATAACGAGGCCGTCCCGGGCGCAGCGCTTTCATAGCCCCTAATGTACCAAGAATGCTGAAAGGTACAAGGCTAATAAATGTATATAGAGGATACTTAGTGGCCATCAAGGAATAGAAGAGGACCGTTCCCACGCCCCAGCACATACTATACAAATACCACTTATGACGCTGTTTAAAGCCCGTTATCATGCCATAAATAACAGCGCCCGTCCATGGTAAAGAAGCGCCTAGGAAAATAGCGATATAGTACCACCACACATTATCTTCTGGGTGTTCAGATTGAGTCGCACGCGTTACATTGTTAAGGCCTAAGAATCCATCCAAAAAGGCTTGTCCATGAGCACTATACATATAAACATACCACGGCATGGCAACGATAAGAAAGGCCAAAATCCCCTTCCAGTCAAAGAGGCGTAATAACATTTGTTTTGAACGGCAAAGCGCAACATAAACGAGCAAAATAAGGCCAGGTAAAACAAGTGCCACGGGCCCCTTTGTCAAAACACCTAATCCGGAAAATACATACGCTACAATCATGGCTGTACTAGAATTTTCATTCAAGCCTTTGTACGCATACATCATAACCATCAAGGTCGTATATAACAGTACCATATCGGTTATAACACCATGAGCAACAGCCCAGAACATAAGAGATGTACCAAGGATAGAGGAACCTACTAGGCCCGCGAGCCAACGTCGACTAAAGGTCCGTAAAGCTTGAAACATGGCAGCCACTGACAAGGCACCAAATATAGCACTTGGCAAACGAACTACCCAATCAGCAATACCAAAGATTTTAAAAGCTAATGCAATCAGCCAATAAATCATAATCGGCTTGTCATACCAATATGTCCCATAAATCTGTGGCGATAACCAATTACCAGACAACACCATTTCCTTAGCAGTTAACGCATAATTCGATTCTACTGGATCGGTTACAGGTAGTATATTATTAGCTACCATAAAGAATACCAGCCAAACAACAAACAACACAGGCGTCAAACGAGACAATTTCATTGTGACCTCCTTATGATTTACGGCGATTCTTATAGTATTTAAATCCGAGCACTGTAGCCACAATAGCAAAGATGACAATCACAACTAGCAAAAAAATTCATGATTATACTGAATAAGATCTTTCCAGTTTTTCCCCAAGTACTTTTCCTAAATATACGAGTAAAATCGTCCAAGGAATAGTACCGAGTACAGTCCAAACGATAAAGTGCCACAATGGATAGCGTGCCATGCCAGCCGGGAAGGAGATAAATGTACGAACACCAGGTAAAAGACGGCCAAAGAATATAGCTACTCCACCATATTTATTAAACATCTTTTCAGCGAGTTCAAATTTATGCTCATTAAAGAATACATATTTACCGTATTTCAATAACAACGGACGGCCGCCATATTCCCCCATCCAATATGACAAAATGGATCCAACGATACCAGCCAATGTACCTACGACCATTGTCGTATGCAAATCAAATATACCTTGAGAAATTAAATACCCTGCAAATCCAAGCACAATTTCACTAGGAATCGGTATATTCGCATTCTCTAGAACCATCGCAATAAACATGGCTGCATAGCCATACGTTTCCATAAACGAAATAATATATTCCACTTGTTATACCTCGTCATAACTCCCCTATACCGGATTTATGATTTTTTAATGCTAACTAATGCTGGTAAAAATATCACCATGTATACAATCTATTTTACCATAATAAAATGACCCTCACCATACGGGAGGGCCATTCGGGGCATCCTTAGCATTCTGTTTTTGCAAGAATCAACTAGTCATACACAGTTATTCAGTTTTTAGTCCTTGTATAAAATCAAATGATTTTACGGCTGCTTCTGTGTCTACAAAATGGAACGGTTCCAACAGGCGACAGAATTTAAATAGATAGTCACGCTTGTGTAACACTTCTTTCACATGAAGAACAGTATCCCGTGCACAGCGTGCAGAGCTATAACCATTCATAGCTGCATATAGGTAGGTATTTGGTAAATCTCCTTCGCGGATGAAGCTATGAATAAAAATCAGTAAATCCCATCCAGCAGGCGTGAACTCTGGCCAGCGACGTGCATTTTCCCAATCAAGGAGCATCACGCTATCCGCATCTGGATTGTATACGATATCACGCAGAGCAGGGCGGCCATGAGCTATACCGTAATCGTGGAGCGTGCCGAGAGCCTTACCGAAAGCATAAAAAATATGAACAGCCATATCTTCTAGGGATGCATCTTCTGGATGCTCTTGTGGTAAATGACCATAATAGGTCAAATTCTTACCATAATTTGGAGTCACAAAATAGTTTTCTCGAAAGCCTACAATTTCTGGAGCTAATGGCAATTGTGTACGCACAAAGTTCATCATATAAAACTCATGGTCAAAGGATGCACGAGGGGATGGTTTGATCCATGATGACCGGTTATTACCTACAGCGCGTTTTACAAAATACTCATCACCTTGAAAGGTGACTGGGAATACGCGCCCCAAATCTTCGTTATTCAATTTATGGTCTATATATTCTAATAAGGCTTCGTTCATGAGACCTCCTAATGTCATCAATGCTTACCTATTTATTATATAATAAACACCATATATGTATCAAATAAAGACCCCCTAGCCAAGGCCAGGGGGTCTTTACGGTAATTATGATAATAGGTTTAATTTAGATTTTATAAGCCAACTGAGGCACTCTAAATTAAAACGAATTAACCTACAAATTTTGTCACTCTTTTGCAGTATCAGTTAAGTGACGTTTAGGCATGCCCATTTCTTCAGGAGTGATGCCAAGAGCAAGACCTACTAATTGGGACATGTGCAAGATTGGCATATCTTTGCCACCGCCAACAACTTCTTTTGCTTCTTTTTGGAACATATCAAGTTGCATTTGGCAAAGTGGGCAAGGAGTTACTACGCAATCTGCGCCTTCTGTAGCTGCATCTTTGTTGATGGAGCCAGTCATTTGCATTACGGAATCATGTGCAGGGTATACAGCATGGAAACCGCAGCAATCAAGTTTACGGGAGAAGTCGATTGGTGTAGCGCCGATAGCGGAGATTAAATCTGCTAAGGATGTAGGCATTTGATAATCTTCGAAGCCCATTTCAGTTTGAGGACGAAGAATATGGCAGCCATAGTATTCAGCTACACGTAAACCTGTTAAAGGTTTAACAACTTTTTTTCTTTCAATTTATCCAAACCGTAATCGCGGATTAATACCCATAAGAAATGAGTGATATCAGTTGTACCGCGGTATTGTTTACCGATTTGAGCTAATTTTTTTGTTCACTTCTTCTTTTTTTCTTTTTCGTTGTTGTCTAATTCGTTTTTAGCTTCACGAAGCATCAAAGTACAAGTGTTACATACAGTTAAAAGGTTTAAACCTTTTTCTTCTGCCAATGCAATGTTACGTGCGTTAGTAGCTAATGTAATTTCTGGAGCGATATCTTGAACGTGGGACGCACCGCGACAAGTCCAACCGTCAAGTTCTTCTAATTCGATGCCGAGTTTTTTTAGCTACTGCAACAGTTGCCATGTAATCTTCTTTGGCGACGCTTTCAAGAACGCAACCTGGGAAAAAATGCGTATTTCATTATTTGCTTACCTCCTCAGCTGCTTTCATAAGTCTGCGAATACCATCAATACCATTAACTGGTTTTTGAGGTACTACAAGTTCGAAAGGATTAATTTTGCTGTGTTTCCACAAACGTAATGCATAGAATGCTTGTTTAGCGGAATCCACAACACCGTCAGATTTCAAGCTCATAGAAACTTCTTTCAAGCGACCAGTTTTGTAAAGGTCTTCTTTGAAAGCAACTGCATGGCGAACGCCTTTGTTGTTTGTAAGGCCAGCTTTTGTAGCTTCTTTACGCATGTTGGAAATATCTTGAGCAGGTTTTAAGTGTTTAGGACAACGAGAGATACAGTTCATGCAGTGAACGCATTTCCAAAGACCATTGTCATAAGCAGGTTGAATATGAGCCATAGGTGCATCATCACGGCTATCCAATACGAAACGGTTAGCTTTTGTGAATACATATGGTTCTAAGAAATCATCTTGACGTGCAGTCAATTTGTTACATTCGGATGCGCAGCAACCGCAAAGGATACATTCTGTACCAGCAACGAATTTTTTGAAATCAGCTGGAGTTTGACGAACAATTTTGTCGCCTTCGTTAAATTCTGCTTTAAGGAAAATCCAAGGAGCAACTGTTTTCAAACGATCAACTTTAGATTCCCAGTCAACAACTAAGTCACGGATTACGCGGAAGTTACCGATAGGTGCAATTGTTAATTCATCTGTACCGTAACGTTCTGTTAATTCGTCAATTTTAGATTCACAACCAAGCATTGCTTCGCCATTTACGCGAATGGAGCAAGCGCCACAAACTGCGGAACGGCAAGCTGCCAAGAATGTTAATGTTGGATCTTGAGTATCTTTAATTTTTTGAAGGCCCCAAAGAATTGTACGGTCAGGTTCGTAATCGAATTTGAAAGTTTGTACAAACGCGCGACCTTGTTGGTAACGGTGGATATGATAGGGTGATTTGTCTCATCTTAGTACTTCCTTTCTTGTGGTTCGTATTTAGTGAACACTACGTCGCGTTCAGTTAATTCGTATTGACCGTCTGCGCCTAATTTGATTAAAGAATGTTTTAAGTATCTTTCATCATTACGTTTTGGATGGTCTTCACGAATATGAGCGCCACGGGATTCACGACGGTGTAAAGCGCCCATTGCAATAGCTTTTGCTACTGTTAACATAGAACCGATTTCACAATAGTTTACGAATGCCATGTTGTAAGTACGTTCAGGGTCACCTACATAACAAGTTTTGTAATCTTCGATCAATTGATCGATTTCTTTTAATGCTTCAGTAATACCTTCTTCATTACGGAAGATACCTACTTTGTTCCACATTGCATCAGCCAATGCATCGCGGATTTCTACAACTGGGCGACCACCTTCACGAGTTGTTACTTCAGTGAATTTTTCTTCCCAGCGTTTAGCAGCTGCAGCTAATTCTGCATCTACATTTGGTTGTTCATGTGTTTCAGCATAGTCAGCTGCACCAGCACCGGATACTTTACCGAATACTACGCCGTCAGCCAAGGAGTTACCACCTAAGCGGTTAGCACCATGGATGGAGATACAAGAAGCTTCGCCAGAAGCGAACAAACCAGGCAATTCACATGCACAAGTTTTGTAGTCCACTACGTCGATACCGCCCATTGTATAGTGACATGTAGGACGAATAGGTACTGGTTGAGTCAATGGATCGCAGTGTTCGAAGCACATAGCCAAGTCACGGATACCATGAAGTTTTTCGATGATAACTTCAGGTCCTAAGTGACGAAGGTCAGCTACTACGTATGCGTTAAGACCAGAACCAAAACCACGACCTGCAGCGATTTCATCTTCGATTGCTTTCGCTACAACGTCACGGGATGCCAATTCCATTTTATTTGGCGCATATTTTTTCATGAAACGTTCGCCTTCAGAGTTAAGAAGGTAACCACCTTCACCACGAACCGCTTCAGACATCAAGATACCAGTACGACCAAGACCAGTTGGATGGAATTGGATCATTTCCATATCTTTCAAGCCGTTACCAGCACGGAAAGCTGCTGCCATACCATCGCCTGTGGAAAGGAATGGGTTTGTAGTACGAGTCCAGAAAATACGACCTGCACCACCAGTGGACAAGATGATAGCTTTCGCTTTAATTTGTTCTACGCGACCTTCTTTCATGTTCCAAACTACAGCGCCACCAACATGACCATCTGCAGATTTAACAAGATCTAAAGGTACCATTCTTGTAAGAAGTGTACGCCTTCTTTCAAGCATTGTTCGTAAGTTGTGTGCAAAATAACGTGACCAGTTTTATCCGCAGAGTAGCAAGTACGTGGATAGGATTGACCACCGAAGTTACGTTGCGCAATTTTATTTTCTTGTGTACGAGAGAAAGGAGCACCCATGTGGTCCATTTCAAGTACGCCTTCTGGACAACGAGAGCAGAAGAATTCGATCGCATCTTGGTCACCAAGATAGTCAGAACCTTTTACTGTATCGAAAGTATGTGTTTCAACTGTATCTTCAGCTGCTACGTTGTTCAAACATGCATTGACACCGCCTTGCGCCATTGCTGTTGCTGAACGGGTTGGGAAAATTTTAGTAATAAGTGCTACATTTAAGCCTTTGCGACGACCAACTTCAAGAGCCGCACGCATACCAGCGCCACCGCTACCTACTACTAGAACATCAAACTGTTCCATAATGACCTCCTCATAACTACCTATAAAAAAAGAAAAATTTCTTAGACTATCTAGATTCAAAAACCTTATAAAAATTTTTGATAACCTAATCATTTTTCCTTAAAGAAAAGCCTCACACTTGTGCGATTTTTCTTATAGCTTTACTTATAATTATAGTGAGCATTGTCCCGTATGTCTAAACCTTATTATGCATAATTAATTTCGATGATTTTAATTGATACTCTGTATCATTTCACATTTTTGTAGATGAATCTTGAACATTCCGATTACATTAAATGGAAATTCTATTTATTTTTTTATGTATATCATTTATATTGGTTCGGTTCCGAATTTTTTTACTTTATCGCTAACCATATGAGGCCAATAAATACTATGTTTTACCGACTATACCACCCCAATAAGGTCATTTATTGTTATCAAAAATTTTAAATTCCTACTAAAAAAATACACGGATTTTAAATAGCTTATGTATATTAAAAACCTCTCGATTTTTAGTATACTTTTTTTACTTTTTGATAATTATTATCATAAGTTTTTTTATTGTGATTTTTCCTTACATCTTTTTAAAAATCGGTAAAATCACCCTTATCTATGCATATACGGCAATCTTCGATATACTTCATTTTATGAAATCTAATTATACTAGATAAAACTTATAATAGTAGTGCTTACATACTATATATATGAATATATAAGGGTTTTACCATTTATTACATTCATTTTTCACTCATTCCATTTGTATAAGGTATGATAATAGATAAATTAGTTATATAATATAACTTAAATATGTTAATATTAATTTAATTACTAATGTGTTGCGACTTTTCACAAAATGGAATCTGATTAGTAATTAAGTTGTATTAAGAGAGAGTTATATAATTTAATCATACATAAGGAGAACAAACATATGAAGATTTTACTTGTAGAAGACGAAGAAATGCTGAATGGTATTACGGCCAAATATTTACGCGCTGAAAATATGACTGTCGATACATGTTTCAACGGTCAACAAGCTATCGATTATGTAAATACATCTAGTTATGATGTAATTGTTATGGATATCATGATGCCTGTATTGGATGGCATTAGTGCATTGGCCCAAATGCGTAATGAAGGTAATACAACACCTGTTTTATTATTAACGGCAAAGGATTCCTTACAAGATAAGGTTACTGGTCTCAACACAGGTGCAGATGATTACCTTGTAAAACCATTCGATCTCGAAGAATTGACAGCTCGCATCTATGCATTAGCACGCCGTAATGCACGTCATGCACAAAACGACATCAAGGTTGGCCCATTGACAATCAACGTTCCTCAACGTACGGTCAAACGCGATGGCGAAGCAATTACATTGACGGCTAAAGAATTTGATTTATTGTATTATTTAGCAAGCAACGAAAACATCGTTTTGTCCCGTCAACAAATTCTAGATCATGTTTGGGAATACGATTATGAAAGCTACTCTAATCTAATTGATGTATATATTAAGGATTTACGTAAAAAGATTGACACGGATGAAAATGTGAAATTAATTCAAACCGTTCGTGGAGTAGGATATGTCCTCAAAACAGAAAACTAAGGAACAAGGTCACGACCTTAATTCTATGTCGGGTGCATTTAAGCACCTGTGGAATCGCATACCACTAACCTTTAAAATCATGTTGTGGTATACATTGTTTCTGATTACCCTTCTAATTTCCATGTCTATTTTCTACTATAACTATATGGGCACGGCACGCAGCACGGAAATCAGAGATCGTTTACAACAACAAACGCTCATCATGTCTACGGACATCCGCAAGTTCAAGCCTTATGAAGATGGCACATTCTATCTCGTTTACACACAAGATGGATTAATCACCAAAGGCTATTTACCGGATGGATTTCCAAATCAATCGAATCTATCCCTTGGTCAAGTTGGTGAAATCGAAGCTAATGGTATGACATTCTACTATTATGACGTGCCGATCAATGCACCGAATTACCGAGGTTTCTTACGGGCTATTACGAGCCAAAAGATTACGGATAAAAACGGGGATATCCTGTATGCCTTATTGCTTGTCAATTTAGTAGCGTTGCTCATATCCTCTATCGGCGGCTATCTCTTTATAAAACAAGGTCTAAAACCATTGCGTAAACTGACTCACACGGCCAAGGTTATCGGTAAAAACAACGACTTGAGTCGTCGTATTGAATTGCCGGAAATTGCAAAGGATGAAGTTTACGAGTTGACGACCACATTCAACCGCATGTTGTCCGGCCTTGAAGATTCATCCAATCGGGAGAAGCAATTCAGTTCAGACGTATCTCATGAATTGCGCACTCCGATTGCCGTTATCCAAGCTGAAAGTGAGTACGCCATCAAATATGCGCGCACACCAGAGGAGATGCAAGAAGGCTTGACCCACATCTTAGAGCAAGCCAAATTTATGTCGTCCCTGGTATCACAATTATTGGATGTAGCACGGTTAGAAAATAACTATGAAATGAATGTAGCCCCTGTAGATGTAAGTACCATGTTAAGAAACATGATACATGATTACACTCGACTTTGTGCAGAAAAGCATATCATCATCAATGCTGATATCGATAGTGATTTAATCATTACGGGTCACGAAGTATCGTTACGTCGTGCCGTAACGAATCTTATCGACAATGCTATTAAATTCACAAAATCGACCATCAATATTACGGCTAAGCGCAATAATCTATATTTGATCATTGAAGTTACCGATAACGGAATTGGTATCGAGGCAGATAATCTATCACAAATATTCAACCGCATGTATCAAACAGAACAATCGCGGAATAAAAAGTCTAATCACGGTATAGGCTTAGGCCTCTATTTCGTAGACAAGGTTGTTCATTTACATCACGGTACAATCACGGCAAAAAGTGAGCTAGGTGTATTTACGACCTTCTCCATTACCCTTCCTCTATCGGAAGAATTAATAGAATAATGTAACACGATGTACATAAAAACACCCTTCTACATGACAGGTCTCAACTATGAGAACCACTCGTCATATAGAAGGGTGTTTTCGTATATATAAATACTGTAATTTACTTGTAAGCTATACAAGGCATTTAACCGAGTAAAGCTAATAATGGTACATAGACGTACTCAAGGAAACTCCATACCACAAGGCCCGCCACGGCACCTACAATGGCACCATTGATACGAATCCAGCTGAGGTCATCCTCTACCTTAGACTCAATAAAGTAGATAAATTTATCGGTGCTAAGTCCGCCCAATACTTGGCGTATAATGGTTTCAATGAGATCATACCCTTGTTCTAGCACATACCGTGCAATATCGTGGAGAGTTGTTTCAATGCGATTGCGAAGATCTTCGGATTGACCATATACATTCCAAAGTTCAAGGGCGATATTCACAAGCACTTGCGCTGGGGTTTCACCATTTTCATCGCCTTCCACAAGTAACTCTTCAACGTACGGGCATAGATGGTTCTCGATGATAGATTCCCAATCTTGTTCTCGTATCCAACGCTCCCATGCCTCATCTAAAGCATCACAGACCACATGGTTTTCCTCAATGTGTCGAATCGGATCTACCCACTGACGAAGCCATGCTGTCCGCTCAGGGCTATTCGGACGTTTCCAGTTTTCCAACATGGCATACGCCTCTGTCACAATAGCCTCTGCCATTTCGCGATAGTTCACAACATCGGTGGCCTCGGACAAGGAAATCAAGAAATCTGAAAGGAAGCCTTTTCGTTTTTTCTTATGTGCTTCCTCTGCAACAACGGCCGTTAGCCACGTAACCATAGCCGGATGGTTGATACGTTCTTGAATGACATTCAAAACCTGTACTACCATGCCTTCATAGCGATTATGTTCACATAAATCGAGCAAGACATGCTTTAACACTGGTACAAGGGAATGTTTTTCTAATAACGTACGAATGCGTTTGGCACCCCATCGCGACCATTCCTCGGTTGTTTGAGATTTCCATAACAAATGTAATCCCTGATGAATGACAAGGCGTGCGGCCCGTTGCCCCTCTGGGGATAATAGGAATTTTTCAAATAAAGGTACGAATTGCACCTTTCCTAATAGCACTTGGCAACGATCTCGCGTTAACATCTTCGTTTCTACAAGCTTAATTACACCATTGATGAGGCGTTCCTTATTCCGAGGAATCAATGCCGTATGATACGGAAACCCTAAAGGCTTACGGAATAATGCGGTCACGGCAAACCAGTCTGCCACACTGCCGATAAGAGCCGACTGCACCGCCCAATAAAGCGGCTGGTACCAGCTTTCATCATCGTAGAAAAACTGGCCGACAAAGACAAAACCATAGAGCACGACCATTAAGCCAAATGCCATTGGCCCGCTGTTTCAAGGTAAGAGATTTAATATATCGTATCATCCAATCACCCCCTTAATGAGAAGGGTAACGCCATAGAACAGCCCGCCGAGGACAGCCCCCACAAGTGAGCCATTGATACGAACCATCTGTAAATCATAATACATTTTACCGCGTATAATGTGCGTAATCTCATCCGGTGAGTAACGAGATAATTCTTCGCCTACCACACGATCGATAAGGGGGTTCAATTTTTGTAGCCACGGAATGCTACGCAACAAGAAGAATCGTTCAAACGGCGCTTGTTTCTCAGGGTTTAGAAGTATTTCACTGCCGAGCACATTAAATCGTTCGCGCACAATATCCATGAGGCGCACCCAATCGAGCGTATCCCCATCGATGAGCTTTCCTTCCCATTCTTCGAGGACCATTTTAACCCATTGGTCCTTATGTTCTTCGATGAAAGCCTGCCATTCCTCATTCGTTTCCAAATTGTTGAAAAATCTGATGGCCTGGCCCCATATATAGCGCCCCAATGGCGAGTCGATATCTTCGTTATCTTGCAAGAATTGAACTGCTTTTTTCTGTACTGTATCAACTAATCGTTCAGGTGAAAGCCCATCACCGCCAAAGGCAATGGCTAATTCACGCATAAATGAATCCTTAGTATAGGTTTTCATAATGTCTAGCATGACACGATACAAATATGGATACACCTGATTTGACGCGATAACACGCTGACAAGTCCGATTAAAATAAAGCCAAAATACACTAGCTGTATGTCGTTCTAACATGCAGCGACCGAATAGAATAACGAGAGGCGTAGCCTTCCAATTGGATACACCTTTATAAACAGCCTTATTAATCTCCTTACGCATCGGCTCAATATCCATATGGGATAGTACTTGATTGCCAACGCCATATAAGAGTTCTTGTATCTGTTTTTGCCCTACGTCACTCATGCCATATTCGATAATACGCACCATAACGCGTTCCCGTTTGATGGCATAATACATTTGTGGCACCCGAAGTAATTCTTCGCTGAGCATGGTTCGGCCAATCTGTATTAACCGTTCTTTACTGCGCGGCAAGATAGCCGTTTTGAACGGAATACCTAATGGCTTTGTAAAAAGTGCTGTCACTGCATACCAATCCGCCAGGCCACCAATCATAGCGGCGCCCGAAACGTGCATAATAAACGCCCAGAGTGCATCGTGCCTATGTGGGTATGAAATTAAAAATATAATAGCCATGACAATCAACAATGTGGTTGCCACTGGTTTAGTTTTCATCATCACTTGATCCTAACTTACTCAATTACGTATATAGACTCTCCCCATATAACGTAGTGACCGCGTGGGTCACTTAAAATATGCATTCATCGCCTTCTTTTTGAGGTTCCCACACAGGAACATCTCCAAAGAGAGCTTTAAAATACACGGATGGCATCCATAGTGAACCATTTAGATGCATAGGAATAAACGCCTTTTTCACCTGTACGCGGCGTAAGAATTCAATAGCACCCCATTCCATAGCATCTTCTAAGCGATTATCTACAGGGAACATCGCCACATCTGCGGACAGGCCTTCTAATTCCTTAAATTCACGCCAAGCCATGCGCTTTGCGTCCGCATTATTCTCCGGTGTATCGCCAAGCCAATGCCACCAATTAAGGTCACCAGCATGGAAAATGGAATCAGAATCGATATTCGCAACATCCGTTTTTACATAGAAAGAACCGCCTTCATCGGTGCTGCCATACATATGAATACCTACATCATCAAGATTGGCATCTTGGCCAGGTCTCATGGTAATACATTTTCTTACCTTACCCTCTAAGGGTACATCTTGATGGCAAATATAACGCGTTTGAGGACCATCAAATTCCGTAATAGACGGATTAAAATGATCTGCATGACTGTGACTAATAAAAAACCACAACTCACGGCCACGTTTTGCCAACTGCCAAACAATATTGTTTGGATCCTTATAATAATCAAACACATAACAGCGCTTGCCATCATCTACGAGGAAGCCACTGTGTGCGAGAAATGTTACATCTAACATCGTTATCAATACCTCTATATTACTGAGAATTTATATCATTCGTATTCTTTATTATACCATATTTTTCTATATACGTTTGTGTAAAGGAAGGCCCTATTTCCAAAAAGCCTCCACCGGCCGGGTCTGTCCCTACGGGACAGGGCCAAAGTCGTTTTTTGAAAACAGGGCCTTCCTACACTTAGTATGGTAGAAATATTTAGGTATAATAAAGAATACGAATCAATTTTGGTAAAACAGGGATAAGAAATGCCGCTGGTATTTCTTAGATGCGGCCAGCGGCTTTCATATAGTCAATGTATTGGTTCCCCCATTGTTCGAGGGATGCTAAAACGGTTTTAAATCCCGCACCTACTTCGGTAAGGCTATATTCTACCTTAGGCGGAATAGTACCATATACTTCACGATGAACTAAACCGTCATCCTCCATTTGGCGAAGTGCTCTAGTAAGAGTGGCTTGCGTAATTGGATATAAACGGCGCTCTAACTCACGGAAGCGCACAGGACCTTCAGATAATTCGTGCATGATCAATAAAGACCATTTACCAGCTAATAACTTTTGACTCGTAGCAAAGGGACATCTGCCAACTAAGTCATGAACATTTACGAGTTGCTCTGCCATTATATTTCTCCTTTTCTATGTGTATAACGTTGTTCAAATCATATCACAAATTTATTGTATTGCAAGTATTTTATAGTATCTTTTTTTAGGGTACAAAAACTTTTTTTGAAAAAAATTTTTTTATCCAGTAAATATCATAATTCTATTACTTTTTGATAGTACCTATCTAAAATGATTCTACTATTCAAAAATATATGCACACCTATATAATGAGGGTCATCAGCTGAACACGTATTCACTAATCATATGTTAGAGAAGTGACAAACAATTAATTCTAAACGACTTTGCCTAGGGCCATAGGCCGTCAAGGCAGTGGAGGCTTAGAATTGATTGTTTAGCACTTTATATAAAAAGGAGAAACAACATGAACATTTTTAGTGATCGGTGCAAATGGTAAAAGCAGGTCATCGCATTGTAGAAAAAAAGCCCTCAAAGTAGGGTCATCAAGTAACAGGCGTTGTTCATGCAAAGATGCGATTAAAGGTATTCCAACTATCGTAAAAAGACGCATTGCAATTAACAAAAACAAGAACTAACTCAATTTGATGTAGTCGTAAATGCTACAAGTGCTTTCACACCAGATATGTATCATTTACCAGCAGATTTGACATTATTAATTGTAAAAGCATTAGCGAACACAAATACACGCCTCATCGCTATAGGTGGTGCAGGTAGCCTCTATGTAGACGAAGATCACACAGTTCAACTAAATGATACACCAGAGTTTCCTCCAGAATTCCTAGTTCGTTCCAAAAACTCATGCTAAATCTGACGATATCTTGCGTAAATTCAGCAATGTAGACTGGACAATGTTTACCCCACCACCAATCTTAGATGCAGAAGGTCCAGAATCTAATGATTATATATTAGGTAATGAAAATGTTATCTTAAACAAAGAAGGTAAACCTTATCTTTCCTATGCTACATTTGCACAAATCCTAGTAGATGAAATTAACAACCACAAGTTTGGTCGTCAACGCTTCACCGCAGTGCAAAACTAGCGCAACTCTCTCTGCAGTAGATTTAAAGTTATAAAACAGCCTCTATGGGCATGCCTTCACCAGTAAGGAATCCATAGAGGCTATTATTTATATATTAAGTTTATACCTAAATAAGTTGATTTACATCGTAATTAAATTTAGCTGTTGTTTCAGCAGCAGTCTTTTGCCATTCTGTAGGTGCTGTACCATCCTTATCAAGGAAGAATCCAGAGTCGAGGTAGCGAATAATGATATAGTTGGAATCCTTTTGATCAAAACCGTTACCACGAGTGAAATCGATGCCATGGCCGGTATTGCGTGTTACGATAGCTTCTAATAGTGGCAACGTAATCGCATTCAACGTAATTTTCATATCACATTTGTCAAAAATCTTTTTAAAGAAGGAACTAGGTTTTTCTTCTTTATATACTAATAGTTTACTAATTGTACCATTAGAGGCACATATTACACGACGAATTTCATTAATAGGAATATCTACCTTACCATTCGAGATAACACCGTTTTTAATGGTAATTTCTCGTTTACCCATGTAGGAGTAATCCAATGGCAATTGAAGAGTGTCTAAATTTGCTGGAAATTCCGCCGTCAATTTATGACGAGCAAAGGCGGCAATAATCGCTTTTGTTTCACGAATATTGTGGCCAGTATTATAATCTGTACGGTCAGTATCTAAATCTTGGTCTTTAATATTTTTCCAATTATGGTCTCTGAACGTAATTGTATAATTACTATTTGAGTTCAAATAGCTTGTAAGATATAGCTCATTTACGTCATCGAAATCAATGTCAGTTACTACTTGTCCATTCGCATCTTTGCAGAGTACACCATTATAACTAATTGTTAAGGTACGATTTTTGTCTTCAAAAGTAACAGGATGTGTATCAAATACTGAAATCATAATTCTCTCCTTTATGGTCTCGAATATAACTACATTTGTATGTTGATTAAATCAAATGTTCTTAATGTAATAATACACCTTTCCTATCTATTTATACAAATTCCATATTTACATCTTACGGCATCTCAAACAAAACAGAGTTCTCTAAGAATATATGCTCATGAAGGCCTTCTTCTAAAGCTTTCATTATTTTAAACACATACACATAGGTAGCACAGCCATCTGCTGGTGCAGTGTAATGATTAGTCAATGCACTTAAGGATTCTAGGAGCACACCTGCGGCTTCGTGTTCAGCACGGAGTTCATCAAAATCTACAGGTTTACCTGCTTTAAATTCTGGAAAATCTACATGTTCTTCATGACGAAAATGAGGCACGAGGGCTGATTTCAATTGAAGGAAGGTTTGATAGATTTCTGTCAACTCTGCTCCATGATGGTCATAGTGTACATTGAGGAGCTTTTCCAAGCCTTGATCAATTTCATCAATCATATCCAATTGTTCTCGATGATAGGTATGAACGATGTAGTCAATCAATTGGTCTTTAGAATAACTAAGCACCTCTACACGAGAAGATTTCTTAGCAACTTGTACAGTATTTAACATAGCAATGTATGCATCCACATCTTTACCTGTTTCTGCAATAGCCTCTGCTAAAGGATGTCCTCCACCACAGCAAAAATCAATTCCATCTTTTGCTAATACATCCATTAACTCTGGATTTACTTTAACCGCATCAGCTACGGTCATGGATTTATTAATAGTTCCAAAACTCATAAGATACACCTCCAATGGTTTACGCCGATCTATATTCTTATAGTTATACTATACGATCAACCATGGATTCTGTCTGTCGCAGTAGCTACCAATTTGAAAGTAACATGACAACAATGGTAAAGCTGTAAAAAATAACATAAAGTAATGAATATAAAAATATATAGATATATATTGAAACACAAAAAAAGCTGGCTCATAGAGCCAGCTTTCAGCATATCAAATCATATATGACATATGTTTATATATATAATTGTATGAGTAACTATTAGATGCTTTCAACAGCAGCGATAGCAGCAACGTCTACAACGTCTTGAGCGGAGCAGCCACGGGAAAGGTCATGAACTGGTTTAGCCAAACCTTGAATCAATGGGCCAAGAGCGTCAGCGCCAGAGAAGCGTTGTACCAATTTGTAACCAATGTTAGCGACTTGAAGATCAGGGAAAATCAAGATGTTAGCTTTACCAGCTACGTTGGAGCCAGGAGCTTTCTTTTCTGCTACGGAAGGAACGATGGAAGCGTCCAATTGTAATTCGCCGTCGAATTTGAAGTCAACGTTGCGTTCTTTCAAGATGTTAACTGCTTCAACCACTTTGTCTACTTCTGGAGTGGAAGCGGAACCTTTTGTGGAGAAGGACAACATGGATACGCGAGGGTCAGCCATACCAACAACTTTGCGAGCTTTTTCTACAGTGGATTCTGCGATATCAGCTAATTGTTCGCTAGTTGGGTTAGGCAATACGCCGCAGTCGGAGAATACGAGCATACCGTCGTCGCCATATTCTTTTTTGCTTGTGAACATGAACATGGAAGAAGATACAGTTTTAAGACCTGGTTTTGTACCAACAACTTGTAATGCAGCGCGCAATACGTTTGCAGTTGGGCAACCGGAACCAGCAACCATACCATCTACTGCGCCAAGACGAACGAGCATAGCGCCGAAGAATAAGCAGTCACCTTTCATAGTTGCGTCAGCTTTTTCAGGAGTCATACCTTTTTTAGCGCGCAATTCTACGAATGTATCAACCATTTCTTGGTAACGATCGTAGTTAGCTGGATCGATGATTTCAGCACCTTCTACGGATACGCCAACAGCTTTAGCAGCTTCTGCGATTTCTGCAGGGTTACCAACGAGTACAGGTGTTACGAAACCTTCTTTCAAAATGATTTCAGTTGCTTTCAATACGCGTTCATCTTTGTATTCTGGCAACACGATTTTTTTACCTAATGGTTTTACTTGGTCTTTTAATTTTTGAATTAAATCCACGATTTTTGCCTCCTTAACATTGGCTTATGCCATATCAATACTATTATTATAGCAATTTAATAGCTCTCTAACAACCATTCTAAAACATTTCGTTGTTGAATTCCGTCATAATTTGCATTTTTATTTAATTCATCCAATGTAAGTAAAAACTTTGGATATTGGTCTTGTACAGCCTTAAGAGGTGCAAGCTCACGATGTAGCGTATTAGGATCTAACACAGTTTCGCTTACCTGATAGTATTCTGTAACACCCGCTTTTTGTGCAACAAAGTCAATTTCACCCTTAGCTAATTGACCTACATATACAGTATATCCACGACGAATGAGTTCAAGAAAAACGATATTCTCTAAAATATGTCCTGTATCACGACTCGCATTGCCAACTAATAGATTACGTAATGTTACATCCACACAGTAGTACTTTGCATTTATACGCAATAATTCTTTACCGCGTACATCATAACGATTGACCTTATATAGCAACAAGCTATCTTGCAAACCTTGTAAATATCGCTCTACCGTTTTATTATCTATTTTTCTACCAGCGCTAACGAGCGAATTTGCAATTTTATTGGGTGAAAGCAAACTGCCTATGTTAGACATAATATATCTCACAATATCTTGTAAGATTGTAACATCACTAATCTTCAATCGAGCCACAACATCATGTAATAATAGGGTATTGTATAGGCCTCGTAGATATTCTTGTATATCAAAATCTTCGCCCCCTAATTGTTGCGTATAAGGGAATGAGCTTTCACGAAGATAGGACTCATAGGCAGGAATTAAAGAGTACTGATTACCATCGAATTTACTATAATAGAACTCACTAAAGGACAGTGGTAACATCTGAATTTCCACATACCGCCCAGTCAGTAATGTAGCAATATCGGATGACATAAAGTATGCATTGGAGCCCGTAATATATAAATCTGTATTTTCTTTTACAAACAAGCTATCTACGACGCGATGAAACTGATCAACGTGCTGAATTTCATCAAGGAAAATATAGTTCATTTCATCAGGCTGCATACGCTCTAAAATATATTGATACAGCGCATGATACTCTCGTAAATGCTCATATTCTAGTTCTTCAAAATTAATGGATATTATCTGTTCAGGTTTAATGCCTTCCGATAACAGCTCATCCTTAAATAGCCTAAATAACGTAGATTTCCCACAACGACGTATACCAGAGACAACCTTAACAATAGGCCGATTCCGATTACGTCGTAAAAAATCTAGATATCCTTGGCGCTGAATTAATTTCATAAGGGCCTCCTCATCTATGTACGTTCTCATAGATGGAACCCTCTTATTAGTATTGTCAAATATCATATCGACTACCTACTAACTTTGGATTCCATTCCAACTTTATATCAATTCTATCATAAAATTGGATTTCATTCCAAAGTTTTGCTATTTAGTACTCAAATATGGATTCTATTCCAATATTTTATACAAAGAACATTCTATACTATCAGTATCATTCTTTTACCTAAAAACAGGGTCTCCTTATATTGAATAACCACCACATAAAACAGTACAATACTAGTAATAGAAATACTGTATTACGTAGAAAATAATCTTTACCTTACATTACTTCGAAAACACTGTTTACCTCATTAGTTTATATGTAATATGGGAGGACTCATGGCCAACATAGACACAACAATCAATGCAGTTATCAATCCTCAAATCAACGATGCCCCCATCGATATAGAGAAAACCATCAAAGCCTTAGAACGTAACAACTTCGTGGTCCATTATTTTGAAACAGGCGCTGACGCAGTGGCCTATTTACAGTCTCGCATTCAACATAAACGAGTGGCTATCGGTGATTCACGCACCTTATTGGAACTCAAGGTTCATGATGCTTTATCCCAGGTCAACGATGACATAACAGATATTCAGCGACCTCTTCCTGGTGAAAGTTTTCGCGATACTGCGTTACGCACCATGGGACGCGATGTATTTTTAACCTCTGTTAACGCCTTAGCGCAAACGGGTGAAATGGTCAACATCGATGGTACTGGAAACCGTGTAGCGGCCTCTCTATTCGGATCACAAGAGGTCTTTTTCGTACTGGGCCGTAACAAAATTACACCTGACTTGGCCTCTGCCATCTACCGGGCGCGCAATGTGGCGGCACCACTGAACAGCAAAAAAAATAAAAAAAGTTCCCTCAATCCTTGTGCCAAGCTAGAAGAAAAATGCTACGACTGTGGTTCGCCTGACAGGATTTGTAATGCCTTAACGATTTATTACAAGAAAATGCGCAACATGCAAACCATGGAGGTTATTATTATCAACGAGGATTTAGGATTTTAATGAAATTCTATATGTCGATGTTCTATGCCGTGAAAGTCGATAAAGCCCAAGTCAGGGCCTCCAAAAAATGTATCTAAGGGCATATTATCAAAGCCATTGACTATCCTACACAGCGTAGATATACGAGGGTCTATATTCCCCTTTTCCAGTCCGCTAATATAGGACTGTAACAATCCCGTTCGCTTAGCTAACTCTTGTTGAGTTATATGATAGTGGCGGCGCCATAAGAGAATGAGAACGCCTAAGTGTTGGATAGCCTTTTCTGACTGTGTTTCACTACATACGATATCATACGTCATAGAAACCTCACTTTCTATACTATCCTTAATAACAACTCTTTGCCTCTACAATACGGCAACCAATTAAGAGGGGCCATAGCAACTTGAATTGTGATGACATATAATAGAAAATCCCTTGCGATACATTCATATCGCAAGGGATTTTTATTCATATTATGTTATAAAATTATGCTTAAACATACATACATGTATATTCTTGTACATAAAAGTCTTATTTATTCTCTTCTGCAATAGTCATAGCACGTTTGATTTCCATGTATTTAACCATGCCATCAACGGCTTTTTTAGCTTCGCGCATCGCAAGTACTACAGTAGCTGGTTTATGCACTACGTCACCACCGGCGAATACACCTTCACGGCTTGTCATGCCGTATGGTTCTTCGGATGTGATGATATAGCCTTTTTCGTCTACGCGAAGGTTGTTACCTTCCCCAACGAGGCGTGCATTAGGTTTATGACCAGCAGCGATGATGATCTTATCGACAGGCATCACTTGGTATTTACCTGTGCCGTGGATACCCGCACCATCGTCATTAAGGGCCATTACTTCGTATTTAAAGCCTTCTACCTTGTCTTTACCTTCTACACCAACTGGAGATGCGAACCATTGGAATTGAACACCTTCGGCACGGGCTTCTTCGTATTCAGATAACAAGGCTGGCATTTGTTCTTGGCTACGACGGTATGCAACAGTGACAGATTCACAGCCTAGACGTACGCATGTACGAGCCGCATCCATCGCTACGTTACCACCGCCGATGATAACAACGCGGTCCCCTTTCTTCACAGGAATCGCTTTTTCTTCAAGCTCACCATTTTCTACCAATTGTACATTTGTTAACAAGTACATTGCTTGGAATACGCCTGTAATTTGATCGTTTTCCATACGTACTTCTTGAGGAATATGTGTACCCGTACCGATGAAGATGGTATCAAAGCCTTCTGCAAATAGATCATCCAAGGATTTATCTTGGCCGATGAATGTATTACATACGAATTTAACGCCTAAGCCTTCAAGACGGGCGATTTCACGACGTACAACGGACTTGGACAAACGGAACTCAGGAATACCGAATAAGAGTACGCCGCCTGGTTCGGATTGACCTTCAAATACAGTGACATCATAGCCGAGTTTTGCTACGTCGCCTGCAACGGACAAGCCTGCAGGGCCGGAACCGACAACGGCTACTTTACCGAGATCTTGTTTAATTTTTCTTAGGTTTGCGCAATCCATTGATGCTTTCAAAAATCGGCAGCAAAAACGTTCCAATTTACCGATGTTGATAGGCGGTTTCTTAGCCTTATTCATGATGCAGTTGCCTTCGCATTGATTTTTCGCGTGGGCACACGCGACCACAGATAGCTGGCAAGTTTGTACGTTCCGCCAAGATATCGTTGGCTAAGCCAAAGTTACCGCGCGCGATGGCTTGGATAAAACGAGGAATCTCGTTTTCAATCGGACAGCCCATGCGGCACAAAGGTTTTGGACAATTTAGACAACGTTTCGCCTCAGCGAGCGCCTCCTCCATCGTATAATCCGCATCAAAATGAAGTGGTTTTAATTCGTTACTCATGGCACATGCCTCCTAACAAGGATCCAGTACTATACTTATACAGCGTTGCATGCACCTAAGCTGTCCGATGAGCCCTCTCACATAGGGACGCCGCCACATGCTGCTAACATTTATCTTTTGTAACCATTCGATAGACGTGTGGTCACTGGTCAGACACACACTATTCTATAGTACATTTTAAATTGTGAAAGCGAGCTCCGTCAAGAAGCTGAGCTACAATATGCTTATTTTATATACATTTATTGCTATAATACATACATAAGGCAACATAAATGAGGTATTCCTATGAACACTACAGAATTTACTGAAACATACTACATAGACCGCCGCGGTTCTCATTCCCGCAAATGGGACGGCGAATATTTAAAATTTAGTCGCACCGACCTACTACCACTCTGGGTGGCAGATATGGACTTTATAACACCACCATGCATACAAGAGGCCATTTGTAACTATGTAACAAACAATCCTCTAGGTTATACCATGACAAATCCAAATTATATAGAAGCTGTCATACATTGGCACAAACGCCGTCACAACTGCACTATTGAACAAGACTGGATCACTAGCGCCCCCAATGTTATTACCGGTATCATGTGGTGTATTGGGGCTTTCACCAAACCAAACGATGCCATTACAGTCCTTACGCCCGTGTACGGAGCCTTCGATGCCCGTGCCAATGATGCAAACAGACACATCGTTGCAGTGCCATTACATCGCACGACGACCAATGGATATACTGTTGATTACGATGCATTCGAGTCCGCCATTAGTCAAAACGATGTGAAGGTTTTCATCCACTGCAATCCCCATAATCCTGTGGGACACGTGTGGACCGAAGAAGAAATGGACCGATTATTTAGCATTTGTCAGCGTCACAATGTGCTCATCATAAGCGACGAAATCCATCAAGACCTTATTACCGGTTCCACACCATTTACGCCCGCACTATCCGTATCCAACGGTCATTATGCAGACCATATGATAACCATGTCATCTGTGTCAAAATCGTTTAACATGGCCAGCTTACATCAGGCGGAAGTGATGATTCCCAACGAGACATTACGCACTCAATATAACGCCTATAAGGCGCAAGTGTACCACACGGATGCAGATGTCATCGCAGAAACGGCTATCACTGCGGCCTATACCCATCCAGAGGCAGAGGCGTGGCTAGACGATGTATGCGCTGTCATCCGCGAAAACTACGAATATCTATGCGATGAACTACTCTCAGCCCTACCAAAGCTTCGCATCAGCCCTATGGACGGCACCTATTTGGCGTGGATAGATTTCGGTGCCTATGTAAAACCTGAAGATATGCACGACCTATTCGAACATCAATGCCGTATCGCGCCAAGCTTTGGCGAATGGTTTGGCGGTAAAAACTACGCCACCTTTGTACGAGTTAACTTAGCCACGAGCCTAGCTAATATCAAAACAGCTACGCACAGCATCATCGACCATATCCGTTCTTAGTCCTACGTATAAAGAGGCTGCTCTAGCATCAGTTCTAGAGCAGCCTTTTGTCATATTTTCGTATATAGGATTTCTTATTTAGATCTTGCGAAATGGTCCTTTGCAAATTGCATATCTTGTACGAGTTCCAATGTGCCAAGGTATTTCTTATTTTTGTCGCGAACCGCCATGTAGTTTACATAGAATGGACGACCTTGTTTTTCAAGCCATACGGCCACATTATCGCGGTCCCCTTTACGGAAGGAATCGATGATACCGCGCACGATAGGTTCTACCTTAGGTGGATGACAGGAGAATACATCGCGACCGATTGCCGTAGTAGGGCGTTTAAAGACCTTTTCGCCGTCGTTAAAATAACGGTTAATGTCTTCATGGTCAACGAAAGTTACTTCCATAGGCATTGTGTTAAGCATAGCATCGAGTTGATCTACAGTTAACGTACCACCAATTAAACCGATGGTATTGTCATCACCACTTGATTTCTAGTTTGTGTAGCTAATGCCGCATCAGCCTCTGGCCAAGCAATGCGTTTTACACCAAAGATTTCCTCATATTGTGCAGTATCCTTATAGATTTGGTACCAATCTTGAGTTGTAAAGTTTTCCGCACAGATAGGGAACAAGATATTTTGTTCTTTGTAGATCATTTCTTGAGCACGTGTAAGAAGCTCATCAAAACGTCTATACCAATCATCTACACTTTGACTAGATTTTGCCAAATCACCCAATTGGTCTCGAATATCGCCATCAACAGTCCACATAACCATGGATGGGCCACTGATAGCATAATCCACCTTTAATTTTGGATATAACAAATCGCCTTTTTTAGCATAGTGAACGGATAATTGACGCACTCTATTTACATCATCAACGGTTGCCGTTTTATCGGCCACTTTAGGACGAAGCTCTTCAATCAAATCATTAAGCGCCTTATTTTCTTCCGTCATTTGGTTGAGCGGATGGCCTATCGTTTCTACAAGCGTTGTTACCGTTTGTTTCTTATCTTGAGCTTCTAAAGCAGCCTCAACCTTCGCATGCTCTTCTTCCATTTGTTCATGAATGGTAGAACCGTGGAACAAAGCGGAATGAAGGTCGCATAATTGTTGTACCTCTTCTAGAGGTGTACCTTCGCGCATAAGGCCTTGTTCAGCTTTCATGATTTCACTGGCTTCTACATGTTTAAATTGGCTGGCAAAATCTTTGCGCACATCGCCAAAGGCTTCCCCTGTACCTAAGCGTTTTAAGAAGCCTTTTAATTGCTCTACCCGTTCGCTATCGGGTACAGTATCCTCTGCGTTAGCTTCTGTATTTTCACTAGCCTTAGGTTCCTCATCTTGAGTGGCTGGTGCCTCAACAGGAACATCCTTAGCAGATGCTACATCATCACCGTGTAGGTTGGGCATATCACCTTCTAATGTAAAACCAGCTTTCATAAAGGCCCCTACAATATCCATCATAGAGATGCCCTTCATCTTAGCCCCTTAGGGATAGTCATAATTTTGCCAACGGAATGGAGCATCACCTTATTGGTAATTTCTGTGAAGCCCAATCCTTTCATAATATCTATAACCTCTGGATATTCTTGTACCAAATCATATACGGATTTGGACAAATCTAATTTCTTTTCCATTTTGATCCCCTCGTGTCAAAAATATCGTTTATTACTTATGTGAGTAGCCCTCTATACGTACCACTGTGTATACAAGGCAATATATACTGTGAAAGGTTTATCTAACATAACCTATGACACTATGATAAACGATATCGATTAGAAAATCTGTATCCATGGCTATACTTTTGAAAGTTCTTTCTAAAAATATCAACATTTTTATATATAAATAACGGATAGATAATACATCCCCAGTCAAGAATGGAGGAGAATATATCAACTATCCGTTATCTATTAAAATATATCTAGTTTTGAGAGGATTTAAAGCTATCTTATTGATGATGAGGTTTCAATGCTTTTTCGTAGTTTTCAGAAACTTTATCCCAGTTAATAACGCGGAAGAATTCCTTGATATAATCTGGGCGACGATTTTGGTAGTGCAAATAATATGCATGTTCCCATACGTCTAAACAAAGAATAGCCGTTTTACCTTCCAAAAGAGGGTTATCTTGGTTAGCCGTAGATGTTACCTCTAGTTTGCCGTCCTTATTAACTACTAGCCAAGCCCAACCGGAACCAAAACGTGTTGCCGCCGCTTGGGAGAAGCTTTCAACAAAGGCATCATAGCCACCAAGTTCAGCGTCGATAGCCTCTTTCAAAGGGCCTTCCAATTTAGACGTATCTGGTTTTGTCATGATTTCCCAGAACATAGTGTGGTTCTTATGACCGCCGCCGTTGTTGATAACCGCTTGGCGGATATCCTCTGGCACATTGGCAATATCGCCGAGAATACAATCTACGCAACCATAGGCTAGATCAGGGTATTTCGCGATAGCAGCATTCAAATTATTAACATACGCTTGATGATGCTTATCAACAAGCAATATATTCATGTTACAGTCTTAATTGATATGAATTATCATTCTTAATATATTGTACTATCTATATAGAGAATCGTCAATATATTCACGCCTATTGAATAAAACCATTTTGCTTTGTACACAAGAAAAAGGGTATCGATAGTATATGATCGACACCCTTTAATGGCAATGGAAAGGAAATTTTTTATTAATCAATAACACACTGACACATTTTCATCGTAGCCAGTGCTGCTTCATGAGACTCTGGTGTAACCCCTGCACAGCAATTAGATCTACATGAATAGGAACCTCTGGCAAGCCAGCTTTCAACAATATGGCATTCGACACAACGCACACATCTGTACAAACACCGACCAAGGTTATACTTTCAATAGGCTCAGCTGTATTCATACCTTGCAAACGCGTAACTAATTCAGAGGATCCAAAATTAGGTTTATCAATGATAAAGTACGGATGAATGATATTGCGTTTTTCTGCGACCGTGATGAGGCTCTCCATAATTTGCCAACCAATTGTATCTTTCACACAATGCACAACTGGCAAATGCTGACCTTCTTGGCTTTCAAGATAATTAGTATCGTGAGTATCTCGTGTAAAAATAATAGGTCCATCAAAGGATGCAATTTTTTGACGTACATTATCCACGATGGCCTGAGCCTCTGGAGAACCAAGAGATCCATCCACAAAATCATGTTGCATATCAATTACGACTAAAACGTTCATGTTCTATCCCTCCACAACGACATGGTGCACCCGATTCGGCGTATTATGGGCAATGCGACCTGCTGCAGCGGCCGCCACGGCACCAACTAAATCATCAAGAAACGTATTGCAGTGACTATCAACTTGACTATCTAGATTTTTAACAATGCCCGGTTTTACCTTATCAATATAACCATAGTTCGTAAATCCAATAGATCCGTATAAATTCACAATGGATAAAGCGAGGATTTCATCAATACCAAACAACGCTTCATCACGAGTCATGATACTTTGTAGTGGCTCAGATAATTTCTTCTGCTCCGCCAATCTATCCAATTCTATGCCCGTAATGATGGCATTTTGTGTTTCTCGTTTTTCAAGTACGGCCTGTACACTCTCTACGCACTCGTCCATCGTCAAATCAGGAATATATGGTTGTTGAATCATCATCACAATATCTGCAATATCCTGAACGGTAACGCCTCGTTCCTTTAATAAATTATACGTACACGCCTTTAATTCCTCCTGAGATATCATAATTGCTCCTCAAAATTATACAAATTTACGTAACACATTATACCTTGATTATACCACGAAAAAATCCCTACCGACGTTCTATCGGTAGGGATTCCATGATTAGATTTTCTTAACCATTTCAGATTTCAATGCCATCGCACCAAAACCATCGATTTTGCAATCAATATCGTGTCCGTCGCTCGCATCAGAAATGAGGCGAATGTTTTTAACACGCGTACCTTGTTTCAATACGCCAGCGCCTTTTACTTTGAGGTCTTTTACAACAACAACGGTATCGCCATCAGCTAGCTCGTTGCCATTAGCATCGCGAATGATACCTGCTTCAGCTGCAGTTGTGCGTCAGCCGCTGTCCATTCATTGCCACACATAGGGCAGATAAACATATGACCGTCTTCGTATGTGTATTCATCGCCGCACTTAGGGCAGTTAGGTAAATTTGCCATTTAGATCTCCTTTTTCACTACATAATGAAAGTATTATACCATACCTTAGAAGCCGAGCTCTATATTGATATGATGACCATTGGCTCGATATTGATACAAAGGCTATATAATATCTACAATACAAAACTACTCAATCTCATTTTTCTTTACTAAAGTTTCATACAACTTCAACTTATCTTCTAGATTATTCTTATAGCCTTCCAATCGTTTAATTTCGGCCTCAATAAACCGATAATGCTCTTCTAGTAATGTCATTCTTTCATGGACCGTATGAGATCCGGCATACCGCAAGTCCGCATATCGCTTGATGTTCGCAAGCGGCATTCCCATGTCTTTCAAGCGTTTAATAAACTGCACAAAACCCACATCCTCCGCATGGTAATTGCGAATGCCGTTCTGCCGCTCAATGTGAAGGAACCCTTGATCCTCATAATATCGTAATGTAGAAATAGACAGTCCCACCAATTTTGAAAATTCACCGATTTTCATACTTTCACCACCTTGACCTCAAGTATACTCGAGCATATATCATACGTCTAGACGGAGGTAATAATTATGAAAGAAACACGTTTTAACATCGGTATGAACACATTGAAACAAATTGACGGGCTGCACGGCGAGGAGGTGTATAACACAATTCAAGAGATTTCACCGGCCATAGCCGATTTATTGGTCGAGCTGTTCGGCGACATCTACACGCGCCCCAACCTGGATTTCAGGGAACGGGAACTGATTACGCTCGCATCCCTGTTAACGCTGGGCGGTTGTGAGGCACAGCTGAAAGTACACACCAATGCGGCACTCAATGTCGGTATTGCGCCCGAGCAAATCGTAGAGGTCTGTACCCACTGCATCCCCTATGCGGGATTTCCACGCGTGCTGAACGCACTGTTTACGGTGAAAGCGGTCTTTGAAGAACGAAACATACTGTAATTAAGGAACGACCGCAACAAAAAATCTATTACTAAATATTAGTCTATTTATAACTAACAAAGGGAGACTCTTGATAAAGTCTCCCTTTTATTCGTGTAAAAATCGTAAGAAATTAATTCGTATTTTTCAATATTCAAATTCCGCTATATACTAATAATGAAAGAGCCATTAACATGAGTTAGGTTCATCTCCGTCTTTTGAGGGAGGTGGCATTATGACTGTATACGAAGCATTATCATTAATGATTTTATTCGCTACCCTCGTAGTGTTAATTCTTAAGAAATAATCAGTTATTTGATTATAAAATAAGATAAACCTAACGTTTAAGACTAAGTACTGCAATACTTAGACACGTTAGGTTTATCAAATTCTTGTTTCTTTGATGAGCCTAACGCCTAGAACACGTTAACTGGCTCTTTTGTACTTATAGTATAGTCTGAATTCTAGAGACTGTCAATTTACCTCTCTTATTCGAATTGACTATATAGGTTAACCTCTTTATAATGTAATAAAGAGATAGTCGACGAGTGGTTCCGTCAGGCTCATCCCAAAACATTATAAAACATGCAGAAATGGCCTTTCGTTTTCAGCTACCAGTTGGTAACGAAGGGCTATTTATCGTTATTACGACAAATCAGCACTATCAATGCTCCAAAGGAAATAACTACAGTTAAAATCCCAAGGACAATCATAATGATTTCGTAGGCACTCATAGGCTTCACCCCCTTCAAAGAAAAAGGGCGACCCAACCTCGTCGACTATCTTACGTTTATTATAAATCGAACATATATTCTTTGCAATAAAAATCTATTAATATATATTTGCCTATTTATAACTAGCAAAGGGAGACTCTTGATGGAGTCTCCCTTTTATTCGCTACCCTCGTAGTGTTAATTCTTAAAAAGTAACTAGTAAATAGTTACTTTTTAAGATAAACCTAACGTTTAAGACTAAGTACTGCAATACTTAGACACGTTAGGTTTATCTAATTTCTCACATTTTGATGAGCCTAACGCCTAGAACACGTTAACTGGCTCTTTTATAAGATGAATTCTAGTGACTGTCAATTTACTACCCAAGGCGTTTGCGCAAAATCGCGTAGAGAATCATGCTAATAATGACACTCATAACGGCTTGAATAGTATTAGTCAAAACACCAGCAATAGCTACGCCTGGATCGAATACAAAGTATTCGGCGATGAAGTAACCTGCTACGATGATAATACCACCTACGACAGTTGCCACTAAGGCAGAGGTAGTTGTCTTATTGTTATAGACAGTACCGACAAGATAGCCTTCAATGCCTTTCACCACAAAGGTGATTGGTACAAAGACTGCGTAGCCGAGGAACAAATCAGCTAGCGCTGGTCCAATAGCACCGATATAGGCGCCATATTTTCGACCTAATAATAAAGCGGATGTCATTATAACGACATCTCCAACATTGAAATAGCCGCGTATGCCAGGTACTGGAATTTTCGTATACATTGTAAGCAATGTAGCGAGGGCAATCAATACGGCTGTGAGTACTAACGCGGATGTAGTACTGCGGGTTTGAACGTGTTGCATAGCGTCCTCCTTATAAAGAAAATAGGCATGTGAATAATTACATCACATGCCTATACTATAAACCTTTATGGTAACACTTGTAAATAAAAGGAATTAACTATAGAAAATACTATTAACGGTACTCTTCAAAACGTTCCTCCACATTGTAGAGAACCTCGCAATCACAACCGCCACCTTCGTTGATAATCCAATCTAGTACGCTTTCAACATCTACCTTTTGTGTTTCTAAAAATTCTCTTGTGAAAGTCAAACTATGGTCGCACCCGTCATTCGCCTCTAATTTCTCGTCTACATAGTCAAAGAGATTCCAAAATAACTCTTCATCCATAGGTAAGCTATCTTGAAAATTCTGTTTTTCTTTAGCTTTATAGTCTTTCAATAATTCCTTTTTACGTGCTTTGTCCATTGTAATTATTGCCTTTTCATAATTTATTACTCATATAATTCCGGTCGTTCTAATACAGTGCCATACTTCAACTTTGGTAATTTAATTAATTGAGGATACAACTGCTTAACCTCTTTACAAGATTTTAATGTAAGATGTTCTAGATTATGGAGTTCTAAAATAGGAGAATAGTCTGTATCCATCACTTTAGCGGTCAAGAAGCTAAAGAATCGCAGCTGTTTCATATGGCGTAGAAATCCCAATGATTGAACCTTAAGAATTTTAGGAGCCGCGAAGTCACCTTCTAAGGCAAGACTTTCAAGATGTTTTAGATTAGCTAATGGCGCATAATCATCAATTTGTTGAAAGTTTTCAATCGACAGAGCTACTAAATTTACTAATCTTGAAATAGGCTCTAAGCTCGATACACTTCTTCCGGACCCAATGTGTAGATATTCTAGTTCTTGTAAGTTCTCTAATTTTGAAATATCTGGATAGACACCCCATTTTATATGTAATTTTTTAAGTCTACGTTGGGCACACACCGCATCAAATAAGTCCTGTGGCATTCTTGTACAAAACATAAGCTCTGTAAAAATATCTGGATTATTTACCAGAAAATCACACCACTCCATCCAAATTCGCTTCTTATCTTTAGCAGAATAAGACTCTTCTAACTGTGTGCAGTTGATTATCAACTTGTCTTCACCATCATATTCAGAGACCTCTACCACAGATTTAGGCCGTGCGTCATCCTTATGATAGTAGTCAAATCCATATTTAATTTGCTTTCTGTTAACACTGCCATCTTAGATTCCTCATCTTCAACAGTTACATAATTAGTTTAGCTATAACTAGATCCATAGCCAACAAATTTTAGCGACCTTAGCAAATCGATACAAGCACGTTCCCATTAGCGTCTAGCACTTGTTTATAGAAGCGTTTCATTTGTTCGAAATCATGAAGAAGTTCGTCTTTGATTTCTTCCTCTTCCTCATCGTAGTCCCAGATATTTGGATATAATTCGGCCTCTTTGCAGGCTGTCATATCAAAAGATTCGAGAGCGCTTTCCATATCAAACTGCTCTAAGGTCGCCACGATATTGGCTAAATGATTGTGTTCTGTATATGCTACATAGTCTGATATATCCTCCACAGCCGTTACGCCTAATACTGCTTGGCTAAGAGGGTTCTTATCGTCCTTATGGTCCGTTCCTACGCCAGTTAGCACAAAGTGAAGTACATCCCACATCTTGTCGATATCGAGCAATAATTCATCATCGTCATTCCACTCTTCAACACTCTCAATAATTTCCTCTTCTTCTGAGCCCATGGCTTTAAGCGCTTTTAAATTCGCATCGCTTAAACAGCTATAATTGGCAATTAGTCCCATAATTAAATCCTTTCATAAACTCTTCTAACCATTAGAAAAATAAATTTTCCGATTCTGTAACGCTTCCATCATCTTCATGAAAATAGCATACATATACAGGTTCACGATGCGCCGCATCATAGAATTTCTGTAAAATAGGAGTCAATTTTATCTCCATGGACATGTTAAAAGCATTCGCAATGGGTTCCCAAAGTTCCATTGGTGAATAGGACATAATATCTAGCTGCTTATTCTGAGCATAAGTATCTAACGTTACCACATCAGAATACTTGCGAGAGTCACAATAATCATGCCAACAAATACTAAAAATGATTAAATGAAATAAATCGTCCATACTTTCAGCTAAACGACTAGCAGCACCCTCGCTACTCCAATACCCTATGGAGCCGTCCTCCAACAGATGATATTCACCGCCAGCACCATCTACAGCAAATGCCATCCCCGGCACGGAGAACGTGCAGCGACCTTCAGCCGTATCGCGTTCCTCCAGCGCATCTAGCAAGCGAAAATCAAATAGTGTATCAAAATCTTCGGCTAACTTGGCATCATTTCGCAATATATCTAAATAACCCATCTTACACACTCCTATTAGCAGAAATTATTCCTAGCAATGTAGCCTCTCCTTCATCAGATGTATCTAATAGCGGAATAGCTAACAAAAGTACTTGCAGGGAGTAATAATAAAAGCTAAAAAATAAATCATCAGGGAATACGTCCCCTTCCTCATATCTAAGAACATCTTCGTCTTCATCATATTCTTCTGACCAAAGGTATTCTTCGTTAAGCATATCTTCAAAATTCGGCAATGGATCTGCATGCTCTTGCATAAGGCCATCTCGGATGCACTCAGCAATCACAGTAAACAACTTAACCAATTGTTCTGCTAAATACTGAGCTACCTCATTATGAGCGCTCTCTTCCTGGGCTTTCTTAAAAATACGAAGCAAGAAAATCATGGCGAACGGTGTAGCATGCCACAACGTTGATTGGTGCTCAATATTGAGTTCTAACGCCTCACCAGCCGCATCAACAGCTTCCATGCTTTCCATGTTCCACAACACATCAAGCTCAGCAGGAAAATCTGTAGCACGTCCATAGGTTGTGGTTAACCGGTGCCACGGTATATCACTGACTTGTACAGTTTCTATATATTGTTTCGTCACAGTATCCATTATAGTTATACCTTTATATACACGCCCATGTAGTAATGCCTTCGGCCAATGATTATTTCTCAATAACCTCTTTCACCAGTTCATAGGTATCTATGAGACGTAGTTTTCCCAATCCGCGGATTATCTGTAATCTCCTCATAGATATCCTCTAGCGTTCCCGCTGGTGCTAGTTTCCATAGTTTACACGGATACAGTTCAACGGTTCCAATAATTTCCAAATTAGCCAGTAACAAGCCTAAGTCCTTATGATTGAACCAACAATCTGTATCGATACCGAAATTTGTATTCTCTTTCCGGCATGCGATTTTGCTGTTTAGAAACTCCTCCATTGTTGGTTTTTCTTCTTGTAAAAGTCGCGTACAGGCCAAATGATATTCAATTTTCCGCGGTGATTGATCCACGTCAGAGACGAATATAGCACCATACTCGTTTTCGAACTTAACAGCTAATACGTCGCCCACATTAAAATGAGGTTCTCTCTTTGTTTTAGATTTACGAACCTTAAGCGGCTTTGGATTTTCGCTCTGTAGCTGTTCGGCTAACTTATCCAATACCTTTTGACGCTGTTTAAGGGCCTTATCATCGATTTCTAGCCAAAACTCGTGAGGGCCCTGAGCAATTATGTCTAAGGCTTTCTCTTTGATAGCCTCTGATAGATGGCCTATCTTCCACAACGAATAAGCCACCGCAGTCCAATAAATTTCTGTGTAAAACTCATCAGTACAAAAATTTTGTTCCTCACTTAAGATTTCAGAAATGATTGTATCAACACTGACGCCATCCTTATATCGCTCAACAATGGCATTATAAATATCATGACCGTCATCACTATCTATGATTTTCACACCGTCAATTGCCATAAACATCTCCTTTAAGACAACAGCTCTTATTCCATCTCGCCGTGAGTCGCTATAAATTCATCCTTAATCTGTTGCAATTCTTGTTTAGCAATCATGTATTGTTTTAGGTCAATTTGTCCCTTTTCTTTTTGTTCAGTTAAGGCTTTTTCTTTATTTGTGATTGTAATCCAATCTAACTGTACACTAAAGTCAGTATTCACACCGTCACTATTTTCTCGTAATGCCAGTAGTGCAAATACTTCGTCCATATCAAGATTAAACATGTTACTTTCAAGATTAATAGGCTCGAAATAGTAACGAACCGTATCGGCACCAAATTCGTCGTTTAATTTAGCCCATTCTGACCCTGAAAGCACGGTAAACCCAAGCGTATCGTTTCCAAGGCTTTCAGTAAACCAACGCACCTCATAGTCAGGCTGAACGAAGTCGTTGAAGTATTTGATGGTTACATCCCGATCTTTCTCATCACCGTAAGGAATTTGCAGTTCTTTATCGCCCTTTGTAACACAATATCGTCTCCATAAGGCTTGCCATTACTAACAGTTTGAATGTGGATAGGCTCATCCATCACATCATTGAAATAACGAACCACATCTTCGTCATCCTCGCGCCAATCAATCCAGATGATGGCTTCAGAATCAAATAAATCATCTAAATCCATATCATGACTAAAGAAATCTTTGACTAATTTATACATATCTTCCATAGTCTCTCTCCTACATATCACTTATATTTTTAGGGAGAATACAACACCAGTATCCCCACTTTAAAACAACTCTATAAGGTTTCGTATATCACATCTTGTTGAGCCGTAAAGTTTTCATCAAAAGGAGCCAAAACATATAGATGCCCTGCCGGGGATTCTCCCACATCATAGCCTAGTGCAAATGCATCGTAACAACCTGACTTATCTAGCATTATATCAGTTAAGGTTAGTACAATAGACTCCTCTTGCGGTACTTCCTGTTGTATGAGTTCCTGTGCTAGTTTATCTAATTTATCTAATTGAACATATAATTGCTCCCACATTGGTAGCGAAAGCACCTCAGCCTCAGTATAATTGGTACAACTAATATTAAGTTTTTGAAAGGCTTGTCCTTCATTCTCTAAGCGATTATTGACCAATCTGCGAGAAACAAAGTAAACGCCATACGGTTCTTCAGACCAGCTTTCAACATTCCATAATGTCATTAATTCCGATTTTCTCATCAGGACGCTCCAGTAGTTAATCATCCTGCAATATCTGCATCAATAGGGTTCCCCTCTGCATCAATATGGGCTATGATGCAGTGCCCCCAGAAAATATCGTCATCGTCATAATAGACCTCTATGGTGCCATCGTTACGAAACGCCAATTCGCCCATCCTGATACGCTTGGCAAATACGTCTGACGTAATCGGATCTTGGTCATCATTGTCGAGCCAATCATTAGCAAGGTCTAGCAATTTTTCACTAATATAGGTACTAATTCGTTGTTCAAATTCTTTGAAATTATTGATTGTATTGAAAGCAGCCAATGCTACGGTACAGCTTTCATCAGAACCCTCATCCACATCAAGGGTGAATGCATAATCATCAATTCTCGCTGTGTAATATTGATACTCTCGATTTAATAGGAAATCGCCCCTGTCGGTATGAAGGTATTTAGGTGTTTTCAAATAAGCCGACAACGCCTCTAACTCGCTATGTTTGGCATGCTCCTCTAACACCTCAAGCACATAATACCGATTATTCCAAGAAGGCCGCATATAGCCCAAATCCTCTATAGGTTTTGCTTTCTTAACCAACAATTTGTAAACGCCATGGGGCTCAAAACTATACCCCCAACCATTGTCAAAACCTTCAATAATCCACGTCAAAATGCCTTCGCTACGGTCAAGCACGCCAGTGCGAGTATCTAAGATAGCATCGGTAGACACTAGCGGTCTATGGTACTTATCTAAATAAGGACTAGCCCCATTTGCATCACTGCGCGGCAATGCGTAGATTTCAAACTCTTCCGATTCAAACTCTGCTTCATATTCTGGCAAACGTACAACACTCATATGACTCTCTCCTATTCATCACATACAAGCAAATATATAACTAGTCTATAGCCTAACACCATCATAATCGCTCAGCTACATCGATTCTATGTAATAGCTCTTTAGCTAGTTCTTGGGCTGTTTTGAATTCCTCATTTGAAAGCACCATAAGTACAAAGCTATCGGTTCCAGTATCCATGCCTGCTAACGTATAGTTTGCCCACGTAGAATTAAGCTCTGTACTCCAATCTGTAATGCATTGCTCTTCATCTAGTGTAGCGGTATCAACAACTAAATCTTCGCCAGCATCTAAAGACTTATTACGTATTAACATCTGTACATAATAAATAAAATCCTCTAGTTCACATTTATAGTCTAACTCTACGGCATATCCTTTAGAGACTAGTTTCTCATAGAGGTTCCACCAGCTATCTTCTAATTCTTCCATGGAGTGCAACTTAGCCTTGATCATAAACGATTTAGCTTGTTTAGCATCGCCTAGCAACAACGTTGCTAACTCTGTAAATGTAGATCGCATCTGATCGATATCTAGATACGCTACTTCTACACACAAACTACAATCAGGTACTCTGCGTTTTTTCACAAAAGCCCTCATCATCTTCACTGCGTCAGGATAACTTACATCAGCCATACGATACGTCTTACCATCTATATCTAAGAATAAATCTACTGCATCCTGCGTTTTACCTACACGTGCTTTCATGGCAGTGCAACCATCAATGGCATGAGGTGGGTATACCTCCACGTACATAGAAAATCCATCATGCATAGCCTTTAAGGTATTATCTATTCCTACTATGTTAAAACCGTTCCGATTATAATCAGGACTCTTCATGTGCCATTCTTCGTAATTATCAAACAGTTTTTCTTGAATCCAATTGTAAAAGCTCATATGACTCGCTCCTATTCATCACATTTATACGGTGTAAACTGGTTATATCACAAGCGTTCAGCTACATCGATTCTATGTAATAATTCTTTCGCTAGTTCTTGGGCTGTTTTGAATTCCTCATTTGAAAGTACCATAAGTACAAAGCTATCAGTTCCGATGTCCATGCCTGCTAACTTATAGTTTGCCCACGTAGAATTAAGTTCAGCACACCAGTCCATAATACATTGGTCTTCATCTAATCCTGCTGTATCAATAGTTAGATTTTCGCTAGTATCTAAAGACTTGTTACGTATTAACTTCTGCACATGATAAAGAAAATCCTCTAATTCAATTTTTAAAGATAGCTCTACAGCGTGACATTTAGACTGTAGTTTCTCATAGAGGTTCCACCAGCTATCTTCTAAGTCTTCCATGGAGTTTAACTTTGCCTTAGTCATAAAAGAGTTAGCTTGTTTAGCATCGCCTAGCAATAGCGTTGCCAGCTCTGTAAATGTCGATTTCATCTGCTCTATATCTAGATACGCTACTTCTACATACAAACTACAATCAGGTACTCTGCGTTTTTTCACAAAAGCCCGCATCATCTTCACTGCGTCAGGATAACTTACATCAGTCATACGATAGGTCTTGCCATCTATATCTAAAAATATATCTACTGCATCCTGTGTTTTACCTACACGCGCTTTCATGGCAGTACAACCATCAATAGCATGAGGTGGATATAATTCAACATACATAAAATATCCATCATGCATAGCCTTTAAGATGTTATCTATACCTACTATATTAAAACCGTTCCCATTATAATCGGGGCTCTTCAAACGCCATTCTTCGTAGTTATCGAAAAGTTTTTCTTGGATCCAATTGTAAAAACTCATATAGACTCTCCACTATGTATACTGATTTTGACACGAAAATTTGTTTATGCTCATTATAGCATGATTAGTAGAGGTATATTAGATTTGCCAAACATTCCACACATATCTTATGTTAAATAAAAATAGCACCCAATTTATGATTTATTAGATGCTATTAAGTACTTACTGCGACAATTTACTATAGACACAAAAATAGATATATTTAATTGTTATATATGTCCAAATATTAATAATAGTAGCTCCCCTGAACTCTATATGACCAACCAAGTTGATTCATTGCATACTCAAAAACAGGACTTCTTGGATAAAGTATAGCATCATGAGCAGGATTCATAGGTTGTACATAATACCGCCACATATCAGATTTATATTTTGAATATCTTGTAGTGGTAATTTTAATTAACTCTCCGTTCAAAACACTTTTAGTTGATACACTAAACCAACGACCTGTACGACTACTCCCATACCGTATAGTATCATCCATAAGATAAATATCTACTCCATTACTATTTTGTGCTACCCAGACATCAGTAGCTTGAGAGTTCGGTGAACCGAACAAGAATAAACCACATAACAATACTAATAATACCGAGACTTTGCTTGCTAATTTCATGTTATTACCTCCCATATAACAAAAATCAAAACAACCTCTACATAAATTCCCCTTTTCTTATTTTAGTATATCCTATATTAAAAATTAACAAAAGATGAAACAATACATTGCTAATTCACTTTTTGCTCATCAAAAAACCAAAAGAATTCTAGACAGAAAAATAGGCATAAGACTAAACAGCCTTATGCCAAATCATTTTTATTGGTGCGCCTAACCGGAATCGAACCAGTGACACGCAGTTTAGGAAACTGCTGCTCTATCCTACTGAGCTATAGACGCATGTATACTTTATTATATCGTTTTTAAATCTATCTATGCAAGAACTATGCTATAATACAGCTGTTGATAGTATTAGAGAGTTCTTATAAAAAAGAGGTATATGTAATGAAAGTATGTAAACGATCAATTATTACCAGTTCACTATTAGCAATATTGGCTATATCATCTGCGTATGGTGCTACTCCTACGCAGCCAAATGAAAGTACCGATTCCGCAGTGGTTGATATGGATTATTCCAATATTCCAGAGCTAAAAAAATCTATCGAAAGCGCAACACCTGCCATGGTGCAATCTACGCTTGATGCGTCTAAGGGAAAACCGACTAAAGATAAGCCCATCTATTCAACGGTGACTATGTCTGGTAACCGTGTTGTATCCGTAAAAACTTACAAAACTAAAGAAGAGCAAGAAAAGGCTATGTTAAAAGAGCGTAAACGCTTAGACAAGGTCACTGCAGAACGTCAGGCTAAAAGAAAAGACGAAACACGCACAGATATGCTAAAAGGTTTAACGCCCATACCGTTCTATCCACCGGTTAATGAAACACGCGAATTACAAAGCGAAATGTTCTCTCGACCATTTGGCAGACAACTCGATTTGCGTTTGGTAGAGGCTTATACACAAGATTATGACAAGGCTAAACCTGGCGATATTTATGTCTATGCAGATTACGTGGACTACACATCTAAGCAGCTATTAGGTGAAAAAGATGGCACTACTGCTATTTCAGCTATGATACTACGTGTAATTATGAGAAAAGACGAAAACAAAGCTTTCAGCATCGATGTAAATGCGTACTTCATTAATCCAACAACACATACCATTTCCATAAGTCGGTCCGAAGATGTAAAGGGTATCGATATCAAGAAAGAGGAAAGAGCTGAAGCTGTATTTAAAATACCGTCCCACCAATTACAAGCGGGTGATCCACAGTATGAAATCGCTAAGCTTATGTATCAGGACTTAACTAATAAGAAATTTGATTAACAATATTTAAATACACTCATCATGACAAAGCCGTATCACATTTCATCAAAGAAATATGATACGGCTTTTTGGTTAAACTATATCTTTATTGACTTATTTTAATTGGTCCCGCATTATGCAAAACATTTTCTTTTACTTCATTTACAGGATCTATTGTAGTAAACAGCTCCGGTTTCCAATCTACCGCTGTTAACGTATCGTCAAATGTATCAATCATTTTTCCGTTAAACATATTATTAACTGTAGTAAGTTGTTTTCCTCCAAATACTTTCACAAAGGATGTATAGTCTTTACCTGCTATATCCACCACATTGCTTTCAGCATAGATTTGCGAGTGTTTTCCAACGCCTAGAGAATAAGCATACGCATATTCACCATTGGTAGTATCTGACGCAAAGTAATTGTTATACATATGGACCTGTCCAAACCGTACTCTTGGTACGCGTTGCACTACATTATGGAAATAGTTATGATGCAAGGTTACATGTAATTTTCCCTCATCTGCTACGTTTGAATCACTGTTGCCAATCAACATGGTTTTATTGTGGTTCTCAAATGTTGAATAGGATATGGTTATATAGTCCGCTTGATTGGTAATATCGAGTAATCCATCCCTATGCTCATATTTACGGCCAAAGTATGTTTCTACCGTTTCAGGGCCATCTTGGAACGAGCAATGATCAATCCAAATGTGCGTACCACCTTTTATGGAAAGACTATCATACTGAGAATTCCAATTGCCCTCTGGTCCATCCTTAGGGTCCCAAGCAGGAATAGTCATAAGGCGATTCAAACCGTATATTTCGTATGATGATATTATCCGCATCAAGAACCAAATCCACGCCCTTTAATTTTGCATTGTCCATGCCAATGATACTTGTATTGGCTGGCACATGAACGGTAATAGACTGACTTTGATTCTTTTGCGACGCCTTGCGCTTTTCTTCCTGCTCATCTTTCAAACTCTTAGGCGCTGTGCTTTGCGGCTTATGAGTTTCTAAATATTGTTGAAAGTCATAGCCATCGACCATGTAATCCTTCATAGTCAATGGTTTACCAGTATCATCGGTATCAAAATCTATGGTTCCATAGACTAGCACAATTTTAGGAGCCGTATTTTTTCTATCCTTAAGAGCCGCTACAAATTCTTTTTTATTCGTCACTTTAAACACATTCTGCTCTGTAGCATTAGAGCCACCAGTAGTACCATTGCCTACAGAAGCAAATCCGTCCTGTTTCGGTAAGACTTCACGCATAAAGGTAGGGCTTTCAGCCGAACCTCGCGAAAAAGTCATCATTAATCCAGCGATTAACACAATGACCAATCCAATGGGTATCACTATCTTTTTCATACATCTAGTTCCTTAGTTTCTGATACATCACAGTATGCTATGCCGTCATCATCTCATAGCAACAACATTATCTCATAGCAATAATAAGAGAACCCCTTCATAGCGCCCATATGCCTATGAAGGGGTATCATTGTCATTACGCTGGGCGGCTCCAGTCGACTTGTACGTCGATGGCTTCCCACATGCGTGTAAGAGCTAATTTGAAGTTATCCAAAGATTCTAATGGTTTTACATTCAATCGTTCATACGTATCAAGACCTGTAGCATGCTCGATAGCATGGTCTTCATTTAAGTATGCACGTACCTTGTCGATCCATTCTTGTTCAGGTAGATCCACCGTTACGGTTTTTGTATCTGTATCGTAAGATAAAACCCCGTTGCTGTTTACGCCATAATGAATGGCCACACGAAATATACTCATATTTATACCTCTCTTGCAGATAGTTTCTTGCGTATACACATTTCTATACATATACATTGTATCATGAATGTTTCTATTCTTGAAAGAATTTTATTCCTCATTATCCAAATCCATTTCGGCCTTTAATTCCGACCGTTTTCGCCGTTCTCCACCATCGCCGTGAGCACGACGCCAAAGGGCTCCACTCATGATGGCCCCTTCACCAAATTTAGAGACCAACGAATCTAGCACGGTTGAAAGCTTCTCATCTTTCTCGCCCGTTTCTATGGAGAATAAATCGTCCTGTACAATGCCTTCTGTTGAAAGTCCGCTGACTGTGACACCCAATAGCCGAATTGGTTGTGCGGCATATCGAGAACGGATGTATCGAATTGAGGTAACGGTGCTGCGCCCATCATCTCTCGGTCATCCGCAAGCTGCCTATCACTAGCATTATCTATAATAGTGCTATCTATAATACGCTTAACATTACAACGATTCGATGGTCTACTATTAGACCTTTCACGCATGAGCTTGTTCCACAATAATACGGATGTATCGTAAATGATACGTTCTTGGTCCGTAGCGGAATCGAGTCGTTTTTGACGGGATACGGTTTTAAAATCATTATACCGCACCTTAATGGATACGGTATGTCCCATCAAACCATATTTGCGCAATCGTTTCGCTACGCGATTAGCAAAATAGTGAAGTTCTAAGTCGATAACAGCAGGATCCTCGACATCGCTTTCATAGGTTTCCTCATTACCAACGGATTGGATTTGACGGTCCGGTTCTACAGGCCGTTCGTCGATGCCTCGGGCCAATTCCCAAATGCGGCGTGCCTGGTTACCTACATAAGGCACTAGTGGTTTCTCATCTGGCAAAGCTTGTACATCCTTAATCAAGGTAAATCCACCATCCTTAAGGCGACGTTCTGTGCTAGGGCCTACACCCCATATACGTTTAATGGGCAAATTAGCGAGGCTTTCACATTCCTTACCGTAAGGAATAACCACGAGTCCGTCAGGCTTGTCTAAATCGGAAGCCAATTTAGCAAGGAATTTATTTGGTGCCAAGCCAGCCGAAATAATGAGCCCCGTTTCTTCAAACACACGGTCCTTAATGGCACGGCCCAAGGCCTTAGGGCCTGTGAATTTATGAGTGATGCCCGTAACATCCAAAAAGGCTTCGTCTAGCGACAAAGGCTCGATGATGGGCGTAAATTCCTCCATCACCTTGTGGATGATATGAGAAATCTCCTTGTAGCGAGCCATATTGGGATATACATAAATACCATGGGGACACAGTTTTTTAGCCCGCGAAATGGGCATGGCCGAATGGACGCCAAATTTTCGGGCTTCATAGGATGCAGTGGCCACAACGCCACGTGAAGAAAGACCACCCACGATAACGGGGTGGCCTTTGTATTCAGGATGATCCAGTTGTTCTACGGATGCGAAGAAGGCATCCATATCAACATGCATAATCCAGCGTCTCATGATTACGCGTCTTTTTCGTGTTCATCAAGACGGCAGTATTTGATTTGTGCACAAATACATTCGTCTTTTGTTTTGTACAATTGTGGAATAATTTCCAAAATGTCACCAAATGTCTCTTCATTGATGGAATAACGAGTCCAAAGGCCATTACGTTGAGAATTTACAACGCCAGCATCAATTAAGATTTTCATATGGTAGCTTAGTGTGGATTGAGACAAATTAAAGCTTGCCAAAATATCTGCTGCACACAACTCATTACAGGATAACATATCTATGATATGTAATCTTGTTTCATCACTGAGCGCTTTAAAAATCGTTGCTAAACGTTCATAAGAAACTTCAACCATAAGAAAACTCCTCAATATACATCAAAAATTATCAATCTACTTTTATACTATTATATACTATTTTTATATCTAAATCTATTTTTTTCTTTTTTTATTCTCATTAAAAATATTTTTAATTGACTAATTAAAAATCCTTTATGAGGCGAAAAAAACACATAAAAGCGGAGACCCCATATTGATATGTACCCATTTTCCTGGACACATATTATTTACTAGCCTAAACACATGGATGCTTCCCTGTATTTTACAGGGGGCATCCATTTTGTTTTTTTCTGAATCCTTTTATCATTGTAATAGTTGATGTATTCTTCAATTGCCCCCGCAAAAGCATTGAATGATGGATATTCCATTTCACAGCCATAATATATTTCCGTTTTCAACCTACCGAAAAATGTCTCCATTACAGAATTATCATAACAGTTTCCTTTTCTAGACATAGACTGAATAATTCCATGTTCTTTAAGTGCGTTCCTAAAATATTTATGTTGGTACTGCCATCCTTGATCAGAGTGAAAAATCAATCCTGAAAGATTAGGATACTTTTTGAAAGCTCTATCTAACATACGAGAAATCTGTTCTAAATTAGGCCTTAATGCCAAGTCATAGGAAATAACCTCATTCGTGTTCATATCTAAGATAGGTGATAAGTAACACTTTCCCCATGGAAAGTTAAATTGAGATACATCAGTAGTCCATTTTTGAAATGGAGCTGTTGTACTAAAGTCTCTATTGATAATATTATCGGCTATTTTGCCTACTTGACCTTTATAAGAGTGATATTTTTCTTTTGGTCTCTTTCCTGCGAGCCCCATGATTTTCATAAGTCTTTGTACTCGTTTATGATTGACTATAAAACCTCGATTAAGAAGTTCTTGATATACACGACGCACACCATAACGTCCCTTATGCTCTGTAAAAATCTTTTGAATTTCCTCTTTAAGTTGTATATTTCTTTCATCTACAAGATCTACTTTAGAGAGCTCAAAATAATAGGTGGATTTAGCCATTCCCATAGCTTTTAAAAGATATTTTAGTTGATATCCTTGCTTTCGGAGTATTTTGATAATCGCTGCTTTTTCGCCTTGAGACGCGCAGCTTCCTTTTCTTCTCTCAAGGCAATCTCTTTTTTTATGACTTCATTTTCAGCTTTAATATAAGCATTTTCAGCTCGTAAGCGAATGAGTTCCTCGTATTCACTCTCATTGAGTTGTCTAGGTGAAATATTCTTTGTTACTTTCATGTCAGAATCCTTTGGTCGTCGCCCTTTAGGCTTATTGATAAGACCATTGTATCCCAAAGTCTTGTATTTATGAACCCATTGATATAGTAGACCACTATTAATTCCAGCAACAATAGCTACGGAACGTAAAGATTCCCCAGCTAATACTTGACATACTAACTCATATTTATCCTCTGTAGACCAATTCTTTTTTACTCCATAAAACTTATTAATATCTGGACCATGCAACTCCTCTTGTTTAGCCCAATACCTTATTTGTTCATGAAAAGAATGAGGCGATACTCCATTTGGTGTTTCTGGCCATTCACCTTGATAGAATAATTCTATTGCTTTCTTTTTAAATTCATAACTATATCTCATGAAAATACCCCCTTTACTGAGTGTCCAGTAAAGGGGGTACATATCATATTGAGAATCTCCGCTTATTATTTATGTAGATATGTTAACGGTCATACAGATTACCATCTGTTACATACTAATTGGCAATTAGAGCATTCATACACTAATGACAATCAGAATATATTATACACTAAGATCAATTAGAATACGTTAACAAGGTCGATAGTTTGGTTACGATTAGGACCAACAGATACAATACCCAAAGGTACGCCTGTTACCTCTGCAATGCGTTCTACATATTTACGCGCATTTTCAGGCAATTCGTCATAAGAACGGATGCCGGAAATATCTGTTTCCCAACCTGGCAATGTTTCGTATACAGGTTCGCATGCTTCAAGATCCTTCAAGCTAGCAGGGAAACCTTCAACATTTTTGCCATTCAATTTGTAACCTACACAGATTTTCAATTCTTTGAAAGAATCAAGAATATCCAAACGTGTAATAGCTAAATAATCAAGGCTGCTAAGGCCTGCTGCGTATTTTACAACCATAAGGTCTAACCAACCAGTACGGCGAGGACGACCTGTTACAGTACCGAATTCATGACCAAGAGTACGAAGTTCTTCACCAATTTCATTAAGTTGTTCTGTAGGGAATGGGCCTGCACCAACGCGTGTAGCGTAAGCTTTCACAACGCCAAAGATATTTTTCAAATAGTTAGGGCCTACACCAGCACCAGTGGAAGCACCACCAGCGATTGGATGGGAAGATGTTACGAATGGGTATGTACCATGATCAAGATCGAGCATAGTTGCTTGCGCACCTTCGAACAATACTTTTTTGTCCTCTTTAATAGCTTTCAACACAGCATTATTTGTGTCAGTTACATAAGGTTTCAAAGCCTCTGCATATTTAATGTAATCCGCTAAGATTTCATCGTAATTAACAGGTTCAGCATCATACACCTTTGTAAGCATTTTATTTTTAAACTCAACATTGTACGCCAATTTTTGTTTGAAAGTTTCCATGTCGTACAAATCGCAAATGCGGATGCCGACACGGTTTACCTTATCAGCATAGCAAGGACCGATACCGTTTTTAGTAGTACCGATTTTAGCATCACCTTTGGATGCTTCTTCGGCCATATCAAGCGCAATATGGTAAGGCATGATGACATGAGCACGGTCAGAAATGTGAAGGGATTTTGCAGATTTACCTTGTTTTTCTAGACCTTCGATTTCTTGTAACAACACCTTAGGGTCAATAACAACGCCTGTACCAACGATATTTTGTTTATCATCGTACAAATACCACTTGGCAATAAACGAAGTGCAAATGCTTTATCATCTACTACAACAGTGTGACCTGCATTATTACCGCCTTGGCTACGCACTACAACGTCTGCACGTTCCGCAATCCAGTCAACGATTTTACCTTTACCCTCGTCACCCCATTGAGTGCCGATTACCATACTTGTTGCCATATCTATGTCCTCCAATTGTGAAAGTCAAATTAATCCATAGTTATTATACAACATAATGGCAAAGCACGGAATGACTAAATAAAGAGTTTAATCTAAACACACCTATATATATGCCCTTACGAATTAGTACAGGCCTGTAGTAATTCTAAAGATAGGGATATACGGTCCCCTGCAAATTAGTACACGCCTGTTCTAATTTTAAAGACGTATATTATACATCCCCAAGAATTAGCACAAGCCTGTACTGTATAACAATTATTTTATTTTGGTTCTTTCAACCAGAAGCTCATTAGTAACCCTATCGCACCAACAGGTATCAAGGTCATTAACGCTGTTTGTACGTCGTAAATATCTGCTAAATGTCCAATATATGGTGCTACGAGGCCACCTAATGTAATGCCGAGGCCCAATGTAATACCTGATGCAAAGCCTGCATTTTTAGCAAGGTATTTTTGACCTAAAACGGTAATAGGTCCATATTGTGAGAATACGCCAAAGGCCATTGGTATCATGGCGCCAAAGAATCCCCATGCATTCGGTACGAAGATAAACACTAATACAGATGGTAAAAATATAATATTACCTAAGCGCACTGTTTTTAGAAAGCCTAGCTTATCCGATAGTGCACCACCCATATAGGTGAGGACAGCCCCCATGGCAAAGTACATAGTAAGTGCCAAGCTCGATGCACCGGCTTCGCCATTGATAACGGTAATGTATAAAATCGGTATAAAAATCGATAATACGGAGAACAAAATTGATCGAGATGCAATAACGAAAAATAGCTTTGTAAAACTCACCCAATCGTTTATGCCCGTATTGTCACCCTTAATTTGACTTTCACATTCACGCGCATCTTCGGCCTCAGTAGTATGACCTGTGAAAGCATATAGATATAGCAATACGCCGAGCGCGGCAATAGCCGTAAACACCCAGAGGAATTGGCCGCCAAAGACATAAACACCACCAGCAATGAGCGGCCCTAAGGCAAAACCAGCGCTGCCACCAACCGCAAAGCGCCCCATGGCATTGCCAATCTCGTGAGATTGTGTACGATTTACAAGAAGAGCCGCCTCAGGATGGAATAGTGCAGCCCCAACTCCAGACATAAGTGCCAAGGCCAAATCATTTCATAACTCGTAGCCAGTGCAATGGCACTAATCGATACGAGCGTCACCGCAAAACCTACAGGAATAAACCACGGCACACGCCACCGGTCAGCCACATACCCAAGCACAGGCTGCGCAATAGACGCCACAATGGTATTACAGAAAATAATCGCCGCCGATTGATAATAATTGAGATTAAAATTAGCAATAAAAAACGGGATTAATGCAGCGAGAGAACCTTGACCGAAATCGTTAATGCAATGAAAGATAGGCGGTGCGTATTTTCTTATGGTGCTTTTCATGTATCCTCCTTTTATTGGGATAAATCAACAACTATAGCTATGGATGATGAGGCTCCAAAAAACTCCACCGGCCGGGTCTGACTACGCCCTCCGGGCTTCGCAGGGCCAAAGTCGTTTTTTGAACCCTCATCATCCATCATTCAAAACGTTTTCGCCCTTATCCCCATACCAAGCATGCTAAACAAAAACCCCATAACAAAATACACACTAGGGCGAAACACAAAGTCGTTTTTTTACTTAGCCTATCCCCTTTCTAACTACTAATAATATGAAGCACCGTAAGAAAATACGGCACTTGCGATAAACAAAAAAGGACGGATACCTTCCTCAAAACGACTTCGGGTCCCGCTTTAGCGGAATAGCGTGTCAGCTTTTTCTCGTCCCAATGGCTCATTTCGGCATAGAATCTATAGCGAAAAAGGACGGGTACCCTTCTCAAAACGACTTTGCCCTGTCTGCCTCTATGGCTCGTTTTCGGCATAGAAGATTTAATGCAAAAAGGATGGTCCGTTCAGAAAACGACTTCGGGCTCCGCGTAGCGCAGTAGCGTGTCGGCTTTCTGGACGGACCATCCTATACATTAAGGATTATAGGCCGAAACGAGCCATTATTGTATCTACGTGTTTCAATAGTTTATATGGATCAAAGCATGCATCGATTTCTTCATCGGTCATGTATTTTTTGATGTTTTCATCGGATTTTAGACCTGTAGCGAAGTCTTTGCCTTCGAGCCAGCGTTCCATAGCGTGTTTTTGTACCCAACGGTATGCTTCGTCACGTACGGCACCTTTGTCTACGAGGTGTGTCAAAATTGTTTGGCTGAATACAAGGCCACCTGTAAGGTTAAGGTTTTTAAGCATTGTTTCAGGGTATACCAACAATTTATCGATGGTACGGATTGTTAGGTGAAGCATGTAGTTCAACGCGATGGTTGCATCTGGCAAGATAACGCGTTCTACAGAGCTATGGGAGATGTCGCGTTCATGCCACAAAGCTTGGTCTTCGTACGCAGATTGTGCATAACCACGCAATAAACGAGCCATACCACAAATTCTTTCACAAGTGATAGGATTACGTTTATGAGGCATCGCGGAGGAACCTTTTTGTTTAGGGCTAAAGTATTCTTCAGCTTCGCGCACTTCGGTGCGTTGCAAGTGACGGATTTCCAAAGCGATTTTATCCAATGTACCGCCTACAACAGCAATGGTGGACAATAGTTCAGCGTGACGGTCACGTTGTACGACTTGAGTAGCGATTTTAACAGGTTCAAGGCCTAGTTTTTCACATACGTATTGTTCTATGAATGGGTCAATGTTGGAGTATGTACCAACAGCACCGGACAATTTACCAACAGCAACGCTTTTACGAGCATGTTCCATGCGTTCGATATCGCGTTCTACCTCTGCCATCCAAAGGCAAAGTTTTAAACCGAATGTAGTAGGTTCGCCGTGAATACCGTGAGTACGACCAATCATAGGCGTATGTTTGAATTCTGCAGCGCGACGGCGCAATACAGCGTGTAATTGTTTCAAATCTTCAATCAAAATATCGCAAGATTGTTTCATCATATAGCCAAGTGCAGTATCCTTAACGTCTGTGGATGTCAAGCCAAGATGAATGTATTTAGCCGCTTCAGGGCCTACATATTCGCCCACAGCAGTCACAAAGGAAATGATGTCATGATTTGTTTCACGTTCGATTTCGTGAATTCTTTCAACATCAAAATTGCCCTTTTCCCGAATGATTTTTGCCGCTTCCTTCGGAATCACGCCAAGCTCAGCTTGCGCTTCAGATGCCAATGTTTCAACCAATAACATTGTGTCGAACTCGTTGCGTTCGCTCCAAATATGGCCCATTTCTTCTCGTGTATAACGTGGTATCATGATGTCTCCTTTGCATGGTGAAAGCTAGATTTTTTATATAATAATTGTACCATATGTAAAAGCCTGGTTCAATAAATCTTCCGCAATTTCCCGAATAATATATATATTAGATTTTCTTAATGTTCGGTATTTTATTTTGTATAGATTGTTTTGTGATTTATTATTATAATAGTAATGTATAAATAAGTGATATATCGTATCAACATACTAATAGGAGTAGATCATGGCAAAGAAACAACATAAAGAACGGATACAACAACCGAAGGAATCTCAAACAGCAAGCACGTTGATGAAATTATTTTTTCTCATCAGTTTTATCGTCCTCGGCGTCTTCGTGTTTAATGACATGCCTATCAACTGGATTTTAGGCGTATACGCAGTGGATATTTTAGTATCTCTTATATATGTAGTCATCAATAAAGGTCGCATCGCTACATCCAATGTGGTTCATACGAATGTGCGTCGTATCCTAGCTTTCTTAATTATGCTCATTACTATGTTCTTCTATGCCTTTGCACTATGGCGTGTAGACCAATACACAACACAAATGCAAGTGACATTATTCATCGGTGGCATCATCATTTACTATGCGGTGTTCAACAGCACGAAAACGGCGTTAAAACGTAAGTAGTTGAACAACGGACGCAAACAATAGCACGTAGTTGAGCAACAGACTCATAACATAGCATGTAGTCGAACAAGAGATTACTCAACTAGCAAATCATAGGCATAACAAAAAGAGGCATATCTTACATACAACCATGTATGTGAGGTATGCCTCTTTATTGTCCTAGTACGACAGGGATGGCTAAGGACACGACTTGTCCACGTTTGTTAACAATACTACCGCTCGTCTTGATGATACGTATCGCTTCGTCTCGTACATCAGGAGGAACAGAGTCCTCTACGATACGTGGGGTATTAACGCCGACGATTACATTGCCGCTAGCGTCAAAGTTAACGCGCACAACGGCTTCGCCGCGTACAGATGATGCTTGGCCTTGTTCTTTCACTTGGCGCAAATATTCTGTAGGGATTAATATCCGATTGTTCGAGCCACGCCCGTTGACCCGGCGTCAGCAAATTGAGTGCATCCGCAAAAAACGATAGGTCTTTATCTGTATTATCGAGACCATTACCTTCTGCATTAGGATCCGTCGATACGTCATTGCCTACTAATTTCTTTTGTTGTTCCTGTTTTTGATGTGTCACAACACCTGTCTCACCGCCAGTAGCCTCAGATTCTATGGCCTTTGGAACAGCCCATTCACGTTTTGTAGCCGATGCTGGTTGTTCTGTATCTATAGTTTTCTGTGGTTCTACGGTATTTACAGGCGGTTTCGTTTCTTGTTTCTGAGCTACCGACGCAGGTGCATCTGTAGGAGGTTTTGCCTCCTCTGGTGGCGGCGTTACCGTCGGATGATCCTCGGCTTGTTCGCTTTCACCAGCATCGGCTAAATCAAAGCTAATCTCAGGCGCCTCTTGGCCTGCACCAGTGCCACTCATGCCCTTTAGTGAAAGCCCCATGCCCGTTATCATGAGAATACTGATGCACAGGGATATCAAAAAAACGGTCGAAAAATAATGCGATTCAAACATAGAATCACTTCCGATCCGTAGCGACACTAATATACTTAGCGCCGTTTACTTTCAGCATATCGAGAAGGGCGATGACCTCGTTATAATACACGTCCTTAGACGCGCGAATAACAAAGGCCTGTCGTGGCGTAGTCCGCACGATATCCTGTACCTCTTGGGACAGATTATCCGCAGAAATTTCGCGGTTATCGATATAGAGTTTATGCGATGTGGTGAGAGTAATGATAATCGGTTCAATGGATTTAGCCGTCGAAGTCGATGTGGATGGTAAATTTAACGGGATTTGTTGCTCCGTATTCATGTATAAAGTGCCGACCATGAAGAATACCAATAGAAAAAAATACGATATCAATCATAGGGATGATCGTGATGGTCGGTTCTTTTTTTCACTCCTAATGTACGACGTCTCATAGGTCATGTTCCTCGTTGTACGCATCGAGAATCTTTGCCACATTCATGTTCTAAGGCTACGATAAAATCATTCACCTTTCTTTGCACAATAGCTGTGAAAGGCAAGAGCAATGATGGCCACCGTAAGGCCTGTAGCAGTAGCTACCAAGGCTTCGGATACACCACCTGTTATGATGGTTGGAGCCCCAATGTCACCACCTACAACGGCAAAAGCGCGGATCATGCCAAGAACGGTACCGAGCAAGCCAAGCAACGGCGCCATGGTAACGATCATGCTAAGCCACCCAAGGCCACGTTTTAAGCGTTCATCGGTATAGCCTACCAAGTCTTGTAAACGGTTTTCTAAACCATTGTAATTTTTTGCACTGCGCAAAGCCTTTGCAAAGAGAGTGCCTAGATTTTGTGTATCTCGTTCTAATACGGTTGGCAACATAATCCAGCCTGGATGATTATTTAGGACAGCCGTGAATTGGCGCATGTCCTTACGGAATTTACGGTATAGAAAAAATCGCTCAATACCAATCATTAGGGGTAACAACTAGAAAGATAACGAGTGGGTACATAACGAAACCACCAGCTACAAATAAATGTGCAATGCTACTCATACTAACCTCCAAAACCCACACTCTTTTAGGCTCTTATCTAATAATTATACCACGTTTTTACACATCAAAACATATGAGGCTTACGATAGATGAGTAAAAATATACTAGTTGATGCATACAATCTGACAAAGATCTTAACTAGTATAAGAAAATACAGAAAAAGGGCTACATCAATAGACATGCTAATTGATGTAGCCCTTATTAGTGCAATTTTATGTACCTTTGTATGAATTTTTTATATGTACTATTTATATTGTGCACGCTATGAAGCGCAGGCTTTCATAAATGGCACAGAATCGATTCGTACATAGCTAGATATTATTTATCAAGTTTATTAATATCCAAGCGATTCATGCTGCCAATGAAGCGATTGTAAGATTCAATCATATCATTGTAATGATCAGCTGATTGGTCACCTAAGAATGTACGAACTCTACCAATCGTTGTATTTAATTGAGACTTAGCAGTGTTATATTCTGGACTCGTAACGGTGCCAGCTACATCCATAATGCCTTGTAACTCTTGGTTAGCTGCATTTACATCGATTTGTTTGCCTTCTTCAAAGCCATCTAATAAAGCCGTTAAGCGTAAATGAACTTCTTGAACAGCGGCTGCGTTTTTCTTACCAGAATCTTTAAGTTCTTTCAACTGTTCTTGTTGATTTTCTGTGTTGTGTTTGTGAACTACTGCATCTAACTGATTATATGCTGCATAGAATTGATCATATAGTTGAACGTATTTAGGTCCTAATTGTTGTTCCTTAGCATAATTATCTGCTTGATATGAATTAGTTTGGTAGTACGTATCCAATTCACTGGCTACTGGTACAATATCCTTTAATACAGCCAATACGTTGTCTAAAGGTTCCTTCATATCATCATATGGTACGCCAGCGTCTTTAGCAGCTTGCAACTTTTGTTGTAAAGTATCAAAGTGTGGTGCCATGAAGCTTGTTAAATGTTGCCCCTCTTTTAGTTTTTGAACGGACGGATTGATAGCATATCCAAAGCGTACGGACCAACTATTAAAATCGCCAATCGCTTCGATATAGTTATTGAACACTTTAATGTCCTGTTGCGATGCCTTTTGAGCGCCTTGTTGCACCCCATTGGCAATCTTAGAAAAACTACAGCCACTCATGAATAATGGGGAGGTAAGAGCAGTTACACACAATACTGCTGTTGTCAGTTTTTTTGCTAATGGATTCAAAATAAATCTCTCCTTTTAAAATAACCCATAAAGTATATATCTATAACTAAATTATATACTAAATATGATTTTTACAAAAGTCATACTTATGCATTTCATGAAAAAAAGGCATAGTACCTATCATTTCCTATCAATTACAAATCGATAGTAGTATAGATACTATGCCTATATGTATAGAGATTATGTTAAGGACTTGTCAAAGACGCCTATGAGTTCTTCGACGGCTTGTGATTCACTCATTTCGCCATCTAAAACTGCGGCTTCTACTTCGCCCATACGACCTTGAATGACTACATTGTTAAAGAATAGGTTGTGCAAGTGTTCGTCAATCATATCGCGTACCCAACGAAGGGATTGTTCTTGACGGCGTTTTAAGAATACGCCATTTTCTTTACCTTGTTCAGCAAATTCTTGGATTACATCCCACAATTCATCGAGACCATCCTTCGTAACGGCTGAACATGTGTAAGCTTGGGTTTTCCATTTTTCCGTAGCTGGACGGATGTAATGTAGCATCCGATCGTAATCGCTACGAGCGATGAGAGCACGCTTGAGGTTGTCCCCATCAGCCTTATTGACCACAATAGCATCAGCAAGTTCCATAACGCCTTTTTGATGCCTTGCAATTCATCGCCTGCACCAGTTAAGACGATGAGCATAAAGAAGTCTACCATAGAACGTACGGTAACCTCACTTTGCCCAACCCCAACGGTTTCGACAAGAATAATATCATATCCAGCAGCCTCGCAAAGTAGCATCGTTTCTCTACTTTTACGAGCTACACCGCCTAGTGTACCACCAGCCGGCGATGGACGAATATAGGCTTCAGGATGCTTCGTCAACGTTTCCATCCGCGTTTTATCGCCCAAAATACTGCCTTTTGTGACTTGGCTTGTAGGGTCTACAGCAAGTACGGCAACCTTGTAACCAGCTTCAATGAGCATATTACCAAAGGCTTCAATAAATGTACTTTTACCGGCCCCAGGCACACCAGTAATACCGATGCGCAACGCCTTACCTGTGCGTGGCAATATAGCTTGTAATACTTGTTGAGCTAATTTAAAGTGTTCCTTATTATTACTTTCTACTAATGTGATAGCCCGTGAAAGTATAACGCGGTCCCCCTGCTCGATACCGCGTACATAATCAGCGACAGTTAACTTCTTTCGCCGCTGTACGGGACGTACAGACGGAGCCAGATGAGCGGAGCTAGACAAGAGGCCGTCGTGCATTTCCTTGACGCCTTTCATCACGTGACACGCAAAAGTATCATCTTTCTTCGCATCTTCTGGCACCCAGTCCGGACGATACGTACTACCCTCGGCATTTGCGTTTTTTTACACCTAATTCGGGAGCTTTACTGTCACCAGCAACGCTTTGTGCATTACGCAATTCATCCGGAGTAGGCCGTTTATTATCAGTCATTGCCTTCGTCTTGAACGTGGCTAGTCAATGTTTCTAGTAATTTTTTTTCGCCGCTACTGGCAAAACTGTACCAGGGCCAAAGATAGCCACTGCGCCATGTTCGCGTAGGAATTCATAGTCCTGAGCAGGGATTACGCCGCCGATGGCAACCAAAATATCTCCACGACCACGTTTCTTGAGTTCTTCTACAAGTTGAGGTAACAATGTTTTGTGACCAGCTGCAAGAGAACTGAAGCCAACGATATGAACGTCATTATCCACCGCATCTTGTGCTGTTTCCTCTGGAGTTTGGAACAAAGGTCCGATATCCACGTCAAAGCCCATATCCGCGAAGGATGTAGCAATAACTTTGGCACCGCGGTCATGACCGTCTTGGCCCATCTTCGCAATCATAATACGAGGGCGACGACCTTCGAGTTCTTCGAAATCATCCGCCATTTGACGTACTTCTTTGATAACATCATCATCTTCATATTCGCTGGAGTATACGCCAGAAATAGAGCGGATAACCGCTTTATGACGGCCACAAACTTTTTCAACAGCAAAGGAAATTTCGCCCAAAGATGCACGAGCACGAGCAGCTTCAAGGGCAAGAGCAAGCAAGTTGCCTTCACCAGATTCTGTAGCATTTGTAATCGCTTCGAGACAGGATTGAACCTTATCTTCGTCACGGTTAGCACGCAATTGTTCCAATCGACGAATTTGCGCTTCCCGTACTGCCGTATTATCTACGTCGAGGATATCCAATGGATCTTCTTTATCTAGACGGTATTTGTTGATACCGATAATCGCTTCACGACCAGAGTCGATACGAGCTTGGCGACGAGCTGCAGCCTCTTCGATACGCATCTTAGGAAGACCTGTGTCAATCGCTTTCGCCATACCGCCAAGGGATTCGATTTCTTGGATATGCCCCCAAGCACGACGAATCAATTCATCAGTCAAGGCTTCTACATAGTAGGAACCGCCCCATGGGTCGATAACCTTACATACCTTAGTTTCGTCTTGGATGTAAAGCTGAGTATTACGCGCAATACGTGCAGAGAAGTCTGTAGGTAACGCGATGGCTTCATCAAGCGCATTCGTATGTAGGGATTGCGTATGGCCCAATGCGGCGCCCATCGCTTCCATACATGTACGAGCCACGTTGTTGAACGGATCTTGTTCTGTAAGAGACCAACCAGATGTTTGGCTATGTGTACGAAGAGCCATAGATTTAGGATTTTCAGAACCGAAGCTCTTAATAATCTTAGCCCACAACATACGAGCCGCACGCATTTTAGCCACTTCCATAAAGTAGTTTTTGCCGATAGCCCAGAAGAAGGACAAACGAGGTGCGAATTGGTCAACATGAAGGCCTGCATTTACACCGGTACGGATGTATTCAAGACCATCGGCCAATGTATAACCTAATTCGATATCCGCCGTTGCACCCGCTTCTTGCATATGGTAGCCAGAAATAGAGATACTGTTGAATTTAGGCATATTCTGGGATGTATACGCAAAGATATCACCGATGATGCGCATGGACGTAGCTGGAGGGTAAATATAGGTATTACGTACCATGAACTCTTTCAAGATATCATTTTGGATTGTACCGGCCATAACCTTTTTATCAACACCTTGTTCTTCACCAGCTAGGATGTAGAATGCCATAACAGGCAATACGGCGCCGTTCATTGTCATGGATACGGACATTTGGTCAAGAGGGATACCGGAGAATAGAATTTCCATATCGAGGATAGAGTCAACTGCAACGCCCGCTTTACCAACGTCGCCCACTACGCGAGGATGGTCGGAGTCATAACCACGGTGAGTAGCAAGGTCAAAGGCAATAGACAAACCTTTTTGGCCTGCTGCCAAGTTACGACGATAGAACGCATTGGATTCTTCGGCTGTAGAGAAACCAGCGTACTGACGAACTGTCCAAGGACGAGTTACGTACATTGTGGAATAAGGTCCACGCAAGAATGGAGGTACACCAGCCATATAGTCAAGGTGTGTCATCCCTTCATAATCCATCTCTGTATAGAGAGGTTTTAATTGGATTTGCTCCATTGTCGTGTTATATAAGTCTTCAAAGCTTTTTCCTGTTTCTTTTTTAAGTTCAGCAAGCCATGCATCGCGCGATGTGGCAGACTGAGATCCCAAGCCAAGAGAGGAGAAGTCTGGATTTTTTTAAACATGAGCTCACATCCCTTTCTTATCTTGTAACGTATTTAAAAATAGCGTAGCAGTTTGCGCGAACAGAGATGAAATCATCTACACCTGCTTCACGATATACAGGCTCTAGGTCCTTAGAAGGTGCCCCTGCCAAAATAACCGTTACATTCGGCATAGTTTCTTTCAATTCTTTCGCAAGTGGTGGAACCAATTCAGGATACGTATCATCTGTAGAACAGATAACTACCACATCGGCGCCACTTTCACGAGCCGCTTTTGCCGCATCAGCCGTTGTTTCATGACCATCATTTTTGATTACTTCGAATGCCGCTACTTCAAAGAAGCCTGTGGAGAAGTCCGCACGAGGTTTATGTTGAGGAATAGGGCCCATATTAGCCAAGAATACCTTCACATTATCTTTTGTGCGTTGTTTATAATTTTCCGTACGCATACGAAGGGCTTCAAATTGTTCCGTCCAGCGATGTGCAGTAATTGGTTCGATAGTTTCAGAGGAAATATCGCCCGCCTCTAAAGCACTGCGAATTTGGCGAATTGTCATTTTGTGTAATGCACCCAATTCGATAAGGCCAATCAATGCACCTGGTTCTGTTGTGCTTGCTTCTAACGTAGCTTGTGCTTTTACAAGAGCATCTTGATCTGCACCAGCCAAGTATTCTTCAAGATGAGCTACACGTTTTTGACGTAATGTTTCTTGATTTTCAGGTTTTGGATCAAGCAATTCTTCCGTCATATTAGCGTACATATTATTACCAACCGCTACATCCTTACGGAATGCAAGGTTTTTAAAGCGTTCATTAAGAATTGTTTTAACTTGCGCTTGAGGATAACCTTCCTTCAAGGCAGCGATAATGCCACCTTTAGACTCGATAGTTTGGAATTCATCCCAAATTTTTCGCATAGTTCAGCTGCCAATGTTTCTACATACCAAGAACCACCTACAGGGTCAACTGGTTGACGCAATTCGAATTCAGTTTGTAACATAACTTGAATGTTACGGGCAATACGACGAGAGAATTCATCGGATTTGCGAATTGGTTGATCAAATGGAGAAACTTCAAGACTATTGAGACCACCTACAACACCAGAGAATGCTTGTGTTGTATTACGCAACAAGTTTACATATGGGTCGTATACGGTTTTTGTGAAAGCAGATGTTCTACCGTGTACATGAACGGCACGGTCGCTTTCACCAGCGCCGAAGGCCTCCATAATGCGAGCCCAAAGCACGCGCAACGCACGCAATTTAGCAATTTCCATGAAGAAGTTTGCACCCAAGGAGAATGTAAACATCATGCTCTTAGCAATGGTATGAATATCGATGTTGCGTTGTGCCAATTGCCGCACGTAGCAAACAGCTGTTGCCAATGCATAGGCAACCTCTTGCACATCATTAGCACCGCCATTAGCGTATACATCACCGGATACGAGCACTGTTTTAAGCTCAGGTGCTTGATCCTTAGCCCATACAACAGTATGTGCCATTTCATCAAAAGCAGTATCTAAAGACATATGCAATGCACCGTCTTTAGCCCACACGCCGATAGGATCTGCACCAACGAGACCTTTCAAATCGGATGTTTGCTTTTTAGAAGCTTTCACAGTAGCCGACAACATACCGAGCAAAATCGCTGCAGATGCGCCAGTTTCAATGTATAAAGGATTTTCCTTAAGATTAAATCGTTCAATTAATTGACTGCAATCGGCCATCGTATACAAGGATGTGCCGCCTACACCAACAGATGCGCCTACTTGCACATCTTGATCATGGCGTGTCGCTTCATCAAGACGAATGTTGTGAATGGTTCCGCCTTTCACAATTTCGTATAAACTTGCATGATTAGCATCCTTTGGTAAGGACTCATCCACATATTGAGATACGCCCCAAGAATCTTTGATATAGCCGCTTGCTTTCGTGCCACGTAGGAACTCGCCAGCGCCAGGATAAACGCCCTTTGGAATCTTTTCCTGATGCAATGCAGGTGTATAGATAGGTTGTAACGTAATACCTTCATAGGTTTTGGTGAACATTTTTTTATGGAAATCGCCACCTTTTAACGCCTTTTCAACTTCAGCCTGCCATCGTTCATACGTAGGTTTCTCAAACTCATCAAAGGATACAGGCGCCAGTAAATCGCGTTCAGTGTCCTTTGAAGTCTTTTTGTCAGACATATATGTGCCTCCTTTTCAACTTGAAACCATACAGGGGGGAACAGCGCACCGTACCAGTGAGTTGCTTTGTATATGAGTTCCATAGGTGCCAAATATATGTCCATCATGATGATGAATCTCCAGTCAAACTATTAAGCCTATGCCATATATGAACGACCCTCTAGCGTGGCAATAAAAAAACGTGCCACCCGAGAGTGACACGTAAGGTTACATATTGAAGGGTACACTAAAAATACTGTAGCCAAAGACTGTAGCCAGCATACCTCAATCCCCTTCCTATCGCTCGTAGGTACATAACGGTGATTATCAAATAGGCAGTTCTCCTGGCTTGGGCTCAACACCTTGCTTTCGCCTTCCCAGATTGCTCCAGTGACATGTATGAAAGCAGGCTCGTCCTTACAGTGGCGGGACCGCATCGGCTTGTACCGATTTCTCTATTAAGTCTTGCGACACCTATTCTCTATATTCGTTGTTCTAAGTCCAATATAGTGTAAAAATATGCACAAAGTCAATGAACATAACAGTTAATCATAAGTAGCAAATTTAAAGTTATAACTAACGCATATATAGAATGATAAAAATGCATAGGTACAATTTAGAGAAATTACCTCTATAATTCGCTACCGCTATACTACCACCATGTTATAATAATTCTACTAGTGGGAGGTCGTATTATGAACGAAATAAACAAAAAAGGTCTCAGCACTACATTGTTGTGCTGTTTAATTTGGGGTTTGCTGCCCCTCTATTGGGCGCTTTTAAACCAAGTATCATCCTTTTCCGTATTATCGCACCGCATCATCTGGTCCGGATTTTGGATGCTCGTCCTCATCATCGTCACGGGCCGTCAACAACTACGCATCGACATACAACACCTACGTACCCATCTCTCACAGTTTGGTCTATTATTACTGGCCGCTGTGCTCATCAGTATAAACTGGTTCACCTACATTTGGGCCGTTACAAACCAACACGTACTCGACACGAGCCTTGGCTATTATATCAATCCATTGCTCAACGTATTGTTGGGCATCCTAATCTATAAAGAAAGATTACTTTGGCCACAAAAGCTAAGTATTGCCATCGCATTCTTAGGTGTGACCATCATGACTATTCAACTAGGTACATTACCCATTGTCTCTATCATCCTAGCCGTATCCTTTAGCCTATACGGGGCCGTAAAAAAACGTCTCACCATCCATCCATTTTCGAGCATCGCCTTCGAGGCATGGCTCATCACACCGATAGCATTATGGTATTTAGCGGCTATAGACACCACCTCGTGGACCTTTATCGAAAACCTAACGCCGACCGGTCTCCTCCTCATCGGTGCCGGCCTTACCACATCGATTCCGCTCATCCTCTTTTCGTACGGTGCCCGTCTATTACCACTAAACATTCTCGGATTTTTACAATACCTGTCTCCTACCATGGGCTTCTTCTTGGCCATCTTCTACTTTGGTGAAAGCTTTGGCACAGCACAACTCATAGCCTTCGGCTGCATCTGGGTGGCACTCGTATTGTTCACCCTATCTAATCAAATGACGACACATATTAAGATAAAAAAATAGAATACATTACAAAAAAGCTGTAGCAAATGAAATTCTCATTTAATACAGCTTTTTATGTGTTCGTTTTGCACGAGTCTAACGTAATATAAACTCAGATCTTATTAATCTAATTCATTCATATTGGTCGTATTCATATTAGAAATATAATGGTTATAAGTCTCAATCATACGATTATAGTCCTTATCTTGTTTCGAACCCATATAAGTCCGGATAACACCGATTGTAGAGTTTACAGAGGTCTTAACAGTGTCATAGTTAGAGTTAGTAATGCCATTAGACAAATCACCAATAGCTTGTAACTCTTGATTCATGGCATTCACATCCAGTTGTTTTTCACTATCTAACTTTTCAAGAACAGCGGTAAGTCTCAAATGAACCTCTTGCGCAGCGGCTGCATTTTTCTTACCTGCATCGCGCAATTCTTGTAACCGTTGTTGCAATCGATCGAGGTTGATTTTATGCATCAGATTATCAAAATCTGCATAGATAGGCACAAATTGCTCATACAACTGTACATATTTTGGACCTAATTGCTGTTCCTTAGCATAGTTATCTGTGGTGTATCCTTTAGATTTATAGTATGCATCCAGTTCTTCGGCTACCGGTGTGATTTCATTCAATTTTGAAAGCAACTTATCTAGGGGCTCCTTCATTTCATCATAAGGAATACCTTTTTGCTTAGCTTCTTCTAATTCTTTGTAACTGTTTAAAGTTCGGTGTATTAAATACAGTTAAATGTTTACCTGCTTTTAAATCATTAATCGTCGGTGTATTCGCATAATCAAACATAACAGCCATGCGATTATATCGGCTTATGGCTTTCACATATTGATTAAATAATTGTACCTGATTCTGTTCCGACCGCTGTGCAATCTCCTTGCGGCTCTGCTCAGTCCCTTGCCATAGTTCTGACATACTACAACCGCTCAAAAACAAAGGTGATGTCAGCGTTAGTGCACACAACACAGCCATTGCCATCCTTTTGCCAAGTGGTTTCATGATGAATTCTCTCCTTTCATCAATATACAGCTTAGTTTATATATTCTAATTATATACCTATTATAAATAATAAGAATAGTATAAATACACAAAAGGCATTTATCATTACTTGTCAAGTGACCAATAGAGTCAGGGGTGACCAATGGTCACCCCTATTTTTATTTATATGCTGTTAAACTACAGATAATAAGAAATAACTCCTAACAATTGTTTTATACGTGTACACGTGTTATTATGTAAAGGAGAGAATATGAAAGATAAAGATCTATTAAAACTACTGTTAAAAAATGGTTGGAAGGATGTACGGCAACGCGGTAGTCATCATCGTTTGAAAAAAGATGACCAAGTCGAAGTGATTGCAGTACATGGCAAAGATGTACCTATAGGTTTATTAAATGCCATTTTGAAGAGAACAGGGCTAAAATAAGGAGGAAATATGAAATTTATATACCCTGCCATAATCCATGACGATGCCGATGGTTTCTGGGCTGAGTTTCCAGACTTAGAATATACAAGTAGTACGGGCTCAACACTAACAGAACTCGTAACTAATGCACAAGAGGCGATGGAACTGTATATTTTAGGTGCCTTAGAAGATGGCGAAAGCTTACCTACACCTACATCTATACGTAACTTACCTTGTACGGATACAACTTATCCTACATTAGTGCAAACAGATATTGATTTAGCTAAAAATAGTAAATCCGTAAAGAAAACCTTAACCATTCCTGCGTGGCTTAACGATAGAGCCCTAGCGAAAGGGATTAATTTTTCTCAGCTTTTACAAGAAGCATTGGTGGAGAAAACAATGTAAATTCACATCATTAATTGCTCAGCAAAATTAGGAGTACTGTCCACGCAATAACTGCTAAGGTGAGTAATATGATACAAAGCATCCACAGAATTATTACGAAATAGAGCAATAATTTTAGTACATATAATACATCAAACCATTTACTATGACGATTTTCTAATCGCGCCATATATTCGGAGAGATGGCGCACCAAAAATGGAGCTTTCGCATTAGGATTCAGCTTCTTCCAGTACAGCATAATATACGGCGTTACAAAACAACCTACAAACACTAAGTATGTAAGGAATAGAGGTGTTTCTATATTATGTTGGGACATAAACCCGGACCAGTCCATGACCATTAGACCACCAAGGTATAGAAAAACAAACCAATATATAAATCCTACCACTTTTAAAATAAGGCGAATCATCTGTTTACTATCCATTGTGACAATCCCATTACTATCAATAATCTAGTCTTTTCGAGTTTTATAAGACTATAATCCTACTAATGTTTTAAATCGCGCATTATTGTGAAACCGTTCAAAATGATCTTGTTCAGCAGCAACCGCCTTTACAGAAGGATCAATTTTAATTGCTTTTTCAAGCCAATCAAGGGCCTTAGTATCATCCCCTTGGTCTGCATAAATGGTAGCAATACCATACACAGACCAAGTATTACTAGGGTCCTTTTCTAATACCTTTTCAAACCATCGTTTAGACTCGGGTAATTGACCTTGTAACTTATAGACCATGGCCATATTGTAGTAATTAGCCACATTATTAGGATCTAAATCATAGGCCTTTTTAGTATCTGCTATGCCTTTAGTAGTATCTCCATTTAAAGCCGTAGCAAAGCCACGAACCGAATAAGCGTCTGCATTATTTGGATTATCCTTAATAGAAGCTGTTGTCTCCTCGATGGCTTTATTATAATCACCAGTCGATAGGGCTTGCTTAGCGACAGTTAAGTGGCTATCTAGATTAGTCATTTTGCTACTGTCTTGAGTGGATATACTAGAACTCTTAGCATTGCTTTCTGTATTACTATTATTTGTATTCTGATTTACTCCACAACCACTAATAAATATAAGTAATGCAAGTATAGGCAAAAATTCTTTTTCATATCATATATTCCATTCTTAAATAATCTCCAAGATGCATAGCGTAATAATATAAGAAAAAGGACGAGCGACAACTCGTCCTTTTTTTTGTTATATTGTAGGTAATTTCATACACTCTACTACCTACATATAGTATACCATATTTATTAGAAAAAAATAAATATCTAACAATAAATACAAACACGCCAACAAAAACAAAGTGCTAACATCATATAAAAAAATGTTAGCACTCTATTTTTTTATTTAGTCTATTAAATTTTTTTGAATATTCCTTATTTTTTTAGCCTTAGAGCAACGATCCAACAAGTACGCAACGCTTACGAATGGAATACCGTCGCTTTCACCAAGACCAATTTCACATGTAGAACTGGAACTTACGCCAAGTGTAGCACCGTATTCGGCAACTTCACTAGCAAGGTCTTTTGTAGCTACTTTATTAAGTTCTGGTGTGAAGAAACCTTTTTGACCAGCAAAGCCATCGCATGCGAAGGATTTAATATTGAATACATGGTCAGAGCATAGACGTGCCAAGTCTTCAATATATTGAGATTTGCCCAATACTTTGATTTTACATTGTTTATGAACAAGAACGCGTTCATCGCATTTTGTAATGTCAAGACGAGGTACTACGAATTTGCATAAGAATTCAGAAATATCATTGATTTCTAAATCTGGCATATGTTTGAACGCGTGATTGAAGCATGCACTATGGTCGATAACGATTGGGTATTTACCATTTTGAGATGCTTTCATCAACGCATCGTGTAAATCTTTTACAGCGCGTTCATGTACGTCATCGTAGTTTTCAAAGCTCAAGCCGCAGCAGAGGTTTTCGATATGTTCAGGATAGATAATATCGATTTGAGCCTTATTGCAGAGGCTTTCAACAACTTGTTGTAAACTGCGTTGATCATCATAACCTTGGTTTTGACGGAATGCACGGTTCGCACAAGTACTGAAGTATACAACCTTTTCAAAGTTAGTAGGTTTGATGCGATTTTTCAATTTATAGCGGTTAGCCTTAGGTGTTGTTTTAGGTACATAAGGTGTTACGCCAGTTACGCCATGTAAACCTTCAGTGATTTTGGAAATTGCTTTTTGTGTGATAATAGCACCAGCAATGCCTTCAAGGCTTACGCCGGCACGACACATTTCAAGAGTACTGGAGAAGTTATCGTAAATTTTCTTAGCCAAACCAGGTGCTGGAGGATCGATGCGACGCATGGATAATGCGATTTGTGCAGTGTCGATGCTAAGTGGGCAAAGACCTTTACACATGGAACATGCAGCACAAGTTTCAACGCCGAAATATTCATAACCTTTTTTAAGTTCGTTTGCAACAGCGAAATTGCCTTCATTTTCAAGGCGTTTCGTTTCGCGCAATAATGCGATACGTTGGCGTGGTGTCAATGTCAAATTACGGCTAGGGCAGTTCTTTTCACAGAAACCACATTCCATACAGATTGTGAAAGCATCATCGATAACACATTGTGCTTTAAGATTTTTCTTGTATACATCAGGATCGTCAGTAATCATAACATCAGGATTCAAGATGCGAGTAGGGTCAAAGATAGCTTTGATGCGACGGTTGATTTCGTACGCTTTACGGCCCCATTCCATTTCGATGAAAGGTGCCACCATGCGGCCTGTACCATGTTCGGCTTTCAAAGAACCACCAAAACCAGATACGCGTTCGGACATTTCTTTTACCAAATCACCGAAGTTCTTAGTATCTTTAGGGTCACTGAAATCAGGAGTAATGTTAAAGTGAACGTTACCGGACAACGCATGACCGAAGATTACACCACCATCAACAAAATCGTATTTGTGGAATAATTCAGTAAGCATTTCAATGCCCTTAGTGAAATCTTCGATTTGGAAGCAAACGTCTTCTGTGATAACAGTAGTACCTTTTCTACGTTGACCACCAACGATTGGCAAGATACCTTTACGGATTGCCCACCAGGAATCGTATTCTTTAGGATCTTGAGAATAAAGGCTTGGAATTGCTGTTGGAATATCTTTCAATTGTTCTTTAATGAAAGCTAAATTTTCATCTACAGTTTCTTTGGAATAGCTTTCAGTTTGGAACAAGATAGCACTTGTACCTTCTGGTACTTCACGAACGAAATCAGGTACATTTTCAAGAGTTTGAACTGCTTTAAGAGATTGATAGTCCATCATTTCAGCAGCAACAACCTTTTCACGGCCCATATTAGCCAAGGCTACAACGGCAAGAGATGCGTCATTCAATGTGCTGAAGAACATGAGACCGCAACCTTTGTGAGGTACATCTTCAACAGTGTTGTACACGATTTCAGATACAAAGCCCAATGTACCTTCGGAACCGATGAACAAGTGATTGATAATATCGATGATATCTTCAAAGTCTACAAGGGAGTTCAAACCGTAACCTGTAGTATTTTTGATTTTATATTTGTGATGAATCAAATGAGTCAACTCTTCATCAGCCAAGATTTCTTTGCGCAATTGCAAGATATCTTCAACCATTTGTGGTTTTTCTTTGAGGAATTGATCGATGCTCTTTTTATCGGATGTATCCAAAATAGAACCATCTAATAAGACAACGCGAATAGAGCGAATTGTTTTATAAGAGTTTTGTGCAGTACCACAGCACATACCGGAGGAGTTATTATTCAAAATACCGCCTACCAATGCTGTTGCAAGCGTTGCAGGGTCTGGACCGATTTTACGATTATATGGTTTCAACAAATCATTCGCATCGGAACCGATAACACCACATTCACAACGCAATGCTTTGCCATCGTCGATAACTTCCATTTTTTTGAAGCCATCATTACAAACGATAAGCACGTCTTCACTGGAACATTGACCAGACAAAGAAGAGCCAGCCGCACGGAATGTAAATGGTGTGCCACATTGTTGACACAAACGAATAAGACGACGTACTTCGGATTCGTTTTCTGCTTTTACCACTACTTTTGGTAAATAACTGTAACAAGATGCATCTACACCATACGCATAACGGCGCAGACGGTCTGTATAAACACGATCCTTACAAATCGCTTGCGCCTCTTTGGCAAAACGATCATAATCTTTAACTAATATACTCACTTGAAAAGCCTCCAATCCTATCCTTAGGAAAATTTCTTTTATAACTAGTATACGCCGTTCTCATTTCGGTCGCTACCATTATGCATAAATTGTATATGAAATATAAATTCTATAGATACATAATATAAAATGCATTTTAGTTGAAAGTTGATTTCATTTACCAGAAATGAGTGTATTTCCTAGGAACACACATCAATAAAAATATATGATAACTACTTATGAAAGCCCATAAGGGTATCCCCTATCAATATGTGTATTCATGGGGATTAAGAGGTATGTAGCATGAATACAGATCTACACCAATATATGAATATTTATGTGAATTCCCCTAGTATCCTGTATATTACACATTAGGAATTATCAATATAAATTAGTTATGCGTTTTAGGAATAGATCTACTATTTGCTCGATTTTTAATAGTAATCTATTATTATCACGCCTCAACATTTGTAAAACATGTAAATACTTTTGCTTGATTTTGTTTTACAAATTGATATAATATTTGTAAAAAGAGGTGATAATTATGGCTACAACTAATATCAATGTACGAGTTGACGAATTATTGAAAAAAGATGCTGAAGCATTGTTTAATGACTTAGGCCTCAGCATGTCATCTGCCATCACTATGTTCTTAAAATCTGCATTAAGTCATGATGGTATCCCCTTCGAAGTAAAACGTGCTAAACCAAATACAGACACAATACAAGCATTAGCAGAATATGAAACTATGAAAGCTCATCCAGAAAAATACAAACGTTATAGTAATTTTGCAGAATTACTTAAGGATGTTGAAAATGAAACTTAAGATTATTGCATCAAATGCTTTCAAAAAAGATTTAAAATCTGCTAAAAAACGTGGCTTAAAACTAGATAAATTACAATCTATCGTAGATAAACTCGCCGATGAAATCCCCTTAGAACAAAAGTATCGTGACCACGCACTTACAGGAAACTATAAAGATTTTCGAGAATGTCATATAGAACCAGATTGGCTATTAATTTATCGAAAAGATGCAGATGTTCTTGAGTTATTTCTATTCCGAACCGGAACACACGCAGATTTATTCTAAATAACATATGGGGTTAAAAAAAAACAGCAAAAGGGCTGTAGCAAAAATGAGGTAATCTCATTTCTGTTACAGCCCTTTTTATGTTTTTCTTATGTTTAGACTATATAGGTACTCTTGTAAATTACTACAGGCCTGTTCTATTTGTAAAAGTATCATATTTAAGTGCTCTTATAAATTAGAATAGGTGTGTTCTAATTCTAAAAGCCTCACATTTAGGTGCTCTTATAAATTAGTACAGGCCTGTTCTAATTTTAAAAGCATCATATATAGGCACTCTCATAAATTAGTACAGGCCTGTTCTAATTTTAAAGAGACATATATACGAAGGTTCACCATCCTTAAAACAATATCCCAGATCCAATAATCAATTTAACAGCCAGTGCAAATACGCCAACGCTCATAAGTGCTAAGATAGCCTTAGCCCTGAGTCGTTTTGCTATTTGAGCGCCTGCTTGAGCCCCAAATATGGCACCGATACTAGCAGGGATAGCAATGTTAAATACGATGTGGTTCTCCAAAAGATGGGTAATAACACCAACCGCCGTAGATACGGCCAAAATAGCATGGCTTGTAGCCGTCGCTAAATGTGTTGGAAAGTCCATGATATAGATAAGAGCCGGCACGTGCACGAGCCCGCCACCGATGCCTAAAATACTAGAAATAAACCCAACAATGATACTAATGCCAATGCCGACTGGTTTATTGTACGTCACCTGCTCTTTGGTTAAAGATTCTTCCTTACGTTCTCCTTTTTTGCCAAAGTTCTTAAAGCCGATTAAGAATGAGGCGCATAGCATAAAACAACCAAAAGCAAATTTAAATCCTGGTCCAGAAAATGCATCAGACATTTGAGCCCCTATAATGGCCCCTGGAAATGTTGCTACACTAAAGATTAGAGCGGCGCTAATATATACCTTTTTCTGTTTAAGATATGCCAGTGATCCTGAAATAGCATTACACATAACAGAAAACAGCGATGTGCCAACGATCATGGATGGAGACCACTCTGGGAACCAATACATAAACAAAGGTACAAATATGATACCACCGCCGGCACCAATAATAGTACCTAACATAGCCGTAAAAAATCCGACTACGATAAAAAATAGATAGAATAAAACGATATTATCAGTCATATGGACACCTCTACTCTACAATCACTGTAGATCCATTAGGAATAATCGTAATCGATGCATCCTCGCCCATAATACCACGAGCGATGCTCAATGCTTCATCTAATGTAGACGCCGGCGTCATATGCATATCGCGAATGACTTGGTGGTCGCAATCTTGAGTCACAACGATGACCTTATAGTGATTCAAAATGCGTGCTAAAATTTGAATTTTCCATTGATAAGGTTTTGTTTCATTACGAGGCACGCCATGAATATCATCTAGGATTTTTTGAGGGCTTTCCATATTTTTGAAAGCCTCATATAATGCTTGTCCCCCATGACCTTCTTTACAGGAAGCAGCGATGATGATAACACCGCCATCCTTACAAGATGCTTCACCAGCAGTCATGCCCTTTACGGATTGATAGAGATTTTGATCAGATGGATAACCGCCATTACTTGTGATAACGATATCTGCAGGGATAGCTTTCACAGAAGACAAGGAGCGAATAAACTCATACCCTTCCTCATGCGCATCCACACAATCGCCAGCCACAGCCTTGATAATTTCCTTTTTCCTATCGATGATAACATTCAAGATAAACTGCAAATTCGCTTTTCGTGCAGCGTACAACATATCCTTGTGAATCGGATTTTCATCGATTTTACCGGTCCGGGAATGCTCGCTTTCAATAAATTCGGCACAATGATTAGCCAACACCGTCACCTTAGATGCAACGCCAGGCAACACGGATTTACGGCCGCCCGAGAAGCCCGCAAAGAAATGAGGATTAATGAGCCCTTCGGCGATGAGCAATTCCGTTTCCACCGCCAAGCGATTGATGACGCACTTGCCGCCAGATGGCAATGTGCCGATTTCCACCATATTCGCAGCATCCTCAGAATCATGATTGATGAGTTTTTCGTTATTCACGATATCCTCGCCGAACCGATGCACCATCTCTTCGTGCGTCATGGCCCTGTGAAAGCCAGTGGCAATCAAAATCGTAATATCAATCGTCGGATTCACCGCGCGAATGCGACGGAGCAAAATCGGCAACGTCACCTTACTAGGCATAGGACGCGTATGGTCACTCGTAATGATAACCATATTGCGTTTCCCCTCAACCAATGCTTCAAGAGACGGACTGTTAATCGGATGATCAAGCGCCTCCTCAACAAGCTCAGCCGGACTCTTCTCCGCCTTATACGCCGTCGCATTAGACACAAGAACCCCTTGCACGAACCGTTCATCAATAGACACATCTACACTTTTATAATCATAAGGAAAAGAATACGTCTTCATACCAGTACCTCCTGTTGTATTTATAATAAGTATACCAAAAATACTCAGGAGCAGCGAAATCTTCTTATCAATCTAATTAAACTTAAATACTTAGGAATGCGAGAACCCCCTAAAGGAATCGACTTTGGCCCTATCTCATATAGCCCATGGCGATGCAACGAAAGCTTATTCCCAATCTATAGTTGAAGATGTGAAAAGGTGAGCTACCTCAAAAAAACAATTTCATGTCTTTCTCATCCAGCCCTTGGCAATGCAGCTAAATCCTATTTCAAATCTATGTTAGATTTAAGACGAAAACGCGAGGTCCCTCTGAAGAAATCGACTTTGGCCCTGCGAAGGCCGTAGGCCGAAGTCAGACCCGGCCGGTGGAGATTTCTTTAGAGGGACCTCGCGTCCCAGACGTATTTAAAACTAATTAGATTGGAAATACGATTTCGCTGCTTTTAATCGTCCTCGTTCGCATGATACTTGTAGTTCATCGCCCGGTTGTAGTTTGACGTCATTTAGGGGAACGATGTATGTACCATTCCGGCGAATGCTGACGATTAAGGTTCCGTCTGGCAGGTTGAGATCTTGTAGTTGTGTATCAACATAGGATGCTACTACTGGGACCTTAGTTTGGAAGAAGGTTTGTACATTTTCCAAATTGCTTTGACCTGTCATGGCTTGTAATAGGGAATCGTAAATTGGCGGTTCTTTTAAGAGTTCTGCCACCAAGTAAGCCACGATGGTAACGATACCGATAGCATAAATATTAGAAAAACTATTCGTCATCTCTAGAACGAGCAAAATTGCCAAAATCGGAGTCCGCATAGCAGCCGCTAGCATACCGCCCATAGCGCAGATAACGAATTGCGGTACAAAATCAGGGGATATTAACCCTACCGATGAAAGCAGGCTTTCACAAAAAGCACCGGCCGACGCGCCGATGACGAGCATAGGCAAGAAGATGCCACCTTGAGCGCCACTGCCATAGCAGAAGGTGGTGAGCAAAATTTTGCCCAGTACAATGCCACCGAGGAGCAATACGCCGTGAGACTGAAAGGCCAGTTGGCCTACCAAATCATTGCCGCCGCCCAACAAGAGCTGCGAATCAAATCCAATAACGGCAACGGTTACGAAGGTAAGCACGAGTTTGAGAAAACGAGAGCATTTGAGCCACTCGAAGAAGCGCTTAAAGGCGAATATCATGCGACAAAACAATACACCGCAGAGGCCCATCAAAACGCCAACCCCGAGGAGAACGGGGAAATAATCGAGCGGCATCCCCGATGTCACGGAAAATCCGAGGGCTGGCGTGAGACCAAAAATGGTTACCGTAATGTAGTTCGATATGAGCGTAGCCACAAAAGTAGGAATGACGAGGTACGGATAAAAGCTTTTGTGCACCTCTTCGAATACGAACATGGCCCCCGACACAGGCGCGCTAAGGCAGCGGTTAGGCCCGCACCAGCACCAGCCGATGTAAGGATGCGCTGTTCACGTAGACCCGAATTCATCCAATACGATACGATTTTACCGGCAGAGCCGCCGATTTGCACGGCTGGCCCTTCACGGCCCACAGAAAACCCTGCAAAGCCGGTTAATACGCCGCCAATCATCTTGGAGATGAGCGTACGATACGGCTTCATATCGAATAAGCCAAGCATTTCCCCTTCAATTTGAGGGATACCGGAACCGCCTGATAATGGGGCCCACGTTAACAATCGATCAACAATAAAGGCAAATACGACCATAGCGATAAGCCAACCAATGGCCCATTCCAATGAAATATCGCCCATTAGATGCCATCGGATATGTTCAGACTCGAGGATTAAATATCGATAGGCTGCCCCAAAGAATCCTGCGATAATCCCTACTAAGGCCCCTTTAGCAATGAGTTCAGATAGTAATATGCGATTCATCGACATATCCGCTAAGGTAGAGCTGCGTTTATTCATTTTCCAAAGTTTCATGCATTCTCCTCCTCGTGGAAAGCATATCGAATATCAGTATATTTATAACTAGTATACTTGCCGTTGCCTTCTTTTTCAAGAATGCCCTTGTAGAAGAATTTCATAAAATAAAGAACAGCATCTATATGGGAATGATTTACCATACAGATGCTGTACAAGATTGTTATTGATTACACTTAATTAGAATATAGATTCATAAATACCAATAATTTCATCAACAGTCACATCTCGTGGATTACCAGGTGTGCAGGCGTCATTGAAAGCAGATTCTGCGAGGAATGGAATATCTTCCCGTTTCACGCCAGCTTCGCTGAGGGATTTAGGAATACCTACATCGTCGGCTAGTTTTTGGATAATATCGATGGCTGCTTGACGATATGTTTCTTGATCCATTCCGTCTACATCAGGAACGCCCATAACACGAGCGATTTCACGATATTTTTCGCCTGTTGCTGAGGCGTTGAATTTCAAGACTGCTGTTAAAAGCATAGCACACGCTTTACCATGAGGGATATCGTACACAGCACTCAATGGATGGGCCATGGAGTGAACGATGCCAAGTCCTACGTTAGAGAATCCCATTCCCGCAATATATTGACCTACGGACATCGCTTCACGACCTGCAAATTCGCCAGCCACAGCGCTACGCAAGGAACGGCCAATAATTTCGATAGCTTTCAAATGAAGCATATCCGTTAGTTCCCAAGCGCCCTTCGTAATATACCCTTCTACAGCGTGAACGAGGGCATCCATCCCCGTCGAAGCACATAGGCCGGTTGGCATGGACGCGGACATATCAGGATCGATGATGGCTATGATTGGAATATCATGAGGGTCAACGCAGACGAATTTGCGATTCTTTTCTACGTCAGTAATAACGTAGTTGATGGTAACCTCTGCAGCCGTACCAGATGTAGTAGACACGGCGATAATCGGCAAGCATGGATGTTTCGTAGGCGCCAAACCTTCAAGGCTACGCACATCGCTAAATTCAGGATTCGTCATAATCGTAGCAATAGCCTTACTCGTGTCGATAGCACTGCCACCGCCTACAGCAACAATTACATCAGCACCAGCCACCTTACAAGCAGCCACACCAGATGTTACGTTTTCAATGGTTGGGTTCGGCTTAATATTGTCATAAATATCGTAATCAATACCTGCTGCATCAAGCAAATCCGTTACCTTCGTAGCAACCTTAAACTCAAACAAATCAGGCGTAGATGCAACGAGGACCTTTTTGAAATGGCGATTCTTAATTTCGTTTACAATCTCCTGAATCGCACCTTGCCCAAAATACGACGTGCCGTTCAACATAATTCTCCGAGCCATATACTTCACTCCTAACGAATAAAAAATAAACCGACAGAGAATAACTATACTTAGTAATTCTCTATCGGTATCAAAAAATCCTGTATGAGGTTGTAAATACGTTGTTATGAATACACTATATACTATGGATTAACCTAGTATTTATACACCATGATTCATCTTCATAAGCAAGATTCGTTTTACAGACTCATCAAGCCGTTCCTTAGAAATAGTACCATCTTTAACGGCTTTCATAAGGCCATTATAAGCCTCTTGCATGTGTTCATACTCGTGGCATACGAGCAAGATATCGCTACCGGCTTGAATAGATTGAACGGCCATATCGCCGAAGGAATAGTGTTTAGCAAGAGCGCCCATGTCCATATCGTCGGTAACGACGACACCGTTATAACCCATGTCCTTACGTAGCCAATCGGTGATGATTTTCTTAGATAGGCTAGATGGATGATCTGGATCAATTTGTGGATACATCGCATGGGATACCATAATCATATACGTATTCGGTTTCGACTGTTTAATAAGGTCTACGAATACCTTTGTATCCTCAGCGAGTAACGTATCTTTAGACACAGGCACCACGCTAGTGTCTGCATGTAAATCTACATCGGTTTTACCAATGCCAGGGAAATGCTTGTACGAATACCATAAGCCAGATTCGTCATAAGCTTTGCCTACCGCACTTGCAAACTTCACGACTTTGTCGGGATTCGTGCTATATGAGCGACCATAGGTTAATCCCAAGTCCGCATCAGGCGCAAAATTAATAGTAAATCCAAGGTCCTTAAGTTCAGTCCCTACTTGTTTGGCTAGATTTGCTGCATGGTCAACAGAACCTTGACCCAGCTCTTCGGCAGGAGGTACCTTGATAAGCTTATCCTCCATGCGCGCCACGGCGCCGCCCTCTTGGTCGATACCAATGAACAATGGCGTAAGCCCTGCACTTTTACCGGCCTTATTAATATCGGTAATGAGCGTTTTCACCTGCTCCTTGCTTTCCATGTTGCGGTCGAATAGGATAATCCCCCCCACCCGATATTCGTTGAGCATAAATTTCGCATCATCATTTAAGGTTGTACCATGAATGCCAATCATCAACAATTGGCCCACCTTGTCCGCGTCGGACATGTTTGCCACCAACTTATCCACCTTTTCTTCTGGTGAAAGCTCGCTCTGCACTACCGATTCATAGGTTACAGGCTCTGCCTTCTTGGCAAAAGGATTATGGAATGCACAACCTGATGTGAGCGCCAGAGCACCGATCATAGTCGCTGCTAGTATACGTCGTAACATATTAACCTCCAAGTATAATGTATATTGCTTATAGTATATCATCTTCAAACCGGATTGGCTCACGATATATGGGATTATGATATATCGGATTATGATATATGAGATTACGATATATGGGATTCCTTAGAAATATATAGATTCACCATACGTACAACTAGATAATTAGGCAACTACTTAACAAATCCCCCTCATCTATGCTATACTAAACTATATCGTAAAGTTTCGATGTAATTTAGTATGTAATGACTCGTGTGAGTCGAAGAGGAATATATGGAATTTGAAAATAATCAAGTACCAGAGGCAATTCTGGACAAATTAACAAAGGTGTGTACATGCCGTAGCATTACACGCAAAACGATTAAAGAGGCCATTTTTAATGGAGCTCATACATTTCCAGCTGTAAAAGAAGCGACTAGAGCAGGCACCGGTGCCTGTGGAGGCAAAGGCTGTGGCCCACGTATTGTAAAATTACTAGCTGAACTAAAAGAACAAGGTCGCATTTAACGTAATACTCTTGTTTTAAAATAGAACAGGCCTGTTCTATTTTACAGAACCATATATAGGGCTCATTAGAATTAGTACAGGCCTGTTCTATTTTGTAGAAACACAAAAGCTATTAGTTGATCAGATACAATCAACTAATAGCTTTTTAAGTTTAAAGAACTGTTTTGTTGGGGGTTATAGCACCAAATTCACGATGCTTTCAAAACCGCCGAGAATAGATTTTTGCAAAGGCACAAAGATGTGCGATGCAATCGGTGAATTTAGTATCACAATCAAGATGAGCAAGGAAACCATGCTGAATCGCGCTACGTGGATTTGCCATTTAAGGGGCAAGAAGTTCATCAAATATGGCTACCATCGAGGGGTGGCACAGGCATTAAATTTAAGATGGCAAAGTTAATGTTGTACACGACAATGAGAAACAAGACGAGGTACAAGGAATCATTGCCCAACAAGTTCGCCGCTTCGAGGCATCGCATAACAACGTAGCCTATAAAGGCCATGACGAGATTAGCCATAGGCCCTGCGATAGACACTATCATATCATCGGTCCGCGGGTCCTTAAAATTGGTGGGATTCACAACAACTGGTTTGGCCCAACCGAATCCACCTATGATTAACGCCAAGGAACCAATGAGGTCAAGGTGTACAAACGGGTTCATCGTAAGGCGCCCCATCATACGCGGTGTAGGGTCACCCAGTAAATCCGCCGCCTTAGCGTGGGCATATTCATGCCCTGCGGCCGCAATGATCAGCGCCGGAATGGACGCGATAATCATAATTAAACTTAATCCAGAAAGAATCATATTACTCCTTGATTTGCTTCCCATTCGGCAAAGCCCGCATTAATGCAAGACAATGCGTTCAACACACGGGGATAACCAATATACGGTACACATTGGGACGCAATGCTAATCAAAAATTTCTTATCATTTCCTACATTCAAATTACCAATGACATGGGCCTTGAGCTGCGCTTCACAGCCTCCTTGGGCCATGAGGAAACAGAACGTAATAAGCTCACGTTGTTTGGTACTAAGGCCTTTACGAGTATAGTAATCGCCGAACATATTGGCTAACCATTTATTGATATGACGCGTATCTTCAGGTCCCGATTGGTAAAAGTTATGCATTCCTTCGCCCCAGATTTCCACTTGCTTTTCGATGCCCTTTTCAAGGCGATTTTCACTGGTAATCGTGCTGCGATGAGGATTTTGAATTTCTTCATCTCGGTAATCGAGTATCTTATTAGTAATCTTAAAGAACGGACGCACCTTCCCGATGCCAAGATACGGTACCGCTTGATAAATAAGTTCCACGATTTCATCGGGAATGACACCAAAAATTTAACGCAGCTGGCATCATCAACGAGTATTCATCTGTGGCACCTGCCCCAACCAAGGTAGCTAAAATGGCCAAGAAACGGCTATGCGCTGCTACATTACAGCCATCCTCTATAATGACCTCGTGAAAGGCAAAGTTTTCAAATAGATCTTCAAACTCAGGGTCTATATATCCTGCTGGCGATGCAATATCGGGGAACATGCGTTCCGTATAGGCCTGCGCAAATTCAGATTTTGCCATCCTTACCTCCTAAAATAATTGCTAAGCTTTCACCTAACATACAATCTATCAACATCATAATTATATGATATCTATACATTCATATATATACAACAATGGTGAAAGCCCCTTATAAAGAACTTTCACCATTATACGTATCATTATAAGTATTTAATTATTATGCATGAACGTTTACAGTTGCAGGAACAGCATTTACATCAGGGAATGCAAACTCTGTGCCATATACTTCTTTCCAAGCAGCTTTGAACATGTTGAATTCGTTTGTGCCAGGATTAATTTGGTACAATTGACCATCTGGAGCAAAGCGATATACAGTATGCAAGCTAGGATGCACAATATATTTGAACAATGTAGCTTCGCCGTATTGGTTGTTATGCATATTTACTACATTAATACCGAATACATAGTTGCGGCTACCATCGATCAAATTAAATTGAGATGCTTTGTCAAAGTAGTAAGTTTCTGTACCGTTAGCACTGTTTGGCACTTCTGGGTAATTTGCCAAACCGTTCCAGTCAGCGACACTCGCCACAGAACCAACTAATAATGTTGCTGCAAGAGCAAATGTAGTAACTAATTTCTTATTCATAATGTTCGCCTCCACCCTAAACGGGTAACACTAGGTCTACTCCCAATGACCCAATAATACAATATCTAATTAAATTATATCATATTTATCGTTTAATATCTTCAGGATTGATAACGCCATGCGCTGCATCAATGGTATCTAATAATTTATTAAGCAACTTTCTCAATTCAGCAGCTTCATGGACAGTAAAAACTTCTTGCGTGCTAGCTACTAGTTTCTTAGGCACATCGATAGCTTCCTTGCGAAGTGCATGGCCTTCTTCTGAAAGAGTAACCATTACCACCCGTTCATCATTACGACTGCGTTTACGTTTTAAGAACCCTTTTAGTTCTAATTTCTTAAGCAACGGCGTCAATGTACCAGAATCGAGGCGCAACACTTGCCCTAATTTCTTGACGGATAATTCACCATATTGCCACAGTGCCATCATGACAATGTATTGAGTATATGTCAAATTCAAAGGTTCCAAATGCGGACGATAAGCATTTACGATTTCCTTAGCTACTACATACAAAGGAAATCCCAATTGATTTTCCAACATTAAATAATCATCTTCTGGAACCTCTGAAACGCGATTATAACCTGCTAATGTACCTATTTTTGCCATTAACTAGCCCTCCATTACACACACATTAATATTTCTAAAATAATTGTACACAATTTTCCATTAAGCGGTCAATACATCTTTGTAAATTCTTCAGCAACTTACGGTTTCATAGATGAGGGGAAAAAATGACACGCTACTGCGCAAGCGGAGCCCGAAGTCATTTTTCCCCCTCATCTATTCCACACAATAAGTGCTTTAAGAATTTACAAAACTGTATAAAGGAAAGGTCTGTCTCCGCCCTACGGGCTCCGCAGGGCCAAAGTCGGCTTCAAAACACCCACACATCCGCCATGAACTTTGATCTATATTTAACTAATAGCAATATAGCATTTTACATTAGAATCCATTAGGAATTTATAAAGATTTTGAAAAAAGAAAAGAGTCGCCTACGCGACCCTTTGTGTTAAATCCGTTTAGTATTAAATATATCCTTAATTATGATATAAATTTGTATGAGTTGTTTTTTCATCTACCGCAGCCATATCAACGAGCATGGTCCAGGTTAAAGCCTCTTGCGATACGCTATTCCATTGGATGGGCATAACAGGCATAGATACTACATCTGTATGATCTAATGTGTTCATTACCATTCGTATTGATTTCGTATGATTGACAAACCAGTCTTTTATTGTACTTCGCGTTACCATAGTTGCCTCCAACTAAACTGTATCATTAGTAATAGTATTACCAATCTATACCCCCATGGGTATTTGTTATTATCTATACTATATACCCGTATAGGTATATTGACAAGTGCTAATTTTACTGTTGTTTTAGATTCCTAATACTTTTTTTAGAATAAAAATCCATTATATAAGAAACAAAAGGGTCGCTTACGCGACCCTTTACTATGTAGTTGTTAGTCAATATAAGTTACAGGATTACCTTTGATGTCGAGTTCTCTGCGGTTTAATCCGTTTGGCAAGTCTGGATAGCCAAGTGCAAGGCTAGCGTATACTTTTTCATCATCGCCCATGCCGAGTTCGCGAAGGCGTTTGATTATGCGTTCGTTGTCTTGTAGGTGACGCAATTGGTTAACCCAGCAAGATCCCAAGTCTAGTTCGTTGCAGGCAAGCATCATGTTTTCCATAGCACAAGCTGTGTCAGAGAAATTATTAGCTAGCACAGGTTTATGAGCCAATACGATGAGTACCGGTGCATTATAATGGAATACAAATTTGCCCTCTTTGGACATTTTGATGATGTTCACCATGTATGGCGGTGTTTGTTCCGTTACTTCCGTTTTGCCATACTCTTCTTGGACGAGGGTCACTAGTTCGTTCAACACATCAGGATTGGTAATGACCATGAAATGTGTAGGCTGTAAATTGCCCCCTGTTGGTGCACGACGGCCTGCATCGATAACAGTATCGAGCAATTCTTGTGGAACCGGTTCAGATTTAAATTTTCGCGTACTATGACGTGTTTTTATGCATTCTAATGTATTCATGATAAACCTCCTTTTGAGAGTATTCTACTATGAATTATTGATTGCTTACAAGTTTTCCTACATCCGGATTATTGATTACTTACAAGTTTTCCAACATATGGATTGCTGTCTTCGTCGGAATTAGATTTATATTTCCAAGACAATAATAATGCAGAGTTAAGTACTACGAGAAGGCTGCCACCATTATGTACGAGGGCACCCCATACTGGTGAAAGTGTACCTATCATGGCCAAGATGATGGCAATGCCATTGAGAATAAGAGCAAAGCTTAAGTTAATTTAATAGTACGCATCATGTGTTTAGATAACGCTACCATATGAGGCATTTCAGCAATCGTATCATTAACGAGGACGATATCGGATGCTTCTACAGCAATATCGCTGCCCATCCCGCCCATGGCGATACCGACATCGGCTTTTTTGAGGGCTGGTGCATCGTTAACACCATCGCCGACCATAGCCACCACATGACCTTGTTGTTGCAATGTAGATACAGTATTCATCTTATCTTCTGGCAAGCAATCTGCTATAACATGGTTCATATTAAGTCGTTTTGCAATGTGTTGCGCCGTTGTACCATGATCGCCGGTAAGCAATACAGGTGTTACATCTAAACTATGTAAATCGTCTACTACATCGCGGCTTTCAGAACGAACACGGTCCGCTAAGGCCACAAAACCTTCTAATACATTATTAACAGCCACGTAAATGATAGAAGCACCACGACCTAAATAAGATGCAGCGTCAGCTTTCACAGAATCAGGAATGGTAACACCAGACACGTTCATCATCGCCGCATTACCAGCGAGAACGCGCGTGCTGCTTTCACCATTCATAGAAGCCTCAAGGCCCTTACCAGGAACGATGGTAACATCCTCAACAGTTGCCAAAGGCGCTTCATGATGAGATGTGTAATCGGACACGATGGCCTTCCCCAAAGGATGTTCAGATTTTTGCTCAATAGAGGCCACCAAATGATATAAATCATCGTCTGTCATGGAACCAACGGACGTTACAGCGGTCACTTGAGGACGACCATGAGTCAATGTACCCGTTTTATCGAATGTAATGGTATCAACCTTCGCCAATTCTTCCATAATGTGACCACGACGCACGAGGAAACCGTGCTTACTAGCATTGGAAATAGCGGCCATGATAGCAGCAGGCATTGCAAGCACCAATGCGCAAGGACAGAACACAACGAGAATCGTCACGGCGCGAATCATTTCGCCGGTTACAAGATAGGTACCAACAGCTGTAAGAAGGGCCATTACCACAATCCATGTAGCCCAGCGGTCTGCAAGGCTTACGATTTTCGCATTGCCTGGGTCCGTTTCCTTAACGAGCTTAATCATACGTTGAATAGAACTATCTTCGCCGGCCTTCGTAGCCTCCATGTCGAAGGCGCCAAATTGGTTAACCGTACCAGAGAACACGTCGTCGCCTATCACTTTATCCACCGGCATGGATTCGCCAGTCATAACGGATTGGTCCACAGATGTTGTACCCGTGCGAATCGTACCGTCTACAGGGACGATTTCACCAGGCAACACGCGAATCACATCGCCTACTTCCACGATATCTGCAGGAACAACTTGCTCCTTATCGTTGCGTACAACACGCGCCGTCGTCGGTGTCAATTTAACAAGACGTTCAATACCCGCTTGTGCTTTAGATACAGTGAAATCTTCGAGCATAGCGCCCAGTTGCATGATGAAAGCAATTTCTGCGGCTGCAAAGTATTCGCCAATGACCACCGCTGCGATGAGGGCTAAGGACACAAGCAAATCTGCTTTTACGTCAAACTCCTTGTACATCACCTCTGCGGCGCCCCACACAATAGGCAAACCATTAAAAATAATAGCAAGCCATGCTAAATCGAAGGGCAATCCCAATCGGATGCCAGCCAAGCTCAATACTACGCCGATGCCACCAATGGCCAATGTCACTTGTTCGCTATAATCTGCGAACCATTCTTTTGCTTCATTCCACATTACCATATATACCTCCTGTGAAAGCTATAAACATGTCTATTCATGTTCGATTTGTGTTAGATTTTTTATTTGATCTTGTTTTATACGTTGTTTTTATCTCGTTATATACCCATAGGGGTATACCTATTAACTACACTATATACACTACTGGGTATATTTTTCAAGTACAAATATATGTACACTTATTCATATTTTGTTATAGGATGTGATAAGCTAGATACTTACTAGGTTTCTTAATTTTATTCTAGTTTTGCATACATTTATTACACAAACGCATGAGCAATTATTCATATATTATCTCCATCGTCTTCTTAATTCTCACACTTGGGAATAAGAGCCAATAGACATATATATGTGTCCTACAAAATAGAACAGGCCTGTACTAATTCCAATGAGCCCTATATATGGTTCTGCAAATTAAAACAGGCCTGTTCTATTTCTAATGAGCCTTATATATGGTTCTGTAAATTAAAACAGTCCTGTAGTAATTCTAATGAGTACCATATGTGGTTCTGCAATTTAGTACAGGCCTGTTCTAATTCTAATGAGTACCATATGTGGTTCTACAATTTAGTACAGGCCTGTTCTAATTCTAAAAAGGACTTACTGATGTCTAATAAATTAAAAATCGCGACTAGTTGATTAGAAACTAATTAACTAGTCGCGATTTTTCTATTTCTATATTTATATAAGGATTATACAATTCCCTATATGGATCGATTATACTTGCATGGTTGCCCAGGTGAGTACATCATAAATAAGTGCTACAACAATAGCCATAGCTAATTGTCCACCGATATAGACAGGCACGAGGTATATAAAAAATGCCCATAAGGCACCGATAATTTTCATCCATACGGCCCCAAGTTGTTTACTTTCAACCCAAGCCACAAAACGATCTAACGGGTTAACGATTTTTATAATCCATCGTGGAACGTCCTTATCTGGATTGCATGCAGGCAGGTATAGCAGTAATAACGGTAATATAATGGCATCAATAGCGAGCAATGTGGTTAGTGTCAAAGAAAACCAATCGGGTTCTCCTTCCCACGTCACAGGATGCAAATAAAAACGAAGCCCCCACAAATAGGCTTTGTATACGATATACGGTTCTAATAGCCATAGTAGGGGCTTTGTAATATGCATAATAAACACTCTCTCTAAATTATAAATAGTATATTAATTATAGCATATTTTTAATATTTTATGACGTTAAAACACCAGTGTATTATGTAAATAATAACACTGGTGTTTCATCAAAAGATATTCTATTATTCCACAACGACCGTATTATCTCGTCTTACTGTTTCAAGCATTTTAGATCGTACTGTAAATTCTGTATCGAGTTTATGTTTTCCACCGTACCACGCCATGTCGGCACCAGCAAGGCGGAACATGATTTTACCATAAGCACTACCGGAGGAGTGTTCTGGTTTATTGAATCCCATATCAATGGACACGCGCGGTGTCAGTTGCAGTTCGGTACCAAGTCGCAACCCGTTTTTATCAGCGCTACGGTTCAAAGTCCAGTGATAGGCCTCTCCATAGATGCGAGCCCAACGGGCATTTTTAAATGTTTTTCCATAGGACACGGTATAGCCATCGGTAATCCGTTCCAATGCACCATTGACCATATGGTCATCACTCATACCACGATAATAATTGAACCGGAACTCGCTTTCACCAGAAAGATACTCAAGACCAGCACTCATGCGGCTATGTTGGCCCTTGAAACGGTGGTCATAAAACAGATTCGCGCCGTGCAAATGATGATCATCACTGCTGATGCGGCGATAGCCAAAACCGCTGTTAAGGGTCGTACCAATGTCCGCAGCGCGTGCCACAGAACCTTGGGTAAACCAAACTTGGCGAGACTGGTCGTCATAATGGCCTATAGGTTGCACTGTTTCTGCACTATAGAGGGGCTTCCAATCCTTCTGAAAGCTTAGCGCCACGGTGGTTCGTTTCATCCACGCCTTACCATTGGTATGCATATCATAATTAATATTGGACACAGCTACCGCATTGATTGCGGAATTCACCGCATCAACACTAGAATACCGCGTCGTTTTACGCTCTGTTGTATCCATCACCAATGGGCCACTTTCACCAATCTGATGATCCGGCAAATAAGCCGGCGAGATGTGGAATTCCTCAGTATTCACTTGTCCATTTTTCGTAGTGGACGCCACATCACTGGCCCACACTGTGGGAACCAGTAGCAATCCACACAACACACACACTAAAAATCGCATATACACTCTCTCATAGTTAACGTTCACGATTCATTAATGAAAAACTAATGAAATATCTATTAGTATACCGAAAAAATGTATATGCTGTCAAAAAATGGCTGTAACAACATGCATTTACTGCGCATGCTATTACAGCCATTTATAGTAGTAATCAGAATATGGGGTACGATGTCATTCAGCTAATTACAAATTTAGTGCTTCCATCCACTCTTTTTCTTTAAAGCCTACTAATACCTTATCTTCTAATACTAAAATCGGACGCTTTACTAGCATACCGTTGGATGCCAACAAAGCAAGTTTTTCCTCTTCGCTAAGGCCTGGCAATTTATCCTTTAATTGTTGTTCACGATAAATCAAGCCGGACGTATTAAAGAATGCTTTCAAATCCTTACCAGATTGAGGATACCATGCAGCGATTTCCTCAGCTGTAGGGTTTTCAGATTTAATATCACGATCCGTGTACTCAATATGATGATCATCTAAAAACTTCTTTGCTTTTTTGCAAGTTGTGCATTTTGGATATTCTACAAATAACATAGGAACTCCTTTATCTACATATAACACTAAGAATCATTATTCATATGTATAGTGTAGCAGATATATCGATTAATTTCAATTTATTGTTTTATATCATCTATTTACATATCGTCTACAGGAATAGCTGTACACCGTTGTATTGACTGTAACGCTTCAAGCAAACGACTATTTGTTTGAGCTTCACGCAAATCAAGATCCATTTGAACTCTTAAGAAAAAACCATTAGACATACCAAAATATTTGCAAAGCCGTAAATCCGTATCAGCAGTAATTCTCCGCTTATCATGTAAAATTTCTTGAATTCTAGATACAGGTACTTTAATATCTTTTGCTAGTCGATACGCCGTCAAGCCAAGTGGTTCCATAAATTCTTCTTTTAACATCTCACTAATTGTTGGAGTAGGAATATAATTTGTCATAAATGTAACCTCTTTAATGGTAATCCACAATTTCAACATTATAAAAACAATTTATATCTTTTACTTGAAAGCAAATCCTATACTGATTATTTATCCTAAGACTATATTGCTCTATTCTGTCACCTTTTAACAATTCTAATCTATTACCAGGAGGCCATCGTAGATCATTAATCGAGACAGCATTATCTAACAAAATTAATTTTTCTCAATGCTAAACGTTGAATAGAAAGAGAAAAATCGTTTAGTAAATAATTGATGATAAATTTTCTCCGTGTCCTTATCCTTAAAACTAATAATCATAGAATATTTCTCCTTTATTATACCTGTTACACAGGTATAATTCAATATCACTGCATATTTTATAGGTAAAAAAATATAAAAAAATAAACTACGATAATTTATTCTATAAAGATTTTCTACACGGATAATTTCAACACCTGCCTATGACACTAATAGTCACCTTCTCTTATAAAAAATCGCTCAATTATCGCTTACAATAATCTTTGTCACCTTACTACCATTATGTTCAAAGAATATACCGCGAATGTTATCGCTATTATATCTGAGATATCCATAGAACCAACGGTTATTAAAGTCGATAAAATCAGGACGACCATAAACGTCCATAACCTTTTTTAAGGTATCGCCAACGGCAATGCCACGAGCAGTTACAGCATCGCGATTGCTAACGGTGATATACCACACGATAGGTCGGCTATCTTGCATCAGAGAATGTCCAAACTTGATACCTCCATAGGTAAGCTCGTCACGTTTTTCACTGGTCGGCTGACCAAGGCTGGCCTTTACCGCATCAAAAGATGTGCCAAGGGATACACCTGCAATTTTCATATCTTCAGCTGGCAAATAGGCTCCTATGACCTGACCAGGTCTATAATGACGATATTGCTCTGCTTTTGGCCAACTTGGTGAAAGCTTAGCATTACTCGTTTCCAAACGATCCATGGCTTTACTCAACCAGCTGGCATCAGCAACAGAACTCATATTGCCTGCCAGTAATACAGCAAGACCTAAACTAAGTGCTAAAAATTTTATTTTCATTATTCTCTCCTAGTCTCTCACAACTATAAATTAATATAATCTTACTGATTATAAAGTGCTATTTTCTTCATATACCAAGGAATATAAGTCAAATTTGATTCTAACTGCTTCTTATAGGTCCCGTCTACTCTCCATTGCGGTTCCTTTTGAAGTGTTCTTGTATTATCAAAGTTTACATATTCAATCATATCTCTCAACTGTTTATGATTATATGAGGACATACTTTCATCATAAAGAATTCGATAACTATAAGCATATACGGAATCTTTTGTATAGTGTCTCAAGTACGAGTTACCTTTGGCTATTTGACGATCAATTAAGAATCCTGGAAGGCCGTTGTTCCATACAGTAGCATATTGTGTAGGTATATCAAGGTCGCCATATTTATCCAAAAACCACAGTATTTGAGGTGTGGCGCTAGAGCGATCTATATTATCTTTCTTAAATACATGACGTATAACACGAATCGTGATTCCCTTATCTTCATAGGTCCGCACTTCATACCGACCTTCTTCTAGAGTTTGACCAACCAATTTAGCCGTTTTAGGAACACGATACGTAAAATTACCCCAGCTTTCAGCCTTAGAATAAAAATCCAATTCCGCAAGCGATTCAATCGACGGAATAATATAATTGCTCATAACTACTTCAGCAGGTTGATTTTGGAATGGATCATTTTTCGTCACAGAACGACCATATGTAATGCCATACGCATGACTAGAATTAGCCGAAGTGAATTCGGTGTACATCACATGTTCTTTAGCATCAGCCACAAGTTTCCAAGAAGCCTTCTTTAAATTGTCATATGTATACTTTCCATGCTCATGACCCTTTATTTGTTTACTATGAGGAGGACCTACAAGCAAAAATCCAGTAATACTCCGAACAGCATATAATGGTCCTTTCTGTATTCGACGTAATCACATCACCTCGAATACTTACATCAGGCACAGAGAAACGAATCGCATTAGCATTATCATGCACCAAAATAACAGTAGATTGTGAAAACTCTGCTAATCTAACAGCTTTATCATATCCAGGTTTCTCTTGATTAATTTTTGCTATCAATGAATCTGAGGCTCTCGGATGAGACTTAACATACGCCACATATGCGTCTACCTCCTTAACAGCCGGCTCATTGATATGTGAATAATTTTCATAGGCATTTGCAGAAATTTTCCTGTCTGCACCAGGTACAGGAGGTTGTCCTACCGGTACCGCTATCTCTACGGCATTAACATTCGTAGTGAAAGCTACTGCCATCGCCATCATAAATAAACTACGCCGCATCATACTTTATCCTCTTCTCTCAACATAAATAAGCACAATACTTCTTAGTATAAGTATACTATGCTAAGAAGCACTGTGCCTATTGTTTTATGGTTTATTCGTATTTGACGATGTATATACTCTTTTATGCCCATACGCATGGTGTTTTCAGTAGCTTCTGAATGATATTGTGCCCTGCTATGACGGTCATAACTGATGGAGCGCAATAGGTAAATTCTGGGGCTGGCACAATCGTTTTAATGTAACAATCTTGTGTTTCCATAAATGATTTGTATGTGTCGAGTGAAAAGAGCCCATAATTACCGCACAGTTCCCATTTATCTTTAGCGAGAAGGGCCAAAAATTCATCGGCGTGTGGGTCATATGCAATGTTAGGCAAGGTGCTTGTTGTTAGCCCCGTATCACTATTAGTACATGGAGAAATATGATACATATACCCTCTTGGTGTGATGCAAAGCATCCAAGGAATTGCTCTAGTCATAAGGATCCGTTTAAAAACGCCAAATACTTCTTGTAATCTTGATTTTCGCACATACAGAACATAAAAGGTTTCCCTATATTCCGTTGGATCATCAGGCGTATCGAGATAGGTTTGTTCCACTATATCAACTGGTACATTGCATATATTGGCGAGGTCTTCAATTGAATGGCGCCATATTCCTCTACGTACTAACTCAATACGCGTTTTTGGGAATAGTAAAATATATTCACTGCCAATATAATCAGATAAAGCACCAAAATGAGTGCCATCTTGACGATTAAACTCAGGGAATTGCATACGCCGATAATCAGCGTCAATGCCCGTACAAGCATAGCTTTCACCTAAAACAGTGCTGCCATAGGTCTCAATCTGCTGAGGGTCCCAAAGTCTAAATCATCGCCATACCGCATCTTACCATGATCATACCGAAGCATCTTGGTGTGCCCCGTAGGCGATACACAGAGCACGCAAGAATACCCATATTGCTGCGTGTGCCAACCACCCACACTGTGCCAATCTACAATCCTATCCTCAGGCCATGCAAACAAGGTCATCTCCACAGGCTGCTGTCCATGTACGCCATTCACAGACGCCGTGCCATGAATCGTATGCTTATACCAATTTCGACCGATCATATAGTGCCATGTCAACGGCGGCGTCGGACCACGTTGACCTACGGGATTACTAATCACGATGAGCATACCCATCCGCGCTTTGCGATAGGGTCTAACGATATCATTAATTTGGCGCACTAAACCTTGATTCATAGGACATCCCCCTTTTATCTTACTAATCTTGATGAAAGCTAACGCTATTTACACCTTTAGTATAAACGGAAGTATGCGTAAAATTTTGCGCATTATGACATAAGAACTCATTACTGCTTAAAATATGAGAAAGTTATATAATTATACTTAATAAAGAGAATCTATGTATTGTTATAGCTCCTATAAAAGAGATGATATAAGCAGGAGAGATTAATATGCAAAAATTACCACTAATAGTGGGTGCTTTCATCATGAGCACTGTGCTGTCGCCAGCAGAGGCCATCGACGTCAACATTCCAGGTGCGGATCCTAAAATTCCAAAGGATGCGTACGTAAATTATCAAGCCACAAACCAAGCCATTGAACAGGATGTGGCCAATTATGTAGAATCCTTAAAAAGCACCGATAAAGCCAACGGCATTAGTAGAAACGAGCTAGCCTATGCAAAGGAGGCCTCTATATATCGCGGAGAGCATTACCACAATACGGTTATTTCCGTTCACAATCGATACAGCCAGATTCGGCTTTCATTCCCTGTAGCAGGCATAAAAAGCGAATATAATATTGGCCGGTATAAAAATCCAGATCGTACCATAGAGGATTATCGCGTTATAACTGATAATGGCAATCTTAATCTAGAAATCGACTATGCAGATTACAAAGATCAGGATTGGCGCAGCACTAAAATTGCCTATGAAAAACTAACAGACAAGGACGTTCGTAAGTTCTTACAAGATAAAGCAAAGAAGAATCTAGAAAAGCATATTTCTGATATAAAGGCGACTGTATTTTCATACCCTGCCGTTACCTACGGTACCTGGGACAGCATGAAAATGCCTTACCTCAAAAATGGTCAAAAAACGACGATGACTGTCGATACCATCAACTTTAAACATATGGGCTTTGCCATACGGTATCCTCTATATCACGCAGGTATCGCCTATTTCGATAATAAACCGGTGTTGAATAAGGTGCCTACTGACAATCTACTCGCCAATTACGTGCTTCCATCGGTGAAAAATCTCAATGAGTTGAATGAATATTCACACATAGAAAATCTGAACGGCATACAGTATCGCGTACCTAAGGATGCCATATTCGATGGTGAAAGCAAAGATGCCTATCAAGATATTAGATATTACAAAAAGGGCTCCATAACCTTTTTTATTTCTACTATCAATCCCGCTAAGAATCCGTATGCTGGCAATCCTATTATTAATGGTCATTACAATTTTAATAGAGAGTTACGTTCATTCTGGGATATGTACCGTTATCACCCAACACCAGATTATATAAATTACTCGGTTGTATGGAATAACAATATTCCTGGACTCTCCATACACAGCTATGAACCGTATAGGGATAATCACATCCTAAACTTTGAATCCTATGATGGCACCTATCATTTTATCTATACCATCTTTTATCCGAACTTTTTAAATGCTGATGAAGTTCAAAAAAATTACGGAATATGATTGAGTTCTTTGATTCTACGAATAATCCTGAATTTAAACTACAGGAACACGTGGTGTTTCCAGAGAATCGCTAAGCGAAACAATTAGATACAACAAGGCTATGATTACGAGATTCCCAAACAAAACAGCCAGTACCGCAATCGCAGTACTGGCTGTTTGTATTCTATTTAGTTTTTTTGTAGCTATTTCAAGTTACCTAATATAACGCGTATTCCTATTTTGCCTTATCTTGTTTTTTTCATGTTGTTCTACAAGGGTAAGGAATTCTTTAAAGTTGTTGATTTTAACGGCTTGCCATGTGCCATCATCAAGTTTTTTCATAGCAAGGTTAAACGTTACGTCTTGATTAAGTTCTTTGGAGTTAAATGTAACAGGCACAACGGCGCTATTACCATCAACAGAGGCAGAGCCAATGCTTTTAAACTCAAGGTCTTTAATGCCTGTTTTTTCTTTTAGGTCATCTGCTGCTTGTTTTTCGCGAACATTTTGTTCTGAACTTTCAGGTTGCTTTGCAATGGCACTGTAAATTTCATTACTCAAAATAGGTACAATCTTAGGTTTCAAACCTTGGAACATCACCTCAGCAAGGCCTTTAAGTGGGTTGTCCTTAATTTCAGGATCTTCCAGTTGCATAGCCACAACATCATCATAGCCTGATCCGATAATAGAATCTACATCGACATGTTTTTTGAAAGCATTCACATCATGTTTTTCCACGGCTTCACGAGCAAGGTTCAAGGAATAGACAGGCGTTTTCGTGAAATACAAGAAATACCAACCTAGAGCAATAGCCACAATGGCTACAAGTACGGCAATGATAATCTTCTTTTTAGACATAAGGGTCTCCTCTCATGCGGACACAATAGTATGTAACTTACTTTCAATTTTACACTAAACCCCTACTATTTAGGAAATTAAATTCTATTTTATTCAAAAAAATGTATGATACTGAATTATATTTCTAACTATTTATATGTTCATTTCTATTTGACGATATATATGATTCTATCTATAATATAAATAGATAGTCAGACGAGTCGTAACGTCAGGCTCATCTCACAAACTAATAACATGTAGAAATGGCCTTTCTGTTATCGAATTATAAAGGATAACGAAGGGCTATTTGTCTTTTCCTAGACAAATAAGCGCTATTAATGCACCAAAAGCGATAACAACAGTCATCACCTGCCAAAGGAGCATGATGATTTCATAATCACTCATAGGCTTACCCCTCCATTCGATGACGAAGAGAGGCCCAACCTCGTCCAACTATACTAAGTCTATTATAAAACGAACTAATATACGATACAATAAGTATTATATTATATAAATATACGAATAAACTAATAAAAACCGAGCTAATTCTATGAATTAAAAGCTCGGCTTTTTTCATAGATATGGTAAGAATATGATCATTTATAAATCAAAATCTCACTGACTTTATCACCTTTTTGTTCAAATTGTATGCCATGCATCATATCCTCTTCTGGCAAGTTACTACCTACAGTTTGCCCGCCCGTATAATGTGTATATTGCTCAGCTTTTAGCCAATTATAAGACTGCTTTACTGCATTTGTTCAAGGCGGTCCCAAGTTTTGCTCAACCAACTTGCATCCGCTTCATAACTATAGCCACTTACCAATTGCAGGCCTATAACAAGCCCTGTAATTACACTTTCACGTAACATAAAACCCTCTTAAAATTTACAAACTATATACACACAACTGTATTACATCTTTTCTCGACTTTGCATGCGGATTACTTTATTCCTCAATGTTTCAATATTTGCAAAGTCAGAATATTCTACTGTGTTACGCAGCTGAATATGAGAATATGGCACAGCCCCATCAGCATAAACTAAACTCATAATATATACATTCTTATCATCCCGTAAGAATCGATACATTATAGACGGTTTTCCTGGTTGATAGTTATCTACCAAAAGACTAGGAACACCATTATTCCAAACAGATGCTGCTTGAATAGGTGCATCACCTATAATTTGGCTTTCCGGCTTTACCTCCGAAATTTCATTAATAAAAGAGTAAATATATTTATCATCTACTTTTACAGGTTTCTTGGCCACAACAAGTCGCATCCCTAAGCCACTATAGTCTCTTATTTCGGCAGAATCCTTTAATGATTTCTGTGCTGTTAGTTTAAGCCCTTTAGGAATGCGATACATGAGATTATCCCAGCTGATACTTTCACTATAATGATCCAAGTCATCTAAAGAATGAATCGATGGAATTACATAATTACTCATAACGCGCTCGAGCTTATTGGTAACAGGCTGATTTTTGTAGCTAAGGCCTATCATATATTCTTGATTTGGTTGATTATCTAAACCAACTACAGCAACCATAGCAGGCGTATTCTCACCAAAAGATTCTGTATCAATAGCCCATTTACCATGTAAAATACCAGGATATATGAACTCCCCTTTTCGCTCTGATTTTAGTTTACCTAATGCATCATCATAATTTGGTTTCGTACCGATTGCAAAAAATATGGAATTCTCTCTTACAATAGATAAACGTTCACCATCGCTGCGTTTTGGGTAATATTTACTTGCTAATAGTAGTCCAGGGACAGATGCTCGGATGTTATTACGATCATCATGCAACAACACAACTGCAGTCTCATTAACAATTAAGTCTATCAGCTTTTCAGAATCGCTTGCTATCTGATTGACTTCATCTCGTGTTAGTCCCCAGTCAGTTATATACATTTCCATACGCTTCTTAGATTCAGAATGTAACTTTATAACATCACTAGCCCCTACATTACTCAAGCTATCGGCCCGATAATTCTCATACGCATTAGCAGGAATGCTCGCATCTGCCCCTGGCATAGGCGGCTGTCCGGCTGGTACTTCGATCTGTACAGCACTTACATTTATGGTGAAAGCAGTTGCTAGTAACATCATAATTATACTTTTACGTAACATAAACCCCTCTCTTTTTCTCTCACATTACAACAAAATAAGCACAACCTTGTTAGCATAAGTATACTATGCAAACAAGACTTTGCCTATTATTAGTAATTTTATATTTTAGTACGTATAAGTTTTTTGTATATATTTAGTATTTATAAGGTTTATCTCAATTTGACGATATATCATAACCTTATTATAATATAAGAAGATAGTCAGACGAGTCGTAACGTCAGGCTCATCTCACAAACTAATAACATGTAGAAATGGCCTTTCTGTTATCGAATTATAAAGGATAACGAAGGGCTATTTGTCTTTTCCTAGACAAATATACGAAACAATAAGCATCGTATTATACCAATTTATAGATAAACCTCTACCTTAAAATAATTTAGGTAGAGGTTTCTTTTCATATCTACATTATATTATTCACTATAGTAAATAAGGTAATAAATTATATTCTTTTACATCACTCAATACATTACTATTTCCATGTCGATCACGTTGGTACCGAATCAATACGACTTGATTTGTATACTTATTGAACACAAAAGATAGACCTTCATTGTGATAACTTACATATTCACCCACATAGTACCCTGTATATGTATCATATCCATGGTAGATGTCTCCATAAGGTTCAGCTGGACGGCCCCATTCAGTATCCTCAAGAAGCGGTCCATAAAGAGATTCTACTTCGCTGCGCGTCATACCTACCATGGCCCCTTTATTGGTGGCATACCCCGATTTTGTAATATATATCGTGCTCGGTGGTGTACTATAATCCCATAATGAAATAATAACTGATTGGTCCGCAGAGATGTACATATCATGACTAGAATAGCGATGATCCGCTAGCCATAAAGAATAATGATAATAATTCAAATAAGAATACATATCCGAATTAGATTCTAATCCAGCTAAGACACCTGCATCATCAGTTTTGGCAAACGCAGTTTGTCCCATACAACCAATGATAAGAATAGAACTTAATAAGAATTTTACAAGCATATATTTCAATAGACTCACCTCTTAAACATATAGATTATGTTATATCATTAGTTAGTGACCTGCATCTAAATTTCCGTGATTAAATCCATTTTCTAATTGTTGTACCACATCTTGGTATTGATCTTTCATTGATTGTAAATACTTAATATGCAATTTATTTTCAGAACCAGCACCAACAAAACCTTTCACATAATAAATAAATGTACCATCAGTATACGTTACGACATACCAATCATCACTGACGGTATGAAATCCAGGTATACCTCGTTGCTTGGCTACATTAAGAGTCCGATAATAAGCTGCTTGCGTTGTTTCATTAAGAGTATTATTCGAACCTGATATAGTGACTTCAATAGTGCCATCTTGAGGAGAGATGATACACCCATCACCATTAGTTGGCTCTTGCCCTCTTACCCATGTGCTAGGATAACGAACGGAAAAGCCAAATCGTGCATTGCGATACGTCGAAACATCTATCGAGTTAGTAGTTGCTTGATTTGTCGGTGTTGACGTTTCCTGTTTTGGGGCCTCAACTGAATTTACTTGCGTATTCGTTGTCTCCGTTTGGCTCATATTCTTTGATTCGTGATTGACCAACATAACAGTACCAACACCTATAGCAACACCAATTACTAAACATGTAATAGCCACAATAATAATATGCTTTTTAGTAATTTCAATAACCATCAATGCTAATCCCCAATCTATGCACCTCATCAAGCTTTTATTTTATAAACATTATAGCCTGTCTATACATAAAATAGCCAGTACCTCATTGTCGAGATACTGGCTATAAATCTGAATATAAGCAAAATGTTTATTTCGCTTCTTTATCATTCCAAACTAGCAATGCACCAATGGCATTAAGAATATAAAATACATATTTACCAACATTGGCAAAATTTCCTTGAGTGAATGCTTTTAGAAGCTGAACGATATTATAGACCATCCAAAATGGCCATTGCGTATTTAATTTTAGAGCGTTAAATAGATTAGCGATGAGAGATAAGGCAAATACAATCGTTGTAAGAATCGATAAGAAATTAATATGACCACTAAACCCTATAAAGTTAGCTATGATAGAAAAAATAAAAGCCATCACGGTAATCATAGATCCTACCCATCGTTTGTGATGAACTCATCGTATTAGGAATCCCATCATGCGATGCTTTCCATTTTTTTATAGCAAATGTATAAATAATAAAGGTAACAGGATACGTAATAATCGCGGCTTTATTACCAAGAATGAAATCAATGACACCTGATAACACAGTATTAACAATGCCAAGATAGTTACCCCATTTGTTCAATTGGCCAGTAAATCGTGTAGACAACATAGAAATACCAACATTGATAACAGAAATAAGGCCAAATGGAACTAATGCAGTCCATGATCCCCAATCTACAAATTTCTCAAGTCGAGAATTAAGATACCCTGCAGAGATTGCAATGCCAACTACGAGTGCCACGCCGATTAAATCAAACCATCTTGATGTAGCAAATTGTTTTAAATACTGTTTCATATGTATCGCCTTTCTAAATAAGTATAATATCAACACAATTCTAGTGAGATAGTAACTTAGATTGATTATAGACCAAATAATGACGAAACAACCTACACAACATGTTTAAAACTGTTTTAACACAACACAAATTTCAATGCAATAGTCAATTTATATAATCCAAAATCATAACCACCCGTAGAACGGGTGGTTTGCTCTGCCCCTATAAGGGTCTTTCTCTAGTGGTGGCCATCTAAAGAGGGCTTTGAATGATCTGACAACCACTCTATTACCACTGGCTGCCCCCTACTCGGGGGCTTTTATTTTGCCTATTTTACTGGCTCACCCGTAAACGGGTCAGTATATTCTTTAAAGTTTAATGTGTCTTGTGCTATATCTTCTTCTAGCTGATTGCGAGTATACTCTTTTATCGCTCCTTCATATCGTCCTACCGTATCCACATAATATCCTCTACACCAGAAATGTCTATTTCCATACTTATATTTTAAATTTGCGTGTTTATCGAATATCATGATGCTACTTTTGCTTTTTAAATATCCCATAAAACTCGATACGCTTAAATGTGGTGGAATCGTTACTAGCATATGAATATGATCTGGACAGCATTCAGCCTCTATAATCTCTACATTTTTTCTATTACATAAATCTCTTAAAATTTTACCTACATCAGCTTTTATCCGACCATAAATTATTTGTCTTCTATACTTTGGTGCAAAAACAATATGATATTTACATCTCCATTTACTATGTGATAAGCTTTTTACGTCATTCATTGACATTGAACCTCCTATGTTGAAATGTTGTGGTTGCCAGACCAACTTCATTTTACCACTAGGAGGTTCTTTCCTTTTCTCTAAGAATTTTTTGCCGACCCCCAGTCTAACTGGGGGATTAGTCATGCCTATTCGGCGTACATACAAAAATCGTCAGTACTTATACAGAAGCACTGACGATTTTTATATGTATCCTATTAGGTGTTATACAAAGTTAAGGAAACTTCTCCATTATCAAAGGCTATATATTCACCATGTCCGATAGAGAAACAACCTTGGAATTTATCTTTTGAAAATTCCGATGGCACTCTATTAAACTGATAGAAATTATAGTAATCAATGACCGATGAGTCCTTTGTTAATCCCGATTTTTCTAATCGTGCATTACTACCGGTCAGTCTAATGACAGCAACAATATTATTATCAGCTACAACATAAAATCCTAACTTATTATATTTTAATATTTCCCGTCCATACGACTTACTAACAGAGCTTGGCTTGCCAAGTAAATTATATACAGTATCTTTAGTCATACCTAAATAGACACCGTGTACAGATTCATAATGTTGTTGTGAACCATTATTTAATTGAGTTGTTTTATTCATAATTAAAGTCTTATGATTTCCAACACCCATCCATTCTAAATGAATCGCTTTTCTACCTTGTGCTTCTTGAATAATGAATACCCCTGCACCAGGATAGCCCCCTACGAAATCCGTACCTCCTACAATAGGACATCCATTGATATATCCGTTGGAAATAGTTAATACCTTATTTCCATTTGCATCAAACCAGTCACCAGCGACTTTTTGTGAAATAGAAATAACCGTATTTAACGATGTTTGATAAGCATCAACAGTTGATACAGAAAATAAACTCAACGCACTAAAAACTACACCTAACATAAACTTTGATTTACTATTCATAAAATAAGAACTCCTTCCCTTGATTACTAATATAATTACTTAACACCTTTCTTTATTGCATCCGTCTTTAAACTCTTATAATGAGACATCAATGTATCAAGAATCTTCTTAACACGATCATCATTAATCTGAGATTGATAATGACTAGGTTTTATAGTCTCTGCAGAATAGTATTTATCCACTCGAATCGTACCGGATTCATCTTCATGATATAGCACATATACTGGAATTAATTGTGTATCCTTATCCCATTTACCTAATTTGGCATCTAAAGACGAATGATCCCAATGTGGTAAGAATAGAATAAACATGGCTGGATCGAAATTTTTTGGATCTCCATATTTCGAAGCTTTCCCAAATTGCTTCATAACGTAATCGTAATCATTGGAACCTACAGAAGCTAGATAATCTAACTCTTTGTTATAAACAACTATGCTGTTTCCACCCTTTTCTTCAATGAGTGCGATAAAGCCATTATCATCAAAATTCGAGCAAGCCAATAATTTTCGTGTTACATTATGTTTCGTTAAAATAGCTTGAACATCATCCGTACTATTTTGCTTAGTTTGTTCCTCTGCTTTTAATGTATCTGTTAATTTATTCCCAGACGAATCCGTAGCTTTACTAGCAACGATTCGATATGATGTATCAAGTACTTCTGGCTTATATATCTTGTAACCAATATACCCACCAGCAATACATGAACCAACAATACAAACGATGCCACTAATTAAAAATGCACGTTTCAAATCCCGTTTATCTTTAATAAGAACCCCGGCGATTACCAGACCAATTCCAAGTAACAATATAATCCCCGCACCAATCGAAACAATCATGATATTACGTTCATGATATACACGGAAATCAGTTTTAATAGAAAGATCCTTGCCATTTATGAAAGCTTTTTTCAAATCCCATGTTAATTGTTTACCATCATTACTGACAGAATCTGCATTACTACTAATTGGTTTATACGGCAAATTAAGAATATAATCGAGTTTTGCACTTTCAACAGCACTTTGCATCGCTGAATTCATCATCTGATTGATTTGTTCCATATCGCGTTGATAAGGACTACTATAAAGACTTGAATAACTAGTCTGAGTGCTTGATGTAGGGAGCTTCATGGTCTCACCTTTTTTATAGAGGTCAAAGGAGTAACTATCATATAAAAAACCATGTTTAACACGAACTCCACCATGATTTTCATCTGGATTATATAAATCAGCACCACCACTAACTAAATCTTCTAACGAGTTAAAATGTTTTGTTGCTGTAAAACCACCTTGATTTTCAGTTACATTGTAACCATTTTTCTTTTCCTTCTCACTTAAGTCATTAAAATTCTGACCTACAAGATTCATAATCCGTTGCGATGATTGATTAATGACCAGCTGGTCACGAGCATCAACACTACCATCAGAATTGATGGTTATACCCAAATGACCTTCCCCACAGCCAGCACTTACTAGTACACCTGCTAATAACGATCCAATAAGAGCACTCCTCTTTATGCCATTCATAATTGTATATCCCCCTATAGCATAAAATTCATTTAATTCATCTGTCATTTCACATTCTAATACACTTATCGGAATAAGTAAATTAACCGCTTCACAAATCTTCATTTAAATTTCATGAAAGTTTATACGTTATTTTCAAAATTATTTATAATCAATTACAGTTAATATACATTTATTTAGTAGAATATAAAATATATTATAAATAGTTTCAGCCCATACTAGGGATATTGGGCTACCTTTTGAAAGGATGAGTGTTATGAAATTTTGTTCTAATTGTGGAAAAGAATGGCAAGAGGGCTCTAAATTCTGTGCCTACTGTGGCGCTAAAGGGGATAGTGTAGATACGACACAACAACCACAACCTCAATCAGTACAACAACCCGTACAACCACAACAAGTGCCACCTACACAAGCACAACAACAGGTACCTCCTGTCCAACCACAGCAACAAGTACCTCCAACACCACAACAACAATACAATACAAATCAACAAGCTTATGGCGCACAACAAATGTATCAAGGGCAACAACAATTTAACGGTTATGGTCAACCACAAAATCTACGCCCTTTAACAGATATAGAAAAACTAGATTTGGGTATGATTGAGAACTTGAAACAGTGTTTCACCACTAAATATGCTAGATTCGAGGGCCGTGCAAGTCGAGGAGAATATTGGAGATTTGCGCAGTAATGTATCTTATCTCTGGTATATTATCTTTCCTAACTGTAATTTCAGAAACATTAGGTGTAGCACTAGTAATAATTTTAGGTCTTGCAGCTATCTGTCCAGGATTAGGGGTCGCTGTACGTAGACTTCATGATATTAATAAGTCTGGAGGCTATATATTCATTAACCTAATTCCTCTGGTAGGCCCTATCTGGTTTGTTATATTAATGGCATCTGAAGGAAATAAAGAACCAAACCAATATGGCTATCATCCAGGCTTTATTCCTGTAACAGAAGATATCAAGCGCCAATATAATCTTGCAGATACGACACAATCTACAGGTATCGTCGTGTTAGTTGCTATCATTGGTGTTATATTAGAATCCATATTCCTCCATTAAAGTTCTATAATGATGAATCAGAGTTATACTTGTATAGAAATTTATGAGTACTAGCTCTGACTTATCAATAAAATGGAAGTGTACAACTGTCAAAAAGAAGTAGAATAGAATTTAAAATTATTTCAAGGAGGTTTCTATGAAGAAGTTTTTATTTTTAATGGTGGCATTTTGCTGCTTTATTTTTGGCGGATTCAGTACTGCAAGTGCTAATTACCCTGTACACCTAAATGGCGATCCTAATTTTATCCTTGTAGATGGTCATATGGGTACAGCTTGGTACCTAGATCGCAGTTCGCTTAATGTTCAAAAATATGCACCACCTCATTATATTATTGCTGTTAATATCGTATCTGTAAGCAATGCAGATAGAGGCAATACAGCTATTAATTCAGTTATGACAAAACGCTATCTATATAACTGGAATACACGTGATATGTATGTAGAACGTAACTTATTTGCTAGTGATTGGAGATACTTAGATCCAGATGGAAGCTGGGCTGAAACAGGTATTACCATGCCAGCAGGTGAAATGGCATTCTATCTTGCTTATAACTTAAGATTCTATGGTTCAAGTGCTGGTTATACATCTAACTTCTACAACAAAGCATACTAATATCAAAAATATACAAGACCACTAGCACCAAAAGGCTAGTGGTCTTATTCATATTTTAACTATATCTACTACTTTTTCAGCAATATTAACAAAATATAATTATGGTAGCTATTAACAAACATATTCAATTGAATTAAAAAGCAAAAACCCAAGTGATTTAACATTTCACTCGGGTTTTATTGTTATTCAATTGATATATGACGTAAACGGTAAGTACTGTTGCAACAGCAGGCCTTACAAAGCCAGTATTCATGGGGCTTAAAAATAGGTTTTGGAAAACCTCATACCGTAAACGGTCAAAACTCGCTCCCATTTGATCCACAAGGCCTATGGATATAGGTAAATACTGGAAGAAAATGATTTTTCTTAAGATATAGCTATTATAAGGGTTTATATATTTTACGTCAATAATTTAATTCATTTTCTATTCATCTACTTTTTTGAACTCCCTAAATATTATCTAACCCTACTATACTTTTGCTATTTTCAACAATTAAGGAAATGATTATATAAGTAATACTGCTTTTCTTAATTTTATACTATTAAAAAGCTCTACCTTAGATTATGATATGTACCTCCTTTACTGGGTATCCAATAAAAGGGGTACATATCAACAAGCGATACAAATCTTTTATAATCTATACTATTACTATCCCTAAAATTATAAGTGCTAACTACTATTTCTCATACATCATGAAATCTCTACTATTTCACCCCTATTTCAACTCCCCTTTACGCACAAGTTCCCATTCTACTTTTTTTATCTCCTGCGTCAAATGTTCATTTAATTCACGCATTAAGGATATAAATTTTGTCCGTTTCTCCTCATCATTCCAATCCATTAATATCTTGTGTAATTTAAATTGCAATAGAGTGTTTTCATATTGCTTATATAAATTACCTTCAGTGCATATATCCCCAGTATCAGCCTCACTTTTATATAATTCATCAATAGCCCTCACAGTATCAGAAATATTCTTTACTGATAATATATGCTCTTTAATATAATAATACACACGAGTCTTATATGAGCAGGTATTGCTTTCACCATTATCACCGGCGCCCTTTTCCCACCACGTATAGTAACGCAAACTCAAAACTGGACCTTCTTTAATTTTATCAACACGCCAAAACATATATGGTTTAACGCTTAAATTATCCTCACTTGTATTTTGAAAGCCCCAATAATCGGCATCAACAGTTCGGTCTAGAGAACGTGGCCAAAAATGCATCAAAGACCAAGGTGTACCAAAGCTGCTACCATGCTGAATCGTATGAGTTTGAGACGCATCGTCTATGCGACCATATACATATGAATCGTCAATATTCCCAACATGTTCTTTCAAATCCGTCATGAATGATGATTCGTGATTTGACTGATTAAATACAGTCTGCAAAAATCTTCGTTGGGCAATCGCAGTATCTTGGATATAAAAACGAATATGCTCATCTACATCCTTATAGTATCTCCAAAAACAGCTATGCTCTATAGTAGTCCTAATTTTTCCACCCAAATAATCTACAAAGCTCATTAAAATTGGATTATTCCACTCATGATAAGATAACAACAATGACAAAAATTCTGGTCCATCCACATACGTATTAGTTTTATGATCCTTCTCCAATTCTCGAACCGTCTTCCAATCATCATCATTGAACCAATCCGTCTTCAAATACGCCGTATGAATCGTATACTTTGACAAATCCAATTCTCCCGGTTTATCTCGTAACGCCCATCGAATACTATTCACCGCGCCCCAGCAAGCGCTCTCATCACGTTTTTGCTGTTGTTCCTTTTTATCATCTGAAAGATGTTGATATATATCTAATTCATTGTATTGATTTGATTCAAATGTTTTTGAAAGCAAGTATTTATACCGATTGATCTGATTACCGTGCTCTTGTGATGATGTTTTATCTTCAATAATTAAAGCTACTTGTAATTCTGGCACCAATACAAGCACATCAATATTAAGTAACTGCCTAAAAATATATATCTGGTTAACACCAGATACATCATAGCCCCCATTCAACAAACGAGATAAAAATCGAGCTCCAAACTGGCGTCCACTTTCATTATCGTCGCGAACAGGCATATTAATCCAATTCAAACACCAACAAATAAAGGCATCCTGCGACAACTCATTCGTCGCAAAATTAAAAATATTATTCTCCACAACCCGTTCGTCAATCATAACTCTTAATCCCCTTACTAACCTCTACCCTGACCAAACCTTGTATATACAACTCGGTCCATTCAAAATAACAATACCATCCTTAAGACAAGTATACAATCACAAATGTGTAAATTCCGTACCGTATAAATGCAAAACAATGCCCTAACATCACCTAAACCACAAACGTACATAGAGAAAGCTCCCAGGGGAACCTAAAAAACGACTTTGGCCCTGTTCCGAAGGAACAGACCCGGCCGGTGTATTCTCTCTAAAAAACAATGCCCCTACATCACCTCCATGCAAACGTATATAGAGAAAGACCCTATCGGCCCCTCAAAACGACTTCGGGCTCCGCGTAAGTGCAGTAGCGTGTCGGCTTTGAGGGGCTGATAGGGTCTTAGCTATAACTACCCTTTGTATTTAGGTGATGTAGGGCATGTTTCAGGCACCACGTCTTTGCGGTCCCCTAGTTGTGCACTACGGTCTGTGAAGTGTGTATGTAATAGTTCGTGAGCTTTGTGTCCTAGTGGTTCGCCCAAGAAGTTTTTGTATAGTTCTTGGATTTCAGGGCTTTCATAGGATGCCACGTATTTGTATTCTTCATCAGCTTTGTAAAGTCCGCCGATGCGGGCTTCTTTTGTTTTAACGGCTTGTGGTAATTTGGTGCGTGGTTGACCACCGCCACCGATACAACCGCCTGGGCAAGCCATAACTTCGATAAAGTCATAGTGTTTGCCGTTTTCTTTCAAAGCGTTGAGGAAATCACGGGTATTTTTGCCGCCGTGTACAACAGCAACAGACAATGTTACGTCATCGCCAAGTTGTACGGTCGCTTCTTTACGCCGTTCATACCGCGAACGTCTTCAAGGTGAGTCAATGCATATGGAGGTGGCTCTTTATCAGTGATGAGCTTGTACGCTGTACGCATAGCCGCTTCCATAACGCCGCCCGTATTACCAAAGATGATGGACGCACCAGTTTCCATACCGATTAAATCATCGAATTGAGAATCTTCTAGGCTTTCAAAATCAACACCTTCGTCGTTGAGCCAACGAATGAATTCGCGTGTAGTAATAGAAATATCCGTATCCATGCCGAGGCTTTCATCATCATAATAACGAGCAGCCGCATTTTCCTCAACACGCTTAGTTTCGGCCTTCTTCGCCGTACAAGGGTTAACACTGACGGACACGATGTTCGCCGGATTGATGCCCTTTTTCTCAGCAAAGTACGTCTTAATCATGGCCGCTTCCATGGCGATGCAAGAACGGGTGCTGGACAAATTCGGAATGAGTTCAGGGAAATAAATTTCCGCAAAGCGCACCCACGCAGGGCAGCAGGATGTGAATTGAGGGATAGTACCGCCATTTTTCAAGCGGTCCACGAGCTCGGACGCTTCTTCCATGATGGTCAAGTCCGCGCCAAAGTTCGTATCAACTACGTAATCAGCACCGAGTTTGCGAAGAGCACTTACCATTTTGCCTTCTAAGAATGTGCCTGGTTCAAAGCCGAATCCTTCACCGATGGACACGCGCACAGCCGGCGCCGTTTGGATAACGACAATCTTGTCTGGGTCGGCAATGGCCGCTTTCACCTTATCAAGCTCGGATTTCGCATGCATGGAATCGAATGGACAGGCAGCCGCACATTGACCGCAGTGGATGCACACCGGCACATCGCCAGTCGCCTCGAGGTCGTAATAATCGAGCACGCTCATCACATCGGCGCAAGCGCGACGGCACAAGGTGCAATTCTTACACTTCGAAATGTCGTGGTAAATGGACGGGTTGTCGAGCGCAATCGGCACGCGTTTGTCGATAAATTCAAATTGGGACATGAGGACCTCCTCGTTCTGTATAATCATACCTATTGTGAAAGTTTTAATTTCTCTTATATTACTAGCATAACAAATAAGGAGGCCATTCATCAACGAACTAGGATAGTAGGAATTGGCGTTTAGTATAACACGATATAGTATATTACGATATACTATATTACGTTATACTAAATCAGCAAAGAAGATACATACCTCATCAGACCAGATGTTAACTAGCGTTACAACGGTTTTCACCCACACGTTTTGTCCTATAACTCAAACTCACTTCTTCTCTAAAAGCACAAAAAAGCAGCTCATTCGAGCTGCTTTGTCGTATAAGGTGTATATTATTTTTTACCTTGTTTGCTTGTTGTGGCCATAAGAAGTTATAAACTGCTTCGGATGGGGAACCAGCAACAACTGGACGGTCTTTGCCATCAACTTTATCTTCGCGTTCTGCGTAACCTTGTGGGTTATACAATACAACCTTTTGGTCTTTTACAGTTTTCTTTTTGTGGTTGAATTCTTCAGTTGCGATGAAGTGATAACCTTCAGAATCTTGAGCTTTGATCATAACAGTTGCAGTTTTATCGCTTTTTTGAACGCTATCTTGATCGATGGACCAAGTAATACCAGCACTATCTTGACCAAATACTTGCCAGTTAACAGCACTAGCAGAACCAAAACCGCATGCGCAAATTGCAGCAGCAGCTAAACATGTACCTAGTAATTTTTTCATATATTTCACCTCGTATAAAATAATATTTATTACTTTATAATAGTATACCTAAATGTACTTTATATGAAAACTATTTTTACCAAATTAATTCTAAAATTCCTTCTCCCATACTACCAGGAATAATTTCTGTTGGACTACTAGAATATGAATTTGAATCAATAACATTTCCATAAGAATCATACTCTATACTTGAAAGAATTGCCATCATTCGGCTAGGCCGGTTTATACGGATTAACATTATATCATATGATCCATCAAGATGGTTTATTCTCGCCCAAAGTTGAGCCCAATTAGCATTCTTTCTAACTGAACTATTATCAATAAAAAAAGTTTGACTATTACTCGCAGCACCTACATAATACCAATTCGTAGCTTCTGCAGATGGCATAGAAAATAACATAAACAGACTAAAAAAAACGAATACAACTAACTTTTTCATAATACGCAACTCCTTATATCCCCAAAAAAATATTATATCTCTATTCTATCATATACAATTCTATTTACTCAAAACTATATTATATAACCCCTAATATATCCCTTCTCCAGCCCTTTAGAGAAAATAATTTTGTAGATAAAAAGAACTCAATTCTCTGAATTTGTATAAGTGATGAATTCGAAAAGGGATTGATGGGTTCGAAAAAACGACTTTGGCCCTGCGGAGGCCATAGGCCGGAATCAGACCCGGCCGGTGGAGGCTTTTTCAGACCCATCAACTCCTAAACGTACGTATCACGAATACTATTCAGAGAATTGAGTTCCACACATCTATATTAAATTATTTTCCCCAAAGGGCCTGCATTACTTCTGCCCCTATTGTATCTTTCTCAATTTTCACAGGTTTTTGTTTTTCATTACTGCTCAACAAAGGTACGCCAGATTGGCTATACACGGTTGCGTTGACTTCTGTCCATGTGCTATCTGGGCGGTTAATTTCAACGGTGTAGATATAGGTATAACCCTCTACATTGTTGGCTTTCACCAAGATACGAGCCATAGAATCTGTTTTAAACACAGATGAGTTGTCGATAAACCATGCGGAATCGTCTGTATCCGCATCAACGTAATACCAATCAGCAGCATTAGCTACGCCAAAGCCACCGAAAAATATGCATCCTGCTGCCATAATGGCCGCTAACCATTTTTTCATCATTCTCTCCTATTCAATCCTTTATTCATTTAACTATATATGGGCATGCTTGTAGTTCGGCCCCTACACAATAGCAGGGCCTAAGATACAGGACAAATGCACATCCTGTATAACACGAGTGGCGACCACTTAGGTGATCGCCAATTGTGCATATCTATGTTAGATATAGTATATTTTCGTTACTTTGTATATAGAGTACAAATAAATCTATATGACATGTACGATATTAATCTTCGCTTTCGATTTCAGATGCAGGGATTACCGCAATACTAGCTACCTTATCACCTTCGTCGAGATTTTGTGTTTTCACACCAGAAATGGCTTTGCCTTTTTTCACAGCAATGTCATTCATGTTAAAGCGAATAATTTTGCCTTGTTCGGAAATGAGCATCACTTCGTCATCATTGTGAACGACTTCAACGGCTACTACATCGCCGGTTTTGTCGTTAATGCGGAAGTTCTTTGTACCGATGCCGCCGCGTTTTTGTACATTGTACGCATCCGCTTCGTTGCGTTTACCATACCCCTCTTCGGAAATAGTAAACACTTGTGCTTCGCTTTCATCAGACTCAAGAACACCAGCGCCTACAACAACGTCGCCTGTTTTCAATTTGATACCACGAACGCCATGAGCCGCACGTTTCATGAGACGAACGTCCTCTTCGTTGCAACGGATGGCCATGCCAAGTTTCGTACCGATTAGGATATCTTGATTGCCTGTGGTTACGATTACCGAAATCAAGCGGTCCCCATCGTCAAGGTTAATCGCATTGAGGCCAGAACGACGGATGTTGCGGTATTCTTCGATCGCCGTACGTTTTACAACACCGAATTCAGTAACCATGAATAAGTTTACATTTTCATGGATACGTTCAAGGTCGATCATAGTCGTAACGGATTCGCCTACAGCAAGTGGCAATACGTTAACCATAGCAGTACCACGAGAGTTACGGGAACCTGCTTCTGGCACTTCGTACGCTTTAAGGCGATATGTGCGACCTGTGGACGTAAAGAACAACAATGTATTATGCGTGCGAACATGCATAATTTGCGTTACGTAGTCGTCTTCCTTCGTCTTCATGCCAATAACGCCAGCGCCACCTTTATGTTGATTGCGATATACGTTGGCATTCATGCGTTTGATGTAACCTTGTTTCGTCAAGGTAATAACCATCTCTTCGTCAGCGATGAGGTCTTCTACATCAAGGTCGGACGTGTCGATTGTGATTTCACTGCGACGAGGGTCGCCGTATTTCTTCTTCATATCTTCCAGTTCGTCTTTGATGATTTGACGTTGACGCGCTTCGCTAGCCAGGATAGCTTTCAAATCTTCGATCAATGCCAACAATTCCTTGTATTCTTCTTCGATTTTTTCGCGTTCCAAGCCTGTTAAACGGCGCAAACGCATGTCGAGGATGGCTACTGCTTGTTTTTCTGAAAGCCCGAATTTGCATCAATGCGTTACGTGCGATTTCGTCAGTTTGAGAACTGCGGATTGTAGCGATAACTTCATCGATGTGGTCAAGGGCGATCAACAAACCTTCCAAGATATGAGCACGCGCTTCAGCTTTGTTAAGCTCGAATTGAGTACGACGTACGATTACATTGAGACGGTGATCTAAGTAGTAACCCAATACTTCTTTCAAATTCAATACGCGAGGATGACCATCTACGAGGGCCAACATAATCACGCCGAAAGATTCTTGAAGTTGAGTGTGTTTATATAATTTGTTAAGAACGATATCTGGTTGCACGTCAGCGCGCAATTCGATAACGATGCGCATACCTTGACGGTCAGATTCGTCGCGAAGTGCTGTGATGCCATCGATGACCTTGTCGCGGCTCAAGTTCGCAATCGTTTCGATAACGCGAGCCTTGTTAACTTGGTATGGGATCTCAGTCACTACGATTTTATGCTTGCCCTTCGCCATTTCTTCAATGGTTGCACGAGCGCGCATTTTTACGCTGCCACGACCTGTGGAGTACGCTTTTTTAATGCCTTCCCGGCCCAAAATGAGCGCCCCAGTCGGGAAGTCTGGCCCTTTGATTTGTGTCATCAATTCGTCCACAGTTACATCTGGATTATCGATGAGCATTTCAAGACCATTACATACTTCGTTAAGGTTGTGCGGCGGAATATTTGTCGCCATCCCTACGGCGATACCGCTGGAACCATTGATGAGAAGATTTGGAATCTTCGCTGGCAATACTGTTGGTTCTTGTAAGCTTTCATCATAGTTCGGCATGAAATCAACAGTTTCCTTGTCGATATCAGCGAGCATTTCTTGCGTAATTTTCGCCATACGTACTTCGGTATAACGCATCGCAGCGGCACTATCGCCGTCAATGGAACCAAAGTTACCGTGGCCGTCTACCAAGAGGTAGCGCGTATTAAAATCCTGCGCTAAACGAACCGTTGCGTCGTAAACGGAGACATCACCATGTGGATGATATTTACCGAGTACGTCACCGACGATACGAGCGGATTTCTTGTACGGTTTATTTGGCGTCATGCCTGTTTCGTGCATCGCGTACAAAATACGACGATGTACTGGTTTCAAGCCATCGCGTACATCTGGAAGAGCACGCATTACGATTACGGACATCGCATAATCGATATAGGCGTTCTTCATTTCTTTATCAATCTGAACGGGATGAATATTCCCGTGGGACCATTGTTGGTCTGCCACAATCTCACCTCATTTTACTAACACTGATTACAATTCATCATATTATTATAGCATTTTTGTGGGTTTAGCGCTATTGTTATCAGGATTTTTGTGAAAGCTGCCCCGCCTATTCTAATAGCCAATCCAGAACATTCTTTTGCTCTATACCATTATGGTTATCTGTTTTATGTAATACATCCATTGTAAGTAAATATTTAGGGTAGTTATCATCAAGTTGCTCTAACGGTGATAATTCACGTAGTAATGTAGCATCTTCCATTACGGTATAACTGACTTGGTAATATTCTAAACGATGTGGTTTTTAGCAACAAAATCTATTTCTCCATTTTGTTGATGTCCCACATACACATGATATCCACGTCTAACCAATTCCAAATATACTATATTCTCTAATATATGACCTCGATCTGAATCTGTGCGACTTAATAAAAACTTACGGAATGCACTATCTACAACATAATATTTAGCATTTCGCTGTAATAATGCCTTCCCCTTTACATCAAATCGATCAACTTCATAGATTAAAAGACCATCTTTAAGACCTTGTAAATATTTCTCAACCGTCTTATTGTCCGTTTTACGACCATAACTAGTAAGAGTGTTCGCAATTTTTGTAGGATTAATCAGACTTCCTATATTAGCCAGTAAGTATTTTATAATATCCAATAATAAAGGAACATCTGTAATTTTTAATCTCGTTACAATATCTTTCAAAACAACTGTATTAAGAATGCTTTCTAAATATTCATCAATGCTTTCATCATCCTCAACACGCACTAATCTTGGAAATGAACTATGTTCAATATATAAATTATATATTTCCATATCTGATAAATTTTGCTGACTATATGCACTGTGAAATTCTTTGAAAGAAAGAGGTAACATCTCTATTTGTACATATCTCCCCGTTAGCAATGTAGCAATATCAGAGGACATAAAATATGCATTTGAACCGGTAATATAAATATCTACATTAGGTTTGATAAATAAACTACCTACGACCTTTTCAAATTGTGGTACATGCTGCACTTCATCTAAAAATACATACATGGGAGTCTCTGGAATCAATCGTTCTACTATATACTCATGGAGGGCATGATACTCCTGTAGCGGTTCAAACTCTAAATCTTCAAAATTAATAGAGATAATTTGATTTGGTTTAACACCACTGTCTAATAATTCTTGTTTAAATAATTCAAATAATGTAGATTTACCGCACCGACGCACACCAGAAACGACTTTTATTACATCTTGATCTTTATGACGCCTCAAAAAATCTAAGTATTGCTCACGTTGAATTAAAGACATCATAACCTCCTTTTCCTAACACTATATCACTGTTAAAATACAATCAATGTATATATTTTAGGATAGCAATCCTAATTCAACTCTATTTTAAAAAGTTCAAGGATTACAATCCCTGTACAATTTAATTATAACATATTTAGGGATTGCAATCCTTAAACTTTCTATTTAAACCTGTTCCATTTTGGAACAAGTTCAAAACCTTTCTAATTTACCTTCAGCATAAAATCTCAATACATATAGAAGACGTGCAAATCAAATTGATTTACACGTCTTTTTAACATATCATCAGAGGCAGTTGTTTCCATTTTGGAAATAACTACTAACACATCTCAAATATGCTACTTTATTAATTCTCAACAATTATGGAATCCAGCTGGTTCATCCTAAATTCTTCTACCACATCCATAAAGGCCTTATTATGTATTGGATTTTCAGTCATACCAAACAAATGGCTCATGCAATCGCAGTCGGAGCAGCCAAATTTTGGCACGTCCCACTCTGCAATGGCACGTACCGCATCAGCTAAAGCACATTCGACGCTCACGTCTACATCATCAGGGTCTGGCATGCTCGGCATGGATGGGTATGGTTCGTGAGTAAGGCTCCAGCTTTCAAGGGGTAGTCCGCTCGTACGAATAGGCACGCCGGCAATCATTTCGCAATAGCCCCGGAAGTAATCGAGGTGCCAATGCATTTTCTTGCGTTTTCTCTTATGGCGCTCAATGCGTTTCGTAAGGTTCGCCTTGGCGGAGCCGACATACATGTAATACCCTGCATTAAAATGCATCATACCCTTAGATCCGATTTCTAGATCTAGTTCATGGTCAAGGTGCATCACCATGATGTATACGCCGCTATCGTGCGCTTCGCTGTCGAGAACATAGCTCGGATAGGTACAAGCGCGTGTCACAGTAGGCATGGTGAAAGTCTCATCCCACGCTACAGCAACGGCTTTCCAGTCGAGGAATGGTGCCACTTCTTTAAAGGTCATAGCGAATTCTAGATCCGTGTGGTAGTCTGGCAAGAACCATTGAGCTTGGTCCCATTGTACAAGGAATAGCACGCCCGTATGGTAACCTTCATCCTGAAGTTCCCGTAAGTGCAATAAATGCTTGCGTCCCCGTTCTGTAATAGCATCGGGGAACATGGCACCAGTCTTGGAGAACAAGGTACAGGATTTAACCTCTAACAGGAATTCTTCACCATCGTCGTTAGTGAGGAGTAAATCAAAGCGTGATGTCGCCCCATGTAGTTTTACCGTATATTCACGCCGTACAATACGCCATTGTTCCCAACCAGGAATGAGTTTGTTTTCAATCAAATGCTGAGCTACATCATTGCTGTAGTTCGTATCGAGCATGATAACAACGCCATCACGCTCAATACCTACAACGCGGTACTTCGTCTTCGCATCTGGCTTATCATGAGGCACGATATACATCGTGACACCGGTAAATAACAGTTCCCACATACGACCTGGATTTGGTAAATGGGCAAGTACGCTTTCACCATTAAGATCCAAGGTCACCACAAAACGATTGGGACGGCCTGTATAAGTTGCTTTCAAAATTGTATCGTATAGAACCTTCATCGTTCCTCCTATATCAAGATAATTCTAAGTTCATTATACAACAAAACGGGCCACTCCGAAGAGCGGCCCGCTGGGAGGCGTCATATGACAGGTTCCGAGGCTATCATATGACCAGGGATAAGATATTCATCGCATAACAGCGATAGTTATGCTAGGCACAGACAGGATAGAGTCATCTATGCATTAGCGATATGTTGTTTTATTGCAAATCTTTACTTTGCGTAGATACTTCACTGGCAGAGGTAAAGCTTGCCAATGGAGCGTCGCCAGAGCCTAAGATTACCTTGTTCGCTACTAGCGCATTAGCTGCCGTTTTAGCTTGTTCCAAAGTAAGGCCAGTGCGAGGTCCACTAATTGTGATCGATGCGCTTTTACCATCGACTGTAGCAAATTTAAGATATACCACACGTTTATCAGCCATGTTGGGCACTCCTTTCTAATTCATATACATAAGGATGGGAATGATCGCGATAGGTCCACAGGGTTTGGATTACTACGAACCTTCACGCAGCCATTATGTGCTAACTATTATGAGTAAAAGCACATTAATGACCAAGGGATACTTCGTTGACGCGTATTACGTCAGCAATGGTGTTCTCATAGAGACCAGCCAATGCGGTACCGACGATTTTGACCGCATCATCAGTAGCTTCTTCAGCGACGCGTGTGAAAGTGACGTCTTTGTACTTCGGTTTTTTTCTTCCGTACCGATATTAAAAACGTAACACTAACTTTGTGCGTTTTAGTTCAGCCATCTGATCACCTCCTTTCACCTATATACATTCCAAAAGGAGGCTCGTGACAAGCAAATTCGTTTCAAAAAGAGGAATAATATTTTTACCCCTGAAAAAACGGCCCCAAATCAAGGTTTAGGGCCGTACTTTTGTATTTAGTTTCACGTGAAACAGTGTCAAAAATTTTTGCTTTTTTGTAGCTTGGGACACATTATTTTATTGTAAAATGAATTATACTAGTATATGTAATTTGAAATGATGATAACAATCATTTCATAACGATCTCTTACTAGCTCTCTAGAACATGTATCGTTTGGACGTACATCACCGTCGAAACGCATCATCTCTAGCATGTGCTAATAGAGACTTTCACAGTGAAAAATATATGATAGAATATAAGTAGTTCATTACAATTTAGAGGGGATTACAATGGCTCAAATCGCAGGAAATTTACAACGAATTAAAAACGGCCAACGCCGTTATGCTATTACACCGCGCATTCCAGCGGGTTTTTATTCAACCAGATCGATTGCAAAAAAATACATTGATGTGGCGAACAAATTTGGCGCTGTTCTTAAATTAACTGGCGACCAACGCATTATGATTACGAATTTGAAAGCTGAGGACGTAGACGCGACGTGGGACATGCTCGGCATGGAGCCGGCGTACATGGTGTCCAACCGCGTGCGCAGCGTCAAGATTTGCCCAGGCACAACGTTCTGTAAACGGGCTAAACAAGACAGCGTGCATCTTGGCATGCAGTTGGAACGCAAATATTTGTCCCAAGAAATGCCTAGCAAGATGAAAATCGGCGTGTCCGGCTGCATTAATTCTTGTACTGAAAGCCGCATGAAGGACGTTGGCGTTATCGGTTCTGTTGAGGGCTGGAGCGTCTACGCTGGCGGCAGCGGCGGTGCGCATCCACGCATTGGCGACCTCATTGCAGAGGTAACAACAGAAAAAGAAGCCCTTGCACTTGTGGACCGCATCATCGAATATTACAAAGCAAATGCACAAATCGAACGAATGGGTGAATTCATCGACCGCATCGGCTTAGAGGCTTTCAAAGAAGCTGTACTAGGCGACCTTGAAGGGGCTCCTACAGAAGTAAAAGCAGCAGAACCTATTGTTAACTTGCCAGGTCACGGCAATGATCCAGAGGTTGAGACACCACGCCTTGAACCAGGTCAACCAATTACACCGGATACAATCATCCGCGATATCGTGGACATCTATCCAAATACAGTACCTGTACTACAAAGCATCGGCATGGGTTGCCTCGGTTGCCCATCCTCTACGATGGAACCACTATGGCAAGCCGCTGAAATCCACGGCGTCAACGTGTACGATTTACTTAACAAACTAGAAACTGCCCGCAAAGGTGCATAATTAATATAAAGGAGTTTCACATGTCCGCATTTTTAGGCCACATTCACTACTGGTTATACCGCAAAATCCAATTGCTCGTAGAGCGTGAAAACTTAATTCTTGAAAAAACGACAAAGGTCGTAGATGACCTTGCTGAGGAATTACATTCCATCTCCGTAGATACATACGGCGAACCAATTAACCCTAGCATTCCGTTGGAAAACATTATCGACCACAACAACATTCACGGTTGGCTCTCCAACCAAATCAACATAGCATCCGTCCGCGAAGCGGCTTTCATCAAAGACATGCTCGATACAAATGCTGATGAAAATGCTATTCACGTAGTAACCGCTATTCTCGATGCCTTCGCTGTACAAGGTCAAGCATGCGGCGTTGTGGCCCAAGATAGCCTCGAAGAACATACGGCGCCAGCCATCTACAACGCTCTTCAAACTTCTATGTAAACGGCATGCCTTGCGACGGCGGCGACCAAATCGTTGAGGACAGCGCAGACCGTTTCACATGGGTTGGCGACCACCGCTTACAAGCCGGTTACTGGCGCACTGCTGGCGTAGATCCTAAATTCATGATGCTCGCATACCAAACATGGTTCGAAGCCTTTGTGAAAGCTATCGATCCTGAATTCGAGCTTATCACCACCGAAGACAATGGCACCCGATTATATACAATCGCTAAAAAATAAATACCATTTCGTTCGCTAAAACGGACGAAAAACGAACGAAAACGCGAACGTAAAATTTTACGCTCGCGTTTTTTATTTCTAATGATCCAATATATGTGCCTAAAAAAATTAGAACAGGCGTGTTCTAATTCCGGGGATTTAGTTATATGTGTCTAAAAAATAAAACAGGCGTGTTCTATTTTTAGGGACCTAGTATATGTATCTAAAAAATAGAACAGGCGTGTTCTATTTCCAGGGACCTAGTATATGCGTCTCAAAAATAGAACAGGCGTGTTCTATTTCTAGGCACCTAGTATTTGTGTCTCAAAAAAATAGAACAGACGTGTTCTATTTCTAGAAACCTAGTATATGAGTCTCAAAAAAATAGAACAGGCGTATTCTATTTTAAATTTCTTTCAAAAGTGTAGCTATAGGCACAGCATTGATAAGAAATATCATTTATAATATAGCTATAAGATAATTCATTAGTAATAATACTTTCATACATAGGAGGTGCAGCATTATGGCAGGCACAGTAAAAAAAGAGTTAGGTTTATTATTCCAAGGTCCCAATTATGTGATCGTAAAAAAAGGTGGCAAAGCAGGTGAAAAGGTAGAAAAACATAATCATCCTGAAGCCAATGTTATCTTTACTGTTGTTAAGGGCACAGTTCAAGTATTCCTTAACGAAACAGAAGAACATGTACTCGTACCGGGTGAAGTTCTCGAATTTAATGGCGATAACTACATTCAAGCAACGCTTGTTGAAGATAGTGAATTCATCGTAAACCTCGTTCATAAACCTGAATAATATTATATAGATATGACCTCCTCCTTTCCTTAGTGTCTATATATAAAAAACACCTATAAGTGGTAAGTTACATAAAACAGTAGCTATTACCATATATAGGTGTTTTTTACATTCTTAGCCCTAATATCTTAATTTCATAACTGTATTTCTATAGAATATAGTATTATTACTTGCAGTTGCTTTCATAAGAGAATATACTAATTATGTAAGAGAGAAAGAAGGATTTACATGACACGCGAAGATTTAGAAACCTATATTCACAATCAATTTGAGGATACTACCACCAATACGCCTTGGACGCAGTTCCCGCATTACAAGGTGTACCGCCATCAAAGTAATCATAAATGGTTCGCCCTAGTCATGAACATTACTACCGATAAATTAGGCTGGTCAAGCATTAAGCCTATCGATGTTTTGAACATCAAATGCGAGCCCACCATGATTGGCGCCTTTCGCAAGGAACCGGGCATATACGCCGCTTATCATATGAACAAGACTAATTGGCTAACCGTTTCTTTGGATGGCTCTGTGCCTACTGAAAGAATAAAAATGCTCCTCGACATGAGCTATCGATTGACTAAATAAAATACTAAATTCTTTATCTGCCCATTTAGCACATAAAATAAAACGAGCCTGGATTCATTCTAAGCTCGTTTTTTTGCTTTCACGTATTGTATTGTTTAATATTTATGAAATAACTTTCACCTATACTCGTAACATCATAGATGCACTTATTAAAAGTACAGTATATACAATAGCAATGATAATAATATGCATTGATGTGGTCTTTAACATTTGGCGGTATAATCCAAGTGAACAAAGTATATAATATAGGGCCAATACAAACGTAATGAGGCCTAAAATAAATTGAACACCAAACGCAATCATACCTGCTCCAGCAAGGCTCAATACAATAACGAGTACAGCACCGAGTAAGGACAATACAGTTATAGGTAAATCAAAGGCCATCGCATACGAAACGGCCATGAACGTATCCTTAAACATAAGATCACGATTACTAGTGGCTTTCACATAAAAATGGGCCAATATCAACCAAAGCCCTTTTAGGAAAAACCAGGCAAAAACAAAGCCTAAAATCGATACAATCGTATCTAGCATGGTCACAGGCGTGATAAGAAATATGATACCATTTTCCACCACCGACAAACCAAGCATAATGCCAAACAAACGCAACATAAAAACTAGCGCTTGATCAAACGTACCATTCTCCATAATATACGGAATCCCCTTAGATCGCGGATACCGCATCAAACTCCAACAAACCTGCATAAAAGACATAATTAAACCCTCCTTGTCCCTTTCTCCTCTACAGTCTAAAAAAATAATATCTTATGTATGATTTGAAAATAAAAAGACACACTTCTAAAAACGACTTTGGCCCTGTTCCGCAGGAACAGACCCGGCCGGTGGAGTTTTTAGGAGGGTGTCTTTTTACTTATCGCCAAAGCGACATTAAAATATTATTTTTTTAGACGTTTAATTACTTCATCTGTAATATTTTCAACGTTACTATTTGCATCAGCTGCGCGGATTGTGTATGGGTCGTCTAATACAACGTCCATTTTCTTTTCAACGCGAACGGATTCGATAGCGTTGTGAATGTTTTGCATCATTGGTTGTGCAATTTTATTCACTTCGTCATTTTCTTTGTAACAATGGAGCTACGGATTTATTGAATTCTGCTTCTGCTTGAGCTTGATCTTTAATTTTGTCAATTTCTTGCATTTTCTTTTCAATTTGTGGACGGTATTGTGCATCTACTTGTTGCATTTTCATATCGAGTGCACCGTAACCAGGATAGCTATTTACAACTTGACTCATTTGCACCAAACCAATGTTAGCAGCGCTTGCCACAGCAGTGGTAGCGGAGATAGCACCAACAATAGCCAATGTTGTCAATTTTTTAGTTAATTTCATTTGAGATCCTCCTGAACAGTAAAGTTTCATTACACAAACATGTAATGCACTATTTTTACTATATCAAATCTAACTTGCTTTCACAAGTAAAAACCCTCAAAAATCATAGATGAGATATAGCATCTAATAATTAAATTGTATACTATTAAATAATAATAAGGGCCCATGAATTCATCATGAACCCTTATTAAAAATTTACTATCTATTATTGTTCGTCATTAAGATAGATGTATTTATCGGATTTCAATTTGGACACGAGGTCAGGCACCAAGCCGATAAGGCGATCAAAACTGTTGCTGTAAGGATTGCCTTTAATGTTGAATAACTCGATACGTTCGCCCTTGATAACGAGCACAGCGCTTGGTTCCATGCGAGCACCGCCGCCACCGCCGCCACATTCATGATTCTTGCCAGATGTATTGTGGTTTGTGCCAGTGCCGAAACCAAATGTTACGTCCACAAATGGAACCAATGTAGTATCGCCGATTTGCACCGCTTCACCTACTACAGTTTCCACCTTAATCATATTTTTGAACTTCTCAAAAAGGACTTCTAAATTTTCTTTTACGTTACTGTTCTCCATCGTAGTACCTCCACTGATGTCAACTATGCGTTAGCGGCTTGTTCCGCTTTCAATCGTTCTAATTCTTTCTTTTCTTTGCGCTTAACCCAAACGACCTTGCCCGTTTCAGCTATGAGTGCACGCATTGGTTGTGAAAGCACGAATCGCGTGCCGTGCCATGCCAACGCGCCTAGAATAATGCGCCCTTTAATATGGCCGCTACCTTCTAAATGCCAATTCAAATAATCAATCTCGATATGTTCAGCCTGTTCAGGCCAGATGCTGTACAACATCGAAGCAAGCACGCCACCCTTAAAAGGATCACCGATGCCGATACGCCCTTCTACAGCGATATCTCGTGGTTTAGAATGGTCATAACACCGCTTAGAAACAAGCAATAATTGACGCCACAATTCCGTATTCGTCACATGTTTCATGAACCAAAAGGTCGGGATTTTCGATTTAAAGCTAGCCACTGGATCATTAGGATCTGGTTTTTGAAAGCGCGATTTTACGCTATCTTTCAAGCTGTCTATTTTCGTAAATACCTTCTCTTTTACGGTGCCATCACTATTGAAAGTAACCTTTTCTACCACTTCATCATCAGGTTTCATCGTCGGGTTATCGCGAATTGAATCATATTGTGCAGCCCGCGCTTCAGCACCCTTATTATCATCCTTAGATGTATCAACACGTTCAACGCGAACCTGTTTACCTTGTGCATCTGATGTTTGCCCTGCACTGCGCGTAGTATCTAGGCTTTCACCAGAAACACCAACGGTCGTCGGCTCAGTCGGTTCAGTACCGCCCTGGCCATCGCCTTGCATGGCTTTCATCATCGCTTCCGCCTGCGCAGCCATCGGATCATTTTCAAATTCATCAACAGCCTTCTGATATTCGTCATCAACCCGTTGTTGAATCCATTCGTCGTATTCTTTCACAGGGCCTATTTTCTGCATACCTAATAGATAAAGTTGTTTAAAAAATGGTTTGCCCTGAAAATATGCGAGATGCAGCGACAATACGCGCCACAGCCATTTAACCGACAATTCTACGCGGTACGGCGTCCTGCCGTTCCATTCGATGCTATATGTGATTGGCGTTAGTAGGATAATCATGATCAGCGCTACGATGAGAAGCACTACGACGAGTGCCACAATAGCGACTATACTCAACCACATCACCTCCTTAGGTTATGGGATTTGTGAAAGTATACTCTAATTTTCAATGCCCTTGCGAGCCATTACACCTTGCATGTAATAATGCTTAACTTCCTTCATTTCCGTCACAAGATCGGCCACATCAAGAAGTTCTTGCGGTGCCCCGCGCCCCGTAAACACCACTTCGGTTTCCGGATTACGAGCCTCTAATAGAGCCTCCGTTTTTTTCCAATCAATGAGTTCAAAGAACAAAGCCATGTTATATTCATCGAGAACCACCAAATCATAGTCGCCGCTAGATACAGCCTCTAACGCGCGTTCATAGCCCTTTTCAATAAGCGCTACATAATCCTTAGGCGGATTTCCCGATTCAAATACAACCACCTCATCACCCCATTTGGCGAGCTCATCCTTGCTCTTCATGCCTTCCTTGATGATAAAAAACGGTTTACCTACAGTTTCTAATGTAATATTTTTGAGGGTCGGTAAAATATTATGTTCACTATACACTTTAGACTTCATAAACTGTAAAAATAGAACCTTTTTGCCAGCGCCTATAGCACGTATAGCGAGGCCGATAGCAGCCGTCGTTTTACCCTTGCCTTCGCCGGTATAAACTTGTACATAGGCCTTCATAGATATACCTCCGTTCATATACCATAATTGTACAATATTTATAGACGAAAAGGAATAGATATCACATGAAAGACAATCCTAATTATGCATAAGATAATAATATCTATTGATCCATTAATTATATTACCTACACATTGGTGCCAAACAAGATGATGATGGGGCCCTAAATCCTCCACCGGCCAGGTCTGACTACGGCCTTCGGCCTTCGCAGGGCCAAAGTCGGATTTAGAACCCCATCATCATCTTACCATCTAGCACTTCAATAATGTATGCTTATAAAATAATAGATACCAATACAATATCCAATAGATATTATTATCAACCCAAAAGGATTATCCCACATGTGATATCTATACCAGCAGTATATAAACATGTACCAATTATGGTATATGAATTACTACCAACCCAGCCGTTTGGGAAGAGATGTAATGAATACTTGTTACATAGGTTCCTTATAGTGTGTCCCAAAAAATAGAACAGGCCTGTTCTATTTTTTAAGACACATATACTAGGTCCCCAGAATTAGTACACTCCTGTTCTATTTCAAAACACATATACTAGATCCTCAGAATTAGTACACTCCTGTTCTATTTTAAAACACATATACTAGGTCCCCAGAATTAGTACACGCCTGTTCTATTTTTTAAACACATATACTAGGTCCCCAAAATTAGTACACGCCTGTTCTATTTTTTAGGGCACATATATTAGGTACTCAGAATTAGAACACGCCTGTTCTATTTTTTATAAGGCATATATAAGCCAATCTCGTACACTTCTTTATCCTAAATTGTACAATGGTATTTTATGCCAATTAGTCAACTAAATTTAGATAGAAAAAAGATAGACCCCTCCGGAAAATGATTTCGGGCTCCGCGTAAGAACAGTGGCTTCCCCACTCTCGCCAGTTTAGTAATTAATGGGTTATAGGACAAAAAGTGTGTGTGACTAATCCCAATAAGTTGGAAAATCTGTAGACATATGTAGCTCATTCCAAACAGGAGCATCCCCCCCATTGAGGGATGGAACAATCTATTTGGCAATAACTAGATAACCGTTTGTAGATAGCAGCAATCGATTCATCTGTAGGCATACAATTTAATATATCTGAAATAGAAAGCGGTCTTGGTGAGTGCATATAGCACCACCAATAGACCGCTTTTAGTCTTCTTTCAAGTGAAAGGCCCCTATGAGCCCGTAACATACTTCTTAGTTGAGCATTTACTCCACCTTCAATACGATTATTTGTTGTAGGTATTGTAATATCAATGCATTCCAAAAATGTAAATAAAGTTTGTTGCCTAATTAGGCGCCATAATGATGATTCAGCTTTAAGCAAACGCTCATGTGTAGAGCGTTTATTTCCGAATTCATCAATCGTCATTTCTCGTAAAAAATCAGAATATGTCATTCGCCACGCTGAAAGCTCATTAATCCATACAAAGGCTTGATCCATTGTTTTCACATTAAATAAAGCTTTGGCAAGACTATAAAGGTCTTTCCCAGCTAACGTTTTAGGTCTACTTGTCGTATATCGTCTAACCTGACAAAAAATGTGAAACAGGCATCTTTGGTGACTGCTATGAGGCCAAACTTTACGTAATGCTTTAGGCAAACCATTAGCACCATCAGACACAACGACTTTAGGTTCGGCAATCCGTTCCATTAAACACTGCCAAGCTCTAGCATGTTCATAACGACAGACATACCATCCTAGAACATGAGTATCATTGCAACAAATCAAAACACATAAATTTCTAGCTAAGTAAATTCCATCAAGATATACCACATCATGTACTTCTTCCACTAAAACCAACGCTGAGAACCAGATTTTAAAACACCATGTTTAATACATGTTTCATTACAATCAGGACATTTTATTTGTCGCATAAACTCTTCCTCCATATTTGTTTATATATAGGAAGATATAACCTCATTTTAGTCAGTAATTACAAGGGTTAACTGAAGTTTTCACCCACACTTTTTGTCCACCCTCAAACTTCTTCAGAAAAAGATTAAACCCTTATAACACTAGATATTTACTAGTGTCATAAGGGTTTTCACACACACTTTTTGTCCTATAAGCCTAATTAATATATAGCGTAGAAAAGGAGTGTCCTCCAAAAACAACTTCGGGCTCCGCGCAAGCGCAGTAGCGTGTTGTTTTTGGAGGACACTCCCTTTCACATAGCATATTTAATTACTAATTGGCAAATACCATTGGATCTACCGCGGACCCATTAATCCGTACTTCGTAGTGTACGTGTGCGCCAGTACTTTTACCAGTACTACCCATAAGGGCGATGACTTGGCCTTGTTTTACGGTCATGCCCGGTGTAACGAGAACGGCGCTATTGTGGCCATAGCGAGTCACAAATCCGTTGCCGTGATCGATTTCTACGAGGTTACCATAACCGCCTTCGGTGTAGCCTGCAAATGTTACGGTACCCGCTGCAGTAGCAACGATAGGTGTGCCGTAATCGTCAGCGATATCAACACCTTCGTGGAATGCGCTAGCAGCACCGGTCACAGGATCGACACGAGTGCCATAAGGGGATGTAATAACACCCTTACTTGGCCAGATGCTTGGCGTTGTACTATTCGTATATCCACCAGAACCTGTGGTGTAGTTCAATTGTTGCAATGCAGCGATGTCTTGAGCCCCACCATCACGCAAGATGTTTCGCATCGTGTAGAAGCTAACCAATAATTTTTGTGCATCCTTATCTAATTTAGATAGTCTTGCTGAAAGTTGCGCCGCACTTAGCGTGGGACTAGTCTCATCGCTAGCGGCTTCCTGCTTTGGGTCAGAGCCATCGCTACCACCTTGAGATGGTGTGCCGGACTCAGCACCCTTTAACATTTGTTTATTTTCTTCACTAATTTGATTTAAGTTTTGGATTTTCTTATCCAACACTTCTGTTTTTTGTTGTAACAGTTTTAATTGTTCTGTTTGCAATTGTGTTTGTTGACGCAATTGAACGATTTCTGCTTGTCGTGCAATGCCCCAAATGGATAAAACAAGTGCTGCTACAAATAAGATTACGGCCACTACAGCTACAATCTTCGCTTGTTTATGACTCAATGTAATGGTGCAATTATCACCATTCTGAGACACTACAGAACTCAAAATACTTGGTACTTTCAAAATGCCTTCCTTACTTTTAATCATTTCTCAACTCATCATGCATGTGCGCTCTATATGAACACGATAAGGCGATTTGCCTATTGAGAATGGATAACGCTCGCTAACGCTTCCTCATTCGTACGTTCCCCAAGCGCTTCATTTAAACTTTCTAATTCCTCTTGTGAAAGATTAACGAGACTTTTACCTTTCACAATTGGTTTACTGAAAATACGAGAGTCATTTCGGCCATAGATACTGGAAATGCAAACCCCATTATTATTGCCATCAAGCAATGTAAGGGCAAAGGACAAATCGTTGCCGATGTTATCAAATGCATTATACTTCTTAAAGCCGATTTTTTGCAATGTGTTGCCTTGAATATTGCGAATTTGAGTTTGTTCCTCAATCATATCCTGCAATCCCTTTGCGGCCTCGCGAATTTCAGTGATTTCTACTGAAAGTTTACGTTCTAGGCTAGCCCCATTTTCGCCTTGCATGAAGAAATTGAACTTCTTCGTTAAGCTCCCTAATCTAATGTGTAGGATAATGCAATATACCAATAAAATAACGGCTAATACGCATCCTAATACACCGATATAGGGTTGTATAGATTCTAACATTCAAAACCCTTTCTATCTAATTCGTCCATAAACGGACTAATAGCACGTTCTAGTATACCATGTAATGACGCAATAAGTACACCATAATTCACAATAGGTGTACCTTGCACAACGGCACAATCAATGCGCCGTAACACCTCGCGACGCGTCAACATACACGCTCCGCAATGGATGATAAGATCATAACCGCTCACATCCTTAGGGAACGCACCACCGCTGGTAAATTCAAGCTGCAGATCCGTATGCCCCTTCTTTTTGAGCCACATCGGAATTTTAACGGTTCCAATATCATCGCATTGGCGACGATGTGTGCAGCCCTCACTGATGAGCACACGCGCACCAGGTTTCAAGTTATTAAGGGCTTTCACCCCCGTTACTAAATCCTGCAATTTTCCCTTGAACCGAGCCATTAAGATGGAAAATGATGTTAATGGAATATCTGCAGGCGTCACCGCATTCACCGCTTCAAAGGCTTGCGAATCGGTAATGACGAGTTTTGGTTTTTGTGAAAGCTTACTGAGCATGGTCGGTAGCTCTTCTGTTTGGCACACCAAGGCAAGGCCTTTATGGTCCAAAATTTCGCGAATTGTCTGTACTTGAGGCAAAATCAACCGTCCCTTTGGCGCCGCCGAATCAATAGGACATACCAAAAAGATAGTATCCCCTGGATCAACTAACCCTTGTAATAGAGATTGCTCGCCTTCTACATCGAGCGGTGTTAACCCTCCTAGCAAATCGAGCAATACAAGACGATCTCGATTCGATGTAAAATCCGTAGAGCCTACGACAGTGGCAATAGCTGACAAATCGGGATTCGCATCTACATAATTTGGGTTAGTATCATTACTTTCATTACCATTGCTATCGTTGTCATGAGTGCTTTCACTATCAAAAGCGTTAATTTCATTGATGAATAATGCGATAGGCACATTGTTTTGTTTCAACTTATTAAGCCACATCATATCATCAGTAGTGGGCGCTTCATCATTACGCAACACATAGACAGCGAGATTGATTTTTTTGATAATTTCTTCGGATTTTTCAATGCGAAGAGCGCCCAGTTCCGATGTATCATCAATACCCGCCGTATCGGTAATAACCACAGGGCCTAGAGGCAATATTTCCATAGATTTGCTAACAGGATCAGTCGTAGTGCCTGCCACCTCAGACACAAGGGATACTGGTTGATCCGTTAGCATATTAATTAAGGTCGACTTACCCGCATTACAACGTCCAAAAAAGCCGATGTGTACGCGGTTCGCCTTTGGTGTTTGTTCCATTATACGCGAAACTCCATTGTTTCTTCATCATCTGTGCTCTCCTGAGCATCCATATACGCAATAAGACGTTCTAATTCAGTTTCAGAGCTAAAGGCAATTTCAATTTTACCTTGTACCTTCTTACCAGCTCTAAATTTAATAGATACTGGAGAACCTAGGCTCAATTTTAAACGATCTACCAATGCGCGAACCTCAGCTGTATCATGTGGCTCTGTAGTGTCTTTAGACTTAGTCTTTTTAGACATCATTGCTTTCACGAGCTGCTCTGCTTGACGAGCGCTTAACTCGCCCTCTTTGATGCGCTCTGCTGCTTCTACTTGTTGCGCCGCACTACGTAAAGCCAATAAAGGTCGAGCTTGACCAACAGTTAAATCGCCTTCGATCAAATCCTTTTGAACAGATGCAGCTAATTTCAAAAGGCGCATCATATTGGCAATATAAGAACGACTACGTCCAAGTCGTGCAGAAATCATCTCCTGAGTTTGCTTATACGTATTCATCAAACCTTGATACGCCAAAGCTTCTTCAATCGGATCCAAGCCTTCACGTTGGAGATTTTCTACTAAAGCGACTTCTGTCATTTCCTCTGTATTATAATTTTTTACAACTACAGGTACTGTTTCTAGGCCCACCATCAATGCAGCGCGATAGCGGCGCTCACCGGCTACGATTTGGTATTTATCCTTTTGCTTGCGAACGACGATTGGTTGAAAGATGCCTAAATTCTTAATAGATTCAGCCAAAGTAGCTAAACTTTGTTCATCAAAATTCTTACGTGGTTGATCCTCATTAGGAATCACTTCCCCTATAGGCAACTCGTGAACTTCACGCTCAGGTAAAGCCGTCTCTATGGACTGTTCTCCCATCATTGCTGCTAATGTTTTTCGTTCCTTTTTCTGCTTCATCGCCATAATTAACCCCAATCTATTAGTACTTTTACACCGCATATATAAAATACAGCACAAACCAATATACAGTTTGTGCTTACATTACATAATTATATTTATTTAGTCTATTCTATACCAATTATTTCGTTTTCTTAGAATCTCGAATAACCTCTTTAGCTAATTTAGTGTAAACAGCCGCACCCTTTGATTTCGGATCATACACAATAATCGGCTCCCCATAACTTGGTGCTTCACTGAGGCGAACATTTCGAGGAATAATTGTTTTATACACCTTAGTACCAAAGAACGATTTTACCTCATCTGCCACTTGGACAGACAAATTAGTACGTCCATCAAACATAGTGAGTAACACACCTTCAATTACAAGATCTTTATTAGATGTTTGTTGCACGATTGTAATCGTCTTAACAAGTTGACTAACACCTTCCAAGGCATAAAATTCAGTTTGAATTGGAATCAAAACACTGTCAGCCGCTGTGAAAGCATTCAATGTTAGCAAACCAAGAGATGGCGGGCAATCAATGATGATAAAATCATACTCATCGCGTACAGAAGCAATGGCTTTTTTCAAAATTGTTTCACGTGAAACAATCCCTACTAATTCTACCTCAGCACCAGCCAATTGAATCGTTGCAGGCGCTACAAAAAGCTTTAAGCATTGTAGGTTGAATAACATTAGCAATGTCTTCGCCATCTATCAACACATCGTGAACACATAATTCCAAATCATCTTTTTCAATGCCTAATCCAGAACTAGCATTACCCTGCGGATCCAAATCTATTAATAACACCTTTTTGCCTGCATCAGCTAAACAAGCACTGAGATTAACAGATGTTGTAGTCTTGCCTACACCGCCTTTTTGATTAGTAATCGCTATTACTTTGCCCACAAAATTCACCTCAACTTTACGTTCAAAAAAATATTTCATTTCATTATAACATAGGGCACGCAAAAGAAATAGAACTTTATAGGTATGACCATCATTTTTCAAATAAAATCTAAAAGCAAATAAGAATGTTTCACGTGAAACATTTCAAAAAAACCTATGTTCACTAACACGATATACCAGCTTATAAATTTATTTGATTATGTGTTATCACTTAATTGATTTACACCATTAGGTATAAAATGTTTACGTATAACTTTTTTCTATGGACGCACCTTAATAAATTATATGAAGCTATAGCCTTTACAGTATATATAGATATATTTATACTTATAAAAGACAGTATTTTAATAGGTTTAAGATTTTAACCATACAATCTATTTTATTTTTAAAGGAGGCGTTTCACATGCCCATTTATAACGGAATGCTTCCCGTCATCAACAAGGATGAAGTAAAGCGTTACGCAGGACTTCGTCATGCCGAAGATTTTCCAGAAAAATTCGTTGACGAAGCTTGTAAAGAAATCCAATTATTAGCGACGCCAAAAGGTGTCTACCAAGAATATGATTACGATGCGGAAAATAAAGTTATTTTAAGTAATCCGCCGCTCAAAATTGAAGGATCCATCATTGAAAAACATCTTGAAAAATCTACAAAGGTGTATGTGCTAGGTGTTACGGTCGGCGAAGACGTTGAAAGACGTAGCGAACAGCTATTCAAACAAGGCAACTACACAGTAGGTCTCTTACTAGATGCAGGCTGCAACAACTGCAGTTGAACAAGTGGCCGACCAAGTTAACGAGGTAATCAATAACATTGCTAAGAAACAAGGTTATGCACCTACATGGCGTTTTAGCCCAGGCTATGGCAACTGGCCTTTAGAAATTCAACCACAACTTGGTAAAATCATCAAAACCGAACAAATCGGACTACAAGTTACAGAAAACTTCTTATTATTTCCAAGAAAATCCGTAACAGCTATTATCGGTTTAATGCCAGGAGATCAATGCTTGACAACAAAACGCGGTTGTAGCTCTTGCTCACAAAAAGATTGCCAATCAAGAAAACTTCCAGAAAAAACAGCGGCTACAAAACCAGAAACAAGCAAAACAACAGCCGAAACATCTGGTATAGCTATGAAAGCACAACCAACAGAATAAAATTTTAACACACGATGTTTCACGTGAAACATTACCTTGTACATCTGTACCATTGTACCCATGTGCAAGCAAAAATGTTTCACGTGAAACAATTCATTTATAGTATTAGTAATTGAAATATAGGTCACCAAGGTTCTGAGCCCGACTTTGCTAGGTCGAGGCCCTTGGCCGACGACCGTTAAGGCGGTGGAGGGCGAATGTCCTTGGTGACCTACATTTCAATATATAAAGGATGATTCACATGTACATTTTTGACGGCGCTATGGGTACAATGCTCCAAGCAGCAGGCCTAGAAGAGGGCTATTGCCCAGAATTATTTAACGTGGAACGACCAGAAGTAGTAAAAATATCCACGCACAATATTTACAACATGGTAGTGATGTAATTACTACTAATACATTTGGCGCATGCGGCCTTAAATTAGAAGATTACGATTTACAAAATCGTGTAAAAGAAATAAATATAGCAGCTGTAAAGGTTGCTAAAGAAGCAATTGTAGAGTTCAAGCCATCCGCTCGTGTAGCCGGTTCTATGGGCCCTACAGGACGGTTTTTACAACCATTGGGTAATATGAGCTTTGATTCTATTTACGATACATATAGAGAACAAGCAGAGGCTTTGATTGAAGGTGGCGTTGATTTCATCATTATCGAAACGATTATCGACGTACAAGAAATGCGTGCCGCTCTATTAGCATCTTTGGATGCTCGTGAAGCAGCAGGTAAGACTAAAGAAGATGTACAAATTATCTGTCAATTTTCTTTCAGTGAAGACGGTCGTACCATCACTGGTACACCTCCAGAGGTTGCCACAACTATCGTAGAGGCAATGGGGGCCGATATCATCGGCATTAACTGTTCTCTTGGACCTGAACAAATTACACCGCTTATTGAAAAGATCGCTAGTGTTACTAATTTACCAATCATCTGCCAACCAAACGCAGGTATGCCACAACTCATTAACAAACAAACGGTATTTCCGCTTTCAGCAGAAGACATGGGCCCATTGATGATTCCAATCGTTGATGCCGGTGCAAGTTATGTAGGTGGCTGCTGCGGTACAACACCAGCGCATATTCAATCGATTTCTGATGCTGTAAAAGCACATACGCCTAAAGAACGCACTCATATTGAGCCTAAAACGGTGATTACAAGCCGTACAAAATTAATCGAATTAGGTCACAATGTAAAACCATTGATTATCGGTGAACGTATCAATCCAACAGGCCGTAAGGTGCTCGCTCAAGAGCTACGGGACGGTTCTTTCATTCGTGTAAAACGCGACGCTTTAGACCAAGTAGAAGCAGGTGCAGACATCCTCGATGTGAATATGGGGGTAGCCGGTATGGATCAAACACCTTTGATGGAAAAAGCCATCTTTGAATTGTCCATGCTTGTAGAAACGCCATTGTCCATCGATACATTGGATCCTAAAGCCATGGAGGTAGCCCTTAAAAACTATCCTGGCCGTGCACTTATCAACTCTGTAAATGGAGAAGAAGACTCCATCACACACGTTATGCCATTGGCTAAACGCTATGGCGCTGCATTACTTTGCTTGCCAATCTGCAGTGGCGATTTGCCTGAAAAGGCTGAGGATCGCGTTGCTTTGGCTGAAAGCATCGTAAACCGCGCATATGGCTATGGTTTACAACCGCACGACCTCTTGCTTGACCCATTGGTATTAACACTTGCCAGCGGCGAAGATAGTGCACGACAAACGCTTAGCACATTGCGTTTATATAAAGAAATTCGGTTTTCCAACTGTTATGGGCTTATCCAATATTTCCTTCGGCATGCCACAACGCCCATATCTAAACGGTCAATTCCTAACAATGGCCCTTGCATCCGGTTTAACCACACCAATCATGAATCCGCTTAACTACGCAGCTAAAAAAGCATTTGTATCAAGCACCACATTACTTGGTTGGGACCCAGGTTCTGCAGAATTCATAAAAGAATATGGTTACGAAGACGAAACTACAGCACCAGGCAATGCAGCGCCAAAAGGTCCAGATAAAGCATCCTTTGATAGCAACGACCCATTAGCTAATATCCGCACTTGTGTAGAACAAGGCGAAAAGGAAGCTATCGTAGAACTTGTTAAAAAGGCATTAGCTGACGGCATTGATCCACTAGATATTACAAAAAAAGGGCTTTCAGAAGCCATGAACGTAGTAGGGGACAAATTCGGTTCTGGTAAATTATTCTTGCCACAAGTTATGCTCGCTGCGGAAACGATGCAAGCTGCTTTCAACACTATCAAAGAAATCATTCCGGCCAGCGACAGTTTAGATAAAGGAACCGTTGTTGTAGCCACTGTTAAGGGCGATATTCACGATTTAGGCAAAAATATCGTAGCCGCTTTACTTGAAAACAATGGTTATAAAATCGTCGATCTCGGCAAGGATGTTGACCCTGAGGTCATCGTACAAGCCATTAAGGACAACAAGGCGGCCCTCGTAGGCATTTGTTCCTTGATGACAACCACAATGCCTCAAATCGACAATACCATCGCTGCTATTCGTGCAGCCGGCCTTAAAACGAAGGTCATGGTTGGTGGCGCCGTAGTATCCCAAGATTACGCTGACCAAGCGGGCGCAGATATTTATGCCAAGGACGGCATCGCGGCTGTAAACCACGCGAACGATTTCTTTGAAACTTTGAAATAATGGCTAATCTAGGCATATAATATAGGTAATACTCATGGTGAAAGTCTAAAATAATGCTCACATAATGCATATGAGGCTTTCACCATACATAGAATAGATAAGAGGTATATGATGACATTACGTGAGAAACACCAAAAAGGCCAGTTCACCATCACCGTTGAATTGGACCCACCTAAAAGCAGTTCTGCCCAAAAGGTTTGAACAAGCAGCGCGCCTAAAAGGCAAGGTTGACGCCATAAACATTGCGGACAGCCCTATGTCTAAAATGCGCATGAGCCCTATTTCCTTGTCCTATTTATTGCAACATAATGAAGGCATCGAAACGATTTTCCACCTCACATGCCGTGATCGTAACATCATAGGCTTACAATCCGAACTGCTCGGTGCTGCAGCACTTGGTGTTAATAACATTTTGACACTGACAGGCGATAAACCGGATCATGGCGACCACCCATTTGCACAATCCGTATTTGAAGTGGACTGCATGGGCTTGCTAAATATTGCTAAAACATTGAACAGCGGTAAAGATTTAGCAGGTAACGACCTCGATGAACCTACGAACTTCTACATTGGCGCTACAGGCAATCCTGGTGCTCCTGATTTAGAAATCGAACGTCAAAAACTAGCTGCTAAAATCAAAAATGGTGCCCATTTCGTGCAAACACAACCTATCTATGATTTAGAACAAGCTAAACGTTATATCGACAAAATGTCTGAATTCAATGTACCTATTATGCTTGGTTTGATTCCTCTTAAAAGCTTTAAAATGGCAACATACCTTCATGAAAAAGTACCTGGAATCAACCTTACCCAAGACATTCTAAACCGCGTAGAAAAAGGCGGAAAAGAAGCGGGTACAGAAATCGCTATCGAAACACTGGAACAAATCAAAAAAATCGCTGCAGGCGTACATATCATGCCGCTTAATGATATAGATACGACTTTGCATATTATTGATCACGTGTAAATCTTAAATAACAGCAAAAGTGCTCCCAACAGCCTCCCAAAAATGACACGCTATCGCGCTAAAGCGGGACCCGAAGTCATTTTTGGAAGGCTATTGGGAGCTTCTTTATTCTATAATTAAGCAAAAACGTGATCAATAATATGCAAATCTTAAAAGAACAGGGAACAAATCAAAATAGATTTGTTCCCTGTTTTGTTTTCGATATAGCCGTTAGTATTAATATGCTACAATCTTTTCCTATTTATTGTTACCGATAATATAAGTTTAATCTAAAAACACCTTTCAAAAAACGACTTTGGCCCTGCGGAGGCCGATAGGCCGGAGTCAGACCCGGCCGGTGGAGGCTTTTTGGAAGGTGTTTTTAGATTGCTTACATTAATGAAAAAGATTATAGCATATTATAATAACGGTTTATCCTTTATCTCTTTTGGTTTTCTAGGATATTTCCCAGGTGTTGTTCCTGTTTCTTAATGTACACGATAGCTCGTTTATCATCCAATGTCGGTAAGGTCACGGTTCTTACATCTTCAATGGATGCTTTTAGTGTACTAAGGGCTTTATCAGATTCGCCGACTTCTTCTTCGTAGATAGCGCCTTTTAAGGCGATAACATAGCCTCCTTGTTTAACGTAGGGCACGGTCCATTCTAATAGGATTGGTAATCTTGCAACGGCACGGCTTGTGGCGATATCAAAGCTTTCACGATAGTCCTGATGACTTAAATCCTCAGCGCGTCCATGTAAGGTCTTGCAGTTCGTCAATTGCAATTCGTCGATAACGGTCTCAAGGAAAGTAAGGCGTTTCTTGAGGGAATCAAACAAGGTCACGTACAAGGTTCTATCATAGATGGCCAAGGGAATACCAGGGAATCCAGCACCAGTTCCGACGTCAATAATAGAGGAACCAGATTTGATTATCGACGGATCATAACAGGATAGGGAATCAATCATGTGCTTAACCACGACTTCCTTCATGTCCGTAATGCCCGTCAGGTTGAGATATTTATTTGTTTCAATCATGCGTGCATAGTACACGTAGAAATCTTTTGCTTGCTGCTGTGTGCATGGCAATCCAAATTCTGCCATTTGTGAAAGCATATATTTTACAAACTCAAATTCACTAGCAATAGGCACATCATATTTTTCTTTCATCGGTGCTCCTAACTATATGTATGTAATTTAGGCTAAAATTCATTTATTTGCGCTGTACGGGCTATTTATATTGATTTGCGATAACTTATATACAAAATATAGTAAAACGCCCATACAAGCGAAATATGAGAGTCATATTTGTATCTATTATACCATATTCTCAATATATTCTCATTTACAACATAGATAAACCTATAAAAATAGGGGCTACTCGTAAAAGAGTTATATCAATATGATCCTATAAGCAATATTCTCAATTAACTCAATATTTTTTTGATAATACAAAAATAAGATGTATAACTGAATTTCAATTATTATCAATTATAATATTTTATTGAGAAATCGCTCCATCTTTTTAATTACATTTACAGCATATTATCCTATTTCAATATAAATACAAAATTTAAATCATCCAAAAACAACTCATAATTGTAAACCTATTTTTGTTAACCTTCTAACACATCCTTTTTCCAATTTTATATATCTTATTTCTACCATTCAAATTTTTACTGTTTATCTCTAATTTATCACTATGAATTTTTTTCTTCACATATAGATTATTTTGTCTATTCTGAATGTACAATAAGTGTGTTTCTCTAGTGTACATATTTTACTAATAGAATAATGTATGCTTTATAAATATTCATATGAATATACAAATTGTTACGTATATAGCTCACTTTTTATATTTCTAAAAAAATAAAACCTTCTAACGATATCATTTATAAATACACTACAATCAATAGGAGGTGATACCCATAAAACATAAATATATGTGGTTCTTATTTAAACTTGGGCTATCCTTATTTATCCCAGATTATATGAGTCAAGGTCGTGAAGTCGATGAACATCAAGAGAGGGAAGCCTTATAACAGAAAAAGCTAGTTAATCAAACGATTAGCTAGCTTTTTTCTATATTTTCACATATTTATTTGCTTCTATTATATTGTTCTAGTTGAATCAACAGAACAGACACGTCCGCCGGGGATACGCCAGAGATGCGGCTGGCTTGACCGATGGAGTGAGGGCGAATTTTGTTGAGCTTTTGTTGCGCTTCAAGGGAAATACCTTTAATTTCTGTATAATCCCATTCTTTTGGAAGAATTTTTTCTTCCAGTTTGCGAACCTTCTCAACTTGTTCCATTTGCTTTTTGATGTAACCTTCATAGGTAATGGCAATATCCATAGCTTCTTCTACGTCAGGTGTAAAGCGTTTCAAATCGAATGCATCAGCTACGGTAGCATAGGAGAGTTCGTTACGTTTTACCAAATCATATGCGTGTATGCCTGTTTTGATAGGAGCTGTGCCCAAGCTTTCAAGCAAGGCTTGTGTTTCCTTGGACGGATTGACAGGTGTGTTGCGCAACAATTCCATGCCTTCTTCGATGGCCGCTTTTTTAGCTGTAAATTTAGCCCAACGATCGTCTTTCACAAGGCCGATTTCACGACCTTTTTCGGTAAGGCGCATGTCCGCATTGTCTTGACGAAGCAATAGACGGTATTCACTGCGACTTGTCATCATGCGGTACGGTTCGTTGGTACCTTTTGTTACGAGATCATCGATGAGAACGCCAATGTATGCTTCGGAGCGAGCAAGGATGAAAGGTTCCTTACCTTCAAGCCATAAAGCAGCATTAATACCAGCCATGAGGCCTTGTGCAGCCGCTTCTTCATAGCCAGATGTACCATTAGCTTGACCAGCAGAGTAGAGGCCTTCAATATGTTTTACTTGAAGGGCTGGCGTCAATTGTGTTGGGTTCAAGCAATCGTATTCAATAGCATAGGCAGGACGCATGATCTCGACGTTTTCAAGACCAGGAATGGTGCGAAGGAATGCGTATTGTACATCCATAGGAAGGGATGTACTCATGCCTTGTACATACATTTCATTTGTGCCCGTTCCTTCTGGTTCTACGAATAATTGATGGCGTTCTTTATCGGCAAAGCGCACCACCTTATCTTCGATGGAAGGGCAGTAGCGCGGGCCAACACCTTCAATTTTACCGCTGTACATAGGAGCACGATGAATATTGCTTTTAATAATCTCATGCGTTTCCTTATTCGTATACGTCAACCAGCACACATCTTCGTTGCGATTGATCCATTCGTCCATAAAGGAAAAGGCATGATGATGTGCATCACCTTCTTGAACGGCCATATTTTCAATATTAAGCGTCCGTTTATCTACGCGGGCTGGCGTGCCAGTCTTAAAGCGCATCAATTCAACGCCATTATCTAGTAGGGATTGAGAAAAATGTTCCGCTACCCGTTGCCCATTTGGGCCACCTACATAGTCGATATCGCCGATGAGGATTTTACCTTTCAAATAGGTCCCTGTACAAAGAATGACAGCCTTAGCGCCATAGAATTCGCCAAGCTCAGTAACTATGCCCGTTACCTTGCCATCCTCAACCTTGAGCTCCGTAACCATGATTTGCTTAACATTGAGATTATCCGTATTTTCCAAGGTATGTTTCATCAAATGTTGATATTTAATTTATCTGATTGGCAGCGTAAGGAATGCACGGCAGGGCCTTTACCCATGTTGAGCATACGCATTTGAATGGCCGTAGCATCCGCATTGATACCCATTTGACCGCCCAACGCATCGAGCTCATACACAAGATGGCTTTTACCAGGACCGCCAACGGCAGGGTTACACGGCATAAGTGCAATATTATCCAAACTGATGGTCGCCATCAACGTGCGATGACCCATGCGGGCGCAGGCGAGGGCCGCCTCACAACCAGCATGACCGCCACCGATGACGATGACATCATAATTATCTACAGTATACATATCTATTGAATTCCTTATATTTATTACTTATTTTGAAAGTTTATATTATTTAAAATACGAGGCCATAGGCCGAGTTTTCCTTTCTCTCTAGAGGCAAATGAGGACTTTCAAAAAACGACTTTACCCTCACTGTGGATTTCGTTTTACGAAATCTTACGTTCAGGACTAAGTGATGTGTGGGCCTCATGCGTCGCAAAGCTCCTCTTCTGCCTCACACCCTACTTATGGCCCTGCGTAGGCCGTAGGCCGAAGTCAGACCCGGCCGGTGGAGACTTTTTGGAAGTCCTCATTTGCCATTATTTACCTAAACAAAATCTATTAAACAATTCGTCGATCATACTTTCACGGATGGTATCGCCCGTGATGTCGCCTAATAGTTCCCAGGCGCTGCGCAAATCGGTAGCGACAAAGTCTACTGGCATGCCCATGTCGATGGAGGAGAGGGCTTGTTCTACCTGAGCTTTTGCTTGTTCCATGAGGCTAATGTGGCGCACGTTACTGATCATGGCGCTATTGTCTTGTTTTACGCGACCGCCATAGACGAGTTCTTGCACCCATTTGGAGAGAACTGCAGAGCCTTCGCCTTCTTTAGCACTGATGCGCTCGATGGCTGTAAAGGTTCCGTGTTCTTCGATATTTTCGTCTGTAACGACTTGTGCCACATCGGACTTATTGAGGAGTACGATGGTGTTCAAACCGCTCACAGAGGTCAAAATTTCGATTTCTTCAGGGGTTAATGGAGTAGACCCGTCGATAACGCAGAGCACGATGTCTGCTTTGTTGATATAGTCGCGAGCACGCTCCACACCGAGGGCTTCTACCGTATCTTGTGTGTCTCGAATACCTGCCGTATCGATGAGGCGCAATGAAATGCCTTCTACGGTCATATATTCTTCAATACTATCCCGTGTCGTCCCCGGAATATCCGTTACAATAGCGCGATTTTCGCGCAAGAGAGCGTTCATAAGACTCGATTTACCCGCATTTGGACGGCCTACGATAACCGTTGTAATACCATCACGAATAAGGCGGCCTGTATTGGCTGTGGACAACAGATCGTCCATAGCTTTCAAAATAGGCTCTAGCTGCTCACGAACCTCTTGGCTCGTTACATCTTCGATATCCTCTTCAGGATAGTCGATAGTTACCTCTAAATGAGCAATCATGGCGATGAGCTGTTCACGCACATCTTTTACAAAGGACGAAACAGTGCCGTCCAGCTGCGATACAGCGAGAGAAAGGGAGTCCTCTGTTTTTGCTTCAATAATATCAATGATCGCCTCCGCTTGGGTGAGGTCTATACGTCCGTTCATAAAGGCGCGCTTCGTAAATTCGCCAGCCTCGGCCATGCGCACATCGTGATTGACGAGCAATTTTAGAATTTGTCGAACCGGTACAATACCGCCATGACACTGAATTTCTACCACGTCTTCTGCGGTGTAAGAATGAGGGCCTTTCATTAATAACACAAGAACCTCGTCGATGGTCTTGTTCGTCGCTGGATCCACAATGGTTCCGTATTGAATCGTTCTGTTTTGGCGGTCCATCAAAGGAACGGTGCCTACGCTCTTGAACAGGCTATTTACAATAGGAAAACTATCCTTGCCGCTGACCCGAATAATACCAACCCCGCCGATGCCGGGCGGCGTCGCAATGGCCGCTATTGTATCATCTATATACATAAAAAACTCCGTACTTCAAATCTCTTTAATTTCTTCGCCTGTGAAAGTTAAACTAAACCAATCTTACCCATGCGAAGATTACCTTAAGTTAGCTTTCACCATAACTTATTGATTGCGATAACGATGGCATTCCGATAACCTCCACCGTACCTATATTAGAAATTAGAAAAGTGATGCCAGTATTCCGAAACCGACTTTGGCCCTGCGAAGGCCGTAGGCCGGAGTCAGACCCGGCCGGTGGAGGTTCTCGGAATACAGGCATTACTGTCATTATTTCTTATATGAAATCACGATATGGCGGAATGGTTCATCACCAGCGGATTCTGTGACGATGTGTTTATCATCATGCAATGCCGTATGAATGATTTTGCGTTCAAATGCATTCATAGGTTCTAAGGAAACCTTTTGACGGTTACGTTTTACCTTAGCTGCAAGGCGTTTTGCAAGATTGATCAACGTTTCTTCACGACGAGCACGGTAATTTTCCACATCCACCACGATGTGACAATGGCCAGACACCTCTTTGTGAGCCACCAAATTCGTTAAATATTGGATAGCATCAAGGGTTTGACCGTGTTTACCAATCAAGATACCAAGGTCTTCACCATGTACTTGGAACGTGATTTTATCACTGGTAAACATCTTTTCAATCATCACGATAAGGCCCATTTGACCGAACATCTTTTCAAGGAATTCCTTACCTTTTTCTGCGATGATTTGTTGTGTTTCTTTTGAAAGCTCTTGTTTAGCTTTCACAGATACCGGTGAATCATCAACAGATTCAGCCACATCGCGTTCATCAGTCGCAACAGGCGCATCCGATACAGCATCAGAAGTCTCAGCGATGACTTCTTTTTCTTCTTCCGTAGCCGCAGCTGATACCGTTGTATAGAACAAACGAACCACAGCTGGTTTACGGCCAATACCTAAAAAACCATTAGAAGGTTGTTCAATAACCTTTGTTTCTACCAATTCACGGCCATCTATAGAAAGTTCTGCAACCCCTTTAGCGATGGCATCTTCAATCGTTTTAGCAGATACATCGATAAATTCCATAGTGCCTCCTATTTATTAGCTTCTAAGCCTTTGTAAATGAAATGTTGTTGCACCAATTGGAACACATTGGATACAATCCAGTAAATAACAAGACCAGATGGGAAGTTCAAGGAAATGTAACCGATGAACAATGGCATAAAGATTTGCATAATCTTTTTGTTGTTGTCTGTGACACCACTAGCACCCATACCAGTTTGTCGGGACATAAGCCATGTGGACAAAGCACTCAATACTGGCAAGATATAGTATGGATGCTGCTTCGCCAAGGCTAGGAAGCCATAGGAAATGTTCGAATTCAGGATTGTAAGGATATCCTTGCAATGCGTAGAAAAATAGCAATCAAGAACGGCATTTGCACCAATAAAAGGCAAGCAGCCAGCCAATGGGTTTACGCCCATTTCTTTGTACATAGCGCCCATCTCAGCTTGTAAACGTTGAGGGTCGTTTTTGTATTTTTTTCTTGAAGCTCTTTCATGCGAGGTTGTAACTCTTGCATTGCTTTCATAGATTTAATTTGTTTTACTGTCAACGGCGCTAAAAATCGCTTTTAATAATGACAGTAATGATGATAATAGCCACCCCATAGCTTGGGAAGCCGACCATGTCAGTGAAGTTGAAAGCATATGTCACAAGTGTGCGCATAAATTCAACTAAATAGTTAAAAATTTCCATTGTTTCTCCTTCGAGTGCAGGTCGAAATTGGGTTCCTTCGCGCATCCATATATCGTTATGGTATGGTCTAAATTTCATCCATACAGATGCTTAGGTATTTCCAAAAATTGTGCTCGCTTAGACGAATATTATTTGTGAAAGTTTTTCACTAACGCCATTTTACTATTGCTTGTGAAAGCCCTAACTAGTGTTAGCTTTCACCAAAACCAATCTACGGAACGGGATCATACCCGCCCTTGTGGAATGGATGACAACGCAAAATACGTTTTTAGCCCAAAGCCAGCTACCTTTCAAAGGACCATATTTTTTTCAATGGCCTGCAGAGTATATGCGGAACAAGTGGGATAATATCGGCAACATCCCGGTTTGAGAGGAAATGGCAATCTGATAGAAGCGAATAACGAGCCATAAAAACAAAGGTAATCCCTTGTTTTATACAATTTAATACAGTTATACATGTATTTTTCATAGAATTCACCATGATTGGATTAGCGTATGTATCTAAGACATTTCCACCAAATCCATATACCTCATAATACGCGAATAGGACCAAAAGCATAGCGCTGTCCATGCTTGTGGTCCTATATAGGGATTATACTAAGAGCTTGCTTTTACGCAATAAGTACAGTATTTCCTTTTCCGCTCGTTCATAGGTTGCGTCCTTCAGAGGGCCACGTCCAACGATAACAATATGATACCCTTCGCGAATTTGATGCTGATTGAGGCGATACACCTCTTTCATAAGGCGACGTGCTCGATTGCGTTCAACCGCACAACCCACCTTTTTACCCGTCACAAATCCGATACGAGTCTTTTGCTTTGCTACAGGCATACGATATAGAACGCATAGGCGTCCTACCTCATACTTACCATGCTTATACACAAGGCGATATTCATTATTGTTTATAATACGTCTCGTTTTATCTAAGCGGTAATCCATTGTATCGTCCGAGTCCTATAGAATAGAAAAACTTGGCAAGAGCGCCAAGTTTTCTGAAAGCTCTTGCTGAGCCATTATATTATGCAGATAAGCGTTTTCTGCCTTTAGCACGTCTTCTTTTTAATACGAGACGGCCACCGATAGTTTTCATGCGTTCACGGAAACCATGGGTACGTTTTCTCCAAAGAGTATTTGGTTGATATGTACGTTTCATTAGTAAAACACCTCCTCGTTATATATTTGTTTTACTTATACCATAACAGGGTAATTATAGAGGGAAAACGCAAATCTGTCAATAAAAAACAGGGTTTTCTATATATATTTATATAAAAAAGATATGGTGTTTCGATTAAAATCTACAAATGTAATTTGTTTGCCAGTAATATTACTACATTTAAGTAATGATGGCTGCCTAATATTTTCTCGCTCCACCGGCCGGGTCTGACTCCGGCCTACGGCCTCCGCAGGGCCAAAGTCGCTGCAAAAATATTAGGCAGCCATCATTAAACAATATTCATAAATTAGCCAAACAAATTACACCATTCACATCTTATCAAGACACCATATCTTTTTTATCTGAACCTTATAGATCAACTCCTGTTTTTTATTGAAACAGATTGCGCGCACCCTCCCTTAGCGGGGAAGACAGAATCTACTATTTTAGAGCAACACACATACACCTCTTTTGAAATAGAACAGGCCTGTTCTATTTTTTGGAACATCCTATACACATACCTTTTTTGAATTAGTACACGCCTGTTCTATTTTTCGGAATACCCTATACACATACCTATTTTGAATTAGTACACGCCTGTTCTATTTTTCAGAACACCCTATACACATACCTATTTTGAATTAGTACACACCTGTTCTATTTTCCGGAACATCCTATATACATACCTATTTTGAATTAATACACGCCTGTTCTATTTTTCGGAACACCCTATACACATACCTATTTCGAATTAGTACACGCCTGTTCTATTTTTCGGTACACCCTATACACATACCTTTTTTGAATTAGTACACGCCTGTTCTATTTTTCAGAACACCCTATACACATACCTTTTTTGAATTAGTACACGCCTGTTCTATTTTCCGGAACACCCTACTTATGTCCCTGCGGAGGCCGTAGGCCGGAGTCAGACTCTTTTCCCTTTCCGCCAATTTATAATTTCTTTACTCAGCACTTAATAAATATTGAGAAGGTTAATAGGGTACTCTCGCAGCGACTTTGGCCCTGCGGAGCCCGTAGGGCGGAGACAGACCCGGCCGGTATTCCCCATTCCCATATGAAATTTGTTTATTTTGACTATTTTGATCAAAAGAGGTGAGGTTATCATTTTTTTGCGACTTTGGCCCTGCGGAGCCCGTAGGGCGAAGACAGACCCGGCCGGTGGAGTAAAAAATGATAACCTGACCGACCTACGCAAAAATACGAAAATAAACAAATTCCATAAAAGTTATCCACAGATTGAATGACAATCTTCCTCATTTTTGGTACAATCATAATTGAAATTGGTAAAAAATATATATTTTTATAAGTTTTTTTCGGATAGTTTAGAAAAGTTATCCACATTTTTTCTCTTTTGACCTGTGAATAGTATAAACTCAGTATTTATAAGGTTGGAAGGGAATTTTATTTTCTATTATTCACAAGTTGTGCACAGGTTATTCACAGGCATTTGTGGTTTTTCCACAGTTTTAGAATAAGTTATGCACATAATAACGAAAGTTATACACATTTTTAGTAAAAGTTATACACAAGAGGAACAAAATGCAAGCAGCTGATATTAATGATATATGGGAACGTATATTACAAGTAGCAAAACAAACACTGCCGCCTGCGATTTATTCAAGTTTGAGTACTTCTCTCATACCGATGAGTATAGATAATAATTCTATACACATTGGGGTTATGCAGAGTTTTATAAAAAGTGTCATCGAATCTCAGCAAACGGTAAGTAAGTTGTTAACAGATGCCATCAAGCAAGTGACAGGCAAAGAATTAAATATGGTTTTATTGGATCTGTTTCCACAAAAGGATGATATTCCAACAGCACCGCAGGTAGCAGATACTTTCACAGAGAATACTGCAGAAAATACTAGTACGAACACTATAGAAAATACGGTGGTAAGTGACGCGGACAACATCGATAAAAAATCCTCAAAACCTGCAAAGCAGGAGGTTCCATATCAAGAGGAATTTTACACACCGGTGTACGCAGATCCTGTGTATATCCAGCGTAAAGAGGTGGACGAGTTAATACCAGATGAACCGATGTTTCCTGTAGAGCAGCCACAAACGGCGCAAACGTTGCAATCTACGGATATTCCTATCGATTTGTCATCGTCTCAGCTCAACAGTGGGTATCGATTTGATAATTATATTACAGGCAATGCAAACCGCATTCCGTTTGGAGCAGCCCAAAATGTGTCGGAACATCCTGGTGGTGATTATAATCCGCTCTTTATCTACGGTCCATCGGGCCTCGGTAAAACGCATTTGATGCACGCCATCGGCAATGCCATCGTTGAAAGATATCCTAATCTCAAGGTGATGTGCACAACGAGCGAAAAGTTCATGAATTTATTCATCGAATCCATACGCAAGCGGCAAGGAGAGTTGTTCCGCAATACGTTCCGTAACATCGATGTATTGCTCATCGATGATATTCAGTTCTTAGAAAATAAAGAGGGCACGAAAACAGAGTTTTTCAACACCTTCAATGAATTATTGGACAATAACAAGCAAATCGTCCTCACCAGCGATACTATGCCAAACGACATGGATCAGTTTGAAGAACGCTTGCGTTCTAGATTCCAAGCTGGTTATGTGGCAACCATGGAAAATCCAGATTTGGAAACGCGTATCGCCATTTTAAAAGCCCTCGTTGAAAAGGAAAACAACAAGAATCGTAATCTCCTTATCGACAACGATGCCATCAACTACGTGGCGTTACAATTCGATGAAAACATTCGCGTACTACAAGGGGCTTTCAATAAACTCATCGGTACCGCATCGCTAGAACAACGGACGAGCAGCATCGATTTGGAGTACACGAAGAAAACATTATCCGATATCATCACGACGGAACGTGTAACACTTATCGACATCGAGTCCATTCAAGACTTTATCAGTACCTATTTTAATATTAAGAAACAAGATTTGTTAGGCAAGAAACGGAAGGCTCAGTTCGCATTTCCACGGCAAATTGCTATGTATTTGTGCCGCGATGTGATTAATGAAAGCTACCCACAAATCGCAGCGGCTTTTTCTAGAGATCATACGACGATTTTGCATGCATACGATAAGATCAGCAAAGAAATCGACAAGAATCCGGAAACAAAACAAATTATCCTAGACATCAAATCAAAACTGTCATCACTCAACTAAAACGGGTGTGGATAACTCTGTGGATATGTTGTGTATAAATCTGTGGATATTGAAGAAATTAATATTTTCTGTGACTATGTGGATAACCTAAAACAAGGTATACACATACTTATCCACAACTGTGGAAACGCATGAAATCTAGAAAACTTTCACATGTACACACATTCACAGCGCCTACTACAAATACTACTAAACTAACAAAAAAATCAAAAACATATCAGAAAACCGATCTATCGTTGATTATCTATAGAGGACCAACGAAAATCGCACAACGAATATTATAAACAAGGAGAGTATTTACGTTATGAACATCAAATTCCCTAAGGCCAATCTCCAAAAAGCCATTAACGTTCTACAAAAGGTATCACAAAATAAAACAAGTTCAAATCTACCAGGTTCCATTTATATAACAACAAAAAACAATCAAGTGGAACTACAAGGCAACGATTTTGAATTGGGCATTAAATTAACAATCGACGCAGATATCTTAGAACCAGGTACATTAGTGGTTGCTTCTCGTTATTTCCAAGAATTAATCCGCAAATTACCAGGCGAAACGATTCAATTGAGCAAACCTGAGGATGGCAATACGTTAAAAATCACATCCGGTTCCTCTGAATTCAATTTAGTAACCTTGCATCCAGATGATTTCTCATTGGTAGAACAAATTCACGACCAAGATTATGTCAATATCGATAGTCAAGCTATGAAAGAACTCATCGACCTTACGAACTATGCGGTGACAAGCGACGATGATCGCCCTGTATTTGCTGGTGCTTTGCTCGAAATCAAAGATGCAAACGACAAAGAGGTGACTATGGTTGCTACCGATACACATCGCATGGCTGTTAAAAAGGTAACCATCGATGAACCTGCCACATCCCCTATGCGTGTTATCATTCCAACAAAGGCTTTGGCAGAAGTATCTCGTTTATTGCCAACCGATAATCCTTCTATTATTAAAATCATTTGGAACCGCACACAAATCGTGTTCATGTTCGAATCCATCTACATTATTTCCCGTTTAATCGAAGGCACGTACCCAGAATACGAAAAGGTAATTCCTGCTCAATTCGACTCTAGTGCCGTTGTAGATCGCAAGGAATTTGCCGGTGCTGTTGATCGTGTATCCTTGTTAGCAAAAGATATGAGTTACAACGTTATTCGCTATGATTGGTCCGAAGAACAAGTGACTTTGTCCAGCCAAAATGCTGAAATCGGTATGGCGAAGGAAGAAATTCCTGTGGAATTTAAGGGCACACCGTTCACGATTTCCTTTAATGGTCGTTATATTTCCGATATTTTGCGTCATAGCACAGGCGACAATATCCATATGTATTTAAAACAAAATGGTCCTGTTGTGATTCGCCAAGATAATAATCCGAACTATACGTACGTAGTAACACCTGTTCGTACGAATTCCTAATCGTTACATATGGTAATGTATTCTCATGTTTGTGAAAGCCAATTCTACGATTAGTTTTTATATTGAGAATTCAGTATGTACTATATTATAGATTATTGTATATTTATATGCATAAAAATTCATATTATCAAGTATATAATGATGCATTTTAGTCATGTTTATATACTTGGTATATCCTGTAATTTGTCCACCATAGGAGGACGTTATGAAACAACAACCTGTACCAATCCATACGGAGTACATTCAAATCGATCAATTGCTTAAATTAGAAGGCGTCATTGAAACAGGGGGACAAGTAAAAGGTCTCATCGATGATCAAGTGCTGACATTAAATGGCACCATCGTTACAGAAAAACGCAAAAAATGTCGCGTTGGCGATGTGATTGGTGTAGAAGGCCTCGATGTGGAATTCATCGTTACCAAAGAGGAGGCATAATCGGTGAGAATTAACTCACTGCAATTGTTCCAGTTTCGCAACTATAAGGATTTAACCCTTGATTTGCAGCCTGAAATCATCGTCTTGTACGGTACCAATGGGGCTGGTAAAACCAATATTTTAGAGGCTATTTACGTCGGTACCATTGGTAAAAGCCACCGCACAAATGATACGTCGGATATGCTTTTATTTAACGCTAATGAAGCGGGCATTGTGGTGAACTTTGAGAAAAAGGAGACACCACAAAAGGTTAATATCAAGCTATTTCGACAAGGTCCTAAGGATATCCGCTTAAATGATACTAAGATTTCGCAAAAGGAATTGATTGGTACTTTAAATACGGTCATCTTCTGCCCAGAGGATTTACAGCTCATCAAGGGCAGTCCATCTGGTCGTCGCAGATTTTTAGATATGGAAATATCCCAAACGAGCGCTACTTATTATCATCAATTATTGCAATATAATCGTTTATTGCAACAACGGAATACATTATTAAAGGAATATCGGGGTAAACAGAATATTCCTCTTGCTGAATGGGATGTACAACTGGCGGATATGGCGGCTTTCATCGTAAAAAAACGGATGGAAAGTTTAAAGAAAATCAATTTGCTTATCGATTTGATGAATCGTAAATTAACTGGAGGCCTAGAAAATCTCACCATAGGTTATGAACAACCATATGGGGAAGAGGGTCATATGGTGTACACGAAGGAGGCCTTTTACGATTTATTGCAAGAGGCATTGCCTCAAGATCGTCATCGCATGACCACAAGCGTAGGTCCTCATCGCGATGATTTACGATTCTTTTCCGATGCTATCGATTTAAAAAAAGTTTGGATCCCAAGGGCAACAGCGGACGGCTGTGCTTTCACTAAAAACTGAGCGAATTAGAATTCATCAAATCCGAAGTAGGCGAATATCCCGTATTGCTCTTAGACGATGTGTTGAGCGAGCTCGACGAGGCGAGACGGAACAATTTGTTGCAGTTCATTCATAAACGCATTCAAACCGTCATTACCACGACGGATATACATGATTTTGAAAACATGCAAGGTGTTCAATTTATTCAATGTCAGGAGGGGCACATCCATTATGGAAAGCCTTGAAATGTGCTTACCTGGTGGCCTACATGAATTAGGTTTACTGGAACAATTTAAACTGAATACACTCATTCATCATTGGCGTGATGTGGTGGGCCCCATTTATGCTGGTCATACGCGCATTATCGACATCAAACCTCCGAAAATTGTGCTCAGCGCGGATAATTCGCAGTGGATGCAAGAGGTTAAGATGAACCAAAAACGCATCCTCAAGGCCATTAATGACTATTATAAAAGTGATATCATCACTGAAATGGGCCTCATCATGCATCGGCAGAGCTATGTGAAAGAAACGGTGAATACTGAGATTTTGAAAATAGACATGCCCGATATCGATGGCTATATTGACATGTCGAAAATCGTCTTGTCCAATGATGATATGAAATCTATTGATGCTATGGTTGAAAGCTTAGCAGAAGATACATTAAAAGAACCGTTTCGAAAGGTGCTCATTAGCAGCCGCAAAAAGGAAGTCTATTTGCTAGAACACGGCTATCATCGATGTGAGCGCTGTCATACGTTGATGAGCAGGCAAACAAAATATTGTGTGTCCTGCGAATATGAAATGCATCGCAATCATATTAATGATATAAAAACACAAATCAGACGACATCCGTACATAAAATATAGCGAAGCTCAACAATACATCAAATGCACCTTTAAAGACTTTTCCATAGCTATGCGAGAATTGATTTATTTTTATTTAGATAAGGTCTACCATGGGTCTACGAGCCGAAACCATATGTACATGACCACCATGCTCATCACCCATAAACGGCTTGAAGAACTGACAGACCAGCACGTTATCAACCTGTGTAATAAATACCGATCAAAATTCTTGAGCGAAGAAAAACAAAAAGAGCTAAATATGCTTAGGGGTGTATTGGAATAGATGACCATTATTTCTCGCTCCACCGGCCGGGTCTGTCTACGCCCTTCGGGCTCCGCAGGGCCAAAGTCGCTGCGAAATTAATGATCATCTATTAAAATTCTATTTAGATATAAGGAAAAGAAAACATGTACTTACATATTGGCGATAATTTTAGTATCCCTATGAATTCAATTCTTACGATGATTCATGCGGAGTCTGGTAAGCATCATAGGACGGGCATTTCTCATTATGACGCAGAGGTTATATACATTGTGCCCGAGGATAAGGTAAAGACGTATATTGTAACAGATGATGGTGTGTATGCATCGGGTATATCACTTAAAACGCTTAAAAAACGGATTGATGAGTTTTATATGCTGCTAAGTAGCAAATTATAGGGCTTTCACGATATAAGCAATCTATAGTATAATAAAGAGATAATTTAGCACCGCAGATGTGTTGTGTATTAGCATATTGCGGTTTATGTCGTTAGGAGGAGTTTGTTTAATGGCTGAAGAAAATTATGGCGCTCAGAATATACAAGTTCTTGAGGGTCTAGACGCGGTCCGTAAACGCCCAGGGATGTACATTGGTAGTACGTCCATTCGCGGTTTGCATCACCTCGTTTATGAAGTAGTAGACAATTCAGTGGACGAAGCGCTCGCAGGGTATGCGACGCATATCGAAGTATCCATTAATGAAGATAATAGTATTACCGTTGTCGATGATGGTCGTGGTATTCCAACAGGAATGCATGAGTCCGGCATGTCTGCGGTAGAGTTAGTTTTAACAAAATTGCATGCTGGCGGTAAATTCGGCGGTGGCGGCTATAAGGTGTCCGGCGGTCTTCACGGTGTAGGTATTTCCGTAGTTAATGCGTTGAGTGAATGGACTAAGGTTCAAGTATCTCAAAATGGCATTATTCAAGAAATCGATTTTTCCCGTGGTCATAAAACATCTGAATTGCACGAAATTGGCAAAGCAGAAGGTACTGGTACGACTGTTATTTTCAAACCAGATTCTGAAATTTTTGAAACGACGGTGTTCAATTTCGATACATTGAAAATTCGTTTACAAGAGTTGGCATTCCTTAACAAAGGCCTTCGCATCACATTGAGCGATTTGCGCCAAGAGGAACCTCGCATTGAAAGCTTCCATTACGAAGGTGGTTTAAGTTCTTTCATTACATTCTTGAACGAAAACAAGGAAGTTGTTAACCCAACTGTTATAGACATCGAAAATACAAAGGATGACGTTGTGGTAGACGTGGCGTTGCAATACAACGATAGTTACAGCGAAAACTTGTTGTCCTTCGTAAACAACATCAACACTGTTGACGGCGGTACCCATTTATCCGGTTTCCGTGCTGCCTTGACGCGTACCCTCAATGATTATGGCCGTAAATCCGGTTTGATCAAGGAAATGAAAGCAATCTTTCCGGCGAGGACGTTCGTGAAGGTTTGACAGCGGTTGTGTCTGTGAAAGTATTAGAACCTCAGTTCGAAGGTCAAACTAAAACGAAACTTGGCAATAGCGAAGTTAAAGGTATTACCGATGTTATCGTATCTGAAGGTCTTAAAACATTTTTTGAAGAACATCCACAAGATGCGAAGAAAATCATTGAAAAAGCAACGATGGCAAGCCGTGCTCGTGAGGCTGCTCGTAAGGCCCGCGACTTAACACGCCGTAAAAATGCGTTGGAAGTATCTAGCCTTCCTGGTAAATTGGCAGATTGCTCTGAAAAAGATACATCTATGACAGAAATTTATCTAGTCGAAGGTGATTCTGCGGGCGGTTCTGCAAAACAAGGTCGCGATCGTCGTTACCAAGCGATTTTACCATTGCGTGGTAAAATTCTTAATGTAGAAAAGGCGCGTCTTGATAAGATTTTAGCGAATAACGAAATTCGTTCCATGATTACCGCATTTGGTACAGGCATTGGCGACGAATTCGATATTACAAAATCCCGTTATAACAAGATTATTATCATGACAGATGCGGACGTTGACGGCGCTCACATCCGTACATTGCTTCTCACATTCTTCTACCGCTATATGAAACCATTAGTAGAAGAAGGCCATATCTACATCGCACAACCGCCTTTATACCAAATCAAAAAAGGCAAATCTCATTGGTATGTGTACTCTGATGCAGAACTTACAGCTAAGCTTGATGAAGTAGGCCGTGATGGTATCACAATTCAACGTTACAAAGGTTTAGGTGAAATGAATCCTGAACAATTATGGGAAACAACAATGAACCCTGAAAATCGTACGATTTTACAAGTTAGTTTAGAGGATTCTATCGAAGCTGATAAAATCTTTACGGTGCTCATGGGCGACAAGGTTGAACCTCGACGTAAATTTATTGAAGACAACGCAAAATATGTGCGCAATCTAGATTTGTAAGAGGTGACCCATGACAGATAATCAGAATACTAACGTAGAGTATACTTCTAATACTCAAAAACATTTAAAACGATCCCTCAAAGCGCGTCATATGAATATGATCGCCTTGGGTGGTGCCATCGGTACAGGTTTATTCGTAGCCGGTGGTGAAGTAGTAAGTACGGCTGGTCCTGGTGGTGCTCTTGTGGCCTATGGCCTCATTGGCATCATGGTATATTTCCTCATGACATCCCTTGGGGAAATGGCGACGTACTTGCCGATTCCAGGTTCTTTCGGAACCTACGCAAAACGCTATGTAGACCCTGCCTTTGGCTTTGCCTTAGGTTGGAACTACTGGTTTAATTGGGCTATTACATTGGCTGCCGAAGTACTGGCAGGGGCGCTCATCATGAAATATTGGTTCCCTGACATACCGGCCATCGTTTGGTCCGCATTATTCCTGTTAATTCTATTTGGAGCTTAACTATTTGTCCACTCGTTCCTTTGGTGAAAGCGAGTACGTATTCTCGTCCATCAAGGTTATTACCGTTTTCGTATTCCTATTCTGTGGCTTTATGCTCATCTTTGGTATCGGTGGTACATCCCCTGGATTTGAGAATTGGACAGTAGGGGAAGCACCATTCGTAGGAGGTTGGGAATCCATCCTTGCTATCTTCATGGTGGCTGGTTTCTCCTTCCAAGGTACTGAGCTTATCGGCGTAGCAGCTGGGGAAGCAGAAGACCCTGAAAAGAACGTGCCAAAAGCGATTAACTCCATCTTCTGGCGCATCCTATTGTTCTATATTGGGGCTTTCATAGTTATCGGTTTCCTCATTCCTTACACTGATCCAAATCTATTGAATTCCAGTGTAGAAAACGTATCCATTTCTCCATTTACACTCGTATTTGACCGTTTTGGATTCGCATTTGCAGCTAGCTTTATCAATGCTATCATCTTAACTGCCGTATTGAGTGCTGGTAACTCTGGCCTCTATTCCTCTACGCGTATGCTTTACGCACTCGCTAAGGAAGGTCAAGCACCACAAATCTTTGCAAAACTCAACAAACGCGGCGTTCCAGTTCCTGCATTGATATTGACTACAGCCATTGGCTTATTTGCATTCCTTACAAGCTTTATCGGCGAAGGTACAGCGTATACATGGATTGTTAACATCTCCGGCCTTTGCGGTTTCATCGCTTGGGTAGGTATTGCCATTTCCCATTATCGCTTCCGCCGTGCGTTCATTGCACAAGGCAGAGACCTTAAAGAATTGCCTTACAAGGCGTGGTTGTTCCCAGTTGGTCCAATCTTGGCGTTCATCCTATGCGTTATCATCATCTGTGGCCAGAACTACTCCGCTTTCACAGGCGATACCATCGACTGGTACGGCGTATCCGTTGCATATATCGGATTGCCTATCTTCTTCGCTGTTTACCTAGGTTACAAATACATCAACAAAACTAAACTCGTTCCGTTGAAAGAAGTAAATCTAGACCGCGATTTTGACAAATAAAAACGCAATACAATTAGACCTATTCATTATGAAAGTAGTGAATAGGTCTTTTTTTGTACATGCAGTATTAGGTTATTGTTTTTATATGAAAGCTATCATTATGAGATTGTTTTTCTATAAAAGCCTTGCTATAATGAATCAATATATATTGTAGTTAATTAGAGAGGATACAATTATGATTATTACCACAACTATGCATATTGAAAACAAACCTGTACAAGAGTACAAAGGTATCGTATTTGGTGAGGTCGTAGAAGGCCGTAACTTTGTAAAAGATTTCATGTCTGGTATTCGTGACATCGTTGGTGGCCGCAGCGGAAGCTATGAAGATTCCTTAATGAGTGCACGTCAAGCAGCAATCGATGAAATGGCAAAACGAGCTAGCAAAATTGGTGCTAACGCCGTTATTGGCGTATCATTCCAATACAGCACCGTAGGGGCACAAAATGGTATGCTTATGGTGACATGTAATGGGACAGCCGTTGTAATTTAATAAGGGGAAAAAGCTGAGCATGACTTCTATGCTCCACCGGCCGGGTCTGACTACGCCCTTCGGGCTCCGCAGGGCCAAAGTCGCATAGAAGTCATGCTCAGCTTTCCTTATTAAATACGACAGGCTAAATGAAAAAAGTCGTTCGGAAACACTACTTATCCTATTTTGCTTAAAATTCCACCGGCCGGGTCTGACTCCGGCCTTCGGCCTCCGCAGGGCCAAAGTCGCATAGAAGTCATGCTCAGCTTTCCTTATTAAATACGACAGGCTAAATTAGAGAAAAAGGCAGCAGATCACAAAATCTGCTGCCTTTTAGTGTGCAATAATGGGGCTCTTAAAAAATTAGAACAGGCGTGTACTAATTTAAGAAAGGTGTGTATAGTGCTTTTTAGAAATAGAACAGGCGTGTACTAATTTAAGAAAGGTATGTATAGTGCTTTTTAGAAATAGAACAGGCGTGTAGTAATTTAATAAAGGTGTGTATGGTGCTTTTTAGAAATAGAACAGGCGTGTAGTAATTTAATAAAGGTATGTATGGTGCTTCTAAGAAATAGAACAGGCGTGTACTAATTTAAAAAAGGTGTGTATGGTGCTTCTAAGAAATAGAACAGGCGTGTACTAATTAAAAAAAGGTATGTATGGTGCTCCTAAAAAATAGAACAGGCCTGTTCTATTTTTAAATAGGGATATATATGTAAGGCAATATAAAACAGCAGGGCTGCCACCCTGCTGTTTTTTCTTTGTTGCGTGAATACATTGCAACTTATTTATTTCCCTTGTCAAAGTTATATTAACATTATCAGAATTAGTAGTCAATCAATTATTAGATTATAATAGATATCTATTATATATTACTTATTTAACCTTATACCATGTTGCGTACATAACTGGTAGTACGATGAGTGTTAGTATGGTTGCTACGAGTAGACCGCCGCTGAATGCGATGGCGAGTGGGCTCCAGAATACGGATCCCATGAGTGGTATCATACCAAGGATGGCCGCAATGGCGGTTAGCATGATTGGTCTGAAACGCAATGTAGCGGAGTTGATAATGGCTTCGCGGGCAGATTGTCCTTCGGCGCGGTGAATTTCGATTTGGTCCAACAGGATGATGGAGTTACGAATAATCATGCCGGAGAGGGCAATGATGCCGAGTATGGCCATAAATCCAAGTGGTGTACGCGTAATATTTAAGGCCAGTACAACACCGATGAGTCCAAGCGGAGCTGTAAATAGGGCCATAAACATAAGGGCAATTCTCTTTAATTGGAACATGAGAATCGTCATGATTGCAAAGAGCATGATTGGCATTGGCATGAGCAATTTTTGTACAGCAGTGACGCTCTTTTCAGCAGAACCATCGAGATCAATAGTATAGCCAGTTGGTAAGTCTTGACGATATTCAGCAAGTTTATTGTAAATTTCTTTCGTCTTAGCATTGCCGAGCACGCCAGGTCCTACATTAGCATGAATGCTAATGGTTGGCATCATGTTGCGGTGCCAAATAATGCCTTCCTCTTGGCTCATAGAAATCGTTGCGATTTGGCTGAGCGGTACATAGGAACCATTTCCTGTTTGGATTGGTAATGATGAAAGTGCCGCCAAGTTGTGGTTTTCATTGCCGCTTAATCTGAAAGTAACAGGAATGGTTTGGTTTCCTTCATAGTATTCACCGGATTTTGTACCGGATAATAAACTTTGTAGATGAAGCGATACGGCATAACTATTAATGCCTAGCATACGCGCTTTATCTGGGTCAATGTGGATTTGAGCAACTGGCTCTGTATCCGGCCAATCGAAGGCGATATTATGTAAATCTTTATCTTCCTGCATTTTGGCTTTCACATCGTTTGCAATCGTTTTAACCTCAGATGCATCAGGACCTGATACGCGGAGCATAACAGGGTATTTGGACGGCGGTCCGATTTGGACGAATTGCATATTGATGAGCGCTGATGGATATTGCTCGTTTAGTTGATCTTGCAAATCCTTGAACAGCGCATCTCGATCCTCTAAGGATTTGGTAACGATGACGGTTTGCATGAAATTAGCACGTGGCAATTCTGGTTCTAAGGTCAATACAAATCGCGGTGACCCTTCGCCTACATAGGTGGTGAAATGGTCGATATGTTCATTATCCTTTAACAAAGCATCCAATGATTTAGCTTGGTTTTGGGTATAATCGATGGATGAGCTTTGAGGAAATTGCATGGATACGATGATTTCATTCCGTGTCGATGATGGGAAAAATTCCTGTTTGATGAGAGGGAATGAAAGCAAGGACAAGATGAAAGCCCCTAATGTTAGGAGTAATACGGCCTTATGATGTCCTAGTGCCCAGTGAAGGAGGCTTTCAAAACGAGCATAAAAAACGGTTTTCAAACGATGCATGATATGATCGCGACGAGTCCATTCCGACTCGGGTTTTTCAGCCTTGTTTTCGATGATTTTATAGCCTAGCACCGGGCTGACCAGAACGGACGCAATCCAGGATAGGATGAGGGCCATGAAGACAACAATGGACAGGGATTTCGTGAATTCCGCAACCATGCCCTCCGCCAAGGCGAGAGGTAAGAATCCGGCACAGGTAATGAGAGTGCCAGACAGCATTGGAAAGGCTGTTGATTCATAGGCGAACGTAGCGGCGCGCCAGTGATTAAGCCTTCTTCGAGCTTAACGCTCATCATTTCCACGACGATGATGGCATCATCAACGAGCAGGCCCAGTGCCAAGATGAGGGCGCCAAGGCTAACCTTATGCAAATAAATGCCATTTTCATACATCAGCACGAATGTCGTAGACACGACGACAGGAATGGTGAGGGCCACCACGATACCGGTGCGAATGCCGAGGGATGCAAAGCTGACGAGCAATACGATGGCGATGGCTTCGAATAAAGATTGCGAGAAATCGCCAATGGATTCCTTAACAATGTGCGGCTGATTCGACACTTGGTCGAGGCTTAAGCCTGCAGGAATCGTTGTTTTTAGCTCTTTCAGTTTCGTATCGATAGCCTTACCAAATTCGATATTATTGGCGCCTGCATCCATGGAAATGGCGATGCCAATGGCAGGCTTGCCTTCGTAGTAGAATTGAGGACTGGATGGGTCCTTATAGGTCATCGTTACGTCTGCAATATCGCCGAGACGAATTGTTTGGTTATTGATGCGAATCGGCATATTTTTGACCTCATCCACGCTATCAAAGACGCCGTTAATGCGTAAATATACATTATTCGTATCCGTATTGACCATGCCCGCCGGCACCATGGCGCTTTGCTGTTTAAGGGCCGTCAATAATTGTTGCGTGCTCACCTGGTACGATGCGAGCTTGTCCTTGTTAATCGTTACATCCAAGGACTTTTCTTGCACCCCGATGAGAGTGATCTTCTTAACGTTCGGAACGGATAAGAGTTGCCGTTTTAAATTTTCCGCCTGTTGTCGTTTTTCTTCGTACGAGAATTCGTCACCTGAAAGTGCGTAAATGGTGCCATATACATCATCGAATCGATCGTTGATAGATGGGCCTTGTACACCGGATGGCAAAGATTTCCATTCATCATTGATCATATTCCGCGCTTCTTCCCAAGCGGGACGAATCTTGTTCGATGGCAAATCTTCTTTCAGATTGATATAAATAACGGATTTGCTACCATCTGTGAAAGACTTCGTATAATCTACACCTGGCAAATCTCGTAGCTTTTCTTCGAGCTTGTCCGTTACTTGATCTGACATTTGTTGCGGTGAAGCACCGGGCCATGAGACGCCCACAACCATGGTACGCATCGTAAAGTCTGGGTCTTCCATACGTCCCATGTGGGTGAACGAGAATATACCAAAGGTGAGGAGTACAGCAATGAAGTAGTAGATAATGGATTTATGGCGTAACGCCCAATCTGCTAAATTAAACTTCTTCATTTATGCACCGCCGTTCCTTCTTGTAATTGTTGGGTTCCTGCGGTGATGACGATATCCCCTTTAGCGAGGCCATTTTTAACAATGACCGAATTATTACCAAATTCGCCAGTTTGAATAGGAACGAGATGTGCTTTGTTGTCTCGAATGACATAGACTGCGTTATTACCTTGTTTGTCTTTCACCAACGCCGTCAACGGTATGGAGATATCCGTTGTATCCGTTTGATTGAGGATGGCATTGATAGTCATACCGAGTTGCACCTCTTTTGGAGGGTTTTGTAAGGTAATTTTGACCATATACGTCCGCGCTACAGGGTCTGGAACCGGTGAAATTTCGCGAACAATACCTTGTACTTTCACATCAGGCAAAGCCCAAAATGTGATGGTCGCAGTACTACCAGGGTGAATTTTGCTCATTTCCTGTTCTGGCAAAGCGATGACCGCCTCAGGTTCGTGACCGGCCGCCAAGGTACCTATTGCCTGGCCTGCTGCCACGACCTGACCGGCCTCGACATTGAGAGCCGTAATAATACCGCTGTCTGGAGCAACCAAAGTAGTATAACTATTTTGATTGTTACTCAAATTGAGACCTGCTTGGGCCTGTTGCAACTGAGCTTTCGCCGCATTCAGTTGATTTTCAGCCTGATCCAATTGCAATTTGCTGATAGCCTGCTCAGCGTACAAAGCGCGGTATCTTTCAGCATTTGTATTGGCTAAATCATAGGTCGATTGCGCCGCCGTAACAGCACCTTGCGCATTTTGCACCTGACTTGCCGTATCAGCGCCATTAATCTGAGCAATTACCTGACCGGCCTGCACAGTAGTGCCCACACTGACAAACTTATTAATCACGCGGCCGCCCACCTGGAATGCCAGATTCGTTTCCGTCCGATTCTTGATGGTTCCCGAATACCCAGCACTCGTTGTTCCAGCCTCTTCGCCAATCGTAATCGTCCGTACCTTGAGACTCGTATCATGATCATCTTGATTCGACCCACAACCGCCGATGATTAGTGCACTCATCAATAGCGCCGTAGTCAAACCTAATACACTACGATTCATAATCCTCTCCTTCACACACGTAATAGAGATTATTGTAAAAGCAATAACTATTATGAAATATACATTTTATACAATTAAATAATACTATATATTAGATAAAAAAATTCTATAAGGATATTAATTATATTAGAAAATATATATGTTAATTAACTACAAATAATTAACTACAAAGGTGTACCTTATCCCAAAGCCGACACGCTACTGCGCTTCGCGGAGCCCGAAGTCGTTTTGGGATAAGGTACACCTTTTTTACTGTAGATATGAATTAGCTAATTCATTAACATATATATTTTCTAATAATTGGAGAGAGGGGACCTTCGGGGAGAAATTTAGGTTTTAAATATAAAATAATACAATGTATTGTAATTGTAGTGTTTTTGTATTATATTAAGTATAAGAAAGGGTGGTGGTATTATGGCAACTGTGCCTACTCAGATTAGAATTGATGAAAATGTAAAAGCAGAATCATTAGAGTTATTAAGACATTTAGGTTTAGATTTATCTAGTGCAATCAATATATTTTTACGGCAATGTTTGATAAAAGGTGGATTACCTTTTACAGTTGAAGATCCACATTATAATAAAAAGACATTAGAAGCTTTGGTAGAAGCAAAAAGAATTTCTAGAGATCCTAATGTACCATCCTATGAAACAATGGATGAGTTAAAGGCTGCTTTGGAATCTGATTAGTGTATAAAGTTAAATTTACTTCTACTTTTAAAAAAAGCTATAAGTTAATGAAAAAACGTGGGTTAGATATTAGATTGCTAGATAATGTAATTGATATGTTAAGGCATGGTCAAACATTAGATATAAAAATATAGAGATCATGCATTAACTGGAAATTATGAAGGATATAGAGAATGTCATATAAAAACCAGATTGGTTATTAATTTATTATATTGAAAATGATATTTTAACTTTAACCTTATCAGATACTGGATCGCATTCTGATTTATTTTTAATCAAGTTGTGCAACAAACGTAGAATAGAAGAAGAGAACCCCTCCTGAAAACGACTTCGGGCTCCGCGTAGCTCAGTAGCGTGTCGGCTTTCAGGAGGGTTCTCTTCAATCACTATTCTTCTGTTTGTTCCACAACTGGTTCAACATAACTAACCAAAATTTTATCTATCCGTGTATTATCCATGTCCACGATTTCGAATGTGTATCCGTCCCAGCTGGTTTTGTCGCCTTCGCGTGGGATTCTACCGAATAGAAGGTTCATAAGGCCACCCAGTGTTTTGTAGAGGTCGTCTTCTTCGCGTGGTAGTTCTTTGACGATGTGGAAGAATTCTTTGAATTCGTCTACGTCGAGTAGACCGTCTACGAGCCAAGTGCCGTCTTCGCGTTCGACGATGCGGTTTTCTTCTTCTTGGCGCTCTTCTTCGCCGGATGGCATGAGACCTACGATTTCTTCCATGATGTCGTGCAAGGTAACGAGGCCGCTAAAGCCGCCGTATTCGTCGAGGACGATGGTTTCGTGAACGCCTTCATTACGCAATGTGTTGAGTAATTTCATAAGAGAAATGGACTCAGGTACGAGCAATGGTTCTTTCAAGCAAGAATGGATGACATGATGCAATGATTTTTCGCCTTGTAAGCATTGGACCATCACATCGGTTACATTGACTACGCCGCGCAATTCGTCGAGCGAGTCTTCACCTACTGGAATGCGGTATTGGTTCGCCGTTTTTAGGACCTCCATGATTTCTTCTTCGGACGAGTTTAAATCAATCCATTTGAGTTGCGTCCGCGGTGTCATGACGTCGCCTGCGTTCATATCTGCTAGGTGGAAAATATTTTCTACGAGGATTGGTTCCTCTTCTTCAAAGGCCCCCATGGCTACGCCTTCGGTGAGCATTTTGTTAATTTCCGACTCTGTTACAGGCGCTTCTTCTTTCACAGTGACGCCCAATATTTTCAATAGAAAATCGGTGGACACGCCGAGGAACAGTACGATTGGTTTTAATGCTTGTGAAAGCCAGTAAATTGGCTTGGAAACAACAACGGCAATGGCCTCAGGGCTGTTGATGGCTAGGCGTTTTGGCACTAATTCACCGATGACAAGGGATAAATAGGTGATGATAGAAACGATTAAGAATGAACTAATAGAAGCCGCATAAGGAGCGATACTAGGGAAGGCTTTCACCAAAACGTCCTCTAACGGCGCGGAAAAGGTAGCACCGGAATATAAACCAGTCAAAATGCCGACGAGGGTGATGCCGATTTGAATGGTAGAGAACATCTCGTTCGGATTCTCCGCCAACTCAAAGGCCTTCTTGGCGCGCTCGTTGCCAGACTCGGCCATCTCCTCGAGGCGGCGCTTCTTGGCATTGACGATAGCTAGCTCGGTCATAGAAAAAATGCCGTTCGCGATGATTAAAATGACGATAATTATAAAATCTAAGGTCAGATCACTGTCCATGTAAGTAAATACTCCTTTTTATGAGATACAATTCTGCACATGAGAAAAATTGAAATATTACTCTTTAGTATATCATATTCGAATCATATATGGTAAATGGCACAAAAAGATAATAGTAGATGCCATAGATGTATTGATTACGCTCGTTTGTGAAGGGCCGTATATAGTACCTGTTTTAGTCACTACCGGTTGAACTTGTGTGACTGTAACGTTTAAATTAGGCAATTTACGATCGGAACGCAGCGGTGCATCGACGCCTACAGCACCATTATTTTTAGGTTTATTAGGGCGTGGTGCTAATACGAATGGTGTAGAGTTTTCATATTCAAATTCCACTACAACGTATTGATCAGCTGCTGTAGCTTTGGAGTTTTTGTCTTTTTTACTAGCTTTGACCGTATTTGTTTGTCCTACTGTTGTATCTATTTGAGGGGCACCATTGTGCAAACCTTTAGCTGTAGATTTGTAATTTTCTTTCAGTTCAGGCACAGAATTAGTATAGATATTGTTGATTGTTTTGCCTTCTACCGTGAAAGTATTGAGCGCTAGTGCACTTTCTTGGATTGCTTCTGGATATTTGATGATGATAGCCGCTATTTTTTCACCATCACCATAAATCTTTGGCACTGCTGTTACAGATTGCATGCCGTACGCTTCTGTTTGATGAGTCTTAACTTCAGAGGTAGCAGTGGTAGAGTTTGTACTAGAAATAGTAGTAGCCATGTCCGTTGCAGCTAGTACATTTGTTGTAGAAAGTGTGCCTAGCACAAGGGCCATTAATAAGATTTTATTCATTATATCTCCTTATTTTATCGCATTTATCAAAATATTGATTAAATTATATAATAAAATTAAATTTAGTACAATTTATTAGAAATCGTGTAATTTATAATTATATACATTGTATAGGTAATCTTTATGTATTGATAGAGAAATATAATGTAGTAGGAAATTAGTAGTAGATTTTGTAAGATAGTATAATAGAAACAACAACAATATAACATTGCGCAATATTTACGATAGTTGGGAGTGTATCAATGGTAGCCGACCAAGAATGGGAAAGTATATTACAAATTAAAACCACAGGCCGTGATGATAGCCGTTCGGATTCAGAGCATCATCCATATGAGCCAACGGATTATTGTGTTCTTGAACGCCTTGCCAATAGTGGTTATATTACGAAACAAAATACCCTCATCGATTACGGCAGTGGCAAGGGCCGCGTTAGCATATTTATGGCTAATCAAACGCGGTGCTATTCTATCGGTATCGAATACGATGAACGTTTGTATGAACGTGCCATTGTAAATGGTGAAAGCCAAGCTGCCAAGAACCGCGTATCCTTTATCCTTGGCGATGCTGCTACCTTTACATTGCCAGATAATGCAGATCGATGCTTTTTCTTTAACCCCTTTGCACTGCATACCATTAAACGCGTATTAGGTAATATATTTGATTCTTTATATCATTATCCAAGAGAAATTCTATTATTCTTCTATTATGTTAACGAAGAAGTAGAAAACTTCCTAAATAACCATGTACGTCTCGAAGTAGAAGAAGCCATACAGTGTGGGGATTTATTTCAAGAATATGATGAAAAAGAACGAATATTGGTATATAGGGTGAATGTGTTTAGTAAATTGATTCATCTAAAAAAATAGCAGGGCTGCCACCCTGCTATTTTTTCGTATGAAAACATTGCCTCATACTAATTTCCTTTGTTACTCATAGAATAGCATGATATAAAAGGATAGTCAAATTTTACGTACTTTCACTAAAATACGCAGAAAATCCGCATATTTTCTGATATAATAATAGATTAGAGAGTATAAAAATTTATTTTTCTATTCACCATGGTATGTATTGATTCGTAATGATTAATCGTAGTGATTAGGGCTGAGTATATACCATAAAGGAGGAACGTATGGAACGCGTGTCAGCAAGTCTTATTGAAGAAATTCGCAGTGCCTTAGTAGAGCGTTATAATCGCGATCAAGAGATTCAGCAAATGATTGAAGAAATCGGCGCAGAAGAAGGTCTTAATGAAAAAGAACTGTTTGTTATTCACCAAGCCTATTTAGAGGTTAAGGAACGCATGCAGTATACGGCGAATTTGATGGAATTGTGGAATCAAATTGAGGTCGTTCAGGATCGCATGAGCATGCTTAATTCTTATGAAAGCTTGGAACGCGATTTATTTGGCGATGTTCTTTCCTTTGATAAACCGATGGGCTATGGTGCGTCGAATCAAGATAATTTGGACTATGCAATGGAGCAAATTAAGTTACACGATGTAGATCATGACATCGAAGATATTGATGATGAAAGTACCCTAGACCGAGATATTCATACATCTTTAGATCCTTATGATATGGTAAATTCCTTGTTGTACTCCAAACAATCCACGGGCGATAAGGATAAAACTAAACAACAAAAGGAAATCGACAAGCTTATCAAAAAACAACTGAAACGCGTAGAAGAAGAATGGGCGAAGCTTTCAGGTAAAAAGGATAAAAAAGATAAGAAAAAGAAAGACAAAGATAAAAAAAAGGACAAGAAAGACAAGCAGTCTAAGAAAGAATTCGAACTTGTAAAAGAATCTAAGAAGTCCAAGAAGGACAAAGAGTCCAAAAAGAGCAAGAAGGATAAGGATTCTAAAAAAGCTAAAAAAGACAAGGATGCTAAGAAGGATAAAAAGGCTAAAAAATTAGAAAAAGCCTTGAAGAAGGAGTCCAAAAAGTCCACAAAAAAGGACTAACCGTAGATTTTATAAATGACCACGGCCAGAAAACTACGGATAAGGGCTGTGGAAAATGCAAGCGGTGCAAGGGACCGCGGTGTAGGAAATATAGTATATAAAGTTGGGGAATGGTATGAATCGTTGGTTGAACTGGATAAAAGGCATTCAACAGGAATTAAAAGCATTTTTGTTCTTTTCTATCTTGTTTATGCTCTTTAGAATCGTATTTTTAATTATATTTCAATCTCAATTAGATACGACTACAATGGACAGTATTTTAATGTCTTTATGGCTTGGTTTTCGGTTGAGTTTGAAGACCGTTGGATCGATTGTCCTTGTAAGTTTGCTATTTGCTACATTGCCATCTATAGTGTGGCCGAAATGGAAGGCCCAAGGTGTACGCAAGGTTTGGTATGGATTTGTTACCATCTTCTTTACATTGCTTTTTATGGGGCGTATTCCGTTTTATACCATATTTAACTCCTCTTACAATGCGATGCTTATCAATGGCAAACATGACGATATTCATGCCATTATCAATACGGCTATCAATGAATATCATGGTATACCATATTTAATTGGTGGCATTGCGCTTAGTATTGTTTTCAGTTGGCTTTTAGTGAAAGTACTAAATACCAACACATATGAATGGGCACCTAGCACTAAGCGTAATAAGTGGATCACTGGTGTTCTAAGTTTTGTAGGATTTGGTGTACTATTCGTATTTTTCCGATTTGGTGGAGCCTTTGAGTACACGAATTCCATTAGCTGGGAAAGCGCAGCGCGTCTTAATTCTAATCTGTTAAATGAAACGATTTTGGACGATGCACAAGCATTATACCGTGTAAAATCTATTGCGAAACGAACTTCAGAATTAGAGGATATTCATTTAACACCTGCTGAGTTACATGAAAAAATACAATCCATTGGCGGTAATCCTGGTAGTACACGATTTGATGAAGCTTTCACAAAAACGATAACAACAGAGCGATTACAACAACAACCGCAATCTATTAATATCATTCTCGGTGAATCCTATGGTTTATGGCCATTCCTTGCTGAATTCAACGAACCTGGTGCGTATCTTGTAGAGCAAGGTCGTAAGTACGCGGCTAGTCCACAGGCGATGGGTACGCAAATGGCCTTAGCTCAAGGAACAGGTACGATGCCTGCCATTATTGGTTTATTAACGGGCATGCCGGATACGGGGATGTATCCAAACTATAGCGTAGGTATGTTACAAGAACCGTATGGCCTCGGTATTGGACCGGTTATGAAAAAACTCGGTTATAAGACCGTATTTTGGTATGGCGGTTTTAGTACTTGGCAAAATGTTAAGAACTTTGCATTAGAACAAGGTTTTGATGAATTCCACGATGCATCTGAAATGCCGAGCAACGAAACAAATGCTTGGGGCGTAGCCGATGGCGATATGTTCAAGGCTATCAATGCATACATGGATAAACATCGTGGCGAAAGATCATCAATGTCATCATGACTACGTCGAATCATCCTCCATATAGTGTGAATGTAGCGAAGGAAGGCTATGATGCGGATAAGGTTCGTAAGAACTTGCCAGATTCCATTGCCAATACGGATAAGCAAATTAACGAAATGGGCCACATATGGTATGCAGACCATGTGATGGGTGAATTTATTAGCAAAGAGGAACAATCTGATCCAACTTCATTATTTGTTATCACTGGTGATCACAGCGAACGCTTTACCTTTGCTCATGAGGAAGGTCCTAAGGTAGCATCCACGATTCCGATTATTTTCTATGGACAAGGCATCAAAAAAGAATGGCTTTCACCAGACGCATTCGGCATGAGTATTCAAATCATTCCAACATTAGCTGAACTTGTAGGACGTACAGGGCAAACCTATGAGGCTATGGTACCGAGTCTATTTAATCAAGGGCCGTTCGTGTTTAACCATCGTTTGTGGATGGATAAGACTGGCATATATGTAGAAGATGAGAAAATGCCGCAAGCATATGCTAACGCTATGAAAACCATGCGAGAATTAACGGCTTGGCGGTTAAAACATGGGGATAGTATCCAATAGGGGAATATTTTAATTTATATCATTAACAAGATGAACTCGATATTGTCAGGGAATATATAGGGTTTGTTTACTTACAAAACTTACAAAAGGAACTATCATGGGTGAACAATTTCTTATCCCTCCAACAAAATATTAAACTGTTCCTCTGGATGCCTATACTCTGTGCTATCTTTAGGGCTATCTTTATCGGCGTGTACCATCCATATGAAACGCTAAAGGGCAAGGGACACATCATTCGTACTTGCTTTACCTTTGGATTTTGGTGGGGCATGGACATCAACGCCTATCAGCTATTGATTTTGCTTGTGCTTGGAACCTTGCCGTTATTGGCTTTTCCAGATTACTACATGATGGCAGCCATCGTTTTAAATACGGTGTTGAGTTGCGTTATCTATGCTGCTTTTGCAGGTAAGATGCAATTCTACAAGCATTTTAACGATACCTATAACTATATGTTGCACTATGGTAAGCATGCGGATAAGAAAAACCTCATTGATATTTTCTTTAATCAAGACAAGGGCTGGTGGGTGCTCGCCGGATTCATTCCTGTAGCGGCCATTAGCTATGGGGCTAGCACATTATTGTCTGCGATTCCATCCATTCCGTATCCTCATTTTGAAAGCAATATCGCAGCTAGCGCTAGTGCCTTTGGATTTTTGGTAATCTATGTGGTGATTTACTATTGGCTTCATTATGGTGGGACCTTGAATCACCGTAATAAACCGGAATGGGACGTGGTGCCAACAATCGTTAAGGAGGATATCTTCTTTGCAAAGGCCACCATTGACGATTTAGAGGCTCTCAAATTGGTTCGCAAAACGCCGTTGACGGCGGCGCAAATGAAATCGGATGAGGAACTCGTAGAGGATGTGAATCATCTTATGCCACGCAGCGATTGGCAAATCTTGGATAATCCATTGCATGCCTTTAAACGTGTGGCAAAGGGTGCTCGCATTGCTAAACCTAAGCATATCTTCTTGATTGTTGGTGAAAGCATCCCTCAGTGGTCCATGGATCCGTTGTATATGAATTTTAATATCTGTCCAGGATTGCGTGATTTTGCGGCCGATGTGCATACGGCATGTGTACCTAATTTCTTGCCAGCCGGTAATGTGTCACGTCCTTCTATTTCAAGCCTCATAAGCGGTATCTATGATAGCGGCATGGAATTGAATGAAAAGGAAATTTTTTGGAACAATACATTGCCAACTGCTCTGGCAGCACAGATAAAACGATTAGGATACCAAACCATTTACTGGTACGGTGGTAACTCATCGAGTGGTAACTTTACGAAATACGGCAAGGCTCAAGGCTTTGACCGCATTGAAAATGCTACCGAATTCTGTGGTCCTCAAGCACCGCAAACATGGCTTGGCGTATACGATCACGTATTTCTCGAAGAGGCGGCAAAACGCATTGTAGCTATGGACGAACCGACATTCCATTTTGTATATACAACGACTAATCATGGTCCCTATAAATTAGAAGATAAGTACCTTGATTTCGATGCACGCCGCGATTTGCCTGGCGTTGGCGATGACATTTTAAATCGTAAGGATAGCAATAAGGGCTTAGCAACCTATAAATATTGTGATAAGGCCATCTTTGATTTCGTAGATGCTATGAAAGCGAAGTTCCCGGATAGCTTGTTCATCATAACAGGTGACCATTCCAATCTATTTGGTGAATTTAATAATACATCCTTCTTACACCGCGATTATACGATGCGTGAAATTCGAAATACCGTATTTACATGCAACATCCAGAGCTTTCACAAACATCACTACCTGCATCTATCGGCACGCATCTAAGCATCATGCCAACCATCATAGAGGCCATCGCGCCAAAAGGGTTCGAATATTATGCAGCGGTGCCATCCGCATTCGATGAACAACCGGATGTGCATGTAACGCCATACCAATGGATCACAAGCGACATGGTAGGGGACGTGCACGGTGACTACGGGCAATACCAAGCATACACGGCGGAACCATCCGAATACATCCGCCCAATCGATAATCACGCACGGGACGCAGAATATTGGCGCTCCTTATCGGCGTGGATGATGAAATTTTATGCTAATGTACAATAGGGGAGACATACATGGCAACACTAACGGTCATTATTTTGGCTAAAAATGAAGAACAACATATGAAAGACTGTATCGCATCTGCACAATTCGCCGACGAGGTGCTTCTTATCGATGATGGTAGCACGGATAAAACGGTAGAGATTGCCGAATCTATGGGGGCTCGCGTCGTACATCACGCTATGAATGGTGATTGGTCTCAACAACGACGCTTTGCCGTCGAAGAGGCTCGGTCCGAATGGATTTTCTTCCTCGATGCGGATGAACGCATTTCGCCAGAATTGCAACGAGAAGTACAAGATGTACTAGCTAAGGATGAGAAAAAAGCATACTGGATTGAACGGTCTAATGTGTTCCATCACAACAAGGCTACTCATGGCGTGTTGCGTCCCGATTACGTGTTGCGATTTATGCCAAAAGAAGGCACGAATATTGAAGGTTTTGTACACGAAACCATATCTAGCACCTATCCTGAGGCTAAATTACATGGCAAAATGTACCATTACACCTACGATAATTGGCACCAATACTTCAATAAATTCAACAATTATACGACATTAGCGGCTAAGAAATATAAGGAAAATGGAAAATCCTGCTCCTTTGTAAAGGATATTCTTATCCGTCCAAGTTGGGCTTTTTTCAAGGTGTACATTTTAGATAGAGGCTTTTTAGATGGAAAAATGGGATTTATCCTATCTGTGAATCACTATTTCTACACCATGATTAAGTATGTAAAACTATACTATTTATTGAAATCTAATGGGAAACTATAATTTCTGAATAACAGACGAGTGTGAGTATGAGAAAGGAAGGACCACAATGCGCGTAGCCATTTTGGAAAGTATCATTATGCCTGCCGGTCATGAGGTGGAATTTGACCGCATGATCATCAATGAATTAAAACGCCAAGGTCATGAACCGGTATTGATGGTACCGGAGAACTTTACCTTTAAGGTTGATTATGGCGTTGAGGTTATCTATCTTGAGGGCGGAGAGGTAGTGACCTATGCAGGTGCATCGAAATGGAAAAAGCCGTTCTTGTCTCTATTACGTGAACGACGCCGTCGTGCATGGTTTACTTCGGCTGCTAAGAAATTAGAGGAGCATAATTGTGATGCTCTAATCATTCCAACCTCTACGTATCGTTATATAAAGGCGCTATTGGATACGCCTCTAAAAAACGCAAAGGTACCTGTCCATTTTATTTTCCATGGCATTGGTAAGGGTGAAAACGTACGATTCTTGAAACAAGCGGAACGGGCCAATCGATATCCAAATATTTACCTAGATGTTATCACCTTGCGCGACGATATGCTGCGCAGTGATCTACCGCGCGTACGTCCTATCTTGCCTCCTGTGTTTACGCCATCCACAGGTGAAACGCCAACCTTCTCTACACATACGCCGCTGCGTCTTGGATTTCGGACAATTCCGCAAGGAAAAGAATATTATTCCCTTGTTGGATGCTTTCAAAACGGCTAGCTTTACAGGTCCAGTGGAACTGTTGGTACAAGGGGCGACAGCTAAACCTGAGGACGGCGAACTATTTGATGCCATCGCTAACGAATACAAGGACGTGCCAGGGCTTTCATTCCTACATGCGAACCTCATAGGACCCGATTGGGACAAGGCTCTACTCGATGTAGACGCCATCTTGATGCCATACGGTGCCGAACGCTATCGCTATCACTGGAGCGCCATGCTCTACACGGCTATCGGGTTCTATAAACCGGCCTTGGTATCGCCTGAAATCAATCCTGAGGTGCTGCACGATTACCATGTTGGTGAAAGCTTAGATATATCCTCGGTGGATACGATTCGCGCTGGATTAGAACAATTCGTAAACAAAATGATTGAACATCCAGAGATATATGAGGCAGGTTTGGTACAAGCCAATGAAGACTTTGGACATAAACGGATGATCGATTCGATTATTAATGTATAACTATACGAAAATTCTTAAAAATAATCTTTTGATAATCTTTTGAAATTATTATATTGATAGATTAGATAAACTAAAAAATATAGATAAAAATAAGGGTTTATAGTAAAAAAATAATCTTTTGACAATCTTTTGACGATCTTTTGAAATACTTAAATTTATACGGCGAATTGAGGTGGATTATAAGTTGGTAGATTTTGAAGATTTTGATTTAATACATGAAAATGAAAAATATTGAATATAAGGAATCATTTGATAAATTACCAAGTGATATATGGCCAACATATTCGGCGTTTGCTAATACTAAAGGTGGTTTAATAATTCTTGGTGTTTCTGAAGATAACGGAAATTATGAAGAAGTTGGAGTTAATAATGCTCCTAAAAATAATTCAAGATTTTTTTGGAATACTATTAATAATAGAGAGAAGATTAGTAAGAATATATTAGATAATAGACATATAGAGCAAAAAAATATTAGATAATGGTAAACCTATTATTTATATTAAAGTTCCAGAAGCTCATATTAGTGATAAACCTATATTTTTTTGAATAATAATCCTAATAAAACATATATCAGATTATATGAAGGCGATCGAATTGCTACTGATGAGCAAATTAGTACCTTTTTTTAGAGATAAAAAAATAGTAACCAAGATTCGGTGCTTTTTAGATAATTATACACTGGAAGATTTGTCATCTGAGACGATACAAAAAAATATAGACAATTTATTTCTAATAAAAAAATGATAGATACACAAATATGTCTGATGAAGAATTACTAACTTCTATAGGTGTTAGATGTATTGATAGAAATGATGAAAGAAAGTATAAGTTAACTGAAGCTGCTCTTTTATTTTTTTGGAAAAAGAAGAAGCTATAAGAAGTCGTTTTCCTAAATTTCACTTAGATTATATTGATAAACGTGGTATTTATAATATTCAAGATCGATGGAAGGATAGGGTTGCTTTTTGGCGATAGTCAATATATAGATTTAAATGTATTTGAATTTTACTTAGTTGTTATGGATAAATTAATCTCAGCTATTAATGCTCCATTTAAGTTGATTGATGGTATAGAGAGATTAACTTATGATAATTTTATTACGGCTATTAGAGAAGCCTTTATTAATAGTTTAGTTCATGCAGATTATCATAGTAGTTTGTCTGATATAGTGATAGAAGTTAGTGACTTTTTCTATAAATTTAAAAATCCTGGATGTTTACGTGTGGAGCTAGAAGAGTTTATTACAGGAGGAACATCAAATCCAAGAAATGATTTATTAGTTAATTTATTTAGACGTATTGGTCTATCTGAACGTATTGGTTCAGGAGGACCTATTATATTTCAAATTCCTAATCAATATGATTATAGGCAACCAGAACTAGATACTGATGTATTTAAAACTGAACTTACTATATGGGGCGTGGATACTATTACAACCGTGCCTAATTTATCTGATGAAGCTAAAGAAGTTTACAATATATTAAAAAGAATCTGAATCATTTTTTTATCCGTAACAGCTATAGTAAATAAGGCGCAATTTACGAGATATAAAGTTTATAAAAGCACTAGAGGTGCTAGAAGAAAACAAATTGATTATGAGTACTGGAAAAAAACTAAAAAGTAAATTGTATCATATAAGTTTGAATACCGTTGATCAAATAAAAAAATGATAGATACTTTGAAAAAACATATTACTAAGTCATATAAATAATATAGATTTAAATAATTTAATATAAAAGATTTTAGTTTGTTCTATTTTTAGGAGAGTGTATGTTTCAATATATAAAGGACCAATGGGCTAATGGTCGAGCTATTTATGGGAAAAAATCGTGGCGTGAAACACGACGCGTAATCTTGCATTTCTTGCGAACTGTGGGCCACAAACAAGAGATGATGGAATACAAGGCTTTTTTTGAAAGCTATGCACCAGATCAACATATTTTAGATAAACAAGAAGGTCTCTATGAGTTGATGAGCCGCATATTCTTGTTTAAAGAATCTACCTTGCGTGAACGCATTGATGCGGTAAAGAATCACTTTACAGCTTTAGAAGATGTATTTACACCAGAAACCATTGAAATGCTATATAATCCAGATGAACTAAAACCAGAAGGATTAAAACAAGGTATTCTACTTTGGGAAGATGCTGATTTAAACATGACGGCACACCTTAACTTTATGACTGGTCAACGCAAGGAAGGCTTATTTACTATTCTATTACAACTAGGGGACCAAGGCGTATACCATGCGAATATCCGCCTCGGTAAAGGTCTAGAAGGGGAACCAGCATTGTGGATTGGTACCATCCAAGGGTATAAAGATGGTTTAGATAATGCAAAACATATTACAAAGAAAATGTTTGGCTATCGTCCAAAAAACTTTATTGTATTTTTGATTCGGGAACTTGCTAAATACTGTAAAGTTCAATCCATGTACGCCGTATCTGACGAAGGTTTCTACGCCAACACACACATGGTACGCGGCCATAAGGCAAAAGTAGCTGAACTCGATCCATTGTGGGAAGACATTGGCGGTACAGTTACACAAGATCCACGATTCTTCAAAATACCATTGGAAGAATACAGAAAACCGATTGAAGAAATTAAATCACAAAAACGTAGTCAATATCGGAAGAGATATGAATTATTGAATCAGTACGAAGAACAAATAAGAGAGAATTTGAAGACGTATTTAAATAGAATATTGGGATGTATAAAACTTCTACTATTAAATGTAATTGATTATATAGTAGAAGTTTTTTTATAGGATTAAAATTTAAGTGATTAGATACATTTTAATAAATGAATAAAGTATGAGTTTATGCGTAATTAAAGGTCCATATATGCTATAATAAATGTAACTATTACAGTCAGTAAGCACCTTTTTCAGTAGTTATATATAATGGGGATTGATAATGAATATTTTACTAGTAAATACGACTAAGATGGTTGGAGATACAGGTGGATTAGCAAAAGTAACGAGTGCTTTTGCTAATGAAATGCACAAACGAGGACATAAAGTATCCGTTATTTATGCTGATGAACGTAGCGGTGATTTTTTCTTCCCTATTGATGAGGATATAAAGTGTTATGATGTACGACTACAGAATGGAAAACGAATCAAATATCCTCTTTCATTACGTTTAAAACGTGAGTTTTATCGATTATTTAGTAAACAAAAAGCTCGTACTGTAAACAGTGATTTTTTTTATAAATATATTTGCCCTTATATGGGAAAGATAATAAAAGGTATTCAGCCAGATATTATTGTTTCATTCACGCCAGGTACTTCTAAAAGTTTAATCATTGATTTAAATTTACAAGATAAAGTTCCTATTATTACTATGAGTCATGGTAATCCAGAAGATTATTTTGATTTTTATCCTGTTTTGTCTTTAGAAGCTGTGAAACGTTCTGATGTAAATCAAGTGCTATTACCATCATTTAAAAAAGTATTAGAAGGACATCTTCCTAATAATAAAATTGTGGTTATAGGAAATGTAGTACCACAATTTACTAATCAAGTAGACTTAACAAAACCAAAAGATGTACATAAAATTTTATTTATAGGTCGTTTGGCAAAGGGACATAAGCGACCTCACTTATTAATTGAAGCTTTTTCTAAAGTGGCAGATCAATTTCCAAATTGGATTGTTGAACTGTGGGGGGCTGATGAAAATAAAGCCTATAAAGCACAATTAGAATTGATGATAAAACAGGCAAATTTATCAGATAGGATCTTATTTAAAGGTATTACTAAGGATGTGGAATCTGTTTTATCAACAGGGGATATATATGCCATGATGAGTGCATCAGAAGGTTTTGGTTTATCTATGGCTGAAGCGATGGCTAAAGGGTTACCGGTTATAGCTTGTGATACATGGCTTGGTGTATCAGATATGATACAAGATGGATATAATGGAATCTTAGTAAAAGATAATCCTGCAGATATAGCACTAGGTTTAGAAAAGCTTATGGGGAATTCTGAGTTATGTTCTGCATTGGGAAGACAAGCAGTAGATTCGATGAAACAATTTGCACCAGATATTATATGGTCTCAATGGGAAGAACTATTATTCAGTATGATAAAAAAATAGGAGTTGCTTAGTATAATGAATCAACCAATAAAGGGGAAAGAACTCAAATCTGTATTATTGAAAACTTTATTACGATTTAATGAGTTTTGTACAAAGAATAATATTAAATATACGATTGCATATGGAACAGCATTGGGGGCTATTCGACATAAAGGCTTTATCCCTTGGGACGATGATATTGATGTTATTATGATGCGCCCAGAATATGAAAAATTTGAAAAAGCTTGGAAACAATATATATTAAATAGTACAGATCGCTATAAACTATGGCCTGAAATGGATGAAGAGAATTACTTTATGGCATTTTGTGCTAAGTTTTTTGATACGGAAACTGTTTTATATGAACATTTTTCAAAGGGAAAAGTAGTTGAATATGGTGTGTATATTGATATTTTTGTATTAGATCATATTCCTATTGAAAAAAATGAACAACGTAAATTATTTATGGATGTTAGATTTTATTGGAAATGGATTCAACATTTTCAACGGCACTTTAAAAAGTGGAATAGATTTGTACGTAAATGCCATTTACCATTGCCTAATTTAGATACGATGGCAAAAAAATTGATGGAATGTAAGAACAAATATAATAGACAATTAACACCTGTTGTATCATTGACACAAGATTATCAAAAAGAAAACTGATTTTAATAAATCTATTTATAAATATGATTGGTTTAAAGAATTTATAGAAGTAGAGTTTGAAAAATAATAAAGTACCTATTATTAAAGAATACGATGATATGCTAAAGCAAACATACGGTGATTATATGAAGTTACCGCCAAAGGAACAACAGGTAGGTCATAATGTTGAAGCGTATTGGAAGTAATATTATATATTGGTTATATTAATTAGGGAAAAATAAATGGATATTTGTATTGTAACTAATCATAGAAATAGTGCTATGTTTTCTAATAATTTGATAGAGGCAAATCATCAGTTAGGTAATAATACTTATATATTTGAATTAAACTATGATAAAAAAATATACAAGATGAAAGAAAACGTTTATTGGAGTTTATAGATGGAAATAATATAGAATTAGCATTATTTCTTAATGATTTTCGTTTTCCAAATAAGTTATATTTTTATTAATGAAGATATAGCTAAAAAAAGTTGATTGTCGTTTATGGGTTTGGGATTCTATTCATGATGTACAATCATTGGGTAATCATATTAATTTATATTCAAATATTTATTCTATTGAAATTAATGATGTAATTCAATTAGAAAAATATTGTTCTATTACTGCACATTATTTACCTTTATATGCAGGCCCAGAATTTTATTCTTCGCCTAGAGAAGTAACAGATGTACAAGATTTGGATATCTTTTTTATAGGAACTATTGCAGGATCTAAAAAAAGATTAGAATTATTAGAAGCCGCTGCTAAGGTAGCTTATGAGAATAATTATAAGATGCTAGTTTTAGGTCGTGTATGGCATAGTCATCATTGGTATCAGGAAATTATAGGTAAATTTAAATTTGGCCTTAAATACCCTTATTTATCTAAAGTAGTCAAAAATAAGGTGCTATCACCAGAAGAGGTTATTAAATATTATAAACGAACTAAAATTAATCTTAATATTCATATAGAAGGTCATACTTGTTATAATTGTCGAACCTTTGAGGTAATGGGTAATAATAATTTTCTCTTAAGTGATATCCAAAATAAGTATGATTTACAGTTAGAGGAATTAGTACATTTTGATTGTTATAGTGATACTAATGAATTAGTTGAGAAGATAAAATATTATCTTGAACATGAACTTGAAAGAAATAAAATAGCTTATTCGGGTGGTTGTATTATAAGAGAAAAATATAATTTGACAAATGCATTAAAATTAATTTTTTCTTAGAAGAAAAGAGAAGGGGTAGTATGAAGGGGATTATTTTAGCTGGTGGATCAGGGACACGTCTCTATCCACTAACATTAGTAACGTCTAAGCAATTATTGCCTGTTTATGATAAACCAATGATATTTTATCCATTATCTATGCTTATGTTAGCAGAGATTAAGGATATCTTGATTATATCAACACCGCAGGATTTACCTAATTTTGAACGCTTATTAGGTGATGGTTCTAGATATGGCATTAATTTACAATATAAAGAGCAACCATCCCCAGATGGATTAGCACAAGCCTTTATTATTGGTGAAGACTTTATTGATGGTGATTCTTGTGCCATGATTTTGGGCGATAATATTTTTTATGGTGCAGGGATGAGAAAACAATTACAAGAAGCTGCACAGGCCACGAGTGGTGCGACTGTATTTGGTTATCATGTAGAAGATCCAGAACGATTTGGTGTTGTTGAATTTGATGAAAATGGATTAGTAAAATCTATTGAAGAAAAACCAAAACATCCTAAATCAAATTATGCCGTTACAGGGTTATATTTCTATGATAAAGACGTTTGTAAATTGGCTAAAAAGGTAACACCATCTGATCGTGGAGAATTAGAAATTACAGATTTAAATAAGATGTACTTAGAACGTGGTGATTTACGTGTTCACACACTTGGTAGAGGGTATTCTTGGTTAGATACAGGAACTGTGGATTCTCTTAGTGATGCATCCGAATTTGTTCGAGTTATTCAGACACGTTCTGGCATTGAAATATCCGCATTAGAGGAAATTGCTTACCGTAATGAATGGATTAGTAAAGAACAATTACTTGAGAGTGCAAAGCTTTATGGCAAATCACCATATGGTAAACATTTACGGCGTGTAGCAGAGGGGCAAATACAAGGATAGGGGTTGTATAGTATGGGAATTAAGGTTACAGAAACAGGTATCCCAGGTCTTGTGATTATTGAACCACAAGTTTTTGGTGATCATCGAGGATTCTTTATGGAATCATGGAATAAGCGAACTATGGAAGAAGTTGGCTTATTTTATAATTTCGTACAAGATAATCATTCATCATCTACTGTAAAAGGCACATTGCGTGGTATTCATTTCCAATATGGGGATAAGGCACAAGCAAAATTAGTACGATGTGTTCGTGGTGCAGTACTTGATGTAGCAGTTGATTTTCGTAAGGATAGTCCTACATATAAGCAATGGTATGGTGTTGAACTTAGTGAAGAAAATCAAAAACAATTTCTAATTCCTCGTGGCTTTGGACATGGTTTTGTAACCTTAACAGATCATGTTGAGTTTATGTATAAAGCAGATAACTATTACGCACCAGAAGCAGATGGGGGTATTCGATGGAATGATCCTACATTAGCTATTAATTGGGGAATAGAAAACCCTATTCTATCTGAGAAGGATACCCAATCACCATTTTTGATGAAGTAGAGAATAAGATATCCTTTACAATGTCTGATAGTGAACAATAGGGTGGTGAACATATGAATATTATTGTAACCGGTGGTGCTGGGTTTATTGGTGGTAACTTTGTACATATGATGGTAGCTAAGTACCCAGAGGACCAGATCATATGCGTTGATGCACTAACCTATGCAGGTAATTTAGAAACGTTAGAATCTGTAAAAGATAAGTCTAATTTTTCTTTCGTGAAAGCAGACATTGCAGATAGACAAGCTATATATGAAATATTTGAGCAATATAAGCCAGATATAGTTATTAATTTTGCAGCTGAATCGCATGTAGATAGAAGTATTGAAAATCCAGAAGTATTCTTGCGTACGAATATTATGGGAACTGCTATATTAATGGATGCTTGTCGTAAATATGGGATTCAGAGATATCATCAAGTATCTACAGATGAAGTGTATGGTGATTTACCACTAGATCGACCAGATTTATTCTTTACAGAAGAGACACCGATTCATACATCGAGTCCATATTCATCATCTAAGGCATCTGCTGATTTATTAGTATTGGCCTATCATAGGACGTATGGCTTACCTGTAACAATTTCTCGTTGTTCAAATAATTATGGGCCGTATCATTTTCCAGAAAAATTAATTCCATTGATGATTATTAATGCTTTTAATAATAAACAATTACCTGTATATGGGGATGGGCAGAATGTACGAGATTGGTTATATGTAGAAGATCATTGTGAGGCCATTGATTTAATCGTTAGAAAAGGTAGTGTAGGAGAGATTTATAATATTGGTGGTCATAATGAACGTGCCAATATTGATGTAGTAAAAACGATTTTATCTACATTGGGAAAAGATGAATCGTTAATTACTTATGTTACAGATCGACCAGGGCATGACCAACGGTATGCTATAGATCCTACAAAAATCAATGATGAATTAGGATGGTTGCCAAAAACATCTTTGATGAGGGAATAAAGAGAACCATTCAATGGTATATGGATAATCAAGACTGGTGGGAACATATAATTAGTGGGGAATATAAAAGAATAAATTAAGGGTAAGATGTTATTATGAAAAAAGTTATTACATATGGAACATTTGATTTGCTGCATTATGGGCATATTAACTTATTAAAAAGAGCAAAACAAATGGGAGATTATTTAGTTGTTTGCCTTTCTACAGATGAGTTTAATAAGAATAGCAAAAATAAAGAATGTTATTTTAGTTATGAGATTCGAAAAACAATTATTAGAGTCAATTCGCTATGTTGATTTAGTTATTCCTGAGAATAATTGGGATCAGAAAAATTGATGATATTAAAGAATTTGGAATTAATACGTTTGTCATGGGAGATGATTGGAAGGGAAAAATTTGATTTTTTTTAAAAAGAATATTGTGAGGTAATTTATTTGCCTAGAACAAAAAGAAATATCAACTACAAAGATAAAGAAAGATTTGGAAAAAAATAGAGTATAGATAAATAGTAAGATAGATACTATTATTAAGTTTAAATAGTAAAAAAACTGTTAATAATCATAATATTTATAGAGGAGTAGTTATCATGACAATTCAAGTATTAAAACCTAAATATCATGTAGAAGAATGTTTAAATGAAATCAGAGAATGTCTAGAAATAGGTTGGACTGGTCTTGGTTTCAAAACAGTAGAATTTGAAAATAAATGGAAAGAATATACTGGTCATGAGAATGCTCATTTCTTAAATTCTGCTACTGTTGGATTACATCTAGCAGTAGAAATCTTAAAAAAAGAAAATGGTTGGGAAAACGGTGATGAAATTATAACTACACCAATTACTTTTGTATCTACGAATCATGCTGTTTTATATGAAAAATTAATACCTCGTTTCGCTGATGTAGATGAATACCTTTGTTTAGATCCTGAAGATGTAAAACGTAAAATTAATGATAAAACTAGAGCTGTTATTTTTGTTGGTTATGGTGGACGTGTTGGTCAATTAGATAAAATTATTAAAATCTGTAAAGAACATAAGCTAAAACTAATTCTTGATGCGGCGCATATGGCTGGAACTCGTGTAAATGGACAAATGCCAGGTACGTGGGATGGCGTAGATGTGGCTGTCTATTCATTCCAGGCTGTTAAAAATTTGCCAACCGCTGATAGTGGTATGATTTGTTTCCACAATAAAAAGTATGATGAAATTTGCCGTAAATTGACATGGTTAGGTATTAATAAAGATACGTATGCTCGTAATAGTGGCACAAAAGGTTCTTATAAATGGAAATATGATGTAGAGTACCTTGGTTATAAAGATCATGGTAATTCTATCATGGCTGCTATCGGCTTAGTAGAGCTTAAATACTTGGATGAAACAAATGAATATCGTCGTGAATTAGCTAGATGCTATGATGAGATATTTAAAAATGATCCTAAAATTCAAATCATTGGTGCACCACATGCCGATGAATGCTCTTATCATATCTATGAAATTGCTGTAGATAATCGAGATGGATTACTTGAATATCTACAAGAAAATGATATTTACCCAGGTGTTCACTATCGTGATAATACAGAGTATGAAATGTACTCTTATGATAATGGTAAATGTCCAAATGCGCATAGAATGTCTAATAGAATTATTACTATGCCACTTCATATGTATTTAACAAAAGATGATGTAAAAATGATTGCTAATAAAGTTATTGAATTTGTGAATGCTCAGTAATTTAGGCTATAAGATATATTCTTATTTGCATAGTAAAACGTACTAACAAGTGATTTTGTTAGTACGTTTTTGTTTTAATTTTATATGTATGTTTAACGTATAGCGAGGATAGCAAATGAGTTATGATTCAGATAAACCGATTGAGTCTTCTAAACAAGACTTATTAGGTCGAACAACATTTTCTAAACAATTAGGTGAGGCGATTTATGGGTATGATGCTAATGACGGATTAGTAATTGGATTATATGGTAAATGGGGAACTGGTAAAACATCTATTTTAAATATGGTTATTAATGAGATTAATGATTTATCTAGAAAGAGCGATGATAAGCCAATAATTATAAATTTTTTTCTCCGTGGAATTATTCGGATAAGAATAATCTGATTAGCATTTTTTTTAAGGAACTAAAGACTAAAATAAGGCCCAATAATAATGATGAAAAGAAGAGGCAATTGGCGAAAAATCTAGATAAGTATTCTAGTATTATTAGCTTAATATTAAATGCATCTGTGGCGTCAGGCCATACATGGTTACCAATATTGAAATATCCGGTTAAGAGTATAATCCAATTTATTAAGAAAAATATTAACGGAAGACGAAGACTTAGATACCGCTAGAAAAAAATTAGAGTACTCACTTATTGATACTGGACAAAAAAATTATTGTTTTTTTATAGATGACATTGATCGATTAACTAATTCGCAAATAAAAGATATTTTTCAATTAGTCAAACAAGTAGGAAATTTTCCTAATGTAATATATGTTTTATCAATGGATAGGGATGTTGTATGTAGAGCATTAGAGTCTGTACATAATATTAATGGATCCGAATATTTAGAAAAAATTATACAGATTCCATTTGAAATACCGGTACTTATGAAATCAAAATTACAAGAAATATTTTTAACAAAACTTGATAATACGGTTAACGATATTTCTGATAGTATCACTTGGGATAAAAATTTATTGGAGTGAGGTATTCACTAATTGTATAGAACCTTATATTAAAAACATTGAGGGATGTTAATAGAGTTATTAATACATTTCAATTTAGATATAGACTACTGTATGAAGAAACAGCTTTTGAGGATATGGTGGCACTTACAACTATTGAAGTGTTAGAACCACAGTTGTATCAATGGATTGGTAATAATAAGGATTTATTCTGTAGTACATCAGTACATAGTTTTCAATCTATGTATAGAGATAAAAAAATGATTACCGTAACTTAATATATAATGAATTGGAAAGTTTAGAGATAAACGTGATCAAGCTATAAAAATTTCTTAGTACATTGTTTCCTATTTTTTTGCAGATGATATTTATGATCGTAATATTAGATGTATTTCATCTAATATTAGAGAGGTTATGAGAGCCGCCCAAGAAAAATCGATTTGATTCATATTTTATATTTGATTTGAATGGTATTCCTGTATCAAGATATATTATTAATAATTGTATAAATAGCTTAGATTTTAATGAGATTATTGATATAATAATTAAATTTAACAATGAAGGAAGTATTGGATATTTTATAGAGGAATTAAGGTCGTTAGTTAATTCAATTCCTTATAATCGTTTAAGATTATTGGCATCAACGATATTAAGTGAACAACATAAATTTCCTGATGATAATAGTAGAAGATTTCTTATGTTATCGGTTTATAGTCAATCTATATTTCTTATAGGTGAAATTATAGGTAGGATTGATAATGAAACTGAACGATATAAAAATAATCAAAGATTTTCTAGAGAATATAAATAAAAAAATCAATTAGGTACTATAGCTGACTTTATTAATAAAAATAGAATTAGCTTATGGTAGATTATCCGGTAATATAGAAAATGTGGATAAACAGCTTATAACGTTAGAACATTTAGAAGAGTTAGAGAGACTCTATATTTTAAAAAAATCAATGAGATTATAAAAATCAGAATCTATTTTTTTGAAATAAGTCATTTTTATATAACATTCTATTTATGGAATTGCCTTGATAAAGATAAGGCAAAAAAATTTATTTAGAGAATGAATTTAAGTATGATATTAATATACTTAAATTTACATGTGCCATTGCACATAAGTGGATTGGTAGTGACAATGATAGTGGTTGGGGATTTTCTTTAGATATTTTTATAGATTGTATTTCAGCAGATACTATATATAAGAAAATTGAAGAATTTGATAAACGACAACTAGATTTGTTTACACCAGAAGATCAAATTAAACTGGCTTCCTTTGTCTTAGGCTATGGTAAATCTAATAATCATAGCATTAGTGAAAAGGATGCAAAAGTACTTATAGAGAATTGGAAACATAATGTTTAATTAGTATTTATAAGAGTAGGTAAACATTATTATAAATCATCTACTATACAATAATCACTTTAATACAACTCGGGGTCAATATATTTCTTAAATGCAAGGTGGTGATACAGTGCTAATAGATTTTACTTTTAAAAATATTCGATCATTTAAAGACGAAGTTACCTTTTCTATGGAGGTAGGTGAAGGTATTACGGAGTATATAGAGGCGAATACAGTCCGATTAGGAGATATAGAGGTTGTTAAGTCATCTTTTATTTTTGGAGGCAGTGCATCTGGAAAATCTAATGTGATTAGAGCTTTCCAACTACTTAGAGATATTATTGTTTATGGTACATCTTCTGATTTAGAGTCTTTACCTGTTGATACTTTTGCTAATGGAGCAGGTAATACTTATTTCAAAATTCGATTTATCAAAAATGGAAATTTATATTCTTATGAATTAAACTATGATGATAATAATATTAATAAAGAGTGTCTAGTTGTGAATGATAATATCATTTTTAAAAGAACTATTGATGACATCATTATGCCTTTATCAATAAAGGGCTTAAAGGGTGCATTAAGAGCTAATCAGTCTTTACTATACTTTGCTCAATCCAATAATGTTTCAGAAACTAAAGTGGCATATGAATGGTTTGCACAAGATATTCTTGTACTTAGTTTAAGTAATATTGATTTATGTAACCAGGAGCTATTTAAGCCTTTTATATACTAATCCTAATTTAAAAAGAAAAAGTCTTGTATTTCATGAAGGCTGCAGATTTCCATATAAAAGATATTAAAATACAAGAATCTTTCATACCTATACAAGAAAATAATCAAAATTTAGAATCTAGATTACATCTCCAATTTGAATATGAATGTAAGAATGGAGGAAGCTTTACTATTGATTATGAAGCAGAAAGTATCAGCACACGGATATTCATGGTTTTAGCAATGATGATTTTGAATAATTATCATAATTCTAAGCTATTTTTAATTGATGATTTTGATTGTTTTTTTACATCCTAAATTAGTTAATATACTATTACGTATTTTTTTAATGGATGGAATGATACAGGCATGCAATTTATTGCGACTACACATAATACAGATATATTGGATGCTCCCATAAGAACTGATCAAGTTTGGTTTGTAGATAAGAGTTATTATGGTATATCTACTCTAGATAATGCTTTTGACTATAATGAGTTAAGTATTAAGGATATTAAAAAGAGTTACCAAGATGGCTTGTATGGGGCTATTCAAATTATTAATGATTCGATGATAAAAAGATATATTAAAAAAAGATGACAGTAAACGATAGACCAGCTGATGCAAGATTAAGACTTTATTTATATATTAGTGTAGTTTAAGTACATGTACAAATATGGCGAAACGTATGTTTTGCCATATTTTTTTGCATCTGATTTTCTATTATAAACAAAATAAATGTTTTAAATCTATCTAATGTGTTATAATAATTAAAAAAGGAGGTGTTAAAGTGCGGTTGTTAGGATTTGAAATACACAACACTAATCTATTTGGTAAAAATTTACATATTGATTTAGTGGCAACTGATAAAGTGAGTCAGTTAATTACTGATAATGACAACATAGAAAGGGCTTATAGGATTGACAGTGGAGCGTCTATTTATTCCCAAAATTTAATAGCTTTTACAGGTCTTAATGCGACCGGTAAGACAACGATTTTAGAAGTTATCCAGATATTGTTACAGATTGTAGCTAATGATGCTAGATTGAATGATTCTCACATTAAACCAATTATTCAGAAAATTATAGGAAGTGTTGATGGTACAAATGAGAAACCAATAGTTTTTGTTATGTGGTTTGAAATTGATAAACAAATCTTAGAATTAACATCTTCAATTATAAAACGATATACAATGGATGATGAATATGATTTTGTTTATAAAAATGAGATATTGAAAGTACGATCGTTCTCTAAACTGACTAAAAAGAATCTATTTAATTTTGTACATTCTAAGGTTATAAATCAACGTACGGATTTTGAAGATGCTAAGTTTTTACTTGATGATATGAGTATTGCAAGTATGTTTAAGGATAAGGCAACAAAGGTACTTTGTTCATTTGAAAAATATAATACGGTTCGAAATATAAGACCTATGATTCCTGATGTGTCGATTATACAGTGTTTTGATAGTGCAATCAGTTGTATTGAACAGTCAGATAGTAAAGATAAATATAAGTTGAAATTTAAAAAAGATGGTGATTCTGAGTATGATGTATCCTATGATGATTTAGAATCCATCTTATCTTCTGGTACTGTAAAAGCATTGCACTTTTTTCCAGCTCTCCAATCTGTATTGAAAGCAGGAGGGTATATTTTATTCGATGAGATAGAAAATCATATTAATAAACGTCTTGTAGAATGGATCCTATCTTTATTTGAAAATAGGGATTATAACCCTTATGGGGCCTGCTTAATTTTTACAACTCACTACCCTGAACTATTAGATACTTTTGTAAGAAAAGATAATATTTATATTACTCGTAAACGTAATGATGGAACATTAGAGGCTGTTAAATACAGTGATGAGATTAAACGAAATGAATTACTCAAATCAAATGTTATTTTAGGTAATTTAATTAAAGGAACAGTGCCTAAATATGCATCAATGAAAGCAGCAGAGCAGGCGTTAGCGGATATTATTAAATTTAGGTAGTTGATTGTTTACATATTGAGTCATATTTTATTTATTTGACGATTTTTTCGTCATATAAATAAAATTATATTGAAAAATGTATTTGGTTTATGTATGATGAGAGTAGTTGGAGGTGAATTATGTTAGTAAATATTAGTGCAAGCAATTTTAAATCATTTGATAAAACAGAACGTTTATCAATGATATCCTCTAGTAAGATTCAAACTCATACAGGTCATGTTCGGAAAATTAAAGATACTAAAATATTAAAGAATGCGGTTATTTATGGTGCTAATGCATCAGGAAAATCTAATTTGGTTGAAATCTTGCAATTTATGCAGTGGACTTTGCAACATGGATTACCTTTTGAATCAAGATTATTTTTTTCTCGTACAAAAGCGGAAAATGAACATACAGATAGTGAATTTGAGTTACAATTTACACTTAATGGGAAATTTTATGCATATGGTTTTTCCGTATTATTATCTGAAGGAAGAATAACGGGAGAATGGCTATATGAATTACGGCCACATGGGTCTGCTAAGCTTTTATTCGAAGTAGAGAATGCAATGCCTACGTTGGGATCTTTAAAGCTAACAAAGGATGCTGTAAATCGATTTACCATATACGCCGAAGATTTTGCTCAACAAGATCAAAATCGTTTATTTTTAGGTGTTATGAATCATGGTAAAGATACCAATAAGTTAAAAGGCTTAGAATTTTTATTTGAAATCTATGATTGGTTGTGTAACCATATTGTAATTATTACACCGAACACAATCCTCAATAGTTTTTCATATTACTACCAAGAAGGATCACTAGAAAAAATCAGTGAGTTACTTGCTGATTTTGATACCGGTATTAGTAATGTGGCGGTAAAGAAAATTACCCAAGAGGAATTAAAACGGTCCTTACCGATAGAAGTCTATAATAAATTGATAGAGAAAATTAAGTTAAGTACCACAGAATTTAAAGGTGGTAAACTTACAATGCGTAGTCATGATACGTTTTTTGCCATAGATTTTCAAGATATAGAGCATCCTATTATTACAACATTATGTTTACACCATGGTGAGTCACCATTCGATTTTTCTTTCAAAGAAGAATCTGATGGGACACAACGTATTTTTGACTTATTAGATTTAATATTATCTAATCAGGATCATATGGTGTATATTATCGATGAATTAGAACGTAGTTTACATCCTAATCTTACGAAACATTTCCTAGAACTGTTTATGGAAACTCATAAGAATTCTGATATGCAATTACTATTTACTACTCATGAATCAAGCATTATGGATTTAAAATTATTTAGACGTGATGAATTTTGGTTTATAGAACGAGACCATGAAAACTGTAGTCACATTTATTCTCTTGCTAAATTCAAGGAACGCTATGATACCAAATTGAGTAAAGCCTATTTAGAAGGGCGATATGGGGCTATACCAGTGTTATCTTCTATTGTGTCCATTAAAGGAGAGTAATTATGGGCCTTCGAGAATTTTCTAATTGGAATGTACGAGATGATAAAGAAGAAGTAGAACCTTTAAAGAAGTATATATTTTTGTGTGAAGGTAGTGTAACGGAAGTAGCCTATTTTAAGTACTTAATGAAAATTCGAAGAAAGTTAGGCATACATCCTTTTATTGATATAAGCATTTTAGAGCGAACCGAAGGTGATGTGAGTATATCCGCACCTAAACGATTAGTTCAATTTGGGAGTGAGTATAAAACTAGAGATTCTTTTGACGGTGAAAGAGACATTATTGTCGTCGTATTCGATGCGGATGTTTTTGAACGTGGGCAACCTCATTACTCTGATATTCTTGAAAATGCTAGGCAAGAAAAATTTGTTGTAGGTGTTACTAATCCTTGTTTTGAATTATTTTTTTATTGCTTCATTATGAAAAATGGATTTTCTGAATATATTGAGCCAAATGCTTCAGAATTTTTTTTTCCCCAAAAAGGATTAAAGAATAAATTAGCCTATACCATATTAAAAGAACGGGCTGGTGTAGATTCAAAAAGTAATACTGCAATAGGTAAATTAGCTGAGTTTGTTACTATTGCTATAGAAGAAGAGCGCTTTTTGAATCAAGATATTAATGATTGCAAAGGTAAAATTACTAGTAATATAGGTCAAATTATTGATGACATATTACATGATTCTGTATGAATAAAAACATGTGACATATAATCTTTATGTAATGCATTATAAAGCTGTCCTAAAATGTGATTTAATCATATTTTGGGACAGCTTTTTTTAAGTAATATTTGCGTAAAAATGAAAATAATATGAATATAATATGAATATTTTATTCTCTGCTTATCGATTATTTATCTCTCATTGTTATACTAGAAAGGAATATTACGGTTGTATGATGCGTATATAAGGGGAACGAGGGTACTTATATATTAATTCATGCGACTACAGCGTGTGTAACATATAGTTTCTGTATAAGAGAGGTATTTATGAAACATCAATTGGCTGCTATGTTGGCAGCAACAGCCGTGTTGGGTGTAACGACTGCCTTCGGCGCTAATCCATTTTCTGATGTAACGCCAGATTCTTGGGCGTATCAATCGGTGTCTCAATTGGCGAGTGCGGGCATTATTAATGGCTATCCAGATGGGACTTTCAAAGGTCAAAAGGACATTACCCGCTTTGAAATGGCCCAAATGATTGCAAAGGCCATGGCTAATCAAGATCGTGCTAATGCAGAACAACAAGCGATGATTAATCGTCTAGCCGATGAATTTTCTAATGAGTTGAATAATTTAGGTGTTCGCGTTAACCGCTTAGAGGACCGCGTAGGTAATGTGAAAGTCACCGGCGATGTGCGGTTCCGTTATCTTGGCACTAGGCTATGGGCCAAGATTTCATAAGAACTCAAGGAGAGTATAGTAAAAAGTCACAATTTGATATGCGTGCACGTGTTCAATTCAATGCGAAGATTAACGACAAGACTGATGCGGTAGTGCGTATGACGACCGATTCTATTGAATTTGGTAATACTTACGATGATTATACAGGTGAATCGACTGGGGCAGCTTACATCGACCGTGCTTATGTGGATCATCGATTTGGCAAATATGTATCGGCAAAGGTAGGTCGTTTTAACCAAGTTATCGGCAATGGTTACTTCTATGATGATGCGTTCGACGGTGCTCAAATTAACATCGGTAACGATAAAATTCAATTCCAAGGGGCTCATGGCTATTTCTTAAAAGGGATGTTTACCAATACCTCCGCAGATATGAATGATACCGTTACCTATGCTAGCCTCAAAGGTCAGCCCAATAAACATATCAGCATGGGTGGTTTCTATGCTCGTATGAACGCACCATATAATATGGGCTTCATATTTAGAAAGTTCTATGGTTTCCATACGGATATTAATTTTGATAAGGTTTGGATTGGAGGCGAATGGTTGAAAGCAGCTCATACGGACCACGGTACAGGCTGGACTGCCGGTGCAGGCTATGGTCTTTATGATATAGCTAAAAAGGGCACGTGGGATGTGAAAGCCCAATACTTCAATATTGATGAAAAGATGGGCGCTGTGTCCTCTAAATGGAACCTTGCCTATGATTCTACACAAATTGAAAGTAGTGGACACTTATGGTTCCATGGGTATAAAGGCTGGCTCGGTACGGTAGATTATGCATTGCAAGACAATCTAGGCCTTAGTGTATATGCTGGGTTCAAAGGTAAAACAAAATCTGAACTTGCTAGTTATAAGCGATCCTTGGCTAACTACTACCGCGTGGAGCTTAACTATCAATTCTAATGTGATGTCGGGCTATTCTGATGTCTTGATATCCTAATCTATATGTGTTGTGTAATGTATATTATTAATGAAAGTATGTGTTATGTAATGTATATTATTGATGAAAGTATGTGTTGTGTTTGTGGAGAGGGTTAGATTATGAAAAAACACTTGGTAACGATGTTGGCAGCAATGGCTGTGTTAGGTACGACGACGGTATTCGCAGCGAATCCATTTCTGATGTAACGCCAGATTCTTGGGCGTATCAATCCGTGTCTCAATTGGCGAGTGCGGGCATTATTAATGGCTATCCAGATGGGACTTTCAAAGGCCAAAAAGATATTACTCGTTTTGAAATGGCTCAAATGATTGCGAAGGCCATGGCTAATCAGGACCGCGCTAATGCGGAACAACAAGCGATGATTAATCGTTTAGCCGATGAATTTTCCAATGAATTGAATAATTTGGGCGTTCGCGTGGCTCGTTTAGAGGACCGCACGGGTAATGTGAAAGTTTCCGGTGATGTGCAGTTCTTATTGCGTCGTTCCTTTACGAAAAATGGCGTGTTGATAGGGCAAGCCGGCCAATATTACAAGCCATCTAAATTTGATGTTCGTGGTCGTGTGCAATTTAATGCAAAGGTAAATGACCGCACCGATGTAGTGGCTCGTTTTAGAACTTATCAAATGGAATTTGGTGACGGCGGTGAATACGAATCCACTCCTACACTGGATCGGGGGTATGTAAATCATCAATTTGGCAAATATACATCTGTGAAGGTGGGCCGTTTTAATCAAGTCATCGGTAATGGTTTATTGTATGATGATACATTCGATGGTATTCAATTCAACACGGGGAATGATAGAGTTCAACTTCAATTAGCCCATGGCTATGCGACGGCAGAGCATAATGAAACCCGTTTCTTGCCAGACCGTGATCAATATAATTATGCAGGCCTCAAAGGTACATTGAATAAGCATATCGATGTGGGTGCATTCTACTCCCGTCATAGAAGAGATAAAACCGGTTATTATAATACATACGGTAATTTGTATGGTGTAAGCACGGATATGAATTTTAATAAACTTTGGATTGGCGGTGAATGGGCAAAAGCGGTTGGCACCGCACATAGCCATGCTTGGACTGCTGGTATTGGTTATGGTAATTACAACGCCGCGAAAAAAGGCACCTGGGATGTAAAGGCGCAATACTTTAGCTTTGATCAAAACTTAGCGCCTTATGGATCCAAATGGAACTTCCCATTTGATGCCAATAATTACCATTGGGATTATAATGCAACACCACCATCTGTTACCACTACATACCGTGGCTTTAGAGGCTGGATGGCCACTGTTGACTACGCGTTGCAAGACAATGTGAGCCTCAACGCATATTATGGATTCAAAAATAGAACACATCGCATCGATGGTTCCCTTAATGAATACTTACCAAACTACTACCGCGTAGAGCTAAATTACCAATTCTAATCAAATAGATTGGCACAACTTAATACAATGCAAAAAGATGGCGAAATAAGATGGCAAAATGTATATTTCGTCATCTTTTTTGTTATATTTGCGGTTTTTCTACAGGTGTTGAGATTACCTTTACAATCCTATGAAAATCCAATGAACTTTTCTCTGAAATATAAAATATTTTTTATAGTATGTTATACTTATGTTATATTCTGCATATAACGGTTATCACTTATAAGGGGTTAGGGAGATACGTGTTAGTAGGGCCGAATTGCAGATGTGTATAGTTCTTTTTTGGAGAGAGGTATAGTTATGAAAAAACAATTTGCCGCTATCTTTGCAGCAACAGCTGTGTTGGGTGTAACAACTGCGTTTGCAGCGAACCCATTTTCCGATGTAACCCCTGATTCTTGGGCCTACCAAGCCGTGTCTCAATTGGCTAGCACTGGCATCATCACGGGCTATCCAGATGGGACTTTCAGAGGCGAAAATGGTATTACTCGTTTCCAAGTAGCACAAATGGTAGCGAAAGCGCTTGCTAACCAAGATCGTGCGAATGCGGAACAACAAGCCTTGATTAACCGTTTGGCTGATGAATTCTCTAACGAATTAAATAACTTGGGCGTTCGCGTGGCTCGTTTAGAGGACCGCGTAGGTAATGTGAAAGTAACTGGCGATATGCGTCTTCGTTATCTTGGTTCCCAAAGAAAGATGGTAACTATGTAAACGCTGTGGGCGATTACAGCAAAGGTTCCCAATTCGATGCGCGTGCTCGCATTCAGTTCAACGCAAAGGTCAATGACCGCACAGACGCTGTCGTTCGCGTAACTTCTGGGGACTTTGAATTTGGCGATGCGACTAATGGTGGCAATGCAACGGCTACTATCGATCGCGCTTATGTAAATCACAAATTTGGTGAACGCGTGTCTGTGAAAGCTGGTCGCTTCGACCAAATGCTCGGAAACGGTTTGATTTACGATGACACATTCGACGGCGTTCAATTCAATGCAGGCAACGATAAAGTTCAATTCCAAGCAGCCTACGGCTATGCTGTGGCAGGTGCTTTTGACGGTTTAACTAAGAAATCCAATAAAACTTTCACCTATGCAGGCGTTAAAGGTCAACTTAATAAACATGTGAACCTTGGCGGCTTCTATGCCCGTAGAAATGCGCACAAATCCAGTGGTGACGCACTTAGAAACATGTATGGCTTCAGCACAGACATGAACTTTGATAAAGTTTGGGTTGGTGGCGAATGGGTGAAAGCAGCTGGCGTTTCTCACGGTTCTGCATGGACTGCTGGCCTTGGCTATGGTGACTACGACCAAGCAAAACGCGGTTCTTGGGACGTAAAAGCACAATACTTCAACTTCGGCCAAAACTTAGGCGCTGCATCCTCCACATGGGACATCGCTTACGATCTAACTAATACAGCTTGGGCTACAACTGGAGCTGGTGTCACTACTAGTGCGTTGAATTACCAAGGCTTCAAAGGCTGGTTATTAACTGCTGATTACGCATTACAAAAGAACGTGGGCTTAACAGCATACTACGGATTTAATAACAAAACAAACAAGGCTACTGGCGATAACGAAAAACTTTCCAACTACTACCGCGTAGACCTTAACTACCAATTCTAATATGATGATTGGTATCGTTCATAACTAAAACAATCCCCTTGATGAGTATCTCGGTACTTATCAAGGGGATTTTAAATTAGAACACGCCTGTAGTAATTAGCAAGACGAGCCTGATATAGTGTCTCTAGAAATAGAACAGGCGTGTTCTAATTTGTAAGATAGCCTGATATAGTGTCTCTAGAAATAGAACAGGCGTGTTCTAATTTGTAAGATAGCCTGATATGGTCTCTCCAGAAATAGAACAGGCCTGTTCTAATTTTTAGGAGAGGTATTAAAGGGTCCAGGCAATACTACAGGCCTGTACTAATTTTCAGATGAGATATTAATAGAACAAGGCCTTACCTCTAGAATTAATATATCTCCTCGTGATATATTACAGATAAGTAGTATTTTTACGTTCATATGTATAAGGAGATACTCTATGTTTAACTTTTATACTGAGTTATTATTACGTTTACAGAAACAATTTGTATCTGAACATGAGTCTGATTTCAAACCTATTGAGGATTTGATAGAAGCATTTATGACTCAATATAATCGTGGTGATTTTAATGATACGATAGAAATGAAATTACGTGATTTATACGAGGCTGCAAAAGAGGCTGATACGACTGGGGAATCAAAGAAATTGTACAATAAGATTCTTGCGTTATGCCCTGACGAAGTAGATGCTAAACGAGAACTTATAGCCCTTGGATTACATCCAAGCTTTCAAATTCATCAGTTGAAACAGCTAGTAGAATCGTTGAAAAAACCTAAGAAAATGGATTGGCATATAATAGAGTCTCGGCCTTATATGCGATGCCTCATCGATATGGGGATGATATATTTAGAATACAATATGTATAATGATGCGATTGCATGCTTTACTCCTGTCTTTCACGGGGACAAGCAAGACCATTCAGGATTCCTTGTGTACATGATGGTTGCTTGTTGTGGCGCTGCCAACTGGGATCGTGGCCACAAGGTGTATCAGCGCTATCTCGCATGTTGCGATGATATACAAAATGCATTTAATCAGGCACCGGATATCATGTTGCCGATGCATATGTTGTATATTTTATTGGCTTTGCAGTGTGGTGAAAGCAAGGTTGCCCATGATGTAGTAGCAGATCTTGTTGACGAATATGAAGATATTGATTGGTTATTACAAGATGCAACGCGGTGGAACGATTTTGTAGAAGACCATTTAGAGACCATTATGTATATGGTAGACCAAGTGATTGACATAGATTTTGATCCACGGGAATTAATAAGTTTATATACTGCTATCTCATTTTTACCGACTCAATTGGTGAGTTTTGAAAGCCCATTATGGCAGACTTTATATGATGCGTATGAACGTGTTACCGGTCTAATTGTTGTGAATCGGTACTCTAGTGATAGTTATATGGGAAAATGCGAGACAGCTCATATGAGTACCGTAGAGGTTGCTAAAGGTGGGGCTGTGCGTAGCAATCCGGTATATGACAATATACGGTTTGGTGCACAAATTACACTTTCACAAGCTGGCCTATACACAGTAGCTGATTTTAAAACAGTTACTAAACAAGAAGTATTGATGCTACCAGGCATTGGTAAAAAAACGGTGGAACAACTAGAGCATAATGGCGTTATATTTAAAGCGTAAAATGTGACTTGAGCTCACTAGCTATCCTAGGATAACGAAGGGCTATTTGTCTTTTCCATAACTAAAACAATCCCCTTGATGAGTATCTCGGTACTTATCAAGGGGATTTTAAATTAGAACACGCCTGTAGTAATTAATAAGATAGCCTGATATAGTGTCTCTAGAAATAGAACAGGCCTGTTCTAATTTTTAGGAGGGGTATTAAAGGTCCCAGGCAATACTACAGGCCTGTACTAATTTTAAAAAGTATGTTAATGGAATCAACAGATAGTACAGGTCTATACTAATTTTATTTCTCTCATATTTACAAATAACAAATTGTAAATTATAATTTAAGATAATTTATAGTTTATTTATATTGTGAGAGTGAGAGGATTTTTATGAGACATGTAAGTAAAGCAAAGCTATCGCTAGCTGTAGCACTGGCGATTGCTGGATTTGTAATGCCTAATATGGTGGTAGATGCGGCTTATACCGCTCCGTATACTGATAATACAGATTTTGTAGCTAACAGTGATGATATGATACGTGTATTCCCAGAATACGATAAAAATATATCTTCTATAGTAGCGAATGGTGGTATGGTTATTATTGAAGACGGGTATTCTAATATTGGCTATGGTCATAGTGCATTTGCTACCAGTAAAAATGGTGGAGACATTAAATTGAAAAAAGGTGTATATAATTCTGGTAGAGTGAGTACACCTGTTGCTCTTGCTCAAGGGGGCACAATTAATATAGGCGTCCATGATCATCACGGCGAATTTACGGGTGATAAAATATTCGTTGAAGGCGATGTTATAGTTAAACATGATCCAATTCATAGCTCAACCATTAATATCGGTATAGATGGTGAGGAATCCAATTGGTCTGGGCTAGCTTTCAATTTAGCTGATGAAAATGACAGAAAATATAATCATATCAATGTGTTCCTTGGTGAAAGAGGGGCTTGGGAGCTATTGTATCAAGGTGGCCTTGATGGTACTAACCTTGATAGTAGTACTATGCCTAGCCGTGTACATCGACTCGTTGGCTCTACGAATCGTAATTTTCAAAATATGGTAGAGCAAAATGAGCATAATAAACTGTATATTGACAAACTCGAAGGCCATGTGAATTTTATTTATGATCCTAATGACGAATATGCAGATACCGAAGATCCAGAATATACACCGCCAACCACAACATATAATGGTTTAACGGCTGATTCCTTCTGGGGTGGCGACATTCATATCACAAGTGCAGCCCCTAATGCTGGCGCTCATCTATACACCAGCCGCAAAGGGCTAGATTTGTCTACTGAGGATAATGTAAATAAGGTTTTAGATAATCTTGCACATAAGGTGTATTATCATAACTATGTGACTGGTGAAAGAAACCTTGAAGGCACAGTAGCCATTGCTTCTGAAGGTGCTGAATCTGGTCGTTTCAAGGTAGTAACGTCTGGATATGCTAAAGAAGGTGCTATTACATGGCAAGCGGATCAAAATGGTCAAGGTAAATATGTGTACGGTAATACAACAGTAACACCTACACCGCAACCAGTGCCAACGCCAACACCGGCGCCACAACCGGCACCAACGCCAACACCGGCACCAACGCCGACACCGACGCCAACCCGGCGCCACAACCGGCACCAACGCCGCCGCCACAACCGGCACCAACGCCAACACCGGCTCCACAACCGGCACCAACGCCAACACCAGCACCGCAACCGGCGCCACAACCAACACCGGCACCACAACCGGCGCCAACACCAGCACCGCAACCGGCACCAGTCCAATCAACGGCATATGATACCCCTCATATGCGTGGTGCTCGTTCTGCGATTATGAGCAACATCAACGGCTGGCGCACATTAACAAATACTTACCGTCCTCGTGCATTGCAACAAGGGGCAACAACAGGTATTTGGGCCCATATCGGTGGTGGTCAATATAGCTATGATGCACAAGGTATTGATACCGACACAACCTATACACGTATTCAAGGTGGTTACGACGCTAAAACTGGTAGCGGTTGGACCGTAGGCGGTCAAGTGTCTTACCTTCGTGGCCATGATGATTATGTGTTCAATGGCTCTGGCAAAGAAAAGGCCTTTGCTGTTGGCGCCTATGGTTTGAAAGACCTCGGCCGAGATCAATACATTCAACTTGAATCCCAAGTTGGTCGTGTAACGAATACTTTCACAGCTCGTAATGAAATTGGTGAAAGCCTATCTGGCGAAACGAAGGCTAATGCATACACTATCGGCGCTCGCTATGGTAAAACTGTGAAATTACAAAATGGTGTATACATCGAACCGCAAGCACAATTGAGCTATACTCACTTTGGTGGAGATAGCTTTAATGCAGGCACCATGCATGTAGACCAAGCTGGTGTAAGCAGCACTGCTGGCGGTCTTGGCCTTGAAATTGGTAAGACCTTTGGCGCAGGCAGTATTTATACTCGTGTCGGCGTTAACCATGCCTTCTCTGGCTCGGTAAAAACTACATACACAAGTGGTTCTACTGTGAAATCAACAGAACAAGACCTTAAAGGGACATGGACTGACCTTGCATTCGGTGGCCGCTATGGCATCAATGCTAACAACAGCCTTTACGCTGATATTAGCACTGGTTTATCTGGCGACTATAAAGCAGGCTGGTCTGTGAACGCTGGATTTACACATAAGTTCTAAACTATGTTTACCTAAAATAATTTGAAAATATAGTCTGTATATAAAATAGCCCCAGAGTACTAATAGCGGTTTATATTAGCTGTTAGTACTCTGGGGCTTTTATGAATATGGTCTCCCCGGAATTAGAACAGGCGTGTTCTAATTTTTATGAGAGGTGTTAAGGGGGGCACCAATACTACAGGCCTGTACTAATTTATGAAACATTATATATGTATTGAGTTCATTCAAATTTGACGATATATATAATTATCTTTATAATATAAGAAGATAGTCGGGCGAGTAGATCCGTCAGGCTCATCTCAATAAGTACAAAAGTGATGAAATGGCCTTTCAGTTACCTAGCTATTTTAGGATAACGAAGGGCTATTTGTCTTTTCCAAGACAAATAAGAGCCACAAGTGCACCAAAGGCAATAACATCAGTCATCACCTCTAGAATTATCATGATTAACTCATAATCACTCATAGAGCACCCCTCTCTCCATTAACGAAGAGAGGCCCAACCTCGTCGACTATCTTAAACTAATTATAATGCGAACATATGAGTTGAGCAATAAGCATCTATAAATACAGATATATGAATTAAAGGAAAATAAGAATTTTAAATTAGTATAGACCTATATTAATTAGTAAGATGAGTTTGATATAGTGTCTCTAGAATTAGAACAGGCGTGTAGTAATTTTTAAGATGAGCCTGATATGGTCTCTCTAGAATTAGAACAGGCGTGTTCTAATTTTTAGGAGCAGTATCAAAGGGGCCTATCGATACTACAGGCCTGTTCTAATTTTTAGGAGAGGTATTAAGGGTCTCAGCCAATACTACACGCCTGTACTAATTCCAAGTAGGGATGTCAGAGGAACGTAATCTCAGAAAATGTGGTATAATAAGTTGTTAAATCGTATACAATCATTTTTATACTTACATAATCTATCTACCAATAGTATGTATTAATGTATATATATATATAGTATTAAGATAGGTAGTATTTCATATTGAGGAGGCCTCATGTTTCAACGTATGTGTGCAGTGGCTATGTTTGTAGCCGCGCTGTTTATATCTGTTATACCCAATGCCGATGCTCGGCAAGATATTTATGCTTTCACCTATAATGGCAATAATTGGTATGTGGACCGCGATTCGATTGATCGCAGTAAACCGGATGGGTTGCTACATTTTACGGTGTATACTATGATTGGTTTGCGTTATGATGTGGCCAGTGGCAGTGAGTATTACAACGCTGATGTATATTATTACGATCAAAAATTGTCTACCGAAGGTGGTCAGTTATTATATCGCAACCCAGGTATCTTGGCGGCGGCTCGTGTGGCACGTCAACAACCGGATGCGCCTAAACAAGCACCAAAATCAGTGGTAGCACAGCAAACAGCATCTCAATCGATAGCAGCTCAAACGGCGGCTCAATCTGTAGCGCCAACGGCACCGCAACCAAATATCGTCAAGGCTTTATCGACACCGGTTCAAGCGCCTGTACCTGCTAATGGTCCTGTGAAAGTAAACACTCAAATACCTATTGTATTACCAACAGGCCCAGTGAAAAAGGTGGCGGCTAAAACGGTGATGACCTTACATAATACATCGAAACAAACGACAGGTACGACATCTGAATCCGATGAAACAGAGGCTAATCGTACTCGTAAATAATCCTAAAAACTGCAATTTAGTCTTATGTATACTGAGAATGCATCAGTTACAGTATATATGACTAGGTTGCAGTTTTTATTTTGTATATATGAGGCTGTCTGAAGAAATTTCTAACTTGTAATCTGTATGCATTCCTTTCTATCAATATGCGGAATCAGCAAATCAGCAGGTTGAAAATTGTGGACTTTTAATGAGGCATTAATGAAATAGATGGTATATAATAGAATGTATAAAGTGTTAACAATAGACTGATGACTGGGGGCAGAGGTCTAACCGTAACTTGATTGTATTTGAGCTGTCAATAGAGGGTAGAGAGAGATGAAGCAGTTCGTAAAAAGGTTGGCTTGCGGTGTATTGGCAATAGCCACGATGGGCACTCTTGTAGGGTGTAGTCGAGAGGCGCCGAGTACGACGGCAAGTTCTGACCGTGCGCCCGTAGGGTATAAGGCGATTGCTGCCATGAATGCGTCGGCTGCGGAAAAGGCGGACCGTAGTGTACGCACTATGTCACGAGAGGACAAGATTGGCCAATTGATGTTCATTAGCTTGCAAGGTACTACGTTTGACGAATCGCAAAAAGAATTAATACGTAAATACCGCATAGGCGGTATTTTGCTCGATCATGATAATATGGAATCCAAGGAACAAGTGCGGGCTTTCACAAAAGGCATACGAGACACTGCGAATACGTCGAGCCTCATGCCACTGTTCATCGCCATGAATCGGGAACGCATGCAGTACCGGCCTAGCCTAATGCTGCCTTGGACAGACCCTAAGCTATTATCGAAGCAGGGGCTTGATGCGGTGTCGAGCTTGGCAACGCGTACGGCCATCGAGATGCGCGATCTTGGGTTTAATCTCAATTTGGGTATCATGGTGAATACCCATTCGTTTTACTCGTACACGAGTGATGTGGACCGGGCGGCGCGCATTGGTGAGACCATTACCAAACGCTATGCGGCGAATCACGTGTTTACGGGGTACGAATATTTTCCAGGCGGCGCTGATTACACGGTACCGGGCATGAAACTAGATGTATCTAAAGAGACCCTCATGGACGATGATGGCCGTATATTTGCTCAGCTGATTGGTGTGACCGCTGACGAGCATCCTATGATTATGGTGAATGCTGTGAAAGTCACCTCTATCGACGCCAATGATCCGGTGAGTCTCTCTAAACCGATTATTACAGATTGGCTGCGGAAGGAACTTGGCTTTGAGGGCGTAGTGATTACCGATGATATAGAGGTCGGTGCCGCCGTTGCTGGTATGTCAATCGAGGATTATGCGGTCCGCACCATCAATGCGGGCAGCGATATGGTTATCATTTGCAAGCATACCAAGCACATTAAAGAGGTTCACGATGCGTTGACGAAGGCTGTAGAGAACGGAACCATTTCTGAAGCACGGCTTGATGAATCGGTGCGCCGCATCATGCTTATGAAATTTAGCAATGACCAGTGATGATTCATATGCTTTCAAACATAGTAAAATAAATATAAGCGAACATAGAAGAAACTCTTTTCTCGTAATGGGAAAAGAGTTTTTTATGTGATATAGATGAATTTATTATCTATTTGTTAAAAACTATAAAAATTATTTTATAGTTTATTTAAATTATGATATAATAAACTCCTGAGAACTGATTTTAAGGGAGGTGAGATCTTATATGAAATGTAGTAACCATGAGGCGGTGATTGACGCCATAATGGAACAGTACAATCAGGGCCGCATGGAAATGAGTGTTGTACACGGTCCTTACAGCGTTGGTAAAACGTATATCGCTAGAGAGTTACAGGCTCGATTAGGCAAGAGTCATACCATATATCTGCTTGGACGTTTGGCGAATGAGTCCATTCATATTCGATCAATTGAGAGAGAACTAGAGGTGCCATTCGGGTCTTTTAAGACCTTAGAGGACGCATTGCGTGGCGTTTTTCAAGCGAGTCTTGACAAGCGGGTCATGTTCATCATAGATGATTATCCTGCATTTGTGGATACGGTTCCACAAGCGCCAATTATATTGCGTGACTTGATGGAAACCTATCGCGACCATGGCAAAGTATTCGTACTTCTCATGGGAACCCATGTGGACGAATTAAAAGGGCGAATCTTGGGCGAATCAAGCTTGATTGCAGCCTATATTCATAATTATTTCAAGGTCAATCCGTTCACACTTGATGATGTGAGAGCATTAGGTTGGGACTATACGGACGAAGATCTTGTTAAGCTATACCATGTAACAGGCGGTATGCCGGGGAACCTTGTGCATATAGATCCCGCCTTATCGGTAGATGAAAATATTGTGCGTCTATTCTTCAGACCACAAGGCATATTATGCACGGAACCACAACGATTACTTATGCGCTACATTCGTAATGTAGGCGCCGCTAATGCGATTCTCTATGCGTTGGCACAACTGGATAAGCCGTTCTATACAGAATTATGTCATGCCAGTGAGCTTAAGAGTGGTACCTTTGCAACCCGTATGGCTGACCTCTTAGATATGGAAATTATTGGACGTATTCAAGGGGGTAGCCGTGGTCCATTGCGTTACGCAGATTACCATTTTGTGAATACTATGTTCCAATTTTGGTACCAGTTTGTGTTCCCAAATCTTGAGGAAATTAATTGCGGTCAAGGGCAATATATTTACGATACCATTGCAAAACCTGCGTTAGATACACTCGCTTAATACAATTATTTTAGTGAAATGAATTCGAATTCGTGCGACTTGTAATTGATTCGAACTCGCTCATTGTATAACAATCGATTCAAATTCATGGAGCTATGTAAAATTGATCTAAATTGACGTACTTTTCTGAAATAGGTTTGTAATTATACACAAATACATATGTAACAACAAAAATTCCGCTGTAAATGTATGCATTTATGGCGGAATTTCTCATTTGTCTAAATACTCATTTGGGTGTATATTCCAAGTAAGCCTAGGCAGAAAGGAACGAATATGAATGTAAAGCATGTGGTATGTCCCCAAAAGGTATTACAAGCGGTGACAGACCTAAGTTTAGTGCGCGTCTGCCAAGAACGTCGTGTATCGGTGCTCAGTACGGAGCGAGCCGTATGGCCCATCGAGGAACTGACCATTGATGCGGCACAAATCGAGCTGTGCCGGCGCTATCGACCGCTCATCGTGCGGTATGCAAGCCGATGCAGTACAGCAATGATGACGGATGACGTGGAATCATTCCTGTGGATCATCTTTATCGAATCCATCTATAGCTTTCACACGTCGGGAAAGGTACCATTTTCTGGCTATGTGAAAGCGGCCATTCATTATGGTTATCTTAATTTTTACAAACAATCTGCTCATCAGTGGCGCCATGAGTTGACCTTGCCTCTCTGTACCGGAGACGATGTATCAGAGCCTGCCATGGATCAGTTCCCGGACGAGATAGATATTGAACGAGACATCATCGGAACGGTAACAGAAGACGAATTGCGCAATCGTCTGTGGGCTGCTTTCAGAAAACTGCCACGCGAGCAACAACAGTTATTGTATGCCCTATATCGAGATGGCAAGAGCTGCGTAGACATAGGTTATGAGTCCCATCAGTCTAGGCAGGCTGTGCAACAGCGCCATCAAAAGGCCATCGACCAATTGCGGTATTATATGATGGTAGCGAATAACAAAGAATTCGATATTCAAGATATGCAAAATATGCATAGTTATAAGTAACTTTTAAAAATCTAAAATATTTTTTAATTTATATATTTACAGTTTGTAATTATAGGTATACAATTAACTCATAAGTGCTGCTAAAGCACCTACTATAACACGTGTTATTTAAGCTTTTACAAGAGGAATTCCTAATTTTATTACTGACTATTTATTAATCTTAAGAAAGGTTAAGATAATGTTGAATACAACGTCTACAAATGTAAGTAATAACGAATTAATTTCTTGTAACCCAAATGCAATATATGGCGATGTAGATCACCATATATGTTGCTTGATCCCAATCTACATTGACGGCGGTGATTATACTGCTTGTTATTATGTAGATGGTCGGCGTGAAATCGTTCATAAATCTATTAAGACGGTTTTGAAAGAGGTAGCGCACCACGAGGGAGTTCTAGCAAACGGCATTCAATCGTCGAGGCGGTCAAAGCCGATGTATACGGACCCTAGAACAATGAGTCCGAATATGACCTTTGCGAGCCTGAAATCGCGCAAACCAATCGGGCGTGATGTGGTATATGGTTTATTCAACGTTATCGTTCCATTTCAATACCGCATTGAGCCAGGACCAGAACCACATACAACGTATATCATCATAGGAGACTTTGATCCTATACTCGTATTTCATTCCCCTGACCACGTGCAACGCAAACTACGCGATGCTTTGTTAGAACATCTCGATTATACGAAACGGATACTCGCTAAATTGAGTACCTGCGGAAATCCTTACGTGGTGGCTGAAATTTATGGTGCCTCGAGAACGCTAGCGGGAGTATAGCAACACATTTTGAGAGTGTGGGAGGGACGTAATATGAATTACGCAACAAAATTATGTATTGTTTCAATGGTTAGTGTATTTAGTGTATCTTCTATGGGATTGGTACAAGCTGCCGATACACCTATCGTTTCAACAGGTGGTGCGGCCTATAATATCGGACTACAGGGTGCTTCTTTCACCAATTCGGATAATGTATCCTTAGGTGGTCAAGCTGGGGCAACCAACAGTAATCCATATTCTCATTCAGGAGATCCAAATGCAACGGGTAATAACATTGCCATTGGTCGTGTAGCATTGAATGGTTCTCAAGGTGGTGGCAACGTCGCATTAGGTTCTAAAACATTTATAGAAGGCAAAGGAGACTATAACTTCTTAGGTAACTTTGCGGCAGGCTTTAAATCAACTATTTCTGATACAATTGCTATCGGTGCTTTTGCCGGTTCTGGTGCTACAGGTAATAAAAACGTATGGCTTGGCGCTGGCCAAGCGGGTGGCAGCACAGGTAACAATACGGTGTTGATTGGCTCTAACTCTACAGTGGATGGTAATTTTAACTATGGTATAGGCCATAATGCAGAGTTAAAAGGTGAAAGCAATGCTGTGGTGGGTGCCTACAATCATGTGACGGCGAATAATACCTATGTACTAGGTGATCATGTAACGACAACTTTAGATAATGCCGTAGTTCTAGGCAGTCATTCCACTGCTGAAAGCACAGATGTGGTGAGCACACCAAGCTACACCTATGCAGGTGGCACCGTTAACTTTGCCGGCACTGCACCAGTATCCACTGTATCCGTAGGCGCTACCAATCAAGAACGGACCATCACTCATGTAGCGGCAGGCCGTGTAAGCGCGGATTCTACGGATGCCATCAATGGTTCCCAATTATATGGTGCGAACCAACAAATCGATAATCTATACAATAAAATTAGCAATATTGGAAAAGAGGCCAACAAAGGCGATGCTCGTGCTGCGGCACTAGCTGCATTACATCCAATGCAATTTGATCCAGATAATCGAGTACAAGTGATGGGTGGTATTGGCCACTACAAAGATGCCAATGCGCTAGCCCTCGGTGTGGGGTATTATCCAAAGGAAAACTTACTCCTCACAGCCGGTGCTACCGTTAATGACCACATCATGGCTAACCTTGGTGTATCCTATAAATTCGGTGAAAACAAAACGCTACAAAAAATCTCTCCTGCGTCCTATAATGCTCTCGAACAACGGGTTGATACATTGGAGGCTCAAAATAAAAAGTTACAAGAAACAGTAGATATGCTCGTACAAAAATTGAATAACAGATAATATTGAGATACTCAGATAGCTGTATAATATAAACAGATAATTCATAAAAACCTCAGTATATAAGCGGATAGTTAGTCCATTGTGATTAGCTATCCGTTTTTTATTATATTAATTATCTTATAAATCTGTTAATAAATTTAAGATAATTATAAACAAACTATTTACAAATATTTAAAATATGATAATATAATTCATGTAAACATCATGAATAAATGATGAGTGAGAGATCGTATTATGTATTTGTTTGTAAATGGAGAGGGAAGATTATGAACAAACGGAAACGCTTATTGGCGATATTGATTAATGGTATGTTGTTATCCAGTTTATGTGTGGCTAGTGCAGCGGATGTTACGGTAGGTGCTGGTAATGGTATTGCTTATGGGACTAGCAGTAGTGCCAACAATACGCAAGATATTGCAGTCGGTAACAAGGCAAAGGTTGAAAACTATGTTGGTCAAAATGGCAGCGTAGCTATTGGTGCCAATGCACATGTTGAAATATGGCAGGTGGTGCAGAAGCAGCTGTGGGCATGGGGCAAACATCATATTCTGGTAGCTTTTGGTCCTCTGCTCGTGTACCGGCAGATCCATCTAAGGTAGTGGGTTCTGTTGTGATTGGTAATAACACATTTGCTCGTACAGGTAGTACCATGATTGGTTCCCATAACTACCGTGGTGCTATTGGCGATACTACGATAGATACAGATAATAATGGTACTCGTGGTGCCAGTTTAAACGTCTATGCAACAACAGTCGGTGCTAATAGCTTTAGCAATGGTGCTTTTACCACTACTACAGGTACATACAATGTCATTAGTTCCTCCTACACAGGTGGTCGTTTCTCAACACCTACTCAAAACTTTGGGAGCTACCGTAAATGGTGCTTTCAATAGTATTGAATCTACAAGTGGTGGCTCCACGGCAGGTGTAGCAACGGCTATTACTGGCGTTGCCAACCGTGTAGCGAATTCCAATGGTGCTCTTGTATATGGTGCAGGTAATGAAATCACTAATTCTAGTGCTTCGTTCAGCACGCCTGGTGAAGGTGCTACGTCCGCGAAGGATTTTGCAGATAAATTAAAAACTGCTGTTACATCCTCTAATGGTGCTGGTGCTACCATGGCCTTCGGTGGCGGCAATAAGGCAGATTATACATTACGTACATCCCTGATTGGTGTAAACAATACCGTTACGGGCGTACGTGGTGACCAAAGCAAGGACAATTTAGCACTCGGCGTTGGCAATACTGGGACTAATGTGCAACATATGACGGCTATCGGTTCTAAGAATACCGTGTCCGATGCAAAGAATACGATTATCGTCGGCGATAACCGTACCGTAACAGGTGCTAATAATACCGTTATTATTGGCTCTAGCGACAATGGAACGACAACAGCAGTTCACGATGCAGTGGCCCTTGGTCATAACACAGACGTATCCACCGAAGGTGGTGTAGCACTTGGTAATGGTTCTAAAGCAACAGTAGCGGCCGGTGCAGTTGGTTATGATATCCTTACTAACGCGCCATCTACCGATACATCTGCTACCTGGAAATCCACAGCATCTGCTGTGTCCGTTGGTGATGTAGCAAATGGCGTAACGCGTCAAATTACATCCGTTGCGGCTGGTACAAATGATACTGATGCGGTAAACGTGGCACAACTTAAACGATTACATGACATGATATCCGTGAATGCATACAATACTGTCAACGTTCAAGGGGATGTAACGAATCTTAAAAAAGATGTATCCCGCTTAGATAAACGCGTTAACAAGGCCGTAGCTGGTTCGGCTGCCTTGGCGGCCCTTCATCCGCTCGACTTTGATCCAGATGCAAAATGGGACTTTGCGGCTGGCTATGGTCATTACCATAATGGCAATGCTGCTGCACTCGGTGCATTCTATCGTCCTAATGAGGACGTTCAATTGAGCGTAGGTTCCACTATAGGTAATGGGGAAACTGTTGTGAATGCAGGTCTTTCTGTGAAAGTCGGTGCTCATAGCAATGTATCTCGTTCTCGCGTGGCCATCGGTAAAGAAGTGTTAGAACTTAAGAAAACCGTAGCTCTTCAAAATGCACAAATCCAAAAATTGACAGCCCTCTTAAACGATGTGGCAGGTACGCATATGAAAGCAGACCGCACTACATTATTCCCAGATGTGGCTAGCAACCATTGGGCATATGAAGCAGTGAGTGACCTATCCCGTCGTGGTTTAGTAGAAGGATACCCAGATGGTACATTTGGTGGTAATCGCTTGTTAACTCGCTACGAATTTGCAGAAATCGTATACCGTGCCCTTCAAAATGGCGTACAAGTAGATGAACAACTGGTAACAGAATTCAGCCCTGAAATGGCAGTGTTCCGCGTTGACACAGTGGCAAAAAATAGCCAAGGACAACCGACAATTGAACGAGTTAGAGTGAATAAAAAATAATATATAGAGAAAAAACTGATACGAACTCTAGCGATTAGTAGTAGTGTTTGTATCAGTTTTTTTATTTGTAGTATTACAAAACGTAAATTAAAATAGTAAATCGTAATATAAAATATTGTTTTTGCAATTTAATTGAATATAAATGGTTGATGTGTTACACTTAGCATACTAGGAGGTAAGTATATGAACACTACCAAATATATTCGTTTATATCTATGACGATGGATAATATAAAGAATATTGAACATGGTCGTATCAATTTCATAAATACAAGAAAGGACTATAAATCGAGTCTATTAGGTATATATGGTCAAAATGGTTCCGGTAAAACGGCACTTATAGATGCGATTAGCATTTTAAAATTATTACTTACAGGCCAAAAATTGCCTTCTACAATTCGTGATTATATCAATATATCCTCTGCCTCTCATACGTGTGAATTAAATTTTGAATTGTTAATAGAGGATAATCATAAACATATTTTGAGTAGATTATGAGGTGGAATTAGGCATTACCTCATCGATTGCTGGTGAAAGTAATATATCGGATGATACCAGAGATGGAGAACATCGTATTTGTATTACAAAAGAGCGCTTACAATATAAGCTTGAAAGTGTAGAAACCAATATTAGAAAAAGTGTTTTAATTGACACGAATGTACCGGCTAAGCAAATCTTTAAACCTAAATCAAAATTAGATTTACTAGTTGGTCGTGATATTGATGATATTACAGATCTAATCGTAAATAAAAAACAAGCGAATGCGGAATCGCGATCCTTTATTTTCTCTCCTGAGTTTATGAAACGACTTTATAATCGTAATGAAGTGATGGAATCAAATCAAGATTTTGCATTAGTATATTCGATTTTGACAGACTTAGTGAAGTATGGAAATCATGATTTATTTGTAGTAACAACGGAACATAGTGGCTTAATTAGTCTCGATGCACTACCATTAGAGATTAACTATCGGGCTGATACGAGACATATTGTAGGTACGATTGGATTATCCTTAAATCAACCTAATGTATTTCCTATAGCCGTTGTACAAGATATTAGAGATAGTATAGCTATGATGAATTTGGTATTAACCCAAATTGTACCAGGATTAACTATAGGTGTAGAAACACTAGGTAAGGAAAAATTGCAGGATAATCAAGACGGAGAGCGATTTGAGTTAGTATCCTATAAATCAAATACATATATTCCATTAAAATATGAATCTGAAGGGATACGTAAAATTATTTCCGTTTTAGGTCTATTAATTTCTGTCTATAATAGAAAATCTATTACTGTTGCCATAGATGAGCTAGACTCGGGTATCTTTGAATATCTACTTGGTGAGATTTTACGAATTATTTCAGAGAAAGGCGAAGGCCAATTAATATTTACATCTCATAACCTAAGACCTTTAGAAACACTTGATAAAGGCTGTATTGCTTTTACCACAACTAATCCTAGCAATCGATATACGCGAATGGTTAATGTAAAGACAAGCAATAACTTACGCGACTTTTACTATAGAGATATCATGCTTGGGGAACAGAACGAAGAATTATATAAATCGACAAATAATGCTGAAATTTCTTATGCTTTTAGGAAAGCTGGTGCATATAAATGGCACGACGAAAAATAGTGCTTGTTATTGTTGAAGGACCTTCTGATGCGGATTCATTAGAATTATATTTTTCTAAATTTTTTGATAGTAATACTGTACATATGAAAATTATGTACGGGGATATTACCTCTAAAAGAGGAATAAATCAGTCTAATATTAAGGCTCGATTAGGTAATGAAATTAAGGTATATGCTGAAAATAATCATTTTAAAGCTGCGGATGTTCAGCAAATTATACATTTAGTTGATATGGATGGAGCTTTTGTTGATGACTCTGTCATTATTGAGGATGAGACAAAAGATAAATTTTTATATACATTAGAGTCTGTTATAGTCCCAAATCGACAAGTTGCTATCGAGCGAAATGAGCATAAGCGTGAGAATTTGAATACCTTAAGTTCAAGGACCTCTGTAATGTGGAATAATATTCCTTATAAAATATATTATATGTCTTGTAACCTGGATCATGTGTTACATGATAAGCCCAATGCTACTGATGAAGAGAAAAAGGCTAACTCATTGGATTTTACCGAAAGGTATTATGATGATATAAATGCGTTTATTAAATTTATAAGTGAGTCTACATTTTCTCAATGTACAGGTTATAAAGAATCATGGGATTATATAAAACAAGATAATCACTCATTAGAACGTAATTCCAATTTAGAGATTATGTATTTTTTTATAGGTGATATAGGAACAAAAAGTGTTTAGTGATTCTTATAATCCGGCAAGTAAGTTGGATAGAATCTGTAGACATATGATAGCTCATTCCAAAAACATGAGAGCATCGACCGCATTGAGCGATTGACTCATTTTCGTATTCAAATATTTCGTGAGTTATAGGACAAAAAGTGTGTGTGACTAATCCCAATAAGTTGGAAAATCTGTAGGCATACAATTTAATATATCTGAAATAGAAAGCGGTCTTGGTGAGTGCATATAGCACCACCAATAGACCGCTTTTAGTCTTTTGAAGTTTTTACACACACTTTTTGTCCTTAAGCCGTTTTTTTAGTACTAAGATTGTAACTGGTAACTACTGGGTATACACAGTAGTAAGCGAATGAGTTCCTCGTATTCACTCTCATTGAGTTATCTATCTGCTTTTGATTTTGAGTGCTATGACTATTTCAGTTTATATATTTAGGATAGTGTTTGTTGAAACTTGCTAAATCTATCAAGGATATTACTTGGTAAAGACGTAAGTTTGCAATAATCAGAAAATAATGATCTTCTTAATTGATTTTGTTCATCTGTGGGATTGTTGAAAATAGTATTTTTAAACTCCGTAATAAACAAAGCTTTTAGATATGGTGTCTTTAGAAATAAAAGTATCATTAATATCGTTGAATAGAGGCCTTTGCATGCTGCTTTATCAATATTAAGTGGTTGTTTTTTGTCTTTAGTTAGATAAATCAGATAAGGCAGTATTTTATATAGTTGTTTAGGTTGAATTGATTTATGACTTCTAAATTGAACAAAATGAAGATTATGTGCAGCTAAATTTCTGAAGGAACGTACATTTTCAAGACCGTTTCTAATAATATCGACCCTTTGATTATATTCAATCCCAGGAGCATTTTCGAACAATATATCAGTAATAGGTTCTTTTTCTTGGCGATTAAGTACACAGAACAAATTAATTGCATCACCGAATGATATATTTTTAAATAATATCCATGGAGGAATATGGTTATGGTTTTCTTTATAGTGTTTAGTAGGCATTTTACATTTAGCTGTATCCTTTAAAAGAGGTAATATTTCTGAAAGCACATTATCTTTAAATGATATACCTGAATTATATGATTGATAGTTGTTTGTATCAAGATATTTTTGTTTCATCTACACCAAAGGAAGAAGCAATAGAATAGGCTAACAAATTTTTAAACATATTTTCTATAAATAGACTGTATTTCATAATAAAAGGCTTGAATGCTTTTTATCTAGTAAATATAATTCATATAGGTATTCTATAGATAGCCCTGGCTTAAATTTGCCATTTTTCCATTAGTGTACTTTTTATATCCATTAACAAGATCATAATAGGATATAGATATTAATGCATGCTTAGCAAATTCGATATCATTAATCATAAGCCCGTAGTCATTTTGTAGCTTAGTGATTTGTTCATCATAGGTTTTAAAGGGTTTATCGTAGACCATATAGATATAGACTCCAGCATAAAAGAAACCCGCTACAATTAAGTAGCGGGCATGGTGATATGCTCAAAGGCAATATCGTTTTACTACCTAATTTATAGCATAAAAAGAAAGTTAAGTGTCAATATATATAATATTATTCATTCGTTAATTGAGCGATGTCGCCTACACTAATAGGAGTTATTGTGGGTGGCATAGGCATAGGAGTAGGTGTAACACCAGATAAAGTCATTTCCTCTTTTTGTTTGTTTTAGTAAGGACTGTAAAGGACTGAGTACATTTATGGTTGAATAATTAAATAATTTACATTCAGAAAAATTGTTCATAAGGTGCATGTATTTCAACTATTGCTTTTTATAGCATCATAAGTACCGTAATCATGTTCATCTATAAGAATACGAGGACCTTTTTCTATAATTCTAAGGGTTTGTCCACGTTTAGCACCATTATTAATACCATAATTAATGAGAAGTGTATTAGAATTGGGAATAGCAATAACTTCATATTCTTTAAATGACATGTTAAAACCTCCTTTTGCCTATGTTTTTATTTTATGAATCATATCCTAAAAGAAGTAATCTTATTTCTCAAAATACCCCAGCATTTCAATGTGTGTCAACACTTCGTCCATGTATTCTTCGGTCGGTACAACGTAGTTATAACCGTCCTTAGTGGTGCGGTTAACAGTTAGATTTTCGTCGAGGTTGGCGATTAAATCGGCCCGAGAGATTGGTTTAGCCAATTGTTTCATCACGTATAATAGGCCATTGTCGACGTCCCCGTCCACTTGGTTGTACATGTTACCCGGTGTGAGGTATTGGCTGCCACCTTTTTCCACAATGGTTTCGATGTATTTAATAAAGCGCTCTGGGATGTAGCTTTCATTTTCAACAAACGGCGTGCGAGGATAGGAAGAACCGTAAATGTTGAGGTTGTCCGTCACGATGAGTAGGAACAGACGTTGATACAACACATCGCCATCGATGACATAGCCCGGATAGTGGGAACTAATATAGTTGACGATATCCTGAACAGTGAATTCCTTGAACGTATCCATCAACACCTTGATAGCGATGTGAACAGTATTGGTCCAGTCCTCAGGAACGCCCTTCACATTTCTAGACGGCGCCATAAAGTACAGGTTGTTCAAGATGTCTTGGGTTACCGTTTCGTCGTGATTGATCTTGTCCTCGTTGGACAGTTTCGTCAATAGGCTCATGCGGAATTGCGTGTCGTACACGTAATCGTAGAACTGTTCCTTGTCGATGTAATTGCCGTTGGATAGGGTGGAAATGTTTTTTTCCACGTCTCCTGAAGCCAGGTAATGAAGGATCGTTGTAATGATTCGTCACCTACATAGGCACAGCCGTGTTGACGAGCTCGTTCGATGAAATCGGATACATACACTGGATCATTGTACGTTTCCAAGTACTCGTGTGCTACGTAATAATCATTGGATTGTAATACCCGATTGATGTTGTTAATTTTGTAATTGGATTGTGCCCGAGAACGATCGTCACTGTTCATCGTTTCCGCTACAAGCTTTAACACACTCTTCGTATATAATGTGCGTTCTAATAAACCCTATCTTCCGCCCGTTTATCCGAGTACAACATGATATCGCGCAATTGTTCCAAGCGTTTCCAGCCAGGGTACGTATTGTACGATACATAAGCGATGCCACGGCTCGATAAATTCTCGCTACAAATATCGAGAATTTTGTCTTTCACCATGTCTGGTACCCAAGACCAGATACCATGAACGATGATGTAATCGAAGGTGCCGAAATTCGTATCCACGTCCATAATGTTTTTTTCGAGTAGCGTCACATTCGTAAGGCCAATGGATTCGATGATCTCCTTGCCGTGCTCCACCTGTACGCCAGATAAATCGATGCCTGTGAAAGTCGCCGTAGGGTAGTACATCGCTTGTGGGATGATATTACCGCCGCAGGATGCGCCAAGCTCTAACACGCGCGCCTTGCTCGGCGCCACCGGATCAAGTCCATAAATCTTAGCCTTAGCATATAAATTATTAATATTCGTGCTAGAAAATGGCTTTGAAATATATAGGAACGTATCGTAGGACGCCTTTAAATCGTTAATGCCCTTTTCCACATCCGTAGGCACGTCCATAGTATGCGTTGTCGTATCCGTTGCATCCGGTTTAGATATGACATTCTTGTTCGTTGCCGTTTCAGCAGAGGCTGATGCGGCCTTATTTTTTTTAGTTTCTTTTTTCATAATTAACCCCTTTGTTCTACACTCCCTCATGTATTACTGTAGATTAGTATATCATACTGTATTGCTTTATAGTGAAAGTTTATATTCCTATATATAACTATATATAGCAAATTTAATGGATCATAGAAACGGCATTTTATAGATATATATGACTATAAATAGAGAAATTTTAAATGTAACTATTATATCTCTACTATCATAGTTATATTCATGAATACCTCATTCATGCTTTGAAAGGTATATTTGATAAGTTTTTGCTAATTTAAATGCTTGTTTTTTTCTTGATAGGTAATGGTTTTTATATCCTTATTTAACATGGTTTAATAGCATTTTACAATATATCGAAAAAAACTTGTAGTGTATAAACATATTAATATCATGTTTATGAAGAAATCGTGATTGTTAATATTTATGTAAGTAAATAAATCGAAAATGATTAATATATGTTTACTGAAATTGAAAAAAATCGTACAAAAAATGTGTAAAAAAATACACCATTTCTTAACAAAAAAATTAAAAAAATAAACATTTTTTTCCAAGTTTATGAGAAAAAAATGAGAGAAAATGTTTTACAAAAAAAGAAAAATTTTTTTGTTATAGTATGTACATGAAGTAAGATGAATGAAAAAGTGAAACATGCAAAAAAATGTTCTTCACACAATGATTTTTATTTCTATTGAATAGGGATTAATTAAGGATTATAAGTGTCTTAAAGAAAGAGAAAAAGAAAGGGGTTCATAGAAATATGAATAAGATCTTTAAAGTTGTTTGGAGCAAAACAAAAGAATGCTACGTTGTAGTATCTGAAGTAGCAAAAAACAATGGTGGTAAGAAAAAAGTGTTAGCTAGCGTATTGGCTGGCTTGGCTATGGTTGGTGCAGGGGCTGCTGGTACACCGGTACAAGCGGATACGCGTTATGGAGCCTCGGCAGTTATTGTTTCTCCAGATAATTTATCAGGTACTTATACTGAAACAGGTGCTAAAGGCCCAACAAAAAATAATGTATCTGTTAACTCTGTTGTTGTTGGTTTTCTTAATGATGCATATTCTCCATCAACAAATGGGCATTTTGTATTTGGTGCAAACAATCGAGCAAATAATGAATCTACATTAGCATTAGGTAATAACAATGAAGCGACAGGTCCTTCTTCAACTGCAATTGGTTCTGGGTCTGAGGCAACAGGTAGAGATACTATTGCAATGGGTAATGTAGCTAAAGCTAATAACCTTGGTAATATTGCTATTGGCAGTTATGCAAAGGCTCTAACGTCTGGAACATTTACAAACAAGAACAATCAAACAGAGACCAAAGGTTATGCTGTTGCATTAGGTGGTTATTCTGAGGCTACAGAACATGGTACTGTCGCTGTTGGTTCGATATCTAAAGCTTCTGGTTTTAAGGCTACGGCAGTTGGCGCTGGTGCACAAGCAACAAATAAACAAGCAACAGCAGTTGGTAATGCTTCTGTTGCAAGTGGTGAAAACGCAGCTGCATTTGGCTACAACAATAAGGTAACTGGCGATAATTCTACTGCTCTTGGTACAGGTAACGTAATTGATAAACGTACTGGTGCAGCTACTGTAGCTGGTGCTGTAGCAGTTGGTAATCAGAATAAGGCGTCTGGTGATCGTGCGATTTCCATTGGTGAAAGCAATAATTCTGCAGTAGAAGATACTATCACTATGGGTACAAGCAATACGGCAAGTGTTGGTGGCGGTATTGCTATTGGTCAGAATAATATTGCAAATTCTGGTGGTAACGCAGGTAATACCATGATTGCTATTGGTCGTGAGAATAAGGCAACTGGTCAAGATACAGTGACTGTAGGTCGTAGTAATACAGCATCAGCCGATTTGGCAGTTGTTCTTGGTAATAGATCTGAAGCTACTAATAATGCAGCACTTGCTATTGGCACTAATGGTGACGGTTACAAAACTGTTGCTAGTGGTAAATTTTCTATAGCTTTAGGTTCGCAAGTTAATTCTACTGGTGTGGCTTCTACTGCAGTTGGTGGGATATCTCAAGCAACCGCTGATGGTGCAAGTGCATTCGGCCAAGGTGCAAATGCATCTGCTAAATATGCAACAGCTTTAGGTAAAGGTTCTACTGCATCCATAGAAAATGGCGTGGCTCTAGGCTCTGGATCTAAAACAACAAAAGATGCGGGTGAAACTGGTTATAATCCAGCAGCAGGTCGAACTAATGACTATAAAAAAATTTAACAAATAATACAAATGCTGCTTTAACATCTACACGTGCTGCTGTTTCTATTGGTGATGATAGTGCTAGTGTTACTCGTCAATTAACAGGTCTTGCAGCTGGTACTCAAGATACTGATGCGGTAAACGTAGCACAATTGAAGGCAGTTAACTTAAAATATGCTGGTAATAGTGGTAGTAGTGATGTACGATTAGAAAATGGTACATTGAATATTAAAGGTGAAGGTTTACTTTCTACATCTGCTGATGCAACTGGTATTACTGTAAAACTTACTAAAGGTGATGATATCGCTAAAGACAATGGTAAGGCGAAAGAACCTACTAACAATGGCGTAGCTACAACACAAAACGTAGTACAAGCTATTAATAACTCCTACTGGAAAGCGACTGCTGGCGGTAATACAGATGGTACTCCAGCTGTGGGTAACGTTAAACCTGGTACACAAGTTACTTATAGTGCAGGCGATAATCTAAAAGTAAAACAAACTATTGCTGCAAATGGCGATCAAGAATATAAATACTCCTTAAATCCAGTTTTAACAGGTATTACATCTATTGCTAATACTACAACTGGACCAAAAATGACATTTGGCGGTAGTTCTATCAATATCACTGGTGGGTCCTTAGATATGGGGAATAATAAGATCACAAATCTTGCTCCTGGTACAGCGGATAATGATGCAGTTAATGTAAAACAGTTGAAAGATACTGAATTACATATCACGCCTGGTACGTATACACCTGATGCTAATAAAAAAGTTAAATTAACGTATACAAATGGTAATAATACTGTAGTTACTGGTAAAGAAGCTGTTATCGACTTATCTGGCTTGGCAACAGGTGGTACTACTTCTACTGAAAAAGTACAAAAAGCAGCCGATGCTACTGGTGACAAAAATATTGCAGAGGTAGGACCAAAATCTGGTGATACATTTGGTGCTGCTAATGCGACTTATGAAGTATCCGTATCTCGTAATGCAGTTAAAGATGCAGCTCGTGAAGCTGTAACAGTAAATAACGGTGGTACAACGACTGGTGGTACTTATACAGCAGATACAAATAACCCTATCTCTGTAACAGCGGTACCAGATAATACTAACCACAATACAACATATGCAGTTACATTCGATGGCAATAAAGCTGCAAACAAATTCCATTAACTTATAAAGCAACTAATGGTACTACTACAACTGCTGATCAAACCGTTAAACTTGATAAAGGTTTGAATTTCACAGGTGGTGATTATACAACTGCTAGCGTTGGTGCTGATGGTAAAGTAACATTTGATGTTAACCTTGGTACAGCTCCAACAGTAACTGATGGTAAACCTGGTGTTCCAGGACAAGCGGGTGCAGCTGGTAAAGATGGTATTGCTACTGTTAAAACTGTTGTAGATACAATTAATAACTCCGGTTGGAAAGCAAATGCAAAAGCAAATGGTGGTACACTTGATGGTAGCTCTACAGCGACTGTTGTAAAACCTGGTGATCAAGTAAACTTTGCGGCTGGTAAAAACTTAACAGTTAAACAAGATTTGACTGGTGAACATACATACACTTATTCTTTGAATAAAGATGTCGATCTTACTAATGCTGGTTCCTTAACTGTTGGTGATACTAAAGTAAATAATGATGGTATTACAATTAAGGCTCCTACAACTCCTGGTACAACTACAACTGATGTTAAATTGACTAATACTGGCTTAGATAATGGCGGTAACAAAATTGTTAACGTAGCTGAAGGTAAAGCTGATACTGACGCAGTTAATGTAAAACAATTAAAAGACGCTAAAACTAAACTTGTTGCTGGTGAAAATACAACTGTTGAAGGTGATGGTACAACTGCAACACCTTATAAAGTAAATGTAAAAGGTGATTTAGCTAATATCTCCTCCATTACAAATGGTGCTGGCTCTGGTAAAATTTCCTTTGGTAATGACCAAGTTGTAACAGTAAATGGTGATCATCCTATTAGCTTAAATGGTAAAACAGGTGACATCACAGGATTGACTAACACTACAATCCCAACAGCAGCTGGTAGTGATTTTGCTACTAAAGGCCGTGCGGCAACTGAAGAACAGTTGAAAGTTGTGAATGATAAATTCAACAATAAAATCAACTTAGGTGCAGACACTAATGAACAACTAAGTTCCAATTAGATAATGCTAGTGGTATCAAATTCAATATTAAAGGTGATGGTTCTGGTACAGGTGGTGTTAACCAATATATCAGTACAACAGCAAATGGCTCTAATGTTAATGTTGATTTAACTGCTGATGCTAAAGCTAAATTAAACAAAACATACACTGTGTCTTCTGGTTCTACTAACGTAACAGTGACACCTACAACTACTGGTGATAACACTGATTTCAAAATCACTGTAGCTAGCACAGGTACTACAACATCTTCCTCTTGGAATCTTGCAACTGATAAAGTATCTGCTACAGAAGGTACTGTTGCGGCAGGTTCTGCAGCGACTCAAAATATTGCTGATACTAAAACAGTAACTATGCAAGCTGGTAAAAACTTAACAGTTAAACAAACTAACGATGGTGCTGGTAATGCATCCGTTGCATATTCTCTTGATAAAGATATTTCCGTTGAGAACATTACTGTAACTGGTCAAAACGGCAAAGATGGCTCAATTGGTATCAATGGTAAAGATGGTGTAACTCGTAATATTACTGTTGAGGTTCCTGGTCAAGCAGGTCAACCTGGTACACCTGGTGTAGATGGTACAACAACTACACGTATTGTATTCGATGGTAAAGCACAAGCTAACCTTGATGATGGTTTGAAATTCACTGGTAATAATGAATCCACTGAAAACAAACATAAACTTAATACACTTGTAAAAGTTCAAGGTGAAGGTACTAAAGAAGGTACTGATGCAGCTGGTGCTAAAGAAATTCAAACTTCTGACGGTACTAAATTCGAATCTGCTAAAGACAACATCGCAGTAGAAGCTAACGGTGCTGATACGTTAACTGTTAAGTTGAACAAAAACCTTAAAGGTTTGGACAGCGTAACAACTAAAGAAATTAAACTTGGTGATGCAAATGATAACATCTCCATCAAGAAAGATGGCGACCGCATTACATACACTACTAACAATGGTGGTACAACTACTACTAATAAAGTAGCTAACCTTGGTGATGAATTACACATCACACCTGGTACATACGAAATTGGTGCAACAAATAAAGATGCAGCTGCTAAAAATGATGAAGTAACATTGACATATACTGATGGCAATGGTGTTGAAAAAGCAAATACATTTGCAAAAATCAAAGGCGTTGCTAAATCTGATCTTTCCAACATCTCTAATGATGGTAAGAAAGTAATCACTGGTCTTGGCTCCGTCGTAAAAGCTGGCGATAATGTAACAGTCAAAACTGATACAGATGCGACTACAGGTCAAAAAACGTATACTGTAAACGCTGTAACTCCAGCAGTGTACACTAAAGCTGATGGCACTAAAGTAATTAAACGTCCAGATGGTACTTTCACGACTAACCTTGATGGTTCTGCTGGTAATGATGTACCTGCAAGCGATGTAATCGTATCCTTCCAAGATGCAGCTGGTAATACAACCGGTGGTAACTCCATTGTTAATAACGTTGGCTCTGCAATCGATAAAACTGGTACATCCACTGGTGATACATTCTTAACTAAACTTGATAATGCAGCTACTGCAACTCCAAATGCAGCTGTTAACGTAAAAGATCTTAAAAATACATCTGATGCTATTATCGGTAAAGGTTTGAAATTTGACGCTAACGAAGGTGGCGAAAAAACAAACAAACTTGGCTCTAAAGTAACAGTTCAAGGTACTGGTACTTTAACTGCTGGTAAAGCATATGCTGATGAATACAATACAGCTAATATTAGAACTAATATCGAACAAGGAACTGATGGTAACACAACAATCAATGTTGGTTTAGCTAAAGCCTTGAAAGATATTAACTCTATCTCTAATGGTGGTTCTTCTATCACTATTAGTAATGTTCCAGCTGGTGCAACTACTCCTGCTGTAACTATCTCTGGTGGCAACTTGTCCATGGGCGATGGCACAACAAACAATAAGATTGTGAACTTGGCTCCTGGTACAGATGGTACTGACGCAGTTAACTTGAACCAATTGAAAGGTATGCGTACAGTTGTAACATCCACAGATAAATCTGTAACTGTTACATCTAACGAAAATTCTACAACAGGTCAAGTAACATATGACTTAAAAGTAGCAACTACTGGTACAGTATCTAAATCTACTTGGGATCTTAAATCTGGTGTAGCATCTGCTACAGAAGGTACTCACTCTGGTGATACGACTCAAACGATTGCTGATACTAAATCTGTAACAATGCAAGCTGGTAAAAACTTAACAGTTAAACAAACTAACGATGGAACTGGTAATGCATCCGTTGCATATTCCTTAGATAAAGATATTTCCGTTGAAACTGTGACTGTAACTGGTCAAAACGGCAAAGATGGCTCAATTGGTATCAATGGTAAAGATGGTGTAACTCGTAATATTACTGTTGAGGTTCCTGGTCAAGCAGGTCAACCTGGTACACCTGGTGTAGATGGTACAACAACTACACGTATTGTATTCGATGGTAAAGCACAAGCTAACCTTGATGATGGTTTGAAATTCACTGGTAATAATGAATCCACTGAAAATAAACATAAACTTAATACACTTGTAAAAGTTCAAGGTGAAGGTACTAAAGAAGGTACTGATGCAGCTGGTGCTAAAGAAATTCAAACTTCTGACGGTACTAAATTCGAATCTGCTAAAGACAACATCGCAGTAGAAGCTAACGGTGCTGATACGTTAACTGTTAAGTTGAACAAAAACCTTAAAGGTTTGGACAGCGTAACAACTAAAGAAATTAAACTTGGTGATGCAAATGATAACATCTCCATCAAGAAAGATGGCGACCGCATTACATACACTACTAACAATGGTGGTACAACTACTACTAATAAAGTAGCTAACCTTGGTGATGAATTACACATCACACCTGGTACATACGAAATTGGTGCAACAAATAAAGATGCAGCTGCTAAAAATGATGAAGTAACATTGACATATACTGATGGCAATGGTGTTGAAAAAGCAAATACATTTGCAAAAATCAAAGGCGTTGCTAAATCTGATCTTTCCAACATCTCTAATGATGGTAAGAAAGTAATCACTGGTCTTGGCTCCGTCGTAAAAGCTGGCGATAATGTAACAGTCAAAACTGATACAGATGCGACTACAGGTCAAAAAACGTATACTGTAAACGCTGTAACTCCAGCAGTGTACACTAAAGCTGATGGCACTAAAGTAATTAAACGCCCAGATGGTACTTTCACGACTAACCTTGATGGTTCTGCTGGTAATGATGTACCTGCAAGCGATGTAATTGTATCCTTCCAAGATGCAGCTGGTGATACAAAATTAGGTAACTCCATTGTTAATAACGTTGGTTCTGCAATCGATAAACCTGGTACAGCTACTGGTAATACATTCTTGACTCAGCTTGATAATGCAGCTGCTAACACTCCGTTTGCAGCGGTTAACGTAAGAGATCTTAAGACTACTGCTGATGCGTTGAAAGCAAATGAACGTCATATTGCACCTACAACTGTGGCAACTGGCTCTACTGAAACTAAAGGTGGTACAGCTAATGCTGCAGGTACTGCAAATGTATACAAATATGATGCAACTAGTAAAACTGTTACATTGACATACAATGATGGTAAGGGCAATGCAGTGACTGATACTAAAGCAGTTATCGACTTCTCTGCATTGAACACTGGTGGTACAGGTGCTTCCTCTTGGAATATTGCTTCTGATAAAGTATCCGCTACTGAAGGTGCTGTGGCTGCTGGTTCTGCAGGTACTCAAAACATTGCAGATGGTAAAACAGTAACTATGAAAGCTGGTAAAAACTTAACAGTTAACCAATCTAACGATGGTGCTGGTAATGCGTCCGTTGCATTCTCCTTGGATAAAAATCTAGAAAATCTAGATAAAGTTGTTGTCAATGGTAATGATGGTGCTACTGGTCAAGCTGGTGTAAGCATTGTTGGACCTAAGGGTGCTAATGGTGTTGATGGTAACGACGGTAAAGTAGGCATTGCTGGTAAAGACGGTAAAGATGCTGTATCTATTTCTGGTAAAGACGGCGTAGGCCACATTGGTTTACAAGGACCTAAAGGTACTCCTGGTACACCAGGTGCTGATGGTGCAAACCTAGACATTACTACAGATCATGGTACACAAACACTTGTTAAACCGGAAAGAAACAATAATAATCAATCTGAACGTATCGTATACGTACCAAAAGATGCTAATGGTAATCCATTGAAAGATACTGATGGTAACGATATTAAACGTGAAGTTGCTACTATGGATGATGGTTTGAAGTTCACTGGTAACAATGAATCTACTGAAAATAAACAAAAACTTGGTTCTTTAGTAAAAGTTCAAGGTGAAGGTACGAAAGAAAGTACTGCAGTTGATCCTGCAACAGGTAAGAAATATGTAGTATTGTCTGATGGTACGACTAAATTCGAATCAGCTAAAGACAACATCGCAGTAGAAGCGGATGGTACAGATACATTGACTGTTAAGTTGAACAAAAACCTTAAAGGTTTGAATAGCATCCAACTTGGTGGTAACACTATTCAAAGCAATGGTGATAACATTACTTTCACAACTGATGGTGGCACTACAAAAACTGTAGCTACTACAGATCAATTGTGGACAATCCAAGCTAATGGTACGGATGTTCCTGCTAAATCTGGTAAGGTAAATCTTGTAGCTGGTGATCATATCACAATTACTCCTGATGCAGCTAATGGCAAAATGACAATCAGTGCAACTGGCTTTGGTTCTATGGATGGATTCAATGTAAAAACATCTGCAGAATCTGCTACAGTAGGTACTCATGCTGGCGATACAACAGAAAATATCAAAAATGGTAAAACTGTAGATATGCAAGCTGGTAAAAACTTGGTTGTTACTCAATCCAATGATGGTAATGGCAATACAACTGTTAACTATGCATTGAACAAAGATGTTAATCTTGGTAATGATGGTTCCTTAAAAACTGGTGATACTACTATCAACAACGATGGTTTCAAAAATGGTAACACTACAGTTGGTGGTAATGGCATGACTATTAAGAACCCAACTGATCCAACTAAGACTGTGTCCTTAACTAAAGATGGTCTTAACAATGGTGGTAACCAAATCACTAATGTTGCATCTGGTGGTAATGTTGATACAAATGCTGCTAACATCGGCGATATCAAACGTCTTGCTAAAGATACTCGTATCAAAGACGGTACATACACAGTAGATAACAATGGTACTGTTGAATTGACTTATGTTGATGGTGCTGGCAACCAAGTGAAAGATGCCTCTGGTAATGCTATTACAGCTAAAATCACAGGTCTTACAACACTTGACTCCACTCGTGTAAATGTAGCAGTTAATGAAACTGGTTCTGGTAAAGCGGTAGGTTCTAAAGCTGCAGTAAAAGTTACAAAAGGTACAGAATTTGTAGCGGGTGATAACTTAATTGTTGAACGTAAAGCAAATGCAGGTACTGATGTAGATAACTCTGTTGTATATTCCTTGAATAAGGACTTAAAAGGTATTGAAACTATTAAAAATGGCAATACTACTATTACTTTACACAACAATCCAACGACTGCGACAGATCCAACTGCAGTTACTATCACTGGTGGTAATATCAACATGGGCGGTAATCGAATCGTTAATGTAGCACCTGCCAAAGCTGGTACTGATGCAGTTAACCTTGATCAATTGAAGGCCGCACGTACACATGTAACATCTAAAGATGGTACAGTAACAGTAACACCTACTGAAGATAAAACAACAGGTCAAATGACATATGATCTTCACGTAACTCCAGGTCAAAGCCCTGATTTGACTAGAATCACAAACAAAGTTGACCAACTCGGCGAAGAAATCGGTCGTGTAGGTGCTCAAGGCGCAGCTCTCTCCGCATTGAAACCTATCCAATACGATCCATTAGAACCAACTCAAATCATGGCTGGTTATGGTAACTACCGTGGTAACTCCGCAGTGGCTCTTGGCGTAGCTCATTACAAAAATGAATCTACATTAATCCATGGTGGTGTATCCTGGGCTGGTGGTTCTAGCCACATGATGGCAAACGCTGGTGTAACTTGGAAAGTTGGTAACCGTGATAGCGAAGCTGCTGTAGCAGATCGCTACCGCAAAGGCCCTATCAGTTCCGCGTATGCAATGCAACAAGAAATGGCAGCTATGAAAGCTCAAAATGCCGGATTAAAAGGCGAAGTATCTGACTTGAAAGCAGAAAATGAACAAATGAAAGCTCAAATTGCTGCAATGATGGCAAAATTAGGTTTATAATTTGATAGATTAAACTTTCACAGATAACGGGAAGAGGGAACTCGATACCGAGAACTCTCTCGTCCCTTTTGGTTCGACTAAGAAAAGAGGAATAGATATGAAAAAATCTACAATGCTTGCTTTCACAGCAGCAGTATTAATGAGCGCTGCATCCCTTACTGGTCACGCAGCCAGTGCACCTACATATGATGATGTATTAATTGTTAAAAACCCTGTAATGACGCCACAACTCGGCTCTGTTGTACTCGTTCCTGTAGCGAGCCCACAAACGGTGGCTGCTGTTCATGATTATGTGAAAGCTTGGCAAAATGCAGAAATCAACATTGCAAAAGCTAAGGTTAAATACGATGATCATAAACAATTGACGAAATCTGAAAAGGTTTGGTTGCATTCTTATGACAAACATAACTATGCTGACTATTTCCGCACACATTCCATCGGTCGTGTGCATGGTCAAGAAGTGTTCATGAACTGGAACGGTGAAAATCGCAACAAGAATGAATACGAATACTTTGATATGCCAAAATACAATGAGCAAGATGGTTTCACCAATAGCTATGGGTACAATGTACTTCGTGGCATGGTAGACCAAATCAATGCAGTTATCCAAGAGCAAAAGAAAATCGGCGGTCCTATGACTGACGAAGAAGCACAAGCGTTGGAAGACTCCATTTTGGACATCATGGCTCATGATCAAGAACATGTAAATAATGACGAACTTCGTCATTACATGAATGAAACAATTTGGTACGCCGCAAAACAAACGGTGAAAAACAAAGCTAGCGAAGAACCTCAAGCTGGTGATGACCACGAAGTAGACCTTCGCGCAGCTATGGCTAATCCGCCTGTAGATCAACCTCAATCCCGTAAAGTAAACTTACGTGATGCTATAGGCAAATAATCTGGCTGAACACTAAATTATAAATCCATATGGCCCTTATAGACTCTCTAATCCCACCCCCCTTTCTTCTATAGGGGCCATAATAAAAACGCTCACACTGTGAGAACGGACTTTTGAATTGAACGCAATTTTGAAAGTACCGTCCCATAGTGTGGGCGTTTTTGGTGCATAGAATATGGTGTTTAGTAGATCCATAGGTTCATTTTGTGTGTAGTTTTATTTGAAATACTAGCATATATTAATAGATATATATTAACAAACCATAAAATTTAGCATTATACAATTTAATGTGTTGGATTAATGAATGTCTTATAAATACAGTATTTTTACTGATTAATCGTGTAATTTCGATTTATTAAATTTATAGAATGGTGGCGTTGGTTAAATGCCTTATTTTGTCTAATTTTTATATTATTTAACATATTTATAAACTAAAAAAAGAACTATGACTTATATGAAAAGTATATGAAGAAAATGTCGTTTAGTAAGCTATAAACATAGTTATAGCGTACTTTTTTTGGTAAATGTGATTGTTTTTACACATACATATAAATTTCAGTTTATTTTCATCTAAAAATATAAAAATTTCATTAAATAAATAGGTGTAAAAAGTATTTACAATTAATTAATAAATTGATATTATTAAGTTATCCTATATGAAGTGTGTGTGAATGAGAGAAAAACCACTCTTCATGAAGTGAACTAAAGTGTAAAAGTTACATTTTTCATGTACTTATGAGAAAGGGGTTCAAAGGTTTTATGAATAAGGTCTTTAAAGTCGTTTGGAGCAAATCTAAGGAATGCTACGTTGTAGTTCCTGAAATTGCGAAAAATAATAGCGGCAAAAAGAAAGTCCTAGCTAGCGTATTGGCTGGTTTAGCTGTAGCTGGCGCTATGGGCGGTATTGCGCCTCAACAAGCAATGGCTGGTTATGATACTGGCAATAGTCATGTTAATATCTGGGCAGATACAAATCCAAAGAGTAATGGTCAAAACTATAATGTTGGTCAAAACTCGATCGTTGTAGGCTATCAAAATACTACTGATAACGTAGCTGGCCATGATGGTAAAGTAGCAATTGGTGCTAAAAATACATCCACAAATAACGCTTCTACAGCTGTAGGTAATGAAAATAAAGCTACAGGTGGTGCGGCAACAGCCGTTGGTGCTGGTAATACTGCTTCTGGTAAAGCTTCTGTTGCTCTTGGTAATGTAAATAATGCTGATGCTAAGGCTGCTATTGCTATTGGTACCTACAATAATGTTAATTACACCAAAGGCTCTTGGCAAACAACACCTAAACACGCAGGTGAATATTCTACTGTAGTAGGTAATTACTCCAGTGCAACTGGTACAAGTGCATCCGCTATGGGTGTATATACTAATGCTACTGGTGCAGGTTCCTTTGCTGCTGGTTACAACAATAATGCAAATGGTCAAAACTCCGTTGCTATTGGTTCTGAAAATACATCCCATGTAGCAGACACTGTAACTTTGGGTCAATTTAATAATGCAAAAACAATGGGTGGTATCTCCATTGGTAAAAACAACTTGACTGATTCTTCTAATGATGGTCGAAATGCTGCGAATACTAGAGATGAAAACTCTCAAATCGCTATCGGTCGTGACAACGTTGCAACTCACCTAGATACGATTGCTATCGGTCGTGAAACAACTGCATCTGGTTCTGGCTCTACTGTAGTCGGTGCTCGTGCAGAGGCTTCTGGTGACAATTCTATTGCTATCGGTCAAAGTGGTAAAGGTTCTCCTAAAGTAATTGCATCTGGTGTAAACTCCATTGCTATCGGTATGCAATCTCAAGCTACTGGGGAAGCTGCCATCGCTGAAGGTGCTGGCTCTCGTGCAGGTGGTAAATATGGCGTTGCATTAGGTCGTACAACTAAAGCGAATGCAGAAGCTGCTACTGCATTAGGTAATGCAGCAGAAGCTAACATTGCCAATGGTGTAGCACTAGGCTCTAGCTCCGTTACAACAACAGATAAAGGCGTTAAAGGTTACAATCCTTCCGATGACCATACACGTCATTACACAAACTTAGCTAACAATGTTCGTACAGCTACTACTGCTGCTGTATCCATCGGTAATGGCAGTACATTGACTCGTCAATTGACAGGCCTTGCTGCTGGTACTGCTGATACAGATGCTGTTAACGTAGCTCAATTGAAAAACGTTGGAGTTGCATTGACTGGTAATACTGGTTCTAGCGACTTCTTAGCTGACGGCGGTAAATTGAATGTTCGTGGTGAAGGCCGTGTATCCGCAGCTGTTGCTGATGAAAATACTAAAGACTCCAGATTGACTTTGACATTTGATGACAAAGGCATGGTGAAAGCTGGTAAAAACGTTACTGTTGATGAAAAAACAGTTGATGGTCGTACTACATACACAATCAACGCTGCAGATGCTGCTGCAAAATACGATTTCTTAACAAATGCTAAGGCTAATGGTGGTAAATTAGATGGTACTGCTACACCTACTAAGGTTGAAAGCGGTCAAACTGTTACCTATGCAGCTGGTAAAAACTTAACAGTAAAACAAGATATCAACCAATCTGCAGGCGAACAAACATATACATATTCCTTGAATAAGGATTTAAAAGAAATTACATCCATCACTAACAATGGTGGTCCTGCAATGCACTTTGGTGGTGACAACATCAGCATTACTGGTGGTAACCTAGATCTTGGTGATCACAATATCACTAACCTTAAATCTGGTGGTGATGTAATCAATAACGCTGCTAACATCGGCGATGTTATCCGTATCTCCAAAGCTAACGATTTACACATTGCACCTACAGCAGGTACTAACAATAACGTAGCTGAATACACTGTAGACGCTAACAAAAAGGTTACATTAACATACCAAGATGGTAATGGTAATACTGTAACTGGTCCTAAAGCAGTTATCGACTTGAGCGGTTTGAAAACTGGCGACATGAGCTCCTTCAACGTGAAATCTTCTGCTACAGAAGGTAAGGTTGCACAAGGTTCTGCTGGTGTTCAAGAAATCCGTGACGGCAAAACTGTAGAAATGCAAGCCGGCAAAAACATGACCATTAAACAAACTAACAACAATGGTAATGCGGCTGTTGAATTCTCCTTGAACAAAAATGTGGACCTCACTCCAGATGGTTCCTTGAAAATTGGCGATACTAACATCACTGACAATGGTTTGACTATCAACGGTGGTCCTTCCATTACTAAAACTGGCATCAACGCTGGTGGTTTGAACATTACTAATGTGAAAGCTGGCGTAAATGATAATGATGCAGTTAACGTAAGCCAATTGAAACAAGTTCGTGCTGATGAACGTCACATCAAACCTGGTGAATACGCAGTTGATAACAACGGCAAAGTAACAATGACTTACCTTGATGGTAACAACAATGACGTAGCTAATGAAAAGGCTGTTATCACAGGTATTGCTAAACAAGATCTTTCCAATATCAACAAGGGTGGCGAAACAGTCATCCAAAATCTTGCTAAAAAAGCCATCGATATGGAAAATGGTAAGAATACAAAGGTGAGCAACCGTGAAATCAATGGCGTTAAAACTTTCAAAGTAGACGTTGAAGGTGATTTAAACGACATTACATCCATCACAAACAAAGCTGGTGATGGCAAGGTTGTATTCGGTGGTAACCAAACTGTTAACGTAGCAGGTGATCACAATATTAACTTGAATGCTAAAGTTGGTGACATCACTGGTTTAACTAACGTAACTTTGGATGCTCCTGATTTTGCTAAAAAAGGTCGCGCCGCTACTGAAGAACAATTAAGCATCGTTAATAACGGTTTCAATAACACAGTTGGCTTGACTGGTAACACAGGCGCTACTGATCTTCAAAAATTGAACCAAGCTGGTGGCTTGAGCTTTGGCGTAATTGGTGCTAACAATGGCCAATACATCAAAACAACTGCATCTGGTAGCAACGTAGCTGTTGACTTGTCCGATGAAGCTAAAGGTAAATTGAACAATACTGTAGAGGTTCGTGGTAAAAATGCTGCGAAGGTTACTTCTGTAACAGAAAATACTGTTGACGGTGGTAAGAAAACAATCTACACAGTAGACGTTGATAATGTAACACCTACAGCTGCTTCTACTGAAAAGGTAAAAGCAAAAGATGATTCCAGTAGTTCTACAGATAAAAATATTGCTAAGGTTACTCCTCAAGCAGGTGACCAATATGGCGACGCCGGTGCAACTTACGAAGTAAACGTATCCCGTAACGACGTAAAAGACGCAGCTCGTGAAGCGGTAACTGTAAACACTATAAACACAACTAACAACCCTATCACTGTTACACCTGTACAAGATGAAACAAACCATAACACAACTTACACAGTAACATTCGATGGTAACAAAGCAGCTACTCAAATTCCTTAACATACAAAGCGAATGGCCAAAATGCTCAAACAGTTACATTGGATAAAGGTTTGAACTTCACAAACGGTAGAAACACAACAGCTTCTGTAGATGCTGAAGGCGTTGTTAAATACGATGTGAATAAAGATTTAGTTAACATCAATTCCATTTCCAATACTACAAATGGTCCAAAAATGGAATTTGGTCCTAACTCCATTAACATCACAAATGGCCCTATCAACATGGGTGACCAAAACATTACTAACCTTAAATCTGGTGGTGATGTTATCAATAACGCAGCTAATATTGGCGACGTAAAACGTATTTCTAAAGATACCGATTTACACATTGCACCTACAACATCTAATCGTCAAGGTGAAACAACTACATCTTACGCTTACGATGCAGCAAGTAAATCTGTTACATTGAAATATAACGATGGTAATGGCGCAACTCAAACTGGTACAGTAGCAAAAATTGACTTATCCGGTTTGGCTGATCAAATCAAAGACGGTTATTCCTTCTCTACTGACGCTAAAGGTAATGTAGTTGGTAACCATGCTGTTACACCTGTAGCAAATGGTAAAACTGTTTCTTATGCAGCAGGTAAAAACTTAACTGTTGCTCAAAATATTGATAATGCAACTGGTGAACATACTTACACATATGCATTGTCCAATGATGTTGATTTAACACCAAATGGTTCCTTGAAAATTGGTGACACAATTCTCAACAATGGTGGTTTAACAATTACAGGCGGCCCATCCGTTACTAAGACTGGCATCAACGCTGGTAACTTGAACATTACTAATGTGAAAGCTGGCGTAAACGATACAGACGCAGTTAACGTTAACAGTTGAAAGATGCTCGTACAGTTGTTACATCTAACGATAACTCCGTAACAATCAATAAGACAGAAAACGGTAACCAAGTGACTTACGACTTGCATGTAGCTCCTGGTGCTGCACAATCCGTATGGAATGTGAAATCCACAGGTAACACAACTGCTGATTCTGAAACAGCTCCGAAAACTATCTCTGATGGTAAAACAGTTGAAATGGCAGCAGGCAAGAACTTGACTGTAAAACAAACTAGCAACAACGACGGTGCTAAGGTTGAATTCGACTTGGCTAACGATATCAAGATTGGTAACGACGGCAAAGACGGTAAAGACGGCGTTGACGGTAAAATAGGCGTAAACGGTAAAGATGGTTCCTCTGTTGTGATCAACGGTAAAGACGGTTCCATCGGCTTAAATGGTAAGGACGGCAAAGACGGTCTTACTATGAAGGGCGAAAAAGGCCAACCTGGCTTAAACGGCAAAGATGGCATCACTCGCATCGTTTATGAAGATAACAACCATGATAAACATGAAGTTGCTACGTTAGATGATGGTTTGAACTTCACTGGTAACAACACTGATACAGTGAACAAACAAAAATTGAACAGCTTAGTAAAAGTACAAGGCGAAGGCGTAGATAAAAATACATCTGCTACATTCAAGAGCGCAGCTGGTAACATCAACGTAAAAGCTGATGGTACAGATACTTTAGAAGTTCAATTGAACAAAGACTTGAAAAATATCAACACAATTAAGAACGGTGGCAATGCTACTTTCACAATTGGTGGTGATAACTTTGCATTCAATGGCGGCAACGTAAGCATCGGTGGTAATAACATTACTAACCTTAAATCTGGCATTGTAAATAACAATGATACAGATAACACAAATGCTGCTAACATCGGCGACGTTAAGAATATTTCAAAAGCTAATGATATTCATGCCAAAGACAAAACATACACAGTGAACGCTGATAAAACAGTTACATTGGAAATATGTTGATGGCAATCGATAATGCAGTGAACAAAACAGCTAAGATCGACTTGAGCAACTTGCCTACAGGCGATCAAAGCTGTACTGTTGCAAAAGCTGTAGTTAAAAACATCTCGACTGCTGCTGGGAAAACGACACTCAACATACGCTGACATCACATGTCAGCTAGACGGTAAACAAACTGGCATCGATGCAAAATCGCTAAATACGGTAAAGTGAGATGGTATCCTCCGTAATGCTCGATGGTAAAGATGGTTCATCGCCTCAATGGTAAGGACGGTAAAGACGGTCGTAATATCCGTAGCGAAAAATAGGTCAAGCTAGCGTAGACGCTATGGTACTAATGGTATCACCTGTATCAAGATGAAGACCACAACCATGATAAACACGAAGTGACTACAGTAGATGACGGCATGAAATATGCTAGCGACGATGCACAAATTCGCTGATGACATCCAAAGCGAATCGCTAAGAAATTGCTCGAAACTAGTGACGTTGTATGAAAGGTTTCAGATACGTCACAAATGGTTCGACACAACATCGGCGTGAACTACGTAGATGGCGTAGTTGAAGGTATCAATTGTCCAACAGACATCGAACTTTGACTCCATATGGTTCCTTTGAAACAATTGGCGACACTATAGTTTTCAACAATGGTGGCTTGACAATCTACAGGTGGTCCCATCCGTTACTAAAACTGGTATCAACGCTGGTAACTTGAACATTACTAATGTGAAAGCTGGCGTAAACGACACTGATGCAGTTAACGTTAAAACAATTGAAAGATGCTCGTACAGTTGTTACATCTAACGATAATTCCGTAACAGTTAATAAAACTGAAAACGGCAACCAAGTGACTTACGACTTGCATGTAGCTCCTGGTGCTGCACAATCCGTATGGAATGTGAAATCCACAGGAAATACAACTGCTGATTCTGAAACAGCTGCAAAAACTATCTCTGATGGTAAAACAGTTGAAATGGCAGCAGGCAAGAACTTGACTGTAAAACAAACTAGCAACAACGATGGCGCTAAGGTTGAATTCGACTTGGCTAACGATATCAAGATTGGTAAAGATGGCAAAGACGGCGTTGACGGTAAAATCGGCGTAAACGGTAAAGATGGTTCCTCCGTTGTGATCAATGGTAAAGACGGCTCCATCGGCTTAAATGGTAAGGACGGCAAAGACGGTCTTACTATGAAAGGCGAAAAAGGCGCTGACGGCGTAACTCGCATCGTTTACGAAGATCATGATAACAATAAACACGAAGTAGCTACATTGGATGATGGTTTACGTTTCGACGCTAACTCCGGTGGCGAAAAGAAAAATAAACTTGGCTCCAAAGTTACTGTAAAAGGTACAGGTGCTAAAGCTGATTCCGAATACGATTCCTCTAACATCAAAACAAGCATTACGCAAGGTGCTGATGGTAACAGCGAAATCAACATCGGTTTAGCTAAGGACTTGAACAACATCAACACAATTAAGAACGGTGGCAATGCTACTTTCACAATCGGCGGCAACGAATTCAAATTCGACGGCGGCAATGTGAACATGGGTGGCAACAACATTACGAACCTCAAATCTGGTATCGTAAACAACAACTCCACTGATGATACAAACGGTGCTAACATCGGCGACGTTAAGACGATTTCCAAAGCTAACGATTTGCACATTGCTCCTACTACATCTAATCGTACTGGTGAAACAACTACATCTTACGCTTACGATACAGCAAGCAAATCCGTAACATTGAAATACAACGATGGCAACGGCGCTAACCAAGCTGGTACAATTGCGAAAATCGACTTGTCCGGTTTGGCTGATCAAATCAAAGACGGTTATTCCTTCTCTACTGATGCGAAAGGCAATGTAGTTGGTAACCATGCAGTTACAGCTGTAGGCAACGGCAAGACTGTTTCCTATGCAGCAGGCGATAACTTGACAATTGCTCAACATATCGATAATGCAACTGGTGAACAAACATATACATATGCATTGTCCAACGACATTAAGATTGGTAAAGATGGTAAAGACGGCGTTGATGGTAAGATCGGTGTTAACGGTAAAGATGGTTCCTCCGTTGTGATCAATGGTAAAGACGGTTCTATCGGCCTCAATGGTAAGGACGGTAAAGATGGTCTTACTATCCGTGGCGAAAAAGGTCAAGATGGCGTAGACGGTAAAAATGGTACTAACGGTATCACTCGTATCGTATACGAAGACCACAACCATGATAAACACGAAGTGGCTACATTGGATGACGGCATGAAATATGCTGGCGACGATGCACAAGGCGCAGATAAATCCAAAGTAATCGCTAAGAAATTGAACGAAACTATGGACGTTGTTGGTGGTGCAGATAAGTCCAAATTGACTGACAATAACATCGGCGTGAACAACGTAGATGGCAAGTTGAAGGTTCAATTGTCCAAAGAAGTGAACTTGACTCCATCCGGTTCCTTAACAATCGGCGATACTGTAGTTAACAACAATGGTTTGACTATCTCTGGTGGCCCATCCATTACTAAGACTGGTATCAATGCTGGTAATAAACAATTGTTAACGTAGATGCTGGTGTAAATGATACTGATGCAGTTAACGTAAAACAATTGAAGACAGCTAAAACAGAAGTTAAAGCTGGTAATAACGTAACTGTAGACACAACGTATGGTACTGACGGTCATACAATTTACACTGTTAATGCGAACGACGTAGCTCTTGGCGATGCAGTATTGAAATACTCCGCTAACGGCACTAACACGCAATCCGTTAAATTGTCTCAAGGCTTGAACTTCGTTGACGGTAACTACACATCTGCTTCTGTTGATGCAAATGGTCAAGTTAAATACGACGTAACAATCGGTAAGGTGAAAGACGGCGTTGACGGTAAACCAGGCGTAGATGGTAAAGATGGTATCGCAACAGTTAAAACTGTAGTTGATACAATCAACAACTCCGGCTGGAAAGGTGATGTTTCTGGTAACACAGTCAATAACCATACTGCAACAATCGTTAAACCTGGCACAACTGTAAACTTCGGTGCTGGTAAAAACTTAACTGTAGAACAAATCGTTGATAAAGTAACTGGCGATCATACTTACAACTATGCATTGTCCGATGACATCAAAGTTGGTAAAGATGGCAAAGACGGTGTTGACGGTAAGATTGGTGTAAATGGTAAAGATGGTTCCTCCGTTGTTATCAACGGTAAAGACGGCTCCATCGGCTTAAATGGTAAGGACGGCAAAGACGGTCTTACTATGAAAGCTAAAGATGGCCAACCAGGTGTAAACGGTAAAGATGGTATCACTCGTATCGTATACGAAGATAACAGCAAAACTACACATGAAGTGGCTACATTGGATGACGGCATGAAATATGCTGGCGACGATGCGCAAGGCACTGATAAATCCAAAGTAATCGCTAAGAAATTGAACGAAACTATGGACGTTGTTGGTGGTGCTGATAGCAGTAAATTGACTGACAACAACATCGGCGTGAACAACGTAGATGGCAAGTTGAAAGTTCAATTAGCTCAAAACATCAACTTGACTCCAGCAGGTTCCTTAACAATTGGCGATACTATGATCAACAATGGTGGCTTGACTATCTCTGGTGGTCCATCCATCACTAAAGGTGGTATCAATGCTGGTAATAAAACAATCGTTAACGTAGCTCCTGGTGTAAACGGCACTGATGCAGTAAACGTTAACCAATTGAACTCTGCTAGAACAGAAGTTGAAGAAGGGGACAACGTAAAAGTAACATCCCGTACAGGTGCTAATGGTCAAACTATCTACAAGGTAAGTGCGACTGGCGTTAACCTTGGCGATGCAGAATTGAAATACTCTGCTAACGGCACTAATACTCAATCCGTTAAATTGTCTAAAGGCTTGAATTTCGTTGATGGTAACTACACAACTGCTTCCGTTGATGCAAATGGTCAAGTTAAATATGACGTTAACCTTGGTAACATCAAACAAGGTACAGACGGCAAACCAGGCGTAGATGGCAAAGATGGTATCGCAACAGTTAAAACTGTAGTTGATACAATCAATAACTCCGGTTGGAAAGCTAATGCAACAGGTAATGTGGTAGGTACATCCACTGCAACAATCGTTAAACCTGGCAGCACAGTAAATTACGGTGCAGGCAAAAACTTGAACGTAAAACAAACTGTAAGCGGCGAAGAACAAACTTACGAATTCGCATTGGATAAAGATTTGAAAGAGCTTAACAGCGTTCAAACTAACACAATCCACTTAGGTAGCCCAACATCTCATACAACTATTAACTACAATGCAGGTAATGATCGTATTGAGTACACAACTAAGAACGGCACTAAACAAGTAGCTAACTTAGATGATATCTGGACTATCCAAGCTAATGGCACAGATGTTAAACCTGTAGGCGGTAAAGTTAATGTAGTAGGTGGCGATCACATCAAAGTTTCTACTGATGCAGCTGGCAAGATGACAATCAGTGCTGACGGCGTTGGTACTATGAACGGCTTCAATGTTAAATCTACTGGTAATACAACTAACGATTCCGATAAAACAGCTAAAAACATCACTGATGGTAAAACTGTGGAATTCTCTGGTGGTAAGAACCTCACTGTTAAACAAACTAACACTGCTGACGGTGCAAAAGTAGAATTCGCATTGAACAACAACATTGACTTGACACCAAACGGTTCCGTAACAATTGGTGACACGGTAGTTAACAACGATGGTTTGACTATCACTGGTGGTCCTACTATCACTAAGAACAATGTTGATATGGGTGGCCAACAAATTCACAACGTGAAATCTGGTGGCGATGTAGATTCCAATGGCGCTAACATCGGCGACATCAAACGTATCTCCAAAGCTAACGATACTCGTATCAAAGACGGCAACTACGAAGTTAGCCAAAACGGTACTGTTGAAATGACATATGTTGATGGTTCTGGTAAACAATTAGTTGACGAACACGGCAACCCTGTGAAAGCAACTATTTCCGGTATCGCTCGTCAAGACTTGTCCAACATTACTAACGAAGGTAAAAAGGTTATCACTGGCCTTGGCACAATCGTAAAAGCTGGTCAAAACGTATCCGTTGATGAAGCAACTGATAACGCAACTGGTCAAAAAACATACACTGTAAACGCTGATCTTTCTGGCGCGAAAGTAAATGCTGGTGTTGGTTCTGAAGGTTCTGGCGTGGTTAAAGGCCTTAGAAACCCTGAAAGAGTTGATAAAGGTACGCAATACATTGCTGGCGACAACATGGTTGTAGAACGCAACATGTTGATGGTGATGATAAACTTGATAACTCCATCACTTACAGCTTGGCTCATGACTTGACTGAAATCAACTCCATCAGCAATGGTGGTGCAACTCTTCGCATCAATGCTAACCCAGGCGGTAATAAATACGACCGTGATGCTGCTGTAACTCCAGCTTTTGAAGTTCATGGTGGTAACCTCAGCATGACTGGTAACCGCATCGTTAACCTTGCACCTGGTATCGATGGTACTGATGGCGTAAATGTTAACCAATTGCGCGATTCCTTAACAACTGTTAAATCTACTGATGGCACTGTACGCGTTACAGATCTAAGCACAGATCCTAACAAACATGAATACGATTTACATGTTAACCCTGCAGCTGACCCTCGCATAGATAAATTGGGTGAAGAAATCGGTCATGTAGGTGCACAATCTGCTGCATTGTCCGCATTGAAACCTATCCAATACGATCCAATGGAACCAACTCAAATCATGGCTGGTTATGGTAACTATCGTGGTAACTCCGCATTGGCATTGGGCGTAGCTCATTACAAGAACGAATCCACAATGTTCCATGCAGGCGTGTCCTGGGCTGGCGGCAACGGCCATATGATGGCTAACGCTGGTGTAACTTGGAAGGTTGGCAACCGCGATAGCGAAGCTGCTGTAGCAGATCGTTACCGTAAGGGTCCTATCAGCTCTACATATGCAATGCAAACTGAAGTGGCTTCTATGAAAGCACAAAATGCCGGATTAAAAGGCGAAGTATCTGATTTGAAAGCCGAAAATGAACAAATTAAGGCTCAAATGCAGGCTTACAAAGCGAAGTAGACCAATTGAAAGCTCAAATGGCTGCTATGATGGCTAAATTAGGTATGTAATAAGATACACATGGATGGGGATTCTCCTTGAATCCCCTACCATCGCTAATATTCGACAATGAAAAGAGGAATAGATATGAAAAAATCTACAATGCTTGCTTTCACAGCAGCAGCACTTATGAGCGCTGCATCCATTACAGGATATGCTGCTGGCTCACCAACATATGATGACAATTTGATTTTGCCTAACCCTGCTTCTACACCAACTACAGGTCCTGTTGTACTCGTTCCTGTGGCTAGCCCACAAACGGTACAAGCTTTGCATACATTTGTACAAGCATGGCAAAATGCAGAAGTGAACTATACTAAAGCTAAGATTAAACATGACAATCATGAACAATTGACTAAGGCTGAAAGTAAATGGTTACATTCTAAGGATAAACATAACTATGCGGACTACTTCCGTACACATTCCTTGGGACGTGTTCATGGCTTTGAAGTCGCATTCAACTGGAACGGCGAAAATCGTAACAAAAATGAATACGAATTCTTTGATATGCCAAAATACAATGAAAAAGATGGTTTCGTAAATAGCTACGGATTCAATGTATTACGCGGCATGGTAGACCAAATCAATGCAGTCGTTCAAAGACAAAAAGAAATCGGCGGTCCTATGACTAACGATGAAGCAAGTGCTTTGGAAGACGCAATCTTGGATATCATGGCTCAAGATCAAGAACATGTGAACAACGAAGACCTTCGTCACATGATGAACGAAACAATTTGGTACGCAGCTAAAGAAACTGTAAAAAACAAAGCAAGTGAAGAGCCTACTGCTACTGAAGAACACGTAGTAGACCTTCGTAAAGCAATCAATGAGCCAGTGGAACCTTCCGCTCCTCACACAATTGATTTGCGTAAAGCAATTCAACAATAAGATTGCTGACCGTATATCTTTAAAAAAACAATATGGCCCCTCATATGCTGATATAGGGGCCGTATATACCCTAGAACCCCTAACTAGGGCACAAATAATCCTTATACGAATGACGCCACCCTTGTGGGTGGCGTCATTTGTTTTATAAAAGAATGTAAATGGTATATCAGATAAGACGTTAAGATGGATTAGTGGGTTATATAAACATAATGAGAAGTTAGATAAACATATTATAGTATTATACAGTGTTAATTAATTACTACAGGCCTGTACTAATTATAGGATGGCAGTTGCAAGACCTCCTAAAAAATAGAACAGGCCTGTACTAAATGTAGAATGACAGTTGCAAGGTCTTCCAAGAAATAGAACAGGCCTGTACTAAATGTAGAATGACAGTTGCAAGACCTCCTAAAAAATAGAACAGGCCTGTACTAAATGTAGAATGGCAGCTGCAAGGTCTCCCAAGAAATAGAACAGGCCTGTACTAATTGTAGAATGACAGTTGTAAGGTCTTTAGAGAAATAGAACAGGCCTGTACTAATTGTAGGATGACAGCTGTAAGGCCTCTTAAGAAATAGAACAGGCCTGTACTAAATGTAGGATGACAGTTGCAAGGCCTCCCAAAAAATAGAACAGGCCTGTACTAATTATAGGATGGCAGTTGCAAGGTCTCTTAAGAAATAGAACAGGCCTGTACTAAATGTAGGATGGCAGTTGCAAGGTCTCCCAAGAAATAGAACAGGCCTGTACTAATTGTAGAATGATAGTTGCAAGGCCTCCTAAGAAATAAAACAGGCCTGTACTAATTAATAGATATAACTGAAACTAATTAGTGGAATAGCATATATTGTATTTATAGTCTATAGAAATATAAAAAGGGGGCTATCAAATACAATATATAGTAGTGCCAAAATAAATAAATACATTATACAGAAAAGGTGAAAAAAGTTTCAAATTTTTTAAAATTAGGGCTTGCGCGCATCTCTTGTTTGTACTATAATAACCATACAGTCGTTGAGGCGACTGTTTCTTAATGAGGAAATACTAGATACAATCTAGATTCTTTGTTAGTTATTTTAGAATTTTATGTAAATCCCTCACATAGAGGTAATTACAAAATTCTAAAAAAGATTATAAAAAGTGCTTGACACTGAATGGTCAACATGTTATTATAATCTAGTCGCCAGTTGGTGAAACACTTCAAACGAAAGTACTTCGGAGCTAGATAATATCTAGTCTAACTGGTACAGATCTTTGAAAACTGAACAATGATAGGTAATCAATCATATGATTGAACATATGCCAGAGTGCGGGTTTTGACAAAGTCAAAACCAACCATAATTCAAAGTTACTTAAATGTAACGACAACACATAATGAGCTATTCAAATAGCTTCAAGATATCTTGGAGAGTTTGATCCTGGCTCAGGACGAACGCTGGCGGCGTGCTTAACACATGCAAGTCGAACGAAGAGCGATGGAAGCTTGCTTCTATTAATCTTAGTGGCGAACGGGTGAGTAACGCGTAATCAACCTGCCCTTCAGAGGGGGACAACAGTTGGAAACGACTGCTAATACCGCATACGATCCAATCTCGGCATCGAGACTGGATGAAAGGTGGCCTCTATTTATAAGCTATCACTGAAGGAGGGGGGATTGCGTCTGATTAGCTAGTTGGAGGGGTAACGGCCCACCAAGGCGATGATCAGTAGCCGGTCTGAGAGGATGAACGGCCACATTGGGACTGAGACACGGCCCAGACTCCTACGGGAGGCAGCAGTGGGGAATCTTCCGCAATGGACGAAAGTCTGACGGAGCAACGCCGCGTGAGTGATGACGGCCTTCGGGTTGTAAAGCTCTGTTAATCGGGACGAATGGTTCTTGTGCAAATAGTGCGAGGATTTGACGGTACCGGAATAGAAAGCCACGGCTAACTACGTGCCAGCAGCCGCGGTAATACGTAGGTGGCAAGCGTTGTCCGGAATTATTGGGCGTAAAGCGCGCGCAGGCGGATTGGTCAGTCTGTCTTAAAAGTTCGGGGCTTAACCCCGTGATGGGATGGAAACTGCCAATCTAGAGTATCGGAGAGGAAAGTGGAATTCCTAGTGTAGCGGTGAAATGCGTAGATATTAGGAAGAACACCAGTGGCGAAGGCGACTTTCTGGACGAAAACTGACGCTGAGGCGCGAAAGCCAGGGGAGCGAACGGGATTAGATACCCCGGTAGTCCTGGCCGTAAACGATGGGTACTAGGTGTAGGAGGTATCGACCCCTTCTGTGCCGGAGTTAACGCAATAAGTACCCCGCCTGGGGAGTACGACCGCAAGGTTGAAACTCAAAGGAATTGACGGGGGCCCGCACAAGCGGTGGAGTATGTGGTTTAATTCGACGCAACGCGAAGAACCTTACCAGGTCTTGACATTGATGGACAGAACTAGAGATAGTTCCTCTTCTTCGGAAGCCAGAAAACAGGTGGTGCACGGTTGTCGTCAGCTCGTGTCGTGAGATGTTGGGTTAAGTCCCGCAACGAGCGC